>Ga0210407_10000027_pt1:0-217500 | contig 221002 bp, 190 predicted proteins | sample IncBWC27MmetaG_FD_150860 | JGI IMG/M metagenome (GOLD analysis project Ga0210407, IMG submission 150860) | Forest soil microbial communities from Barre Woods Harvard Forest LTER site, Petersham, Massachusetts, United States - Inc-BW-C-27-M | ecosystem: Environmental > Terrestrial >... | reverse complement strand
CTCCCCGGCGTCGACCTGAGCAACACAGCAGCCTTGCTGGATATCATGGATGGCGTCGATGATCCTAGTCGACGTTAATGTGCTCGTTTACGCTCATCGCCCCGATGCAGAAGACCATTTCCAGTACCGGGATTGGTTGGACCGCGTACTGAACTCCGAAGCAACGTTCGGGCTTGCCGATCTGGTTTTGAGCGGCGTTGTCCGAATTGTCACGAACCCCCGGATCTTCGCGAAACCTACTCCCCTCGACGTTGCGCTTCAATTCGCCGAATCCTTACGCGAGCACGAGGGTTGCTTGCTCGTATCACCTGGGGACAGACACTGGAGCATTTTCACCGGATTGTGCCGGGGGGTCGGGGCGAAAGGAAATATCATTAGTGACGCGTTTCATGCGGCGCTCGCAATCGAATCGGGCGCGGAATGGATTACTGCCGATCGAGACTATGCCAGGTTTCCCGGCCTGCGATGGCGACACCCGCTTGCGTGATCTGCGAAGCGTCCTTCCTCATTGAAGTCGATCTCCCAAACGGAGTATTGTAGGTTCACTATTCCGGCTCAAATGCCCTGGAGGTCGCCATGTTGTTGGAAAAAACTCACTCGTCCCGCCGAAGCTTCTTATTAGGCGCAGCGCCCGCGATTGCAACCGGGCTCGCGCTTTCCGGCGCTGCCGCTGAGGCATTCGCGCAACCTTCCACCGGACAGATGGAAAAATCGCGCGCGGCGAATGAGAAAATCTGGAGCAACGAGTACTGGGCGCAGAAGGGCGACGTGAAGCTGTACATGTTCCGCAAGCGTGTAGGCGCGCCGCAAAGTGGCAAGCAGGCGCTGCCCGTGCTTTTTCTCGTGCATGGTTCTTCCATCTCGTCCACTTCGTTCGATCTGACGGTGACCGGCAAGGGCGAGTACTCGCTAATGGACACCTTCGCCCGGTTCGGATTCGATGTGTGGACGATGGATTTCGAGGGCTACGGCAAATCGTCGCGCACCGAAGGCAATTCCAATATCGCCGACGGCGTCGAGGATTTGAAGGCGGCGATGCCCGTTGTGGCGCGCGAGACCGGCGAGCAGAAATTCCACGTGTTCGGCGAATCTTCGGGCGCGCTCCGCGCCGGAGCATTCGCCATGGCTCATCCCGACCTGATCAACCGTCTCGTGCTGGCGGCGTTCACCTATACCGGTGAAGGCTCGCCCACGCTGGCTGACCGCGCCAAGCAAGTGGAATTCTACAAGACGCACAACCGGCGCCCGCGCGACCGCGACATGATTCGCAGCATTTTCACGCGAGACAAGCCGGGCACGTCCGATCCGGCCGTCGGCGAAGCGCTGGCCGACGCCGAGATGAAATATGGGAATGACATTCCGACCGGGACGTATCTGGACATGACGGCGCATCTGCCGATCGTCGATCCGCTCAAGGTGCACGTTCCGGTTCTGCTGGTACGCGGGGAATACGACGGCATCGCGACCGAGGTCGACCTTCTCAGCTTCTACAAGCAACTGCCCTACGCCGACCGCCAAATGATTATTCTGCCCGGCGCGGCTCACGCGCTGACGCTGGGCCTTAATCGCCAGCAATTCTGGCACGCGATGCGCGCGTTTCTCGAGATGCCGCCGCGCGTCGATCATTTGCAACAGGGCTGACCGGGAGGCCTCGTGAAACGCTCAACAGCGCCAACGATCGCAACGCTCGTGTGCGCGGTGATCTTTTCCCTGCCCGCCGCCGCGCATCACGGGTCGCAGGGCTACGACTTCAGCGGCCCCAAGAAAACGCTCAAAGGAACCGTCACGCGATTCGCCTGGCAGAATCCGCACGCCCAATTGTATGTGGACGTGAAGGACGACAAGGGCAACGCGGTGAACTGGGCCATGGAGCTGAACAATCCCGGCAATCTCGTCGGCGCCGGATGGACGCATTCTTCGGTCAAAGTCGGCGACGAAGTGACCTTGACGTTCGATCCCGGCCTGGAGGGGAGACCTGTGGGTATCTGTGTCGACGTCGCGTTCGCCGATGGGCACATGCTGCATTCGAGCCAGGGCTGCACGCAAGTGAAGGAAGGAACGTTCGAAAAACTGTACCCGCAGGGAAGCAAATAGCGGATTTCCTCAGCCATGTTTTCGTGTGCCGGCGCATGGATTGCGCGGGAGGAGCGTCACTTTGCAAAAGCGTTTAGCGGCCGGGACGATGGCGATTGCCGCGGGGCTGTTTCTCGCTTCCGCGTGTGTTGCGCAGACCGGCAACCCGGCGGCAGCAAAGCCCCGGTCGGAAGCGGCCAAAAACGCGGCTGCCGCAAAATCCGGGGCGTTCGACCCTCACGACCTGAGCGGAATCTGGACGATCGCCGACCGCAAGCAACTCGCGATCAGCGACAATCGCCCGCCCTTGACGGACTGGGGAAAGGAAAAATTCAGCAAGGTGCGAATGTCCTGGAACAACCAGGCGCTCGGAATCAAGGCCTTCCCCGAAAACGAATGGAACGATCCGCTCTTTCAGTGCGACCCGGCGGGCTACCCGCGCGTGATGCAGCAAATCTTCGGCGAGCTGATGCGGTTCGTCCAAACCCGCGATGAAATCATTGAATTTTTCGAGTGGGACCACACCTGGCGCGACATCTGGACCGACGGCCGCAAATTGCAGGACGACCCTGAGCCGAGATACTACGGATTTTCGGTGGGCCATTGGGACAGAGACACGTTCGTCGTGGAATCAAACGGATTTGACGAGCGAACCTGGCTCGATCCCTACGGCGACGTGCACAGCGATCGGATGCGGTTGAAAGAGACGTTTCGCCGTGTGGATCGCGACCATTTGGAATGGACGCTGACCGTGGACGACCCGAAGACATACGCGCGCCCCTGGGGACCGAGCGAGAAGAGGATTTTCAACCTCGTCCCCAAATCGCCGCGCAGCGAGACGCAGGAGCTTCGCGAGGATTTTTGTGTTTGGTCGGACTCGGCCGGATTTTTCAAGGACGTCGATCCCACCGGCCTCGGCGACGCGCCCGCGCGCGGGAACAAGTAGCGGCCCCGCAAGAATCCTGAGGTCAAGTTCGCGCGTCTCATATGTAGAGGCTCCTCAGAGGCATCATGATTTCACCCGTGGTCAGAAATTTCATGAAACAGCAGGGCTTTGTCGAGGAGGCGGACTCGGTCTGCGACATGCATTTTTCGGGGCTGTATTTTCAGCCTAGAATCATGGGCCCGCTGGTCGTCGCCGCAATCATTCTGCAATCTCCGGTTTTCTTCTTCGTGCTTTCCGCGATTCTTTGGTGGAATGTCGCCTTTCCCAGGTGGAATCCATTTGAGATTCTCTACAATCGCGCGATCGCCGTGCCCCGCGGCAAACCAATGCTTTCGCCTGCGCCCGCGCCGCGCGCGTTTGCGCAGGGGATGGCCGCCGCGTTCATGCTGCTGGCCGGGCTGTCATTGCTCGCCGGCTGGATGATTGCCGCATATGTGCTCGAGGCGTTCCTGGTGATCGCATTTGCCGCACTGCTCTTCGGAAAGTTTTGCCTCGGCGCGTACGTGTACCACTTGCTGCGCGGCAAAATCGCCTTCGCGAATTCCACGCTCCCGTGGGCGCATCCGCGCGTCTGATCTTTTTTTCGGGAATCTCCCTCAGCCGGTTTCTCAACCCGGCGAGAGATTACTGCTGCTGCGGCAATGGCCGCTGCTGCTCTTCCGGAGGCTGGAGCGGCTGTTGTGGTGGCTGCTGCCCCGGCTGCCCGGGCTGCTGTGGCTGGACAACGCGCCCGGGTCCAAAGCCCCCGCGCTCCGGCGGCTGGTTCGGATTCGGCGCGCCGGCTTGCCCAGGCTGCGGAACGCCGGGCGGCGCGGGCGGAGCTGACGGCGGAGTGGACGGCTCGCCCCTCCCAGCGTAGATCGCCGGGCCTTCGCGCGCGGGCAATCGAAACGCGCGCGGCGTCACAAGAATGAGCAACTCTGTTTTTTGAATGTTGGCCGTGTCCTCGCCGGTTAAAAGCCCGATTCCCGGGTCGGTCGAAATCCATGGCAGCCCGCTGGTACTTCGCAGATCATTCGATTGCAGAATTCCCGACAGCACCGAGGTCTCGTTCTCGCGCAGACGGATGGTCTGCTCGATGTTGCGGTTGCTCAGGATCGGAATTCCGTTGATGTTCGATCCGGTCAGGTTTTTGATGTCGAATTCCAGCTGCAGCGTGACTTCGTTGCCGGCGTGCATATGCGGCGTCGCCTTCACCTTCAGGCCCAGATCCTCGTACTCGGCGGATGGATAGGCGGTTTGCGCGGACGGCGAGTTCAGCAGGGATTGCGCGGTGTTGAGCGTGACGGTCACGGTGTTGGACGAGTCGTTCGCGCTCACGAGATCGATCGTCGAGTCGCCGTCCACATCGGCAGCGGCCAGTGCAATCGGCGCATTCCCGGTCGGCAAGGAAATCGGCGCCATGAACGTGCCGTCCCCGTTTCCGACGAGGACGTCCACGTTGTTTCCGGTCTCATCCGCGACGGCAAGGTCGACATTCGTTCCAGTGAACGCGGTGGCGACAATTCCGGCAGGACCCGATCCCGCCGGAAAATCTTTCGCCGTGCCAAAGCTTCCGTCTCCATTCCCCAAAAGGATCGAGACGGAGTTGCTTGAGGAGTCCGTTGCGTACGTGACGGCCAGGTCCGGCTTGCCGTCATTATTGAAATCGCCGACGGCGACTCCCGCCGGGGTCGCGCCGGCGGGGTAGGTCGGGGAAAGCGGAGCGGCAGGAGGTGCGAAAGTGCCGTTGGGAGCGGTGCTGTTACTGAGTTCCTGGTCCAGGAGGATCGAGACGGTACTGTCTTTCTTATTCACAACGGCGAGACTCGGAAATCCGTTGGTGACAAAAATGCCGGTCGCAATCGCTGAAGGCTCGACGCCCACAGAATAGTCAACCTTCGCGGCGAACGTGCCGTCCTGGTTGCCGCCATTGCTTCCCGGCTTGTTGCCGAGCAGTATGGACACCGCGCCCGCCGTCGTTCCGTCGCCCTGATCTACAACCGCGAGGTCGGGATCGCCGTCTCCGTCGAAATCTTGCGCCACGAGGGCGACCGGAACACTGCCCGTGGTGTAGGCCACGGGCGCCTTAAACGTGCCGTCGCCGTTTCCAATCAGGACCAGCACACGATCGTTGGTCTGATCCGTCACGACGATGTCCTGGACGCTCGTCGTCGTGGCGTCGCTGTTGTGAACGAAAGCGCCGGTCACGATTGCCGACGGGCTGGCGCTCGTCGTGGTCGTTCCGGAAACCACCGCCGGCAATAGAATGCACGCTGGGAAAACGGTGGGCGTCGCCGTGCAAGTGGTGGAGGATGGAAGCGTGAATGTCCCGTCGCCATTTCCCTCGAGGAGAGTGATGGTGCCGTCCTTCTGGTTCGATACGGCAATGTCGGGCTTGCCATCGCCGTTGAAATCGGCGATGGCGACGGAACTGGGGGCTTGGCCGACGTCGTAATCGTTGCGCGGCAGAGTCAGGCCTGACGTAAGCGACGCAAGTGCCGCCGTGAGCGCGGTCGCCGTCGGATTCAAATCCGCGGAAAGCAATCCCAGCGAAATGGGGTAACGGTCACCCACAAAAAATGTCGCCGGCTTTCCGTCCTGCGAACGCAAAAGAATGCGTTGCGCGCTAAGCACCGTGCTGAGCGCGGAGCCGAAGTTCCCGCTGAATTGCGGCATCGTGGCGAGAAAAATCGTCTTCCCTCCCCCGAATGCGATCAGCGCCGGCAGCGACGCGCCGGAAGCCGAGCTTACCGCGCTGCTCCCGAAAATCGATTGCAGGGTTTGGATCAGCGTGCCGCTGTTTTGCGCCGCCTGAAGCTGGCGAACTTCAGGCAGCGTCAACATAAAGACGCTCGAGGATGCCGGCGGCGTGACACCCAGTTGATTCGCGGCCGTGCGGTCGATCTCGAGGATTTCGATCTCCAGCATCAATTCGCCGTGCGGCTGCTCGATTTGTTTCAGCAGCGCCGCGGCAAGCGCCACATTTTGCTCGGTGCTTCGCACCGTAAGCGTGCGGGTCGCGGTGTTCAACTGCGTGCGCGTGATGCCGGTCATCTCGCGGATCATGCGCACGACTTCGTTCATTTCGTCGGTGCCGACCGAAGCCGGAAGGAGGAGTTCCCTCTCCACCTCGAGCGCATAGTCGCGGACTTTTTGCGGGCTGTCCTCGGTGACAAACATCGTGTCCGCATCGACGACGCGCGTGAACGTTCTCGTCTGGCGCGAAAGGACCATCACCGCCGTGTCGAAGTCCAACTCCGGAACCTGAAAGCGCACGGCGCGGTCGGCCAGGTCGGCGTCAAAGACCACTTTCACGCCGAATTGATTGCCGATCTCTCCGTACGCGCCGCGGACCGTGCCGCGAAAGTCGAATGCGTGCTTGCCAGGTTTGAGAGACAAGCGAGGCAATCCGGCGAGCCGCGGGGAACTTTGAGCAGCGGCGGCGGCAGGCGCCGGATCGAGTTCCTCGAGCCGCTCGCGAGCCACGACGTAGTTAGGGTCGATTTCCAGCGCCTGCGTCAGCAGAGAGCGCGCTCCGGCGGTGTCTCCGGCAATCTCCTGCCGTTCCGCGTTTTCGACCAGCGATTGGATCACCTGAAAGCGCGCGTGTTCCTTCAGGACTGAGTACTCCCGATTCGAGGAATCGTACTGTGCCGCTTCAGTGTAAGCAGCGAACTCGGCCTTCCAGTCGCCCGCCTGTTCCGCGCGGCGTCCTGCCTGAAAGGCAGTGCGCGCGCGAGCCTTATCAGGCTGTGGTGTCGCTGCAGGCGCGGCGGCAGGGGCGGCAGAAGATCTAGCTGGGCCGGACTGGCCCGCCACGCCGCCCTCCGGCGATTGGGCGAACACCGGGGCCAAGACCAGCAGCAGAGTTGCGAGCGGCCTAAACCAGAAGGCACGCCTTGCGGCGACAGCCGCCTGGCCGACGAGCGCACGCACTGCCGGGTGACACCGAGTCCGAGGCATGGCTAGAATCATGTAGATGCCTATTCTAACTTCGGGGGAAGGCTCGGAGCCGCAGAAAGTTCCGACGGGACTTGGCAACTTGGGTATCCGCGAACTTGACCGCTGCGGATCGCACGTGTAAACTGGAGTTTCCAGTTGCGAATCAGTTGCAACTAGACCCGCCCGGCACAGGTTGTATTTTACGCTCTGCCGGCGCTTAAGTCGCGGCAGTAGTTTGCGTTCCGGCTCCGCTCCGACCTGTGCTCCGTGCCGATTTGGCCGTGGCGCTCGCAGGGGCGGCCTCGAGAGGGCCGGGCAACAGGGTGAGGCTTGGCCACAGAAGCGGCACGCAAAGTTAAGCAAAATTAAGGATTGCAGTTTGCTCTCTTCTTTTCTTATCGCACTGCGTGAAGGCGTCGAAGCCGCGCTCGTCGTTGGCATCGTCCTCGTGTACCTGAACCGTACCGGGCGCTCGCAGCTCGTGCGCTGGGTGTGGGGAGGAGTCGCCGCCGCGGTTGCGTCCAGCCTGGCGGTCGCCATTGCGCTCGAGCGATTGAAGGTGAGCGAGGATGGGTTTGAGGGAATTCTCCTGCTGGTCGCTGCCGTCTTCGTCGTAACCATGATCGTGTGGATGAACCGCGTGGCGCGGCATTTGAAGTCGGAAATCGAGCAGCGCGTCGAGCAGCAGGCGGCGAAGTCTTCCGCGGGCATTGGTCTGGCGACCTTCGTTTTCCTAATGGTGGTGCGCGAGGGTGCGGAACTGGCGCTGATTTTGCGCGCGGTCGAGCTTTCCACCGAGGGCCTCTCCGTCTGGATCGGCACCCTGCTCGGGCTGGGCGTGGCGGTCGCCGTGGGCCTGTTCTTTTTCCAGGGCACGCTGAAAATTTCTCTCGGAAAGTTTTTCTCAGCGACAAGCACGATCCTCATCATCGTCGCCATTCAACTGGCGCTCACCGGGGTTCACGAGCTGAGCGAGGCGATGTGGCTACCTTCGAGCAAAGTCGAGATGGCCTACATCGGCCCGATCGTCCGGAACGAGTTCTTCTTCTTCACCGTGATTCTGGGCGCGGCAGCGCTGTTGGTCTTGCGCGAATGGATCGCTGCGGGCGGCCGCCCTACGGAAAATGTCCCGGACGCGGCCGAGCGGCGCCTCCTCGAGTGGGAACGCCGCAAGCAGCGCCGCTGGGCGTTCGCCTCGGCGTTCACCTGCACCGCCGTCATTCTGATCTTGGCCGCGGAATTCGCGTACACGCGCGTGACCGCGACGACGGAGGCCCGCTCGATCCAATCGGACAACGGCGCGGTGCGGATTCCCATGTCCGAGATCAGCGACGCGAATCTCCACATTTACAGCGTGGATGCGAGCGGCACGAGCCTGCGCTTTATGGTGATTCGCAAGCCCAACGGAAGTTGGGGGACCGCGCTCGACGCGTGCCTGATTTGCGGCACAGCCGGATACCGCCAGGAAGGTTCGAACGTCGTGTGCCGGAATTGCGCCTCCGCCATTTACGTTCCGACGATCGGCGAAGCCGGCGGGTGCAATCCCGTCGGCGTCCCCTCCCGAGCCGAAAACGGCTCGCTGGTGATCGATGTCGCCAATCTGGCCGAGGCCAGAAGCCGCGTCGCAAAATAGCGGCAGCCAAACAGTTGTAGCCCGCCTCTTTAGAGGCGGGGTTACGGGGCTGAGTATCCTAGCTCCCTAAATTCGCCATATCGCTTTTCGCAAGGGTCAGCCAAGCATGTTTCTTCGAATCGTCAGCGATTCCTTCAAGCGCAAGCCCAGCCGCAAGCTGCTCACCGCGGCGGCGCTGGCGCTGGGCATGGCGGTCGCCACGGCCACGCTGGAAGTGGCTCTCGACGTTGGAGACCGCCTGGCGCGCGAATTCCGCTCTCTGGGCGCCAATCTGCTGGTGACGCCCGCCTCGGACACGCTGCCGCTTGAAATCGGCGGCGTGGATTACCGCCCCGTGGATGCCGGCGCGTACTTGCCCACTGCCGATCTCGGCAAGCTGAAAACAATTTTTTGGCGCAACAACATCGTGGGATTTGCTCCGTTTCTTGACGTGCCCATTTCGATTTCCTCCGCGGACGCGCGAAATGATTCGAACGCGGAATTGATCGGAACCTGGTACAGCCACCTCGTTCCGGTTCCTGATGGCAGCGCTTTCACGACCGGCATTTCAGCCACGAATCCTTCCTGGCATATTGATGGCCGCTGGTTCGCCGATGCTGCGGATGAGGCCGTGGCCGGTGTGGCGCTGGCGCGGCGATTAAATCTGCTCGCGGGGAGCGAAATCAAACTCGGAGCCGCAGGCCGCTCGCGCTCGCTCAAGATCACGGGAATTGTTTCCACCGGCGGCCGCGAAGACGATTCCCTGCTCGCGCCGCTCGAGATCGCGCAGGATTTGGCGGGCCGCCCGGGCCAGTATCGCCGCCTGCAGGTCAGCGCGCTGACCAAGCCGGCCGACGCCTTCTCCGAGCGCGATCCCGCCGGCATGACGGCGGTGGAGTACGATCGCTGGTATTGCAGCCCGTACATCTCCTCGATCTCGCGCCAGATTCAGCAGCAGCTTCCCGGCGTGGACGTTCGCGCCATCCGCCAGGTGGCCGAGGGAGAGGGACGCATACTTACGAGGGTCAGCAGCCTGATGTGGCTGGTCACATTTGCCGCTCTCTTCGCGGCGGCGCTCGCCGTGGGCGCGACCTCCGCGACAACGGTGCTCGAACGGCGCTCGGAAATCGGCTTGATGAAAGCGCTGGGCGCGAGCGGCCGGGCTGTCAGCTCATTTTTTGTGGCCGAGCAATTGACGCTCGCGTTCGCCGGCGGCGTTCTCGGATACGCGCTGGGAATTTTGCTGGCGCGTGCGCTCGGCATCGAAATTTTCGGAATCGCTCCCACGCTCCGCTGGATTTTGTTCCCCATCGTTCTGGCTCTCGCAGCGGCCGTCGCGCTGCTGGGGAGCCTCCTCCCGCTTGGACGCGCCTCGCGCTTCGATCCCGCCCCCGTGTTGCGGGGAGAGTGAGGGAGTGGCCCGCCGCGCGATGTTCCCGCGAATTTTATGGAAGCTTCTGGGCGCGAGCCGCGGTCGGCTGACCGTGTCCCTGATCGCGCTGACGAGCGGCGCCGCGATTTGCTCCGCGCTGCTCAATGTGAATCTCGACGCGGAGCGGAAGCTGACGCAGGAGTTTCGCACGCTGGGCGCGAACGTGATCGTCGCTCCGCCGGCGGCGGGAGGCGATGCCGCGCTGCTCGACTCCGGCGTGGTCGATCGCATCGAGGGGTTGCATATCGCGGAAATTGCCGGCGCGGCGCCCTATCTTTACGTTGCCGCGAATTCCGGCTCGCAGCCCGTCATTTTGGCGGGCACGTGGTTTGACCAGGTCGCCACGATGAATTCCTGGTGGAAGGTCGAAGGCCGCTGGGTTTCCTCGCGCGGCGATCATGAACACTGCCTCGTCGGCTTCAATGCCGCGCGTCTGCTCGGTCTCGCGCCGGGAAGTTCGCTGCAGCTGCGCTCGGGCGACCGCAGCCTCGCGCTCACCGTCGCGGGGATCGTCACAACCGGCGGCGCCGAGGACAATCAAATCCTCACGAACTTGGATTCCGCGCAGTCTCTCGCCGGCCTCGCCGGCCGCGTGAGTCTGATTCAGGTCAGCGTTGCAGGAACCGCGTCGGAAATCGAAGGCGTGACGCGCAAGTTGGCGGAAGCGCTGCCCCGGCTCGACGTTCGGCCGGTGCGCCAAATCGCCGCCACCCAGGGAACGATTCTCGAGCGGATTCGCGGATTGATTTTCTGGACCGTCGCCCTGATTCTGGTTCTTTCCATGCTGGCCGTGCTGGCCTCGATGGCGGCGCTGGCCATGGAGCGCAGGAAGGACGTCGGCCTGATGAAGGCGCTAGGCGGGACGGTGCCGCGCATCATGCGGCTCTTTCTGGCCGAAGCAGGCCTGCTCGGCGCGGCTGGCGGCCTGCTCGGATTCTTGATCGGCGTGCTGCTGGCGCGATGGACGGGCGAGCGCATCTTCGGCGTGGTGATTTCGGCACGCCTGGAAGTTTTGCCGGTTACGATTGCGCTGACGATCGGCGTGGCGTTGGCGGGCGCTTTTCCGCTGCGCCTGCTGGGGCGGGTCCGCCCGGCCGACATTTTGAGGGGAGAATGATGGCGTCGCTGGTCCGGGTCGAGCAGCTCGACAAGCGCTTCGGCGATGTACGCGCGCTCGACCGCGTGAGCTTCGAAGTGGACGCGGGCGAATGGATCGCCATCATGGGGCCTTCGGGCTCGGGAAAGACGACGCTGATCAACATTCTCGGCGGACTCGATCATCCGACCTCGGGTCGAGTCATCGTGGACGGCCTTGAAATCGGGAGCTTGGGTGAGCGCGAATTGACGCGCTTTCGCGCCGACAAGATCGGCTTCGTGTTTCAGCAATTTCATCTGGTTCCCTATCTCACGGCAGTGGAGAACGTGATGCTCGCTCAGTATTTCCACAGCATCACGGATGAAAAGGAAGCGGCCGAGGCCCTGGCGCGCGTGGGGCTCAGCGACCGGCTAAGCCACGTACCCGCGGAGCTTTCGGGCGGCGAGCAGCAGCGCGTGGCCATCGCGCGCGCTCTGATCAACAATCCCAAGGTGATTCTGGCGGATGAGCCGACGGGTAATCTGGACGAGGCGAACGAAGCGGTGGTGCTGAAACTCCTGCGCGATCTGCACGACGCCGGGCACACGATTCTCGTCGTCACGCACTCGCAGGCGATTGGAAATCTTGCCGATCGCCGTATCGAACTCGAACACGGCCGACTGGCCCGCATCAGCGCGCCGTCTCTGGCCAAGGCCAAGGAGTAGCGCACAAAGCGAGCCATGCCCATCCACATCGATGAGCGAAGAAAACCCGCCAGCGTCAAGGTGCACGTGTCTACCGGCGCCGGGGTGGACATCGTCTGGGCCGACGGCCACGGCAGCCACTACGACTTCGCCTACCTGCGCGAGGAATGCCCCTGCGCGATGTGCAACGACGAGCGCCAGAAGAAGAGTCAGGCGAAATTCCCCGCTGCAACGTCGCCACTCGGAGGCTCCTCCGTGCTGCCGATGTTCAAGCCGAGGCTCGCCGCAAAGTCTGCCCAGCCCGTCGGCAACTACGCCTTACAGATCGATTTCAACGACGGCCACACGGCGGGCATTTTCAGTTTCGACTACCTGCGAACGATCTGCCCGTGCGCCGATTGCGCCCGCGAGTTCCGCACCGCCAGCGATTCCTGAGCGGCAAATCCGCGTGGCAAGGCCCAGCAGTCGAGGGCGGGATCGAGACGCGCGACCCCTTCCCCGCCGTCGCCCATAGGATATTAACTTTCTGGCTACCCAATGTTTCCTTCAGCCGCGACGCCTCGATTCATTCTTGCGTATTCTGTAAGTCCAGCCTCTCGGAGGATTTTTATGTCGTCCCATCAGCTTGCCTACGCGCAGAAGCGCCGCAGTACCCGCATCGATCAGGCCATCCCGCTCCTTGTGCAGGGCGTGGGGGCTTTGCGCGAACCCTACCAGGAGCAGGTCTCCACGACGTCGGTCAGCGCGCACGGGTGCAGCTACCTGTCCAGGCACGAGGTCATCCAGGGCGAGACCGTCTACATCGACCTGCCGAAGAGCAATGGCTCGTCGAAAACCTCCAGCCGGGCCAGGGTGAAATGGGTGCAAAAGACTAATGCCAAGGACCGCACCTACCAAATTGCGGTCGAGCTGGAGGTCGCGGGAAACATCTGGGGCCTCCCCTCGCCCCCCGAGGATTGGGTCCAGCTCCAGGCGCCGCAGCCGGTTGACGCCGCGCCTCCCGCGCGCGAGTTAAAGGTGGTGCCTCGGAAGGAATCTCAAGCGATCGCCCCGGAGCCACAGCAAACCGTGGAGGTCGCCGAGCTTCCCGCGAAGGTTGAAGCCCCTGGTATTTCGATCCCGCCGATCGCCCAGTTGATGGTGGGCCTCGGCGAGCAGATTCAGACGATGGCGTCGGAAGCCGCCGGCACGGCGCTCGTCAAGGAAAAGGGCCGTGTCGTGGAAGAGTTTCGCCTGCAACTGCGGGAGGAGACCCACAAGGCCATTCACGCGGCGATCTCCGCATCCAAGGAAGTCATCGTTAACCACACGCTGAAAGAGTTGCGCGAGTCCTACGAGGCCGCCGCGCGATTGAGCTACGCGCAGTGGAGGAAGAGACTCGAGGAGGACGTGACGAGCGCGCAGCGCCACATGGTCGCTCAAGCCAAGGAGCTGAGCCAGAAGCTGGAGACGATTGCCCTGAAGACCATCGACCGCGTGCAGCACAACCTGGAAACGACGCGCGGCGAGGCCGTCGAGCGGTTCGTGACGCGGCTTCGCGACCAAATGGGACCCTTGCTCGCGGAGGCGAAAGAGTCCATTCAAAAGCTGGAAGCCTCGGGCGCCGCTTTGAAGCACGAATCCGAAACGCTTTGCACGGACTTCGAGAATCAACTCTCCTTCAGCGCGAGCACCAGCCTGGCGAGGGTCCAGGAAGAGTTCGAGAGGAGCAGCACCACCGTTGCCGCGCAAACGAGCGAGACCCTGCAAAAGCTCTATCAGGACTTCGAGAGGGCCGCGCAGGACAACGTGAACGCGCTCCTTGGATCCATCAGCAACGACATGACCAAGGACCTGCAGGAGAGAGCGGGAGAAGTTTCACGCGAGTACTCGGTGGGACTCGAGGACTTCACGCGCAATTATTTGCAGTCGATCGGCAGGTCCATCGCCGAAATTTCGCCGAAACTGAACGGCAACCCGCAGCAGTAGACGCGCAAAGAAAAACCGTCCCCAGGCCGGGCCTAGACGGGGCGAAGTTCCGACGTGCACTGCGAGCACTTCGTCGCTTTGGCCGGAATCGGGCTGAGGCAGTAGGGGCAATCGCGGGTTGCGGCAGGAACCGGAGCAGGCGCCGGTTTCGGCATCAGGCGATTGACTTGGCGCAACAGCAGAAACACCGCAAACGCCACAATCAGAAAATTAATCACCGTGTTCAGAAACAGGCCGTAGTTCAGCGTCGCCGCGCCCGCCGCCTTGGCCGCCGCAATCGTGCCGTAGTGCGTTTCGGTCAAATTCAGAAACAGATTTGAAAAATCCACGTGGCCGAGGAGCCTTCCGATCGGCGGCATCAGAACATCCTGCACGAACGAATTGACGATCTGCCCGAACGCCGCGCCAATAATGATGCCGACGGCCATGTCGAGCACGTTTCCCCTCATCGCGAATTCCTTGAACTCTTTCAGCATGGAAGTTTCCTCCGGCTCATTTGAGTTTGGAAAAGATTGGAGAAAATCAGTCCGTACGCAATGAGAGCACGGCCGCCAGGATTCCTCGAAGCGCCAAAATCATTCCTGCGGCCGCGAAAACATATCCTACCCATCGAAATTCCACTAGTGCCAGGGACAGCATCATGAGCCCGACCACGGCCAGCGAAGCGCCGCCCACCCGCGCCACCACGCGATCTGACGTTCGCGCGGCTCGCGCCGTTTTCGCCCAGGTGCGGGCGCCCCAGTAAATCAGCGCCGCGCCCAGGCCCAGCCATGCCGGCCCGCGCGGATTGAAGTTGCGGGGATCGAGCCGCCCGCTCAGTCCGATCCAGACCAGGAAGCCGCCGAGCAAAATGAAGATGAACTCGGTCATCATTCGGAACAGGTTGGCTGGGTTCGGCATGGCGCTTTCGCCGGCTCAGACCCGCTCGATCTTTACCGATTTCAACTCGACCGGTTGCTTCGGCTTGTCACTTGCGCCGCGCGGCAATTCCGAAATCTTGACGGCGATGTCCATGCCTTCGACGACCTCGCCGAAAATGGAGTGGCGGTTATCGAGCCACGGCGTCGGCGCGACAGTGATGAAAAACTGGCTCCCGTTCGTGCCGGGTCCGGCATTGGCCATGGAAAGCTTGCCGGGCTTGTCATGCTTCAGCGAGGGATGGAATTCGTCGCCGAAGCGGTAGCCGGGATCGCCGGTTCCGGTACCCAGCGGGCAGCCGCCTTGAATCATGAATTGCGGAATCACGCGGTGAAAAATCAGGCCGTCGTAGAACGGCCGCTTCGTTTTCTTGCCGGTCTTCGGGTCCACGAATTCCTTTGTGCCCTCCGCCAAGCCGACGAAATTGCCGACCGTCTGCGGGGCTTCCTTTTCGAACAGGCGAACGACAATCTTTCCCTGCGAAGTATCGAACACGGCGTACGTGCCTGGTGCGCGGCTCAAGACTGCCTCCTCAAACTGGTAAATTCCGCTCGCGGCGAGCACTCGCGGCGAGCCGGGGCATTATCACCCATTCCGGTTTGGTAGGCCAGCGCCCGCCGCGGAGCAGGCCCGCGAATTTATCGAAGCTTGTATCCGTGCCGAAGTGCTAAACTTTCGAGTTTCGCGGGTTGCATCGCGGCGACGCCCCCGTGAATCCAATGACGGTCTGGGAGAATACCCTTGAACAACGTTTTGATCATCGGGAGCGGCTGCGCCGGCCTGACGGCGGCCATTTACACGGGGCGCGCCAATTTGAAGCCGCTCGTCATCGATGGGCACGAACCGGGCGGGCAACTGGCCATCACCACGATGGTGGAGAATTTCCCCGGATTCCCCGACGGTATCCTCGGTCCGGACCTGATTGCGAACATGCGCAAGCAGGCGGAGCACTTTGGCGCGGAGTTCAAGTCCGGCTCGATCACAGACGTCGATTTGAGCAAGCGGCCGTTCAAGATCACCGCCGGGAACGAGACCTATGAGACGCAGGCGCTGATCGTTGCCGCGGGAGCGACCGCACGCCTGCTCGGGCTCGAATCCGAGAAGAAGCTGATCGGCTACGGCGTGTCGACGTGCGCCACGTGCGACGGCTATTTTTTCCGCGGCAAGGAGATCGCGGTCGTCGGGGGCGGCGACTCGGCGATGGAGGAAGCGAATTTTCTCTCGCGCTTTGCGAGCAAGGTGTACCTGGTGCACCGGCGCAATGAGTTTCGCGCGTCAAAGATCATGCTCGATCGAGCGCGAGCCAACGAAAAAATTCAATTCGTCACGCCTGTGGTCGTCGAGGATATTACCGACGTCTCGAAAGGCGGCGTGGAAAACATGGTTTTGCGCAATGCGCAAACCAACCAAACCTCGACCCTGCCGGTTTCCGGTATCTTTATCGCCATCGGCCACGTGCCGAACACCAAGGTGTTTCGCGGCAAGCTGGACATGGACGAAAACGGCTACCTCATCACGCATCACGGCAGCCAGACCAAGATTTCCGGCGTCTTCGCCGCAGGCGATGTGCAGGACCATCACTACAAGCAGGCCGTCACCGCGGCCGGTTCGGGCTGCATGGCTGCCATGGACGCCGAGAAGTTTCTCGAAGCGAATCCATAGCACTGAGATCGCACTTCTTCCGCGGCGTTGCCGCTGCGAATTCCATGCTGCGCGCAATCCTTCTCCAACTTGCCAACAGCTCACGCTTGCGCCGCTGGGTTACGTCCCATGGCGCCGCGCGGCGAATGGCGAGCCGCTTCGTCCCCGGTGAAGAGCTGGCCCCCGCCCTGGAGGCCGCGCGCGCCTGCAATCGCGCCGGCATGACCGCGAGCCTCGACCATCTCGGCGAAAACGTGATCACGCGCGAGGATGCCGAACGCGCCCGCGGCTCCTACACGGAAGCGCTCGAGCAAATCGCGGCGAAGGGCATTGACTCCAATGTTTCCCTCAAGCTGACGCATATGGGCCTCGACCTAGGCGAGGACTTTTGCGCCGGGCAGTTACGGATCGTGACGCGGCGCGCCGAGGAACTGGGGAATTTCGTTCGCGTGGACATGGAAGGCTCGGCGTACACCGAGCGCACGCTGCGCCTGGTGCGCCAAGCCCGCTCCGAGTCTGCCTCGGTTGGAACCGTCATTCAGGCGTATCTCTATCGCAGCGAAGAGGACATCCGCGCACTGCTGGGCATCGGCTGCCGCATTCGCCTGGTGAAGGGCGCCTACAAAGAGCCCCCGCAGATCGCATTTCGCCGCAAGAGCGAGGTGGACGCAAATTTCGTCAAGCTGATGAAAATCCTCCTGCCGGGCGGAATCTATCACGCCCTCGCCACGCACGACCCGAAGATGATCGAGGCCGCCATCCGCTTCGCCGCCGAGCAAAACATCACCAAGGACAAATTCGAGTTTCAAATGCTCTACGGAATTCGCACGGACTTGCAAACACAGCTCGCGCGCCAGGGCTATCGCGTCCGCGTCTACATCCCGTTCGGCAAGGATTGGTTTCCATATTTCATGCGCCGCCTCGCCGAGCGCCCGGCGAATCTGTTGTTCTTCGCAAAAAATTTATTCCGGGGCGGCGCGGCTCCAATCCAGTAATCCTGTCGGCGCCGTTGCTTTGTAGGGCCGGGCTTCCAGCCCGGCCGTAAGCCTGACCAACAAGACCGGCTTTAGCCGCTGGCCGTTCGGTCGCACCGCGCCGCGATTTGTAATGCCCTTCCCTCTTGAGCCAAAATCACTTCATGCGCGCCATGATTCTCGACGAGCCGCGAAAACCGCTAACACTGCGCGATTGTCCCGTCCCGGAACCGAGCGAGCGCCAAGTCCAGCTCGAAGTGCTGGCCTGCGCGGTCTGTCGCACGGACCTGCACGTGATCGACGGCGAATTGCCCAACCCCAAGCTTCCACTCATCCTTGGGCACGAGATCGTGGGCCGCGTCACTCGCCTGGGCGAGCGCTCACACTTGCTCAGCGTCGGCCAGCGCGTCGGCGTGCCCTGGCTCGGCTGGACATGCGGCGAATGCTTCTATTGCCGCTCGGGCCAGGAAAATCTGTGCGTGAAGGCGCGCTTCACCGGCTACACGCTCGACGGCGGCTACGCTCAATTCACCGTCGCGGATGAGCGCTACTGCGTGCCCATTCCCGAATCGTTCTCGGACGCGGGCGCCGCGCCGCTGCTCTGCGCGGGCTTGATCGGCTATCGCTCGCTCGTGCGCGCCGGCGACGCGCGACGGCTGGGTATCTACGGCTTCGGAGCCGCCGCGCACATTGTCGCGCAGGTGGCCCTGCATCAAGGCCGCAGCGTCTACGCGTTCACGCGCGCGGGCGACCATGCCGCGCAGAGGTTTGCGAAAGGCCTCGGCGCAACCTGGGCGGGCGCGTCGGACGACCGCCCGCCCGAGGAACTGGACGCCGCGATCATTTTTGCGCCCGTCGGAGCGCTCGTGCCCGCCGCTCTCGCCGCCGTTCGCAAGGGAGGCATCGTAGTTTGCGGCGGTATCCACATGAGCGACATCCCCTCGTTCCCGTATGAGCTGCTATGGGGAGAGCGATCGTTAGCTTCCGTCGCTAATCTCACCCGCAAAGACGCAGCGGAATTCATGACCATCGCGCCGAAGATTCCCGTGCGAACGACAACTGTACCGTTCGCCCTTGAAGACGCGAACGAAGCGCTTAGCCAGTTGCGAAGCGGAAAGCTGCAAGGGGCGGCCGTCTTGAATTGTGCCGGACCGCATTGAGATCAAAGCCCGCAGGCTGAAGCCTGCACCACGTGCGTGCTATAATTTTTCGGAAAGGAAACTTGCTTGTGTGGGTGCCGGTTTGGTGATATAAACCGATGCTTTCCACACAGATGTGGGTTGTTCATTGGATTTTTAGGCACTCGATACCCCTCGAAGGAGAGTCACGATGGCGTACGTAATCGCTGAGCCTTGCGTCGGAACGAAGGACACCGCCTGCGTCGATGTGTGCCCCGTCGATTGCATCCATCCCCGCAAGGACGAACCGAAATTTGAATCCGAGCCGCAGCTGTACATCAGCCCGGTGGAGTGCATCGACTGCGGCGCGTGCGTGCCGGTCTGCCCCGTAACGGCGATCTTTGCGTTGGAGGATCTGCCGGAAAAGTGGAATAGCTTTACGGCAATCAACGCGGACTGGTACACCAAGCAGGGCTGATCCGGACCGTCCGAAAACGTCAACTGTCGGGGTGGGTTTTCGTGCGGCGTACCCCTCTTGAAATGGGGACGCCGCATTTTTTTGGGACGCCCGGCGCGCATCCTGGCCGCCAATGAGGTAGGATAGAGAAGCGTTTTATTTCTCAGGCACGTGCTGGGATGACGTTCGTCTCACCGCGGTAGAAGGAAAGCTGGCGCCAGGGGGATCGCTCCTATCGGATGCCCTGTCGGAACCGGAGCCGGTATCGGAACCGAAGTCTGAGGAGCCTCACATTGTCCGCGACGCGAAACCCTAAGTCGGTCGAAGTGGAAGACGCCCAATCCAGCCTGCAAGCACCGGGAACCAAGACCAGGAACGCGAGCAGGATCGTACCCGCCGTGGCGACCATCGCGGGGACTTCGACGGCGGTGCCGCCCTACGTGCTGTCGCGTGACCTGTGCAAGAACGGCATCGGCGGCGTGTTCAGCCTCGACGGCCCGCGGCTGGACGCCATTCGCGAAGTGATTGACAACTCGGCCATCGACCAGCGGTATTGTGTGTTTCCCCCGGAATATGCGATCGAACCTCGCCCGCTCGCGCAGATCAATGCGGAGTATCAGGACAAGGCCGTCGAGCTTGGCCTCCAAGTGACCGAGCAGGCGCTGGCGCAAGCCAATATGACGCCGGCGGACGTCGATTTGCTCGTGACGGTTTCCTGCACAGGAGTCATGATCCCCTCGCTCGATGCGCACCTCGCCACGATCATGCCCTTCCGGCCGGACGTACGGCGGCTTCCAATTACGGAACTGGGCTGCGCGGCCGGCGCCGCGGGCCTGGCGCGCACCTGGGAGTACGTGTCCGCTTTTCCAGACCGCACCGCGCTTCTGGTCGCGGTCGAGATCCCCACCCTTACTTTTCAGCGAAAAGACATGTCCCAGGCGAATCTGATTTCGGCAGTGCTCTTTGGAGACGGCGCAGCTGGCGTGGTCGTCACCGGTCGGGAAGCTCCCGGGCCGCGCATCCTGGCCTCGGAGTGCTTCCTGTTTCCCAATTCCCTCACCGCGATGGGGTTCGACCTGCGCGACACTGGCTTCCATATCGTTCTTTCCAAAGATGTGCCTGAACTGATCCGGGAAAGGGTGAAGGATCTCGCGGAAGGCTTTCTGGCGCGCCAGGGTTTGCGGCGCGAGGATATTTCCGCGTTCCTGCTGCATCCGGGCGGGCAAAAGCTGCTGTCTTTCATGCAGGAGGAATTGGGGCTCAGCCGGGCCGACACGGAAATTTCCTGGGATATTCTGCGCCGCTACGGGAATCTCTCGAGCGCCAGCGTCCTCTTCATTTTGAACGAGTGGCTGGTTCAGAGAGAGATGCCGTCGGGAAGCTACGGCTTGCTCATGGCATTCGGCCCGGGCTTCACGGCGGAGATGCTGCTGATTCAGTGGCCATGACGGTCGCTTATATTTGTCTGCTGGTCCTCGTTGGAATCGAACGCCTCGTTGAAGTTGCAATTTCGCGGCGCAACCAAAGCAAGCTGATCGAGCAAGGCGTCCGGAAAGTTCGCGAGCCGCATTTTCCTTGGCTCGTCTTGTTCCACGCGGTGGTGCTCGTGGCGGCGGGCGCCGAGGTGCTGTTTCTCCATCGCCCTCTGATCCCCGCGCTGGCCATTGCGATGGGCGCTCTCTTCATCCTTTCGAATGCGCTTCGGTATTGGGTCATCCACCTTTTGGCGGGACTGTGGAACGTTCAGATCATGGATTCGGGACGCATCGGCATAGTGACTTCGGGGCCGTACCGCTGGGTGCGACATCCGAATTACGTCGGCGTGGTGCTGGAGGTTTTCTCGCTGCCAATGATCCATACCGCCTGGATCACGGCCATCGTCGGCACGCTCGGATATTTCGAGATTCTGAGGCGCAGGATCAAGTTCGAAGACAGAGTTCTGATGGCCAACCCCGCGTACCGTGAAGCGATGGGGGATAAGCCGAAGTTTTTTCCCCGGCTTTTCAGTCGTCGCGTTGCTTGACGTGCGCGGAATGGGGCGCTGCGTGGCTGCGCGCGATTTGCGGCGGGTTCATGCCGCCGGGAACCTGCCCGCTCGTCAGAACAGCCACCCACTCCCGCACCGCGCAGCGAAGTGGCTCGATCTCGAGTCCGCCATGCGTTTCCGGAAATGAATCGAGTTTGAACAATCCGGCCTGAAGCAGCTTCCGCGTTCCCGGCAAGTTCTCGCGGGAATAATGATGAAATGCCGCGGCGACCTGGATCAGTCCCTGCAGGAACCGCCTTTCTGGGTCAATGGTCTCCCGCCACACGTCCTCCCAGAGTTCGTGCGCTTCAAAGAACTGGCGGGAATTGAAGGCTTCAAGTCCCTTTTGATACAGCCGATCTTTTTCGTGTGAATCCATGCAACGACCGTCCGGGCTTGCCCCTTTCCGTACAGCGAGCAACGCATCATAGCAAACAATGTCAGGCCAAACTGCGGCAGAAGCGGGCCTTCCAAATCGTGACAATCGGCCATTTGAATTTCGCTCTTCCCGCTACCCGCGTTATTATAAATAGCTTCGCAGTTCGGCCGGCTCGCGGTCGCGAGGTTTTGTCTTGCCGAAATTCAACCTGGTTCTCCTCATCCACGCGCATCAGCCGGTCGGCAACTTTGACGATGTGATGGAGCGCACCTACGAGCGGTCATACTTGCCTTTTGTCGAGTGCGTGGCCCGCCATCCGCGCGTCCGTTTGGGATTGCACTATACCGGCTCGCTCCTCGAATGGCTGGAGGAAAAGCATCCCGAGTACATTCATCGCATCGGGGCGCTGGTTTCGCGCGGGCAAATCGAGATTGCCGGCGGCGGATTTTACGAGCCGATCCTGATCGCCATTCCACGGGAAGATCAAATCGAACAGATCCGGCGGCTCAGCGATTTCATCGAGGATCATTTCGGCAAGCGGCCCGCCGGCGCCTGGCTGGCCGAGCGCGTGTGGGAGCCGCAGTTGCCCTCCGCGCTGGCCGAAGCGGGAGTGGATTACACGCTGGTCGACGACAGCCACTTCCTCACCGCCGGCCGCGAGATTCCGGAGCTTTTCGGCTACTACGTGGCCGAGGAGTGCGGCAAGACGGTGAAGGTAATTCCCGGCCTGCAGGAGCTTCGCTATCTGCTGCCGTTTGGAAGCGTCGATGATTCCGTGGCGTTTCTGCGCCGGTCGGCGAACGACCATCCCGGCGGCATGGCCGCGATGGGCGACGACATGGAGAAATTCGGCGCCTGGCCGCACACGTTCGAGCATTGCTTTCGCGACGGCTGGCTCGATAGCTTCTTCACCGCGATGGAAGCGAATTTCGAGTGGCTGGAGATGCAGCCGCCGGCGGAGGCGCTTGCCGCGCGCGCGCCGCTCGGCCGCGTGGACCTGCCCACCGCTTCGTACACGGAGATGATGGAGTGGGTGCTGCCGACGTCAGTCCGGAAAAAGTTTCACGGCCTGCTCGATGAATTCTCCAGCCGGCCGGACGTGAAGCGATTCCTGCGCGGCGGGTTCTGGCGTGGTTTTTTCAGTAAGTATGCCGAAGCCAACCTGCTGCACAAGAAGATGCTGCGCGTCTCGTCGAAACTGCGCGGCGACGGCAAAGGTCCAAAGCGAAGCTCGAAAGGCTCGCTGCACCGCGCGAAAGCGGTGACGCAATTGATGCGCGCGCAGTGCAATGACGCCTACTGGCACGGCGTTTTCGGAGGGCTCTACGCGCCGCACTTGAGAACGGAACTGTGGCGCGAACTCGTGCGCGCGGAGACGATCGCGGACTCGCTGCGATACGGCGACAAAGCGTATCACGCGATCACGCGGCTCGATTTTGACGCGGACGGCAGGGAGGAAATCGAGATCACTTCGCCGCAATTCGCGGCGGTCGTGAAACCCTCGGACGGCGGCACGCTGCAAGTCCTGGATTTTCGGCCGAGCGCCGTGACGCTGATCAATTCGCTCCAGCGGCGCGTCGAGGCCTATCACTCAAAATTGCAGAACGCCGCGCAGTTCGCCGCGAAGGTGGCTTCGATTCACGACCAGACGCTCGTGAAGGAGCCCGGGCTGGAGAAAAAACTCAAATACGATCGTTGGCCGCGAAATACCTTCCGCCTGTTGCTCTTCGATCGCGCAAAGCAATTCGCGGAGTACGAGGCATTGCGGCTGGATGAGAGCGCCGCTTTCGCAGGGGGAGATTTCCAGGTCGTCGAGGCTGCCGCTGGCGGGATTCTTTTGAAATTGGAAGCGCCGCTGAGCCAGGTGGTCGCCGGAGCGGGTTCGGAATGCATGCTTGAGGCAACCAAGGGGATTCGATTCGAGAGCCGCGAAAGCGGAGTCGACGTTCGCTGCCGGATCGATCTGCGGCTGAAGGAGTCCGCGAAGCGGGTGGATCCGCCGAGTGCACCCGCGCAGTTTGCGCTGGGCCTCGAAATTGTCGTCAATCTTCTGGCGCCCAATGTCCCGGACCGATATATCGAAGCTGCAGACGGGCGGAAGCCGCTCGAATGGAGCGGCACGGTCGACGGACCGAGGGTACGGCTCGCGGATGAATGGCAGAACGTAGCGGTGGAAATGGAGGCGTGCGGCGCAAATCAAATGTGGGTTGCGCCAATCGAAACGGTTTCAGAATCGGAAGAAGGGTTTGAGCGCGTCTACCAGGGTTCGCAGATTATGGGTGTGTGGAATGTCTCGCTGAGCGCCGCCGAACCCTTCCACGCCGAAACTGTCTTGCATGTTTCGCAAGTGCGCGCCGATTGATTCTAGCCAACTCGCCGCCCGACGCGCATTCGCGCCCCTCACTCCGCAATCAGCAGGTTTTCCGCGAACGGCCACTCCGCGTCCACCCATTGCGAGTCGAGGCGAAAACCGTTGCGCCGGGCCATCGCTGGAATATCTCCCGCGCGGTATTTGTGCGAGCTCTCCGTCCAGATGGTTTCGTCCTTCATGAAGTGAACGTTACACCCCGCCCGGGGAATCGCGACAACCTGGTCGCGCAACGATCGCAAGTGCATTTCCACGCGCTGCAGGCCGGTGTTGTACCGCGCCTCATGGCGAAACGCCGCGAGATCGAAATTCGCGTCCAGCTCGCGGTTGATGCGGGCGAGGAGATTCAGATTGAACGCGGCGGTGACTCCGAGAGGATCGTCGTAGGCCGCGAGCAACTGCCCAAGCGGCTTCTCGAGATCGGTTCCCAGCAGTAGGGCGTCACCAGGGTAAAGAATCCGGCGCACTTCAGCCAAAAAGCGCTCGCCGGCGTCGCGATCGAAATTTCCGATCGTGCTGCCCAGAAACAGCACGAGCAAGTGATCGTCGTCGCCGCGGCGCGCCGCCGCGGCCAGGAGCCCGTCCAGATACGGCCGCTCGAATCCCACGATACTCACGCATTCAATCTGGCCGAGTTCGGTTTCGCATCGGGCCAGCGCCGTCGGCGAAATTTCGATGGGGCAGTACGTGGTGGTGCACTGGCTCCGCGCCAGGGCTTCGAGCAGCCAGCGCGTCTTCTTGCCGGTGCCGCTTCCGAGCTCCGCAACGAGGACGTGAGGCTTAAGACGTGAAACAATATCCGGCGAGTAGCGGCGCAACAGCCTTTCGTCGGCCCGCGTCAGGCCGTACTCCGGAAGCACGCTGATCACCTCGAAAAGTTCCGATCCGACCTGATCGTACAAGTATTTCGAGGGAAGCTCCTTCTGCCCCGGGCGCAACAATCCCGCGCGCACTTCTCCGGCCAAATCCGGCTTCGAATACTCGGCGGTAACGGCGGTGGCCATGGCGTGTCCCTTCGTCTTCCGTTCTCGACTTGTTCGCGCCTTCAGCGTTCCACGCAGCGGAACGCGGCGTAGACGTACGGGTAGTGCGGCTGGAACCAGTTGCGGAAAGACCTGCGCAACATGCAGGCGGCAGTGCGGGGGGAGCCGCCCTTCATCACGAAATGCTTGCCGTCGAAAAAATTAGCGGAATAGCCGGGGTAAAACGGGAACGGCTCGAAGCCGCGAAACGGCTCGAACGGCGTGCGCGTCCATTCCCAACCGTTGCCCACAAGATCGGCGACGCCGAACGCGCTCTCGCCTTCGGGATACGAACCCACCGGAACAGGATCCCAGCGCGCAAAATCAAAATTCCCACGCTGCGCCGATGGCACACCTTCGCCCCAGGGATACGCGCGTTCGCCGCCGTCGCGGGAGGCGTAGGCGGCGCGATGCCACTCCGCTTCGCTCGGTAATTCTTTCTTCGCCCAGCGTGCATAGGCCGACGCTTCCGCGTGGCTCACGTAAACAGGCCAGTCGAGCGGAAGCGGAAGCTCGGCAAACATCGCGCGATAGCGCCAAGAATCTCCGCTCGGAATCCAAAATGCGGGGTGCTGATGATTCTGAGAATTAATCCACTGCCACGCCGCCTCGGTCCAGAGGCTGTGTTCGGAATAGCCGCCTTCGCGAACGAATTGAAGGTAGTCCCCATTCGTGACATTAAACCGATCGATCGCGAAAGCAGGAACTTCGAGTCGATGCTCGTCGAACTCGTTGTCCCATCCGAATGGTCCGTGTACTTCGCGAGGCAATCCAAGCGTGGCCGTTCCCGCCGGGATCTCAATCGAAACTTGAGAGCGCGAGGGAACGGGAATGGGCGCCGGCGAATGCTGAACAAATTTGCGGTCCAGCGGCAACTGGTGCAGCATGTAGCACAGCGTTTCGACGTGCATCAGGCGATGCTCGATCGCAACTTCGAGCAACCGGCCTCCGCCCAGCGCCGCGAAACTCGGATCCTGCGCCGCGATTTGACTCACAGCTGCATCCAATCGCAGCCGGAGCTGTTCGTTGTAAGCTCTGGTCCGATCCACCGTCGGCCAGTCCCCGGGTTGATCCGTCGGGAGGCCGCCGTCCACCGGGTCGATTCCAAAGGCGAAAAGATGGTCGAGTTCCGGTTCGAGCGAGGAAAGTCCAAGGGACTCCCTGAGGAGGTTCCAATCGAACGCTTCAAGGTGCCCCAAGTAGAAAATAATCCGGTGGCGTTCCGGCAGGGGTCGATCGTAAATTGCTTCCAGGCGTACAATTTGAAACAGTTCATCGCTTCGCGCGCGAGCAGCGGTGAGCCGAGCTTGAAGCTGATTGACTCGGGTGGATGGCGCCACGGAAGCCGGATTCATTTGTTCTCCTGGGTCAGGGCCCGAGCTCGCACCGAAATGGGCGGGCCGGTGAGGGTGGCTGTTCGCTACGGCTAGTTAGATGCTCCAAAACGTGATTCAATGCAGACTTTTCGAGGGGCTGACGCGCTGGCCTCTGAGGCGCTTCGGCACTGACGATGAACGCCCTAAATGACGGAAGTCAAGGAAGTTACGCCTTGGAGTTCCGCTCCGTCGGCTACCGGTTGCCGGTCGGCGGATCCATCATTTCCGCCCTCAATCTAAGGGTTCCACCGGGCGAGACCCTGGTCCTGCTCGGGCGCAGCGGTTCCGGCAAGACGACCATCCTGAAGCTCATTAACCGGCTCTTGGAGCCGACGGAGGGTGAAGTCCTCATCACGGGCCGTCCGAGTGGCTCCTGGGACCCTATTCAGCTCCGGAGGGGCATTGGGTACGTCATCCAGGATGCTGGCCTCTTCCCCCACTGGACCGTGGAGCGCAATATCGCCCTCGTGCCCAGCTTGGAAAGCTGGCCGGAGGCAAGGATTCGGGCGCGGGTGCAGGAAATGCTGTCCCTCGTGGGATTGCCACCCGAGGAGTTTGCGAACCGGCGGCCATCCGCGCTTTCCGGAGGCCAAAAGCAGCGCGTCGGCGTGGCGCGAGCCCTGGCCGCCGATCCTCCTATCTTATTGATGGACGAGCCATTTGGGTCCCTCGACCCGATCACGCGGGCCGATTTGCAGAGGGAGTTCCGGGCGCTCGCGATGCGGCTTCGAAAGACGATCGTCTTCGTCACGCATGACGTTCGGGAGGCTCTCTTTCTGGGGACGAGGATTGCCCTGCTCAGCCACGGACGGCTCGTAGGGGTCTACGCCCCGGCGGAATTTCTGAGGGCCACCGAGCCGGAAATCCATGAGTTCGTCGCGTCGCTGGATGGCGGCGGGCTCCGGGAGGAGGTGCAATGACGTGGTACCAGTTCTTGCTCGAAAACCGCGCCGAAGTGTGGGCCCGGTCCGTGGAACATATCGGGCTGGTCGCGGCCTCGATGGCTATTGCACTGGCGATCGGGCTGCCCTTGGGTATCGCCATAGTCGGCCGGAAGGTGCTGCAACGCTGGGTGATTGGCGCAGCCAACGTCGTTCAGACAATTCCCAGCCTCGCTCTCTTTGGCTTCCTGATTCCCGTCCCATGGATTGGAGGCGTGGGAGCCAGTACCGCGATTGTCGCGCTGGCGCTGTACGCGCTGCTGCCGATTTTGAGCAACACGAGCACGGGGATCGCGGAAGTCGATCCCGCGGTCGTCGAGGCGGCGCGAGGAATGGGCATGACGCCGGGGCAGGTGCTTTGGCAAGTGCAATTGCCGCTGGCCGCGCCCGTGCTGCTGGCGGGGATTCGCATCGCGACGGTGCTGTGCATCGGGATTGCGACGATTGCAGCAGCCGTCGGCGCGGGAGGCCTCGGCGTGTTCATTTTTCGTGGCGTGGCTATGGTCAACAATTCCGTGATCCTCGCCGGCGCGATCCCCGCGGCGATTCTGGCAATCGCGGCGGACATGGGCCTAGGACTCTTTGAACGGGGCATCGCCCGAAGATGAATCCTCTCGTCCTGCGCGCCCGGCGCGTTTCGTCCCGGAGGGCGGCAGTCTTGCTGTTTCTTTGTCTGCTTGCACTTTTGGCCCTCAGCTGCGGAAGTCACAATCAGGAACAAATTGTCGTCGGCTCGAAAAATTTCACCGAGCAAATTGTGCTCGCGGAATTATTGGCGCAGCAGATCGAGGCGCATTCGGCGCTGCGCGTCGAGCGGCGCGTGAATCTGGGCGGCACGCTGCTGTGCCATGACGCCCTGGTCTCCGGAAAAATCGATCTGTACCCCGAATATACCGGCACAGCGCTGCTCGCGGTCCTCAAGGATCTACCCGAAAGCGATCCGGCAAAGGTTTTCGAGCGCGTGCAATCCGAATATCGCTCCCGCTTTGGCGTGGAGGTCCTGCCGCCGCTCGGGTTTAACAATTCGTTTGCCATGGTGGTGCGCGGCGAGGACGCGGAAAAATTGCGTCTGCGCACGGATTCCGATATCGCACCGTACGCTTCCAAGTGGCGCGCGGGATTCGGCTACGAATTCATCGAACGGCCGGACGGCTACCGTGGCTGGGCTGCGGCCTACGGCGTGCACTTTGCGGACGCGCCGAAGATCCTGGACCTGGGCCTGCTTTACCGCGCCCTCGAGGACAAGCAAGTGGACATCGTCGCGGGCAACACGACGGACGGTGTGATCGAGTCGCTGCACATGGTAGCGCTGACCGACGATCGCCATTATTTTCCGCCTTATGAGGCCGTCCCTCTGGTTCGCGACGCCACGCTCCAGAAGCATTCCGAAGTGCGCGGCGCGCTCGCGGCGCTGGCCGGAAAAATCTCCGAGGAAGATATGCGGCGGATGAACTACGCGGTCGATGGCGCGCATCGCGATGTGAGCGAGGTCGTCCGCGAATTTCGCAAGGCCAAGGGATTGTGAAGGCCGGCGCCGGCATCTTGCCAGGCGCGGATGGGTCAACCGATCGAAGGATTGCATATCGAGTGACAACCTAGGACGCGCACGTTGCCGCAGGCGAATCCGGTCTGCTAGAGTGCGCTTTCACGGCTGCAAAAAGATTCAGTCCTAATTCGTAAGAACAACAAGACGCGTCACGCAACGCCACCCTTTCTTATGACCATCGAAAATCGAAGCCTGAATCGCTACGCGAAGGCCATTCGCGGCCGGCGCATCGGCGTGGTCGGCGACCTCATGCTTGACCGGTATTTGTGGGGCTCCGCATCCAGGCTTTCGCCGGAAGCACCCGTGCCCGTTGTCGATTTCATGAAGGAAAGCGAAGTGCTCGGCGGTGCCGGAAACGTGGCCGCGAATCTCGCGGTGCTTGGGGCAGATGTGCTGCCCTTTGGCGTGGCTGGGGAGGACGCAGAGGGTCGGGCGCTCCGGTCATGCCTCCAGGCTGTGGGGATGAATACCAAGGGTGTGCTCGGAGACCGCTCCCGCGTGACCACGGTCAAGACGCGAATCGTCGCCCGGCATCAGCAAATCGTTCGGGTGGACCGCGAGCGCCGCGAACCGCTGGGCCGCGCGCTCGAGGATCGCCTGGTGCGGACGATCAAATCGGCTTTGCCTCGCCTGAACGCCCTCGTGGTTTCCGACTACGACAAGGGCGTGGTGACCGATTCGCTGGCGGATCGCGTGCTCACCGAATGCCATCGGCGGCGCGTGCCGGCGCTGGTGAAGCCAAAAACATCTCGCCTCTTTGCGTATCGGGGCGCGAGCCTGATCGTCTGCAACGCGAAGGAGGCCGGGTTCTTCGTCACGCGCTCGCTCGACGATGACGAGTCCGTCGAACAAGCGGGCCGCGCCCTCCTCGCGCACTTCGGCTGCTCGACGATCGTGATCACGCGCGGCGCCGAAGGACTGAACGTATTCGAGGACACAACGCCGAAAGGATTTCACGTCGCGGCCACCAGCAGCGAGGTGAGCTACGAACGCGTCGGCCAGGCGGGCATTGACCGCTCTTCCCATGGCCGACAGGTCTTTGACGTGACGGGCGCCGGAGATACGGTTCTTTCCGTGCTCGCGCTTGCTATCGCAGCGAGAATTCCGATGCGCGATGCCGCTGTCCTGGCAAATTCCGGCGCCGGCGTGGCCGTCGGCAAGCTGGGCACGTCCACGATTACGCCCACGGAATTGTTCGCCGCAGTGCGTGAATTGACTTAGCGGCTAGGGTCAGTTCGCGTCATGGAATGTAACGCCCTCAGTTTCTTTCCCGCGCAATCGAAAAATCGATGTTGCATATTTTGCGGAGCCGGGAGCCGCAACAACGGATTTAACCCCAGCATTGCGTCCCCGACCCGCCGGCACCATGAAACTACGGTGGCGGGAAACTCATGGATTGGTCGGATCGCTCGACCCAGAGCTGAACTTCACGGTTGCGCGCCGATTTGAGCGTCTCTCCGGGCTTCGGGAATGCGTCATACTCGCTGATCTCGACGGTGACGACGACACCGCTCCCGCCCTTCGGCGGCACTTCTGCGCTTTCAAGCCGAAAACTTTTGAGCGGGCTGTAATAGCCATTCGGTCCCCAAAAGCTCAGAAAATCCTTGTAGGAAAAACTCGGATGGGGATGCCAGATTTGGTAAGCCTGCTGGGTGTCTCCCGCGACGACCGCGCTCATGAAACGTTCCACCGTGCGCTTTTCCAGCGTGTAGCGCAGGAAATACCATCCCGCGATACTCAGCAGAATCGCCAGCGCCACGCCGCTGATGACGTAGCGCAACGCTTTCGAGTTCGGCTCTTCCGCGCCGGAGTCGAGCAGTCCCATGAACGTTTCTCCCTGCGGCATTCTAAATCTGCCTTTCGAAAAACGCCACGGACAAGCCCACCGACCGAAAATCCGCTGGGGATCAGGATATCCGAAGAGATGACTGAAAATCCTGGATTTGTGGACAGTAGGTCGATTCCGTAATTAGAGCGAAGGAAAGGCGGGGACGGAACTCGGGAGGACCTCCTGCGAGGGCCGGCCGATTCGTCTTGCCGCAGCCAGGCCCCCACGGGCTGAACACCAAATGCTACGACTTCACCTCCGCCGCCGGCTCCGGGGCGTGCGACCCGCCGCAGCGCCCGCGCATGCCTTCGCGGAACTTCTCGCGCTCTTCGGGCGTCATTCGCTCCCAGCGTTCCGCCATATGCCGCCGCCAGGGCGCCCCTCCGAAGCGGGGGCCGAACCCTCCAAACAGCAGTCGTCCCAGGACGATCAGCCCGACCGCCTGCCAGAACGTGATGGCGTGAAGCCCGAAAAGTCCCGGCATCAGGTAATTCCACAGATGCGTGACCACGAATCCAAACACGGTGAATGCCACCACCGCGATCAGCGCGACCTTCAAAAAACGCAGTGCTCGTCTTCCTCTCATGATTCGTCTCCTTGCTTCCCTTACTGACTCAAATATTCCTGGTAAATCGATTTCAACCGCCGCCGAAGGTGAAGAACAGCGTGATGCTTGCGAGAGAGCAGAGTGTTGACGCCGACTCCCGTTTCGGCGGAGATTTCCTTGAAGCTTCTGCCCTCGATTTCGTGCGCGACGAAAATTTCGCGCTGCTCTTCCGGGAGTTCTTCGAGCGCGGCGTCGAGCTCTTCGAGGAGAATGCTTCGCGCATATTCGGCCTCCGGGCCCGCTTCAGGCGACGGCAGAAATTCCTCGAGCGACAGCGACGAATCTTCAACCCCGGTTTCCGGATCGCGCGCCGCCGCGAATGGCTCCGGCTTTTTCTTCCGAAAGCGGTCGATGATGCGGTTGCGAGCCACTCGAAAGAGCCAAGCACCCACCTGCTCGATGGGCTTCATCAGCCGATACGCCTCGATGAGTTCGTAGAAGACGTCCTGCAAAATATCTTCCGCTTCGGACTCATCGTCCACGCGCCGGCGGATGAAATTGCGCAGGCGGCCTCGCTCCCGGCCAATAGCCTCGGTGAGGCGCTCATTCTGGCCGGCGATGATCCGCTCCGCGCTCAATGCGTCGTCCATCTACTAGTGAAGACGATTGGCAGGGGGAAATATTGCAGGGGATTTGGAATTAGAAGACAACCGGTCTCGAGTGCACCAATTGAGCCCCGAAGGGGCGGCAGAACGTAGCCCAGCATGGCAGTGCTGGGCCACGGCAGAATTCTCAACAAGCCCGGGAAGGGCGACACTCCAGACGTGGCCGCCAGACGCATATTGCCAATCGTTTCGCCCCTCCGGGGCTGAGGCGTTTCGGGGCGGGATTCCCAGGGCTTCCGCTCTGGGCTACGCTCTTTCGCGCCTACGGCGCTACGGCTGTGGCTGCTTGGAATGCGGGTCAGGTATTCGCCTGAAACGAACGGAACTACTCACTGCCCTTGGCGACGTTTTCCAGCGCATCGCCGATCAGAATCGCCGCTTTCCACTCGTCCAGAAACGCCGCGCCGAGGCTGTTGTAAAAATCGATGGCCGGCTTATTCCAGTCCAGAACTTCCCAGCGCATGCAGAAGAATTTTTCTTTCCAGGCGATTCCGGCGACGTGCGCGAGGAGCGATTTGCCGATGCCGTGGTTGCGAAAATCGGGCCGGACAAAAAGGTCGTCGAGAAATAGTCCGGGCCGTCCCTGAAAGGAGGAAAAGAACGGGAAGAAGAGCGCGTAACCCACCGGCGCGCCGTTCCATTCCGCGATCACCGCTCGGAACTTCGGTTGAGGTCCGAAGCCTTCGCGAAGGATGTCCTCTTCCGTGATGCTGCATTCCTGTTCGAGATGCTCGAACTCCGCGAGCTCATGAATCAGCGTCGAGAGCGTCGGAGCGTCACGCGTGGCGGCAGGTCGAATCGCTAGCATCGGCGTCACCCTGAAAAGGCGTTTCGGAACGCGCCATTATAGTCCGCCGCAAGGCGGGGTGTCGCGCAAAACGGATTTGCTTTGTGGCACTCGTCGGATCGAATCGGCTGGGAGCTATCGCAGGAATTTCGGGAGAGTTGGTGCGCGGCCCGGAGAAGGGGGACATCGCCGGGCCGCGCGCCGCAGGTGTCTCAATACACCTGAACTTTGCTTACGGTGCCGTTCGTGAAGGTGAGGACCCAGCGGTGGCCTTCCTTCAGGTAGAACCAGGTCTCCGAAAACGTGCCGTCCGTGGTGTCATTGATTTTCTTCTGTTCCGGATCGCCGAAGCTGATCTGCACCATCTGGTAGTCCATGCCCTCGACGACGGTCTTCGCGGCAATGGCTTTCTGAATCTCCGGTGAGAACGATTTTTCCGTCACTACGAGTTTCACTTTGCTCACGTCGAGAACGCGTCCCATGAAATTGAGAAACGCGTCGGGCGAGAGGTCCGTGTCCGTCACGTCCTTCATGAATCGGAAATTGACGCGCGAGCCGCCGGCGCGCAGGTAGCCCGCTCCAACTTTATTGGCATGGTTGGCGGCGCTGCGCCCTTCGCCGCCGCCTCCGAGGTGAATTTCCACGCGGTCGGAATCCACTTTCACATCCGTAATGGTTTCCCACTGCTCGGCTTCCACGCCGACGCCCTTGGACTTCAGCTCCTTGCTCATGGCGCCGAGGTCGAGTCCGCGATCGTCCACGCGCTTGCCGTGCGGCGCGACGAGGTAGACATCCAAGCCGTCTTTCGTGGCGGGCATTTCTACCAGGGGCCTAACTTCCTTCCCCAACAGCAATTTGTCCAGAGATTCCTTCGCTTGCTTGGAAACTTCAGCCTTCGCCAGGCCGGGAAAGGTCATCGCGAAAACAGCCAAGAGGGCTGCGGATTGACACAAAGTTGCCCTTTTCATCTCACTTCCTCCTCGTGGATTGAGCCGATACTGGGACCATGAGTTTCCCAAGCGGTACTGCGCGGCCCAATGAGCGGAAAGGCCTATCTGAGGGGGACGTTCGTCCTAGTACTTTTGGCGTGGCTTCCGCGCGCCAGGCAGGAGGTAAGAGGAGTGAGCGTCGCCACGCGAAAATCTTTGTAGGGCACGGCTTCAAGCCGTCCTGTTGGGCACTGGCAACCGAATCGGCCACTGGCGGGGCTGATAGCAAATTCGCCGGCGGCAAAAGCCCATCCTATCGCGCACGAGTCGCGGCGCGGTTGAAACCGTTCCCACAAAGTTTCTCGTTGCTTGCGTTGGGTTCCGAGCGCCCGTACTACTCCAGAGCGCCGGAGGCGGCGCCTGCGGGGAGTTCAATCGTGTATTTCGTGCGCTGGCGTTCGCGGTGTTGGGCGAGGGCCAGCTCGATCAGGCGATCGAGCAGGGCGCGATAGGGCAGGCCGGATGCTTCCCAGAGTTTCGGGTACATGCTGATCGAAGTGAAGCCGGGGATGGTGTTGACCTCGTTGAGTAGGATGCGTCCCGTGCGGTTCTCGAGGAAGAAGTCCACGCGGGCCATGCCCAGCAAATCGAGGGTGCGGAACGCGCGGACAGCGAATTCCTGGAATTTCCTCACCTGCGCGCGCGCGAGCTTCGCGGGAATCATCAGGCGCGTGCCCTCTTCGAGATACTTCGCGGTGTAATCGTAAAATTCACGGTGCGGCACGATCTCGCCGGGGATCGACGCCTTGGGATCCTCGTTGCCCAGAACGGAAACCTCGATTTCGCGGCCGCGAATCGCGCGCTCAACCATGATTTTCTGGCCGAATTCAGCGGCGAGGTCCATGGCGGCGGCGAGTTCCTTTGCGTCGTGCGCCTTGGTCATACCGACGGAACTGCCGAGCGTCGCGGGCTTCACGAAGACCGGGAAGCGGAATTTTTTCTGGATGCCGCGTAGCGTCTTCGCGCGCGACTTTTCCCACTCGGCGCGCGGCACGGCGAGGAAATCGCCCACGGGCAGCTTGGCCTGCAGGAAGAGGCGTTTCTGTACATCTTTATCCATCCCGACCGCCGAGCCGAGCACGCCGGAACCCACATAAGGCAGTCCCGCAAGATCGAGCAGGCCCTGCACCGCGCCATCTTCGCCGAATGTGCCGTGAAGCACCGGGAACACTACGTCCACGCGCAACGTATCTCCATGCGAATTGCTGACGGGCACGAGCGCCGCGACATTCGGGTCGGCGGAAAGCATGACGCTCTCGCCGGTGCGCAGCACCTCGCCGAGCGGAGGCGGGAGCATTTTGTGGGCGGCGGTTCCCGCCAGCCACCGGCCGTCCTTGGAGATGCCGATGGGGACCGCCTCGTACTTTTGAGGATCGAGCGCCGAAATGACGGATGCCGCCGAGATGAGCGAAACTTCGTGCTCGCCGGATCGCCCGCCGAAGAGAATTCCCACCCTAAGTTTTTTCTTGTCCGTGGTCATAGTTCGAATGTGGCCCGAAATGGGGAGCGATTTAAGTGGCGCAGGCTTCCAGCCTGTGGGGGTTGGTTAGAGCGAGATCGATCGCGCCGCAACCAACCCCACAGGCTAAAAGTCTGCGCCACTCGAAACGATCCCCGCCGCCTGTGTATACCACCGAGAGTTAAAGAATCTTCTTGCCCAAACCCGAGAGCACCATCTCCACGCCGAGCAGCGCCGTCTGATTGTGCAGATCGATTACCGGATTGATCTCGACGACCTCCAGCGAAACCATCGCTTCGCTGTCTGCAATCATTTCGAGCGCCAAGTGCGCCTCGCGATACGTTACGCCGCCGCGCACCGGCGTGCCCACGCCGGGTGCATCGTCCGGATCGACAAAATCCAAATCGAGGCTGACCGCCACGCCGTCGGTATCATCGGATACAAAGCGCAGCGCCTCGCTCATCACGTCGCGCATGCCGCGCTCGTCGATATCGCGCATGGTGAAGACGTGCACGCCCGACTCCTTGATCAACCGGCGCTCTTTGGTATCGAGATCCCGCACACCGACGAGCACCACGTTGCGCGGCTCGACCTTCGGCTTGTAACCGAGCAGCTCGACCAGCTCCGGCGCGCCGTAGCCGATAATCGCCGCGAGCGGCATGCCGTGAATGTTGCCCGACGGCGAACTTTCCGGCGTGTTCATGTCGCCATGCGCGTCCAGCCACAAGTACCCGACGCGCTTCGATTGCCCGCGAAAAAAATTCGATACTCCCGAAAACGAACCCACAGCGATGGAGTGGTCCCCGCCCAGCACCAGCGGAAAGAAACCTTCCGCGAGGGACCGCTCGGTCATCTCGGCGAGCCCCCGGCACGCGTCGGCAATCTCGTTCAGGTACTTGGCGCGCTTTTCCCCGTAGTGCTGCTCCTCGGGCTGCTTCACCGAGACGTTGCCGATATCTTCGACCGTGTGGCCGAGCGACTTGAGCCGCGACTGCAAGCCGGCCACGCGCAGCGCCGATGGACCCATGTCCACCCCGCGGCGGCTTTGGCCGAGGTCCATCGGAACGCCAATAATGCGGATTTTTTGGGCCATCGTTGCAGCCAGTCCGGCCTGCCCCCGTATGGGGGTTTGCCCTCACTTGGGGGCGAGCCCCACGCGAGCCAGGATAGCGGCGAGACTAAGGGTACACGCGGTAGATCATGCGCGGAAAGGGAATGACTTCGCGGATGTGCTCAGTTCCGCAAATCCAGGCCACGGTGCGTTCGAGACCCAGTCCAAATCCGGCGTGCGGGACGCTGCCGTAGCGGCGCAGGTCCAGGTACCAGCCGAAGGCCTCCTCGGGCAGGTTGTGCTCGCGCAGGCGTTTCAGGAGCAGGTCGTAGTCGTGGACGCGCTGGCCGCCGCCGATGATTTCGCCGTAGCCCTCGGGCGCGAGCATGTCGAATCCCAGCGCCAGCTCGGGCCGCTCCGCATCGGGCTGCATGTAGAACGCCTTCATCGCCGCGGGATAGCGGTGCACCATCACCGGGCGGTCGTACGTGCTCGAGAGAATCGTCTCCTCGTCGCCGCCGAAGTCGTCGCCCCATTTCGCCGGATTGCCGCGTTCCTGCAGAACTTTGATCGCTTCGTCGTACGTGATGCGCGGGAAAGGCGCCTGGACGCTGGCGAGTTTTGAAACATCCCGGCCGAGCGTTTCGAGTTCCCTCGCGCGGTTCTTCAGCACGGACTGGACGATGTGACTGACCAGGCCTTCGCCGAGCACCATCATGTCTTCGAGTTGCGCGTAGGCGGCTTCGGGCTCGAGCATCCAGAATTCGGTCAGGTGGCGGCGCGTCTTGGATTTTTCCGCGCGAAACGTCGGCCCGAATGTGTAGACCTTGCCGAGCGCCATGGCCGTCGCTTCCACGTACAACTGGCCGGACTGCGTGAGGTACGCCTTCTCGTCGTCGATGTATTGGACTTCAAAGAGTGTCGTCGTGCCTTCGCAGGCGGCCGGAGTGAAGATGGGCGCCTCGGTCAGGATGTAGCCCTGCGAGTCCATGTATTCGTGGGCGGCTCGGACCGCCTGCGCGCGGATGCGCAGGATCGCCGCCTGGCGCGGCGTGCGAATCCAGAGATGGCGGTGATCCAGTAGGAAATCGACACCGTGTTCTTTGAGCTGGATAGGATAGGGCTTGTCGTCTGGGACGCGCTGCACGACTTCCAGCGCGGTGATCTGGATTTCGAATCCGCCGGGGGCGCGCTTGTCGGCATGGATGCGCCCGGTGACGATCACGCTCGATTCCTGGGTCAGTCCGCGCAGGGATTCGAACGCCGCCGGCTGGTCCTTGAGCGAGACGACGCCCTGAATCGTGCCCGTGCCGTCCCGGAAAATCGGGAAGAGGAGCTTGCCCGCTTCGCGCAGGTTGTACAGCCACCCGCGCAGAGTGACTTCCTGTCCGTCGTACTTCCCCACATCTTGAATCGCGACTACCGGCATTTCCTTCCGTCTCTTTCTATAGCCATCTTGCGAGATATCTTGGCTGGAATGGGCACAAGTGGCGCAGGCTTCCAGCCTGTGGGGTTTGGTTAGAGCGTGATCGACATTGCCATAACAAAACTCCACATGCTGGAAGCCTGCGCCACGTCTTGCTAGCCCGCCTCTTGCTCGAATTTTTCAAAAACGCCGGACGCGCCTCGTAGCGTTTCCGCGAATGCCTGAACCTCGATGGACCCTGCCGCTGCGGCTGGCTCTTTCAATTCTAGGACGGCGGGCGCTTCCTTGGGCAACGCCGCGAGTGTCGCGTCCCAGTCGATGGTCCCCTCGTAGGGCAGCAGGTGTTCGTCGCGCTCGCCGTGATTGTCGTGAAGGTGCGTCGTCACGATGAAGTCGCGCACCGTTTCCAACTGCCCGGCAACATCGCCGCCTTCGAGATGCGCGTGGCCGCTGTCAAAGCACATCTTTACGCTCGTCAGGCGCGTCTGCTCCAGAAAATTCTTCAGGTTCAGGGGCGTAGCCATCTCGCCCGGCGTATTTTCAATCGCCAGCGTCACGCCGCGGTGCCGCGCGAAAAGCGACAGGTGCTCGAGCGAACTGAACGCCGCATCCCACTTCCGATCGTCCGGCATGTCCCGCGAACTCGCTACGTGCTGCACGCAGTAGCGGAAGGGAATCTGCTCGACAAGATCGAGCGCGCGCTTGATTTCGTCGAGCGCCTCCTGCCGCCGCAGCCGCTCCGGATCGCAGATCGAGAGCGGTGCGCCGCTTTCCCGCGTCAGATGAAAATCGCGCGTCGTGGGCGAATGAATCGAGTGCAGCGTGAGGCGATTCTCTCCGAGCCAACCCGCCAGTTCGCGGGCATTCTCCGTCGAACGGTAATCGAAATGCCCTCGCGAGCAAAACAGCTCGATCGCCGACGCCCCGGCGCGCGCAGCTTCGCCCACCAGCCCGGCCGTCAATTTTCGATTTACGAAAAGATATGTCGAGAGAACGCGATCGGTCGTCACTATATGCGGGCCCTATTCATGAGAGTGATTTTGACTCTAAGCGAAGCGCGGGGGTGCGTCAAGGCAGCTCGGATCCGGGTAGTGGGCGGTTTCCGATACGATCGTTTATCAGGACTAAGAATTGGTCTTGTCGTTGCGTTCAGACCTGTCGGTCAAGTGCAATGAAACAGTTTTGTCAAACGGCTTACCGCGCACTGGTATTAGTGGGGGTGGAACCAATAGCCCCACGATGAAGATTCCCAGTAGTCCAACGATCCATGAGGCACACGTCGCGATAAAGATGAACATCGCATCCCGGTACCCTAAACGTAGCGTTGCGGCAATTACACCGATAATGCTAATCGCCCAAATAGCTGGTGAATAGCGCTGCTCATACGTAAGCCATTGACCGCAAGTGGGACAAGGAAAGCTATCGCCGATGGGAACCTCAGCAGGATTGATGGTTGCTCTGCAAGCCGGGCATATTTTTGAGTATCGCGACATTGTAGCGCTATGGGTTGCTCACTAGCGAGGTGAGCTCATTGTAACGCCTCCATACCACGCCCGCCCCATCTCTTAGAATGCCAGTGCCTGATGAGCCTACTATTTAAGATTGGCCCACTAGTTGATGCGGACGTCTTTCGCTGGCCCTATTTGGGAATTGAGGACGCGCAGGTCGCCGGGAAACTACTCGTCAAGCAAAAACTCAGCGTCCGCGGGCCCGGGAATCAGCCCAGCGCTCACGCCGCGCTTCAAGAATTCGTGAACGGCCTGGCGTCCGCGTTCGCCGTAGCCGAGGGTCCAATTGTTCACGTACATGCCGATAAATTTGTCGGCCATATCCGTCTCCATGTCGCGCGCGAATTGCATGGCGTAGTTCACGGCGGCCTCGCGATGTTCCATGGCGTAGGCGACGCTTTCGCGGATGGCGCGCCCGACTTGCAGGCCGACGGTTCGCCCGAGCGCGCGCCGAACGGCGTTGCCGCCAAGCGGAAGCGGCAGCCCAGTCTGCTCGATCCACCATTGCCCCAGGTCCACGACCTTGTGCAAACCCATCTGGGGGAAATAGAGCTGACCTTCGTGAATCAGGAGACCGGCGTCCACCACCGAGTTCTTCACCGCGTCCAGAATCTGGTCAAAGGGAATGACCACCGGCTCGACACGCGGCTCGTACAGCCGCAACGCGAGAAATGCGGAAGTCTGCAGCCCTGGCACAGCGATTCGCAGCTTGGGCAAGTCCTCCCGCTTCATCGGGTGCTGCGAGACGACGATCGGGCCATAGCCTTCGCCGAAACTCGCGCCGCAGTCGAGCAGTATGTACTTGTCGCACAAGTACGGATAAGCGCCAAAGCTGAACGCCGTCACGTCGTAAATTTCCTGCTGCGCCGCCTTGTTCAGCGTCTCAATGTCGGCGAGGACGTGGGAAAATTTCATGCCGGGCGTGCGCACTTTCTGCGTGGCGAGCCCGTAAAACATGAAGGCATCGTCGGAATCGGGCGAGTGCGCCAGTTTGATCTCGGTCACCTTGCCAGGGGCTGGTTTCGTGGGCATTGCGTTCGCGATCACTCCCTTTGGTCGATTTCCCCAGAGCCGCGCGCCTGCGGAGTCACTCCGGCCCGCGCGATGGCCGGGCACACGGAGTCACAGGGAACGGCGCTACACCCGCGTCACAGAGAGGGACGTCTCAACTGGATTCCGCGTCTGAAGAATGCCGTGCTTTTGAGTGGAGAAGGGTAGCACAGTCGGAGAGAGTGGACAATTGCAGGGTAAAATCCCCGGCCGCCCGGAATTTGAAGATTCTAATCGCAAATGTGCCGAGCTTTTGTAGCGCCAACCTTCAGGTTGGCACGCGCCGCGTTACCGAGCAGTGCCCGCCTCAAAGGCGGGCGCTACACAGCCGTCCTACATATCCGTCGCGATGCGCGCCATCGCGGCGTCAAATGACACTCTTCCGTCCAGGTAAGGCAGCCAATACAGGTCCAGCAATCCTCGAAAACGCTCCCACGAGCCGGAGTAAAGCCCGAAGCGGGCGGCATAGGGAAGATAAGCAGAGGTGCCGCCCGCCGCCCGATCGTCGGTGATCGTCATGGTCCCGTACTCCACGTCGCGGCGAACGATTTCGCCGGTGGTGTAGAAGAGCAGCGCGTGCCAAAAGTTGCGCGGAATCGGCTTGTCCCGCTCGCGGAACGCGCGGGCGATGCCCTTGTTCACCGCGCCGGCGAGGGCGTGCGAAGACTCGTGAAACAGGACCTCAAATCCGTACACGCCTCGATTGCGCGGGTCGTGGCTCGAAATGGTGACGTGAACGGGATCGAGCGTCGTATACGCCCCGAACGGGCCCCCGTAGCAGACCACGTCCACGCGGAGCCGCTGCGCAGGCCACGCCGTCTGATACACCTCGGCGAGCTGGCCGGAAAGCTCCACGCCCAAGTTTTCGATCATGGGCGCGACGCGCGCGATCCAGTCCCGGTTCGTTCGATCGTGCTCCGGCCACCAGTGCGCGCGATAGACGGGCGCCGCTTTTTCCAGCGCTTCGACCAAATCCTGCCGCAGCCCCGATCTGCACAGCGGAGTCGTCTTCCCCTCGAGTTCCGGGCACGACTCCATCAGCGAGAGCTGGTTGTTGATGATTTCCATATCGCCGTTCAGCAGCAGATCGCGGCGCGCCAGATCTTTCGAGTAGAACTCAACTGCGTCCTGCCACGCGCTGATCTCCGCGGCCGGGAAATCGATGAGCGACACGGGCGATTCGTCGGGCTGCGCAGCGCCGCGCACGGTTTCCGTGGGCGAGGAATTGCCCTTCGTGAGCCGCGCCTGGAGATAGAGGAAGTGGTGCAAATTCACCCAAAACCCGCTGTGCATCTCGAAAACGGGCAGCGGCGTTTCGTTGCCGGATGATTGTGCGGCGACGGACTGCCGCGGCTCGTTCGCGTGGCGCGATTCCGCGGATGCGGTCGCTGACGCGGCCGCAACGCAAAGCAAAAGCAGCGCGGCAACGAACATCGGAGCGGGTCCATGTCGACGAGAGGGGCGCATGGGGAAACGCCCATGTTATCCCCAAGTCCGTCGCCTATTCCACACTTCAGTAGCGCCCGAGATTTTGCCGGCGGGTACGGAATTTCCGTGGATATAGAATTTCGGGTGCCGCACCCTTGCGGTTTTCAAGGGTGCGGGTTTTCGTCACTTCACTGGAACATCTTGCGCAGAAATCCCGTGCCTTCCTTCTCGGTAAGAATCTTCTTGCGGACGAGTAAATCAATCAGCTGATTCAAGACAATAAGCATGTTCGCGTTTCCGTCGGTAGCCGCGCTCTCGGCCCCCGTCGAAGTGCTTGCGGGCGCCGCCGGTGGTGCGCCACTTAATTCCGAGACCCATGAGTTCAACACGTCCCGGTTCTTCCCGCTGATCTCAGTAAACTTCAGCCCCATCCCGAGGGAAGCTTGCGCGTAGGTGATGACCGCAGCCGCTTCCAGCTTGCTCCCATCCCGCGTCACGCAGATCCGAACCTCCGCGCCCACCGCAAATGGCGCCAGCGTGTCAACGTAGCAGCCGCCCGGCCCGAGGTCAGAGCATCGCCCAGTCACGCGCGCCTGCGAGCGAACCTCAATCACTTCCGCTTCCGCCATAAACGGGAATCGCTGCTGGACTCGACGTTCCGAACCGCCAACGCTTTTCGCGTCGTCGAGCGTAGCGAGCGGTGCTGTGGCCGTGTTGTCGGAGTTCTGAGACATTCCGCTCTCAAATTCGCGCAAGCGTGCCCGCAACGCCGCTTGAAGTCGAGTGAACGATTTCGCGCTGCGAGCCGCGCGAAAATCGGAAGGGGTATGCTTATTGTGGCTTTGGCTGACTCACTCAGCAAGAAAAAACTTGGGTGATGATTCCGCGAAAAGGCTCGGCTCAGTTCGGCGAAGAAGAACCCACGCGAGGGTCGGCGGTGGTGGCCGGCGCGCCTTGCTTATCGGCGCCGCGCAGCACTCCCGAGGAGTCCAAGAAGAAAGAGCGCTTCCCCGATTTGCCGTATTCCTTGGGGCTTGAGACGAGGAAAAACGTCTCCGCTTTGGCGGCGTCTTCTTCCGATTGCCCTCCGGCCGCGGGCGTAATGGTGTAGCGGATCGCGTAGCCGTCCTTGTTGCCACCCGCGAGATCGGCGTCGACGAGACTGGCTGTGTCCGGCGAAACGCCGTTGGGCGGCGCGGGGCCGAGCGCGTTGAGCGTGTCGGGCAATTTGCCGTACGCGCGGCGGTAGGTATCGAGAGCCGCCGCGACGGAGCGCAAATCGGCGATCGCCGCGTCTTCGCCGGCGTCCAGGTCGGCCTGCTCCCATTGATGAGCCATCGCCGGCACGTCCAGCATCAGGAGCCCCACCGAAATCAGCTTCCAGTTGCCGCCTTCGCGCACGAAGCCGAATGTGATCATGCGCGGGTCTTCTCCCGCGATCGGGATTTCCATGGGCACGAAGGCGAGATTCTCGCGCACGCGCGTCTGGCCCAGGCGCATCTCGGTGGTGAAGCTCGGACTTTCGCAGCGCACAATCTTCTGCCCCACGCTGCTCGTCGAGAGCAGCGAGCGGCCCGCCTCCTCGAGCAGCACGAAGCGCTTCATCATCGCGGTGCGTTGCGCGGGAGGAAGCGCGCGAAAAGCCGCGGCGTTGTCGGCGGTCAGCTCATTGGCGAACGCCGGCGCATCCTGCTTGCAAGCCGCCGTCAGCGCATCGGAAAGCGCCGTTTCGGGATTCGCCCCAGCTTGCGGTTGCTGTTGCGCCCGAGCGCCGGGTGCGGATAGCGCCAAAATGCATGCACAGGCGAGCGCCAAGAGTGGCACAGCCACTCTTGGCCGTGTGCCTTTTGCGGGTGCCCCATCCTTGCGGCTTTTGCAAGGGTGGGGATCTTTTAGACTATCGGTGCTTAGGTCTCCGGTCGCTCTCGAATCTAAACCCCCACCCTTTGAAATGCACAAAGGGTAGGCCACCCACACTACCTTCTCGCCTCTTAGAGTTGAGTTCTCACACGGACTCCACGTTCCGGCCACACCGCTCACGATTTCGCTCCGCGCAGAATTTCCGCCAGATTCTGCGTGAACTTCGATCGCGGCATCACGTCCTGGCACCCCGCCGCGCGCGCCCGCTCCGCCAAATCGGTTTGCACATGGGATAGAAACGCGATCACGCGCCGCGGGTTGCCTCCTCCATCCTTGGCACAGAGTCGCTCGACGGCATCGAGCGCGCCCTGCCGCGCATTCAAGTCCACCAGCAGCAGCGCCGACGGGCTACCGGCCGCGGCTTTCACCAATTGCTCTCCGGTGGATGCGGTCTCGAGCGCCACGCCCGTGTGTTTCGCCGTCTCGCGCACTTTCGCGAGAAAGAACAAGTCGTCGATCAATGCAATTGCATCAGCCATGAATTTCAACCCTCACAAAACTTCGCCTTCGGGTGTACCACGCGAGCCGCACCAACACAAGCCGCGCAACCGGAACCCCGCTTTCGGATGCGGGTGGAATTCCAGCGTTTCCCGGATGCCTCCGTGGCCCTCTGCGCGACTCCGTGAACTCTGTGGTGAGCCTTGAACCGCTTTCACACAGAGAACACGGAGTAGCACGGAGGGCCACAGAGAAAAGCGAGAATTGTGCGTGCGACGGGAGCGGAAACTTTGATCCCGCTCCGAACTAGGTTAAAAAGAATGTTCGCTATGGATTCACTCGAACGGAAAATTCTTACAGCGTTTGACGTGCCAAGCGCGGCAGGCGGAAAGCACGCGGGGGGAGCACATCGTCCGCGTGTTCTCTCACTCGCGGACCTCGGCGACTCCGCAGGGGCCAAGGAAGCCGTCGCGCGACTGGTCGAGCAGGGCTGGCTGCGCCCCGCCGACGCGCCTGACACCTACCGCCGCACCGAAGACGGCCGCCTGCAACTCGCCTCCCCGCGCGACGTCACAATCTACTCGCGCCCCGGCTGCCACCTCTGCGAAGAAGCCAAAGCGCAACTCGCTCCCCTTCTAAAAGAATTCAGCGTCCGCTTCACCGAAATCGATATCGACGAAGACCCTGACCTGCGCGCCCGCTACGACTACGACGTCCCCGTAATTTTGGTTGGCACGCGCAAGGCCGCCAAGCACCGCGTCGACGTCGCCCAGTTCCGCCGCCAACTGCGCGACGCAACCGCGGGTTAGGATCTTATAGTTGTGGTAGCGAGAGCGGTCACGCTAGTGGCCAGAGACGGGTTTCACTCCCACCGTCTTGTCCGGCACGTCGCCATTGCGGCCTTTCACGCGGTCGTAGACCGAAACTTGCGCGATCGAGCCGAGGGCTTCGTTGTAGTAGGTGGGGACGCCGAGGGCGGTGCGGAGTTCTTCGTTGAACTTGCGCATGCTGACGAGTTGTTCGGCATGGGCGGGGAATTTCCGGCCGTCGTCCGTCAGCAGAAATTTTTGGTAGCCCGCGTCCCAGAGGCGCACGAACTGGCCGTTCAGCACGATGGTGGGGAGAATCGTCATCGTGTAGTGGTCGTCGGAGGTGCGGCGAAATTCCGCGCCGGCACCGTACTTTTCGACGCGCGTCACGCCGCCCGTGCTGCTGACGACGAATCCCATCTCGGGCAGCGGCTCCATCAATTTGGCGGGGAAACGATCCTTCACATTCCACATAGATTTCAAGAATACGGGCCACGCGCTGGAGTGTAAAGTCAAAAGCTGTTCCCGTTTCTCCGTGGCCTTCCGCATTTCTCAATGTCCTCGGTGTTAAGCCCTTTCGGATGAAACACGGAGACCACGGAGAGTGCGCTATGGCGCAAAAGGGCGTGCCGCGACGCGCAAGAATCGCGCGAGTCTATGCTAAATTAAGGAAGAGAACGCAGCGGCGCATGAACACTGCAAAAACACCTCTCTGGGCGGAAGCATCGGCGGGCGCGCCGGCCGGCGGCCGTAGCGTTCTCGATTGCATCGGGAACACACCGCTGTTGCGCCTCGAGCGGCTCGGCCCGAATTATCCCAACGTCGAATTTTACGGCAAGGCGGAGTGGTTCAATCCGGGCGGCTCGGTGAAGGACCGGCCGGCGCTGGAAATGATTCACGAAGCGGAACGCTCCGGACAGCTCAAGCCGGGCCAGACGATCCTGGACGCGACGAGCGGCAACACCGGAATCGCCTACGCCATGATTGCGGCGGCGCTCGGCTACCGCGTGAAACTGTGCCTGCCGGCAAGCGCGAGCGAAGAGCGGAAAAAAATTCTTCGCGCGTTTGGCGCGGAGCTCGTGATCACGCCGGGTGACGAAGGCTCCGACGGAGCCATCCTGCGCGCGCGCGAAATCATCGCCGCCGAACCCGGCACGTATTTTTATCCCAATCAGTACGGCAACGCAGCGAATTGGCGCGCGCATTACAAGACCACCGCCAACGAAATCTGGGAGCAAACCTCGGGGCGAATCACGCATTTCGTCGCCGGGCTCGGCACCAGCGGAACGTTTATTGGCACCACGCGCCGCCTCAAGGAGTTGAATCCCAAGATTCGCTGCATCAGCTTGCAGCCGGACTCTTCCTTTCACGGCCTCGAAGGCTGGAAGCACATGGCGACGGCCATCGTCCCGCCGATTTACGACGCGTCGCTCGCCGATGCGAATCTCGAGGTAGGCACGGAAGAAGCGTATCGACTGGTCAAGCGAGCCGCGCGGGAAGAGGGTTTGCTGCTGAGTCCGAGCGCAGCGGCGGCTCTCGAAGGATGCTTCCAAGTAGCCGCGACGCTGGGGCCGGAGGAGCGCGCCGTGTTCGTGACGATTTTCCCGGATTCCGGCACGAAATATTTGAGCGAACGTTTCTGGGACGAAGTCTGAGTTGTAGCCCGCGTCTTCGGACGCGGGGTTGCTCGTTGAATTTTCGACGGACAGCCACGAACCCCGCCTCTGAGGAGGCGGGCTACAACACCGGCGCTCCAACGGAGAAACTTGATCGATGCTGGTGCTGGCAATAAATCTGGAACAGGAAATTCGCGATCACGGCGCGCGCGACTACCCGCACGAGTGCTGCGGCGCGATGCTTGGCGCCGACAAAGACGCCGCAGGGCGCGAAGTGCGTGCGCTGTTCCCGCTGATCAACCGCCGCGACGACTCTCCGCGCAACCGGTTCTCGATCACACCTGAGGATTTTCGCGCGGCTGAGCGCGCCGCGGCGGAACGCGGGCTCGACCTTCTGGGGTGGTATCATTCCCATCCAGACCATCCGGCCCGGCCGAGCGAATTCGATCGCGAGCACGCCTGGCCGTGGTATAGCTACGTGATCGTCAGCGTGGACGGCGGCGTTCCCAAGGATTTGACGTCCTGGCAATTGGAGGACGACCGCTCCAAGTTTTTCCCGGAAGATGTTGTGCCGGCGCGAGTTGAGGGCCAAGACACCCACGGCTGAGGCCGCCGCCTGAAGCCGGGATGGCTGCCCGGGCATCTGATGTGGTTGCGAAGACAAAATTAGGGTTGCAGAGATCCACTGTAACACCCGATTCCCACAAGGGGGAAAACGACCGTATGGCCGTAAAGGTGATGATTCCGACGCCGCTCCGCCAGTTCACTGGGAAGCAGTCCAGTATCGAGTGTAACGCGGCTACGGTGGGCGAGGCGCTCGGCAGCCTGACGGGCACGTTTTCCGAATTGCGGAAGCATCTGTATACCGAAGACGGAAAGATTCGCAGCTTCGTGAACGTCTATTTGAACGACGAGGATATTCGCTTCCTCGAGAAGGAAAACACGCGAACGAAAGATGGCGACACGATCAGCATCGTGCCGTCGATCGCCGGTGGGCTCGGCCGGTTGAGGTAGCACCCGCCTCGCGCTGTCATTCTGAGCGAAGCGAGGAATCTCTCTTCGGTTTGGACGCAAGAACAGAGAGATTCTTCGCTCAGAATGACAAAAATTGGTGGGTTGCAAAGCGAAATAAATGATGGGTGGCGGAGAGCAAATCAGTACAGGGAGTGTACAAGTTTAGAGGAGAAAGTCCGTGGCAATTCAGACTGATGCATTGCAGGAGCAGGAAGTGAAGCTCTCGAAGGAAGAGATTCAGCGCTACAGCCGGCACCTGATCATGCCCGAGGTGGGCATGGAGGGTCAGCTGAAGCTGAAGCGCGCGCGCGTGATGACGATCGGCACGGGCGGCCTTGGAGCACCGCTGGGCCTTTATCTGGCCGCGGCCGGCGTGGGCCATCTGGGACTCGTCGATTTTGACGTTGTCGACAACTCGAATTTGCAGCGCCAGGTGACGTTCACAACGCAGGACGTAGGCAAGCCGAAATCCGCGGCGGCCAAGGCGCGACTCTCCGCGCTCAATCCGATGATCGAGATCACCGCGTATGAAACGCGGCTGACGAGCGACAACGCGCTGGACCTGTTCCGCGACTACGACATCATCGTGGATGGCACCGACAATTTCCCCACGCGCTTCCTCGTCAATGACGCGTGCGTGATCCTCGGAAAGCCCAATGTTTACGGCTCGATTTTCCGGTTCGAGGGGCAAGCCACTGTGTTCGGTTATCCCGGCGGGCCGTGCTATCGCTGCTTGTATCCCGAGCCGCCTCCGCCGGGACTTGTTCCTTCGTGCGCCGAGGGCGGCGTGCTGGGCGTACTGCCCGGAATCGTCGGCTCGATCCAGGCGACGGAGACGATCAAGCTGATCCTGGGAACGGGAGAGCCTCTCGTCGGGCGGCTCCTGCTCTTTGACGCGCTCGCCATGCGCTTCCGGGAATTGAAGCTGAAGAGAAATCCGGAGTGCCCCGTTTGCGGCGATCACCGGACCATTACCAAGCTGATCGATTATGAAGAGTTTTGCGGAATTCGCGGCGAGGAGGCCCCGGCAATGACGGACGGTATCCAGGAAATCACGGCACGGGAATTGAAGATGCGGCAGGATCGCGGCGACAAGTTGTTCATCCTGGATGTGCGCGAGCCGCACGAATATCAGATTTGCAATCTGAACGGCAAGCTGATCCCGCTCGGCGAACTTCCGCGGCGCGTGAACGAACTCGACAGCTCGGTCGAGATGGTTGTGCACTGCAAAAGCGGAAAGCGCTCGGCGGACGCGATTCACTTCCTGCAAACCGCCGGGTTCAAGAAGCTATGGAACCTGAAGGGCGGCGTGCTCGCCTGGGCGGACGAAGTCGATCCGAAAATGCCGAAGTATTAGCGAGTTGTAGCGCCCGCCAGTGGCGCAGGCTTCCAGCCTGTGGGTTTTAGTTGCTGCGACCACGAACCTGCCGCAACCAACCCCCGGCAGGCTCGAAGCCTGCGCCACCGAAGGTGCGCTACACGGAAGACGGGGCGGTGCCATGGCCAAGATTACAGTTCGCAACGATGGTCCCCTGCGCGTCGAGGGAGTCGTTGAGCTAGTCGATATGGATGGCAAGCCCTATGGGCTCGCCGGGCGCGAGAATATCGCCCTGTGCCGCTGTGGGCACTCGCAGAGCAAGCCCTTCTGCGACGGTTCGCACAAGACCGCGGGTTTCCAGGACAAGCAGCAGGCCCGAGACCTTCCTCCGCAGCCCCCGAAGCCGTAACTCCAAGACAGCGAAGGTTATAATCCTCTAATCGGGCACTCAAGGCCCCGGCCGGTGAGTGTCAAACTTGCCACTACGGTGTGCCGTAATGGGAAGCCACACGGAGTCCCGGTATCGTTTCTATCCAATCCGCAGAGACCGGACAAGGTGCTCCGAAACGCTCCATCCCCAGGAAAACCATAACTCTTTTATTTGCAACGCAATGCAAGACTGACACTGATCGTTCTAAAAAGGGCTCTGAACTTGCTAACTCCTATTGCGCAGTCGAAACCGGGGCTCATGGAACTGCTCAACTGGGGGAGCGGTGAGTGTGCTGAAGCAAATTCGGGTGTGGTGTTGGCGCCTTCGTTGGTCTCTGGCGATTCTTGGGGCAGCGGGCTTTCTGCTGCTTGCGGTCTGGCTGCGCCAGCTTCCCTTCGCGTCCGAACCTATCCTGCTTTCTTACCTGCAAATTGTGGGCAGCCTGCTCTGCTTCACGTACGCCGCCAATGCCTTGGTCCGATTCCGCGGTACGCATGATCGCCTGACGCTTATCCTCGCTTTTGGCTTCGTCCTTTCCGGCGTCATCGAGACGGCAGCGACGTTCAGCTTCTCCGACATTCTCACTTCCGGCGCCGCGAGCCAGACGCATGTTCCCCTGGCGTGGATGGTCAGCCGGACGCTGCTGGCGCTGGTGCTGATCGCCGGGCTGATCGTCGAGCGCCGCGTGCCGACTTCGCGCGACCCGGGCCGGGAGATCGCCGTCGCGCTGCTCGTGGTGGTCGGCGTGGCTTACACGACCAGCGCAGCCTACTTCGGATCGCCCCTGGAGCCCGGAATGCACCCGCGCGCCTGGCTCTCGCGTCCTGGCGACCTTCTACCCGCCATCTTGTTCGGTATTGCCGCCATCGGGTTTACGCGGCGATCGCGCAGCCGGGGCTCCCTGATCGACGGCGCATTTTGCGTGGCGCTGTGGATGAACGTGGCTTGCCACATCGTGGCCACGCAGTCCGAACGGTTGCTCGACGCGCCCTTCACCGCCGCGCAGCTCCTGAAGGTGGGCAGCTACGCGCTTGTTCTCGGCGGAGCGCTCCTGGATAACGCGCGATTGTTCGAACAGGTCCGCCAGCTCGCAGTTACGGACTCGCTGACCGGGCTTTCGAACTACCGCACGCTGATCAACGTGATGGAATCGGAGGTTCAGCGGTCGCGCCGGACCGGGCGGCCGTTCGCGATTCTTCTTTTCGATCTCGATGGCCTGAAAACAATCAACGACCAATACGGACATTTGACCGGAAGCCGCGCCATCTGCCGCCTGGCCAGTTGCCTGCGAATTCATTCGCGCGCGATGGATACGGCGGCGCGGTACGGCGGCGATGAATTCGCCGTGGTGCTGCCGGAAGCAGGACAAGAGGCAGCCGAATCCGTCAGCCGCCGCATTTGCGAGCGTCTCCCGAAGGACGGTGAATTTCCGCAGATCACCGTCAGCGTCGGCGCCGCCGTCTTTCCGCGCGACGGCGAAACAATCGAGGCGCTCTTTGATGCAGCAGACAAAGCGCTCTACGGCATGAAGCGGCGTCCGGACGGAATCCAGACGCTGGCTCGCATCGCAGCGTGCCTGTAAGAAAAATCCGGTGCCCGCAATAAGGCGGGATCGCCGGCTGATCCGAAACGCAATCCGTATCACTGAGGGAACGGATGCCGAAAGCATTTCCGATTGAAAGGCTTGAAAAGAGAATCCCGATGACCGTGGCAGTCCATATTTCCGGGGCAGCGCAGTCCGCCGCCGGCGTGGAGACGACGTTCACCGAAGACGTCAGCTCACGCGGGGCGCGGGTGTCCAGCATCCGCCGCTGGCGGCCGAACGACACGCTGCAATTTGAATCGTTACCCGGAGATTTCCGAACGCCCGCGCGAGTGGCCTATTGCCACCCCTATCGCGAGGGCTACGTCATCGGACTTGAGTTCCTAGAGCCCTCTGGCCGGTGGGTGGTTTCCTCCCCAGGCGGCTCAGGGAAACCGCTGCAAGGATAGGAGGGACACGCGAAGGCAAACAACTGGCGTAGTGTTGTACCCAGGAGCGCCTGACATTCCGCGGGAACGGGATGGCAGGCGCTTTTGGCGTTCTGAGGAGAAAAGCTCACGATCCACGAATTGCTTTGGGTTTTCACCAGTCACTCATCACCGGTCACCAGCGTTTCATACAGCCGCAGAGTCTCCTCCACCATTCGGTCCGCTGAAAAATGTGCGATGACTGTTTCATGAGCGGCTTCGCCGAGGCGCCTTGCTTCATCGGGATTGGAAAGCAGACGCGCGATTGCTGCGGCCAGGGCGCCGGCATCGAGTTCGCTGACCAGAAGACCGTTCTTGGCATCTACGACGGCTTCGGGATTTCCGCCGCGGGCGAAGGCGACAAGCGGTAGCGCGTAGGCCATCGCCGAAAGCATGGCGCAGGCTAGCGGCTCCTGGTGAGAAGGAAACACGAACACGTCCGTCGCGCCATAGACGCTCTCCACGTCCGGAACAAATCCCGCGAACCTCACGACATCTTCGATGCCCAATTGACTGGCGAGCGCTTGCAGATTCGTTTTCTCCGGACCTTCTCCCGCCAGAAGCAAAACGACATCCGGAAATTGCGCACGCAATTGCGCGAGGGCGCGGAGCAGGAGGACGTGCCCTTTTTCCGGGACGAAAGCGGCCACGTTTCCGAGGCATACGCCGTCGGGCGGGATTGAGAAGCGCTTTCGCGCGGATTCGCGGTCCGCGGGGGAAATCTTCGGAGGAACTTCGACCCCGACGAAAATCGTCTCGAGAAGCTCCGCGGGCAAGCCGCTCGCGAGGACAGATTCCTTCACGAAATTTGACACCGGCAGGACACGGCTTGCTGAGCGATAGCGCGCGAGGGAGAGCGGATCGGAGGAAAGCGGGAGCTCCACGCGGCGAGAGACGACCACCGGAATCGAACGATGCGCTCGCGCAAGCCACGCGGAAGTGAGACCGTGGGGTTCGCTGGCGTGCACAATATCCACGCGGCGGCCTCGCACGAGGCGGCGGACTACGCGCGCCGCATCAAGGCGCCGCCAGCGCGGGCTTACGGCGTGCGTGGCGATGCCTGAAGCCTTCGCTCGTTCGATCAGCAAAGAATCCTGAAGCGCGATGAGCTCGGGGGCGTGGCCACGCGCGGCTAGGCCACGGAGGAGCAGGAGCGCCTGGTCCTGGCCGCCGCGAAAATCGCGGCCAAGGTCGATGATGAGCGGGCGCACGCTCAGGCCTCGCCGGGATTCGGCCAGGAGCGGCGCGTCAATTTTTCTCCCGCGCGCAGGCGGCCCACCTTGCGGTATTTGATGTAAATGTGCTTCGCGGACATCCACGCAATCAGCCAGCCACGGCGCCCGTCGAGAACGCCGAGTTGGAACACAAGGCGCTGAACGATGGTCCACGGCGGTGCGAAGATCATCGCGGGCATCCAGCTTTTTCGTCCTCGCGCGAACATGTCTTCCGCCGCGAGTGTGGACATCGCGTCGATCTTGGCGCGGTGTTCAGCGAGCGATTGAATCGTGTAGTGCAGCAAATGGCCCGTCAGGCGGCCGGGCGGGCCTTCCGCTTCGACTCTCTCATGCAGGGCGCCGACGAATTTTCCCTTGTCCCGCCGGAAGAGAAGCGTTCTGTATTCCGGGTACCAGCCGGAGTGGCGAATCCACGCGCCGAGATAGCTCGACAACTGGCATATTTCGTAGCAGCTCTTGTCCGGCGCCTGCCCCTTCCAGGCCAGCAGCGACGCCCGCAGTTCGGGGCTCAATTCCTGGTCGCAGTCGATACAAAGAATCCAGTCACTAGAGGAAAGAGACGCGGCAAAATTCTTTTGCGCGGCGAAGCTCTCCAGCTTGCGCGCATACACGCGCGCGCCGGAATTCCGCGCAATTTCACAAGTGCGGTCGGTGGAACCGGAATCGACCAGGACCATTTCGTCCGCCACGCCCTGGAGCGACGACAGCGCGCGTGGCAGGTCCGCTTCCTCGTTGTAGGCGATCAAAATCGCAGTGAGAGGGGGCATCAGAAGGTCAAGATCTTACGCCAGGACGTCTCGACGAACGCAGGTTGCAATTATGCCACATCAGCGCAGGCATTCGCCGAAGGATTGCCCGCCGTCCCGAGACGCGCTTTGTTCAGCGAGGGGCCACGAGCTTCGGCGTAACGCTGACCAGAATGACGGAGGTGCCGATGCGAAACTCAGAGAGGTGTTTCAGTTCGGCCACGCGGACGCGTTCGTCGGCGAAGTAGGTGCCGTTGGTGGAATCCATGTCGCGGACGCGAATCACGTCACCCTTGATTTCGATGGCGCAGTGCCAGCGCGAAATCTCCTTGTCGTTGATGACGATATCGGCGTCGGCCCTTCCCAGCACGACGCGGGGCTTCTCCACCGAATAAACGAGGCCGCGCGACGGTCCGGCGATCACCGAAAGTGCGATGGCCTTTCCGGGCGGCAACTGTAGGGACTCGTTGGCGGCGTTTCCGGCGAGCCAGGGCGCGCCCGCGCTGCGGGCAAATTCCGGCAGAGGCGTGAGGACTTGCGTCGAATCAGGGCTCGGCGGGATCTCCAGGATCGTGGCCTTCCCGCACTTGGCGCACTGAAATTGAACTCGCGGGAGACCCGCCAGTTTTGCATCCGGAAGAGAATGATGGGCGCCACAACTGGAACAAACGGCTTTCATGTAGACCTGCTGGTTCGAACTTCCCTCTTGGCCTTCCCTGTTGGCCTGAAGGGTCCCGGCCCGCACTGGGCGCACCGCCCCGTGCGGACGTTCCACGTCTAATTTAGCACGCAGATTTGGCGCCGCCTGCGGTCATGCCGGGCGATGTTTCGACAAGGGAAATAGACGGCTGGATGGGCCGGGGTGTTCGCCTACTGCACGAAGCCTACGTTCGGGATCGGGGTCGGCTCGGGCACTTCGCGGATGGGGCCGAACTGCTTCTCATAGCGGCGGATGTTTTCCTCGAGGGCGTGGAGGATGCGCTTGGCGTGTCCTGGACTGACGATCACGCTTGAGACCAGCTTGCCTTGCGGCACGTTCGGAAACACGTAGATGAAATGCGCCGTGAACTCTTCCGCTGTGTGGTGAAACATCACCAGATTAGCGAATTGCCCGACCATTTCCTTTTCGTCGGCCTTGATTTGAACCTGGACCTGCTCGCTTCCGGGTTGCCCCATGGATTCCTCCGTTCACCGGATCGTCACGGCAAATCGCTCACGGACGTCCAATTCCGACACTAACATATTCCGGAGCGCCGAGACACGGACAAGCAAGGCGCCAGTTCCAGCGCATCCGGCAATGATTTCGTCGGCCCGGCGTGGACATTTGTCACTTGGATTTTCCCGCAGTCTCCTGTTTGGGCACGCCGGTACGCCGAAACGATTGACTCCACTCGGGATTAATGCTAGTTTAGGCTGGATATTTATCTAGGTTAACTATGGCAGTGCCTCCGCTAACTCCGGCCACGTTAGAAGGAAACCCCGGCAACGCGGCGTCCGCTTCGCCCGTCGATCTTGCATCCCGGGCGTTTTCTCCTTCGCTCCCCGAGTCGTATCGCAGCGTTCCCATCCTTCACGGCGCGTCTTTCTTCCGGAAAATGATCGCTTTCGCCGGACCGGGCTATCTCGTGGCCGTGGGCTACATGGACCCCGGAAACTGGGCGACAGACCTCGGCGGCGGCTCGCGCTACGGATACACCCTTCTGAGCGCCGTGCTCATTTCCAGCCTCATGGCGATTTTTCTGCAGGCGCTTTCGGCAAAGCTGGGGATCGCCACGGGGCGCGATCTCGCGCAGGCTTGCCGCGAGCACTATTCCCGCCGTACGTCGGCGGTGCTTTGGGTGCTTTGCGAAATTGCGATTGCGGCGTGCGATCTGGCGGAAGTGCTCGGATCGGCCGTCGCGCTGAAGCTGCTCTTCGGGCTGCCGCTGCTCGCGGGCGTGCTGCTCACGGGCTTTGACGTGCTGCTCGTGCTCGCGCTGCAGGGGCGCGGGTTCCGCGTTCTCGAAACGCTGGTGATCACACTCATCATGACCATTGGCGCGTGCTTCGCGTATGAAATTTTCTTCGCCCGGCCACTGTGGATCGAGGCGGCGCGCGGCTTTTTGCCCTCGGCGGAGATCCTGCGCAACCGCGACATGCTGTATCTCGCGATCGGAATCCTGGGCGCGACGGTGATGCCCCACAACTTGTATCTCCATTCCAGCATCGTGCAGACGCGCGCCTTCAGCCTGAACCCCGAAGGCAAGCGGGAAGCGATTCGCTTTGCCACGCTCGATTCCACCCTGGCGCTGGGATTTTCGCTCTTCATCAACGCGGCAATTCTGGTGCTGGGCGCGGCCGCGTTTCACGGGCACGGAATGAACGACGTGGCGGACATCAGCCAGGCCTACAAGTTGCTCACGCCGGTGCTGGGCGCGAGCCTCGCGAGCGTCTTGTTCGCCGCTGCGCTCTTGTGTTCCGGGCAAAATTCCACGCTTACCGGAACGCTGGCCGGGCAGATCGTGATGGAGGGATTCCTTCACTGGCAGGTGCGGCCATGGCTGCGGCGCTTGATTACACGATCGATGGCGATCATTCCCGCGGCGATCGTGATCGGTATCATGGGTGAAGGGCGCGCGACGTGGCTCCTCATCCTCAGCCAGGTGATCTTGAGTTTCCAGTTGCCCTTTGCCGTCGTGCCGCTGATTCAGTTTACCGGCGACAAATCCAAGATGGGCGAATTCACGAACGGCCCGCTCACGGCGGCGTTCGGCTGGTTCATGGCCGCAGCAATCATCGTCCTCAACGCGGCGCTTCTCTGGTTGACCTTCAAGTAGGGCAGGCCTTTTTGCCCCGAACGAAGCGAAGGGCAGCCTGTCGGGTTTGACCCCGGCAGCGCCGCAGAACCCGACAGGCTCAAAGCCTGTCCTACGCGGGTTTTGCGCGTGAAATAAGTTCCTCGTTATGGGAGAATTCACGGGCTTGGACGAATCTCGAAGGAACCGGAGACATGGGAATGCTCGGACTGAATACGACGACATCGAAATGGGTGGCGCGCGCCGCGGGCGCGGGCCTTTTGTTTGGAGTATGCGTTTTTGCCGTGGGACGCATTGCCGCGCAGGAACAGACTCAGACTGTTCCCCCCCCGTGGATTGCGCCGGATGACGCGAAGAAAGTAAAGAACCCGATCCCCTCCACCCCGGAAAATCTGGCCGCCGGCGAGCAGCTCTTCTCGGACAATTGCGTGCTCTGCCACGGTGACAAGGGTATGGGCGACGGCCCCGGCGCCAAGACGATCAAGGTGAAGCCGGCGAATTTCGCCGATCCCAAGGTTCAGTCCTCGGAAACGGACGGCGCGCTGTTCTGGAAGATGGGCAATGGTCGCGGACCGATGCCCGCCTGGAAAGACATCCTGACGGACGAAGAGCGCTGGAAGCTGGTCAACTACATCCGCAAACTCGGCAAAGACGCCGCCAAGAAATAGCACGCCGAAACTTTTTGTCATTCTGAGCGAAGCGAGGAATCTCTCTGTTCTTCCGAACAAACCCAGAGAGATTCCTCGCTTCGCTCGGAATGACAGCAATAAAACAAACGCCTCTCCGATTCCCCTTACTTCACCGCCGCCAGCGCCTTCGACACTTCCCCCATGTCCGGCACGACAGGAATATCGTAATTCTTGAACCAGGCGATTTTCCCCGCCTTGTCGATGATGGCAATGGCCCGACCCGTGATGCCCTTATCCGCAAGGTAGACGCCGAACTTCTCAGCCACCGCGCCACGCGGATGGAAGTCCGCGAGCAGCGGATACTTGATTCCCATTTTCTCCGCGAACGCCTTGTGCGCCCACGCGCTGTCCACGCTCAGGCCGAGGACCTGGGCGTCGAGCGACTCAAATTGCTTCAGGTCGTTCACGAAACAGGCGTGCTCGTTCGTGCAGACCGGGCTGAAATCCAGCGGATAAAAGATCAGGACGATGTTGCGCTTGCCCAGAAAATCGGCGAGCTTCACTTCTTTTTGCGACTGATCCTTCAGAGCGAAATCGGGAGCGGGTTGTCCTACGGCAATCGGCATGAGGCCTCCTCAGGGGCAATATGGAATTTGCTAACACAAGCACCGCGCGCGCCGGCATGGATTTCTACGCACTCGCGCGGGCATTCCATCATATCGGATTTCAGCGGCGCCGCGCCGGATTCTGGTACCATCGCCGAAGTGGCGCAGGCTTGCGGCCTGCGGGGGTTAGTTACAGCGAGCTCGACCCTGCTCGAACAAAACCCCACAGGCTGCCCTTCGAGTCTCTCAGGGTAAAAAAGCTTGCGTGCGCCACGTGACCCATGTCCCGGCTCACCATCTCCGAATCCTATCCCGGCGTCGCATTTCGCCCGCGCTCGCGGCGCTGGTGGGCGCGGCTGATGCACTGGCCCGCCGAATGTGTTCACCTCGAAAACGGGCACGCCTGGATGGCCACGTTCATTCCGGACATGCTCTATTTGCGCGGCAAGCCGAGGGCCCGGCGCGATCCCGTGCGGCCCGAGGTTTCAGTGTGCTTTGATTGCCTCTCCGGCCTGCTCGAGCCGGAGCTGGCCGCCTATGCGGGCCGCGTGGTGGCATTCGAGCCCGACGGCGAAAATTTCACGCAATTCTTTTTTGTGGGCCGCGAGGATTTCGCGCCGGCTGGGTTGCGGCCGGAAATAGCCGCCGCGATTGAAGCGCGCCTTGAAAAATTGGCGGGCGCGTGCAGCGACTGCGGCGCTCCCGCCACTTGGCTGTGGATCTCGCGGCGCGAAGTCTCGAATCTCGACCAGACGGAGCGGATCAAGACCTCGCCCGGTGCGCTCTTCTGCGCAAACCACGGCGCCGCGAAATTGCGAGAAGCGCTGGGGCAAATCGAAGAAGCCAATCTCTTTTACGTAAACGCTCCGTACGGAGAAGCCGGCGCGTACGTCTGGATCTGAGTAGCCCGCATCGCGTGAAGTGATGGTTTATAGGTCACGGCTTCACAGGCCGCGGAAATAGTATTTATTTTGTCATTCCGAGCGAAGCGAGGAATCTCTCTTGGGCTTAGCGCAGGAAAAGAGAGATTCCTCGGCGAAAGGCGCGCCTCGGAATGACAGAAATTAGTTCTTCACGGGCCTGCTCGGTCATGACATTAAGGCCCGGCGTAAACCAGGCTTTAGCGGCTTATTCGTGCCGAGATGATCGCGACTAAGCTTTGCAAGGGAGCTTTGCAACAATGACGCTGCGCAACCTCGTCGAAAAATACCTCGCCATCGCGGGCGGCTTCGCGTTTCTCGCGCCGCTCGCCGATTTCGGCCTCGAACGCGCCGAGGCTGAGCGCATCTTTAGCGCCTTCGACGAGGATTACCATATCAGCCGCTACCTGCATTTCAGCCAGGTCTCCGGACCCGCCTACAACATCAACGGCTTCGAGCAGACACATATTTCGATCGATTCTGAAATTCAGTCTGTGCTGTGAGACCTGTTGGGCGAGACGGCAAACGACACAGGCTGGCGACCTGCCCGTCGTCTACAAGTAATAGCCGAGTCCGGAAAAGATCGTCTTCGGAGACCCACGCTCAATGCTGACAACTTCGAGCCAGTGGTTCTCGTAGGCGTCCCCTTCCAAAACGACGTCCACTTGACCATCGCCATTCGCGTCCGCAAGATCCAGTGGGTACCATTCCGTTGTCGTCGGCACATCAATGTCGGTCTTCTGGAATTTTAGTTCCCGGAGCGTAGTGACGTGCGAGGCTTGGTCAATCGCTACGATCACTTGGCAAAGCTCCAAGTCATCGCCGGCACTACGTGAGTAGTCTGCCGCTGCCATTGTCCATTCAGATTGTGTCGACTTCCAAACCCAAAAGTGAGTTTGTCCGCTTGCCTTGTCGGGCAAACCGAGCCGCCGTAGCTCGTTGGACAAGATGCTTCGAACGGGCGGCGCTGGCTGTCCGCGATGCGCGCACTCTGATGCGCTCTTGCCGGCATTCCATTCGCAATGATAGTCCGCAAGCACGTCGACAGCGGTCCGAGACTTGGTGGGACCTTTGATTTCACATCCGTCGTCGGGGCCATTGCCAAACGGCGATTTGGCGCAATAGTGAGCCTTCAGGAATGATTTGATTTTTCGGCACTGAGCATCGGAACAGGGAGGACGGTGCGTGTCTTTTTCGGACCGAGCGTTCCCATACGTAATGATCGCGAATGCCGAAATAAGACCAGCGATAAGAATGCGGGCGGGCGTTGGAAATGCGCTCATCGACCTCATCGATTTCACATCCTTCCGGCTAAAATCCTCACAGAGTATCGTCACATTATAGTATTTGTCGTCGCACTCGGCTTCACTTGGAGGGCAGCCCTGTGAGCTTAGTCGTTACCTGTCCGCGAGGAACGGATAGAGAGCTATGAATGCCTGCGCCAGAGCCAGTAGCCCAGGCCGCAGGCTAGGAGGATCGGCAGGGCGCTCATGATGAGCGTCATGCCGAGGTAGGTGCCGGCGGTCTTGGGGTCGCCGACCATGCAGGCCGGGCAAGCACTTGCCGCAACGGGAAGAAATGCGACAGCGGCCACCGCGGAGAGAAAGCGCAAAACTGTTTTCGGGCTGCTCACTACTTCCTCACAGATACACTCGCAAATAAATGATCGGCCAGAGCAAGACTACGAAATACCAGAAGATCTGCGTCGCCGCGAATCTGGACGGGGAGAGCGTTCCCTGGCGCATCGGGAAATATACCGCTGCGAGCGCAGCGAGCGCAACGACGGCGTGCAGCGCGTGCGCGCCGACGATCAGGTAGAAGAACGCGCCGTGGGAGCTGGACGTCATCGTCAGGCCTTCGCGGAGAAGGCGGACCCACTCGACGCCTTGCAACAACACGAAGGCGATGCCAGCGATGATGGCGCCGGCCACATAGGGCTGCGCCTTTTCCTGGCTTTCGCGCGCGCGACGATTGGCGATCAGAAGAAGCGCGCCGCTCAGCAGCAGGATCGCGGTGTTGAACGCGGTGCGCTCGACCGGCAGGCGCGGCTGGCCGGGCGGAGGCCACACACCGCCGAGCACCGTGGCGCGGGCGATCGTGTGGGCGCTCATCAGCGCCGCGAAAAACATGATTTCCGCGGCGACGAAAATGATCATGCCGAGCACGGAGTTGGGCAGGCGCTTTCCGGCGACGACGGCGGGGCTTGCCACACGAACGCGGGCATCGAGGGTGGCCGACGGGCTACTCACGCTTTGCTCCTTCGCCGGCTGGTTGCGACGCCTGATTGGCCGAGGGATTCGTCCAGTGCAGGCCGCTGTGATGCATCACGTCGGGCGCGACTCCTGCGAACAGAATGAAGATGAAGAGCAGGCAGATGATCAGGAGATACGGCACCCAGCGCTTTTCCACCGTGATGTGCATGAAATTCTTGGCGACGAGATATGCCTTGACTACCGCGACGCCAAACGCCGCGACGAGCACCACACCCCGGATGTGCGTCAAGGAACCAGCAACGCTGACGACTAGGAGCACGACCAGAATCGCCCACACTTTTACGTAATTTGGGTGGTGCACGTGGGGTTGCGTCTCAGCTTCAGTCGTCATGATTCGTCAGCGTTCCTCAACGCGCGACATACAGCAGCGGAAACAGGAAGATCCAAACGATGTCCACGAAATGCCAATACAGCCCGATGCATTCGACCCGCTGCAATTCCTGATTTTTCGCCGCGTCCGCCGCCACAATCAGCATGATGATCATTCCCGCGAGAACGTGCAGGCCGTGCAAACCCGCGAGGGTGTAATAGAACGACCAGAAGCCTCCGGAAGAAAGCACGAAGCCTTCGTGGATGTCGGCGGTCCACTCAAAGCCCTTCACGCATAGGAAAATCAATCCGCCGAGCGAGGTCAGCCGCAAAAGCTTTGCGGCGCGCGGCCCGTCATGTGCGTCGGCGGCTTTGTGGGCGAGCACCGCGCACAGGCTCGACGTGAGCAGCACGAACGTATTGAAAGCGCCGGCCCAGGTATTGGTGTGCGACGCAGCCTCGGCCCATTCCGGATGGCCGATCCGGTGCATCACGTACGATGCGAGCAGGCCGCCGAAAATCACGATTTCGGAGGCGATCACCCACCAGGTAATCAGCCGAGCGGTGGGGATGCCGGTCCCGCTCCGGGTATTCGCGAGCGGCTTTGCGGTTGCGCTCACGCTTTCGCCTCGCCCGCCAGCGCGGAATCGGGCACGTTCTGCGGCACGAAGTCCTCCGCATGGCCGGGCAAGCCGTATTCATACGGGCCGCGGTAGACCGTCGGCATCACGGCGAAATTTCCATGCGGCGGCGGCGAGGGAACCGTCCACTCGAGCGTCGCGGAGCGCCAGGGATTCGCGCCGGCTTCCCTGCCGTGGCGAAAACTCCAGAAGAAATTGAAGAGAAACACCAGCTGGAACGCCAGCATGAACAGTAGCGCGATCGTGGAGACGGTCCGCAGATGCTGCAGCTCGGGCCGCGACTGCTCGGCGAAGAGCGCGTAGTTGTAAACGCGCCGCTGGTCGCCCGCGATGCCGGTAATAAAAAGCGGGATGAAAATCACGTTGAAGGGGATGATCGTTCCCCAGAAGTGAATCTTTCCAAGCGTCTCGTTCAGCATGCGCCCGAACATCTTCGGATACCAGAACGTGATGCCCGCAAACGTGGCGATGATGGCGATGGGCACGAACGTGTAATGGAAATGCGCGATCAGGAAATACGTGTCGTGCAGATAGATGTCCGTGCCGGACGACCCCAGAAAAATGCCCGTCACGCCGCCGATCAGAAATTCAACCACAAATCCCAATGCCCACAGCATCGGCGTATCCAAATGGATCGATCCGCCATACAACGTGGCGATGTACAGGAACACCATCTCCGCAATCGGAATCGAAATCAGCAGCGTGGTGATGGAAAAAATATTGGCCATGCGCGGATCGATTCCGGCCACGAATTGATGGTGCGCCCATACCACAAAGCTCAGGAACCCAACCGCCCAGGCGGTGTAAAGGACCGTCTTGTAGCCGAAGATTTTCTTGCGGGCAAAGACCGCGATGATCTCCGCAACGATTCCCATCGCCGGCAGGAGTACGACGTAGACCTCCGGGTGACCGAAGAACCAGAAGAGGTGTTGCCAGAGAAGCGGGTCGCCGCCGCGCGTGGGATCGTAAAAGCCGGTGGCCATCGTCTGGTCGAATAGCAACATGATCGCGCCGGCGATCAGCGGCCCCACCGAGGCCATGAAGATGACGTTGGCCAGGACAATCATCCAGACCAGGATCGGGATGTCGTACATCTTCATGCCCGGCGCGCGGCTGTTCATCGCGGTCACGGTGAAATTGATACCGCCCAGCAGAAACGCGACAAATTCGAGCGCGACCGCAAGCAGCCACATGACGGCGCCCGCGGGCGTCAAGTTATACGCCCCGCTCGCGGAGAGCGGAGGATAGGCCGTCCACGCGCCGCCAAACGGACCGCCTTTCACAAAAAAGGAAGCGAGAAGAACCAGCACGCTCAACAGAAAGATTTGGTACGACAGCCGATTGATCCGCGGAAACGCCATGTCATCGCAGCCGACCATCAGCGGGATCAGAAAATTTCCAAACGCAGCGATGAGGACCGGCATGGCCACCCAGAAAATCATGATGCTGCCATGCATGGTGACGAGCGCGTTGTACTTTCCCGGCGTAATCAAGCCGAGGCCCGGCACGGAATGGTCCGGGAATCCGAGCTGCATGCGGAATCCGTAGGCGAAAAACCCGCCGAGCAGCGCCATCGCCATGCCGGTAAAGAGGTACTGCATGGCAATGACTTTGTGATCTGTCGACCACAAATATTTCTTCAGGACTCCGGGCTCGGCGTGTTCCACGTGCGCGCTCATCGCAGCGCCTCTGCAACCATCGAGCGGTTTGCCGCTGCCGGTTGTGGAGCCGGAGCCGGCTCGCCGGCCGCGACCGGAGCGGAGTCGCGCATGAGCCAGGCGGTATGCTGCTGTGGGGTCTCGACGATGATTCGGCCCGCCATCAGCGCGTGACCTAACCCGCACATTTGCGTGCACTGAATGTCATAGGTGCCAACGCGGTTGGGACGGAACCAACCTGTAATGACGCGGCCGGGCAGCGCGTCTTGTTTCAAGCGAAATGCGGGCACGGCGAAACTGTGCACGACGTCGCGCGACATCAAATCGAAGTGGTAGGTCGTATCCACGACGACGTGCAAGTCGCCGACCGTGCGAATGTCGTCCGGCGTGTCAAAAACTCCGTCCGGGCCGGGCTGCTGGAAACTCCAGGCCCACTGCTGGCCGATGACGCGCACCGTTGCGTCCGCCGGCGGCATCACTTGCTTGATGTTGTACCAGACGGTGATGGCCCACGCGATGATCACCACATCGCAGAGGATGATCAGGGTGTGCGGAATCGAAATCCATCTCTTCAGGTGCGGCTCATCGCCCGTGATGTATTGCGTCGGCCGGCCGTCCCTGGCGCGAAATTTGAAAACCAGCCAGAAAATCATGCCTTCGGCCAGGATCAGCCAAAATCCGACCATCGCCGCGATCAGAAAAAACAGGTGATCGATACTGTGCGCGTAGGTCGAAGCCGCCGTGATGTACCGCTCCCACATAAGAACCAATCTCCGCTAGCGAACTAAGATGATTACTCCAAGAATGAAAGCAAGCGATCCTGCCGCAATAATCCAGAAAACCGTCTTAGCTACTTGATCTGGCGAAGTTTCCTCGTGATTCATGAATTCGTTTCTCCTACTCCGCGCTTAGGGCTTCAGTGTTTCCACGTAGGCGACCACGTTGCGAATCGCATCTTCGTTCGGAAGCCCGCGCGCCATCGGGCGCATCAGCCGCCCTTCCATGTCTTTTGGACTTGCGCCGCGGACGCCGCTCCTGAATTTTCGCAGTTCGGTGGCGAGGTACCAATCGTCGGTGCCTGCAATGCGAGGCGCCTTTAGGTCCTGATTGCCCGCGCCGGTATCGCCGTGGCAGGCGCTGCACGTTGCGAACAAGGCCTGACCGGCCTGCGGATCGCCGGGCAGCGAGGACGCGTGGCGCACCGGAGGAAGAGTCTCGACGTAGCGAGCGACGGCCTTGACGTCATCCTCGGAATCCAGGCTCTGCGCCATCGGACGCATGCGCATGCCTTCGATGTCGTTAAAATGCGCGCCGCGGATTCCCGCTCGAAATTTTTCGATCTGCTCCTCGACGTACCACGCCTTCATGCCGGCGATATTCGGCGCGCCAACGGCGGGATTACCGGAACCGTCAGAGTTGTGGCACGGGACACACGTCTCGTAGACCTCCCGGCCTCGAGTCGCGGCGTCGGTGTCTCCGAAACGGCATCCGGAGAGACCGAGCCCGCCAACCAGGATCAGGAGCGGCCAAAATCCAAAACGGCGTGGAACAAGCGTCTGCACAGTTCGCATGTTCAATCGTGAAGGGGTGCGTGAATCGAGGATGCTAGCAGCAGACAAAAACCAAAACAAGAAAAACCTGCAATTCGAGCAAAATTGACTTTCGCGACTCAATTCGCCGGAACCGCGCAGGAAAGACACGGCTTGTGACAAGCGTCACAACTGTTCTACTTCGGCACAACCGCCATGCGCTGCAGGCGCTCGCCCAGCCGGTCGTGTTCCTCGCGAATTTCTTCCGGCAAGCGATCGCCGAATTTCTTGAAGAATTCTCCCACGTCGGCGTGCTCCTTGGCCCAGTCCGCCGGTTCGACGCGCAGCAGTTCGTTCATCGTGTCGCGTGAAACGTTAATGCCGTCCAGGGTGATCGAACTCGCCGTGGGCACCGCTCCAATGGGCGTTTCCGTCGCGGCGGCTTTCCCTTCGATTCGCTCCAGCATCCATTTCAGGACGCGCGCGTTTTCGCCGTAGCCGGGCCACAAGAATTTTCCGTCGGCGCCCTTGCGGAACCAATTCACATGGAAGATTTTCGGGGGGTGCGGAATCTTCCGGCCCATCTCGAGCCAGTGCCCGAAATAATCGCCCATGTGATAGCCGCAGAACGGCAACATGGCCATTGGATCGCGCCGCGTGACGCCCACCGCGCCAGTGATCGCCGCGGTCGTTTCTGAAGCCATCGTGGCGGCGATGTAAACGCCGTGCTGCCAACTCGTCGCTTCATACACGAGCGGCGCCAGGCGCGCGCGGCGCCCGCCAAAAATGAACGCGGAGATGGGCACCCCTTCAGGTGCTTCCCATTTCGGGGAGATCGACGGCGCCTGGCTGGCCGGCACCGTGTAGCGGGAATTGGCTTGCGCCGCCGGACCATTGAACGCGGACCACGGGCGGCCTTGCCAATCCGCGAGGCCTGCGGGCGCGTCGTCGGTCATGCCCTCCCACCACGGCTCTCGCTGCGGGGTCATCCCCACGTTCGTGAAGATCGTATTCTTGCGAATTGCCGACATGACGTTTGGATTTGTTTTTTCGTTCGTGCCGGGCGCGACGCCGAAGAAGCCCGCCTCGGGATTGATCGCGTGCAGGTATCCATCCGCGCCGATCTGCATCCATGAGATGTCATCCCCCACGGTCCAAACGCGGTAGCCTTCATTTTCCAGCGCGGAGACCATCATGGCCAAATTCGTCTTGCCGCAAGCGCTCGGAAACGCCGCGGCCATGTAGGTGACTTTTCCGGACGGCGATTCGAGGCCCAGGATCAGCATGTGCTCGGCCATCCAGCCCTGTTCGCGGCCCATCCAGCTCGCGATGCGCAGGGCGAAACACTTCTTCCCCAGGAGCGCGTTGCCGCCGTAGCCCGAGCCAATGCTCCAAATTAATTTTTCTTCGGGGAAATGCGCGATGTACCGCCGGTCGGGATTCAGGTCACCGAGAGAATGGAGGCCGGGAACAAAATCCGAGGAACTCCCGAGTCGGTCCAGCGCGATTTTTCCCATGCGAGCCATGATGCGCATGCTGGCGACGACGTACGCGCTGTCTGTGATTTCGACTCCGATGCGGCTCTGCGGTGAAGCGGACGGACCCATGATGTAAGGAATCACGTACATCGTCCGGCCCTTCATCGAGCCGTCAAACAGCGCGCCTAAACTTTTCTTCGCTTCGACTGGGTCCATCCAATTGTTGGTCGGGCCGGCGTCGTCGCGTTTGCGCGTGCAGATGTAGGTGACTTTTTCCGTGCGGGCCACGTCCGTCGGATCGCTGCGATGAAGCCAACAATTCGGGTAGGTTTTGTCATCCAGGCGAAACGTGCTGCCTTCGCGAACGAGCAGTTCTTCCATCTGTGCGCCTTCTTCATCCGAACCGTCGCACCATTGAATTTTGGCCGGGCGGGTCAGGCGCTCAGCCGATTCCACCCACTCTTGAAGGGGCGTAGACACTGATCCTCCTAAGGGACTGTTCCGATGTGCCAGCGGAATGCTTTGGCCGGAGCTGTACGGGGCCACGATTCAAGGGCAAACACAAACGGAAGGAGAAAGTCTAAGGCACGAATTAAGCAAACGCAAGCAAACCACAAGCTCGCGTTTAATGTGTCCATTTGTTTCCATTTTGGCCAAAGCGGACACCGCTACAGATAAAGAATCAACGAGCGAACGCCGATGTCTGGATCAGGCGCTCAAAATGTGATCCGGCTCATCTTGAATGGGGGATAAGATGGGGCGCGGCAGCCAATTGATTGTGCGACTTGGTTTGTGGCGAGCGGGCGGCCTCGATATCGAGGTCGCCAGGTTCGACGATTGCACCGGCGAAAGGGGGCCCCCGGCCATTGTGACGTATGTCACAAACGCCAGTGCGGTTGGTCACAGATCATCTGTGGGGTGCTGTGTCAAAAAGGGAGTCGCACATGCAGTGGTTTGCAATTCTCAATATTTTGCGAGGGTAAAATGACCGGAAAAGTAATGAAAACACGTAAAGTCTGGAGCCTGGCGCTACTCCCGCTGTTTCTGTTCGCTCTCCCTCATTTCGCCTCCGCGCAGGTGGATGGACAGAAGCTGTTTGACCAGACCTGCGCAAAGTGCCACGGCGCGGATGGCACCGGAAACACGGTGGTCGGCAAAGCGGTTGGCGCCAAGGATCTTGGCTCCGCCGAAGCCAAGAAGCTGACCGATGCCGAAATCCGCACCCAGATCGAACAGGGCAAGAACAATATGCCTCCCTTCAGCGGAAGCCTGAACAAGGACCAGATCGACAGTCTGATTCCGATCGTCCGCGGGTTCGGCAAGAAGACCGCGGCCGCCAAGAAACCAAGTTGATATCCCTTTCCGGCGGCTTTTGAGCTGGCCGCCGTTATCTCAACGTGATGCAGCCTCGCGGGCAGATTGACTGAGCGCCCACGACCCGGCAAAGCGGTCGCTCAGTCGGCTCGCTAGTGGTGTGCGCGGATTTGGAAATTAGACCTGAGAGAGAAAGAGAGGCGCGGACAATGAATCACCGAGAGTCATACCTTCACAAAGTCATCATAGTTGGAATGTTGTTTTCCGTGTTCTTTGTATTGTTCATTGAGGCGCCCACGGCGTCCGCGATTCCCAGCTATGCGCGGCAGACCGGGTTTCCGTGCAAATCGTGCCATTACATGCCGCCTGAACTGACGCCACTGGGGCGCGCGTTCAAGCTGAACGGCTATACGATGACCGGGAAGCCCACGGTCACTTCGCCGGGTAAAGGAAACACGAGTGCGTTGAACATCCTGGAGTCCTTTCCACTTTCGGTGCTGTTCGATGCCTCATTCACCAATTTGAAATCTCCGCAAGTTGTGCCTCAGCAGACCGGCCCCCCGTTGCCCTCCCAGAATGGTAGCTTTGAGTTTCCGCAGCAGGCTTCCCTCTTCCTCGCAGGAGCGTGGGCTACGCACGTTGGAAGCTTCATCCAAGTAACTTACTCAAGCCAGGGCGACCATTTTACGTGGGACAACACCGACATTCGTTACGCCAATTCCACCAAGCTGTTTTCGAAGGACCTCGCCTTTGGAATCACGCTGAACAACAACCCCACGGTGGAGGATCTTTGGAACAGCACGCCAGCCTGGGGATTCCCCTGGGTGAGCAGCGATTGGGCGCCCGGCCCGACCGCCGGCGCCATCATCAACGGCGGGTTGGCGCAAGACGTCGCGGGCGTCGGCGGCTATGCCATGTGGAATAATCACCTGTATCTGGACGCGACCATCTACCGTTCCGCGCACATCGGGGCTCCTCTTCCAAATACGGGGGTCGACGCCAACCAAAATCCCCTCAGCATTAACATTCGCGGGGTCGCTCCTTACTGGCGACTGGCCTGGCAGCAGAACTCTACGAACAACAATTTCATGGTCGGCACGTATGGAATGCACATGAAGTCGACCCCGGGAAGTATCACCGGTCTGGAGGACTCTTATACCGATTGGGCCTTCGATTTCCAATATGACCGGGTCATTCCTCAATTTAGAGGTGACGTGGTTTCGCTCCGCGGGACGTACATACGCGAGAATACTGCCCTTGTAGCGACAGCCGCCAGTCTCACAGATCCGATTGTTCAGCACCACTTGAATACCGCCCAGGTGAACGCGGAGTACCACCTCGGCGACAAGTATTCCGCGACGTTCGGTTGGTTCAATATAGACGGATCATCTGACACGGCACTCTATCCGCCGGGCGCCGTCACTGGGAATACAAACGGTGACCCGAAGAGCGCGGGCTATATCGGCAACGTCTCCTGGTGGCCGGTGCAGAACATCGGGCTGACGTTCCAGTACACGGGCTACACGCGTTTCAACGGCGCCGCGACAAATTATGACGGAGCGGGCCGCAACGCCTCCTCCAACAACACGATCTATTTGCTTGCGCGGTTCGTCTTCTAGATGATGAGTTCGCGCCACAAGAGCGGCCGGTCGCGCGGCGAGCAAGCCGTCGAGATCGGCCGCTCCATTTGGGTTATGGTAGCTCTACATCTGGCCGGTTTTCATTTCTGGAACTTCGCGGGTGGACTTCGCGGCCAGCGCCATGCGGATTTTCGGCAGCGCCGCTCGAGCTGCGGCTTCGCCCGCCGCGATCAGCTCGGCAGTCTTTTCAAAATCGTCCCACAGAAAATCCTTCACGTTCGGCTCGATGATGATGTCGGCGGCGCGCCTCCATTCGAGGTCGGCATGCCGCTGCAGGATCGCAAAAGAAAGCCCGATCACGTCCACGACGCTCGAGGGCTTGCGGTTGTTGGCGGCTTCGAGAAACACGGCAATCACGACGTCAGCCCCGAGGCCTCGGGCCGCATCGACCGGAACCGGCGCGGCGAGGAAGCCGTCCACGAGGAAGCGTCCCTCGATTTCGACCGGGACGAACATGCCAGGATAGGCGCAGGAGGCGCGAAGCGCCGGGCCGAGCTGCCCGTGTGAGAAATAGACCGCCTCTCCCGAAGCAAGATCGGTCGCCGCAATGGCCAGCGGGATTTTCAAATCTTCAAACGTGCTCACACCGAGAAATTTGCGCGGGTAGTGCTCCAGCTTTTGGTTGGAGGCCAGTCCCAGCCAGGAGAGCTTCCAATTGCCGAAATCCTTGAACCGGGTGGCGCGCGCCTGGAGCACGATTTCCGCGATGCTGTGGCCGCTGGCGTAGGCAATGGCCAGCATGGCGCCGGCGCTTGTTCCGGTCACGACGTCAACGGGGATTTGCTCTTCCTGGAGAACGCGAAGAACGCCCAGATGGGCAATGCCGCGCGCGAATCCTCCGCCAAGCGCCACGCCGAGGCGCGGGCGCAGTTGCGCTTGCGGGGACGCGGGAGGCTCGGCGTAGGCAAACTCGCGGACGCGGCCAACCGCGTTCTGAAGCCAGTGAAGGACCTTCTTGGGATTGCTCTCGGCCATCGCTGGTATTAGACAAGATTAACTCGAAATGAGGTGCCAGGCGTTTCCCGTTGACCCCGGATTGTCGGTTCTGTAACCTGCATTGGCTTCGGACCTTCCGATCTCCGAGGATTCGCCGTCAGAATGGCGCACCAACGCGCGGACATTAGGCCTAAACTGGCAGACATGGCAAAGCGAGCAATCGAAAAAGTTGTGGTCCTGGGCGCGGGCACGATGGGCGCGCGGATCGCCGCGCACGTGGCCAACGCGGGCGTGTGGTGCGCGCTTCTGGATATCGCGCCGGCGGAGTTGACGCCCGACGAGCAGAAGCGCGGTCTCGCGCTTACTAGCCCGGAAGTCCGCAACCGCATCGTTCGCGCGGGTCTCGCTGCGGCAGCCAAGGCTAAGCCTGCAGCGTTCTTCACGCGCGGCCTCGAAAACCGCATCGTCACCGGCAACTTCGAGGACGACCTGAAACTCTGCGCCGAGGCGGATTGGATCGTCGAAGCGGTCGCGGAAAATCTGGAGATCAAGCGATCGCTGTTTTCCCGCGTGGCGCAACTTCGCAAGCCCGGCACGATCGTTACCACGAATACTTCCGGCTTGCCCGTGCGCCGGATCGCCGAAGGAATGCCTGACGAATGGCAGCAGCACTGGGCGGGAACGCACTTCTTCAACCCGCCGCGCTACCTGAAACTCGTCGAAATTATTCCGGGATCGGGAACTCGCCCCGAAGTGATCGAGGCGCTCTCGGAATTCTGCGATCACAAGCTTGGCAAAGGCGTCGTGGTCGCCAAGGACACGCCCAATTTCATCGCCAATCGCGTCGGAACGTTCTCCATGCTGAACGCCATGCGGCTGATGAACGAGCTGGACATGACGTTTGAGGAAGTGGACGCGTGCACGGGGCCCGCGCTGGGCTGGCCACGGTCGGCGACGTTTCGCCTGGCGGACATCGTCGGGATTGACATCCTGCTCCACGTAATCCGCAACATTCACGACAACATCCCGGACGACGAATCGCGTGAAGTGTACCGCGTGCCGCCGCTTCTCGAGGAAATGGCGCGGCGCGGATGGCTGGGCGATAAAACGGGCAGCGGCTTCTACAAGCGCGTGAAGAAATCCGGCGGCGACTCGGAAATCCTGACGCTCGATCCCGCCAAAATGGAATATCGCTCGCAGCAGAAGGCGCGCTTCGCTTCGATCGAAGCGGGAAAAGCGATCGAGGACACGCGCGAGCGCCTGCGCATGCTCACCGCTCCGGCTCTGGAAGGCAAGGACGGCGACAAGGCGCAGAAATTCATCTGGGGCGTGCTCTCCGGTATGTGCCTCTACGCCGCGCGCCGCGTACCGGAAATTTCCGATTCGATCCTGGACGTGGATCGCGCCATGCGCTGGGGGTTTGGCTGGGAGCTCGGGCCGTTTGAAGTTTGGGACGCCATCGGCGTTGAGGGCGCGGCGAAGCAGCTTGAGAAGGAAGGCCAGTCGCTGCCCCCGCTCGTTACTGGACTCCTCTCCTCCGGAAAAAAATCCTTCTATCAATCGGCGCAAGGTGAGACTTCGTACTTCGATCTTGCCGGCAAAGCCTACAAGCCCGCGCCACAGCCCGCGGGCATCATTCTTCTGAAATCGCTCAAGGAGCGTTCAAAGGAAATCGAGAAGAATTCCGGGGCGAGCCTGATCGATCTGGGCGACGGCGTCGTGTGCTGCGAATTTCACGCCAAGATGAACGCCATCGGCGGCGACCTGCTCTCGATGATCCACAAGGGCCTGGCGCGCCTGCGCTCCGATTTTGACGCCATGGTCATCGCCAATCAGGGAGTGAATTTTTCCGCCGGCGCCAACCTGATGCTCATCCTGATGACCGCGCAGGAACAGGAGTGGGACGATCTGCATCTCGCCGTGCGCCAGTTCCAGAACACGACCCTGGCGATCAAGCACGCGCCGAAGCCGGTGGTCGTCGCGCCGCAGGGCCTCGCGCTCGGCGGCGGCTGCGAAGTGGTGCTGCACGGCACGCGCATCCACGCCGCGGCGGAAGCTTACATTGGCCTCGTCGAGACGGGCGTGGGCCTGATTCCCGCCGGTGGCGGCACGAAAGAAATGATCATCCGCGCCAACGAGCGCGCCGAAGGCGAAGAGGATATTGATCTCTTCCACGCTTTGAAACCTGTGTTCGAGAACATCGCGATGGCGAAAGTTTCGACGAGCGGCGAAGAGGCGCGCGAGCTGGGCTACCTGCGCCGCGCCGACCTCGTGGCCATGAACCTAGATCGCCTGGTCGCCGACGCGAAAGAAACGGCCCTCGGCCTCGTGCGCAGCGAATGGCGGCAAACCGCGCCCGCCGCCGGCGAGCCGTCGATTCGCGTCCTCGGCGAGGAGTTCGAAGCTGCCGCTAAGCTCGCGGTGCACATGATGCTTCGCGGCGAATACATTTCGGAATACGATGCGCTGGTCGCGCGCAAGCTGGGGCACATTCTCGCCGGCGGCGCGCTCACTTCGTCGCAGGTAGTCAGTGAGCAGTACCTTCTCGACCTCGAGCGCGAAGCGTTCGTCTCCCTCTGCGGCGAGCGTAAGACGCAGGAGCGCATCGCGCACACCCTGAAGACCGGCAAGCCACTAAGGAACTAGCCGCGATCTCATTTCCAGAGACCTGGTAGCGACGGCGTCTCCTCGTTGGCTTTTGAACGCAACCATCGCAATGCGCCGACCGTCTAACCGATCGGAGCAGTTGAAAATTGGTTATTCGGGCGGTCGGGCGCTCCGAAGCAGGAATGCGATTCCGTTTCCGACTGGAGGCAAACTTGAGAGCGAACAAAGTGCGGATTCTAGTGACAGCCGGCGCACTCCTCGCACTGGCTTCCGGGCTCGGCGCCCAGCAATCCAAAATGCCGGCGCCGGCACCCGTCCCGGATCAAATCGGTGCGGCGCAGAAGGTTTTCGTTTCAAACGCCGGTGGAGAAAGCTTCGAGAACGTAATTGACGATACGGTTTTCAGCGGCGGCCCCGACCGTCCGTACAACGAGTTTTACGGCGCCCTGAAGTCCTGGGGACGTTACGAAATCGTGTGGTCTCCTGAAAATGCCGACCTGATCCTCGAGATCAGCTGGAATTTGACGGATACAGGACTGAAACTGCCGGTTCTCGGCCAGCTCCGGTTGCGGCTGCTCGATCCCAAGACTCACGTCACCCTGTGGAGTTTCATCGAGTACGTGCGCGGCGCCATTCTGCTCGGGAATCGTGACAAGAATTTCGACCTGGCCATGAATGCGATCGTTTCCCGCTTGAAGCTTTTCGCTGGACCGCCCGCGTCTGCCGCGCACTGAGCTGGCGCCGAGAAAAGGGGCTACTGGCGCTCCGGTGGATCGGCGCCGGCGGGCTGGCCGGACTCAACCGCAACGTTCTTCACGGCGTGTTCGACCGCGTCCTGAACCGCGACATCGTTGCGGCTGTGATCCGTGATCGAGTCGTACAGAAGCTGCGCCGGGTTGGGATCCAGTTGCTTGTCGTATTCCTCGGTGATTTCGCCGCCGATGTCCTGCAACGCCTTGTGGAACGCTGCATCGAGATCGGGGCCATTGATCGTGACTTGCTTGCCCATGTAATTCGCGGCGATTTGCGCGGCGAGATTGTCCGCGCTCTGGTAGTAGTATTCCGAAATCTGCCGATGGCCCTGCTCGTGATCCATCACGCGCTGGGAGACGCCTTCGGGCACCCAAATGATCACGTTGAGCTGAAGCGTGATGCTGATCTGGCTGACGGTGATGACGGCGTGCGTCGAATCCGTGCGCTGCGCCTGCCCGCCCACGTTGGCATTCGCCGTGAAGTCGGATTCGCACTGGGCAATTTCATCGCTCGAAGCCAATGGCGGCATGTCAGCCGGCGGATTCGCCGGATCGAACGTCCGCGTCACCACACGCGCCGGTTCCTTGACGATCGTCGGGGCACGCGATTCCTTGGCCCGCCCGATGGACGAAGGACCCTGGCACCCAATCCCGGCGAGTGCAATCAATCCCAGCAACATGTGAAACAAAGGCAAACGGCGCAAGTGTGGTGTTCCTTCCCACTTCAATTCTCGGGGTATGAAGCCGCAAGAGCTACGGGTATTTGGCCGGGGATGCCACGAAAGACACGAAGGGAGTTGGTCAGAATCGCCCGCGAATGATTTTCTCGCCTTCATGAAGCGCAAATTACCTAACATTTGTATCGGATTAGCCACTACGCCTGCCCGCTCTCGGCGGGCTCTCCGTAAAGCATCATTCGTGCCAAGTGGTCTCCTGAGTATGACTTCGCAGCGCGGAAACTGCACGGGCGAGTCAAGATGGCCGTTCGTACAGGTTCGACTTTGCATACTTCGCAGTACGTCGGTACCATGGGCGGCCTCCACACCGGCAAGCGACCATCGTCCCTGCAATTAAAACTAACAAGTGAACTGGTTGAAGTCAGCCGGAACACCCATGTCCCAGGAGGCTTGGAAGCCAATGCGATACGTATCGAAGACGCTCGTAATTGCAGGATTGCTCGCGGCCGGTGTGTTGTCCTCCGGCGTTCGCGCCAATGATTTGATGATCGGCTCTTTTAAGCTGCCCCATCCGATCGAGTGGAAGGGTACGACTCTGCCCGCCGGAAACTATACCTTCAAGATGGTTCATACGCAGTCGGATGCGCGACTGCTCACCGTGCGCGGCTCGAACAAGGCGTTGGACGTGCTGGTCTTCGCGCAGTCGGCCTGCGAAACCTGCCGAGGCGCCGCTTTGAACCTCAACAGCGACAATCGCGTGGTCAACTCGCTGGATCTGCCCGGCTATCACGTCGACTTCACGTCGGGCTGGTCGAACGCCCAGCGTGAACAGGCGCGCAAGTCCCCGGCGTCCGAGCAGATCGCTGTCCAAGTCAACCAGAACTAAATTTACCGCTCACCGAGCGGTGTAGGCTCTTCGCGTGTGTCTCGATGACTGGAGCGGGCTTTGAGGAGTTGTGCCTCAGAAGCCCGCCTGCGGTCTGACTCATGCGTTAGAGAATCCTCATCTCTGCTGTCCCGCGCAGTGCAAGATTGCTGCGGCCGCCCCAATTGCTGGTAGAATCGCGCTCAATTCGAGCCTGAACTCGCCGTTGAGTTCACAGCGATCCTAACAGCAGGGGGCGGAAAAAGATGACATCGAGATGCGTCGCGGTCGGGACGGTCACACTAGCTCTGTCGGTCTTTCTAAACCTGTATGCTCGTCAGGCGCCGCCGCGCGATCGCCTGACGTCAAAACCAGCTGTCGCGCATTCCGGCGCGGCCGTGAAAAAGAATCTGACCCTCGCCGGCGCAATCCTTGTGCCGGGGAATCCGATTCGCTTTGACATTAGCTGGGTGGACGAGCCGCGCGGCCGGTATTACCTCGCCGAGTCCGGCAATGCCGCCGTGGACGTGTTCGACGCCGAAAACGATTTGTTCATCGGCCGGATTTCCGGCTTCCACGGAATCCCGGCAGCCGACGATCCCTGCGGGCGCATCGAGGGCATGGGACCGAACGGCGTCATGGTCACGCCCGATAATCAGCTCTGGGCGGACGACGCGCACGGCACGGTGAAGGTGTTCGACCTCACGAACGCCAAGCCGCCGTTCAAGGACGTGATGCCCGTCGCCACGATCACCACTGGCGCTGTGTGCCGCGCCGACGAACTCGGCTTCGACCCGAAGGACCATGTGGTCGTGGTGGGAAACCCAGAGGAGCACCCGCCCTTCGCAGCGATCATTTCGTCCGACCCGCCCTACGATCTGCTGGCCAAGATTCCCTTCCCGGACGCGACGGGATTTGAGCAGCCCTTGTGGGACGCGGGCCTCAAAGGCGGGCGGATGCTGGTCACCGTGCCGGGCAAGGATCGCGCCGCCGAAGTAGCCGTGCTCGATCTCAGCCATCCGAAATCGCCCGTCGTGGAGACAACGTACTCGACTCCGGGATGCGGCTCGGGCCTCGCTCTTGGTCCCGCGCAGCATCTCCTCGTCGGCTGCGGGGGCGGGAGGCCGCTGATCGTGATCGACGCGGCCACGGGCAAAATGATCACAACAATCGAAGGCACGCACGGCGCCGACGAAGTCTGGTACAACCCCGGCGACAATCATTTCTACGCCGCGACCGGCAACAGCGCCCCGCCCAACCTGAGCGTGATCGACGCCGAAACGGGCAAGCTCATTTCCACTTTGCCCGCCGGCCCCGGCGCACACTCCGTCACCGCGTACAGCCGCAACGATCACGTCTTTGTACCGATCGCGATTCCCACTCAGACCATACCCGATGATGCGTGCAACATTCTCTTTGGGTTGCCTGAAAAGCAAGGCTGCATCGCGGTTTATGCGCCGGAGAAGTAGATCGTCGGCGTGTTCTTTGCGGAGAAAACTATAAGTCGTCATCGGCCAGTCGGCGGCCGTGGCCGTTTGTTCCCAGCCAGTGATACAGGTGGACTTGATACAGGAACGAGGCGACGATTTCTTCGCCCAGTTCTTGCGTGTCCACGCAGAGGAACGGGACGCGCAGGCCGGCCAGGGTCGCGATCAGCGATTGCGTGATTTGGTTGGGATTTGCGGGGCTGTGCTCGTACCGCGACTTGATCTGGCTGAGCGGCGCGGTGACGACCAGCAGGCGGTCCGGGAATTCGCTCATGCGCCTCAGGCGCTTGATGAACGCGGGCCGCTCCATTCCGAACGAGCGCACGAGATCGTTCAGGTCCTTGCGCTCCACGACGCAGCGGTCTTCCAGTCCCGCCACTGAGTAGTCGCCGACTTCGAGCGCGCGCCTCTCGATGCCGGAAAACCAGCTGTGAAACCGTTCGAATGAAAATGGATTCTGCTCGCGCGTGTCCGTCACGATCGTCGGCTTTGGCGTGCGAAGCTGCGTCCCGCCGCGCTCGGCGATCACGGGAATCGACGGCGGCGCGACCGGCAGGGCGGTCATCCGCCATTTGATAGGAGGGGTAATCAGGGTACGACGGCGCATAAGGAAACGCCGAGGATAGCACGTCTGATCGCTGAGCCTTGCAGCACGAATGTGGTTGCGGCGCGGATTTCGTTCCAACTGAGCGCCGCGATCCAACTGGCGACAGTTGGAACCTTTCTCGCGAACCCTCATGATCGCCATAAAAGGTGTGCTACGTTAGGGTTATCGGATCGTGGTTCATTTCGAATGCCGGGGCATCCAATGTTGTGTTCGCGAATTACGAGTCACGAATCACAGAGAAGCGAGTCACGAACATGAGAGAAGCCGTCATCGTAAGTTCCGTACGAACGCCGGTTGGGAAGGCATTCAAGGGCACGCTACGCGCCACGCGGCCGGATGACTTGGCCGCAATTGCCATGCAGGAGGCGATCCGCCGCGTCCCGGGGCTTGACCCCCGGGAAATCGAGGACGTGATCCTGGGCTGCGCCATGCCCGAGGGCGAAGCGGGGATGAACGTCGCGCGCATCGCGAGCCAGCGCGCCGGTCTGCCTCCCGAGGTTCCCGCGATCACGATCAACCGGTTTTGCTCGTCGGGCCTGCAGGCGATTGCAATGGCCGCCGAGCGCATCATGGTAGGCGCGGCCGATGTGATCCTGGCCGGCGGCACGGAATCCATGAGCATGATTCCGATGGGCGGCAACAAGGTGTCACCCAATCCCTGGCTCATGGATCACTACCCGGACGCGTACCTCAGCATGGGCCTGACCGCCGAAAACGTGGCGAAGAAATACGGCATCACGCGCGAGAAGGCGGACGCCTTCTCGCTCGCGAGCCACCAGAAGGCCCTCGCCGCGATCGCGGCCGGCAAATTCAAGGAAGAGATTGTCCCCGTCGAGGTGCGCACCACCGCCGTCATGAACGGCTCGAACGGGTCGCAAAAGGTCGGCGCGGGCGGCGCTGCAGCCGCCAAGGCGAGAACGACCACCGCGGTCTTCGAAGTGGACGAAGGGCCGCGCGCCGACACCAGTATGGAGGCACTCGCGAAACTGAAGCCCGCGTTTCACGCGCGAGGCACGACGACAGCGGGCAATAGCTCGCAGACGAGCGACGGCGCGGCGGCCACCATCGTGATGAGCGCCGACAAGGCGCGGGCGCTCGGCGTGAAGCCCATGGCGCGGTTTCTGGGATTTGCCACCGCGGGAGTCCCGGCTGAAATCATGGGCATCGGGCCGGCCTTTGCCATTCCCAAGGCGCTGAAGCTGGCGGGCTTGAAGCTCGATCAGATCGACGTGATCGAGCTGAACGAAGCGTTTGCCGTGCAGTCTCTGGCCGTGATTCAGGAGGCGGGACTCGATCCGGCGCGAGTGAATCCCAATGGCGGCGCGATCGCGCTCGGGCATCCACTCGGATGCACCGGGGCGAAGCTGACTGCGTCCATCCTGCGCGAGCTGGAGCGGCGCAATGCGCGCTACGGCATGGTCACCATGTGCATCGGCGGGGGCATGGGCGCGGCGGGAATCTTCGAGCGCACGGCCTAGCTCTTCAATCTAAAAACAGAGAAATATTTCCGCGTTGCGCAATGAACGCGACGGAGAGCACGCATGAGTGAATCCGCACAACCGGCGGCCAGCCGCCCGCCCGTCGCCATCGACGCGCTGATCGATTTCATCGCTCGCGCGCTGGCAGCTGCCGGAGTTCCCCAGGAAGACGCTCGCGTCGTGGCCGGCCTGATGGCCGAATCCGACGCGCGCGGCGCCGACGCGCACGGCGTCTTCCGCCTGCCGCAATACGTGAAGCAAATCCAAGGTGGCGCGGTCAATCCCCGGGCCGAGATTCGCATCGTTGAAAATCGCAGCGGTACAGCTCTCCTCGACGGGGACAACGGCCTTGGGCACCTCGTCATGAAGCGGGCCACGGAACTGGCAATCGAAAAAGCGCGCCAGTGCGGCATCGGCTGGGCGGGAACGCGCCACAGCAACCATGCCGGCCCCGCGCAGCTGTATCCCCGGATGGCCGCGGCCCGGGACATGATCGGAATGTACTTCTGCGTGGGCAACACCAATCTCGTGCCGCCGTGGGGTGGAACGGAAGTTCTGCTCAGCACGAATCCCATTGCCATTGCCGTTCCGGGATCGCGGCATGGAGCAATCGTTCTCGATATGGCCACGACAAATACTGCGTTTGGAAAAATTCGTCTGAAGGCGCAGCGCGGCGAGCCGATGCCGGAAGGCTGGATGATCGACCGCGAGGGAAAGCCGTTGACCGACCCGAAGCGCGCGAGCGAAGGCTTTCTGCTTCCCATCGGCGGCCCGAAGGGATACGGCCTCGCGCTGATGATCGGCTTGCTCGCGGGAACGTTGAACGGCGCCGCATTCGGCCGCGACGTGATCGACTACACGGTGGACTCGAAAACGCCGAGCAATACGGGCCAGGCGATTCTTGCCGTGGATATCGTGGCTTTCTCAGACGTTGCCGCGTTCAAAACAAAAGTCGACGAACTGTGGGACGTGATGAAGTCTTCACCGACGCTGCCCGGAGTCGACGAAGTGCGCCTACCCGGCGAACGTTCGGAGCAAATCTACCGCGAGCGGATGGCACACGGGGTTCCGTTGAACGAAGGCCAGCGCAAAATTCTGGATGAACTCGCGGATCGCCTGGGCGCGGAGCGGCTGGGGTAAGTGGGACAGCTACTCCTCGCTGTCCTTGCCGACGAAATCGGCAACGGAAGATTTATTGCGCAGGCAAGCGCGCAAGTCCCGCGCCCGCCGCGCGCCAGCGGCCATGCTGCTTCACGAAAACACGCATCACGCGATATTGCCCATCGTAAGGAACATCACCCTGCGTCCCGTGAATCGTGGTGGTGTCCGTCAGTACGGCGACGTCCGGCGAGGTGTACCGCACCTGAATATCGGACGACTGAATCCGCAGATCGCCGAGCTTCGTATTGCTGATCATGTCGAGCTGACCCTTCTTGTCGACCAGAAATCCGCCCGGATGAATTTCCACAAAATCGTCAGCGAAGAGCCAAGCCGCGGTGTCGCCGTCGTGGTTGCGCGCGGCGTCCAGCCAGATGTGGTCGAGGATGGAAACAGTGCCGGCAACGTCCTCACCCGGTGCCGCAGCCTTTTGCGCCGCCTGGCCCCACGCCACAACACCAGACGCAATCATGAACAATGTTGCCGCCGCTGGCGCGTACATTGGCTTCATCGCGCTCCTCCCGGGAATTTCAAGTGGCGCAGGCTTTTAGCCTGTGGGGGTTAGTTAGTGCGGGATCGATCCTGCCGCGACGAACCCCCACAGGCTAAAAGCCTGCGCCACTTGATCTTATTTCTTCGTCAGATCCGGATTCATGACCACGCCCGTCGCGTGCCAGGCTCCGTTCTGCTTGATGACCACCCGAAACACGTTGTACTCGCCGTCAAGGCTGTTGCCCTTGCTGTCGTGCCCCTTGATCGTCGTGTGATCGGTCAGAATCGCCACGTTCCCGAATACATGCGCCTGAACTTTTTCTGGATTCAGCGTGAGGAGCGTCGGACGATCTGGACCGCGCAGAATGTCGAGCCACTCTTTCTTGGTGTAAGTCGTGCCGTCGGCCAGAACGAGAACGTAGCTATCGGCGAAGAATTTTTCGAGGTAGTCGAGGTCGCCCGTCCGCTCCGAATCGAGCCACTTGTGGTCGAGCGCAGCCCAGTCCTCGCCGCTCTTGGCGGGCGCGGCGCTCTTGGTCTGGCCGTATGCGAGCACGCCGACACACAAAATAAATGCCAACATCGCGAGTTGAATTTTCCTCATCGTTGGATCTCCCACCTCAACCCCCAAATTCGTTTCGACTTAACTCTTGTCATTCCGAGCGAAGCGAGGAATCTCTCTGCGGTTTTGCGCAACAAACAGATTCCTCGCTTCGCTCGGAATGACAGCGCGCGCATCTGTTCGCAACTTGCTACGGCCGAATGCCGGCCACGTTGACGCGAAGTCGGTACAACCCGGTTACCGCGGTAAAATACAGAGTCTTCGCATCCGCATCTCCCCACGCCAGATTGGCCGGATTCTCGGGTGGACGAATCGTCCCCAGATGCTTTCCGTCCGGCGTGAGCACCCACACGCCGCCCGGCCCCGCGGCATAAATGTTTCCGTTGCGGTCGATCTTCATTCCATCGGGCACGCCCGCTTCCTTGCTCGACGACGCATCGATCAGCAACGTCTTGTTGGCGAGAGCGCCGTCGGGCCGCACGTCAAAGCGCCAGTACGTCTTCGAGGCCGAGTCATCGAGATATAGATATTTTTCGTCCGGCGAAAATGCGAGCCCGTTCGGCGCGCCGAAATCCTTGTTCACGAGCGTCAGCTTTCCATTCGCCCAGCGGTAGACGCCCGAGAAGGGTAATTCCTTCTTGGGATCTTCCGCCAATTTGCGCAGGCCGTAGGGAGGATCGGTAAAATAGAGCGACCCGTCGGATTTGTAGACGAGGTCGTTCGGACTATTGAGGCGCTTGCCTTCGTAGCGATCGGCAATCACGGTTCGTTTGCCGTCCTTTTCGAGGCGCATGACGGCGCGATCCCCGTGCTGGCAGTAGGTGACCCGGCCCTCTTTGTCGAGCGTGATGCCGTTCGATCCGTACAGCGTGACGACGGCGTGCCCGTTATTCAGCTGGTAGCCGGCGTCGCCCGGATCGGCGCCCGCGAAGCCGCTCTTCTCAAGGAACACGGAAACTTTTCCGTCCTGCGGATTCCATTTGTCGATCACGTTGGCGGGAATATCGCTGAAAATCGGAAAGCCGGGACTCGAAGCATGTACCCAGACCGGGCCTTCCAAGAAGCCGAAACCGTCGGCAACCTTTTCAATTTGCGTGTTAGGGGAGATCAGAGCGTCCAGCGCCGGATCGAGCCGGATGATCTGCCCGCTATTCTGCGCGGAAAGCGCGGCGCCCGTGAGAAGAATTCCTAGCGTGAAAAATAGCACTGCAATTTTCTCTCTCATGAGATTTGGAGTCTCCGAAAAGTTTGCTCACTTCATATCATTGCGGGCGATTTTGCCGCCCTTCATCACAAATTTTACTCGCTCCATTTCAGAAATATCCTTCAGCGGATCGCCCGCGACGGCAACGAGGTCGGCGTACTTCCCTTTTTCGACCGAGCCGATGTCGTTTTGCCAGCCCATCACCTGAGCGTCGACCAGAGTCGCAAGCTGCAGCGTTTTTGCGGGCGCCATGCCGTGCTTCACGAGCCACTCAAATTCGGTGTACTGGTCGCCGTGCGCGTAGGGATCGCCGTCGACGCCGCTTCCGAACATCATTTTCACATTCATGGACATGCCCACCTGAAACGTTTTCTCGAAGATCGACGGGAGATCGTATTTTCCGCCCGTGTCCTTGCGGTCGCGCGCGACGATTTCCGGCATCGAATAGCGGTATCCGGTCACGTCCCAATAGATGCCCTTGTCGATCATCATTTTCATTTCGGATTCATCGAGCGCCTGGCCGTGCTCGATGGTATCGACGCCGGCGAGCACCGAGTAGCGCAAGCCCTCACCGCCGTACGCGTGTGAAGCGACCGCTCGATGGTGAGCGTGCGCCTCGTCCACGATCGCCTTCACTTCGTCCAGCGTCATCATCGGCTCGACGAACAGCTCTCCGGTGGGGCTGAAGGAGTACCCGCCCGCCGGAAAAATCTTGATCAAGTCGGCGCCGTAGCGAATCTGGTCGCGCACGGCTTCGCGGGCTTGCACGACGCCCGTGATGCTTTGCTGGCCGGTGGTGAGGTTGATTCCCGGCGCGCCGATGTAATCGGAGCCCGCGCCGCCGATGCCGCGCGTCGAAACCTGCATTCGCGGCCCTTCAATGAGGCCCTTGTTGATGGCGTTGCGCACGTCCACGTCGCCGTAGCCCTCGCCGTGCGTGCCAACATCGCGCGCGGCGGTGAAGCCGGCGCGCAGATCGGTTCGCACTTCCTTCACGGCTGAGACCGTCCAGGCCTCCTTGGACGTGTTTACGCGCGCGCCCGCCGACAAGCTGTCATACATGTGCGTGTGGGCATCGATCAATCCCGGCATGACGATGGCCTGGCTGAGATCGATCACCTGCGCGCCCGCCGGAATCTTCACTTGGTCCGCCGGGCCCACGTCCGTAATCCGCTCGCCCTGAATCAGGATCACCTGATTCGCGAGCATCTGGCCCGTCTTGCTGTCAAACAAATGTCCGGCGCGGACCGCGATCGCTGCGGGCGTCTGCGAATATGAAATGCCCGCGAACGCAAAAAGCGCAAACAGAACCGTACCGAAAGCTCTCCTCCCAATCATTCCATCCTCCAGTCAAGTATGAGCGCGGCTTTGTCCCGGTAATTTATCACGATTGCAGGTGCACCCGAGAAAGCGATCGTTCTCGCCGTTCGCTCTCCGTGGCCCTCCCGCCTTTCTCCGGTTTTCTCTGTGTTAAGCCTTTCTATCGACTCAAAAACCTAACACGGAGCACACAGAGGAAGCGGAGAATGTCGGCGCCCGAAGAAAGGCCTGCCGTTGTACAATTTCCGCAGGAAACCGACATGAAACCGACCCAAGCCAAACTCGGCAGAAAATTCCTCGAGCTTCATCGCGGACCGAAAATATTGGTGCTCCCAAACGCGTGGGACGCGGCGAGCGCCCGCATCTTTGAACAGGCGGGATTCCCCGCAATCGGCACCTCGAGCGCCGGAGTGGCATTTGCGCTCGGCTATCCCGACGGCCAGAACATTTCCCGCGACGAAATGCTCGGAGTCGTACGCCGAATCGCCGAGACCGTCGAGGTGCCTGTCACTGCGGACGTCGAGGCCGGCTTCGGAACTTCGCCAAAGGAAGTCGCGGACACGGCGCGCGCAGTGATCGCCGCGGGCGCGGTGGGAATGAATCTCGAGGACGGCATTGAGGAACGGCCCGAATACATCGCCGAGCTCGGCCGCCAAAAAGAAATCATCCGCGCCGTGCTGGAAGCCGCCGCGAGCGCCGGCGTGCCTTTCGTGCTGAACGCGCGGACCGATATTTTTCTGAACGGCATTGGCTCGGCGGAAACGCGCCTCGCCCGCGCGATCGACCGCCTGAACGCCTATCGCGAGGCCGGCGCGCAATCGCTCTTCGCGCCAGGAGTGAAGGACAAGGAAACGATCGCGCAACTCGCGCGAGGCGTAAGCGGGCCGCTCAACATTCTGGCCACGGTAGGAACGCCTGCGGTCGCGGAGCTGCAAGCGTTGGGCGTAGCGCGCCTCAGCATCGGCTCCGGGCCGATGCGCGCAACGCTCGCTTTTCTCTCGCGCATGGCGCGCGAAATCCGAGACGATGGCGTATTCACGATGATGACCGAGGGCACGATCCCGTACGCGGACGTGAACCGTCTGTTCAAGCCCCGCCGCACCTTTCCCTGATTTCACTGGGGCCAAATTCGTAGTGCGCCATTTGTTAGAATTCCAGCGAAATGGCCAAGCTCAACGAACTTCGATTTCAGGTTGAGGGTGGCGCAGAAGTGTCCGCGCTGCTGAATCGTCCGACCGGCGCGCGCCGGATCCTCGTGCTGGCCCACGGAGCCGGCGCGGGAATGAACCACCCGTTCATGGAAGACCTCTCGAGCCGTCTAGCGAATGTGGGCATAGCAACGTTGCGCTACCAGTTTCCCTACATGGAAGCACGGCGTCGAGTTCCCGACCCGCCGTCGGTTTTGACCGCAACCGTCGCGGCTGCCGTTCGAGCGGCTTCGGAGACGGCCGCAGGCCTTCCGCTGCTAGCCGGCGGCAAGTCGATGGGCGGTCGGATGACTTCCCAGGCCGCGGCGGAAGGGCTGCTCAATGGCGTGGCCGGCCTCGTGTTTTTCGGTTTTCCCCTGCACCCGCCGAATCGGCCCGGAACCAAGCGAGCGGATCACCTGGCGAAGGTAACCCTGCCCATGCTCTTCCTCCAGGGGACGCGAGACGCTTTCGCCGGCCTGGAATTGCTGCGTCCAATCGTCGCAAAACTCGGATCGCGCGCCACGCTTCACGTCATCGACGGCGCGGACCACTCGTTCCACGTTCCGAAAAAGTCAGGAAAAACCGACACGGACATTTTGGCGGAGCTGGCGGAAACGACTTCCTCGTGGAGCGACAAGTTCAGCGCCCAATAAGCTGAATTGTCTGTGGCTGCCCGTTGAAGTTGATTCAACCCGAAGCAATCATTCCCGCTTGACCCCGCGAATCCTTCGGTTATACAAGGGGACACGTTCGTCGACGCCGATTGAGGTGTAGTCTTGAGGACCCTGTCGTCTCTCGCTCTTGCCTTGGTGGTTGCTGCCCTCGTTTGGACCGTTGCGCCTCGGTCCGTGATTGCGCACCACGGGTTCTCCGTCGAATTCGACAAGGACAACCCCATCACGCTCACCGGCTCCGTGACTAAATTTGAATTTATGAATCCGCACATCTATTTTTACGTGGATGTGAAGGGCAAGGACGGCAAAGTGGTGAACTGGGCCTTCGAGGGCGGGCCGCCAAACGTGATTTATCGCCAGGGCTGGCGCAAGGACACTTTGAAACCGGGCGATGTGGTCACGGTCAAGGGCTTTCGCGCGAAGGACGGCACGCATCTGGCCGCGTGCGCGACCGTGAAACTTCCGGACGGCCGTGAAGTTTCCGCCGGATCGGGCGCCGTCGCGGCCGGCCCGAATGGCTCGAGCCCGAATTCAGGAAAGTACTGAGAGACAAGACCTAGGTCACCATGTCCAATCCCATCCGCCTGACAAATCTTTTCGCTGCATGCGTGTTTTCCTTGCTGCTCTCGGCGCTTGGCTGCGGCGGCCGCGCGGCTTCCGGCAGTTCGCAGGCGACTGCGCCTCCGGATTTCAACGGCGTATGGTCCGCGCCGTTTACGCCGGACCTCTCTAAAGCGCTCGGGCATCAGCCTCCTTTTACTTCATACGGCGCCGCGCGATTCGCGAAAGAAGATGAGATCGACGATCCGCTAACGAAGTGCCTCCCCATCGGCCCCGCGCGAGGGATTCAGGCTGGGATCATGCCTTTCCAGGTCGTGCAGACGCCGGGCGTGTTTGCCATCTTGTTTGAAAACCAGCATACCTTCCGCATCATTCACACGGACGGGCGGACCCATCCGAAGGATCTCGACGCAACGTGGTTCGGCGATTCCATCGGACACTGGGAGGGAGACACGCTGGTCGTGGACACGGTGGGAATCGACGATCGCACCTGGCTCGATACCGCCGGACACGAGCACAGCGACCAGTTGCATCTGGCCGAACGATTTCAGAAGGTGGACAATAACACCATCAAGTGGACCGTCACGTTCGAGGATCCGAAGTTTTTCACCGAGCCGTGGTCGGTGACGCTGCCGATCGCGCGGCAAAACACGGAGATCATGTCGTACTCCTGCGAAGAGAACGAAAAAGATCGCGCGCATTTGCGGCGGTCAAAGAAATAATTTCATGCGAGTGCGGTTTTTGAAGGCCTTCTTCTTGCACGAACGGGTACCTGGAGCCAGAAATGAAAACATCTAGACTAAATTTCTTGATCGCGGTGACGGCCATTCTGGCGTTTGGGATTCCCGTATGGGCGCACCACGGAAACGCCGCTTACGACGACAAGAACCCCATCACCATCAAGGGAACCGTTACGGAATTTGCGTGGGTCAATCCGCACGTCCAAATCTATCTGGACGTGAAGGACGACAAAGGCAAAGTTGCGCACTGGAGCGTCGAAACCTACAGCCCGGGCAAGCTGGTGAGGGCCGGCTGGTCGAAGGATGTTGTGAAGCCCGGGGACCTAGTCTCCATCATTCTCATTCCCGCCAGGAACGGCTCGCCCGTCGGGTTTCTCCACAAGATGGTGCTGCCCAACGGCAAGGAACTGGCGCTGCAGGAACTGGACATCTGAGAACCATTTCGCAAGGATCATCGGCCAGTCGGGTCTTGGATTCCAAGACCCGGTTGAGCGAGGGAGAATCTTCGTGATGCAAAAACGCACGATGACAGTGACGTGGGTTGCCACGCTCGCAACGATATTGATACTGCCTGCGTTAGGTCGCGCTCAAATGCCCGGCCAACAATCCACATCGGCGAAGAATGACGCTTCGGCTCCCGCTGATCCGCATGACTTGTCCGGAATGTGGGAATTTTTCAATGGCGTCGCCGGCCAGGGCATTTATGCGACGCCGAGCAAGGACCATCCTCCGATGACGCCCTGGGCGAAAGCGAAATACGACGAAGCCAAGCCCGGCTACGGCCCCAAAGCGCAGGCCGGCGGAAACGATCCGATTCTGAAATGCTATCCAACCGGGATCCCGCGACTCCTATTTTTTCCCCAGCCGTTCGAGATCGTTCAAACGCCGCAAAGGCTCTTCATGTTCTTCGAGCGCGACCACGCCTGGCGGCAAATCTGGACCGATGGCCGCGCGCATCCGGCCGCTTTCGAGCCTACATGGATCGGCGATTCCGTCGGAAAATGGGACGGTGATACTTTCGTGGTGGATACGATCGGGCTGACAGAAAAAAGCTGGCTTGATTTCTATGGCGATCCGCACAGCGACGACATTCATCTCGTCGAGCGCTTTAAGCGGGTGGACCACGACACCCTAACGCTGCAACTGGTCGTCGAGGATCCCAAGGCCTACACGGCCACTTGGGTGGGCGACACGAAAATCTACAAGCTGCTGAAGGGAAAGAAAGCCTACATGGACGAGCTTCCCTGCATTCCGGAAGAGGAAGATACGTTCACAAACCGCATCCGCATGCCCGCCGCAGGTCAGACGCCGAAACAGTAAGAATGGCGGCAGCTCGCAACGCCTAACTAATTCCCCGCCGCGGCCGCCGCCGCGCCCGAATACCATTCGAGCAGCCTCTCAAGATTCGGACTGAGCGGCGGCAAATACTCTTCCCACCCGTGCACGCCCGAGCGCACCGGAAATTCCGGATACTGTTGGTGAATCGCGCGCTCGAGAAACACGCCCATGCGCGCCATGGTTTTCAAGTTGCGAACGACGGAGCTGCCAATCCCTTCGCGGATCGCATCGGCGTTCGCCGTCAAATATTCCATCACATCGACAATTTTTTCGCCGAGGTCCGGATCGTCCACGGTCAGCAGCAGGCGGTCATGCCCGCGCTCGCGCATCAAGTTGCGAATACGTTCATCCATCGTGACGCCGGCAGAGGGAATCAGCGAGGGCATCGAGGTCACGATCGCGTGGAAGCGCGAAGAGAGAATCAGGCTCGCGCAGCGCAAAATGCTCACGAGCTCGTACATGTTCAGGCTCTCGGAACTGAAGACGGGCGCGCCACCGAGCTCCGGTGCCAGGGTTTGGCAGGCGCGCGTATCCAGTTTCTCCATCGCAATCAGCACCAGGAAAACGCGATGGCGGCTGCAGAACGCCTTCACGCCCGTCGCCATCGCGGAAAGATATTTCTTGTACGCCGCGTCGACCTCCGCGCCTGATTTGTGGAAATAGATCGTGCGGTAGTAGCTGTCTTTGTAGGCGCCAAAGAGCGAGTGCGCCAGGAATTTCGGTGTCGACGGTTTCACCGGCCACCAGAACGGGTTGATCGGGCACACCGCCAGGATCGGTGTCTGGCCGTCCCATCCCGCGTCGGTGAGCGCCTTGCGGCCGTACTCAGGCGGATGCGGCTCGAACGTCCAGGCCGTGTCCGTGCCCAATTCACTCGCGATCCCCAGCTTGCTGAGCACCGCCTGTGACTCCTCATTGCGCGTAATGATGAGCGAGCGCTTGCAGTATCGCGCGCACATTCGCTCGAGCAAAGGATTCATGAAGCCGGCTTCCGCGCCGTAACCCACGGACAATTTGTTTTCGGCGGAAGCAATTCCGAGCGCGCCGATGAACATGGTCGTCAGCGCGTCGGCAAACTTGCTCTTGAACATCGAGCCTTCGCAAGCCACCACGCCGTGGTGCTTCCGGACTTCACGAAACAAGAACGGCGGATAGATGTCCGGCAGGAACACCTGCCGAGCGTCGCCGAAGTAGCCGCGGCTCGCGTCGAAATCCTGCGACATCACGCTGAGATCGAGATTTTGCGCGCCCAGCACGCGCCGCGCCTGCCGCAGCATCTCTTCGACGCGAACATCCGACCCGGTGTTGCGCGCGCCGTTGTATCCGGCGTAGAGCAGTTTCAGTTTCTCTCCCGGCTGCCATGGGCTGCCCGCGCCCAGCTTCCAGAGCGCGCTCGAAAGGTCGATCAGCGAGCTCGTCCACGCCTGCAGCACCAGGTCCATCATGGGTAGGCTCCTTTCGCGCTGCCCGCTCCGGCGGTGGCGGGTTCGCGATCGGAAGCCGCCGTGGGTCCGGGCCACGGCTGATATGGGTAGGAGAAATGATGGTCGCGGCTGAACCGCAACAGCGGGTAACAGTAGTTCGAAAACGGCGCCGGCGCGCCGCCCATCTCGGCGACGACCCGCGAATTATCGAACACCGTGTCCCAGACAAGGTACGGCATGAACACCTTCAGCAAAGACGCGCTGCGCCCCGTAGCTCCCCGCGAATTCGAAAGCCAATTCACCATGGAAGTGAATCTCCGCTCGAGGCCCGGCCAGAAGAGCGGCTCCATTTTCCCCGCGGCTTCGGCGAGCGCCCGTGTGACCTGGGCGAACGTTTCAGAGCCCGTGCCCGAGGAGAGATGATAAATCTCGTGCGCCGGATTGGGCTTCTGATGCAATGCAACAATGGCTTCGGCGACGTAGTTCACGGGCACGATGTCGATGCGGTCATCGGGACGCAACGGCAAAACCGGAAGCCCCGCTAGAAACACGAATGCTCGCACCATATCGAATTGCGTGGTTTCGGGACGGCGGCTATCGCCCAGCACGATACTCGGACGAAACACCGTTCTTTGCACATTGGGGAGCAGCTCCCGAACCATGTGCTCGCAGAATTTTTTCGTGCGCGCGTAGGGATCGTAGTCGGAGCGGTTCCAGTCGATCGAAGCGTCCTCGGTGACCACTTCATGGCTGCGGTGGCCCGCGACCGCCACGGTGGACACCTGGCTGAAGCGCCGCAGGCCGTGCGCGTCATGCGCGCGGCGCCCGAGCTGCGCGACTTCCAGCGTACCGCGCAGGTTCACGTTCAAGCAGCTCTTCTCGGATTTGCGGTTCAGCGAGGCCGCGCAATGGATCACGGACTCGGTCGTGCCCAGCAAGCGCGTATAGTCGGCCGCGCTCAGGCCAAATCGTGGCTCGGTGAGATCGCCTTTGAAAATCGAGATGCGCGTCTCGATCGCGTCGCGAAAGCGTGGAAAATCCATATGCAATTGCAGCGCGTGCCAGACGCGCTCGTTTGCTTCCTGCTCGGTCTTCGCGCGCACCAGCAGGTTCAGCCGGTCGGTGTACCGTTCCAGTAGGATTGAAGCGACGTGCGCGCCGATGTAGCCGGTGGACCCGGTCAGGAAAATGGCCATGGATTAGGCTTGCGTCCCCGCGCCCGGTCCCGCCCCCGCCTGGGGAACGTTCTCGCGGCGGCCGCCTCCGTTGCCCGCGTGTTGCAGGGAGAACGAGCGGCTGTTGCGCGGTTCCGGCGGGCGACCTTCGATCAACGGGTAGACCCAACGGCGCAGCGCCGGGACATGGATATTAATCCAATAATCCCACCAGTCAACGATAGTGGGATCGTATCCAAACGCGGCTCGCTCTTCAGGAGGCAGGGCCATCGAGAGCAACTCCACGTTTTGGGCCTCGAAGACTTGTTCGTTGTGGAGAATGAAAGGTTCGTAGAGCTCGATCAGTTTTTCGACGCGGGCCAGGTCGCGTTCGGCGCGCGCGAGAGGCGGCTTTTTCATTTGCAGCGCGGACGCGGCGCGATTGATTCCCTGAATCACGGCTTTTTGCGCGGGGACCGAGAATTTCTCGTAGCGCGACTTGGAAACCGGGATGGTATCGAACTGCATGCGCATCCAGTATTCAAGACTCTGCTGCGAGCGATAGTGCTTGCGGTGGGCGAGACCGGTCAGCTCGATCGAGCGTCCCATGTCGCACGGGTTGCTCGATGACGTGGCCAGCTGATAAATCGGCTCGTGGCGCCGCGCGATGAGCGCGGCGGCGATCAGCGTCATGCCGCGGCACACCATGTCCACGGGAATCATGTCCAGGCATTTTCGCTCGTTGGTGGGCAACTGGCGAAAATAGGTGCCCAGAAGATATGAAAGCGGCGCGGAAGTATTGATGCCCTCGTTCCAGCCGCGAAAGGGCTGGTCCGTGGAAGTCTCGACGATGGACGGGCGTACGATCGCGATCGGCAGGCCGGCGCCGTAGCGCACGATCAGCGATTCGGCCAGCGATTTTGAGAGCGTGTAGGTGTTGGGCCAGCCGAGCCGCCGGGCGCGGCGCGTTCCCGCGCGCGTCAGGCGATTGCGCAGCCAGCGCATGCGATTCTTGCGGATCAAATTGTCCAGCTCGGGGCCGGCGGGCCCCTCACTGCCGCGATGTTTCCCGAGCGCCTGGCGCTTCAGCGCCGCGGTAATTTCCGGACTTTCCGCGCGGGCCTCGGCGTGCGCGACCACTTCCTGCAAGGAGTGCCACTCGTGCTCCGCGTCGAAATCCCGAACACCTAGAGGTGTGTAGTTCGGCTCGACTCGCTCGACGACGCGGCCATCCTTCGCGCCCACCACGTAGCAGGTCGAAAGGTGCATCAACGCCGCATGATCCGATTCCCGCAGGAACTCGGTGAGGTAAACGACGGGTGCAACGTTGCTGCCAATGGCCTCGCGAAGGTCCGGATTGAAATCGGTGAGGCCGGAACTATTCACGACAAGATCCAGCGTGCGGGCGAGGCGCTCGCGCGCGTCGGGCGCAATGCCTAGCCCCGGCTGGCTCACGTCGCCGTCGACCACCTCGACCCGTTCCGACACAAATTCAGCAAAGCGATCGCCGAGCCGCTCCTGCAGCGGATCGAACACCGGCGATTCCTCGCAAATCTTCTCAAACCGCCGCTCGGAGGTCGTCGAGCGCTGCCGCCGAATCAGCACGTAGATCTTGCCGATGTCCGGAATTTCGTTGAGCAGCTGCGCGAGCCACACTTTCCCGATGAAGCCGGTCACGCCGATCAGCAAGATATTCTTGCCAGCCAGTGTCCGGCGCACGGACAACGGTTCGGACTGCTTCTTGCCGTCGAATACCACCAGCGAGCGATGATTCGGCGCCGCGCGGCGCTCGGAGGGCTGAATCGCGTTTTCGAGCAGATCGGGGCGCTTCGTGAGCCCTAGATTCTTCAGCAGACGCTCCGCCGGCACGCAGCCGTCGGCACTGCGTTCGAAGGCCCAGGCGAGCGGGCTGCGTGGCCGGATCACGGGATCGAGCAGGCGCCCGGTCGCGATTCCATCGCGGAATTCCAGCCGGTTGCAAACCAGGCGGGCAACCCCCAAATGGTGCGCCAGCGGACGCATCACATGATCGAGCCCCTGGCTGACGAGCACCACCTTGCCGGCGCCCTGTTCCGCCAGGCACGCGCGCAATCGCTCAACCCCCTCCGCTTTCAACTGCTTCTTCAAAACATATTCGAAATACTCTTCCCCCAGCGAATCCAACCGGTCCCGGGTGACTCCGGCCAGCAGCGTGTGCAGCACCCGTGTGGCAAACACGCGATGGCCGGCGTAGAGGAACGGCCGGATGAGCGCGAGCGCCAGCGTTCCGCCGCGGCGCGCCCAGCGCCCGGCAAATGTGTGGGAATTCCACGTAAAGTAGGCGACAGGACGAACGGCGCCGAGAGCAGCCAGGCTCCCTTCCACCCGCCAAAACGTCAGTGAATGCAACTCCGGGCGCGGGGGAGAGGGAGAAGTACTCCCGGAAACGCGATGGCCGTTGGGTCCAATTTGGGCGGTCTGATTGCTCAACGGTGATTTCCAATCCAGTGACGTAAAGAAGAATCACCCATTAGGCCAGAGTGAAACCTATCATTCCCCGCCCCTGAATCGCAAGGGCGTGCAACTTGCACGTGCCGAAGCTGAACCCCGCCCTGCCTAAGAATCTGCCAGCCTGTCGCCGAATGTTCAAGGTTTGTTCACAGGATTGTTTTATTTGGCGCTTAGTCTGATAACGCTCCCCCAACTCTCATTTGGAGACTGAAATCCATGAAAAAAGGAAAAACGATTGTCTCTGCCCTCGCGGCTCTGCTCCTGACCGCAGCAGCCGCCGGTCCCGTTTTTGGCCAGACAGCCACCCCTCCCTATCAATTGAGCGTTTTTGCCAAAGCGCCCACAGGATTGAGCGCCCCCGATTCCGTCGCCGTGCTCGGCGATCATGTCTTCGTCGGATACGGCGACGGCCATTTGCCGGACGGTTCGGACGGACTTAACAGCCAGATCGTTGAATTCGCAATGAACGGGAGCCCTGTGCACACGTACACGGTGCCCGGGCACAGCGACGGGCTGAAGGTTGACCCGTCCACGCATCTTCTCTGGGCCATCCAGAATGAAGACGCCAACGCCAACCTGGTGATCATCAATCCCGAAACGCACCAGCAGAAGCTCTTCACTTTCGGCCCTACCCTGCACGGCGGTGGTTACGATGACCTTGTTTTCAGCGGCTGCAAAGTATTCGTCAGCGCCTCGAATCCCGCCAACAATCCGAACACCGGCCCGGCGATTGTCAGCATAACGCTGTCCGGGAACCTCGTGAACATCAAGACGGTGTTGGTCGGTGAAGCCAGCGCCATCGATATTCCCACGGACGCCACGGTTCAGCTCAACCTGCAGGACCCCGACTCGATGACGCTCGACCCACTCGGCAACATCGTTCTGGATAGCCAAGGTGACCAGCAGCTGATCATCGTCAGCAATCCCGCCACCAGCAACCAGCGCGTCCTGCGCTTGCCGTTGAGCTATCTCACTCCCGCCGGACCCGTTTCCGTCGAGACGGACGACACCGCCTTCATCACTTCCACCCAGGGTTTCATTCTGTTCGCCGACAAGGGTTTGAACACCGTCTATAAGATCAGCCGCAACGCTTTCTCACCGGGCACGGCGTTCACGGCCGCCGACGGCGGACCTTTTGTCGGGACGGTGGACTTCACCACCGGGGTGATCACCCCGATCGTAACGGGATTGGGCAATCCGGGCGGCATGATGTTCGTGGACACGTCGAAATCCGGCGAGGAAGATCAACCCGAAGGAAATTCGTGCGAAGGACGTAGCTGGAATTCTTTCTAACCCGTAAACACCATCTCGTCCATTTTTGTCGAGCGCGGCTGCGAGGGAAGCCTGCCGCAGCCGCGCAGACCGAATTTTTGATTTTTACACAGCATTCACAACCGGTTCACGCGTCTCTCAACGTCCGATAAGTACATTGCATTCCCCGCAAGGGCAACTACGAAAAAGTAAAAATCTCAAGGAGGATTGGAATGACTAGCAAGTGGAAGGCGGCAGTCCTCACGGCCGCACTGATCTTGTCAACAACGCCGGCGAGCTACGCAGGGCCAAACCCCGGCCCTCAGCGAGGCGATGAAGCATCCAAATTCAAACACGTTTTGTTGCTCAGCATCGATGGCATGCATGCCGTGGATTTCCTGAACTGCTCGAAGGGGATCAAGGGCATCAATGGCGGCGAGCCGTATTGCCAAAATCTAGCGGAACTTGCCGAAACGGGAGTCAACTACCTGGATACGTCCACATCGAAACCGTCCGACTCGTTTCCGGGCTTGACGGCGATCGTGTCCGGCGGATCCCCCCGCGTAGAGGGAGTATATTATGACGTCGCATATGACCGCTCGCTGGATCCTCCGGCGACGACGACGGGCAACGGAGTAGCCGGCGATCCAAGCCTCTGCACTCCGGGCGCGCCCCCGATGGGAACAAGGTCCGAATACGAAGAAGGTATCGATATTGACAAGACTCTTCTGAACGGCGGAGCGCCGGCAGGCGTGGATGGGGGATTCGCTTCCATCGATCCCAACAAGCTGCCCCGCGATCCCAGCAAGAATTGCGCGCCCGTTTATCCCTGGAATTTCGTTCGCACCAACACGATCTTTGGGGTTATACACGCCGCGGGAGGCTATACCGCCTGGTCCGACAAGCACGCTGCTTACTCTTCCACCTCCGGACCGGGCACCGGTAACAACTTGGATGATTTCTTCGCCCCTGAGATTAATTCAATTCCCGTCAACATGCCGACCGTTGCTGGGTGCAATCCGTTGCCCGATCAGAATGCGGTAACATCCGGAGACGACTACACCACCAGCTTCCAGAATATCAAGTGCTATGACGCGCTGAAAGTGAATGCGATTGTCAACGAAGCCCTTGGTAAAAAGCATGACGGATCGGCGAACGCTCCGGTCCCGACGATATTCGGGATGAACTTCCAGGCTGTCAGCGTCGGGCAAAAACTGATCCAGAAGTCGCTAACCCCAGTTGTGGCGGGCGGCTATCTTGACTCATTCGGTACGCCGACGTCTACGCTGATGGGCGAAATCGAGTTCGTCGACGGCTCCATTGGCAAAATGGTTGCCGCACTGAAGAAGAGCGGCGCATATGACTCGACCCTTATCGTCGTTACCGCGAAGCACGGCCAGAGTCCGGTAGACTCGCAGCGCTATTTGGGCATATCGACTTCGACGAATGACCCGGTAACGACATCACCCGCGACCATTTTGGACGGCCTCGGCTGTCTGCCTTTCTCCGAGGCTCCGTCTAACCCCACCGGCATTGGGCCGACCGAGGATGACGTCTCGCTGATTTGGCTCAACAGCTCGTGCACCACGACACAAGCGGTGCAAGCGCTGGAGCAGGCATCCCCGGCAACCGCGAATGTCGCGGGCATCGGTCAGATTTACGGGGGAGTGGCGATTACGACCATGTTCAACAAGCCGGGCCTGCCGCCGGATGGCGATCCGCGGACTCCGGACATCGTCGTCACGCCGAACACCGGGGTTACCTACTCAGGCAGCTCCAAGAAACAGGCAGAACATGGCGGCTTCGCGCACGATGACACCAACGTCATGATGCTGCTCTCCAACCCATCGTTCGAACGGAATACAGTCTTTAGTACCGTCGAAACCATGCAGGTGGCCCCGACAATTCTCAAGGCTCTTGGGCTGAACCCGAGTGCCCTGGACGCCGTGAAAGTCGAAGGCACGCAGGTTCTTCCCGGCCTGCCATTCTAAGGTAGTCAGTGGAAGCAAGGCCGGCGGCTCTTGGCACGGCGTATTATGGGGGAGCGTCTCCCGATTTTGGGGGCGCTCCCCTTCCGTTTTTGATTCGGGGTGATCCTAGAATGGTGAGTCCTCGATCTGCCAAACTGCCAGCCAAACCGCTTGTGGCGCGGTCGCGAGCCCTGCGGAGCAAATATGCCGAACCGGGAAATCGAGCACCTGCTGCAACTGCTGGACGAGGCCTACAGCCGGGCTGCATGGCATGGGCCCAACCTTCGTGGTTCGATTCGAGGCGTCACTGCGCGCGAAGCGGCCCACCGTCCCTCCGTAGGACGGCACAGTATTTGGGAACTCGTGGTGCATGCAGCCTACTGGAAGTACACGGTCAGGCGCCGGCTCCTCGGTGAGAAGCGCGGCTCATTTTCTCTGCCAGGCAGCAATTTTTTCGCTCGCCCGGTCGACCGGAGCGAAAAAGCGTGGCGGGCGGATGTGGCGCTCCTTGAATCTGAACATCGGAAGCTGAGGGAAGTGGTTTTATCAATTCAGCCCGAGGATCTGGACCATCGAGCACGAGGAAGCCGAACCGCCGTGCGCCGGCTGATTGCGGGAATTGCATTTCACGACGTTTATCACGCCGGGCAGATTCAGCTCATCAAGAAACTCGTGAAGGCGAAAAGATCCCATTAGGCGCCGTGTTCCGCGCGCTTCGGCTGGCGCGGCCCCGCGGCCATTTCTGCACACAATCGCTCGCCGAATTCCGCGCAGCCGACCTGCGTCATGCCAGGCTGCATCGTGTCGGGCGTGCGGATACCGTTCTCGAAAAGCCGATCAACGGCGGACTCGATGCATTCCGCTTCTTTCGCCAGGCCGAAGCTTTCTCGCAGCATCATCGTGGCGGAAAGAATCATTCCCACGGGGTTGGCGACGTCCTTTCCCGCGAGTGTGGGGGCCGAGCCGTGAATTGGTTCGTAGAGCGCCGGCCCCGGGCCCAGGCTCATCGACGGGATAAGGCCGATCGATCCCGCGAGCGCCGCACCCAGATCGCTCAAAATGTCGCCGAACATATTTGACGTGAGGATGACGTCGAATTGGGCGGGAGCGAGGACGAGTTGCATCGCGGCGTTGTCGACGTACATATGCTCGAGCTTCACGCCCGGATAATCTGCGGCCATGCGAGTGACCGTCTTGCGCCACAGGCGGGACATCGCCAGCACGTTCGATTTGTCCACCGAGGCGACGCGCCCTTTTCGCCCCTTCGCGCGTTCGAACGCGTACTTGGCCACGCGCTCGATTTCTCCGGTCGTGTACGCGCCCGCGTCGGTGGCGCGCTCGCCGCTCGGGTCGGCGTCCACACGGTGCTCGCCGAAGTACACATCGCCGGCCAGCTCACGCACAAAATCGATGTGAATGTCCTCGGCGCGATCGGCACGCAGCGGCGAAAGGCCACGCAGCGGGACGTGAAGGTCGATCGGGCGCAGGTTGATGTACAGCCCGAGCGCCTTGCGCAGGGCGAGCAGGCCGCTTTCAGGGCGCTTGGCGGGCGGCACGGCGTCCCATTTCGGCCCTCCGATGGCGGCGAGCAGGATGGCGTCGGCGGACCGGCAAGCAGCGAGCGTTTCGGCCGGAAGTGGCTCACCGCTCTCGTCGATCGCGCTCCCGCCGAACGGGCGTTCGTCAAATTCGAACGCTAGCCCGGATTGCGCGGCGCACTCCCGCAAGACGCGCACCGCGACCCGCGTAATTTCCGGGCCGATGCCGTCGCCGGGCAGGAGAACAATTTTCTTGTTTTCAGTGGCCATGATTTCTCGTTGGGCCGAGGCGGCTCTCCGTGATCCTGACCGATTCGCGGTAGCGTCACCAGCGCCTTCGCACCAATTCCAAGGCGAAACAGTATAGTCCGGATCGGCGGGCCTGTCAGGCGGGACCGCGATCGGATTCGGAAAGGAGTGTTGCGCGAGGCGGAATCTTTGCTCGCCGGTCGCGCGTCGAAAAACGCTAAGCCCCCTTTTAACGACCTGCTGTGGCCGGGAGTTTCCACTTGACACGGCGAGCGAGTCCGTATATTACTGAACCTAATGGTTAAGTATAATCGAGAATTGAACGCTACCTTTCAGGCGCTCGCCGACCCGACGCGACGCGCCATCGTCGCGGCGTTGTCTCGCGGCCAGGCCTCCGTCACCGAGCTGGCCCGGCCGCACCGCATGAGCCTGCCCGCGGTGATGAAACATCTGCGCGTTCTGCAAAGGGCCGGGCTCGTCACGCAGCGAAAACGCGGGCGCACGCGCCACTGCCGCCTCGCGCCGCGGCCGCTGCAACGCGCCGAGGCCTGGATTGCGCAATACCGCGCGTTCTGGGAGGGCCAGTTCGACGCCCTTGATCGCTACCTCTCTCAGCAAAAAGTGGAGGAAAATTGATGGCCAAGGAGCAGCTCTCTCCCGATACGTCGCTGACCGTAAGAAGAACCTTTCAGGCGCCGCGCGACCGCGTGTTCCGCGCCTGGACGAACGCGCAGGAACTGGCGCGCTGGTTCGCGCCGTCCGCCGAATATTCCACGAAGGTTCCCGAGCTGGATTTGAAAGTCGGCGGGAAGTATAAAGTGGAAATGCATCACAAGAGTGGAAACATCCACACGGTGGAAGGAACGTATCGCGAAATCAAGCCGCCCGAGAAGATCGCGTTTACGTGGCGCTGGGAGAGCGGTCCCGAGGCGCAGGAATCTCTCGTTACCATCGAATTCCTGGATCTTGGATCGTCCACGGAAATTCTGCTCACGCACGTCCAGCTCCCGAGCGCCGAGGAGCGCGAGAAGCACGCACACGGCTGGAACGGCTGCCTCGAGCAGCTGGCCCGGTTTGTCGAGGTCGGATGAAGCCCGCCTCTTGAAAATTTCCTAGCTCGCAACTCAAAGTCGACACGTTGAAAAGGCGTGCGAAAAGGAGAAGTCATGGCAATCGCCGACGCAATGCTCATGGAAATGGATATGGAAGAGAAAACCACACAGCGTGTTCTCGAGCGCCTGCCGGAAAGCAAGCTCAGCTGGAAGCCCCACCCGAAAGCCTATTCGCTGGGCCAACTCGCCATGCACATCGCGGTCGGGCCCGGCCGCGTTGCCACGGCCGCCGTCGAGGACACGCGTGAGTTTACGCCTCCGCCGCCCGTGGATCCCAAAACCCGCCAGGAAATCATGGAAGCTTTCGCGGCCAGCTGCGCCACGGCGAAGCAAGTTGTGAAGAGCTTCGACGATGCGAAGATGATGGCGACGTGGACCCTAACGCGGAACGGAAAGGTGATTATGTCCGTGCCGCGCGCCGCTTTTCTGCGCGCCATCATGATGAATCACATCTATCATCATCGCGGGCAGCTCTCGGTCTATATCAAGCTGCTCGACTTGCCGGTGCCCTCGATTTATGGGCCGAGCGCGGACGAAAACCCGTTCGGTTAATTTGCGCGAGGAAGTGGGACAGCCACTCCTGGCTGTCCCTTGCAATTTTGTCGACACTGAAATACGCAACAGCCGGGAGACGCTGTACTACCACACCATCGAACCTAACGAAAGGAACGCGCCATGAAAGTTTCGATCAAAGGCGAGAGCGAAGCCTATCGCAAGCTGCGGGATGAGCTGCTCGAAGCGGAGACTGCGCTGAAGGACCAGACCGAGCGCGTCGCGGCCCTTCGCCGCCAGTTGCCGCCGGGACCGGTCGTCGAGACCGACTACATTTTCCGCGAAGGGCCGGCCGATCTGAGCGACGATTCGCCCGCGCATTTTCGCGACGTGCGCCTCTCCGAACTTTTTGCGCCGGGGAAAGACAGCCTCATCGTCGATCACCTGATGTGGGCACCGGGGGACGAGCTTCCCTGCCGCATGTGCAACATGTGGGCGGACGGCTACGCGGCCGTCGCGCCGCACGTCAGCGACAAGGTGAATTTCGTTCTCGTCGCCAAGGTGGATCTCGCCACGCTTCGCGCCTGGGGACGCCGCCGCGGCTGGGTCAAGTTCCGCCTGCTCTCGAGCCATGACAACACCTTCAACCGCGATTACTTTGTCGAGGATGAGCGCGGCCAGCGCCCCGCAGTCTCCGTTTTCAAGCGCGCCCCCGACGGCAGGATTTATTTCACCTACACAACGGAAATGTCCCGCAATCCCGGACATCATCGCGGCATCGATCCGTTCTCTCCCGTATGGCATTTTTTCGATCTGCTTCCCGAAGGGCGGGAAAACTGGATGCCGAAACATTTCTACGGACCCGATCTGCAAATTTCTCTGGGCGCCGCGCAGCCGAAGGTCCGGCCGGCAGGCTCGGACGCTTAGCCCGCGGAGGACGACAAATGCCCGACATCAAGCACGCGATTCAAATTGACGCCGCTCCAAGCATCGTCTTCCCTTTCGCCGCCACCGCGGCAGGATTCATGAAGTGGTGGGCCGCCGACGTGACCGAAGATAAGGCCGCAGGATCCGTCGAACTGGGCTTCTTCAATCGCTCCACGGTGTATCGGCTGCGCCCGAACCAAATCGCGACGCCGCTGCGCGCGCATTGGCTCTGCGATTCGGGCAAGGAGTGGAGCGGCACGCGCCTGCTCTTCGACCTCGCGGAGCAAAACGGAAAAACGCAGCTCCGCTTCACGCACGCCGGCTGGGCTGCCGAGACGGACTACTTCGTTTCGTGCAACACGACGTGGGGAGAGCTGATGTTCCGCCTGAAATCGGCAGCCGAAGGAAAAACACAGGGGCCGCTCTTCTCCACGACCGGCCTTGCATACTAGACAGGGCTCATGCTGAGTTTCGCCCGCGCCGCGAGCAGCGCGCCCTCCAATGTTTTGGAATCGCTTGACTCCGCATAGGTAGCTTGTCGTATAAGATTACGGGAATGCAATCCCAGCTTCTCAGGTGACGGCTCCGGGCTCGTGTTGTGGGCGAATTCCCCGTGGCGATTTCGCTCGTAGCCCGGTGAAGCGAAAACCGGTGCTTTCTCGACGCCCTCACGTGTACATCGCTGAACTGGACAGAGAATTTTCCACAGGGAGCTTACCTTGGCCATCCGTCGCTGCTTCGCCGTACTGTATCTCCTTGCCGCGTTTGTGATCGCATCCGTCGCGGTTGCTTCCTTGGGGTCCCGTTCATCTTCCGCTGTCACGATCGCCGCACCAAATGCGCCGGCAAAGTCAGTGTCCGCGCCGCCGCGGATCGTCTCGAGCAAGATGGCTCATTTGCCGCTGAGCTTTGAGAAGGCCGACGGCCCTGCGGGCGCCGCGTTTGTGTCGCGCGGCCCCGGCTACGCGCTCCTGCTCGCGCGGGACGGCGCGGTCCTCACCCGCCGCGTGAAAATTCGAAGCGGCGGCGAAAGCGGCGATTTTCTCTCATCGGTTGCGGCGACGAGAAGTTCCAGGCAAATCGCTTCGACCGAAGTCCGCCTCAGCTGGATCGGTGCGAATCCCGGTGTGCGCGCCGAAGGCGTCGGCCCCCGGCACGGAACGAGCAACTATATCCAGGGCAACGATCCGCGGAAATGGCGCACGGACCTCCCGCAATTCGGCGAGGTGCGCTTTTCCTCGCTCTATCGGGGCATCGACCTTCTCTATCACGGCAATCGGGATCGAGTGGAAATGGATTACGTTGTGGCGCCGAAGGCGGCGCCTAGCGCTATCCGCATTGGGATCGGCGGCCGGAGCGCTCTTACGATCGATCCCCGGGGCAATCTCCGCCTCCGTTCCGCGAGAGACGAAGTGCTGCTGCGCGCCCCGGCCGCATACCAGGAAATCGGGGGAGAGCGGCGGATCGTGGATGCGCGCTTCGTGCTGGAAGGGCCGCACACGCTGGGCTTTTCCATCGGCGGGTACGATGCGACGCAGCCGCTCATCATCGATCCGGTGCTCGACTATTCCGCGTCCTTCGGCGGCGCGGATGACACTGTTTCGGACATCGCCACGGATGCGCAGGGCAACATCTACGTCGCGGGCACGACCTGCCTGGCGAGCGATCCGGCAACAGGCACAGGAGCAGCCCCGCGGCCGCCCGCGGGCTCGACGGCCGCGCTCGCCTGCGATGACGTCATTGTGACGAAGTTCGATCCGCAGCTCTCGTCGGTGATTTATTCAACGTACATCGGCGGATCGAGCGTGAACTTCGCCGCGTGCATCCTCGTGGATGACGGCGGCAACGCGCTCCTGGCCGGAACCACCGCCTCCTCCGACTTCCCTACAACCGGCGGCTACCAGCCTCCGGCAAAGCAAGGACCTTGTTCGTACGATCCTGCCATCGGAAATCAGGCCTGCGCGTATGGCTTCGTATTGAAATTGAACTCCGCGGGCAACAAGCTTGTCTTCTCAACTCTTTTGGGAGGAGAGCGCCTGGACCTGCTGCTCGGCCTCGCGCAGGACGCTGCAACCGGAAACATTTACGTTGCGGGAGCCACGAATTCCCGGCATTTTCCGATTCCCGGACCTGCCGCGCAGCCGGCGTATGGAGGAGACAACGGCAGGTGCGAATCGCTGCACGGCGTGGCCGCGCCGTGCCTCAACGCGTTCGTGGCGAAACTCAACTCGACCGGGACCGAGCTCCTCGCTTCGACCTACCTGGGCGGAGATGACGATGATGGCGCGACCGCCATCGCGCTCGACGCGAATCACAATGTGTTCGTGACCGGAAGCGCCCGTTCGGCAACGTTTCCGGTTACGCCGGGTGCGTTTCAAACGACCCACACGTCTCCCGCCGGGCAGCGTGACGTCTTCGTGACCGAGTTGAATTCGTCGCTTTCCGAACTGACGTATTCCACTTTCATCGGAGGCGCCGGCGACGAGTTCGCCACGAGCATCCGCGTCGAGTCGAAAGGCGCCGCGTATGTGACGGGCTCGACCACATCAACCGATTTCCCGATTTTCCCGGGGCCTTCCGCCGCCCCGCAAGGAACGTACGCCGGCCCGAGCACGGCGGATTGCCCGGGGTACCTGGGGAGCGCCGCCCATGGTCTCCGCTACTGCGGGGACGCTTTTGTCGCAAAAGTAGCGCCCGGCGGAGCCAGGCTCGTCTTCTCGACCTACCTCGGCGGCAGCGGCAACGAAGGCGCGCTGAACATGGCGCTCGATTCCTCGAACAACGCCTGGATCGTCGGGACGACGCGCTCCGCCGATTTTCCGTTGACGCCGGACGCATACTCCAGCGCCGCCGGTATCGAAAATGCGTTCGTTTCCGAAATCAGCTCCGACGGAACGAAGAATATTTTTTCCACGAAGCTGCCCGGACAGCGAGGCCTCGCGATCGAAATTGACGGCGGGGACAATGTTTTCGTCGCGGGAGAAAATTCCGGCAACGAACAACCCTCCGCCGCAACGCCGGGCACCTACGGCAACGGGCAAGGCGGCATCTTCCTGACGAAGTTTTCGCCCGACCAGGCCGGCGCGCCACTGAAAAGGGCTCGGGCGGATGCGGTCGCCGCGCCGGACTTTTCCGTCAGCGTTCAGCAAAGCTCGCTTACGTTGACGGCTGGACAATCAGGGACGCTCAACGTGACGGTGACGCCAACGGGCGGGTTCAATCAGCCGGTGCTGATCGGCTGCAGCGGCTTGCCTCCGCAATCCAGTTGTGCCGGCCCGGGGGTCACGCCCAACGGCGGTCCCGCGAGCACAACCGTCACCGTCATGACCAAATCCAACGCCGTGGCACCCGGCTCGCCTCGTCGTCCCGCGACGCCGATCGGTTGGATATTCTCACCTGTTGGGATTGCCGCGCTTGCGGCTCTGGCGCTGTTGATCGGTTTTTCGAGGCGTCAGAGAATGCGCCTGGTTCTCGCCTGCGGAGTGGTCTTCGTCGCGGTTGCGCTTCTCTCCTGCGGTTCGAGCAGCAGCGGCGGAGGAAACTCGACGGGCACGCCGCCGGGGACCTACGCCGTTACGATCACCGGCGCATCCGGCGCCGACGTGCACAACGCGCCGACCACGGTCACTCTGAAGGTGAATTGAGCAGGCGCTAATTCGCCGGTTTCTCGCTGGCCGCTTTGGGGCGCGCCGGATATTCCTTGGTGAATCCGGTGCGCTCGTTGGTCATCGAGAAACTGCCGTCGGCTCGGACCGACATTTTGATGTAGTGGCCGTGGTCGGTCTCGTTGAGGTTCGCTAGAAACTGTTCCGGTGAATTGTGGTCCGCGCCGCCGGCGGCCGAGCGGTGAATCTGCCAGAAGTCCTCGAGGCCCGGCGCGCCGTGGACGGTTTGCCAGTATTCGGGCGAGCCGCCTTTTCTTTCGCCGTTGTTCATCACGGCGACGCGCGCGCGGATCGCGTCCACAAATTGCGGTGCGCCGGAGTGCGGGTCGCCGTGCCGCGTGGTGTGAAACACGGTCATCGTGCCGACAAGATTGTTCGGGCAGGCGAGCGCGTGCTCCTGATTCCACGTCAAATCGCCCAGATCGACGAGCCGGAAGCTGCCGTAGCGCACCACAATTCCCACCGACTCAAAATTTTCGGGCGTGGCGTCCTGTTCCATCAGCTTGGCGTCACGGCACAGCGGATTCGGCGCCCCGGCTCCAGGCGCGCCGGCCATCGGCTCCTTGAGCGTTTCGCCCGCCGAAGAGACGACTTGTACGTCGAGGCCCTCGACGGGAATCCGGTCGCCCGGCTTCGCCACGGACACATGCGCCAGCTCGCGAACCGGCAAGTAAGAGAGGAAAGCGGCGTCGCGTCCCGGCTGCATCTCCACCGTGTACGGGCCGTGGTCCACAAAATGGCGGATGGGAATGCGGTGCGCGAGTTCAGCCGCGTTCCCCACATGGTCCGCGTGGAAGTGCGTGATCACGACGTAGTCGAGGACGCTTATGTTCGCGGTTTTCAGAACCGCCATGATGCGGTCCGCATCGCGGGTGATTCCTGGAGCGTTCGCCTCCGCGGCCGGCATGCCCTGATTGCCGGGAAATCCTGTGTCCACCAGCATCGATTGTCCGGAGGGAGAGACGAACAGCGTGGCCTGCCCGCCTTCCGTATCGAGGAAGTAAATGTCCAGCGGCTTTTTCGCCGCCTTCTCTTGCGCACGAATAAATGGAACGCAGCCCATCAAAAGCGCCGCGGCAAACAGGCACGATTTCTTAAACACGGACTTTTCCTCCCAAACCGGCACGGTGGAAGCAATGGAAAACGATTCGCGAAGAAATGTCCAGCAAGTTTTTGGAATCGCCAAGCGTTGCTCGGGGATAAACCGGCGCGACGCGCGCTTGACACTGAGGCGTGGCTGGGTTACGGTCTCGATCAAAAGGGAAACTCAAACGAAAGCTCGGAGCTGAATGCGAATCCAGCAGCATTCGCAGCCTGGCATTTCACCCGCCCTTGATTTCCCTTCGCCAAATCGAGTGTGCGAGGGGTGTGTATGTGGGAGGACAGTAGCTATTGCTGGGTCGTGCTCTGCAAGAACAACTGGTTTCATCTTCGCAAACAACTCTTCAACCACCATCGGATTCCGTTGGGCGAAGCCGACGCTGTTACCCCGTTGCCTCCTCTCAAAAGCCCCTTCCGGGTTCGGTGCGATGAATGCGGCAAGGAGTACTTCTATAAGCCATCGGATGTGCGAAAGTACGAACAAGAACTTCCTGAACAATTCACTCCCCACCCACTCTTTCGATTCGGTGACGAACGCCGGCGCAGTCAGCGTTCATTCGAGAATGTGGAACTGGTTGTCCGGGCCGTTGCCGGTGAAACATTACTGTTCCAGGAAAAGGCATCCGCAATCTCCACGAGCGATCACGGCGCGCTGGTCGCCCTGTCCGCGGACGTCCAAATCGGACAAACGCTCTACCTCAAGAATCCACGGAACCAGATTGAACTGAAAGGTCGAGTCGTTCGGGTCGAAAAACGGGAAAAAGGACTTGCTCATGTCGGTGTCGACTTTTCAGAGCCTGCGCCCGCGGAGTTTTGGCCAATCGAATCTCGAGGCGCAATCCGATCTGGAGACAACCGCAAGGCCGGAGTCAGATAACCGCGATTCGTAGTCCTGGGTCGAGGCGCGAAGACAATTCTTCTGAAGCTCTGGGGAAGCGCGGATCTGAACTCGTGAAGCGCAGGATGAGCACAATCGTTCGCTACGTGGCAATCGCAGTTTCACTCCCGCGTTTGCGCATCACCTGATGCGCGATGGCCAGCACGTCGCGGTTCGTCACGTGCTTGGAGGCATCGGCCAGCGCCACGACGCGCTTGTAGCATTCGTCCAGCTCTTCTCGCGACGGCTGATAGCCCAGATCGACAAGTGTGGCGCGCAGCGCGTTGCGCCCAGAATGCTTGCCGAGCACGAGTTGCCGCTTCGGAACGCCGACCGCTTCGGGGGAAATAATTTCGTAGGTGAGGGGGTTCTTGAGGATGCCGTCCTGGTGGATGCCGGCTTCGTGGGCGAAGGCGTTTGCGCCTACTACCGCCTTGTTGGGCGCTACTTGCGCGCCTGTAATTTCGGTCAGCATGCGGCTCGTGGCATAGAGCATCTCGAGACGCACGTTGGTCTTTACGCCCAGCGTGGCTTGGCGCACGTTCAGCAGAACGACGACTTCCTCGAGCGCGGCGTTTCCGGCGCGCTCGCCGATGCCGTTAATGGTCAGCTCGAGCTGGCGCGCGCCCGCCTGCACGGCCGCCAGCGAATTCGCCACCGCCAGGCCGAGATCGTCGTGGCAATGCGCGCTCAGCGTGATCCCGTTCGCGCCGTCCAGACGCTCGATCACGCGGCGGAACATCGCGGCGTACTCCTCGGGCACCGCATAGCCCACGGTGTCCGGCAGATTGATGGTCGTGGCGCCGGCGCGAACCGCGCGGCTAACCGCCTCGCAGAGGAAATTGATGTCGGTGCGGCTGGCGTCCTCGGCGGAAAATTCCACTTCCGCGCACCGCTCGCGCGCGTACTTCACGTTGCTGGAGATGGCCTCGAGCGCCTCTTCGCGCGTCAGGCGCAGCTTGTGCTGCAGGTGCAGGTCGGAAGTCGCGAGGAAGGTGTGCAGCCGGGGATGCGCCGCTCCAGAGAGGCCTTCGAGCGCCGCGTCAATATCGTCGCGCCGGGTGCGCGCCAGCGCCGCCACCGTGCAGCTGCGAATCTCGCGGCACACGGCGCGCGTTCCTTCGAGGTCCCCCGCGGAGGCAATGGGGAAGCCGCTCTCGATGATATCGGCGCCGAGCGATTCGAGCTGCCGCGCCATGCGGACTTTCTCCGGCACGGACATGGAAAATCCCGGCGACTGCTCGCCGTCCCTCAGCGTCGTGTCAAAAATGCGTACGGTTTCCATGGCACTCTCCCACTCCAGCTATTCCACACCGGAACGGCAAGCAGATCAAATTTATAATAATTGTGAACCCTATAAGGCGGAATTATATCAGCAATTGGTCAATGCGGCAGGGCGGAGACGAATCCACAGATGAACACAGATCAACACAGATAAAATCTAAGGCAAACACAATCCCGTAAATTCCGAGCTTCGCGTTTTGGTTTTTGCTTTTATCAGTGTTGATCTGTGTTCATCTGTGGATTCGATTTTCGCGGCCCGCGGCCTGGTGGGGCTTACGAATTCTTGAATCGTTCGTCGATTTCCACCTGGTAGCCCGCGGCCAGGCGATTCGTTTCATTCGCCATGCCGACCACGGCCATCAGTTCGTGAAACATCTCGTCCGTCATTCCCTTGCTTTGCGCGGAAGCGGTGTGCGAGGCGATGCAGTAGGGGCACTGGTTCGTGACGCTCACGGCGACGTAGATCAGTTCCTTGGTCAGCGCGTCCAGCGCGCCGGGCTTCATGATCTGTTTGATCGATTCCCAGGTGCGCCGAAGCGACGCGGGATCGTTCGCCAGCGCTTTCCAGAAATTGTTGATGTAGTCGGTTTTGCGCGTGGCGAGAATATCGTCGTAAACGGCGCGTACTTGTGGAGACGCGTCTTTATACTCGATCAGGCGCTGAGCGGCCATGGCGCCTCCTTGTGGAATTTTCGGCGCGGCATCGTCAATCCACACGGACGGCGGGGCGGGGCCGTGTAGCGCCTGCCTTGGAGGCAGGCATCCCGGTTGCGCCGCAATGCCAGCCTCCAAGGCGGGCGCTACACGGGCCTCGCGATCAGTTCAAGTCGCGCGAAAGCATCAGCTTCAGCGTCAGCCGGTCCGCTCCGTGGGTGACTCCGAAACCGATTCCGGTCTCGATATTCAACCATTTCGTGTTGTGGTCCATCACGGCCCAGACTTCGTGAAACTCGTTGCGCACGGGCAAGAACTTGCGCAGCGGCCCGTCGTCGGAATACTCCTCGAGCGCCGCGGCCCATTTTTCGTTAAAATTGTACGCGACGCGCGTCGCCGGCACGAATTCCAACCCTCCGAAGCCGCCGGTGTAGTCGGTATCGACGATCGGATTAAAAATCAAATCCACGGGATGCAGGTGCAAGCCCACGATCGGCCGGACCTCGGACGTAATATGCCTGGACTCCCAATATGTGTAATTCACGCTGAACTCGAAATTCACGCCGTAAAAAAAAGTATGATCGTGCGCGTGCGGCCGCACGAAAAGCTCGCGAATCTTGAAGCCGTTGATCGTTCCGCCGCGACCGGGCGAATAAATCGTGTAGACCGGCATGTACAACCCCTGCTCGAACCAGTCGGCCACGCCATAGGCCCACTCCGCCGTGCCGTTGAACGAGTGATTGGGAACAATCCCGCCCGGGAATGCGGGAGTCGTGCGTCCGCTGGGCGTGAAGTTGCTGTGGATCATGAGGTTGAACTTGCCCTGGTCCTCGATCTCGGCGTCGTACACCTGGATTTCATCGGTTTGCGCAAAAACCGGTGACGCTCCCACGAGGTGAGCGAAAGCGATCCATCCCAAAATGAGGTACAGATTTCTGCGAAAGAATTCCATTGTGTCCGATCATCTCCCTATTCGTTCGCTCGCGGTTACCGTTCACTGTCAGGACGTGTTGGAACGAAGAAAAGTTGCGCCGAGTTGCCTCGTGGCGAAACGGCAAATCGCCGCGGTTGCGCCCCTGCATCCGCCAAGCTCCCTCGCTCCGGCACCGTGCCGGCGAAGCGCGCCAAGAATATCTCAGCCGACCGGCCCCAGCAATTAGCGTTTCCGAATTTTCGCGGCGGAGCCGAACGATTGCATGCAGAGCTGGAGGGAATTACGCGCGCGGGTGCGCCTTGTCGAAAACCTCAAGCAGCTGGCGGATCGTGGCGTGCGTGTATCGCTGCGTGGTGGAAAGCGAAGAGTGCCCGAGAAGCTCCTGAATCGCGCGCAGATCCGCGCCATCGGCGAGCAGGTGCGTGGCAAATGCGTGCCGCAGGGAATGCGGATGCAAATCCCAATTCACGTTGGCGAGGCGCGCGTACTTCTTCACGAGTCGCGCCACGGACCGCTGCGTGAGCCTCGTGCCGAAATGATTAAGAAACACCGCCTGCCGGTCGCCTCGGCCTCCGGACTTGCGCAGAATTTCATCGCGCACCGGTTCGTAGGCTTCCAGCGCCTTCTCCGCTTTTCCGCCGTAGGGCACGATCCGCTCCTTGTTGCCCTTGCCGCGTACGCGCAGCATCTTTTCTTTCCGATCCATATCGGCAAGATTCAGTCCCGTCAGCTCGCTCACGCGCAGGCCGGACGCGTACAGCAATTCAAGGACGGCCCGGTCGCGCCGAACCATCAGGCGGCTGGCCTCGCTTTGGGCTGTCGGCTTGCCGCGTCGCCCGGAAGCGCCCGGGGCGCCCTCCGCGATGCCGTCGAGAAAAGCGTTCAGATCCTCCGCGCTCAAAACGGCTGGGATGCGCTTGGGCAGCTTGGGGGTCGCTATCAAGCGCGCGGGGCTTCGCAACACAAGACCTTCCCGCAGCGCATACTTGAAAAAGGAACGAATCGCGGCCAGCTTCCGCGCGATCGACGATTTTTCAAGTTTCAGGTCGTGCAGGTGGGCGATAAATTCACGGATCATCACATGCGTGATTTCGGTGGGGGAAGGCATCGGCGTGCCGGGGGGCGTTAAAAAGGCGAGGAACTGCTCGAGATCATTCTGGTAGCTGCGGATCGTGTTCGGAGAGGAATTCCGGACCGCGCGCAGATAAATCAGGAACTGCTTGACAGCGGAATCCATGGCCCCCCAAAGGACCGCTGATTAGAAGTTGCGCCCGAGCACACTGAAAAGCAAGCGATGTCTACGGGAACGTAACGAGCTGCGAAGCCACGCGAAGTCTCGAACGCCTGCGCGACGCCCGCAGCTCCTTCAGGAGTGGCTCGATCCGACGGGTTCGGGAACGGCTGCAGCCGGCGCTTCCGCGACCGCCGATTCCCAGTCGCAACCTTCTTTGAGGCAAGCGCGCACAGCACCCATCTTGCCGCGCTTCTCGACGATGAACGCCGCGCCGCACTTCGGGCAAGGCTCGGGGATCGGTTGGTGCGGCGTGGTGAAATCGCAAGCGGGATATTTGTTGCAGCCGTAGAAGACCCGGCGGCGCCCTTTTTTCGCGACGCGCTCCACAAGTTCTCCAACCTCGCACTTCGGGCACTTGATTCCCAGAGTCTTGGCGCGGATGAACTTGCATTTCGGATACGCGGTGCAGCCCGTGAATTCACCGTATTGGCCGTATTTTTTGACGAGCTGCGAGCCGCACTCGGGACATTTTTCGTCGAGCAGCTCGTCCGGCTGCAGCGCCTTGCGCGTGCCCGCCTTCAGGCGGCGCGTCGTTTTACAATCGGGGTATCCGGTGCAGGCCAGGAACATGCCCCAGCGCCCACGCTTGATCACCATCTCGCGGCCGCAGTTATCGCAGACTTCGATCTTGGGTTCGCCGTTTTCGCTTTCGGGAGGCAATTCCGGCGCGAGGTCGCGGATGAAATCGCAATCGGGATAGCGCGAGCAGCCCAGAAAAAATCCGTGGCGGCTGATGCGCTCGAGAAGGTTGCCCTCGCCGCACTTCTCGCACTTTTGTCCCGTGGGAATCCCGGCTTTATAGGATTCCATTTCGTCCTTGGCCTGCTCGAGATCGGCGGCGAAGCGACCGTAAAACTCCTTGACGGCGCGCTTCCACGGCAGCTTTCCTTCCTCGATCTCGTCGAGTTCCTCTTCCATGCGCGCGGTAAAGCTCACATCGAAGATGTCCTCGAAGCTCTTGACGAGCAAGGTGCTCACTTTTTCGCCCAGCATCGTCGGCGCAAACCGGCCCTGGTCCTTGGTGACGTATTCCCGCTCGACAATCGTGGAAATGATCGAGGCGTAGGTCGACGGCCGCCCGATTCCCTTTTCCTCGAGCTCCTTCACGAGCGTCGCTTCGGTGTAGCGCGGCGGAGGCTCGGTGAAGTGCTGGTCGGGCCGCAGCGATTCGAGGCGCAGCGTTTCGCCTTCGGTGACCGCGGGCAGAAGTGCCTTCGCCGGGTCTGCTTCGCCCTCTTCATCGTCGTCCGCGGACACCTGGTAGACGGCCAGGTAGCCGTCAAATTTCTGTACCGATCCGGACGCGCGGAACGTGTAGTCCCCGGCCAAGATGTCCACCGTGGTCTGGTCGAAGACCGCCGGAACCATTTGCGAGGCCACAAACCGCTGCCAGATCAGCTGGTACAGCTTGAACATGTCGTCGCTCAGGAACGGCCGGACGTCCTCGGGCGTTCGCGCGGCGTCGGTTGGGCGGATGGCTTCGTGTGCGTCTTGCGCATCTTTCTTGGACTTAAAGAAGTTCGGCTTCTCCGGCAAATAGGGGGCACCAAAGCGGGACGGAATCAACTGGCGCACCTGGTCCAGCGCGTCATTCGAGACGCGCACCGAATCGGTACGCATATAGGTGATGAGCGCGACCGAGCCTTCCTGGCCTAGCTCCACGCCTTCATAAAGCCGCTGTGCAAGGCCCATGGTGCGCTTGGCCGTGTACCGCAGGCGGTTATAGGCAGCTTGCTGGAGCTTGGAGGTCGTAAACGGCGGCGGCGCATACCGGCGCTTTTCCTTCTGCGTGACGGCGGATACTTTCCACGACGCTTTGCCGGCTGCCGCGACGATAGCGTCTGCCTCGGCCTGCGTGTGGACCTCTATATCTTCGCCCTTATATTTGGTGAGCTTGGCCTCGAATATAGGCGGCTCGCCCGCGGCCAGCATGGCGTGGATCGTCCAATATTCCACCGGGACGAAGGCCTTGATCTCCGTTTCGCGGTCCACGATCAGGCGCAAAGCGACGGTTTGCACGCGCCCGGCGGACAGCCCGCGGCGCACCTTGTCCCACAGCAGCGGAGAAATCTTATAGCCCACCAGGCGGTCCAGGACGCGGCGCGCCTGCTGCGCGTCGACAAGGTTCTCGTTGATTTCGCCGGGATGCTCGAAGGCGGCCTTGATTGCCTTGGACGTGATCTCGTTGAACATCACCCGATAGATATTCTTCCGGGCGATGACCGGCTTTCCCCTCGCCACCGCTTTCTTGACCGGCTTTTTGGCTTTCTTCTTTCCCTTCTTGCCGTTTCCGTTCGCGGATTCGAGAGCCTTTTCTTCCTCCGTTGCGAATTCGAGCTTCGGTCCGCTCAATACGTCCGCCAGGTGCGCGCAGATGGCTTCGCCTTCGCGGTCCGGGTCGCCCGCCAGGTATACGGCGTCGGCGGTCGAGGCGGCTTTTTGCAGCTGCGTGACCACGTGCTCTTTATCCGGGTTGACTTCGTACGTCGGGGTGAACCCGTGGGCGATATCGATCCCCAGAACCTTCTTGGGCAAATCCATAATGTGCCCGTAAGAGGCCTTGACCGAGTAATTGCGCCCTAGATATTTGTTGATCGTCTTCGCTTTGGCGGGCGATTCGACGATAACCAGCGATCTTCCCATATCGATTTTTTGAAAACCTGAACGCCCCACGCGGGGCGCTTTTCCCTTTCTGTTCTCTTAGCGTTGCTCGCGTTGCTACTGTTTGTCAACGACTGATAGATGCGCGTTGTGTCCTTCTGGATTCTATGAGCCGCAGCACTTTGGTGTAAGTAGCTGTACGTTCAATCACTTGCGGCAAGGTACGGCATTGCGTCTTTCGCTTCGGTCAATTTGGAATGAAGCCCGCCCAGCGGACGCTAGAGCAGGATTTTCAGGAATTGCTTGCCGGGCATCTGCCGGACGATCCCTTTCATCTCCATCTCGCACAGCGCCGCCAGGACTTCCGATGAGTTGAGTTCCGCCTTCTCCACCAGCTCGTCCACGTGGATGGTTTCGTCGGTTCCGAGCAGCCCGAAGATTTTCGCCTCCACGGGAGAGAGGGCCTTCTCAAATAAGGACGCTCGTTCGGCGCTCGTGGTTGCTTCGACGGGGAAAAGTTCGGCGCGGATCTCCGTCGGCAACTCCTCGACGACGTCCTCCCAGGAAGTCACGAGCTTGGCACCCTGCTTGATCATCTGATTGGGAGCGAAGCTAACGTCCACGGTAACGTTTCCGGGCACGCCGTACACTTCGCGGCCGAATTCCATTCCCAGCCGGGCTGTAATCAGGGAACCCGAATATTGAGCGCCCTGCACCACGACCACGCCTAGCGACATTCCCGCGACGACGCGGTTCCGCACGGGGAAGTTTTCCGGAGCGGGATGCGATCCTAGCGGGAACTCGCTGATCAGCACGCCGCGCTTTTCTACTTCCGCGAACAATTTCTTGTTTTCTTTCGGGTAGATCACGTCGATTCCAGTGCCGAGTACGCCGATCGCGGCCCCGTGCGTGGCGCGGCACGCGCCCTGATGCGCCGAACTGTCGATGCCGCGCGCCATTCCGCTGACGATGGCCAAGCCACGCTCCGCCAGGTCGCGCCCCAGTCGCTCAGCGATTTGATTGCCATACGGAGTCGGGCGCCGCGTGCCCACCATCGAAATCGAGTGCCGGTTGAGAACGCTTGCGTCTCCTCGAACGTACAGGAGCGGCGGCGGGTCGTAGATCTCCAGGAGTCTCCGTGGATATTCCGGCTCGTCCCAATTCAGCAGGCGGCAGCCCAGCTTGCGCACCTCGGCCAGTTCCGCTTCGGCCTCCTTGTGCGAGCGCTTCGATCGGATGGCCTGCGCTGGCGCGGCGGGAAGCTGGCAGGCCTCGAGTTCCGTCAGGGATGCGCGAAACACATGTTCGGGCGATCCGAATTGGCGCAGCAATTTTCCGGTAAGACGCGAGCCGAGGCCCGGCGTCATTGCCAGGGAGAGCCAGTCGAGGGAAGCATCCAGTTCCACGGCAGGCGTGACGCTACTACGTTGTCACGGTTCGTGTCAATAGTAGGACAGGCTTATAGCCTGTCGGGTTTGGGTTTGCTTGCGCTTTTACGAAGGGACGGGTGGCCCGCCCTTTCACGCAGCACCTGCTCGCATCCGCCTTTCATACTACTCTCTTACGTCCACGCCGGGTTAAGATTTTGGACTTGGGGTGCCCCGTCCTTGACGCCTTTTTCAAGGTCGGGGCTTTTGGGCGGGTGCCGCACCCTTCCTCGCTTTTTTCTCTTGACGACGCGTGACCCTTCAATGGTACCACTCCAATACGTCAACGCCGAGTGACGAGGTCTGCTTTTCCGGGTGGCAGACCCTTCGCGGGTTTCGAAGGGTCTGGCTTTTGGTGCCCACTACGTCATGGCCAACAAACTCATTCGGATCTACGGGCGCGGGCATCTTCACTTCATTACGTTCAGCTGCTATCGTCGCGTGCCGTTCCTGCGTTCGGTTCGCGCTAAGAATGTTTTCGTTCAGATTCTGGACGAGGTGCGGGACCGCTACGGGTTTTCGCTCGTGGGTTATGTGGTCATGCCGGAGCACGTTCACTTGCTGATTGGCGAGCCAGCCAAGGGAACGCCTTCCACCGTGGTGCAGGTGCTGAAGCAACGCGTCTCACGCCGCTTGCGCCGCAAAAAGCAGGCGCCGGCCGCACAATTGAATTTAACTTTCGCCAGCGGCAACGATTCGCTGCCGCGCTTCTGGCAGCGTCGATTCTACGATTTCAATGTGTGGAGCTTGAAGAAGAGAGTCGAAAAGCTGCATTATATGCACATGAATCCGTTGAAGAGAAAACTGGTTGATCATCCGAAGAACTGGCCCTGGAGCAGCTTTTCCTTCTACTCAAACAAACACGGATTGATCCGCGTCGATCCCGTCTGCTGAGTCGGCGCAACGCTGCAAGAGTCAAACCCACCGTCCCTTCGAAACCCGCGAAGGAACGGCCACCCGGAATAGCAAAATCGCCCGAAAGGGTGCGCCACCCGCGCGGAGTGAGAGATGGGCCACCCGCCCAACGCAGCCTACCGCCACAAGACACAAGACTCGTCACGGGCGCACAGGTCAGCTCCGATGATGATTCCCCCGTCACCAATTGCAAGCCTTGGACCGCGTCCGTTCCTGCCGCGTACCGCACAAGGCCTGGCACTCGGCCAGTTGTACCGAGAGATCATCAATCTCCTGAGAGTGCCTGCCTCCGCCTCGCGGGCTGGGCATATTGCTTTCCCAAAGGGTGGCGCACCCGGCCCGCCCCACGCGCATCAGTCGGGTCGTGCATCTGTCTTGATTTCGGCAAGTTTCCGATCCAGTTCAGCAATTGCTAGAGAAGAAAGCACCCCCGTTTCAGATGCCATCTTTGCTTGTGGCGCCTCAATATTTAGATACCGACAAGAAAATCGGCCGGCCGAATCCCTGCCCGCCGCAAGGGGACGAAAGCAGACTACGTATTTATTTTTCTCTTCATTCAGAAACATTTCCGCAACAAAACACTCATGGTTCTTTCTTGCATACTCGTCCAGCAGTTTGAAAACCCGGGCTTCTTCTGACGTAGTCATAAAAGTGGCGTTCCTTCTGCGACACTGTAAGGTGAGTTCTTCTCGAGCAAAGTAACGTCGCAATTTATGATTGATGGCGCTACTTGTACTGAACCTCCGAAGCGCACCTCATGGCACTGCGGGAATCAGTGGTGGTAGCGGCATAGGCCCCCAGGGTGATCTCCATACTGGGGGTTCCCAGTGCCAATGCCGCAGCTCTCGCTGGCGATCCGAGAACCATTGTCGCCAAGCGTCTGGTATCCACGGATCTTCCTTGGGATCGGGTTTCTTGTCCTTGTCACACTTATCATGACAGTGTTCCAACGTCGCTACTTCGGCCACGAGTCTATCAATATGTCCGATGCTAGCGTCCTGTCCAAGAATCCCGATCTCAACTTCGCGTACATTAATCGAATGCACCAACCAACTGATGTCCTGCGCTATGTTCCGCCCATTAGTACACAAAACTTCGAGGCCAGAACCGGGATCATCGTGCAAACGACCGTCGTATGGCGGCTCATTCCATGCCTGGTGGATCAAGCCAGTTGGGTCGGTCATTCGAACTGGACTATTCTGGGTATATACATAGAAATTGTACCCAGCGCCAAATCCAACTGGATCCTCGCTGAGGAATTTCCCAGTGATCTGGTCGTAGTATCTGGCGCGGTAATAGTAGAGTCCAGTCTCGGAATCCAACTCGCGCCCGGTGTACTGGAACGGATTCGTCAGCGAGGCCGAAGAGGAAGTTTGTTTGCCGAACGAATCGAACGTGTACGTTTGGGCGAGCGCACCCGCAGTGCTGCCCAGTGACGTGATAGAGCCAAGCCCATCGGCCTGGTAGTAGCTCGTCGCTCCTGAGCGCAGCATTGCTACAGGCTCATCGATTTTGTCCGTCGTGTGCGTGTAGCGAGAAACCACAGCGCTGGATGCGTTCGTTTCTTCGATGAGGTCGTCGCCGTCATAGGCGAACACAGAAGTTCCACTCGACGACGATTTCTCGATTCTTCTACCCATCGGATCATACTTGAAGGTCACCGTGCCGCTGCTTCCAGGCAACGTCACGCTCGTCAGGCGATTCTCGTAATCCCAAGCGTAGTTCGTCGTGTTTGAGCCGACCGTTTTGGTCAGCGTGTTGCCATTGCTATCATACGTGTACGTCGCGTTCGAAGTGGCCGTCAGCTCGTTCGACACGTTGGTGGTGTACGAAGACACCCCCAGCGACGCGGTGCGGTTGCCCACCGCGTCGTAGCTGTAGCTCTCCGTCGTGTTGTTCGCCTGGGTCACTTGCGTCAACTCGTAGATCGGGTCATACGTGTAGTTCGACGTTACCCCCGCCCTCTGATCCGTCTTCGATGTCCTGTTTCCAGAATTATCCAGCGTGTACGCGGCTCCGTCGATAGTACTCCCGGACAGTTGGTGCAGCACGGAGGTCAGGTGGGAGAGATTGTCGTAGGCGTAGTTGGTGGTAATGCTATTCGGCCGCGTCATCTGCGTCCGGCGCGAGAGCGCGTCATAGCTGAACCCGAAGCTGCCCGAGCCGAAGGCCGATGGGGGAGCGAGCGAGGTCAGCCGGTTCAGCGCGTCGTAGCTGTACGTCGTCGAGCCGCTCTCCGGGTCGGTGAATCCAGTGCGGTTGGACGCCGCGTCATACGTATACGCATTCGTGAAGCTGCGGCTGGTGAGGAAGCTGTAGCTGGTGGTCGTGCCGATGAGCCGTCCCATGTTGTCGTAGGCGAACGCGTAGGTCCCCGTCGGATCATTCACCTGCTGGATTTTTCCTACCAGGTCGTAGGTGTAGTCGACCTCGGTCGAATCCGGGTACTGCTTCTTGGACAGCCGGTTCAGCGCGTCGTACACGTAGGTAATGGTCTGGCTCTTGCGGTCGGTCTTCTGGGTCAGGTTGTTGTCGGCGTCGTATTGGTAGAACTCGCTGAGCGAGGACGGGAAATTGGTCTGGGTCACCCGGCCAAAAGCGTCATAAGTGAACGCCGTCTGATTGCTATTCGCGTCGGTGATGCTGCTCAGGTTGTCTTCGGTGTCGTAGGCGTAGTGCGTGACATGGCTCGCCGCATCGGTGACGCTGGTGAGCCGGTCGGAATCGTCGTAGGCGTAGGTGGTGGTCTTGTTGTTCTGGTCGGTCACCGAGGTTCGCCGCCCTCGCGAATCGTATGTAAAGCTAGACGTGGTGGAGTCGGGGTAGGTGATCTTCGTCAGCCGGCTCATCGCGTACGTGAACACTGAAGTGTTGCTTGATGAGGATTTGTAAATCGTTCTCCCCAGCGGGTCGCACTTGAAAGTTGTCCTACTTAGCTTGCGCCGATTCGCGCGCTCGTTCGAGAATGTACGCGTGGATCAGGCGGACTTGCGCCGGGTTCAGGTCGCCCATGAACGACGGCATGCCAAATTCGCGTCGCGCCCCGCCCAGCACAATTTCCTCGAACATCGCATGAGTGCCCTCCGCCGCGTAGCGCAGATCCGGCACGGAACCTCCGCTGACGACGTCGCCGCCGTGGCAACGCGAGCAGAAATTCGCGAACAGGACGCGGCCTTGTTCGACTTCGGCGGGAGAAGCCGCCAGCTTGAAGGTCGGCATTGGCACGGGACGAACCACGCGCTGAAACGGTGGCAACGTCAGCGTCCCGCCGATCTTGAACGTCAGCACTTTCCCGGGTCCCACGTTTCCGTGTCCGGGAGGGCGATTGCCAAGGACTTGCGGCCCGCCCCATCCGTTCACAACGGAAATATATTGCACGCCGTCTACTGTGTACGTCATCGGCGGCGCCGCGATCCCCACTCCCGCTTCGAATTTCCAAAGGTCCTGGCCGTCGGTCGCGCGGTACGCGTGGAGTTGTCCGTCGGAGCGTCCCTGAAACACGAGATTGCCTGCTGTCGCCAGCGTCCCTCCGCTCTTCGGGTCGGGCATATCTACGTGCCAGACTTCCTTCTGCGCCACCGGATCCCATGCGAGGAGCCTTCCGGATGACTTCATCTTGAGGTATTCGTCGCGCACGCGTCCGTGATAGGCGCGGTCGTAACCCGTGGTCTGATCGTGCAGGTTGATCTTCCAGTTGGGGATCAACGCGTGCATCGACGTGTCGTACAGGACCGGCAGATACACGAGCCCCGTAATCGGGCTGAACGACATCGGGTTCCAGTTGTGGGCGCCCTCGGCCGACGGCTGAATCAGCACCGCATCCCGTAGTTGACGGGCGGCGGGATTCTCAACAGGCCGCCCCTTCGAATCCATGCCCGTCGCCCAATTGACCGGCGCGTACGTGCGCGCCGAAATGAGGTTGCCGTTCTCGCGATCGATCACGTAAAAGAAACCGTTCTTGTTGGCCTGCATCACCACGCGGCGCTGCGCCCCGCCGATGCTGAGCGTCGCGAGCATGAGCGGCTGCGTCGCGTCGTAGTCCCAGTTATCGCCCGGGGTCGTCTGGTAGGCCCAAACCTGCTCGCCGGTATCGGCGCGCACGGCCACGATCGAAGCGATGTAGAGGTTGTCGCCCTTGCTGCGAATCGTGTCATACCAGGGCGAGCCGTTGCCCGTGCCGAAGTAAACGAAGTCCAGCTCGGGGTCGTACACAATCGCGTCCCAGGCCGTCCCGCCGCCGCCTGCCTTCCACCATTCGCCCGCCCAGGTCGCTGCGGCACGCTTCATCGCGTCCGATTCGAACGGCTTCGAAGGGTCTCCCGGGACCGTGTAGGTCCGCCAGGCGAGAACTCCCGTCGCGGCGTCATACGCCGAGAGGTACCCGCGCACCGGATATTCCGATCCAGCGTTGCCGATGAGCACGCGGCCCTTGGCGATGCGCGGCGCGCCGGTAATGGCGTAGCTGCCGTCCTTGGGCGTCGTCTGCACGTCCCAGACCGGCGCGCCGGTCTTCGCGTCCAGCGCGATCAGGCGCCCGTCCAGCGTGCCCACGTACACGCGCCCTTTGTACAGCGCCACGCCGCGGTTCACGACGTCGCAGCACACGTACTTGGCGTGATCCTTCGGCACCTGCGGGTCGTACTTCCACAGCAGGTTTCCCGTGCGCGCGTCAAAGGCGTAGACCAGGCTCCAGGCGCTCGTCACGTAGAGCACGCCATCCTTGGCGAGCGGCGTCGACTCCACGCCGCGCAACGTCTCGAGATCGTAAGACCACGCCAGGCCCAGTTTGCCTACGGTCTGGTCGTTGATCTCTTTCAAGGGACTGAAGCGCTGCTCGGTGTACGTGCGCCCGTACGTCAGCCAGTTGGTCGAATCGCCGTCGGCGGCGCGCAACGCGGCGTCATCGACCTCGGTCGCGCGCTTGGCGCAGCCGCCGATCGCCAGAACGCAAGCAACCGCCGCAACACGCAGTATGAATCTTCGGGCAAACTCGTGGCGCATCCATTCCTCCCAGAAACGCGCGGATTCCGCCGCGCGCCCGGCCCCTGAATGTGTTTGTAAACTCACGCGTTGATATGCCGCGCGCCAATCGAAGTCAAGCGCTATTTCGCTCCACAGAGAAGCATTCTACGCGGCAATCGTCACCGAGCAAAACCCAGATGCGGTGGCCGATTTCGCGAGTCGGTGCAAAAACAAAGCGGCCAGCCCGGGTAGGGCTGACCGCTTCGGTTTGAAGAGCGTTGCGTGGTCGTTCGTTACTTTTGCGGAGCGGGCTGTGGCTCCGGCGCCGTCGGGTTCTCGACGGCAGTGGTCTTGGAATCCGCGGAGATGGCGCCCATCGGCGTGGTCGCGGTGTTCGGGTTCACTTCGCGGGTGAGGTAGAGCATGAACGGCGTGACTTCGAACGGCATGCGTTCACGTTCTGCGACCTGACCTATGGGCTTGGACTTCAGCATTTCGAGCTTGTCGCTCCAAGGATCCATCTTGACGCGGCCGCCGAGCGGGAGCGCCACGATGGGAGCCTGGCCGGGCTTCTTGTCGTTCGCGGCCGGGGCAGGATCAGGAGCCGCGGCGGCGGGCGCCGCCGCGGCGATGGTCATGTTCCCGGGAACGCGATCACCCATGTGCGGGCTGATCAGGTTCGGAATATCTTTCTCGCGCGATGCGAGAGCGTCCATGAAGAGCTTCGCAGTGGTGAGTTGATCCTTGTACGGCGAATTCTGCAGAAGCTCGGCGGCCTTGACGTTGGCCGAGTCTTCCTCGGCTTCCGTGCGGCCAAAGCCGAAGTGGCGGAACGTATCCTTCTCGTCAAAGAGCAGGCGATCGAAGAAGGCATACTGGCCGTCGATGCGGTGGCCCAGAACGACGTGAGCGAGCTCGCGCGCGACCATCGTCGCGAGGCTGGCTTCATCGGGGAGAACGTCGATCAAGCCGCGGCTGAACACGATGGTGTGGCCGATGGCGAACGACTCGAGCGTCGAAGTGAGCAGCACGCGGCAGCGAATTTCCGGCTGAAGGTCGAGGTTGTTGGTGACCTCGAGGTTGTTGACGACAGTCTCGAGAACTTTGTCGACTTCACCCTCGGGCGAAAGCAAGCCGAGCCGCTCAAGGCGATCCACGACGTTATCTTCGGCCTGGCGGTCCCAGTTGCGCTGGGCCATCAGCGGGCTGATGTCGTTCGCGGTGGTGGTCTGATCCTTCACCGGCGTTTGCGATTCGATCAGGATCTTGCTGAGTTCCTGCTCCTGCGCGGTGTGGCCCAGGTTGTAACCCCAGAGGCGGGTCTGCGCCTTGAAGGAGAGCCGCTTGGCCAGCGCGAAATTCAGGTCGGACTCTTCGCTGTAAATGAACGCCGGCAGCCAGAGGTTCGGGCCGGTGTTCACGCGCCAGCTGTCAAAGTGGAAGTAGTAATTCGTGCGCGAGCTGCCGCTGTAGGCGCCGTTGAACCGGACGATGTGGAAGTCCTGGTCCTCGACCCAGATGCGGCCCATGAAGCGGCCCTTGCCGGCCTTCGGCAGGGGCGTAACGTCAAACACGAGGGTGCGCACTTCGCCGAGAAATTCGCGGCGGACGTAGTCGAACTTGTAGTGCTGCTTGTCGAAACCGGCGGTGTCCAGATAGATCATCTGGAGGAAGCCCTGGGGCAGATACTCCATCGAAAGCGAGAGCATGTTGCCGAGGCCGCCGAAGACTTTGTGCTTGCCGCCGCCTTCCGTGCCGTCCGTCAGGGGCTCGAGATTCACTCCCTTGGCGAGCACGGCGTGGCCCAGGAAGTATTTGTCGCCGTTGGGAACCGTGCCCAGTGCGGCGTCGCCCCGGAGATTCTGGATGTAGGTTTCCACCAGCGGGGAGTAAGCCTTGAACGAATTCATCTCCGTGTTTTCCGTGCTGACGATACGGTCCACGATCTGGTTCAGAGCGGTGTCTTCGGCCGCGTGCAGCGGCAGAGCGCTCAGAGCCAGAATCACCACCACCGTCTTCAGAATGCGCATATCTCCTCCGAACTGCAGTTAAAAATCAATCAGTACGCGATTTGGAACACAATGTGAACCACCGCCGGAAAATCCACGGGATGGCCGTTCGAAAGCGCGGGCTTGTACTTGATTTGCTGCGCGGCCCGCGTGGCCGCCTCGTCCAGACCATGGCCCAGGCCCTTGACCACACGATTGACCTGCACCTCGCCGCCTGAGGCCGGGAAAACAACCTCGAGCAGCACTTCACCCTCGAGGTTCAGCTTGATCGCTTCCTGCGTGTAAACCGGTTTCGGCTTGGCCAAAATCACCACGGGTTCGACCGCCGCCACGTCTTCCGTCTTCTTCTTCGGAGTGAGTGCGACTACGTCATTCGAGTTCGAGAACCCGGACGTCTGGACGGTTCCGGCCTTCTTTTCCACAGGTGGAATAGCAGTGCCGTTTCCAAATCCCGTGCTGGCAATGATACCGCGCTGCCCAGTCGCGCCGCCGGTGCCGTTTCCATATCCCGGTCCGGGAGGCAACGCGGCGTCGCCGAACTGGCCGACGTTGGCGCGTTTGTTCGGGTTGCTCGGTCCCGCGACCCCGTTGGGATCGCCGAATCCCCCGGTCTGAACCTTCTCAACCGGGGTCGGCTTGGTGATCGTCGGAATCGCCGAGCTGCCGCTGCCCATGACGCCGGTCTTCACCGGCTCGCGCGGCTTCGCCGGCTGCTTCTCTTCAACCTTCAGATTCATCGGCTGAAACGTGTCGTTAACCTTCGGAAGCTCTGCCACAACGTCGCGCGGCTTCACTTTAGGGGCTTCAATCTTCGGTTTGAAATACTTCGCCACATCCAGCTTGGGCGGTTCGGTCCTCTCAATAGGCGCCGGCGGCGGAGGTTGAACCTTCGCGACCTTGGGAGGAGCAGGCGGCTTCGGCTTGGGCGGCTCCGGAACATCGAGCGGAGGGCCGGCAAGATCGGTGACCATCGACATCGCCCTCGGAATCATTTGTTGCGGAAAAAGGAGGGGCAGAATGACGACGACCGTGACCAGGCAGAGCTGAAGCACAACGCTGGTTCCCATGGCGCTGGCACGGGGCTTGGTATCCGGCAGCAAGTCGAATCGCGCGCTCACCGGCTTGCTTCCCATCATGTCTTTCCAAGCATGCGGATTGTGGCTGGACGATGGAGAGCCAAAACGCAACCGGAGACTCCCCTGCGTAAACTGTTGGACCGTCGTTGTCATATCGTCACGTCGCCTATCGTAAGGATTCCGAGCGCGCAGAAACAGCTGACAACCTGTGGTTAGACAGGAGCGAGGCTGGCGCTGCCGCGTGCAGTACAAATGTACTGGGCCGGGCTGGGGGTCTGAATAGGACTTTTGTACTACTGTTTCTTAACAGCCACCTGAACCGATGGCCATCTGGGGGGGCAGATGGGAAAAAGTCCAAACAACGGCTTGGTGGATCTTTGACCATAGTTCGATCAAAAAATTGTCTCCCTATCGAGGGCGCCAAACCGAGGAAAAGTGTAGCACCGTCGCCCTCCCTAAGACAAGAACCGCCGGCGTGTCGAAAGGTTGCCCCGCATCGGCAGGTTCCCTGCAAGCCCCCTCAGCCGCTCTAGGGCCGGGCAATTCCTCTTCGATTCGAGTAGGATGATCCCCGGCCTTATGAAGCCCATTGCCATCCGCGCCCCGCGGGCGTTCACCCCTTTTGATGAAATCACGGACGCGGTGATCGTCATCCAGGGAAGCAAAATCGTCGCCGTCGGACCCCGCGACAAAGTGGATTTACCACGCGGCGTAAAGGAGATCATTGCGCGGGAACAAACGGTGGCGCCGGGATTCGTCGATTTGCACATTCACGGCGCCGGCGGGCGCGATGTGATGGAAGGAAAGCGCGACGCGCTGGAAACGATCGCGGCGACGGTCGCGGCGCACGGCACCACCTCGTTCGTGGCCACAACCGTGACGGCCAGTGAAAGAGACACCCGCGACAGCGTCGGGGGCGTCGCGCATTTTATCCTGCACATGAGCCAGTACCCCGCGCGCGAGCTGGCCGCGGAGATTGTGGGGATTCATTTTGAGGGGCCGTTTATCAGCCCGGCGCGCCGGGGCGTCCACCCAGCGAAGTGGATCGCCCGGCCTTCGCCCGAACTGCTGGCGGGTCTCCTCGATGAGGCGCGCGGCACGGCGCAGATTCTGACGCTCGCGCCGGAGCTGCCCGGGGCGCTCGAGTTGATCGCGGTGGCGCGGCGCGCCGGGCTGGTCGTGTCGCTGGGGCACACCGACGCGACGTACGAGCAAGCGCAGGCCGGGATCGAGGCGGGCGCCACGCACGCCGCGCACGTTTACAACGCCATGCGCCCGTTTTCGCACCGCGACACGGGCGTGCTTGGCGCCGTACTGACTTCGCCGAAGGTGAGCGCGGAGCTGATCGCCGACGGGGTGCATGTGGACGACGCGGCGATGCGCATCCTGATCGAGCTCAAGACGGCGGAGCGGGTGATTCTCGTGAGCGACGGCATGTCCGCAACGGGAATGCCGGACGGAAAATACCAACTCGGCCTGTTTGAAGTGAAAGTTTCGGGGGGCGTGGCGCGCAACGCCGAAGGCAAGCTCGCCGGAAGCACGCTCACCCTGGATCGCGCGCTGCGCAACATCGTGGCGCTAGGCGTTCCGCTTTCCTCCGCGCTGCGCATGCTCACGGCCAATCCCGCGCGGCAGATTGGTCTCGCCGGGCGCAAGGGCGTGCTCGCGCCGGGCGCGGACGCGGATCTGGTCTTCCTAAACGACCAACTTGAAGTCTCAGGCGTGATGACGCGCGGCGCGGGACTAGCATTGTCTAGCTAGTGCCATTGCTTCCCCTCAAGTTCTTCAGAACCTATGAGGAAGGTTGAAACGTCACCAGAGGGGTCAAAAGAAACATACTCCACACGACTGCGCAAACGACTATCGCTAACCAGCCGAACTGAGCAGCACCCTTCCACACGTTGGAGGAGTCACCCAATTCGGCTTTCGATACCAAAGATCCCACTATAGCTAGCACGGTCGAGAGAAAGTAAAACACCATTTGAGTATTCCGCCCCACCACTATGTGCCCGCCCCCTCCGTAACCGACAAATTTGTACCAAGCCCAAACGGCGGCACATACCCTATCAATGACAACGGTCCATTCCAGAATAGCCGCTGCTGCAATCATTAGGATGATGGTGCGCCTAACAAGCTTTAGAGAAATCGCCACTGTCCACCTCGTTCAGAGCCCTACTTGTTGAGAGGGATGTTCAACTCCGACGAGAGCAGGCCGGGATCGAACGGGCTGCACGCGAAATAGCGTTCGCCGACTTTGATCGTGGGGACTTTCCGCCGGCCCTCGTTGACCTCGATCACGAGGTCTTCGGCGTCCGGCTCCTCGTCGATATTGATCTCGGCGAAGCGGACGCCCCGATCCAACAAGAATTTCTTGGCGCGGCGGCAGTCCACGCACCAGCTCGTGCAGTACATCGTGATTTCTTCCATGTTCATTTCATGGTAGCGCCGCTGCGGAGATTCGAGCTGCGCCTCTTCGGCTGCGATCCTCCGAAAAGGCAACATCGCATGCGGCCCGGCGCGTTTCTCGTGAAGGCAGAAGCGCCGGCGTCTCGCCGGCGCGAAATTCCACGTGAGCAGAAGAATAACGTGCCGGCGGGACGCCGGCGCTACTGGCTTTGAAGCGAGTCGAAAGGCACGGCGAGGGAATTCTAGTGCGAGCCGGCAGCGGCCGAGGACGCGCCGGCTTTTGCGGCTACCTGCAGGCGCGCCTGGGCGCGCTCGAGCGCGGCCTCCGCGCGCTTCCAATCGATGCTCGGATCGTTGGGAGTCGCGAGGCGCTTCTGCGCCCGGTCACGGGCGCGCTGGGCGCGCTCCACATCGATTTCTTCCGCGCGTTCTGCGCTGTCCGCAAGCACGATCACGCGATCGCCCATCACTTCGACGAATCCGCCGATCGCGGCGCACGAAAAGACGCGGCCACCAACGTGATAGCTCAGCTCGCCCACGCCCATCTCGGCAAGAAGCGGCGTATGACCCGGCAATATGCCCAGGTATCCGCCACGCGCCGGAATTTGCGCCTCGGTCACCCGTTCGCGCACCACTTCGCGCGCCGGTGTGAGGACTTCGAGTTGGAAAGTGTCAGCCATTTTGGCGCGTCTCGTGGCTCGTGGCCCGTGACCCGTGATTTACGGCGAGCCGAGACTTGAGAGATCGCCCTAAGGCCGCCATCATCTGGGCGACTGAATTGCATTCCATCTCGAGTTCCTCGTAACGCTCTTTTGCCATGTATCCCAGGTCACGACTCAATATCAGAAAATACCGGGTTTCTTCCAACGATCCGTTCGTGTTCGCCAAAAACTGCAGCAGCTCTTTCGTTGTTCGACGCCCGAACCCTTCCGCGATATTCGCGGGAATCGAAGCCGCCGACCTGCGAACTTGCGAAATTATTCCGTACCGCTCCCGATCCGGAAAACTGTCCGTCACACGATAAGTTCGAAGGACGAGATCATGCGCCTTCCGTCGAACTTCGAGCTCCTGAAAGCTCTTAATCACCAGCGCGCTACTCCAACATGTCTCACAACAGAATCACGGAGCACAATACGCACATCGCGCGCCAGCACGGGTCACGGGACACGAGCCACGGGCCACGTCCCCTACGCCGTTGCCGCCATTTTCTCGGCTTTCTGCCGCGCTTCTTCGATTGTGCCGACCATGTAGAAGGCTTGTTCCGGGAGATCGTCGTGCTTGCCTTCTACGATTTCCTTGAAGCCGCGGACGTTATCGGCGATTTTCACGTACTTGCCTTCGAGGCCGGTGAATTGCTGCGCGACGAACATCGGTTGCGACAGGAATTTTTCGATCTTTCGCGCGCGCGTCACGGCCTGCTTGTCCTCGTCGGACAGTTCCTCGATGCCGAGGATGGCGATGATGTCCTGCAAATCCTTGTAGCGCTGCAGTACGCCCTTCACCGAGCGCGCGACGTTGTAGTGCTCGTCGCCGACGACTCGCGGATCGAGAATGCGCGAGTAGCTGGCCAGCGGATCGACGGCGGGATAGATGCCGCGCTCGACGATCTGGCGGCTGAGGTTCGTGGTCGCGTCCAGGTGCGAGAACGTCGCGGCCGGCGCGGGATCGGTGTAATCATCGGCGGGCACGTAAATCGCCTGCACCGAAGTGATCGAGCCGTGCTTGGTGGAGGTGATGCGTTCTTGCAACTCGCCGATCTCGGTATTCAGGTTCGGCTGGTAGCCGACGGCGGAGGGCATGCGGCCCAGCAGCGCGGAAACCTCCGAGCCTGCCTGCACAAAGCGGAAAATGTTGTCGATGAAGAGGAGAACGTCCAGGCCTTCTTCATCACGGAAATATTCCGCGACGGTGAGACCCGTCAGCCCGACGCGAAGACGCGCACCGGGCGGTTCGGTCATCTGCCCGTAGATCAAGGCCGCGCGCGATTTTTCCGAATTGCCCGGAACAACCACGCCCGATTCCGTCATTTCGAGCCACAAGTCGTTGCCTTCGCGCGTACGCTCGCCCACGCCGGCAAAGACCGACACGCCGCCATGCTTCATCGCGACGTTGTGGATCAGCTCCTGAATCAAAACCGTTTTGCCGACGCCCGCCCCGCCGAAGAGGCCGATCTTGCCGCCCTTCAGGTAGGGTTCGAACAGGTCGACAACCTTGATGCCTGTTTCGAACATTTCGAGCACGGTCGACTGGTCCTCGAGCGACGGCGCCGGCCGGTGAATCGGGTAGCGCTTTTCGGTTTGGACCGGCCCCAGGCCGTCCACCGGCTCTCCCAGCACGTTCATCACGCGCCCCAGTGTTGCGCGGCCCACGGGCACCGCGATAGGTCCGCCGAGATCGACCGCCTTCATGCCGCGCACGACGCCCTCGGTTGCCGTCATCGCGACCGCGCGCACGCGGCCTTCACCCAGGTGCTGCGCCACCTCGGCAACGATATTGATCTTCTCGGGCCCCTCAAAACCTTCGCTGGTGATGTGCACCGCATTATGAATTTCCGGCAAATGGTGCTCGGGAAATTGGACGTCGATCACAGGTCCGATGACCTGGATAACGCGGCCGACGTTTCCTGTTTCGTGTTGCGCCATGTAGTGCTCCTTGGTTCCGTGATTCGTGTTCCGTGAAGGGTGGCCCGTCTCGAAGTCACGGGTCACGCGATTATCCTGCGGAGGCGGCTCCGCTCACTACCTCAATGATTTCGCGCGTGATCGCGGCCTGGCGCACTTTGTTCATGTGCAGCGTCAGGGCGTCGATTACGTCGGAGGCGTTGCTCGTGGCTGATTCCATCGCCGTCATGCGCGCGGCGTGTTCGGCCGCTGAGCTTTCGGCCAGCATGCGGTAGATCTGCATCTCGACGTAGCGCGGCACGAGCTTGTTGAAAATTTCCGCGGCGGGCTGCTCGTAGATGTAATCGACCGTATCGGCGGAAGAGGCCGGCGCGGCAGACTTGTCGTGGACGGCGAGCGCCGCGGGATCGAGCGGTAGCAGCTTCTCGACGCGCAGCGTCTGCATCATCACGTTCTTGAATTCGTTGTAGATCAGGTAGACGGAATCGGCTCCGCCCGCTTCGTAAATCTTCATCACTTGCGCGGCGATCTCGCGTGCCTTGCCTAAATCGGCGCGCGCGGTTACATCCACCCACTCGCCGGCGATTTTCCACTGGCGCTTTCGGAAGGCGTCGCGGCCCTTCTTGGCGATCGTAATCACCTCGACGGACTTGTCACTCTTCTCGCGGAGAAACTCAAAAGCGCGCCGCAGTACGTTGGCGTTGAATGCGCCGCACAGCCCGCGCTCGCCGGAAGTGACCAGCACGAGCACCTTTTCCTCGGGACGCTGCGCCAGCATCGGGAATTGTTCCGGATTCTCGACGCGGGACATCGCCGACCGAAGGACTTCGCGAATGCCGCCCGCATAAGGCCGCAGGGAAATCGCGGTCTCCTGCGCCCTGCGGAGGCGCGCTGCCGCAATAAACTTCATCGCGCGCGTGATCTGCTGCGTGTTCTTGACCGAGCGGATTCGCCGCCGGAAATCGAGAAGTGTGGGCATGGGACAGTATGTGCCGCCGGATTAGGCGCGGGCCGCGGCCACGGTGGCCTGGAATTGCTCCTTGTATTCGCCGACCGCGCGCTTCAGCTCCGGGCGGGCTTCGTCGGTGATCTGCTTTTTCTGGACGATCTGCACGAGCAGCGGGCTGTAGCGGGTGCGCACGAATTCGATCAGGCCTTTTTCGAATCGCTCCACGTCGGCAACGGCAACGTCATCGAGCAGGCCGCTCGTGCCCGCGAAAATGACGAGTACCTGCTCTTCCACCGGCAGAGGCGAGAACTGCCCTTGTTTCAGCGCTTCCGTCAGACGCTGGCCGCGTGCGAGCTGCGCTTGCGTGGCTTTGTCGAGCTGGTCGGAGCCGAATTGCGCGAAGGCCGCCAGCTCGCGATACTGTGCGAGGTCGAGCCGCAACGAACCGGCCACCTGCCGCATGGCCTTGATCTGTGCGTTGCCGCCGACGCGGCTCACCGAAAGGCCGACGTTGATCGCGGGGCGAATGCCGCTGTTGAACAAATCGGCTTCGAGATAAATCTGGCCGTCGGTAATCGAAATCACGTTGGTCGGAATGTACGCGGAGACGTCGCCCGCCTGCGTTTCGATCACGGGCAACGCCGTGAGGGAGCCCGCACCGAGCTTGTCATTCAGCTTCGCGGCGCGTTCCAGGAGGCGCGAGTGGAGGTAGAACACGTCGCCCGGAAACGCTTCACGGCCCGGCGGACGCCGCAGGAGCAGGGAAATTTCGCGGTAGGCCTGCGCGTGCTTGGAGAGGTCGTCGTAGAAGCAGACGGCGTGCCGCTTCGTATCGCGGAAATATTCGCCCATCGCGCAAGCTGCGTACGGAGCAATGTACTGGAGCGACGCAGGCTCGGTGGCGGACGCCGCGACGATGATTGTGTAATCCATCGCGCCGGCGTCGGTGAGGATTTTCACAATCTGCGCGATCGTCGAACGTTTCTGGCCGATCGCGCAATAGATGCAGATCATGTCCCCGCCCTTCTGGTTCATGATCGTGTCCAGAATGATGGCGGTTTTCCCGGTCTGGCGGTCGCCGATGATCAGCTCGCGCTGTCCGCGGCCGATGGGAATCATCGAGTCGATGGCCTTGATTCCGGTCTGCAGCGGCTCGCGCACCGGCTGGCGATCCACGACGCCGGGCGCGATGCGCTCAATGGGAATGCGCTGGCTCGTGGCGATGGGGCCTTTGCCGTCGAGCGGAACGCCCAGCGGATTGACGACGCGGCCGACCATCGCTTCGCCCACGGGAGCCGACATGATGGTGCCGGTGCGCTTGACCGTGTCGCCTTCCTGCACCAGCGTGTATTCGCCGAGAAGTACGACGCCGACCTGGTCCTCCTCAAGATTCAGGGCGATGCCGAAGACATCATGCGGGAATGCCAGCATCTCGCCGGACATCGCTTTTTCCAGGCCGTACACGCGCGCGATGCCGTCGCCCACGGAAATGACCGTGCCGACTTCCTCGACGGCCACGGCCTGCTCGTAGTTGGCGATCTGCGCCTTCAATATTTTTGTAATTTCATCCGCTTTGATCGAAGCCATTCCCCGCTCCTATTCCGAAATCATGCGCGCGCGCATGCGCTCGAGTTGCGTGCGTATCGAGCCGTCGTAGATCGTCGAACCGATGCGCACGACGGCGCCGCCGATCAGCGCAGGATCGGTTCCGAACTGCGCCTGCACTTTTTCTCCGGTCAGTTTTCCCAGAACCGCGACCAGTGCGGCGCGTTCCGCGTCGGTCAACGCGGACGCCGAAGTCACGGCGGCCTGCGTGATTCCCTGGCGCGCGTCGAGCAACCGGCTGAAGGCCTGCTCAATTTCCACGAGCAGGCCCGCGCGACGCTGGTCGACAATCACGAACAAATAATTCCGCAGCGTGCGGCTCGCTCCCATTCGCGCGATGATTTGCTCGATGGCGGCATGTTTGCTCGCCCGCGCGATGGAGGGATTAGCGAGGAATGCGTGCAGCTCCGCTGATTCGCGAACCATCGCCGCAAAGGCGGAAAGCTCGTGCTTCACCTGGTCGGCTTGCTTCTTCTCCAACGCCACGTCGACCAGCGCGCCCGCATATCGTTCCGCCAGGGCTTTCAATTCTTGTTCCTCCCGAGGTCGGCGAGGAACCCTTGGAAAATTCTCCCGCGCAGGTCGGAGTTCATTCGGGAACTGACGAGCGCGGCGGCGTCTCTCACGGCCAGCGACGCGGCGATCTCGCGCAATTGTTCCTGCGCGGCGCGCTCGGATGCCGCGACTTCCGACCGCGCGGCCTGATTGATCTTTCCTATTTCAGCCACACCCGAAGAATTTAGGCGCTGGGATTCCGCTTCCCAATTTTGCCGCGCCTGCTCGCGCATTTCAGCGACGTCCTTGTCGAACCGCTCGAGCTTCGCCTCAACAGCGTGCAGCTCGCGAAGGGCTTCCTCTTTCTCGGCCGTGGCCTGAACGATGCTTGCCGCGATTTCCTTGGCGTTGTCGCGGAAAAACGCGCCACCGTACTTGGCAATCAGCCATGCCATCCCGCCAAAGACGATCAGGAAATTGAGCCAGCGAAAGATCAGGCCGGCGGTCGAATCGGCGGGATCGGGCTCGGCGCCCTCCGCGGCCATCACGGGAAGCGCCATGAAAAGGAAGATGAAAAGTGCCCGGGCGGCTGGCATGAGGAAGCGGCGGAAGAAGCTCATCGCGCTCCCCTGCCTTGCGAACCGCCGGGCCCCGAGCCAAGCCCCGCAAGGATAGCCTCGGCAATGTCTTTGGCGAGGATTTCGCTCGAGCGCTCGAGCTCAACGCGCGCGGCTTTCACGTCGGCCTCGATGCCCTTTTTTGCTTCCTGCAGCGCGGCCTGCGCGGAAGCCCGGGCTTTGTTGATCGTGGCCTGGCGTTCGTCGAGCGCCCGGCGGCGCAGCGATTCCTGCTCGGTAAAAACCTCGGCGCGGGCTTTTTTCAGCGCTTCGTTGTAAATGCGCTGCTTTTCGTGCGCGGCGGTCCGGATGGCCTCGGCTTCGGCGCGAGCGCCTTCGGCTCGCTTGTGGCGTTCGGAGAGGACACGTTGAATGGGATTGAAAAAGCTCCAGCGCAGGAAAAAATAGAAAAGAAAAACGATTATGACCGTGGGAACAGCCGCCAGGAACAACTCACCGAGTTGGTTAATGATCTCCACTGATTATGCTAAGGCGCCCGACCATACGCCCGCCAAGTGCTTCTCCGGAATACCTGAGGTGCACACCCGCCCCCACAGACCATTCCTGTCCAAATAAAGGAGTGATTTTATAGCATCGCAGCCTATTTCGCGCAAGGCCCAGGCCGCGCTGGCTAAGCCGCGAAACCAGCCCTCACGAGTATACCTGAGGAGCGATTCCGACAGCCACGTTCGACTAAGAACCCGGGTCGGCTGATGGGCGGTGTGGGTGTTGCCGCGAACGGCCGCGTCGGGAGCCGGGCTCGCGTTGTGCTCAGACCAAAGCGCAGACGGATAGTAGCTACCAAAGCACCCCATCTCACGCGACCCTCGACACGCGGCATGTCCGCCGACTCTAATAAATTGTGAGTAAAAGCGCCGTACTTGAACCCATCCCGGGCGTCGAGGTCGCTGCTTCGAATTCGATTGAAGCAGCTCGGGCGAACCGTGTTGAAGGATGGCTTGGCGGGCGCGCGGAAATCGTTGCCGCCACGATCTTGGCTGCGGGCTTCGCGCTCAGAATCTATGTCGCCGCGGGCAGCTACCTAAATCCTGATGAGGCGCTCCACTTCGCGTTGAGCCACCAGCGCTCGTTGCTGCTCGCTTACAAGGCGAGCCTCACCAATGCTCATCCTCCCTTGATCTACGTGATCCTTCATTTCTGGCAGTTTTTGGGCCGCTCCGAGTTGACGCTGCGCTTGCCTTCGGTCCTCGCAGGGACGGCGTTTTGCTGGATCCTGTACAAGTGGGTGGCCATGCTTTTCGGGCGCGCGGCGGGCCTGTCGGCACTGGTTTTGGCCGCTTTCTCGCCGAGCTTGATTTCGCTTTCCGCGCAAGTGCGCGCATACGCGGTAATGCTGTTCTGCATGGCGGGCGCTTTATATTTCCTGGAGCGCGCCCTGAGAGAGAAGTCGGTTGGCGACACGTGGCCCTTCACGGCGTTCCTGTACCTCGCGATCCTGTCGCACTACTCGGCTGCGTTCTTCGTTTTTTCGCTGGGCGTCTACGCGCTGGCGAGGATCATCGAGGCGCGGCCTTCGCGGAATTTCATCGGGGCGTGGATCGCGGGCGAGGCGGGAGCCCTTGCGATCTACGTGTTTCTCTACGTGACGCACGTGTCGCAGATCAAGCCGAGCGAAATGGACATGTGGGCGAGTCCGCACGACGGGGCCTTTTTTCACGCGGGTCAAGAGTCGCTTCTGGCGTTTACGCTGAGGAAGTCCGGCGCCGTCTTTCGATTTTTCTTTCTGGAAAATTACATTTATTGGGGACTGCTTGCGCTGTTCGCCGCCGCCATCGTGCTGCTATTTTCCGGCGTGTTGCGCCCCCGGGCGCGGCTAACTTCACGCTCGTGGCCGCTCGGTCTTCTGTTTCTTCTTCCCTTCCTGGCCGAGTGGAGCGCGTCGCTTTTTCGCGTTTATCCGTATACGGGCAGCCGGCAGAGCGCATTTCTCGCGCCTTTCGTTTTCGCGGGGATCGGCGCGATATTTGGAAAGCTATCAGAAGAAAGAATCTGGCCGCCCCTTTTAATGGCAGGCCTGATTGTTCTGGCCGGACTGGCTTCACCGGTCAGATTCGAGCCTTATTTCAGAAATGCCGACCTGGCGCCATCCCAGATGACAAGCGCCGTGAATTACATCCGCGAGACGGCGGCCCGAAACGATACGATCCTGGTCGATCTGCAAGGCGGCTTTCTCCTCAGCTACTACCTCTGCGGTCCAACGGACTTTTACTTCCCACCTGCAAGCGGTTCGCAATTCGCGCGCTTCGGATGCGGCGGCTATTCGACGGTCTCGACCGACGACCACACCTGGAAACTCACGCCGGACAATTTCGAGGCGCGATTCGAGCAGGCTGCGGCCGCATACAACTTCAAACCGGGAGACACGGTCTGGGTGTTTCAATCCGGGTGGGGCGCCAATCTCGATGCGGAACTGCCGTGGTTCGCCCCGAAATACCGATGCCTTGTTTCAAGGAACTTTGGCGCGAAGATCACCGTTATCCGGTTCGTCGTGGGCCAGGACTTGTCGCCGGCGTTGCCGGCGGGCTCGCCGCACCTCTCCGCACTGAATCGCTGCGTGCCCTGATCCGAAGAATCCGAAAGATTCCCCCTGCCAATTGAGACGCAGCTTGCCGGGCCGAAATCGAGCGAGTTAGAATGCAGCGCGCGAGGGCAATGGATTCAATTTTGTTGCGTGGTTCGCCCTGCCTGATTGTGTTTCCGCGCGCGACCATTTTAAGGAGCGCTTGATGCCTGCGTTTGCCGGCGTGGACTACCTCGAGTTTGATTCCCTGCTGAATGATGAGGAGTTGCTGGCGCGCAAGACTGCGCGGCAGTTTGTCGACGAGCACGTTCTCCCAATCATTGAAAAGCACAATCGGGAAGCGACGTTTCCGATGGGGCTTGTGCCGAAGCTCGCCGAGCTGGGATTTTTCGGCGCCAGCCTGGAGGGCTACGGCTGCGCGGGAATGTCCAACGTCGCGTATGGCCTCGTCACGCAAGAACTCGAACGTGGCGACTCGGGCTTGCGCAGCTTTGTTTCCGTGCAAAGCGCGCTGGTGATGTATCCCATTCACTCCTTCGGCTCCGCGGCGCAGAAGGACAAGTGGCTGCCGCTGCTGCAAAGCGGGAAAGCGATCGGATGCTTCGGCTTGACCGAGCCGCAATTCGGATCGAATCCGAGCGGCATGCTCACGCGCGCGGTGCTGCGCGGCGATCGCTACATCCTCAACGGCGAAAAAATGTGGATCACCAATGGCTCGCTCGCCGACGTGGCTCTCGTATGGGCAAAATGCGAGGACGAGAAGATTCGCGGATTCCTGATTGAAAAAGGCACGAAGGGATTCAAGGCCTGGGACGTGCACGGAAAGCTGTCGCTTCGTGCTTCGGTGACTTCCGGCCTCGCGATGAACGATTGCGAAATTCCCGCGGAGAACGTGCTGCCGGGAGTGGCTGGACTCAAGGGTCCGCTCAGCTGCCTGACGCAGGCGCGCTACGGAATCGGCTGGGGAGCGATCGGCGCCGCGATGGCCTGCTACGATACGGCGCTGCAATACGCGAAAACACGGAAGCAATTTCAGAACAAGCCCATCGCTTCACATCAGCTCGTGCAGGACAAGCTGGTCTTTATGATCACGGAAATTTCCAAGGCGCAACTGCTGGCGCTGCATATCGGCCGGAAGAAGGATCAGGACCGGCTCGATCCGGCGCACGTCTCCATGCTGAAGATGAACAACGTGTGGATGGCTATGGAGACCGCCCGCAAGGCGCGCGACATTTTGGGCGCAAACGGCATCGTGGACGATTACTGCATCATGCGCCACATGAACAACCTCGAATCGGTTTATACGTACGAGGGCACGCATGACATCCATCGCCTTGTGATCGGCGAGCGCATCACGGGGATTCCTGCTTACTTTTGAAGCATCGTGAATTTTGAGGAGGGTCTGATGTTTCGCCACCGACGCGGTTCCGCCTCCCTGCTTCGATTTGTCCTACCCACCATTTTTGTGGCTGTCGTTGTCCTCGCGGTGGGAGTCGCCCCCGCGTCGGGCCAGGGTAAACCCAAGGTTCGCTCGGTCACCGCGTTCATTCGCCTTGATCCCGCCCAGTACAAGGACCAGATCGCGGACGCGCTCAAGATGCTGCGCAACTCCAAGTCACGGTTTGAGCTTGCGGGCTACGAAGTTCAGACCATTCGCATCACCACGCAGCCGTTTCCGGAGTACACCAGCGGCAAGACCAAGCAGGAAACACTCGCTTTTTTTCACGATCTCGACAGCCTTGCCAAGAAGGAAGACATTCTGATCGGCATCGGCCCTGCCCTCATGAATGAATCCGACGATCCCGCCGAGGCGGAACTTCTGGGCGAGGTTTTGGGGACGACCAGCAATCTGCGCGGCAGCGTGGTCGTCGCCGGTAGCGACGGAGTGCATTGGAAGGGCGTCCACGCGGCGGCGGGCGTCGTGAAGCACCTGGAGGATAGCGGAGACGGCGGGCTGGCAAATTTCCGCTTTACGGCGATCGCCAACGTTCCGCCATACACGCCGTTCTATCCATCCTCGTATCATCAAGGACTGGGACACCAGTTTGCGATCGCGCTGGAATCGGCGAACGTCGTCGCTGCCGTGATGGCGGTGCAACGCGATCCGGAAGTGACTCGCCAGGTTCTCGTTAACGAGCTGGGATTGCACGTTCGCGCCATCGCGGACGTTGCTGACAAGATCGACCAGCAGAGCGGCTGGACCTACATGGGCATCGATCTTTCTACGGCCCCGCGCAAAGAAGTTTCGATCGGGTCGGCTCTGGCGGGATTTACAGGCAGCCACTTCGGAGCGAGCGGAACGCTGACGGGCATCGGCACGATTACTTCCGCGCTACGCGACATTAACGTGAAAAAGGTCGGTTTTTCCGGCGTGATGATGCCCGTTTTGGAAGACACGCGCCTCGCGCAGCTCTGGGGGCAGGGCGCCCTTTCGATGGATCAACTCCTGGCCTACTCCTCCGTTTGCGGAACCGGGCTCGATACCATTCCGCTGCCGGGTGACATCACCACGCAACAGATTGAGCGCATCATCGGCGACGTCGCCACTCTGTCCGTAAAATACACGAAGCCGCTGACGGCGCGCCTCATGCCCGTTCCCGGCGCGAAGGCCGGCGATCAGACCACGTTCGACGATCCGAACCTCGTAAACACCGTTCTTCAGCCGCTGCCGTGACAGCGCTGCGTGAATGGGTGTAAATGGGAGATGGTAGGAGGTGGCCGAGCCTTGCGATGAAACTAGTCGGCGTGCTCGCTGCTCGCTCGCCGGGGCTTCGGTTTGCTCTTCTTTACGGCCACTCCTAATTAAGCTGCGCTCAGCGTAACCTGCAACCGTTGCCGCCCGACGGCAGCGGCTCACTTTGATTTCTCGGGCCTTGCGTCTCTATGAATGTGGAACATTCTTCTACGGTACCCGCTCAACTAGAATAAAATTCCTTCCATGAAACGTCTCCCACGAGATCCGCTTCGATTCGACATAATCGATACGTTCGCTGACTTTGGACAGAGAGAGAAGATTTCTCTCCGCGATCCGAAACTGACAGACGGTTTTGTGGAGCGTACGCGTGCATCAATTGATCAATCCCTTTCCAACGAAAGATTTCTCCAAGGAATTAGAACCGAACGAATGTTTGAGTCATTGGTGGCGAGTCTCGGGGCAGTTGATATCCTTAAACAGGAAGATTCAGGCGAGATCTACGTGTCCGATGAAACGCTGAAGGTTCCTGATTTTAGATTGGTGCTGAAAGACGGCACTCAGATTTTAGTTGAGGTGAAGAATTACTACCAAAAGGCAGACGCAATGCAACCTTTTGAACTGGACGGGGACTACCTCGATGGACTCGTTCGGTACGCAAGCGTCATGAACACCAATCTTCAATTGGCAATTTATTGGGCCAAGTGGAACATCTGGACTTTGGTTCGACCGGAGTCATTCACCAGCGACAATGAGAAACGCACTCTGAATATGCTGAAGGCAATGCAAGTCAACCACATGGCTGCCCTTGGTGACTACAACATAGGCACGCGCTTTCCACTTAGTTTGGTCATGCACGCGGACAAGACCAAGCCTCGGGCCATTGGGGCGGATGGAAGCGGGATGTTCACGATATCAAGCGTGGAGTTGCTTTGCGCGGGCGAATCAATTACAGATCCCCGAGAACGGGAGATCGCGATGTTTTTGATGTTCTATGGGAAGTGGAGCTACGAAGTCGTTCCAACTCTCATTGGAGATGATATTGAGGCTGTAGAGCACCGATGGCTTCCTGAAACTGATAATGAACAGGGCTTTGAAATCGTTGATTCGCTCAGCGGGATGTTCTCGAGCTTTTACAGATTTGCCACTCAAGAGGAAGAGAAGATAGCTAATTTACGGGTGGACATCACTCCTGGATCGTGGGGTGCCCTCATTCCCGACGGCTATAAGGGAAAGGCACTACCCCTCTGGCGCTTCATATTGGAACCAAACTACGACCCCGGCACCGAAAATCTAGACCCTTAGTGAGCCACGGAACCCTCTACCGGCATAGTAAGATTCCGCACCGTTGTGATACACGAAAACAGTGCCGTATCGGAGATCGCAGAAGAGGGCGCCGCCGAGTTTTCTGATCGCAGAAGGTGTTTTCACCCAGCTCGACGTTTTCGCATCGCAATCTCCAAGTTTCTGCAAGTCTCGATATTGTTCTTCCGTTAAAAGCTCGATGCCCATGGAGGCTCCCATGTTCACAGCGCTATCTTCCGGTTTATGTTCTTTCCTTGACTCCAGCGCTTCACGGTCGTAGCAAATGCTTCTGCGGCCATTAGGACTTTGCGCTGAACAGTCATAGAAAATATATTCGCCCGTGTTCTTATCATGACCAACAACGTCCGGTTCACCCCCGGTTCTTTCCATTTCATGGAGTGACCACAGTTTTCCCGTGTTTGCTTCCAGCTTGGCTTGAACCTTGGCCCATTCAAGACCTTTGTGGCGGTTCATGTTTTTCTCAAAACGGGCTTTCAATGCTCCGAGCAGTTCTTTACGTTGTGCTGGTGACATTTCCTTCTTATGGCTACTCAATGGTTGGCGCATCGTTTTCCGTTCCTCAATTCACGACTTTTCCGCCGCCTGAGGTGGCTGACGAAAATCTCTGGAATCCAGCACCGCCGGGTTCACGACATTGATCGGCGCGCCCGCGCAGTAGGCCAGAATTTGGTCGTAGATTTCGGAGAACTGAAGTTCGTACTCATCCTTTGTGACATAGCCGATATGCGGCGTACAGATTACATTTTTCATGCCGAGAAGCGGATAGCTCTTGTCTGCTAGCGGCTCTTCCTCATAAACATCGACCGCCGCCATTGCAGGGCGTCCCATCTGTAATGCACGCGCGAGGGCACCGTTTTGGATGATGGGCGCGCGGCTGGTATTCACGATGAGCGATGTCGGTTTCATGAGCGCTAAATCAGCCGCAGCGACGATTCCCCGAGTCGCCTTGTAAAGACGCAGGTGCAACGAAATTACGTCGCACTCCCGGAAGAACGCCTCTTTGCTGTCCGCCGTGGCGTAGCCATCTGCTCGCGCGCGCTCCCGCGCCTCTTCGTTGGACCACACCAGCACGTTCATCCCGAACGCCTTGCCGTAACCCGCAACGACGCTCCCGATCCGGCCGTAACCGTAGATTCCGAGCGTCTTGCCCCGCAGCGTGTCCCCGACTCCGATCTGCCAATTCCCCGACTGTAGCGAGGCCATTTGTTGTGGGATTTGACGCATGGCGGCAAGAATCAGGCCCCAGGTCAACTCCGCGGCCGCATAGCACGGTGTGTCCGCATGCTGGCTTGACGACACAACCACGCCGCGCTTCGTACAAGCATCGATATCGATGTGCGGATAGACGCTGCGTTGGCTGATGAGCTTCAGTTTGCTCAGGCGCTCCAGCAACGGGGAATGAATCTTGGTCCGCTCGCGGATGAGCACCAATATCTCGGTGTCTTTCAACCGTTCGGCGAGCGGATCCAGGTCCTGCACATGGTCGGTCCAAACTTGAACGTCGTGGTTTTTCAGTTTCTGGAAGCAGGCAAGCGACCGCAGCGTATCGAAGTAATCGTCAAGGATCGCGACTCTCATATTCGATCGCGCTCAAGAAGGATCGGCATGAACATCTTTCCGTCTCCGCCCGCCATTAATATATCTTAGCTGCGGCGTTTGCCAACCGGGACGTCGGAGGTGTCGCCGAACAGCGCGTCTGAATGACTGCGGCGTCTTCAACGGCCACCGTAACGTTGTGGCGCTAGATGCGCTGCCCCGGTTGGATTAGGATAAGCTGTGTCCCAGTTTCACCGAGCGGGATCGCATCTGAAACCGCAGCGGATCCAGAAAAATCTTGCGATCGGGAGCTCTGATGGAAATCGAATTGAGTCTGGAATTTTTGCGCGTTGTCGAGCAGGCGGCGATTGAATCGGCCAAGACCATGGGTCTCGGCGACGCTCACCGAGCCGATCAGGCCGCCGTCGAGGCCATGCGCAGGGTGATGGACGAAGTGCCCATGGACGGCACGATCGTCATCGGCGAGGGCGAGCGCGACGAAGCCCCGATGCTTTTCATCGGCGAGCGAATCGGCGCGGCGCAGCACGTTCGCGGATTCAATTTTCCGGCCGTCGATATCGCGGTCGATCCGCTCGAGGGTACAAACCTGTGCGCCACGGGCGCGCCGGGATCGATCACCGTGCTGGCTGCGAGCGAAAAGGGCGGCCTTTTGAACGCGCCCGATTTGTACATGGAAAAAATCATCGTCGGACCGTCGTGCAAGGGCGCGGTCGACCTGGATGCGCCGGTTGCCGACAATCTGAAGGCGATCGCCAAGCGGCTCGACCGCGACATCGAAGACTTGGTCATCATCGTGCTGGACCGGCCGCGCCATGAACAATTGATTGCTGACATTCGCGCCGCCGGCGCGCGCATCCGCCTGATCGGCGACGGAGACCTGTCCGCCGGAATTTCAGCCGCGGTAATCGGAACGGGAGTCCACGCGGTGATGGGCGTTGGCGGCGCGCCGGAAGGCGTCCTTACGGCGGCCGCGCTGCGCTGCCTGAACGGAGAAATTCAGGCGAGGCTGGTTATCTCCAAGCCCGAGCATGAAGAGCGCATTGCGAAAATGGGAATCAAGGACAGCAAGAGAGTCTACCGAACCGAAGACCTTGCTCCCGGCAAGAAACTGATTTTTGCTTGTACGGGCGTCACGGACGGCGGCCTGCTACGCGGCGTGCGCTTCTTCGGCGAGGGCATCCGGACACAATCCCTGATCGTCACGCTGGAGGAGCGTCAGGTGCGTTTCATCGACACGATCACCCTGGACAAGCGCCCCGATGTGAAAGTACGTTTTGCCTGACGAGCCCGAGCCGGGTCGCCGGAATTAACCACAGATTAATTTGACGAGGGGTGTTGGCTGAGATATAAAATGGCCACGATTTCGAGATCGGATCAGGAGCCCCCTCGTGCCTGGCTATCCGGGGAACAAAGAGATTCGTCGGAGCTTCGGCCGCTGCGCGGGCCTGTTCACCGCGTGCCTGATATTTTCCACACGGCTTGCCGCGCAGGGTGTGTGCGACCAGGGTAACAGCTCGCTGAATCCCGCCCAACCCACCGCGACTACGCCCGCGGAAATCGTTCAAAAATTCGTGGCCAACGAGGCCGTTTTCAAGTCCGCGAGGGACCGCTACGGCTACACCCTGAGCGTAACCGTGCAAACCCTGGACGATTTCGGGCAGATTGACGGCGAGTACCGCCAGATTTCCGAGGTCGTGATGGAAGACAGCGGCCGGCGCATGGAGCGGACCACCTACGCTCCGGAAAGCACTCTCCGGAAGCTTTCTCTCTCCGAAGACGATCTCGACGATATCCACGAGCGGATTCCGTTTCCCATCCGAGCCGATGAAGTCCCACTTCTAACCATCGCTTATGCGGGGCGCCAGCACGTGGATCAGCTGAGCACGTACGTGTTCAACGTCTCCCCGAAAGATGCCAAGAAACAAAAGAAGCTCTTCGAGGGCCGCATCTGGGTGGACGACCAGGACCTGGTGATCGTGAAGACCTGCGGCAAACCGCGGCCGGACGAAATATCCAAAAAGAAAAACGTCCCGGCCAATATCACGCCCGTGTTCGTGACCTACCGCGAACAGTTCGACGGCAAGATGTGGTTCCCCACGTACTCCAAGGCCGATGAATTTCTGCCGTTCCCGAAGCACCCCGTGCACATTCGCGAAGTGATGAAATATTCCAACTACAAGCTCCTGGCGGGAAGATAGGGTCGACTCAACGGCGCCTTGAAGTAAACTTCATTGATGACCGCTCCACATGAACTCAGAACGGCCCGACTTCTTCTACGCTCCTTCGTGCGCGAAGACATCGCCTCCATCGTGCCCCTCGCCGGCGCGAGGGAGATTGCCGCGACCACAATGCAGATTCCATATCCGTACTCGGAAGAGGACGCCCGGACTTTTCTCGCGAAGGCCGGCGAAGACTTCCTGGCGGGACGGACGGTTTCGTTCGCGATTTGTCTCGCGTCGACCGGCGAACTCTGCGGCGCGGTGGGCCTGCACATTGCGAAAGCGCACAAGCACGCCGAACTGGGTTACTGGATTGGAGTGCCGTTCTGGGGCCAAGGCTACGCCACGGAGGCGGCGAGCGCCGCCGTCGCCCTTGGTTTTGAAACTTTGCGCCTGAACCGGGTCTTCGCGCACCATTTTGCGGGGAATACAGGTTCCGGGCGCGTGCTGGAGAAAATCGGAATGCGCCATGAAGGCCGCTTCCGGCAGCACATCCGGAAGTGGGATCGCTTCATCGACATTGAAAATTACGGCATGCTGGCGAGTGAATTTCGAGGCGGCGAGGCTAATCGCACCAACGAGTCACCTCGTTGACGCGAGCCGATTCGCCATAACGAGGGCAGTCGCGAACTCGAGCCCGCTCGCCGCAGCGAAGTTGTTCGCGAGGCGAGAAACGCGACGGCGCGAACTCTCGTTGGAGAAAGAGTTCGCGCCGTTCTGTAGAAATCTTCTTGAAGCAGCCGGCTAGCGGTGGCCCATCGCCGCCGGGTGCATCCGACGCGCCAGTTGCTCGACGCGAGACGGCTGCGGCGGCGCCAAAGGACGCAACGCCGGGGTGCCGCTCGAGACATGGTCGCTGATCGCGGCCAGGCGCTTCAGAATCGACTGCCACTGCTCCCAGTCCAGCTGTCGAAGGAATGGCCGCAGGCCCTGGATGAAAGGATCCTCCAGCAGCGCCTCGCCATTCGTTTCCGGGACGAAAAAGCGGTTCAAACCGACGCCGAGCGCTTCGGAAATTTTCTCGAGCGTTCCGAGGCTGGGCGTCATTTGTCCGCTTTCGATCCGGGACAGGTAGGACCGGGAAACGCGCGAGCGCGCCTGAAGCTGGCTCTGCGTCATCCCGCGCGATTCGCGCAACTGCCGGATGCGCTGGCCGATATTCTCGACCGTCTCGCGGTTCGGCCATTTCTCGAAGAGTTGCCGGTCGTCGCCCGGAAGCTCTTGCGGCTCGGGAGGAGGAATTAGAAATTCCACCTTCGGCGGCAGCAAGCGCAGGCACCGGCGGCAATTCCCCGTGCGGGTGCGATACTGCACGAGCCCGCAGGTTTTGCAACGGATGACTTCGCGGTCCATATCGATATCGACCGTGACCTTGTTTCCGTTCGTACCGTTCATTCCATTCGTACTATTGTGTTCCGACACCGGTGCTCCTCGCAGACTATTCCGGCATGCGGATGAGAGGGACTTCGTGCGTGGGGAAGGCAGCAGCTGGCGCGAACGACATATTGGGGGTATCCGCTTCCGGTGTCAAGTGTTTTCTGTACGTCGATCATCAAATCGGTCAAATTCGGAATTGCATTAGCACCTTTTCTTCGCCCCCTGGATCGCCAAGCCAACGGGGCGCGGGAATCGGGAAGTTGCGGTAAACTTGCGGTTTAGCGCGGAACTGGTCCGTGCGCCGACCAGCGTGCGCGCGGCTGACGGCCCGCCGCGCACAAATCCCGGAACCATTTTCGCGGGTTTTTTGACCAAAGAATGACCGGGTAATTCCCGTATGGGTTGATCGTCGTTGTTTGTATCTTTGAACGCGGAGACAGAGATGCCAACGAGAGCTGAAGCTTGGACGCTTCTATGCGAATACACGCAAAACGAAAGCTTGCGCAAGCACGCGCTGGCAGTCGAGGCCTGCGTACGCGCGTACGCGCGGAAAACCGGCGCTGATGAACAGCTTTGGAGCCTCACCGCTTTGCTGCACGATTTCGACTACGAGCGCTGGCCCAACGATGCGCACAGCCCGACCGAAGAGCATCCCGCCGGCGGCTCAGCGATTCTGCGCGAGCGCGGCTACCCCGAGGAGATGATTCGCGCGATCATCACACATGCCGACTACTGCAACGTTCCGCGAGTGAGCCCCCTCGAACACACGCTCTTCGCCTGCGACGAACTGGCCGGTTTTCTCACCGCGTGCTCCCTCGTGAAGCCGGGCAAAAGCATCTTCGAGGTGGAACCGGATTCCGTGAAGCGCAAGCTCAAGGACAAAGCCTTCGCCCGCGGCGTGAATCGCGAAGACGTACGCAAAGGCGCGGAAGAGCTGGCGATCCCCATTGAAGAGCACATCGCCTTCTGCATCAGTGCGATGCGCGAAGCTGCGGACGAGCTGGGCCTGCGCGGGAATCACGCGGCCAACGCGTGAGCAGCTCGGATTTCCGTTCCCAGCGGCATTGCCATTTTGAGGACTGGCGGTCGCCTGCTATCATTATTTACGAAACGCTGAAAATGCAGATTTTCCCCATCACTCGGCGGAAGACGTACGGCGTCAAGGTCGGCAAATACCAGGTCGGCGGCGGCGCGCCGGTTGTCGTCCAGTCGATGACCAACACGGACACGGCGGACATTGCCGGCACCGTGGCGCAGTGCAAGGAACTGGCCGACGCCGGCTCGGAGCTGGTGCGCATCACGGTGAACCTGCCGGAGTCCGCTGCGGCGGTGGCGGAAATCGTGGCGCGGCTGCGTGATCTCGGCTGCACCGCGCCGATCATCGGCGATTTTCACTACAACGGGCACGTCCTGCTCACGAAATACCCCGAGTGCGCGCGGGCGCTCGACAAGTACCGCATCAATCCCGGCAACGTTGGCGCGGGCGCGCGGCGCGACGAACAGTTTTCCACGATCTGCAAGGTGGCCGTCGACAACGGTAAGCCGGTGCGCATCGGCGTGAACGGCGGCTCGCTCAACCAAGAGCTGGTGATGCGCAAGATGCAGGAGAATACCGACCGCGACCTGGGCCTCGAGTCCGAGGAGATCATCGACAACTGCATGGTCCTCTCCGGCCTCGAATCGACCGAACTGGCGCTTGAGTGCGGCCTGCGGCACGACCAAATCATCATTTCGTGCAAAGTTTCGCGGCCGCAGAGCCTGATCCGCGTGTATCGCGAGCTTTCCAAGAAAACGCAGCAGCCGCTGCACCTCGGCCTCACCGAAGCCGGCATGGGCACGAAGGGCGTGGTGTGGTCCTCGGCGGCCCTCGGCGTCCTGCTGCAGGAAGGCATCGGCGACACGATCCGCATCTCCCTCACGCCGCGCCCCGGCGGCGACCGCCGGGAGGAAGTCTACGCCGCGTGCGAGCTGCTGCAGGCGCTCGGCCTGCGCGCGTTTGCGCCGAGCGTGACCGCGTGCCCCGGCTGCGGCCGAACAACCAGCACCACGTTCCAGGAACTCGCCGAGCGAATTCAGGGCTACATCCGCGAAAGCATGCCGCAGTGGAAGCAGCAGTACGAGGGCGTCGAGGAGATGACCCTCGCGGTGATGGGCTGCATCGTCAACGGCCCCGGCGAATCCAAAGCCGCCAACATCGGCATCAGCCTGCCCGGCACCGGCGAAGAGCCCAGCTGCCCGGTCTACATCGACGGCAAAAAGACCGTGACGCTGCACGGCAACTACGACGAACTCTCCGCCTCATTCCGCAAACTGGTCGACGATTACATCCAGACGAAGTACGCCCCGCGCGCCACCGCTTCAGTGACAACTTCTACTGGCCACTCCTGAAGGAACCGCCGCGCTTGCAACTCCCTGCTTGCCCCGATGTTTTCGCAGACAAATATTTTACGAACATAGACGCGTCCTTAACGCGACCTTAACGCGCCAGTCATGCATGCCGCTTAAACCTCCTTGAGGTCGATTTTTTAAAGGAGGACATGATGAACCTTAGCACTACCAAGAAATGGCAAACGAGGACCACGACATGCGGGCTCCTATTCGCGGCATCGGTATTCGGCTTTGGCGCTGCCGCCCAAGCGCAGCAGGATCCGGACAAAGCGGTCGACTCGCTCAAGACCGCCACGCCGATCAAGCACGTCATCATCATCGTGGGCGAAAATCGCAGCTTCGACCATCTTTTCGCCACGTATGTGCCGAAGAATGAAGACGAAAAGGTATTGAACCTGCTGTCGGAAGGAATCATCAACGCCGACGGAACGCCGGGCCCGAATTTCGCCAAGGCCCATCAATTCCAAATTGTCGCCGCCCCGAACGGCGGCAAGTTCTTCAGCAGCGCGGACATGAAGGACAAGCAGCTCTACACCGTGCTGCCCGCGCCTGATGTGAACGGCGTTCAGAACCCGCCCTTCGCCGGCATCCTGTTGATCCCCGGCGGCAATCCCGGCCTGCCGGCTTCCGATCAATTCCTGTTTGCCACCGGAGGCACCGGCTTGTCCTACAACGAGGGGCCGGATACGCGGATCACCAATGACACGAACCTGCTTCCCGGTCCGTTCCAGATGACCGGCCCGACCATGCCGTTCGACGCCTATACCGGCGATACGATCCACCAGTACTTCCAGATGGTTCAGCAGGTGGACTGCGCGATCGACAAGGAGCATGTGTCGAAGGGGAATCCGACGGGCTGCCTGCACGACCTGCAGTCGGCGACCACCACCACCTACGCGACGCCGGCGGGTAGCACCCCGCATGACACCGGGCAGACCATGGCCTTCTTCAACATGCAGAATGGAGATGCGCCGCTCCTGAAGTCCCTCGCCGACCAATACACGATGAGCGACAACTATCACCAGCCGGTGCTGGGCGGGACGGGACCCGACAGTCAGCCGCTCGGATTTGCGGATCAGGTATTCTTCAGCGACGGGAAAGGCAATCCGGCCACTCCCTTGGCGGCCAACATCTACGATCCCGATCCGGTGGCCGGAACGCTGAACCTCTACACGCGTCGCGCCCAGTGGTTCGACTGCTCGGATTCGAACATTCCGGGCATCGATGCGATCACCGACTATCTAGGCAAGCTGCCCTATCATGTGGAGACGAAGTGCGGCCCCGGCCAGTACTGGCAGGCGGTGAACGTCAACCCCGCCTTCACGCCGAAGGGTTTGCCCCAGAGTGGCCTGATTGTTCCGCAGACCATGCAGCGGAGCATCGGCGACGTTCTGAGTGCGCACAATATCCCGTGGAAATACTACGGTGGCGGGTTCAATGCCGATGGAACCACAAGTCCGTTCGCGGGGAGCTACTGCAACATCTGCAATCCGTTCGAATATGAAGCGAACTATCCGACGGTGGTTCCGGATCACATGCGGGACGTGACTGATCTTTTCACCGATCTGAAAAACGGCACCCTTCCGGCGGTCGCCTATGCGAAGCCCGACGGAACGATGGACGGCCATCCCGCTTCCTCAAAGTGGACGCTGTTCGAAGCGTTTGCCAAGAACATCATCGAACTGGCGCAGAGCAACCCGGAGCAGTGGGCCGAGACCGCGATCTTCGTCACCGTGGACGAAGGCGGCGGCTACTACGACTCGGGCTTTATCCAACCGGTGGACTTCTTCGGCACCGGCCCGCGCATTCCGATGATCGCCGTTTCACCCTACTCGACCGGCGGCCACGTGAGCCACACCTACACCGAGCATTCCTCTTTCGTGAAGTTCGTGGAACGCAACTGGATGCTCGAGGACAAGCTGAGCGACCGCAGCCGCGACAACCTCGCCAATCCGATTCAGGATGACGAGGACAACGTCTACGTCCCGCGCAACATGCCGGCCATCGGCGACTTGTTCGATCTATTCAACTTCGGGCACAGTGGCGGCACCGGCGAATAGGCCAGCGAGTGGAGCAGCGAGCCGCAAGTTGAAACACAACTGCCAGGAACCAAGGGCACGGCGCGAGCCGTGCCCTTGGATTTTTCTTGCCGAGGGCTACTTGCCCGCTTTTCGTTGGACTGCCTGAAGGGAATCGATTCGGGCTCTCACTTCGGCCGCCTTCGCGTCTTCGTTCAACCGGGAAAGAAGGCTGGCGTACTTCTGAAGCAGATTGATTAGGCTTGCGTCATTGGGGCCCACGTTCGCCTCTTGCATTGCGACCGCGCGCTCGTAGGTGGCCTTCGCGTCCGCCAACTTCGTGGGATCTTTTTGCCCTTCTTGCTCGCGAATATCGGCGAGCTCGGTAAGCGTATCGACGATGACTCGATGCCGCGGTCCCAATGAGGTGATTTGGAATTCAAGCACGCCCTGGACAACTGCGTCCGCGTCCTGCAAGCGTCCCTCATGCCGATACAGGTAGATCAGGTTCACGGGAAACAGTGACTCTGCAAAGGTGGGACGACCGGATTGGGAACGAGCCTCCTGTTCTCCGATCTCCAGAGCGTCCTTGTATGACTTCTCAGCTCGGTCCTTGAATCCCTCCCGCTCGAATAATTGGCCGAGTTGATCGATTTCCACTCTTCTGAGTTGGCCATAGTGGCCGCGATCGGAGTCCATTTTTTTCGCGAGCTTGATGGCTTGCTCGTAGGTTTCTTCGGCGGATGGATAGAGGCCATCGTTCACGTATTTCTGGGCGGTTTCGTTCAGTGCGGTGAGTTCCGGGGGAAAGTTCGTGAGGGCACGACGTTCCTGGACCTGGGGCGCCTTGCCTTCCCCGCGATAAATCTCCGCCATAGTCTCTTCAATGCGGCTGCAAAGGCCAAAGCCGTCATGGAACTCGCCCGGGATCATATTGCAAAGCTTCACCTCTTCCGGCATTAACACTTCGGCGTCAACCCATCTCTCCTCTTCGATATAGAATCTCGCGGCCGCGCCGATGATGCTGGCTGCCAGGCCTGCGCCCTCGTTCCAACGAAGATCCGCTTCCTTTGAGCGGACGATGCTGACGGCTTCGTCGAACTCTCGCTCGGCGTCTTGACGGTTGCCGGCGCGGTTCGAGGAAGCGGCGAGGAGACCCAGATCATTTGCGACGCGCAAGTCGGAGCCGCCAAAAGCAGCCCTGTCGATTTCATAGGCGCGCTGCACAAGCGGCAGATAGGCTGTCTCACCTTCCGTACGGGCCACGAGTGGGGCCAATTCTTTCAGATAGATTGCTATCTGCGGATTCTGGGGGTTGTCTTCCTCCAATTTTCGAATGCCGTCCCGGAGCAGATTCTCCGCGTCTAGGAGTCGTCCTTCGTTTTTCGCTTTCGTAATGTCGCGTTGGAGGGAATCGGGAGCTCGATCATTTTGCGCGAAACACGCCGCACCCGAAGCGAGCACCACGAATGGAAGAAGGAATCGTCCGGCCAGCATTCATGTCCCCCGCAGCTTGTCTTCGGGGCCCAGCGCCAGAGCCTAAAGAACAGATGGTGGTGAGAGGATACAACAGAACGGGGAACGAGGGAAAATCGCATGAGGCCGGCCTCTACAACTCGCGAAGGGCGCTCTTGCCCGCTCTCGGTTTCAGTTCGCTTATCGGTTTGCGAGCCGGCCGCGAACGAAAGAGCCGGTTTCATCTCCCATCCAGTCAATCCCGCCCACCACTTTTCGGACGACCACACCGTCTTGGATGACGTATGTTTCCGGGAACTCGTACGTTCCAAAGCTTTGGCCGATCTTGCGCGAGGAGTCACGATAGGTGTTCAAGACGACGTGGTGATCGGCGAGGAAACGCCGATATTTCTGGGCGTCCTCATCCCCACTGATCGCGACAACCACCACGCCCCGAGACTTGAATTTGCGCGCAAAGCTCGTGAGCGAAGGCAGGTCCTGGACGCAGGGAACGCAGGCGGTCTCCCAGAAATTCACGACCAGCAGCTTGCCGCCGAATGCCGTGGGAGCGATGTGCTTGCCGCTGTCCGCTCGGATGGAAAAGTCGGGCGCGCGGTCGCCTTCCTTCGTTTCATGATTTGTCTGAGCCGGCGCGAGACTGCCAAAGCTCAGCAACAGCACAACGACGCACGCGCACCCGATCCAGCGAGATGCGTTGCACGAGTTCCGCATCGGTCCTCCTTCTTCCTTCAAGACTCCTGAATCGCTGCGAGGTCCGGCCCTCTAGTTCTTGGCGCGGTGAGGAACGACAGGCAGAGGATCGCAAAGACGGCTGTTCGAGGACGCGCCTGAGGCGTACGACCCCCTCGATTAAGATAGCCGGATAGTAACAAATTTCTTGGTGCCGAGTACGAGCCATTGATCCTCTTGACCGCCGTGGTAGCGTACGTGCGTGAATGAGAATCAACGCGATGCGGGACTGGTGCGTTCCGTTGGGACGTGGGGCCTTGCGGCGGGCATCTTCAACATCGTTGTCGGCGCCGGAATTTTTGCCGTGCCGGCCGCGCTGGCTGCTTCCCTGGGACCCTACGCTCCAGCGGCTTTCCTGGTGTGCGCGATCGCGATTGGATCGGTGGCGATCTGCTTCGCCGAGGGCGGCAGCCGGATTCCCACGAGCGGCGGCGCATACGGATACATCGAAGCCGCTTTCGGCCCACTCGTGGGCTACGTGGCCGGCACACTTTTTTGGTTTGCAGATGCGCTGGCGTGCGGCGGAATCGCGGCCGCATTTGCGGATGTTGTGGCGAGCCCCCTTCCCGTGCGGTGGATTTCGGCTGGGCGTGCAGCGGCAATCGTCGCCGTGATTGGCGGCATCGCACTCGTAAACGCCGGAGGAGTCACACGAGGGGTGCGGCTGATCGATGCGGCGGCGATGCTGAAGCTCGTTCCGCTTTCGATTTTTGTGTTCGCCGGCGCGGGCGCGATTCGCCACGCGAACTTTTCGGGAGGCGTGCCGGCCGGTTCGGCTGGCGCGGGACGCGCCATGATTCTGAGCCTCTTTTCGTTCACGGGCATGGAGGGGCCGCTGGCAGCGAGCGGCGAAGTGACGCGGCCGGCGCGCACGATCCCTCGCGCTCTGGCGATCGCGATGGTGTCCGCCACCGCGCTGTACATCGCGATCCAGGCGGTCGCCCAAGGAATCCTGGGTCCGGCGCTCGCAACCTCCAGCGTCCCGCTGGCGGACGCGATGGCGCGCGTGAATCCGGCACTGCGGCTTCTGCTGCTGGCGGGCGCGGCGATATCGATGTTCGCGTACATCAGCGGCGATATCCTGGGAAGCCCGCGCATGCTGTTTGCGTTCGGGCGGGATGGGCTCCTGCCGAAATTCCTCGGGCGGTTACACCCGCGCAGCCACGCGCCGTACGTCGCGATCTTTAGTTACGCCGCGTTGGCGATCGGCTTCGCGCTGACGGGAACGTTCGCCGAGTTGGCTGTACTGTCTACGCTCGCCGTTTCTGTGTTGTACATCGGCGGCTGCGCGGCGTCGTGGAAGCTGGCTCGCCGGGGGGTTGCGCTGGCCGGTGCGCCGCTGAATTTCAAGTGGCTCGGAACCGCCGCGGTGGTGGGCATTGGCAGCATGCTGGCGATGATCGCGCTGGCCTCGCGCGCCGAAATCGTGGGCCTGCTGGCAATGGTGGGCGCGAGCGCGCTCATTTATGTGGTGCAGACGCGGAGCTTGGCCGCGCGGAGCGCGCGAGGCGGAGTCAAGACTGGTCTCTGAGTACGGCCATCGCCGCGTTGCGCCCGTTGATGCCGATTACGCTTCCTCCCGGATGAGTACACGCCCCGCACAGATAGACTCCCGGCATCGGTGTGCGCGCCGATAGCCGGTTCGACCACATGTAGGGAGGCAGGCACTCGCCTTGAAAAATGTGCCCGCCGGTGAGTCCCACTTTCTTTTCAATGTCGGGCGGACCGAGAACTTGCGCATCGATGACCACAGTTTCGATGTTGGAACAAAAGCGGGCCAGGGAATCGAGCGCGAGATCGCGGACTTCCTCGCGGCGTTCATCCCATGAGCCGCGCGCGAACCGGTAGGGGACGTACTGCGCGAAAACGCTCATGGTGTGCTGCCCGGCCGGGGCCACCGAAGAATCGTGCACACTCTGGAAATAAAGCTCGCACCACAAGTGCTCCGGCAATTCGCCCCGGCGGGCTGCGCTGAACGCAGCTTTCCATTCCAGCTTCGTGAGCGGCGCGTTGATTTGGCCGTAGTGGTGAGGCTCGCTTGTGCCGGGCCGCGCGGTGAAATTGGGCAGTTCGCGCAAAAGCACGTTCAGTTTCACGGTGCAGCCCTCGATGGGAACCGATTCAACCTGCTTGCGCCAGCTAGGATCTGCGGCGGGACCGAGCAGCCGAAGCGTCTGCCGCGGATCGGCGTTCGAAATCACGATGGGAGCAGCGAGCAATTCACCGCTCTCGAGAACGACGCCCTGTCCCGGTTCGATCCGCGCGACGGGAACGCCGCAGGCCACCACGGCTCCGGCTTCTCGGGCGGCATCGCAGAAATAGAATGACACCATGCCCATGCCGCCCTTCACGTAGCCCCACATTCCGGGCATCCCGCAAAGCCGTCCGGAAGAATGGTGGAAGCGGATGCTGGCCGTTCCGGCGTCGAACGGGCTGGCGTTCGTGCCGATGACTCCCTGGCCCAAGTAGGCGACCTGCAACCGCTCATCGCGCAAATAACGCTCAACGAACTCCGCCATCGACCAGTCAAACAGGAGGTGCGCGGCTTCGTCGTCATCGCCGAGGCGCTCTTCGATCTGGACGCGTGTGGGAGCGTCGCCGATCCATAGATCGCCGGCGCCGGCGGGACGCAAAGCGTCGCGCAGCCGGCGAATCACGTCGCTCATGGCGCGCCAGCCGTGCACGTCCCCGGGCGAGAATCTGCGAATCTCCGCTTCGCACTGCTCGTCATCGTCCCAAAGTTGAATGCTGGAGCCGTCGAGGAACGGAACGAAGAGGCCGTTGACGGCCGGAGTCCAGTGAAAACCGCGTTGAGGCAGATTCAGTTCGGAGACGACGAGCGGATGCAGGAGGCCGGCCAAATACGCGCAGGGAGACATCCGCACGCCGGGGAACGGCTCTTCGAGGGTGCACGCGCCGCCCACTCTCGTGCGGCTCTCGAGCACAATCACGCGCTTCCCCGCGCGAGCGAGATAAGCCGCACAGGCAAGGCCGTTGTGGCCCGCGCCCACGACGATCGCATCCCAGGTGCGCGCAGACAGCTCACGAATGGGAGCAGGCAGGCCGAGTTCTCCGAGAGCCGCAGCCGTGGCGGAAGTCATGGCCGTAGTATGAACTCGGGATCGCGAATGGTGAAGCGAAGAGCGTGGTCGGACTTACAACTCGCGAAGGGCGGTAGCCACTGGCGTGTTGGCGGCGCGAATCGCAGGCAACAGGCCGCCGACGATTCCCATGGCGAGCGCGAAGATAACGCCATTCAGCAGCAAGTCCGGCGTCACCTTGAAAGCGAAGGCCAGGCTCGAAAACGTCTGCCAGTTGATGGTGGCGGTGGTCAGGCCGTTCAGCGGCAGTACGGCCACACAACCGACGAGTCCGCCAATGAAGGAGATCAGGAGCGCTTCGATCAGAAACGAGATGACCACGGCGACAGCGCCGAAGCCGAGGGCGCGCATGGTGGCGATTTCGCGGCCGCGCTCGGCGACCGCGGAGTACATGGTGTTGAGCCCGGCGAAGATGGCGCCGATGGCCATGATGGAAGCGACGACGCCTCCGAGAATGGTGATCAGCGTGGTCATCCGAGTGGACTGCTTCGCGTAGTAGTCGATCTCGCGCACCACGTCGACGTTCAGCCGCGGGTCGGCGGTGATGGCATCCTTGAATTGCTGGAACGTATCGGGCGAGGCGAGATGCACCGTTACGGACTGGAAGATGTTCGGCGGGCGCTTCAGGACTTGATTCAGGATGGCTCCGTCGCACCAGACTTCGGAATCGAAGGCGGAGCCGCCGGCGTCAAACACACCGACGACCTGCCAGGGATTGCCGCCAAACTTGACCGTGTTGCCCACCGTCAAGCCGGCGTAGGTCGTGGACGCATTTTTGCCGACGACCAGCTCGTTCAGGCCGGGGTTGAACATGCGGCCTTGCGCGATCTTGACGAAGGTGCGAATGCGCAGGACATTCGGCGAGACCCCGCGGACCTGCACATTGGCGTCCGTGCCGGTGCTGATCATCGGAAACGGAATGACACCGACCACTTCCTCGGTGACGAGCGGGCCGTCCGAAGCGCGCGCGATTCCCGGCGCATCCTGAATGATCTTGACGCTATCCAGCGTGACGCCGCCCATCATTTCGGAAGTTGAACCCGCGCGCATCACCAGCGCGTTTCCCGGCGAGCCGGAGGCCACCAGCGTCGCGCGGAAGCCGCGGGCGAGCGAGAGCATGGCCACGAACACGCCAACCGTTCCCGCGATTCCAATCACCGCGACAATCGCGGAGGTCCAGCGGGCGCGAACGCTTCGTATGTTGTAGATCAACGGTATGGCCATGGATCAGACCCTCCGAAGCGCGTTGACGACGCGCATGCGCATCGCGCCCATTCCCGGGAGAAACCCGCTGGCCAGTCCGACGGCGACCGCCGCAACGAGGCCCAGCACCAGAATCGATGGCTCCAGCACAAGCTGCGGCAACATGCCGTTCAGCGCACTGGCGAGAGCGGGAATCGCGAGGAGCGCGAGGCCCAGTCCGAGCAGGCCGCCGATCACGGCGATCGCCAGGGACTCGGCCAGCACAAAAAATAGAACGGCGCGTCCCGAAAAGCCGATGGCTTTCAGGACTGCGAGCTCCGCCGTGCGCTCGCGAACGGAGATGGCCATCGTGTTGCCGGTCACGAGAAGCAGCGTGAAAAAGACCACCGAGCCGATCGTCAGAATCAGGAACTGGATGTTGCCGAACTGCTTCACCCAGCCCGCGGCGAAAGCAGATTCCGTTTCTGTTTTCGTTTCGCTCGAAGAGTTTGCAAATTTGTCGTCGATGGCTTTCGCGACGCGCACGGAATCCTCGGGATTGTTCACGCGGAGGACGTACCAGCCGATCTGCCCTTTCGCTTCCTGCGGAACTTTCTCCTCAAAGTAATCCCATTGAAGCCAGAACTGGGTCTCGTCCATTTCGGGGCGCTCGCCGTGGTAAATGCCGTCCAGGTTAAATTCCCAGGAACCGCCACCATACAAGGTGGTCTTGATCGGAATTCGGTCACCGATCTTCCAGTGGAAGCGTTCGGCCGTTTTGGCTCCCGCGATCGCTCCCTGGCGGTCCTTGAGGAAGGCGTTCCATTGGTCATCGGGGACGACCAGCTCGGGAAAGACCTGGCGCTGATTTTCCGGATCGATGACGAACTGCGGGAAGAAGTTTTTCTCATCCTGGTAAACGCCGCCGAACCAGTTGTTGTGCGTGATCGATTTGACGCCGGGAATCTGCAGGATCTGGTCGCGATACTTGAGCGGAATCAGATTGATGATGGAGACGCGATCGATGACGACAAGGCGGTCCGCGCCGGCAATATCCGCGCCGCGATTGAACGCACCGTTAACAACGGCGAGAAACACAAACAGGAACAGCGCGACGGCGAACGAGCCGATCGTGAGGATCAAGCGAATCTTCTTGCGGAAGAGATTGGCGAAGATCAACGCGCTGAATTTCATGCCGCGCCTCCCGCCCCCACGCCCTGCTCAAGCTTGGAGGCTTCCACCAGAACGCCCTTCTCGAGATGCAGCGTGGTATGGGCCCGCGCCGCGACCACCGGATCGTGCGTCACCATCAGCACGGTTTTGCCGTACTTCCCGACCAGCTCGTCCACCAGCGCCATCACTTCGTCGGCGCTTTTGCGGTCCAGATCGCCCGTGGGCTCATCGCAGAGCAGGAAGGTCGGATCTGAGACGATGGCGCGCGCGATTGTGACGCGCTGTTCCTGGCCGCCTGAAAGCTGCCGAGGGTAGTGGCCCATGCGGTCGGATAGACCCACGACGCTGAGCGCGGTTTCCACGTGTTTGCGCCGCTCGGACTTGGAGAGCTTGGTCAGCAGAAGCGGCAGCTCCACGTTCTGAAACGCGGTGAGCACCGGAATCAGGTTGTACATCTGGAAGATGAATCCCACGTGGCGCGCGCGCCACTCCGTCAGCTTGCTCGAGGACATGTGCGTGATCTCGTCGCCGTCGACGGTGATGCTGCCCGCCGAGGGCACGTCGAGGCCGCCCAGCAGATTGAGCAATGTCGTCTTGCCCGAACCGCTCGGGCCCATGAAGGCGACGAAGTCGCCCTTGTCCACGTCGAGGTTCAATCCCTGCAGGACTTGAATTTTTTCGCCGCCGCGGCTGTACGTCTTGTTCAAGCCGCGCACGCGGATCAAGCTTTGCGAGGACGCGCTTCCATCCACTCGAATCATGCCGGTTTTCTCCTATTGGCCGATTTCGACTTTTTCACCGTCACGCAAATTCTCGGGGCCCTTGACCACAATGGAGTCGCCCGGCGCGAGGCCGCCCATCACACCGACGTCCGTCCCTCTGTCCGTTCCGAGGCTGACCGCGCGGCGCTCAACCGCTCCGTCCTTGATCAGATACACGAACGAAGCATTGGAGTCCGACCGCACCGCGCTTTTGGGGATGTAGGCAACCGCCTCCGGAGCTTTCCCCGCTCCCTGTTTGGCTGCCGGCTTGGGCTCCTCGAGAAAGGCGACTTTCACGCCCATGTCCGGAAGAATCTTGTCGTCGAGTTTCAAGAACGAAATGCGCACTTTCACCGTGGCCTTTTGACGGTCCGCTGTGGGAATCACCGTGCGGACCTTAGCGCCGTAGGGCGCATCCGGAAAGGCGTCCAGTGTCGCCCTCACAGCTTGCCCCTCCTTCACCCGCGCGATGTAAGACTCGTTGACGTCGACTTCGATTTCGTTGGAATTCATATCCACGATCGTCGCGATGCCGGTGCGCGTAAATCCGCCTCCCGCCGAGTTGGGCGACACCATTTCCCCGACCTGCGCATCCTTGGAAACCACGATCCCCGCGAACGGCGCATGGATGCTGCAATTATCCACCGCTTGCCGCGCCTCGGCGATGCGCGCCTCAGAGGCCGCGACCTGCTGCTTGGCGAGGGTGATTTTCGCTCGCAAGCTGTCGGCCGTGGTGCGGGCGTTGTCGAGAGCTTCTTGCGTTCCGATGCCGGCGTCGTGCAATTGCTGCGCGCGCTTCAATTCAATCTCGGCGTTTCGGAGCTGGACTTCGAGGTCGGCGATGGCGGCCTCGGCGGAATCGCGGTCCGCCTTCGTGGAGTCGAGGGCGCGTTTGTAGTCCGCATCGTCCAGCGTCGCGAGCATCTGGCCTTCCTTGACCCGCGTGCCTTCATCGAAAAAAACAGCTGTGACCCGTCCGGTAATTTTCGCGGCGATCGTCGCGCGCCGCCGCGGCGTGATGTACCCACTGGCATTCAGGGCGGTCTGCGGCCCGCCGGAGTCGGGTTTGGCCACGGTGGCCACCTGCACGACCGGCGCGCGGCTCCGTAGCGAGAAGGCGGCCGCCACGATCGCCATGAACACGATCACCGGAATCAGCGCGTACGTTACGCGCTTGCGCATGCCGGACTTGCTGCGCTTATCGTCCGAGATTCGCAGCGTGCCCAGATCGGGTTTTGGAGAATCCAGCTGACTCGACATTCGCGCTCCGGTAGCTTTATGCGAAGCCGGCGGTCCCACTCAAGGCCGCGGCCCTTTGAGACGGCAGGCTGCGGAGATCACCTGCAAGCCGCTATTCTATCGCGTCCTTGGCCATCTCGCGATTTTGATCGGGATATTTCCTGGTAATCCTTCGGGGGGTTCGGAGGGAACAAGAAGTCTGATTCCTGGTCGTGCGCCCAACCCCCGTTTTCTGTTGAGCCCATCGGATGTACACTAAGGTGTCCCCGCCGAGGAGGCCTTATGCGGAACTACCCCTTCCCGCTAGCGGCGGTTCTTGTTTTGGCGGCAGCGTGCGCGTCGCAGGCGGCGGAAAAGCCGCGCCCGGCGCAGGCGAGTCAAAATCACCCTCAAAATCCGGCGAAAAGAGTCTGGACGAATGACGATATGGATCAGCTTCGCGCGCGGAGCATGATTTCCATTGTCGGGCAGGAGCCCTCGCAAGCGGCCGCCTCGGAGCAGGCCACCCCTTCGGCGAGCGAGGCGTCGTTCCCGGTGTACGAGTCGCGGCTCGACGATCCCGAGTGGTACGCCCAGACGGCGGCAGCGCTGCAGGCCGAACTCGACCAACGCGAAGCGGATCTTCAGCAGCAGCAAGAGGCGCTGACGCTGGCCAAGGACCGCATCACTCAACCCGGAGTCAATTTGAACGAGCCGAGCGTCGGAGTGACGCCGGCTGCGGCGCTCGAAGTCCTCCAGGGGCGCGTCCAGGAAATTCAAAGCCAGCTCGACGAACTTGCCGACCTGGCGCGCCGGCACGATATTCCGCCGGGCGATTTGCGCGGCTAGGCGCAGCAGCCTTTTCGCAACTTCAAGAAGGAGTAGATCCCTCGGGCAAACCCCGCCCTCGGGATGACAAATTTACAGTTTTTCCTTTCCGCGACTCCTGAATTCTGTCTTACGGGAACCACCAGGTGAATTTCGCGTAGACGCTCCGCTTGATGAGTCCGGAGTTCACGAGCGTCAGCGCATCATTCGATTCCAGGTGGTGATCCCGCAGCAGGTTCTGGCCCACGATGCTGAATTCGCCGCGTTCCCCGAATTTCCAGGAGAGCTGTGAGTCGATACGAGTGTACGAAGGAACCTCATCGGATCGGAGCGCGTTGACGAAGTACGCATTAGCGTCCAAGGTAAGGCTGTGAAAGAGCTCTACGTGAGATCGCAGCTGCGCCTGGTGTTGCGGGTTCGCACCCTGAGTGCCAGGCGCAGTCGTGGTGTCCTGACTGGTGGACTCAGTGTGGAGATGCATTTCGAGGAATGCATAGCTCGGACTTAGCGTCCAGCGGTTCGTCAGCTTCATGCTGGCCGCCACCTCGCCGCCTTCGGTCGCGCCGTACATTAGATTTCCAAATGTAAGCGGCATCAGGAAACGGGCCGGGGCGGGCGTTGGTCGGAACACTTCCGTGCCCGGCTCGACGGTTTGAAGGTGATCGTAACGATCGTAAAATAGTGAAAGATCGATGGATAGCCGTGCAAGAGGCTGCGCCCGGTAACCAGCCTCGAACGCAAGAAGGTGCTCGGACGGAGACTTCGGATTGCCGAACAAAACGACTTCCAACGGAGTGGCCGACCCATTCGGATCAGGGAACACGGCCAGGGCAGCGTCGAGACTTGTGTCCCTCTGATCGGGCGTGCGCGCGGCCCGGGAGGCCGCGGCCCAAAACGTTTCCCAATTCGCAGGGGTCCACGCCAGTCGGACACTTGGTTCAGCATCCCAACCCGTAAAATAGCTGCTTTCAAATTTTGACCCGATCGTCAGGAGCACTCGGTTGGGATCGATCGCGACGGTGTCCTGAGCAAAAAGATCGAAGAGGTGAAGCACGGGGTCGGGCGGATTGAACGCCTCGTCGATGGTTCCAAGCGTGTGATCCCAGGTCTGCCGGTAGCCAGCCCCCCAATTCCAATCCTGGCGCGATCCCCACGCAAAATGGTGCACGAAATCGAAATCGATGGTGTGGCGGGTCTCGGTCGCGTCAGGGCCGGTCCGCGTGTAGTTGTCAAAATAAAATTGCAGGCTGAAATCCGAGCGGCTCGAAAAGGTATGGTTCCACCGGCTCAGGATATTTCCGCCGGACATGCTCATGCGCTCGTCCAGATTGTTCGTCACGGGGGGATCAATCGAAAAAATATGGATGATCGTGGCGTCTTCCCGTCCGCCGTATACGTCTCCCTCAATCGTGACGGAGTCCCGGGAAGAGATCGACGAGTCGGCTCGGAACCCTCCATGCAGTAGGTGCCAGGGATCGTCTCCGCTTTCGCCGTCCTGCTCGGGGAAGGCGCCGTGGTCAAGGTACTTCAGAAAGATGCGGTAGCTTGTGTTCTTGCTCACCGTCCCGCCATACCGGGCCACGCCGTACGCCTGCCCGTCGGACCCACCCGCCCCTGAGACGAGCCCACCTTGCGTGTCCTTCGCAATTTTCGTGACGATGTTCACCACGCCGTTGACGGCGTTCGCGCCCCACACCGTCGCGCCCGGCCCGCGAATGACCTCGATCCGGTCAATGTCCTCCAAGGGCACGTCCTGCGTGTCCCAATTCACGCCGCCCAGGAGCGGCGTGTACACCGCGCGGCCGTCGATGAGCACCAGAAGCTTGTTGCTGAATTGCTCATCGAATCCGCGAGTCGAAATCGCCCAGGTGTTGGCGTTGATCTGGTCCACATCCATCCCAGGCACCATGCGCAGCAGGTCCGGAATATTCGTCGCGCCGGAGCGGCGAATATCCTCCTGGGTGATTACGTAAATTGCGGCGGCCGCCTGCGACATCTTCTGTTCCTTCTTAGAAACGGAAGTCACTTTGATGTCCATCAAGTCTTCGAGCGAGATCTGGGTGAGGTCGCGCGCGCTGGCGGCTTGCGCTGTCTGTGTGGCTGGCGGAGAAAATTGCCCCTGGATTTCGCCGGGGAAAATCGACAAGCTCAAGACAATCAGTCCACCGAGCCGTCTCCGAATCTTCCGCGAAATCGACGCAGCTTTCGCCCTGGGCACATTGCCCTCCACGAAGATCGAGAGCAGGTTTCCGGCCATCCTGCACACAATTTCGGGTGGGCAATCGACTGATATTAAAAAGGTTGTTCCAAATGGAATCGCTAAGAGTTTCGGGAATCCGAGAAGGAAATGCTATGAGTTCCAAGCCTGAACTTCGAAGCAGGGATCAAATCCAAATTGGGACGACGCGAGCCTTTTTGAGTCCTGCAACGCAACAGCTCCCGACTGACCGATTCTGATGTCGCCACTACTTCGCCGGGGGACTCGCCGGCGGAGCAGAGCCTGAGTCAGCGGGTGGGCCTACCGGCAGACCCTTTCCACCATTTCCGGCGAGGTACTTCATTGCCGTAGCCGCGAGGCCATCGAGCGGCCCGCCCCCGTTCGATGCGCTGGTGACGAGAATGTCCGGGACAAACTTCGTGCTTCCATCCGCGAGCGCCGTGATGACGTTCACCAATGCAGTTGCATTCGAACCAAGCGCGCGCACTTGCGCCTCGTACCCGCGAGCCCTTGCCAAACCCACCGCCTCCACCTCGGCTCCCTTCGCCGTGCCGGTCTGGCGGATGAATTCCGCCTCGCCTCGCGCCTCTTCGGTTCGCGCATTCGCATTGTTTGTCTTGATATCGACGCCCACTTTTGATTTCGCCAGGTCGGCCTGCATTTCCGCCGTTCCTTTCGCATTTTCCATGGCGATGCGCTCTTCCTGCGAGGCGCGCTGTTTGCGATACGTTTCGATCTCTTGGTTGGCGATTTCGCGCTGGGTCAAAACCTTCACTAAGTCCTGCGGCAGGACGACGTCCTGGATGTAGACTCCCCGCGTCTCGACGCGGTATTGATCGAGCTGCTCTTTCATGTGTTGAAACGCTTCCTCTTGCACTTGCTGGCGCGTTTCGATGAAGCGAATCGCCGGCATGCTCTGCAATTTGTCGCGGAAGTGATTGCCCACGGCGGCCTGCAAAACCTCATTCACCAGATTCATCATCGTCCCAACCATGGAAATCACGCGCGGCGCGTTCGTATCCGGGACGTGAATTTGCACCTGCAAATCGATGGCGAAAACGAATCCTTCGTTGCTCTTGGCCACGATCTGCTTCAACTGCGCGTCCAGATTGTGAGCTGCCGATACTTCGTCGGCCCAATTCAAGGTCAGAATGGAAGTGGGAACAATTTCCGCCTGATAGCAGCGGGGATTGAGCGGATATTTCCCGGTTCTCAACGCCTCCTCCCAGATGCCGCGGTGCCCCGGCCGGACGAGGGTTCCGAATTTGAAATCACTGCCCGAGGTGTCATGCGTCGGCAATCCCACGTAAGCTTTGACCACGGCGACCTGGCCTTGTTGCACGACCAGCATCCAGACCAGCTCGACGGCGACCAGAAACGGATTCAGGGCGTAGGCGCCATAGAGGAGAGGGTCGTGCTGCAGGCCGATCCGCCCGCCGCTGTCCAGGAATGCCTGGAAATCCTGATAGTTATTGTGCAGATTGTTTTTGTTGCCGAGCAACACCTCGATGATGTCGCCATCGGTCGCCTTCGCTCCTTCCATCTTGTCAAGATCGGCGAAGCCGCCCAAGCGGCTGGCGATGTCGCCGGAGGGAAGCGGGTCGCCTTCGAACACGGTGACAATGCCCACCATATCAAGCATCGTGCTGTCTTTCGCGGCCGCTTTCGGCTCGATCCGCACCAAATTGAGCTGCTCCGGACGCAGGCCGAACGCCTCCGGTGTCAGCGTTTCATCCTTGGCGGCCCGGGATCGAAGTTCCGGCGATACCGGCAGGCCATACACCTTGCTCTTGGTAATCACCAGAAACCCAACTGGATGAACGGGGGCCAATGTGCCCGGCGGAAATACCGGCCTTTGCACGCCCTTCTGCCCGCCACTCGCAACAAAGGAACGGAGATCCGAGAAGTTCCCGAACGCTTTCTTGTAAACAGCCGACTTGGCCCCGATCGGCAGCGGTGAGCCCACCTGCGCGATGACCACTCCAATCTCACCGGCAGGAACCTGCACCCACGGGTACATTTGAACTTCGTAAAGCAGCCACGGCTTCCAGCGCCGGCCGGCCATCAGGAGATCGGCTTGGTAGCCGGCTTCGCCGTGGAACGCAATTGGGTTGTCGTCTTTCAGCTTGCGGAATCCAAAGCGCTTCATCACGAGACCCACCTCGGTGGGTCCCACGACGCGAACGGACATCCATAGGTAAAAGGCAATCAACACGACGCAGGCATCAAGGAAGGGATGGTCCATGAGCATGGATAACATGATGGTAACTCCTCTCCGGAGTGGCTGCGATGCTCTGACAAGTCAGGGGTCTTGTCAAGCGGCCCGGGCTGCGGAAAACGGTGCGGACCCCGGCGGCGCCTAGCGGGGCGTCTCCGCGCGGTAGAGTTCCGCGGTGTTGAAAATGGCTGAAGCGACAAGCATCACAGCCATGCCGGTGATTGCCGCGAGTCCTCCTACGTCAAACAGGCGATACGGCGACCCGAACGCCCGCGCGTCGGGACGGAACCACAGGGCCACGTTTCCGAGCGAAAGCAAAATGCGAATTTCCGTGGGGCCGAACTTCGCGAACGACAATTGAAACTTTCCGAGGGAATAGGCCGCGAGGTACGACTGAATCGAAAGCATCAGGAACGCGACGAACATGCCGAGTGCGATTCTCCAATCGAGGAAGCCCGAGAGCGCCAGGCCGCCCATCAGAAACAAGCCGCCGAACGTGTCAATCATGTGATCAACATAGAAGCCGTAGCGGGGCGCTGCCGGTTGCGCAGGCGCGCGAGCGTGCCGTCGAGGCTGTCGCCAAACCAATTGAGCGCCAGAAAAAATGTCGCGAGGACGAGGCCCGCGCGATTTGTTCGCGCGAAAGCGTAGCTTCCGCCCGCGAGCAGCATCGCGACACACCCGATGAACGTCAGATGATCGGAGTTGACGCGAGCCGGGAGGCGCGCCGCGAGCCACGCGAGGGTTTTCTGCTCGGCCTCCGCCGAGAAGCTTTGCTGCAGCCGCGCGGCGTCTCGAAAGCGCGAAACGTCTTTTTTCTTGGGCGTCTTCCTTTCGGTTGCGCCGCTTGAGTTCGATGGTGCTTTGATGCGTGAAGGATCATTCGTCATGTCCGTTTTCCTTTCTGGAGAATTGGGCGTGCGCTAACGTCCTGCCTGTGCGGCCTCGCGCAGAACCGCCGCGCGGGTGGACTGCAACGTAAACTCCAGCGATTCCCTCGGCACGCTCTCGACCATGGGCCCGATCAGCCACGCGAGGCCCGTGGGAATGTCCCGCGTCAGCGAAATCGCTTCGCACTGCACGTAAACGCCACGGCCCGAATCGAAATATCGCCAGTAGGAGTTGAGCCTCCACAAGAATCCGCCGTCTTTTCCCGGCGGCAACTCGCGCTCGTCCGGCTCGCCGGCGTTCTCGACCTGCGCGATTCGCGTGCTGAACGAATCGCTGTCCTCGCGTCCGGGGCCCAGGACGTGGTGGTGCACGTCGAAATTGGCGTCGAGAATGATCGTCAGGATCTTTTTCTTTCTCAGCCGGTAAAAAATCTTAAAGTCTTCACCCTTGTGTTCGATCGTCTTCGACTGCGTGACTTCCGGCGCGTAATCCCGCGCGTGGCGGTCGTAGTCCTGAACGACGGCCAGCACCTGTTCCAGGGTGACGCCCGGAATGAAAATCGTGCCCACCCAGTGATGAATCATGGCGCCGGGCGTCGCGCTTCGGCCCGAAGGATCGGCCGTCCGCAAACGTTCCGAAATCTCCTCGCCGCGCTGCAAACGCGCCTGGACATCGCCGCGGCGCGGCTCCGCTAGGCCGTCGACCCAGAGGAAAGCGCCGCCCGGCGCCATCTCGCGCTCCATCCGCGGTTCAGTGAGGCGAATGTATTGGTCGAAGCCCTGGGTGGCCTCCGGCTTCAAATTCGTGGCGCCCGCCGATGAAGGGGCGAGCAGCAGAAGAATCACGAGCGCCCACGGGCCGCGAATTGGACCACGATTTCGAATGGCTGCCTCCCTGCGCGAGCGAACATGACCGAAGACCGAGTCAACTTGCAATACACAGCGCGTCAATCTCTGTCGATTCGGCATCATTTCGTAAATGTAATAAAGCTTTGGTCTTGGACGCGCACATCCATTAAACTAGTTGCTCATTTTCAAAGGCGAGCAGGATTTCGTGGCCGAATCAACCCAGCCAAAATGTATTTTTCGTTTCGGTCTGTTTGAGCTGGACAGCGCCACGGGCGAATTGCGCAAGGAGGGGATCGCGCGGCCGCGAGTGCAGGGGCAGCCGCTCGAGATCCTGCTGCACCTGCTCTCGCAGCCCGGCGAAGTGGTCTCCCGGGAAGAGCTGCGCGCGCAATTGTGGCCGGCGGATACGTTTGTCGATTACGACCACAGCCTCAACGCCGCGGTGAACAAGCTCCGCGACGCCCTGAACGATTCCGCCGAGAACCCGCGATTCATCCAGACGATTCCGCGGCGGGGCTACCGCTTCATCGCTTCGGTGCAGGTGGCAGATGGGGCGGCTGCGCCCATCGCCGAATCCAAGCCAGTGGCGAGCCCGGCCTCGGAAAGCGCTGCGCCGGCGATCTTGCCGGCTCCCGACGAAAAGCGCAGCTATGCGCTGAGCGACTCTCACGATCTTCCCGACGCACCGCGCGGCGTCATTCAACTTCTCTTCTCGCTCATTCAGGTGATGTACCTATCGTTTTACATCACCTCGCTGGCGCGCCTGCATTGGGTCGAGCCGATTCTTTCCCAGGCGGTCCAGCACCCGAAATGGCTCTTCGGCACGCTCGTCGTCACGGCGCTTGCTGGAATCCCTGTGCGTCTGTATTTGCTTTCCGCTTCGATTTTCGGATACCGCGGACTGCCGGTGAAATTCCATCTGCTGTTTCCGGTTATCCTGCCGCTGGATGAGCTGTGGGCCCTCGCGCCGTTTCTACTGGTGGAGCAAATTGGCCTGGGACTCGCGCTCGCGGCCACGGCTGCGCTGCTCTATCTTCCCTTCTCGCAGCGCAGCTTGATGCTGATGGGCGAATTCAGCCGCAAGCAACAAGAGAATCTCTAGCTGTTGTAGGCTTGGTCGCTCGCCGCGTCTGCAGTAAGCTTCCGTACCAGTGTGTTCCGCGGATGACGCGGCGAAAATCATTCCGTCCAGGTGCGATGATGCGACACGCAGCAATCTCGGCGGTCATTTCCTGCTCTCTGTTCTTTGCGTTCAACACCTCCAGGCCTCCGCGCGCCCAGTCGGAATCGGCCGGCGACCCGGTCAAGATTCTGGTCAGCCGGCTCGACCTCGAGCGCTACAAGGCCACGATCAAAGGCCTGACCGAGTTCGGCGACCGCCGCCAGGGCACCGATCGCAATCGCAACGCGATCAACTGGATCGAGTCCCGGCTGAAAAGTTACGGCTGCACGAATATCGAACGCCTGAAGTACGACTACCAGCCGATCAACGCTGACACGCGCAACTCGATGCCGTATACCGCAGCTGGACCTGGCACGCCGACGCCTCCCGACGCAACGTCTGTGGGTGGAGGGCGGCCCAGGGGCCTGCGCGTTCGCACCGGAGTGAACAATGATCCCAACGCGCAGCCGGACCCGAAAATTCGCGCGCTCGATTCCCAGCCGTCAACGCCCGGCGCGCGCGAGGAGGTCTATTGCACGAAGGTAGGCGTTGCGCATCCCGAGGAAATGTACATCGTCAGCGCACACATGGACGGCATCGGCTGGGGCGAAGCGGCCAATGATGACGGCTCGGGCACAGCTCTCGTCATGGAACTCGCGCGCGTACTGAGTGGCGCGGACGTGGAGACGCAGCGCTCGATTCGCTTTATTTTCTGGAACAATGAAGAAACGGGGCTCAACGGCAGCACCGCGTACGTCGAGCAACGCAAGGACCTGCAAGGAAAAGAATCCCCCACGGGATCGGGGAAGTATCCCGAGCCGAAGTGGCTTGGAATGATTCAACACGACATGCTGCTCTTCGACCACGGCGCTCCGCGCGAAGACGGCAGCATGAGCAAAGAGCAGCGCCCCGAAGCCGACATCAACGTCGAATTCCAAGTGAACTCGAAATTCGCCGCCGAGTCGCAGGCCCTGGCTTGGGCGCTCGAGCAAGCCGACGAAAAATACGCGACGGACTATCCGACGATTGTTGGCAGCCACATGACCAACACCGATTCCAACCCTTTCATGAACGAAGCGCCCGCCATCAGCGTGCGCGAAAACGAGCGCGGCACCCAGATCGGCAACGGCTGGGACCCGCAGTGGCACCAGCCCACCGACCTCTACTCCACGTACAACGACAAGGATTTTCGCCTCGGCCTGAATGCGGCGCAGACGACGTTGGCCGCGACCGCGAGATTGGCGGGCGCTAGCGTGACAAAGTAGACCGCGCGACATACTGAGATACTGAGAGCCCGCCCAGAGGCCTCTCTACTTAGCGGGCCTCTGCGGTGCGCTCCAGTTCACAATCGGTCCCATCCGGGGAATGTTCAGACCTGCTGCGGCAGCGGTGCGCCTAAAATGTTTCTCGGGAGGATCCATGACCAGCCATCCGGAAAAGCAGCCGTTGGAGGTTCGGATCGAAAGACTGGAGAGGCAAAACCGGCTTTTCCGACGTGGGGCGCTTACATGCCTGATCGCATTCGTGTCCGTAGGCTTGATGGGGCAGACGAAGCATCCACCACGCAAAGCGGCCCCGGCGCCCGCGGCTCCGGTGGTGCCCGAAAAAATCGAAGCGCAAAGCTTTATGATGAAAGACAGCAGCGGTAAGATTCGCGCGGAGCTATCGATGGCGGGCACAGGGCCGGCTCTCAAGCTGCTCGACGAGAGCGGGACGCCGCTGATGACGCTTTCCTTGAACGACGGCAGTCCTAAAGGACCCATGATGCTTTTGTCGGATGCCCAGCATCAGGCGGGGTTCTCCCTCAGCGTTTTGGAGGGTATGGGCTCCCAGCTATCGCTCGCCGGCGCGCGTCCCGATATTCAAGCGCGCATGGTCGTGGCGCCGGACGGAACGTCGCTCGAAATGTCCGACGCCGACGGTTTCGCGACGAGTATCGGGAACGGAATGCAAGCTTCGAAGGGCAAGCAGCCAAAGAAAACCACCGCCGCCTCCGTGACCCTCTATGGCAAAGACCGGAAGGTGCTCTGGTCAACCCCGTAGCCCGCGCCGGGTAATCTCGATCGAACTTGACCTTTATTTCAGACTGAGCGTAGGAACGCCTGATCCATTCTGGATGAACGTGCAGCTGGCTTTCCCGTTACCGCCGCAAACATCCCTTTGCATCTTGATTGTCTCCAGTTGGATGAATTGTTCGGGGGATAGGTGCATGGCTTCACGATAAGCATTGTCAGCATTTGCGCGGCTCTGCTCCGCTTGCTGTCGCTGATCCTCCGCAAGTTTCGTCTGCTTCTCGGTCTGAATGCGTTGCTCCTGCGTGGCGGTCTCAATTCGTTGATTCTTGATCGCGTCCGGAGGGTTCGCCTTGCCAACCGTCATCGTCAAAAGTTGAACCGGCAATTTCTTGTCTTTGATGAATGCAATCAACTGGTCGCGTATCTCCGCGTCAATCGCATCTAGCGCGGTCGTTGAGATCGCCGTCTCGTTCATGCCGCGCTTGCGTACGGCCTGCCTGATCATCGTTTTGAACGGCTCTTCCATGTTGTTCTTGTACCAGTCCGGTCCAAAATTCTTGATAAGGCTCACTGAATCGACGACCTGTAAAACCATGATTGCGTGAAACGTGATCGGCACGCCGTCTTGCGTCATGGTATCTGGCAATTCGGATTCCAATTTTTGTGGCTGCATGTAGACGTCAATGCCCTCGGTCGAAAGGGCGGTATATGTTCGTCCAGTTTTCACGGACTCAGATTCGACGCCACCATGCCCAAAAAACCATGGCTTATCGACCAATACGACTTCGTGGCCAGCGTCTGGCGAGTACGTGCTGCAGCCAACGAGACAGATCGCAAACGGAATTAGGAGTAGCAAACTTTTGTGGTTCACTGTTCCTCCCTCATTTCGTATGGCTCATCATTTCTCTTTGATGGATGCCAGAATGATAACCCAGTTTGACTGTCGTAATTGCCGGCTTCTGGATTTTGGGCGGCGAAACCGGGATGGGTCCTGACAAACGAGGCGGTCTCAAAGGGTGGCGCAACACTAGCTCGAAGTCTACTTACTGGCGTCTCACGCTTCAGAGGACCGGAATCATCCTCCTCCCAAAAAATCGGGGGAGTGGCGTCCCCGCTACGGCCCACGAGCACAGCGAATCGCGACCGTCGCTCCACTCCCCCGTTCGAGCGCGGATTATATGTGCCATCGAAACTGTTGTTCTTGCGCTGGCTCAAACTCCCCATAAAAGGCGGTCGGTATGTGGCTCGGAGCCAGTCTGAGGTAGAAGGCCAGATTCCGACGATCGGACTAATCACGCACCGGGTTCGTCGCCTCTGATTTTTCCCGAGATTGGCCTCTCAGAGGTATACTCTCGCCTCCCCCGGCAGTGCCGTTTCATCCAGGAGGTCACCCATGAAACTCTCGTCGTATACCAGGGCAGCCCTTCTAGGAGCGGTTTACCTACTGAGTTCAATCGCGATCCCTGTCCCCATCCATGCGCAAGAGAGCTACGACGTTGTGATTGCTAACGGACGTGTAATGGATCCGGAATCGGGGCTGGACGCGGTGCGTAACGTCGGGATCATTGCCGGAAAAATTCAAGCCATTTCCGCCTCGCCACTGCAGGGCAAGAGCAGGATCGACGCAAAGGGATTCGTTGTCGCGCCAGGCTTCATCGATTTGCATGAACATGGGCAGACGGCTGAAGCCTACCGGTATCAGGCACACGACGGTGTGACAACATCACTTGAACTGGAGGTTGGAACCGATGATGTCGACAAGTGGTATGCCGACCGGCAAGGCAAGGCGCTGATCAATTTTGGCGCGAGTATTGGCCATACTCCCGTGCGCATGAAGGTCATGGGAGATCCGGGGAAATTCCTTCCGACAGGAAACGCTGCGCACCTGGAAACGACTCCCGAGCAACTCGCGGAGATCGAGCGAGGCATGGAACATGGGTTACAACGGGGCGCCCTAGCAATGGGCATGGGAATCACCTACACGCCAGGGGCAAGCCGCTGGGAGATCGTGGAGATGTTCCGCCTGGCGGCCCAATATGGAGCGGCGGTCCACGTTCATCTTCGCTACTCGGGACTGAAAGAGCCGGCAACCGGCATGGCCGGAATCGAAGAGGTGATTGCGGCGGCCGCGGAAACGGGCGCGGCGCTCCATGTGGTGCACATCAGCAGCATGGGTTTGAAATACACGCCTCAACTGATCGCAATGGTGGCGGGGGCGCAGAAGCGGGGACTCGACGTTACGACCGAGTGTTATCCATACACGGCTGCGAGCACGGACCTGGAGTCCGCCCTTTTCGACGAGGGCTGGCAGGACAGATCGGGGATTAGTTACCACGACCTCCAGTGGGCGGCGACCGGTGAGCGCCTGACCGCGGAGACCTTTGCGCGCTATCGCCAGCAAGGCGGTGAGGTGGTGATCTTTGTGATACCGGATGAAGCGGCGCGGGCGGCAATGGCGAGCCCGATCGTCATGATCGCCAGCGATGGGGTGCAGCTCCCGGACAGCGGGCCAAAGATTCATCCCCGCGGGCAGGGCACGTTTTCCCGAGCGCTCGGTTACTACGTGAGAGAAGAGAAGATCCTGGATCTCATGACGGCGCTGCGGAAAATGACACTGATGCCCGCGCAGAGGCTGGAGAAGCACGCGCCGATCTTCCATGACAAGGGGCGAATTCGCGTGGGAGCCGATGCGGACATCACCGTGTTCGATCCCGAGACGGTTATCGACAAAGCGACCTACGAGGAGCCGCTGCAATATTCTCAGGGGATCCAATTCGTTTTCGTGAACGGGACGCTGGTGGTCCAAGACGGCAAGCTCGTCGAAGGGGTGTTCCCGGGCCGCGCTGCGCGGGCGCCTGTCCTGCCAACGAAGTGAGGAAAGCGAAGCTGTGAGATGGGGAGTATGCCATGAGGCAACTAGGACTCTTGATCACGGGCGGCATGGTGTTCTTGCTGTCGATGGCCGGCTGTGCGGCACGTCCCCAAGACCGAGAACCCGCGCGACCGGGGTACACATTCAACGAGCCATACGCCTTTATATACGCGGACAAAGAGAAGGATCCACACACCAAGATCAAACTCTTGGATTCATGGGTAGCCCAGCACTCTGACTCCACTCTGATGCCATTCGCGTACTACGATTATATCGTTGCCTATTCGGCCATCAGCGATTATCCACAGGTGATAGTGTATGCAGACAAGCTCTTGGCTCTGGGAACGAAGATCGATGCAAACAGTCGCCTAGTCACGCTGGCGGACCGCGCAGAAGCCTACCGGAGTGGTTGCAGCGCTAATGCGTTCCAAACACCGGAGGCATACAAGGAGGCCAAGGACGCAGCCTATCAAGGCTTGCAAACACTCGGCGAATGGCAAAAACCCGTGGCCATGAGCGATGAGGAATTCCGCACCAACAAGAGCAGCTTTGAAATGTTGTTCAATGCCGTCTCGCGCATCGCAGATTTGGGCATGAAGGGCGATAACATCGCGAATCTCTGCATCCCATCTAATTCACATGATCGGTAACGCTGAAAGCTAAGCCTTAGCGCTTTTTGCGACGCCAAGTGCTGATGAACGGGATTCTCGGAATGTGGGAATCTGACAAATTCCAGGTGACGATAAGACGCTTCTCGGAATCAGCCGGATCGCTTTCATAGCAGGCCCTTGGCTCAGGTTTGGGATTGCCGGGACGGGCTTGGCGGTTCGTCAAACTCCAGCAAGATTCTGAAGCCGGCTGTCTCCGGCTTAATCGTATTTCTTACCGTATAGAGAGAATCCGTAAATTTGCGAAAGGGAGAGTTTGTCGGCACGTCGCCGATTACCCATCTCTGGCCGCAACCGCAATGCTGAGGAATCTTGATCAACTCGTCTGGCGAGAAGCACAACCGGGACTTGCATGCGTGGCATGCGAAGGTCACGGCTTTGATGTCTTCGAGTCCGAAGATGATCCTGCGCTCAACGCTCATAAGAACGTCACTTTGCATGCCATGGACGCGGTTCTCCTTGATCAACCCGTTTCTTTTGGCTCGGAATCGGGTTAATCGACCGGAATTTTCTTTGGAAACTCGGCAATCGAGTCGCTGATGAATTCGAGATAGTTGCGAATGTGACCTTCGAGCTGGCCCGTGAAATTGCTGGAAATCTCCGCGGCGCGCTCTTCCAGGTTCTTTTTAGCGTCGCCCGTGGCCGAGGCGATCAGGATCTGGATGGTATCCTGCGCGGCATCCTCGAACCTTTGCGAAAGCTCGAGTAACCTTTCGCTGCACTCGCTCAAAACTGCTGCGGAACTCTTGTTCAGTTCGTCGTGAGTCTGAATTAATCTTGCGTTAACGCCGCTTTGGAGTTCGTCCGTGACTCGGGCGTAAATCGCTTGCGATTCTTCCTTGAAAGTAGCCTGGGAGGCCACCAGCTTCTGAAGATCCGCTTTTGCTTCTCCAAGCACGGGCGCAACCTGGTCTCGCAGCCGCGCTACATAGCGAGCTGCTGCTTCGGCTTGTGAGGTTTCGAGTGTGCTCTGCAGCCGCTCTATCGTGGCAGTCGCCAGACTGTCGGCGCGCTGGCTCACTTCATCTCCATGAGTCGACATGTGTTGCTTGGCGGTTTCTATGTCCCGCTCGATCGCCGCAATCAGGCGCTCGTGGCTCGTTCGGACTGTGGTCTCCGCCGCTTCGCTCAGTACGTCCAGCGCCCGCCGGGTCAAGTCTTCTTTCGAGGTCGCGATCACTCGCTCAATTGTTCCGGTCGCCTCGTCCTGTAGTTGGACGCGAAATTCGTCCAGGAAACGCTTCTTTTCATTAGCGAGGGTGACCGCCGCGATTTCAGAGACTGCGACCTGAATCTGATTGCTCATGCCGGCCATGAGTTCAGAAAACCAGGGGGACAACGAAGCGGCCGCTTCACTCTTCTTCAAAACGGGAGTAGTTCCCCCAATTCGGTGTTGAATGATTTGCGGTTCGGTCCGCGTTATGACTCGCAGTTCACGCCCAGGATTAGGCTCCATCGCTTTGCTCCCTTGTTCGGAAAACCAATCCTCCGGCGGCGATGGGATGCCCCAAAGATTGCCGGCGGTTTCAAATTCTACGGCGACGTCGTACGTGGGATCCGCGCTGGTGCTGAGCTTTTCGATCCATTTCACCCGTGCTCGACGCGAGCATTCCGTGTAGCCCTTCGCGCGCTGCCACATGTCCAGGAACACGATTTCGCCCGGAAGAACCTCATGTTTCATTCGGTAGTTGCAGCCGTGACAGCTAATGGTGACCGTTGTCACTTCCTCCCGGTAAGGAGCACGGGAGGCGTCCACGCCCTGCACGGCCAGCGGTATGGCTTTTTCAATGCGTGAGCTGCGCCGTTTTTGTGAGTACGCGACCTGATTAGACGACACCAAACCCTCCCACTACCCATCCAGGGTGCACAAAGGTAGTCGCGAGTCGATGCTCGGAAGATTCTCAAGATGCACCCCAATCGTCTCGCAGCGTGCGCGGTGGTTCAACTGGTTGGGAGGCCAGCTGTCACTTGTCCTTTCGGCCGCCCTTACGTCCCTGACCGAATGACCTAAGAGCCGAAGGCGACTTCATGTTGAATCTCGACAAGCATGTCCCAATGTGCGGCCTCGGAAGGAACCAGAGTGGAATTCGGATAAGCGAGAAGGAGCTGCGTCCAGCAGGAAGCCGGTGAAAGCGAAGAGCAAGTAATTGAAGCTGGTCGACGCGGCGAGCCTTGTAGGCCGCTTTGCGAAGTCCTGATAACGGGATTACCGGAAGGCAGGAATCAGGCCGCAATAGGCGCAAAGAGCTACATTCCGAGAAGCCGACTTCACGTGCCTTGGCTCCCACCGTAGCTGTCTCTTAGCGAAGCTTGTACAATTGGGCCAAATGAAGCATTGGCGCTTAGCGGTACTTCTCCTTGCAATTGGATTCTCTGCGGCTGCAATTCGCTTAGTCTGGAAACACAGGGCCGCGCAAGAGCGCGAATTCACTTATCAATCAGCACTGGCGACATATGCCCAACGGTTTGGCCCTGGGACCAGCCGCAAGAACGTCGAGGACTACCTACAAGAAAACCAGATTGAATTCGGGCATATGTGCTGCGTTCAACGCAGAGATTCACACACGGCATACCCCGACTTGATAAAAATCGGACAAGAAGATGCTCCCTGGTTTTGCTCTGAGAACTACGTCTATGTTGCGATTGAATTTGTCGCTACCGAGCCCAACGAGCTAGTGGAGGCACACCCATCGGACTCGTTGAAAAAAGTGAGCATCTTCCATCAGTTAGCGGGCTGCCTGTAGTCGCGAGCTCCCTCAGCCTGCCATCTTTGTGCGATTCCGCCTGTGAAACGGGATTATCGCTAAGTGGAAAATCTCGGGCGCTTGCGCGGGTTGAGGCGCCATTCACCAATGTACAATGGCCGCGTGAAGACTTTAGTTCTTAGAGCAGCATTTGTCGCAATACCGTTTATGGTCGTTGCATGCGATATCGGGCTGTCAATCCGTCAGGTGAATCCCCCGGACCGTGTTTCTCAAGGAAGTGCTCCGAAAGACGCCCAGATCGTCGTCAATGTCGAAACGATGGAACGCCTCATCGGCAACACTTCGTACCTAACTGGGGTCAAACTAACTAATGTTTCGGGCGTTTCGGTTGCTGTCTCCAGAATCGATTTGTTAGCACAAAACAAGACCTATGAGAATGAGCCAACGCGATTTACGGTTTATCCGCTCACGATCCAGCCGGGTGGGGTTGAGAGGGTTGGCGTATATTTTCGCCTCGACGATGACGTCCAGAATACCTTTCAAAAGCCTGCCGACTTGCGCGTGCACTATCGAATTGGCAATGAACAGAGAGTCGCACACGCGAGTATCATCGGGGAAGAAAAAGGCTTCAAACAATTGTTCCATCGGGATTGATCCGGACAAACGGGATTCTCGGAATGTGGCTCCCAGGGAAAAATCGGGGAGTGGCGTCCCCGTTACGGCGCACGAGCACAGTAAATCGCGACCGTCGCTCCACTCCCCGTTCGAGCCCGGATTGTATGTGGCATCGAAAGTGTTGTTTTTGCGCTAGCTCAAACTTCGGATAGTCGGCGTTGCGGAATGTGGCCGGATCCCGGCCAGGGTAAAAACCGCGCCACTCCAAACTCGCCGGCGTTTTCAGCTATTAGACTTGCGACATGAATTTGAGCTTCGCGCCGCTCCGGAGAAGATCCGCAGCCTGCGTGACCATCGATTGCATGATGGATTCAGCAGTCGGGCGGTCCCGCAGCAGACCCACGGCTTCTCCGCAAATGACTGCGACCGTATCGAGGTCGTTCTGCGCGCGTGCCTCGGCGTATTTTTCGGACAGCGAGCCGAACACGCGGAATGCTTCGTCTTCACGATCGGCCCAATTGTCAGTCAGCTTGTTCCTCAAGACGCGGAATGAATATTCCCTCGGCCAGGGAGCGCCGCGAAGCGCATCGAGCGCTTTCGTCCGAATGGTCGCGTCGCCGCTCTTGCCGATGGCATTGTCCGTGTGAGCTTTTGGGGTGAGCGCTTCGGCGGACGCCCAAAGACGCGTTCCCACTACCACGCCATCCGCACCCAGCATCAGAGCGGCAGCCAATCCTCTCCCGTCTGCAATGCCTCCGGCGGCAATCAGCAAAGTTTCGGGCGAGCGCTGCTTCAAGTAATCGGCGGCTTCCGGCACAAACGGAAATGTGGAACGGGTTGCGCCATGTCCCCCTGCTTCGGTGCCCTGCACCACGATCGCGGCGGCCCCAGCCTCCAGAGCCACGTCAATCTGCGACATGAACTGCACCTGGCAGATGAGCACGGCGCCGGCCTCGCGGATCTCTGCTGCAAACGGACGCGGATCGCCGAAGGAAAGAAAAACGCACGTCGGCGAGTGTTTCAAGGCGATCGTGAGCATTTTGGGCGCACGCTCCAAAGCCCAGGTGATGAATCCGACTCCGAATTTTCCTGATTTCGCCCGAGTCAGTTCGATTTCCAAATCAGGTTCCCCGCCAAGAGTTCCCGCATAACCGCCGCCTACAATTCCCAGGCCGCCGGCGCGAGACACGGCGGCCGCCAACGCTCCGCCGGTAACGAGTCCCATTGGCGCGCAGAAGATCGGGTGCCGGATTCCAAAGCGCTCGGTGAGACGTGTGCTAATCATCGTCGTGTTCGGGAAGGAACCGCCTCGCGGCCGCGATCGTGCCCACTCTCACCGCCGACCAATTAACAGCAACCGACAGCGCGCTGCCAGATGACCTGAGAGATGCAGAGCTACTTCAGCGCGTACACGTCGTATGAGACGGCGGAGCCGACACGCTCGCCCACCGCGACCGCTTGCAGTCGAGTGAGCCACGTGTAGCGCGGATCGCCGGTCTCAAAGAGGGGCGCGGCACGCAGAGAAGCGCCCGCGTTTGTCGTCTGGCCGATGCCGTTGTACGTCACCAGGATGAGCGCCCCGTCATCCGCTTTCAGCGTCAGGCGAACGTCGAGCCGGTAGCTGCCGTCGGCGCGGTTCGTGATCCAGTCGCCGGCCGGCGTCTGCACCGCCGCCTTAAGACGCTGGCCTTCGAAGCTGCCACCGACGATCTGCGCGATGGTGCGCGTACCGATGTCAGCGCGGAGCCTGCCGAGATACTCGAAAGCCGGAGCGCGCGGCGTCTCAACATCGGCCTTCGAAGCGGGCGCACTAGGCGCGCTCGCGGAAGTCTGGGCGAGACCGCAAATAGCCATTCCGAGACAGATCAGCAACGCAGTTACGACACGCATCGTCCCTCCTTAATTTGGAACGCTGATCATAGCCATGTTGCGGCACGCCGCACGAGCTGAACTGCAGCGGGGCTCTGTGGATGCGACGTTAGCCACTCGCGGGGCGGCTCGGGTCAAAACGAAAATTTAGCCGCGAGTTGAATCCCACGCGGGCCGCCTCCTCCGAGAAACGGATTGCCGATCCCGACATCGCCCGTGGCGACGATGTGGTAGGCGCCGTTGCCTACTTCGCGGTTCCCAGCGACCGCAAAGCCGCACGCGCAAGTGGCCTGTTGACTCACGTTGCTGGCGGGATCGGCGATGAACGCCGGAAGCAGGGGGCTCGAGAAGTTCGGATGGTTCACGATATTGAAGAATTCCGCGCGGAGTTGCAGATTCAGTTTCTCGGTAATCTGCGTGGTCTTGTAGAAGGCCATGTCCCACTGCTTGAAGGGCGGTCCAACCAGCGCATTGCGGCCGAGATTTCCGAAATGCTGCGTTCCTGCAACGCAATCCGTTGCCAGGCCGCTTTGAGTGCCGCCATTAAACGTACACGGCATGGCGAAGGACGCCAGATTCAGAAAATTGTTTGGATCACCATAATTGTAAGTAATCGGGCCAATCACGTCGGGCCGGTCGAATCCCTCCCCGCTGCCGCTAAAGTCGTCTTCCCCGTTGTAATTCAGCGTGAACGGCTGGCCCGACTGTAGAGTCAGCGTGCTGTCAAAGCCCCATCCATTTTTCAACTTCTGCAAACTGCCGCCCATTGTGGGCAGTTGGTACGACGCGAGCCAGGTGAAGCGGCGCGGAATATTGAAGTTCGACGGGCCGTAGTTGTTCTTGTGATTGGTGCTCGTGCTGTCAGCAGGCTGCGCCGCGTTGGGCACGAAGTCTTCGCCGTCGCTTGAATTGTCCATCGAGCGCGACCACACGAAATTAACGGTGGATGTAAAGCGGTGCCAAGGGCTTATCCGGAGGCTCGTCTGCAAGGAGTTGTAGTTGGAGCGGCCGTTTGAATTTTCCTGGAAAATATAAACCGTGCCGCCCGGCACGCCTGACCCAGAGAAGACGTGAGGGCCTGTAAACTCGAGGGGTGCTCCGCCCGGGCAGGGAGTCCCTGGCGCAGTCCCGAGCGCAGACGGACACTGCGCGTCATGAATCGTCTGAGCGTTCGGCTGGTTGATATCGTAGAACTGCCAGAGGTGGTGTCCCTGCGATCCCACGTAGCCGACCTCCAGCACGATCTTGCTGGTGATTTGTTGCTGGATGTTCAAATTATAGTTTTCGATGTAGGGCACACCGATTTTGGGATCGACGGCAAAGAGGTCGCACTCGCTGCCGCAATTCGAGGCGCTGTACACGGGCGCGCCTTGGGCAATGACCGTGCCCCCCGGCGTCGTCGCTTCCGTAATCGGGTTCGGACCAAAATTGGCGTAAGCCGGGCCGGGGGCGAAAAACGCGGGATACGGCAAGTGCCCGAGGAACATGTCTTGTGAAGTCGAATCGAAGGCCAAGCCCCAGCCGGTGCGCACAACGGTCTTGCCGCCGCCAAAGACGTCCCAGGCCAGGCTGGCGCGCGGCGCGAAATCCCTATAGTGCGGGTTGTAAAGCCGCCCCTCGCCGGCTGAGCCGACCTGGACCTCGGAGCCTACACCGGTATCGCTCGCGGCATTGAAACTCGAGACGACGAAATTGCTGAGGAGGTTGTTCTTCTCTCCGATCACGCCGAATTCATCCCACCGCAAACCGTAGTTCAAAGTCAGGCGCGGGGTGATGCGAAAGCTATCCTGGGCGTAAACACCAAAATCATTCTCGGAGGTGTTTCGGGTCGTATTGCCCGAGTATTGCAAGCCGCTCCCAACTTCCCCGGCGAGAAAATGCGATAAGTCGGCGAATTTCAGGCGTCCGCGAAAATATTTGTCGAGATACTGGTTGATCGTGGTGCGACGGAACTCGAAACCGACCTTAAGGTCGTGCTTGTTCAGCTTCCACGAAAAGCCATCGATCAACTGAATGTTCGCGTCCACGCGATGGCGGGGATCGGTCGAATTTGCTCCGGGCTGGGCAAAGAAGCTTGACCCGCCGCTGGGAGTAACCGAGACGAGAATAATTGGAAGGCCCGAGTCGTAAACACCGGAACCGGAACAAGTCGGGCCGGCAACCGGGGTCGCACTGCTGGGCGAGTTGCTCGCGGCACACAATCCAATCGAGCTGGGATGAAAGCTCTGATCCTGCGGAAAAAATCCTTCAGCAAATCGGTTCCACCCGAAACGCAACTCATTTACTTTCGTCGAGGACAAAATGTGCACGTAGGAGAGCGAGACGAGCTGCACCCGAGTCGGCGTGACGGTGTTAAATCCGGGGAGCTGACCGCCGCTCGCATTGAGAGCGAGCGGAAAAGACTGCGTACTGTCGCCGAAGAAATAGCGCCCGGTCAACGTATTGTTCTGATTAAAGCTGTGATCGATTTTCGCGATCATACTAGTCAGGTTGTTATAAGAAGGAGTGATTACCTGCGCGTCCGGGCCTTTCGGGCACCCAATATCTTCTCCAGTGCCAGGAAGAGTGGAAGGTGTTCCGAACTTGCCGGGAATGTTCGGCGCGGGCCAGAATTTCAGCATCTTCGCGGTGACCGGGTTCGTAGCCCCGCCATCACTAGTAATCTGCGCGGGATCGGGAACACAGGCGAGAGTCACAACGCCCACGCCCTCACGTTGGCCCTCATAGTCAACGAAGAAAAATGTCTTGTCCTTCACAATCGGGCCGCCAATCGCCCCGCCAAACTGGTTGTTGTGGAACGGGGCTTTCGGCTGATCGCTAGTATTAAAGAAATTCCGCGCGTCGAGTACGTCATTGCGAAAATACTCGAAGGCGCTGCCATGGAGTTGGTTCGTCCCGCTCCGCGTAACGATGTTGACGACGGCACCGCCATTGCGGCCGTATTCCGGCTCGAAATTCGAGAGCACGCGCATCTCGCTCACCGCATCAATAGGCAAAATCGCGGACGGCGTGGCGAACACTCCGCCCTGATTGATCGCGGGATCATTGCGATAGCCGTCGTTCATGTCGGTTCCGTCGAGCAGATAATTGTTCGAGCGGCCGCGCGCTCCGTTCATCGAAAACTCGCCGAACGATCCGGGTGAGTCCGTGATCTGATCCGGTGAGCCTGCTACGCCAGGATTCAGGTAAATCATCTTCGTGTAGTCACGGCCATTGAGAGGCAGATCCTTCACCGCCTCCTGGGTCAGGGTCCCACCGAGTGTGTCACTCACAGTGTCGATCTCGGGAAGCGCAGTACCGGAGACGAGGATCTCTTCGCTGATCTGGCCGGGCTTCAGCTGGGCATCGACGCGCCTTTCAGCCGCGACGGTCACTTGAACCGCCTTCGCGCCGAACTTTTGAAAGCCGCTCTTCTCGATCGCAACGTCATACGTGCCGACGGGTAGCTCGGGGACGGAATAGCCGCCATCCGCTTGGGTTTCCGTCGTGCGGACAAGTCCCGTTTCCGTGTTACGCACCGTGACCATGGCGCCGGGAACCGTGGCGCCGCTCGCGTCGGTCACCGTGCCCAGAATCGTTCCGCGAAACGTTTGGCTTTGCAAGAACGGCGCGGCCAAACAAGCGACCAGCACAGCCACTAGCAAATGTCTTGACGCCAATCTATGCATTCGAGTCTCCATAGGCTGCACCCCCCTCTGTTTATAAGGCCTTTGTAGTGCAGTCTACTCATTTAAAGAACAAAGAGAAGAAATAACTTATTCGGATTCGACCAACTACCCGCGTTTTCAAGCATGCGAGCACTTCCTCGTCGAGGGCCGTGAAACGTAGGGCGGGAATGCGTTCGGCACAAAAACGGACCTTTCGCGATTCACTACGCGCTCACAAACTGGAAACTTCGCGCGACTCCGAACACGCTTTGCGTATGCTAAACTTTCGCGTATGCGGCGCAGGCAATTTCTCGTTCTCTCCGCGGCCAGCATCGGCGGCGTGGTCGTGTATTCGCTCGATCGCCGCACTTCGCGCATATTTGCGCAGGAAAAATCGACCCAGACGCTCAAAATTCCGCTGCGTTTTTTCACGGAAGAGGAAGCGCTGATCGTCGCCGCTGCTGCCGCGCGTATTTTTCCGACAGACGATTCGGGCCCGGGCGCGAAGGAAGCCGGCGTCGTGATCTACATCGACCGCCAGCTGGGCGGCCCGTGGGGGCGCGACCGCTTCCGCTACACGCAGGGCCCGTTCGATGAAAACGCGCCGCGCGAATTCGGCTACCAGGGCAAAGCCACCCCGCGCGAGACGTACCGTGCGGGCCTTGCAACACTAAAAGGATTCGACAAGCTCTCGCCTGAGGAGCAGGACAAGAAGCTTCACGAGATCGAGAACACGCACCTCTTTGCCCTGCTGCGCCAGAACACGATCGAGGGCATGTTCAGCGATCCCGTGCACGGCGGGAATGTGGACATGGTCGGCTGGCAGCTCGTCGGATTTCCCGGCCCGCGCATGAGCAATCGCGACGACTTGACCAAGCACTTCGGCGAAGCGTTTCGCCCCAAGCCCATCAGCCTCGAGCAAGCCATCGGACGCAAAGTGCGCACTGCCGAGGACGCGGATCAGGACTCGAAATCATGAAGACTCTTCCTTCGACCGACGTCCTCATCATTGGCAGCGGCTGGACCGGCCTGCTCATGGCCAAGGAACTGAGCGGGCGCACCCCGCTTTCGATCACGATTCTCGAGCGCGGACGCCCGCGCATGGCCGAGTACATCACCGGCATGGACGAGCTGGAATTTTTCGTGCGCATGCACATGATGCAGGATCCCTCGACCGACGCGATCGCGCTGCGCTACAACGCCAACGAGCGCTCGCGTCCTGTCCGCCAATTCGGCGCGTTCCTGCCCGGCACCGGCGTCGGCGGCACGGGCGAGCACTGGGGAGCGGTGTACCCGCGCCTGATGCCCGATTGCTTCGAGATGTACTCGAAAACCGTCGAGCGCTACGGCAAGCAGAAATTGCCGGAGGACCACTCGATCCAGGATTGGGGCATCACGTACGACGAACTCGAGCCTTACTACGCGCGCTCCGAGCGCGAAGTGGGCATTTCCGGAAAAGCCGGAAATCTAAACGGAAAAAAGATCGAAGGCGGCAACGTCTTCGAGGGCTGGCGCAGCTCGGAATACCCGATGCCGCCGACGATGGTGCCGTATTTCCCCACACTCTTTGGCGCGACGGCGAAATCGCTGGGCTACCATCCCTTCATCAACGCCACCGCGATTCCCAGCGAGGAGTACACCAGTCCCGACGGCGTCACGCGCCCGCCCTGCGCCTTCTGCGGATTCTGCGAACGCACGCCGTGCATGATCGGCGCAAAGGCGCAGCCCAGCAGCGTTTACCTGCCCGTGGTGCAAAAGCGGAAGACCGTGTCGCTGCGCACCGGCGTCACCGTCCGCCGCATCATTCATGAAAAAGGGCATGAGAAAGGTCCGAACGGCGGACGCGCACGCGGCGTCACCTACTTCGACGAATCCGGCGAGGAAATTTTCCAGCCCGCCGACCTCGTGATCCTGGCGACGTACACGCTGGGCAACAATCACCTGCTGTTTCTCTCCGGCATTGGCACGCCGTACGACCCGTCCACCGGCAAGGGCACGCTCGGAAAAAATCTTACGCATCAGCTGCAGTTCGGCGTGAACGTGTTCATGGACAAGCCGCTCAACCGCTTCATGGGCGCGGGCGGAACTGGAATCCGCATGGCCGATTTTGACGCCGACGTTTTCGATCACGGCAACGTCGGCTTCATCCGTGGCGGCGTGATCGGCGCGACGATGACAGGTACGCAACCAGTGTCAGGGTTCGGTGAGCTTCCGCGCTCGCTAAAAGTGCCGCGATGGGGCTCGGCCTGGAAGAAAGCGTCCATGGAATGGTACGACCGCGTGGCCAATATCGGATTCGGCGGCGAACACATTCCCTACACTGGCAATTATTTCGATCTCGACACGACGTACAAAAATCCCGCGGGCGATCCGCTCCTGCGCATGACCATCAACTGGCGCGAGAACGAGCGCAAGCTGGTCGAGTTCATGAATGCGAAAATGGTGGAGATCGGCCGCGCCATGGGCGCAAAAGAAGTGAACCCGTTCCCCGGCTACGGCAACTACGACATGACGCGCTACCAGTCCACGCACCTGCAGGGCGGCACGATCATGGCGGCCACACCCGACCGCGGCGTCGTCAACCTGCACCAGCAGCACTGGGACATTTCCAACCTCTTCGTCATCGGCGCGTCGACATTCCCCAACAGCGGCGCCGCGAATCCGACCCCCACAATCCTTGCGCTGACCTACCGCACTGCGGACACGCTAGTTGACAAGTATTTGAAGAAACCAGGAATCTTGGCGTAGATATTTCTAACAACCGGCACATGGACCTTTGTTGGGCCCGAGTTGCCTGGCCGTCTAGGACCGGTTGGTCAACTGAGAGAATCAATCAACTTATTGACCATACGGTTTAGATCCTTGTCGTTCCGACGCAAGGCGTCGATCTTGTTGATCGAGTGGAGCACAGTGCTTGGATGCTTTCCGCCGAAATGCCGGCCGATTTCATTCAACGATGCGGACGTGAGCTGCTTGACTACATACATCGCAATTTGGCGTGGAAATGCGATCGCCTTTGCACTGGAGCGGGCTTTCAAGTCCTGTTCGCGTAGGCCGAATGTCTCGCCAACTTTTGTTTGGATACCGTCGATGGTGATGCGTTTTTCCTGCGCGGTGATTGTATCGCGCAGAACCTGCTGGGCCGTCACTAGATTCAGTGCGGAGCCAGTCAGCGAGGCATAGGCTATGAGCCGGGTTAACGCGCCCTCCAGCTCACGCACATTGGATTTGACAGCGCGCGCGATGTACTCGGCGACGTCATCGGGGATGGCGACGCACTCGCTTTCCGCCTTCTTCTGCAGGATGGCGATCTTGGTCTCAAGATCGGGCGGCTGGATGTCCGCGATCAATCCCCACTCGAAGCGCGAGCGTAAGCGCTCTTCGATCGCTGCAATTTCTTTCGGCGGGGAATCGGAGCTAATGACGATCTGCCGCTGCAGGTCGTAGAGCGCGTTGAAAGTATGAAAAAACTCCTCCTGCGTGCGCTCCTTGCCAGCGATGAACTGAATGTCGTCCACGAGAAGAACATCTACTGAACGGAACCGATCGCGGAAGTTCATCATGCGATCGAAGCGCAGCGAGTGGATCACCTCGTTCGTAAATTTCTCGGCGCTAATGTACGAGACATGCAGGTTAGGGTTGCGGTGCTTGACGAGATGACCGACCGCCTGCATCAAATGAGTCTTCCCCATGCCTACACCGCTGTAAAGGAACAGCGGGTTATACGCCTTGGAGGGCTGTTCCGCTACGGCCTGCGCAGCGGCGTGAGCAAACGCGTTTGATTCTCCCACAACGAAACTCTCGAACAAATATCGTGGGTTGAGTTGGTAGTCCGTGGCACCGAACTCGAAACTAGTATGTTTTTCATAATTCTGGGCGGCCCGGTCCCTCGCGGGAATATCAACCAAATCACTCGATGACTGGCTCAGGTCGGCGCCGTCGACACCAGCGATAGCACTCGGCAATTCGACGCGCACCTTGGAAATCTGCGCAGACGGCGAGTGTCGAACTCGCGGGGCCTCGTCGGCCGGCGATTCCCTTTCAAAGCTATAGCCCTGTAGCCATTCACGTATGAGCTTCTCGATCACTGGCGTCATCTTAGTTTCTCGCTCTAAGAGCGCGTGTCGAAATTTCTTCAGCAATCCTGCATCAACGCGAAAGGTAGTTTGAACCCGGTCCTCGGCCATGCTCACCTTTCAAAACCTCCAGCTTCGTGCATGGTACCGTATTTTAGGAGTTTGGTACCATACTTTCTGATTTTATATGAATAACTGTCAATCCTTCAAGCGACTTGTTCTACGGTGATTACGAAGATCTGACCATATTTTACTTGCACTTTTCTTTAGTTCACGTATGATCCAGTTGAGTATACTCCCCCGTTCTCGAAATTGGCAATGTTTATTGAACGGGTCACTGGTGACCTGACTCGTTCCGTTTCGCACTTGAGGATCACACCGCAATCTGAGGCGGCTGAACTGTGCAGGAACCAAGGCGATTCGTGATGGAATTGGTTAAGCTTGCTCCGCTAATAAAGGGCTGGCCCTGGCTCAAGCTTACATACGTTCTGGGGATTTGCCTGTTGTACAAGCAATTAGTCACTTTTGATCAGGCCATCGCTTTGATCTTGCTCGCTGTCGCACTGGAAGGACTTGCACACGCAGGTCCGGCAAGAAAGCGATAACAGCAATGGTAGCGCTCGACGATAGGACGGCCCGAGCGCGGTTGTGCCCGGGCGTGGCGTCCGACTCCCTCGATGAGGGCGTGTCTACGGGAGCGGTGCAAACTCCACGCGGCGGCGGATCGGGTCGATACGCTCGGCGCGGATTCGGATGCGGTCGCCGAGTTTCCAGATCTGGCGGCTCGGCGCCGCGTTCCAACCAGATTTCGACGAGCCGCCAGCTGATTTTTTCTTCTGGCCTTCGCCGTTTCGCGAGCCGCTCGCGCCGCCCCTCTGCGCATGGCCGCTGCCGCTTACGATAGCGTGATCCTGCTCGCGGTAGTAGGCGTGCTCGCCGGTGAACTCCTCGATGCGGTCAATGGGGACGAGGCCTTCCACGAAAATTTCCGTCAGCTCGATGAAGAAGCCGAACTTCTGCACGGAGACGATCAGCGCGTCGTACTCCTCGCCGAGGCGGTCCTCCATGAAGTCGGCGGTCTTCCAGGCCATCAGTTCGCGCTCGGCGGATTCGGCGCGGCGCTCGGTCTCGGAAGTTTCCTCGGCGATGGCTTCGAGCTCGCCGAGGCGGTACGGGCCGAATGCGGATTTTTCCTTGTGCAACGGTCTTTCCTGTTGCGCGCGCCGCCCCTGCTGCGTCCGTTGCTCCTGTTGAGCCGCGCCGCCTTCCGCGGCAGGCTTCGCCTCGGGATGATCGAGCGCCCACTTCAGCACGCGATGCACGATGAGGTCAGGATAGCGGCGGATCGGCGAGGTGAAGTGCGTGTACTGGTCGAAGGCCAGCGCGAAATGGCCCAGCGGTTCGGGCGCGTAGCGCGCCTGCTTCAGCGAGCGCAGCATCAGGTAGGACATGATGCGCTCCTCGGGCTTGCCCGCGATTTTTTCGGCGAGGCGTTGATAGTGCGACGGGCGAATGGCGATGTTCATCGTTCCGGGCAGCGAGACCGTCATGGGGCGTTCGCGACCGGCGCCGTGGCGGCCGTGCCGCGCGCCGCGATCGAAGCGCTGCGGGCGCGCCGCGCCGTGCTTCACCTCGATGCGCCGTTCGGCCAGATTCTCCACGCCCAGTGAATAGCCGAACGTCTGCGCCAGCGCCTCGAACTCCAGGATTTTCTTCGGATCGGGCTTTTCGTGGACGCGGTGCAGCGAAGCGATGCCGCGCGATTCGAGATACCCGGCGACCGCCTGATTTGCGGCCAGCATGAATTCCTCGATCAAGCGGTGCGCGATGTTGCGTTCGCTGCGCACGATGCCCGTCATCTGCCCCTGGGGATCGAATTCGATCACGGGCTCGGGCAGATCGAAGTCGATCGAACCGAGGCGCGCGCGCCGCGCATTGAGGATGAGCGCGAGGTCGCGCATATCGCGGAAATGTTCGGCGAGGTTCGCGTAACGTGAACTCGCGGCGGGATCGCCCTGAAGCACGGCATTCACCGCGGTGTAGGTCATGCGCTCAGCCGAGCGGATCACGCCGCGCGTGAACGCCGCGGCTACCGTCTCGCCTTTCTCGTCGATATCGAGAAGCGCGCTCATCACCAGGCGATCCTCATGCGGATTGAGCGAGCAGATTCCGTTCGAGAGTTCCTCCGGCAGCATGGGCACGGCGCGATTCGGAAAATACACGGAAGTGCCGCGCAGGCGCGCCTCGCGATCGAGCGCCGATCCGCGCCGGACGTAGTGCGAAACATCCGCGATGTGCACCTGCAGTTCCCAGTGGCCGTTTTCGAGTCGCTTCACGTACACCGCGTCGTCAAAGTCGCGCGCGGTTTCGCCGTCGATCGTGACGATGGGCAAATCGCGGAAGTCGCGCCTCCCGGCGCGCTCGGCGTCGCCCACGGGCCGCGCCGCCGCGGCGGCTTCATCCACCACTTCCGCGGGAAACTCGTGCGGCAGGTGGTGCTTGCGGATCATGATCTCGACGTCCACCCCGAAATCACCGGGCCGCCCAAGAATCTCGATGACGCGCCCGGCCGCCGCGACGCCGCCGCGCGGAAAGCGCGTCAGCTCCACGTTGACGACCGCGCCGTCCAGCTCCGGCAGACGAAAACTCTTTCGCGGCTGGTGCGACCCGAGCTTGCCCTGCAGCTCGAGCGTCAATTCCTCGCCCGGAGGAATGATGATTTCCTGCGTGAGCCGCGATTCATACGGCGCGACCGTATTGCCGCGCGGGCCGTATTTGAAAAGGCCGACCACGGTCTGGTGGGCGCGGCCGAGAACGCGCAGGATGCGTCCTTCGGCTCGACCAGCCCCATCGCCGAAGCGCTTGCGATGCTCGATGCTCGCGAGCACGTGGTCGCCATGCATCGCATCGCCCATGGCCTCGCGCCCGATGAATAGGTCCCCTTCCAAATCCTTGCGGGGAGTATCCGGGACGACGAAGCCATAGCCATCGCGATGCGCGACCAGGCGGCCGGTCAGCTGATTCGCTTCCGGCCGAACGGCGGGGCGGGACTCGGAGAGAGCTTCCGGGTGAGGTCCCGTGCCGGCCCCGTGCCGGCCTTGCGGTTTCTTGTGCGGCGGCTCGGCGTACTGCGCGCCCTGCTTTTCTTTGGGCAGCCCCACGCGGCCGTTCGGATATTCGTGAATCTCGCCGAGCTTTTTCATTTTTCGGGCGAGCTTGACCAAAGCGCGGCGTCCCGAGTGACGCAAGCCGAGCGCAGCCGCAATTTCGCGCAGGCTCTGTGGTTTGCGCGAGCGCGTGAGTTGCGCCACAACCTGTGCTTCGGTGACCGGGGCGGTAGCCTCGTGTGGCGTGTCGGGGCTGGACATGGAGACGGCCATTGTATGCGCACTTGAGTGAAAACGCGAAAGGCGAGCGAGCGTTCGAATCGATGGCGCCTCCCGCGCTGGCGGTTCGAAACTTGGCCTCCGGGCAGGTCCCCGGCTCGCTCTGCACGCCCTTATAGGGTCAAGCCTGTATTTGACAGCTTTTGGAGGCGCCTCCCGAAACTTTTTTGTGTAACCGGGGTTGAATCCAGCACATCAAGGCTGCATGCCCGGCTTTCCTCCGACGGGCCGGGCTGAAAGAGAGGGGGCGAATCGACCTGGATCGCCCCCTTTTGTCCCCGCGCCTTCCCCCTTCTAAAGCTCCCACTTTGCCCTAAGACCGCAGACCCATTGCGCGTACGAATACCAGCGGTGCAAACTTTCCGGGTACAACTGCCCAAGCCGCCTTAGAATCAGACTTTAGACGGAGCGGAGGGTCTGGAAACAATTCGCAGCGCCAGGCGAACACATGGTTCATATCCGACAGATCGCCGGCATCGCTGCACGCTTCATCGCCCTAGCGGCATGCCTTGGCACGCCCTTGACCGGCGCGCTGCCGGGCCAGCAGGGACAGGGTCCGGTCATTGCCGCCAATCCCGCGCCCACTCCGGAACAGATCCGTTCCCTAACCGCGCGCGCCATCGAAAACCAGCACAAGAACGATGCGGCCATCCAGGAATACGAACGCACCGAGCACTTCGTCTCGCGGAAGGACGACAACTCCGACACCCTGATCGACCGGACCGAACGGCGCGTGCCCTCGCCCGCCGGCGACATCAAGCTGAAGACCGTCGAGAACGGCATGCCGGTCTCTCCCGAGCTATATCGCCAGGAACTGGAACTTGCGGTGAACGCGCTCCAGACCGCCCTCCATCCCGACGACCGATACCGCGAGGGACAAGCGAAGTACGAGAAGCGGCGCCACGATCGTGGCGAACTCGTGGACGAGGCTGCCAAGGCCTTCCGCGTGACGTGGGCTGGTCGCGAAACGCGAACTGACTCTTACGGCGCGCACACACCGCGCACACTGATGAAGTTCTTCCTCGACCCGGACCCGGACTTCAAGCCTGGCAATCGCTTCGCGGCCAGTTTTCAACACGTTCGCGCCACGATGTGGGTGGACGAAGAGCAGGCCCAATTCGCGCGCCTGGAGGCGGACATCGCCACCGACATTACGTTCGCGGGCGGAATCGCCGGCAAGGTCTATCATGGCGGCCACGTCGTGGTCGAGCAAGGCGAAGTGGCGCCGGGGGTCTGGCTGCCTACTCTCTACAGCTACAACGTGGACGGCCGCAAATTTCTATTTGCCTTCGGAGTTCACGAGCACTCGGAAATCAGCAAGTACCACTATGTGGGCCCGCCCGCGCAGGCCCTGGAAATCATGCGTAATGAGTTGAACACCCTCTCGGCAGCTAGTCCTCTTCGGTAATCGAACCGCGATAAAATTGAGGAGATTCCATGCGAAAGCCATCGCTTATTCCCGGCGGCGCGCTCGCGTTCCTTCTCTTTCTCGCCCCGGCAGCGGGACACTCTCAATCCGGCGCAGTCGCGCCTGCCGCCGCGCAATCGTCGCGGCAGTCGGCGGCGACGGGCGCAGCGCCGACGGCCTCGGCACCTTCTCCGTCCGCCGCACAAACACAGGCTGCGCCGATCGCGAACGCGAAACCCGCCAAAGTCTGGACGAACGAAGACGTGGGCAAATTGAGTGGTGACGGAGTCTCCGTGGTTGGGAAACCCGCGTCGCCGAATGCGAGTTCGACTTCCGCGAAACCAAAGGGCTACTCCATGGAGAAGGATCCCAACTGGTATCGTAAACAATTGCAGCCGCTGCAGGCGGAAATCGAGCAGCTCAACGCCCAGATCGAAAAGACAAAGGCGTTCCTCAGCGGCGACCACGTGAATGACACGTCGGGAACAGTTCGCGCTTACTACAGCGCTGCCGGAAATCCCAAGGACCAGCTGCAAAAACTCGAAGCCAGGCGCGACAAGGACGTCGCCACGGTGAATGACTTGCTGGATCGCGCCCGGCACAATGACATTCCCCCGGGCGCGCTGCGATAGTCCCCGTCCGCCGCGCCTAAAATCAACCCACCCTCAGCTCCGACAATCGGGAACCGTTTGCGAATCCCGGTGTCAAATATTTTGCGAGGAGTTGCAACCCCCGTCGCGCGAGCGGCATCGCAATTTCACAGGGTGGTAACAGTCTAAGTCAATAAAACTAAGGGAGGTTGCGATGCGAAAACTTCTCGCATTGGTGTGCGCGGTCGTTGTGTTGCCGCTGCCGAGTGGCGCGCAACAGCAGGCTCGTCCCGTCTCTCTCAAATCCACAATCCAGGAACCCACGCCCGAAACACAAGCGCCGGACCTGCCCGTTCGCCGCGTCGTCCTGTACAAGAACGGCGTCGGCTACTTCGAGCACATCGGCCGGGTGCGCGGCAATGAGGATATCCACATCGATTTCACGAGCGGCCAGCTCAACGATGCGCTCGCTTCTCTCACGGTGCTTGACCTTGACGGCGGGCGCGTCAGCGGCGTCAGTTACAACTCCACCGCGCCGTTCGACCGGCGGCTTGGCGCGTTGCGATTGCCGCTCGACGAACAAACGACCGTCTCAAAATTTCTGGACGCGTTGCGCGGATCGCGCCTGGAGGTCTCGGCCGGCGCCGATCCAGTCTCGGGCCGCTTGCTGAGCGTCGAGCGAAAGACTCGCACCGCGGGCGGGACGACGCTCGAGGTCGACATCATCTCGATCGTCACGGATGGCGGAGAAATCCGCGAGGTGGAAGTCACGCCGACAACGCGCGTTCGCCTGGCCGATACTGGAATGCATGGCGAAATGAACCGCTACTTGTCGCTTCTTTCCTCCGAGCGCGAACAGGACCTGCGCCGAATGACCGTCGCGACCACGGGCACGGGTGAGCGCCAGCTTTTCGTCAGCTACATCAGCGAAGTGCCGGTGTGGAAAACGACGTACCGGCTTGTGCTCTCAAGCGAGTCGGGAAAGAAGCCTTTGCTGCAGGGCTGGGCCATTGTGGACAACACGGTGGGCGAGGATTGGAACAACGTTAATCTGTCTCTGGTGGCCGGGGCGCCGCAGTCGTTCATCCAGCAGCTCTCGCAGCCTTACTACGGCCGTCGCGCCGTGGTGGCCCTGCCGGAAGAATATCAAAACGCTCCCCAAACGCACGAGGCGCGTCTGCTCGGCGGGGCGCAGATCGCCGGTCGAGTCGTCGATCAATCCGGCGGACAGATCAGCGGAGCACAAGTGCGCGTCCTTGACGGCAGCGGGAGAGAAATCAGCCGCACGATGAGCGATGACCGCGGCGCGTACGGCTTTTCCAACCTACCCGACGGAACCTACCAACTCCGAGTTGAGGCACAGGGTTTCCAGGCGCTCGTCATGAACAACACCCAAGTCCGCAGCGGTTACAGCAGCGAACACGATGCGACGCTGCAACCGGGTTCGGTATCGCAGACCATCACAGTCAATGAGTCGGTTCCTTTGGTAGAAACAACAAACGCCGCGCTTGGGGGAACTTCGGGTGGAAGCCTCGGTTCGGGGCGCGGGCTCGGAAACGCGAGGGGGACTGGAAACGGAATGGGTGCCGCAGCCGGAGGAGGGTTCGGGGCGGCGAGTGCACCAGCTCCGCCTCCACCTCCCTTAAGTGGAAGAAATTATACGAACCTCCTTCAGCTGTCACCGGGCGTCGCCGGAGGAAATTTCAATAGCCTGCTTCAGGCAAGCACGCCGGCCGCAGCGGAAGGTATGGATTTCGACGATCTCTACGAATACAAGCTGAAGGATCGAGTCACGATCCGCAAGAACCAATCCGCTATGGTGCCGATCGTGCAAAGCGAAATCCGCGCGGAGAAAGTCTCACTTTGGACCGGATCGAGCTATTTTGGGCATCCCTTGCGCGGTGTGTGGCTCAGCAATACGAGCGGCGCGACGCTCGACGGAGGAAACTTCAGCGTCATCGATGACGAAATCTTCGCCGGTCAGGGTCTCCTCGACCCGATCAAGCCGGACGAGCGCCGGTTGCTCTCCTACGCCACCGATCTCGGCATGCAGGTTCGCGCCGCCGGTTCCGCTACGCCTCAGCGCTACACGCGTGTGGCCATCGCGCACGGCGTGATGATTCGCACGGGCGAGGAGCGCGAGAAAAAGATCTACACCATCCGTAACGAGGACACTTCTCCGCGAACGCTCATCATCGAGCACCCGTTGCGGCTGGGATGGAATCTATCGAAGGATACGCTGCGGCCGGAGGAAACCACGGCGAGCAACTACCGCTTTCGGGTGGCCATGGGCCCCAAGCAGTCGGCCACGCTCGAAATCAACGAATCGCATCCGCTGCAGACGCAGGTCCAGCTGACCAGCGTCACGGATGACCAAGTCGCAGCGCTATTGAAAGAGGGTTCGATCACTCCGGAAATCGACCAGGCGCTGCGAAAGATCCTCGATCAAAAAGCGCAAGTGGCGGAGTTGAACTCGAAAGTGCAGGCTCGAGACACCGAGACCTCCAGTATTTATGACGATCAGCAGCGCTTGCGGGAAAACCTGAAGTCGCTGAAGGGCACTGCCGAGGAGAGAGCCCTCACGCAGCGCTACACGAAACAACTCTCCGACCAGGAAACGCGGCTCGACAAACTGCGCGAGGAAAAGGCGGACCTCGAGCAGAAGAGCGCGGCCGCTCAGGAACAACTCGACAAGATGATCGAAGAACTGGCCATCGAGGCGACGCTCGGGCCGCGTTGAGCGGCCGTTCGGCGTATCAATGTTTCAACTCCGACGGGGTGCGACGCGGTCTCTGCCGCGCCGTACCCCGTGTCATTCGCGGCGCATTTCGCCCACCTGAACGCGCTCGGCCCAACTTCCCAAGGTAAAATGCAATGTATCGAGTGTCGGGCAGGCCTCGCGATGCGATTCAAACGCCTCAACCTTGTGATGTCTTTCTGCATCGTTGCAGGTGTGTCCGCGGGCGCGTGGGCGCAGGTGCCTAAGAGCGCGGTGGCCAATTCGAAGCCCGGCTCGATGGACGGCACAGTCCTCAATGCGAAGGGCGCGCCGGTGGCCGGAGCTCAAATTCTATGGCAGGTGGCGGATGGGGAGACGCCGCATCTGCTGCACAGCGACGTGCATGGAAAATTTCACCTCGAGCGGCTGCGGCCGGGGTTTTACGATTTGCGCGCGTCCGCGAACGGGACATGGTCGGAGTGGGAGCACAATGTGCTCGTGCGTCCGGGCACCGACGCGAGCATCACGCTGCGGCTCACGTTCAAGCAGCCTCCGGTGGCGAAGGGCGTCGAGCTGAAGGGCGCGATGCGCGCCTGGGATTTGCCGGTGCCGGGGGCCGTGCCGCACGATCCCGCCGTCGACGCCAAAGGAAATATCTGGTTCACGCTGCAGGAGACGGGGCACCTCGCCCGCTTCAATCCGGACACGCACGAGTGGAAGCTTTTCAAGGTGCCCACCGAGGACTCCGGGCCGCACGGCCTGGTGTTTGATTCGGTAGGCACCATTTGGTTCACAGAAAACTACGCGGGAAAAATCGGCCGGCTCGATCCCAAGACCGGCTCGATTCAGGAATTCGTTCCCCCCACGGCAAAAGATCCGCACACGCCGGTGATTGGGCCGGACGGCGCGGTGTGGTTCACGGCGCAGAATTCGAATGTGATCGGGCGCCTCGACGTCGAGACGGGGAAAATTGCGGAGTACAGCGTGCCCACGCAGAACTCGCATCCGTACGGCATGGTGTCGGCGGAAGACGGAGGGCTGTGGTTCTGCGAGCTTTCCGGAGGGAAACTCGGGCGCGTCGATCCCGAGAGCGGAGCGATCGTTGAGTACGCTCCTTCAGACAAGGGAGTCGAACCGCGGCGGCTGGTGGCCCTCAAGGGCGCGATCTACTTTACGGATTCCGGCGGCGGGCGACTGGGCCGGCTGACGCTGACGGACAAGAAATTTAAGATGTGGAACAGTCCGTCGGGCAGCGATTCCGAGCCGTACGGGATCGCGGCGGATTCCGCCGGGAAAATCTGGTACGAAGAGAGCGCGGCGAAAGCGAATCAACTCGTGCGCTTCGATCCTTCCGTGGAATCTTTCCGCACATATCCCATGCCCGCGCCCAACTCCTCGGTCAGAAACATCGCGCGTGACGCCAAGGGACGCTTGTGGATGCCGCTGTCGCTGGCCAACAAAATTGCTGTGGTGGAATAGGACTTCGAGCGCTTTTCGATCCCATGCGACCGTAAACCCCGCAGAATGAGCTTGTACTTTACCAACGCGGTACTACAACCCCAGTACTCCAAAATTGAATCGAGTAGTCCATTGAGCGTGCCGATTTGAACCTTCAATATAGGCGGCTCAGTGGGTTGGGAGAGCGCTGCGGGGACGACGGCCCCGAGCAATCGGGATCGTAAGCGCGCATCCCAACCCGCCCTTCTCTTTGGCCCACGCCGAACAGCAAATTCAAAGGCTTTAACACAGAGAATACAAAGGACACGGAGAAACGCGGAGACAACAATCCCGCGTTTGCCGTGGTGCTCGCTCCTGTCGTCTTGCTCCGAAACAGAATTCTTTCTCCAAAGGCAACAAACGCACCGTGTCATCCCGAGGACCGGGTTTGCCCGGGGGATCTGCTTTTGTCTCTCACCCGCAAGAAAGCAGATTCCTCGCTCCGCCTCGGCGCGAGCCTCGGTGCGAGCGCTCGGGATGCCAATCAGGGTGGGTTTTGGGTAAAAGGTGGGTTTTGGATAAAGCGTGTTCTTGGAATGAGTGCGTCTCTACTTCAAATACGTGCGCACGATCTCGATCAGGTCGTCGGCCGCTTCTTCCGCGGATTTGGTTTTGCGCGGCATGTGGTTGCGGATGTGGTCTTCCATGAGCTCGCCCATGAGGCTGTTGATGGCGCCGCGCGCGGCGGCCAGGCGCTGCAGCACCTCGGTGCAGGGCTCGTCCTGATTGAGGGCGCGCTCGACCGCTTCGAGCTGCCCCACGATTTTCTTGGTGCGGTTGACCAGGTCCAGTTTTTCTCTCGATAGATGCGACATTTTTCTTGACTACCCTATGGGGGTATGGTATCACACTTTTGGGCTTGGAGACACCGGCCCGAAAGGAACCGAATACCTTGGAACTTATCCTGCAAGAACCGGAACCTCCGGGCCCTCGAAGTCTCCCGGACGTCCGCGGCCAGCGAGCATAGCATAACCCTCCGTTATCGCTTCTCGCCCGCCCACGGACGCATGGAGCGGGCGGGAATCCACGCATCGAGTTTCTGTGATCCCCGCCTGAACGGCCTGAAACACGGGAAGGATTTCCCGGCCCGGCCGAAAAGAAATGTTGAGTTGCGCCGAAGGAGGGGATCATGTTTGACTTCAAAAATTACACCGAAAATTCCGCGACCCGCCCGGGTATCTACTGCGTCTGGATTCCAGCCTGCCCGGGTAAGGAAACGCCCCTGATCCGGGTATGGATCGATCCGTCGATGTCCGCGTTTGAGTCGCAGGCGGCCACTCCCGACCGGGACGCCGCCGCCGCGAGCCGTGACGAGGCGGCCCAGGTTTCGCTCGGGAACAAGCCATGAATTGGAATCCGGGGGCCCGGGGTGGTACTCCGATTGTAACAATCTATTGATGTTGGATAGGGTAAGACTACTTACCTAAAAACCGGACTTTTGTTGAATCAACAGGGAATTGGCACCGGTTGACGCGCCGATGTTCCCTTCAGTGCAGTCGCGGGGAGGAGGATTCATGCGGTGGCTGGTTCGATCAATCTGCGGGAGCATCTTTCTGGCCGCCATTACGGCCGCGAGCGCGGACGCCCAGAAGCCGCTCACGTGGCAAGAAGTGAGAGACAAATTCGAGGCGGCGAATCCGTCTCTACGCGCCGGACAGATCGGCGTTGACGAATCGCGGGCGGAGGAAACGACGGCCTATCTTCGCCCAAATCCGACCTTGGGATTAACCGCCGACCAGATCAATCCCTTTCCGGGCGGGCCGCCGCACGGCGCGCTGGGAGTCCTGCTCTCGGTGGCATCGGTGAGCTACTTGCACGAGCGCCAGCACAAGCGCGAACTTCGCCGCGAAAGCGCCCAGGAAGCCACGACGATCGCCGGATCCGGCCAGGCGGACCTGGAAAGAACGCTGATCTTCAATCTGCGGTCGGCATTCGTTCAGACGCTGCAGGAAAAGGCCGTCCTCGATGTGGCGAAGGAAAACCTGACCTACTACGATCACGTTCTCGACGTAAATCGCGAGCGCTTTCGCGCCGGGGGGATCGCCCAGGTGGACCTCGACCGGCTCGAATTGCAGCGCGTGCAGTACGAATCCGACTTGCAAACCGCGGATGTGAGCCTGCGCACGGCGAAGATTCAGCTGCTTGCTCTTCTGGACGAACGCACTCCGGTTGAGCAGTTCGACGTTTCCGGCCCTTTTGATTTTTCCGATCAGATCGGCCCGCTCGAGGAAATCCGCCAGAGCGCGGTCGATACGCGCCCGGACCTGAAGGCCGCGCTCGAATCCATCGACAAGGCGAAGACCGACCACCGCCTGGCCGTCGCCAACGGGTCCACGGATCCTACATTCGGCTTTGATGTCGGCCGCAATCCGCCCATCGACCAGTACATCGGGTTCAGCGTCAGCATCCCCTTGCGAATCTTCGACCGCAACCAGGGTGAGAAGCTGCGCACGCAACTCGACATCGAGCGCGAGGACCGGCTCGCGGAAGCCACGCGGGCCCAGGTGTTCAGCGACGTGGATTCCGCGTATGCCGCGGTGCAAAGCAACATCGCTCTCCTAAAACCGTACAAGGAGCGCTATCTCCAGCAAGCCTCCAGAGTTCGCGACACGATCTCGTTTTCTTACGACAGCGGCGCGGCCTCCCTTCTCGATTTTCTGAACGCCCAAGCCGACTACCGCAGCGTGCAGCTCAACTACCTCAACTTGATCGCGTCGTACCTGGAAGCATCCGGCCAATTGAATCTGGCCGTGGGGCGCGAGGTCATCCAATGAGACGAGGACTTCGATCGCTCGCGCTTTGTTTCCTGGCGGTTCTGGGGATCGCCGGCTGCGGAAGCGCACCCAGAGATCCAAATGGAGGCGCGCCCCCGCCGCTGAAAGTCGAGCGCGCCGACGATCCCAACGTCTTTCCGGTCGACCATCCGGAACAATTTCCGCTGGCTGCGGCGGTGGCTCACGATTCAACGACCCAACTGAAGGTGACCGGGACGGTGACGCCTGACATCTCTCGGAACGTGCCTGTAATTTCGCTGGCCAGCGGGCGCGTCGTCGAGATCAGTGCGCGCCTGGGCGATACCGTGCAAAAGGGCCAAGTACTCTTGCGCGTCCAGAGCGCGGATATTGCGGGCGCGTATTCGGACTATCAGAAAGCAGTCGCCGATGAGCAGCTTACACGCACCCAACTCGACCGGGCCGACCGTCTTTACGCGCGCGGCGCGACTTCGCTGAACGATTTGCAGGTGGCGCAGGATACCGACGCCAAGGCGAAGGTGGACGTGAAGACCACGGCTGCCAAACTGCGTTTGCTCGGCAACACTGACCTCGATCAGCCTTCCGACATCGTGGAGCTCCGCGCGCCGGTTTCGGGCGTCATCACGGACCAGCAGGTAACGAGCGCCGCAGGCGTTCAAAGCCTGGGCACGAATCCGTTTACGATTTCCGACCTGACCTCTGTTTGGGTCCTCTGTGACGTCTACGAAAACGATCTCGCGGATGTCCGCGTAGGAGAGAGGGCGGACATTCGTTTGAATGCCTATCCAAAAAATGTATTCAGCGGAGTGATCAGCAATGTGGGCCCGGTGTTGGACCCGAATCTCCGAACGGCAAAAGTGCGCATCGAGGTTCACAATTCGGGACTCATGAAGCTGGGCATGTTCGTCACAGCGACATTTCATGGCCAAAAGCGGGAAACTCACGCCGCCGTCCCGGCCATGGCGATTTTGCACATTCACGATCGGGACTGGGTTTACGAACCGACTCCCGACCGCAAGTTCCGACGCGTGGCGGTCACCGCGGGGGACATGCTGCCCGGCAACATGCAGGAAGTCGTGTCCGGCATCGCCCCCGGCCAGCAAGTGGTGAGCAACGCGCTCGAATTTCAGAACACGGTGCAGCAGTAATGATCCGCACGATTGTCGACTTCGCGCTCAACAACCGGTTCATCGTGCTGAGCATTGCCTTGCTCCTTTTTGTCTGGGGCGTGATCGCATTTGAGAAGCTGCCGGTGGAAGCCTACCCGGACGTGGCCAACACCTGGGTCCAGATCATCACGCAATGGCCGGGGCGCGCGGCGGAAGAAGTCGAGCAGCAGATCACCATCCCCACCGAAATTCAGATGAACGGCATTCCGCATCTCCAGCACCTGCGGTCCGCTTCGCTGGCCGGACTCTCCGTGGTCAATCTGATCTTTGAGGATGATTCCGACAACGACCAGGACCGTCAAAAAGTCATCGAACGCCTGTCGCAAATCCCGTTGCCGCCCAACGTGTCCGCCTCCATCGGCCCGGACTTCAGCCCGATCGGCTCGATTTATTGGTACACGCTGAAGAGCACCAATCCCGCCTACGACGTGATGGATCTCAAGTCCATTCAGGACTGGGTGATCACCAAATACCTGAAGTCCGTGCCGGACGTGGTGGACGACTCGTCCTTTGGCGGAATCACGCGCGAATATCAGATTCGCGTCGATCCGGACAAGCTGGTGGCGTATGGACTTAGCCTCGCGCAGGTCGAACAGCAGTTGACCAATGCCAACATGAACGGCGGCGGTAGCTTCATCGAGCAGGGCGCGCAGCAAATTAACGTCCGCGCCGTCGGCCTTGTCCAGAACGTGCGAGATATCGAGAAGACCGTTCTCAAGACGCAAAACGGAGCGGCGCTGCGCGTGAAAGACATTGCCGTTGTTGAACAAGGCCCGAAGATTCGCCTGGGCCAAATCGGCAAAGCCATTCACCGCGAGGACGGTGTCGTGGTCGACGATCCTGACGTTGTGGAAGGCATTGTGTTCATGCGCAAGGGCGCAGATACGGCGACGACTCTCGATGGAATTCACACCACTGTGCGCCAGCTGAACGATCACGTGCTGCCGCCCGGCGTGAAGATCGTGCCATACCTGGACCGCGACGACCTGGTGCACTACACGACCCACACGGTTCTGCACAACCTGACCGAGGGCATGATTCTCGTTGTCATTATCCTTTTCATTTTTCTGGGGAACGTGCGCGGCGCGATCATCGTCGCCCTGACGATTCCCTTCGCGCTGCTGTTTGCCTCGATCTGCCTCGACTTGCAACACATTTCCGCGAACCTGCTCTCGCTCGGGGCTTTGGATTTCGGCATGGTGGTCGACGGCGCTGTCGTGATGGTTGAAAACATCTCGCGCCACCTGCACCGACAGGAATCGGACCGGGACACCGCGGTGGAGCAAATTCGCCAGGCCGCGCATGAGGTGCAGCGGCCCGTGTTCTATGCCATCGCCATCATCATCACGGCCTATCTGCCGATTTTCACGCTCGAGCGGGTGGAGGGGAAACTGTTCAAGCCCATGGCCTGGACGGTGGCCTTTGCGCTGCTCGGCGCGCTTCTGTTTTCCATGCTGGTCATTCCCGCTCTTTCGAGCTTGCTGTTCCGATCCGGCGTGAGGGAGTGGGAGAACCCGGTCATGAACTACCTGACCTCTCGCTACCGGGGCGCGGTGACTTGGGCTGTGCGGAACCGGCTCCCCACCGTAGGCCTGGCCTTACTCTGTTTCGCCTTCGCCGTCTATCTTGCCTTCTCGGGAATCATCGGATCGGAATTCCTGCCGCACCTAGATGAAGGCGCGATCTGGGTTCGTGGCACGCTGGCTCCAAGTACCGGCCCTTATGAGAGCGCGCGCATCGCGGAACGTGCGCGCGAGGCGCTGTGCTCCTTCCCCGAAGTGCCGCAGGTGGTGGATCAGATCGGGCGGCCGGACGATGGCACGGACACGACCGGCTTTTTCGACACGGAGTATTTTGTCGACCTTCTGCCAAAGGAAAAATGGAGGCCCGTTTTTCACCAGGACAAGGATCAACTGATCGCGGCGATGAACCGCGAGCTCGAGAAAATTCCCGGAGTTATCTGGAACTTCTCCCAGCCTATTTCCGACAACCTGGAAGAGGCGGTGAGCGGGGTAAAGGGCGCGCTGGCCGTGAAAATTTATGGTGACAATTTGAAGACCCTGGAGGAAAAGGGCGATCAGATCGTCAGCGTCATGCGCGGCATCCGGGGCGTTCAGGACCTGGGCCTCTTTCGCGTTCTGGGCCAGCCCAACCTGAACTTCGAAGTAGATCGCGACCAGGCCGCGCGCTACGGAATCAACGTCTCCGATGTGCAGGACGCGATTCAAACCGCGGTAGGAGGTAACGCGCTTACGCAGGTGCTCGTCGGCGAGCAGCGATACGATCTGGTGCTCCGCTATCTTCCGGAATATCGCGACACGAAGGAGGCCATCGAAAAGGTTCGCCTGCTTTCGCCGTCGGGCGAGCGCGTCTCCCTGGCCCAGCTCACCAAAATCAGCGTGACGGACGGCGGCTCGGAGATCTACCGCGAAGCGAACTCGCGCTACGTGGCCGTGAAGTACAGCGTGCGCGACCGGGACCTCGGGAGCACGGTGGAGGAAGCGATCCGGAAAGTGAGCGCCGGGGTAAAATTGCCGGTGGGATATACGATCGACTGGGCCGGCGAGTACGAGAGCCAGAAACGCTCCGAGCGGCGGCTACTCATGGTCCTGCCCGTAACGATCCTCGTAATTTTTGTGATCCTGTACACCATGTTCAAGTCGGTGAAGTGGGCCCTGCTGATCCTGACGAACGTGGCGATGGCGCGCCTTGGCGGACTGCTGGCGCTGCTTGTCACGCACACGAATTTCAGCGTTTCCTCGGGTGTCGGCTTCCTGGCTTTGTTCGGCGTTTCCGTGCAGACGGGCGTGATCATGCTGGAGTACATCAACCAGCTGCGGGTCAGCGGCTACTCGATCGAAGAGTCGGCGGTGGAAGGCGCCGTCTTGAGGCTGCGGCCGATCATGATGACCATGCTGGTCGCCACTTTGGGCTTGCTTCCCGCCGCGATTTCGCATGGAATCGGGTCCGACTCGCAGCGGCCGTTTGCGATCGTGATTGTCGGGGGTCTGATTTCCGACCTGGTGATGAGTATTTTTCTTTTGCCGACGCTGTACGTCTGGTTCGCCCGCCGCGGCGATCACCTGCCCGAAGCCAGCGCCACGGAGCTTTCCTAGCGCCGCGGAGCAGGATGAGAAGGAAGGACGTCCGAGCATGAAAAAGAGCGAAGTGCGCGCGCAGATCGAACAGATCGGCATCATTCCGTCCATCCGGTCGTCTTCCGCCGAGGACGCGCATTTCGCCGCCGAAGCGGTCACGCGCGGCGGAATTCCGATCGTGGAAATCACGATGACGGTGCCGGGCGCAATCGATGTGATCTCCCACCTCGCAAAGTTCCATCCACAGCTTCTCGTGGGCGCCGGCACGGTTACAAGCGTGGAAACCGCGCGGCAGTGCGTGGGCGCGGGCGCGGCCTTCCTGACTTCCTCCGGATTCAAGCCCCTGATTGTGGAATACGCGGCCAAGGAAGAGGTCGCGGTTTTACCCGGCGCGCTCACGCCGACGGAAATCTTGACCGCCTGGGAAGCCGGAGCCGATCTCGTGAAGGTCTTCCCTTGCTCGCAAGTCGGCGGGGAGGGATATATCCGGGCGGTCAAGAACTCACTGCCGGATATTCCCCTGGTCGCAGCGGGAGGCGTCACCCAATTTACCGCGGCGAACTTCATCTTGTCCGGCGCCTGCGCCATCGGTGTGGGCTCGGAACTGATTCCTCCGGAGGCGATTGAACGGCGCCAAGGGGATCGCATTCAGGAACTGGCTTCCCGGTTCACGGAATTCGTGAAGCAGGCACGCGAGAAAGTTGCGGCGGGAACGAGGCGGGCGTCCAGAAGGAAGCGGTCGGATATCGAGCAATGCGAAGCGCAGTGAAGCCTCGCGGGATCAACCGGTCGGCTGCGAAGGCGTTTGTTTCCTTGGGCGAAACGTTCGCGGACTTGGCGGCTCCGGGTGTCGTCAGCCACTATATGATCTATTTCACCTGTGGAGCACATTAGCTCGGAGCTGATGAAGAGCACAGTCGGGGTGGCAGCTCATTCCAAGGCCAAGTCCGCGATCACCGCCGTGGTGCTAGCCGTCGCTTGGAGCCTTTCCAGCAGGCCCGTTTATCCCCAGAACCCCGCGCCGGACCAAATCCCTACCGCCGGCGCCCCGGCGGATGATTCCTCATCGCCGAACCCGCCCTCGATTTTTCCGCATTCGGAGTCGAGCCGCTTTTGGATTTCCGGCCAGGCGAATTTCATTTCGCAGTGGCATCCCACATTTCATTCTCCGTATCGAGGGCCGAACAGCCTTTCGCCCGAGGCGCAGGACGCGACCTCGCGCGTGCTGACGCTGCTGACGGGCGTGGAGGCGGCCAGCACGACGGAGTTTCTCTTTGACGTGCAGGAAACCGGCGGGCACGGGATCGGTGAGGCGTTAGGTATCGGGGGCTTCACGAATCTTGACGTGGTGCGGAATCCGACGCTCAGCAAGGCACCTTACATCGCGCGGCTGATGTGGCATCAGATCATTCCACTAGGCGGGGAAAAGTCGGCAGCCGAGAGAACGCCGATCTCGCTTTTCACCCAATTGCCCGTGCGGAGGCTGGAGATTCGTTTTGGGAAACTCAGCCTGGTGGATTTCTTTGATGTGAACACGTACGGCTCGGACAGCAATTTCCAGTTCATGAATTGGGCGCTCGACAATAACGGCGCCTACGACTACGCAGCGGATACGCGAGGTTTTACGTATGCCGCGATGGTCGAGTACGACGACCGGCACTGGGCGGCGCGCTTCGCCGAGGCGCTTATGCCCAAGGTGGCCAACGGCATCCATCTGGACGCCGATCTTGGGCGCGCCCGCTCGGAAAACGCCGAGGTCGCGTTGCACCACACGTTCCTGCCAAAGCGCGAAGCGGCCCTGCGGTTTCTCGGCTACGCGAATCACGCCAACATGGGAATCTACAAAGTCGCCGTCGCAGATTTTCTTTCGGGTAAGACGCCATGCCCAACCGGCACGGTCTGCCGGCCCGATATCACGGTGCATCCACTGCAGACCACGACCAAGTATGGATTCGGTGTAAACGTGGAGCAGCCGCTGTCGGACTGGCTGGGCGCGTTCGCTCGATGGGGATGGAACGAAGGCCAGCACGAATCCTATGCGTACACTGAAGTGGACGAAACGGAACAGGCGGGAGTGGGCGCGCTCGGAAGCAAGTGGAAAAGGAAAGTGGACCGCGCCGGCCTCGCCTTCATCTCCAACGGAATTTCCCGGGATCACCAGCAGTATCTTGCTCTCGGCGGCCTCGGCTTTCTGCTCGGCGACGGCAAGTTGAATTATGGCCGCGAAAACATCTTTGAAGGCTATTACACGCTGCACCTGTGGCGCGGCGTATTCACTTCGCTCGATCTTCAGCACATCAACAACCCAGGCTACAACCGCGATCGAGGGCCGGTGCTCGCCGCCGCGTTGCGCCTGCACGTTGAGCTCTAGTGGTGCAGGCTTTCAGCCTGTGGGGTTTGATTGAAGCACGATCGATCTTCCTGCAGCGAAACCGCACAGGCTGAAGCCTGCGCCACTAGAATTCAAAATCGAGCGAAAACTGGACCTGGCGCGCATCCATACCTTCGAGCGGCTGGCCGAAGCCGGCGATCGGTGCGGCGCCCGAACCGAACACCGGATTGATTTCCAGCACGTTGGGATGATTGAAGAGGTTGAAAAACTCGGCGACCACGTCGAGGTGCCTTGATTCGCCGAACGGAAAATATTTCAGCACGCGGAAATCCATATTGGCCGTAGCGGGATTGTGGAGCGAATTCCTGCCGAGGCCGAGCGGCCTCGAGGAAAGCGGAAACGAGTGGCTCCGATTGGAATCGAGGCCGGTCAGAGGATTGACGGGTTGTCCCGTCCCCGCGGTGAAAATTGGAGCGACTTCGATGTGCTGAAACGTGCGAGTCAGCCAGCCGGGCTCTTCTTTTTCCTCGGCGGGCTTGTCCTCGTCGTCTCCGATCGGCAACTCCCAAAGGGCGTTGAAGACGAATCGCTGCAACTGGTTCTGGCGAGAGAGCGCGTGCTCGTCCGCCAGGAAATACGGATTCTGCGGCTGTTCGTCGAAGTCGGACGCGTCGTCATAAGTCTTCGACACGGTGTAGCTCGCGGAAAATGCCAGCTCGTCGTTCATGCGCCGGTCGAGTGTGAAGGAGACGCCGTTATAGGTGGACGTCACCGAATCCGAGATCCGATACACGCCGTCGAATTGCGGATTGAGCCTCGTTGTGGGGAAAACCTCGCGTCCAATTTGTTGCGGGGTTGGATTCGCGACGCCCAGGCTTCCAGCGTTCGCCAAGGTCAAAATGACGGGCGGCGCGAGATTCACATTGATCGTGCGGGCAAGCTTCGTGCCGCGGACGAACATGTAATTCGCGCGGACTGAGAAATACTTCGCGAAGGAATATTCCGCGCCCGCGCTGGCTTGCTGGCTATATAGCGTGGCCATGCGCGGATCGGCTTGAAAAATCGACGGGACGATCCCCGGCGCGGGAGAAGCGAGCGCGCCGCCCTGCGCCGCTACAAACAAATTGGCCGCCGCGCTGCCGTCCGCCACTTGCTCGAATGCCTGCGAGCCGTTCTTGTCCGCGGCGCGGGCGAGATTGGCGAGGACGTACCGATCAAAGAAAATTCCGTAGCCCGCACGGAAGACCCATCGCGACGAAGGATTCCAGGCGAGCCCGATGCGCGGACTGAAATCGTCGCCGTCGCCATTGAATTCGCTTGGCAAGCGCTCAAAATCGTAACGAACGCCGAGGTCCACGGTGAGGCGCGGCGCAACCGACCAGTGGTCCTGCACGAATCCGCCGAAATTCGTGACTGACAGCTTCGCTGTGGGATTCCCGAACGCTTGGCGATATTGATCGGGATTCCCGGCGAGAAAATCCTGGAACGTGTTGAACAAATATACGCCGCCGAAACCGTCTTCCGCGGAGGCACGCAGAGTGACGCGATTGATTCCCGCGCCCACTTTCCACACGTGCTTCCCTTTCGTGCGCGTGTACGAATATTCCCCCTGGTAGTGGTTCTCGCGCCGGTCGCCCTGCCCGGCATAGGGCCGTCCGAAATCCACGATTCCCGCGATGTCGATCTCCGGCCCTATGGCGTCGTTCGTGCGCAGCACAGCGTGGCGCGTAGCCGCTTGAAAGCGTAGATCACCGACAGCATTTGACCCGTAGACCGTTGTGAGCGAGCCGGAGATGGCATTGTCGGCAATGAAACTGCTGCCGCGGGCGCTCATGTCCGTTAGGCCGCCGGTGTTGAATGCATCGCTCGCCTCGCGGTTGTTCGTAAACGCGTAGCGCAGCATCAACGAAGTATTTTGCGTGAGGCGGTGATCGAGCTTGCCGGCGGCTTCGGTCTCCGCGCGCGAAATGGGGAAGAAATCGGTGGTGATCGCGCGAGTGGCCAGGCGGGGAAACGCGCCGCCCGCGAGGAACGAATTGATCGCAGCGGCAAGCGCAGGATCGATTTCCGAGCCGCTCTGCCCGCGATTGTGCTCCTGCTCGGCCGCAACGTAATAAAAAGTCCGATCCTTCGCGAGCGGGCCACCCACCGCGACTCCCGCGCGATAGCGGCGAAACGCCGGCTTGCCCGGCTCGGCTTCAAACGGATCGCGCGCATTCAGCGAAGCGTCCTGCGCAAAGAGGAACGCGTCGCCGTGGACGACGTTCGCCCCGGAGCGCGTGATCACGTTGATCGAGCCGCCCGCCGCGCCGCCCGATTCCGCCGAGAGGCCATTGTTCACCACTTGAAATTCCTGGACGATTTCCGGGGAGAGCTCGGTGCGGCTCGAGCCGGAGTACTCGTCGTTGTTGTCGAGGCCGTCGATTTCCACCGTGTTGCTGCGGGCCCGCAGGCCACCGAACGTGAAGCCGCTCCCGGCGAGCGGCGAGGCGCCCGCGACGGGAGGCGACGGCGGCGCAGTCAAAACGCCGGGCGCGAGAAGGACGAAGTCCAGCGCGTTGCGGCTCTGCACGGGCAGCTCCTCGATTCGCTCGCCGTCGACGGAAGACACGACGGACGTTTGCGTTGTGTCCACCGACTCGGCCTGAGCCGTCACGGTTAATCTTTCCGTCGCCGACGCCGGAACAAGAACGATATCGAGGCGCGCGGTTTGCCCCAGCGAAAGATCGAGTTCCGCCTGCTTGTAGGGCGCGAAGCCGGCTTGATCGACGCGCACTTCGTACGGGCCGACAGGGAGCGCCTGCGCGCGGAAGGAGCCCTGGGCGTCGGTTTCGGCGGTGCGGGTTTGATTCGTGGACAGATTGCGCAGGACCACGGCCGCACCGGGAATGACGGCGCCGCTGCTGTCCTTTACGGTGCCATCGAGGGCCGCAGCGACGCGCGAGCTTTGCGCGGCGAGGCCGGCTGCGTGCACGGCGGCAAACGCCAGTACCGCGCAGATGACTCGCGCTTTGGATTGAAAAACCGAATCGTAACTGACTTTCACTTCGAGCCTGCCTTTCCAGTAGGACAGGCTTACAGCCTGTCGGGGTTAGTCCTTGCAAGATCACGACCCGACAGGCTGCAAGCCTGTCCTACTCAAACCCGGGCCACACAGAAAACCGAGAACCTTGTGGTCGATGATTCGGGCTAAATCCGAAGTGAAATGACAGGAGGGCTTGCTGGGGTAAGAACAGACGGAGCTTGCGGAATCAAAGCAGCGAAAAGCGAATCTAATCTGGGGCTGGAGGCCGCCGGCGTTCGTGCGTGCGACAAACTGATTTCAGGGGCGAACCACTTTAGCGAGTAGGCCACGCCCACGCAGAGGGTAAGCACCACGAACGTGTACTCCGTATCGCTTCCGGTCTGCGCGGTGTGGTCCCACTGATCGAAAATCTCGGCCACTTGGCACGAGAGGCAAATCGCCAGCGCGCACAGCGCGATAAGGAACGAAGTTCGCGATCTCACGCCGCCAACATACCCTCAACCAGCGCGGGAGGTCAATCCGAGAGCTGCGGTTTGCCGGGCTGAGGCCGCGGAATGAGAATCCCAGTACGGCCGAATTGCTCTCTCCGGTAAACTAAAAGAGCGAAACTGTCGGAAACACCCGAGACGCACGAACGAGCGTGCACTGCACGCCGCCGGCCTCGCTCCGAAACTGCATCGCCCACGGGGGGGAAAATCGTTGGATCGCCGAGAAACACGGATCGCCGCGCTGAAAAGTCTCCTCAGGGAGAGGATCGTCATTTTGGACGGCGCGATGGGCACGATGATTCAGGCGCAGCGCCTTGAGGAAGCGGCCTTTCGCGGCGCCGAGTTTCCGAATCACCCGCGCGACCTGCGCGGAAATTTCGACGTGCTGAACCTCACGCAGCCGGCGATCGTGCAATCCGTCCAGAGGCAATACCTCGAAGCCGGCGCCGAGATCATCAAGACCAACACGTTCAACGCTAACGGAATTTCGCTGCTCGACTACAGCCTCGAAAACCGCGTGCGTGAGATCAACGCGGCCGGCGCAAAGCTCGCGCGGCAGGTGGCGGATGAATACGAAGCGGCGCGTCCCAGCGAATACCGACTCGTCGCCGGATCGATGGGGCCGACGAACCGCACCGCTTCGATGTCGCAGGATGTCAACAGCCCCGCCTCGCGCGGCGTCACGTTCGATAAATTGCGCGAGGTCTACCTCGAGCAGGCGCGCGGCCTCGTCGAAGGCGGCGCCGATCTCCTGCTGCTCGAGACAATCTTCGACACGCTGAACGCCAAGGCCGCGCTCTTCGCCATCAGCCAGTACAACGACGAATATTTTCAGTCCACCGGCCGCCGCATTCCCGTGATGGTGTCCGTGACCATCACCGACCGTAGCGGCCGCACGCTCTCCGGCCAGACCGTCGAAGCATTCTGGATTTCTGTTTCTCACATGGATCTGCTGAGTGTGGGCATCAATTGCGCGCTCGGCGCGAAGCAGATGCGGCCGTACATCGAGGAGCTTTCGCATATCGCGCCCGTGCCCATCAGCTGCCACCCGAACGCCGGGCTTCCCAACGCGTTTGGCGGCTTCGACGAGACGCCCGAGTCGATGTCCGCGGACATGCGCGACTTCGCGTCCAACGGCTGGCTGAATATCGCCGGCGGCTGCTGCGGCACCACACCCGCGCACATTCGCGCGATCGCGGAGGCGGTGCGCGGCATCCCGCCGCACGTGGTCTCCAAGCAGGAGCGCTACACCCGATTCAGCGGCCTTGAACCGCTGGTGCTGCGGCCGGATTCACGCTTCGTGAACATCGGCGAGCGCACCAACGTCACCGGCTCGCCCAAGTTTTCCAAATTGATCCTCGCCGGCGAGCTCGAAGCGGCGCTGACCGTGGCGCGGCAGCAGGTGGAAAACGGCGCGCAAATCATCGACATCAACATGGACGAAGCCATGCTCGATTCCGAGCAGGCCATGACCACCTTCCTGAATTACATCGCGGCGGAGCCGGACATTGCCCGCGTGCCGATCATGATTGACAGCTCGAACTGGAAAATCATCGAGGCCGGACTGAAATGCGTTCAGGGCAAGGGCATCGTCAATTCCATCAGCTTGAAGGAAGGCGAGGAAATCTTTCGCCAGCGCGCGCGCCTGATCCGCCGCTACGGCGCGGGCATGGTGGTGATGGCATTCGATGAAAAAGGCCAAGCCGACACGCTCACGCGGAAGATGGAAGTCTGCCGCAGGGCTTACCGAATTCTCACGGAAGAGGCCGGCGTCCCTGCGGAAGAAATTATCTTCGATCCAAACATTCTGACGGTGGCGACCGGCATCGAGGAGCACAACAACTACGCCGTCGATTTCATTGAGGCCGCGCGGCAGATCAAGGCCACGCTTCCGTGTGCCAAGGTCAGCGGCGGCGTCAGCAACATTTCGTTTTCTTTCCGCGGCCAAAATGTGGTGCGCGAGGCGATGCATTCCGCGTTTCTCTATCGCGCGATTCAGGCGGGCCTGGACATGGCCATCGTGAACGCGGGCCAGCTCGCGGTGTACGAGGAAATCGAAAAGAACCTGCTCGTGCTGGTCGAGGATGTGCTGCTCAATCGCCGCCCGGATTCGACCGAGCGCCTGCTGGCGTTCACCGAGACCGTGAAGGCCAAGGAGAAAGGGCACGCGGAAGAGGACTCCTGGCGCAAGGGCACGCTCGAAGAGCGGCTCAGCCATGCGCTCGTGAAAGGCATCGCGGATTACATCGAGGAAGACACCGAAGAGGCGCGGCAAAAACTGGGCAGGCCGCTCGCCGTGATCGAAGGGCCGCTGATGAACGCGATGAACGTGGTGGGCGATCTTTTCGGCTCGGGCCGCATGTTCCTGCCGCAGGTGGTGAAGAGCGCGCGCGTGATGAAAAAGGCCGTCGCGTATCTGCAGCCGTACCTCGAAGCGGAAAAGCAGGCGGGCGGCGCGCGCGCGAAGGGCCGTATCGTGATGGCCACGGTGAAGGGCGACGTTCACGACATCGGCAAAAATATTGTTGGCGTCGTGCTGGGCTGCAACAACTACGAGGTGATCGACCTCGGCGTGATGGTGCCGAGCGACAAAATTTTGAAAACCGCGCGCGAGTCGGGCGCCGATCTCATCGGCCTGAGCGGACTGATCACTCCGTCGCTCGAGGAGATGACATATGTGGCCAAGGAAATGGAGCGCGAAGGTTTCCATCTTCCGCTACTGATTGGCGGCGCGACCACGAGCCGCACGCACACAGCGGTAAAGATCGCGCCTGCCTACCGCGAGGCTGTGATCCACGTGCAGGATGCTTCCCGAGCCGTCGGCGTGGTTGGCAGCCTGCTTAGCGCGGAGATGAAGGTTCATTTCACCGAAGCAAATCGGAAAGAGCAGGAGAGCGCGCGGGAAAAGCATTTGTCGCGGAAGGCGCAGCCGATTTTGCCTCTCGCGGACGCGCGGAAGAACAAGCCTGTTTACGACTGGCGCACGTACGAGCCGCCGCGGCCTTCCTTCCTCGGCAGCCGTGCGTGGAATCCGGTGCCGCTCGAGGAAATCGTCCCGTACATCGACTGGACGCCGTTTTTCCACGCGTGGGAGCTGCGCGGGATCTATCCCAAGATTTTTGAGCAGGCGGGCGTGGGCCCGAAAGCGAAAGAGCTCTTTGACGACGGCCAGAAGCTGCTCGCGCGCATCGTCCGCGAAAAGCTGCTGGAAGCGCGCGCCGTCGTCGGCTTCTTTCCCGCGAACAGCGCGCAGGACGACGTCGAAGTGTACGCCGACGAATCGCGCCACTTGCTGACCACGTTCCACTCGCTGCGCCAGCAAATCGTGAAGTCCGCGCAGGAACCCAGCTACGCCGTGGCGGATTTTGTCGCGCCTCGAGATAGCGGCAAGCTCGATTATCTCGGATTGTTCGCCGTCACCGCCGGACTGCGCATCGAGCCGCTCGTCGCCAAATTCGAAAAGGACAACGACGACTACGACGCCCTGATGGCTAAGGCACTCGCCGACCGCCTGGCCGAGGGGCTCGCCGAACTGATGCACAAACGCGCTCGCATCGAATGGGGCTACGGCAAGGACGAAAACCTCAGCCCCGACGATTTACTTCGCGAGCGCTACCGCGGCATTCGCCCAGCGCCGGGCTATCCTGCGCTTCCCGACCACACCGAAAAGCGCATGCTCTTCGATCTTCTGTGCGCGGAAAAAACCGCGGGCATCACGCTGACCGAAAATTTCGCCATGTATCCCGCGGCGTCCGTCAGCGGCTTCTACTTTTCGCACCCCGAATCGAAGTATTTCTCCGTCGGAAAAATCGGCCGAGATCAGGTCGAGGATTACAGCCGCCGCAAGGGCGAGGATCTGCGCATCATCGAGCGCTGGCTCGCCCCAAATCTGAATTACGATCCCGAAGCTGTGTAGGACAGGCTTCCAGCCTGTCGGGGTGATGGCGCCCAAGCTGAAATCAGAGCGACAGGCTGCAAGCCTGTCCTACTAAAAGCCAAAGCCCCAAGGCAGTGCCGCTGCCTTGGGGCTTTCGGTTTCTGTTCCGGATTTTCGGCCGGCGCTATGGCAAATCGTAGCGGAGGTCGACATATACCATGCCGGTATGCGCGGTCGCCGGAGTGCCGGCAGGGACAAGCCAGGGCGTCCGCGAGACGTAGGAGTATTGCGTGATCACCTTGATGTCTCCATAGCTCGGATTCCGCCAGAATGTTTGGACAAACCCGATCGTCGGTTCATACAGATATCTGTCGGAGGAGTTGTTGGACCCGCCGGGGGCAGTGCATGTACCCGTGCCTGGGGTGGCGACGGCCGAGGTACCCTTGTAGAAGCCGTACCCCGAGTTGGTCGTCACGTTGCAAGTGCCTGTACCGCCGGTCGCCGCGACACCATTAACGACGACCTGGCCGACGTTCCTGCCGAAATAGGCCCCGCTGTAGTATCCGTAGACCAGGAACTTCGGGGTGATTTGATATTCGAAGCCGCCAATTCCTGATCCGGAGCGAATCCCCGACAGGTTGCCGTCCGGTCGAACGATCAGATCCGGGCCGGCGGTGCTAGCGATATAGCGGCCGCCACCGTAGCTATAGAACGACGTGGCGATGAACCGCAGGTTCTTGACCAACTCGATGTTGAGAGTGCCAGCGATGCCTCCCCCGTGGATCGTCGAGTATGTCGGGCTCACGATGGTCGTGCTTGTCGGTGAGGCAAACGTAGACTGGACTAGGTTGACAGCCCTAAAAGTTCGCAACAGGCCCGCCACATCGAAATGGACGTGGTGACCGCCGGGGTCTGCGTCGATTGCTGTCTTTACGATCAGGTCAGGGGCGAGATTGGGAATGCTTGTGTTGTTGACGCCATTTGTACTGCTCGTGTTCCCGCTGTTCGTGTCAAACTGATTGCCGTAGACGTTTGGCGAGGAAAGAACAGTGCCGCCCGCGCCGGTGGTGCCAGTGTTGAATTGCGAAGGCACGGTCGATGGCAGCGTCACAGTACTCGGAAGAAGTTGCTGAGGGTTTTCGGCCGAAACGCCGATTGCCCAGAACTTGTTCGGGTGGAGGAGGACCCTAATCCCCGTTTGACGCGCCCAAGTCAGGCCAAGTAGGTAGTTCGTGTCCATTTCCTGGCCGTAGAAGAGATCCCCGGGCAGCGCGGACAGCCCGTTTCGGTTGGGAGTCAACAAACTCCAAGATTGCCCGCCAAGAACTTCGAATTTGCCGCGCTTGTAGTCTACCCAGTAAAGGCGCGTCCGGAGGGAATTGCTGTTGCTCGTAACGTTGCCGTTTGGAGCCAAGTAGCCCAAAAAGTCCGCCTCGAGATATCCCGTTACGTGGCCTCCGCCGGCATCTGACTCTATCCTCAACCCAATGCGCGAGTTTTGTGTCGAGAACTTCTCTTCCGAATCCTGACCCAACACAGTGTTGTTAAACGGAATCGACCCGAAGCTGGTCCCGATGCTGCCGCCGCCCTGTGTCGTAAGGTTCGTGCTGCGGAATATGCTCGTGGCGTCCAGGAAACCGAGTGGGTAGAATTGTGCGCCGCCGATCTTGAAATACAGCGGCGACTCGCCCTCCTTCTGGGGCGACCTCGACGCCAGCACGGCCGTTGATGTCGCGCCCACCGGAGCTGCGGCGGCCGAAGAAGGCGCTGCGGAGACAGCTTCCGTCGCGGCGACTGCGGGCGTTGCTGCCAATGCCGGCGTCGCTACGGATGCCGGCGCGGAATGCGCGATGCCGCCGAGCTTTTCCTCGAGCGCTTCCATCTTCAACTGCTGCGCCTTGAGTTCCGCGCGCTGCGCCTCGAGTTCGGCTCGTTGCTCCTCCACCAGGCCGCGAAGGTCCTGTATTTCGCTTTCGGTCGCCGAAACTTCCGGCTTCACCGGTGTGGGTTTATCCGGCACGGCTGAGGCGTTTGTGGCCGATGCCGCAGGCGTGTCTGGCTTACCGGTCTCGCCGGCATTGCGCGCCAGAAGCGGCGTGGCCGCGAGGCTGATGCCCAGCAACATTGCTGCAAATACTCGCATTCTCTTTCCTCCTAAAAAAATGAATTCCGATGACTCGCTAACCGTCACCCGTGACCCTAATTCGAGACTTCTCCGTTTTGCCAAGAAATCCCCTGGAAATCCTCAATTGCCAAATTGAAAGAGATTACCCGCTCGCGAAGGCCCGTCCCCACCGGGATACCGCCTAGTCCCACCGAGCTGCCGCGAATGCTCAGCTGCCCCGAATTGCTACAGATGAAAACTCCCGAACGGAAAATGATTACTGGCCGCGCCCTAATGGGGTGCTCGCAGGACACCTCCGGGCACCGTGGACACTATCGGTGGACCCTTAACGGCCCGTGAGAGGAATGTTAATTCTGTGTTACAACGGGCCAAAAGCAGCCTGATCGCGTCGCTGGCTACAGGAAGGGAAAAGCAGCTTTAGTCCCTTAAAACCAGTGACTTACGGACCAGATTGACTCGCCCGTCATTCCAGCATGGATTGTGAACGGAAGAGGAAAATCGATGAATCTACGCGTTATAGGGTTGGCAGTACTTCTGCTGTCGGCGAAGCCTGCTTTTCGCGCAGGATCCGGCCGTGATCACCATGGACGAGGAGCCTCATGACCATTTGGTTCTGCAAAACGACTACGTCAAGGTGTTCAACGTCGAAGTTTCACCCGGCGATTCCATCGTGCTCCACCGGCACGATCAGGATACCGTGGCGATTGCCATCGGCGACCAGCTGGTCATGGTCGGCATGCCAGGGAAGCCCGACGTGCATTCGAAGAACGCCGACGCACAGGTGCGCCTACAGCGATCCGGGTACATGCACTCGACGCGCGTCGATGGAGATGCGCCGTACCAGACGGTCGCCGTGGAGCTGCTGCGCCCGCAGACCAATTTTCATATCCGGTTCCCGCACGCGGAGTAGCGCAGCCACTCTTGGCTGTGTGGTTTTGTAGGCTGTGCCGATACCCGGGCCGTTGGGACTGGCAATAGCCACCGCCGATGATCCTGCCGTCGATTGCCCGTTCGATTTATATTTCATCGCTTTTCCATAAGCGCTGATTATACTGACAAGTGCCGCAGGCTTGTTTACCCTGAGTTGCGAAGGGCAGCCTGCGGGGTTTCGTTGCAGTGAGATCGATCTCGCCGCGACAAAACCCGACAGGCTGCAAGCCTGTCCTACGGGAGTCCCATGGACCTATCCCAGCTGCAGGTATTTCTCACCGTGGCGAAGGAACAAAGCTTCTCGCGCGCCGCGGAGAAGCTTTATCGCACCCAGCCCGCGGTGAGCATCGTCATCCGCAAGCTCGAGGAATCGGTGGGCCAGCCGCTGCTCGTGCGCGGGGCGCGCCAGGTGAAGCTTACCGACGCCGGGGAACTGCTGCGCGACTACGCCGAGCGCCTGCTCAACCTGCGCGACGAAATCCAAAAGGGAATGGAGGACCTGAAGAGCCTGGGCCGCGGCGAGTTGCGCCTCGGCGTGAACGAAAGCTCGATCCACGCGCTGCTGCCGGCGCTGGCGCGCTACCGCAAACTATATCCCGGCGTGAAGCTCGTCATGCACCGCACGCTCTCGCGCGACATCCCGCAAGAGGTCCTGAACTACCGCCTCGACCTCGGCGCTGTCTCCTACGTGCCGGAAGATCCGAAGCTCGCCGCCGTCGAAATCCTTCGCGATGAGCTGGCCTTCGTCGTCCCGCCGAAGCATCGCCTGGCCCGCCGCCCCTCGGTGGACATCAAGGAACTCGGCGAGGAAACCTTCATCGCACACAACGTGGAATCGCCCTACCGCTCGCGCGTGATTCAGCTCTTCGAGAAGCATCGCGTCCCGCTGCATCGCGACATAGAAATGCCCACCATCGAAAGCATCAAGCGCTTCGTGCAAATGGGCATGGGCGTGGCCATCGTCCCGCGCATGTGCGTCCGCTGGGAAGTGGAACGCAAACTCCTCGCCGAAGTCCGCATCCGCCAAATGAAAATGCCGCGCTCGCTGTATTTGGTGTCGCGTCGCGGGGCCCGCCTCTCGCACGCCGCAGTGGGATTGATGCGGCTTCTGAACGCATGACGTCTGGCGGTTGCTGGCGCACATCTGCGTCTTATTCGGCGTATAATTCTGATTTGCTTTTTGTTTGCCTCGATGACTACGCCGCACAATATCTGCAGGCTGTGCCTACGAGGGGAACAATTATTGAACAGCCATTTAATTCCCGCAGGGGTGATTAAACTCCTGCGCGCCAAGAAAGCTCCAAATCCCAATCCCTTGATCATAACGACCGATTGGATAGGCCAAAGCTCGGAGCAAGCAACGGAATACGCCTTCTGCCGAAAGTGCGAGGATATTTTCAACGACGGCGGCGAACGATGGTTGATTCCTCGCCTTGCAAATCTGGAAGGGTTTCCGCTCTACGACATGCTGACGAAGGCCCAGCCTTTCTTCCGTCAAGACGATTTGTCCGCCTATCATGCATCAAGCATCCCGGATTTCGAAAGGGGGAAGGTCATCCACTTTGCGATGGGCATTTTCTGGAAAGCGTCGATCCGTGATTGGGCAAGGAAGGGACCGGCGATTGAAATTGATCTGGGCGAATATGCTGAACCCATCCGCCAATTTGTTTTAGGAAGCGGACCGTTTCCGCCGAGAACCTACCTTTCCGTTTGCATACTCCCACCGACCGTGCCCCTCGTCGGAATGCTGATGCCTGTGAGGATGGTGCAAAAAGATTTTCATAGGTTTAAGTTCTACGTTCCGGGCGTTGAGTTTGAACTCAAAGTTGGAAAACGGGTTCCCGACGCCTTCCGTGAGGAGTGCATCGCGACAGGGCCGTTAGAGCTGGTAACGTCATCGCCGGCATTTGCGATGACAATGGGCAAGAACTATGTAGACGCGCGGAACACGGCTCAGATTGCACCGGGCTTCGCGAAATATCTGCGGGAACGAGGCGAAGGTTAGGCGCACAATGCGCCGACATTCATCAATGAGGTGAGATGGCATGAGCGAACCCTTGCTGAGCATTGTAGGTGGCGGGCTCGTCGCCGCGGTGGTTACGGTCGGTTTCAACGCTTGGTGGGACTCCCGCAAGCAAAAAATCGCGGAGAATTGGGAGTTCAAAAAGTACCACGCGAACATGCTCCACAACGCCATCGCTGGGATCATGGAGGCGTACTTCTCCGCAAAAAATGAAATGTATTACCTCACGAGCACGTTGGAATCGCTGGTCTCCTCTCTGAATCAACTGAGCATTCAAGCAGACCAGATCGTGCGTCAGCAAGGCGGCCCGGAGCTGACCGTACAGGAGCTAGAGCAGCGGAAAATACAATTGCTCCAGCCGTTCCAAACCTACAACACGCAACAGGTCCAACTCCGGTGGAACAACTACGAACAGAAAGCCAAAGAAAACCATACAAAAGCGGAACTCCACCTGATGACGCTGAAACCTCTTATTTCGGAAGCCTTGTACAAGGAACTTATGGCACTGTTTGTGAGATTGAGCGCTCCGTTCTATTGGGACCTGCCGAACGGCAAGCAGAAACTCAAAGTCCTGGAAGATGCGATGCCAGAAGTGCTTGCGGCGCGGGACAAACTGGTCGCTACGCTGGAAGCGAAACCAGGCCGATGAGCATCATCGGTATTCGTGATTACAGCGTAGATGAACAATGAAAAAAGCCCGCCGAGTGATCGGCGGGCTTTCGCTTTTGAATCGCTCTTGAAAACTGGGCAGCGCACATCGAGTGCGCTCTTAGAAAGATGAGATCTGTCAGAACCCGCTCGAAGATTGAATCGTTCGAGCGATGCCTCGGACCCCCGTGAGAGGTTCCGAAGTTTTCCTTCGGCCAAAGGCCTCAGGGTAAATGGGCAACTTCACCTGCACACCTGCACAGGATGGTTTGCCTCTGTATTTAGAAAGGAGGTGATCCAGCCGCAGGTTCTCCTACGGCTACCTTGTTACGACTTCACCCCAATCATGGGCCATACCTTGGGCGCGTGCCTCCTTACGGTTGGCTGCGCGACTTCTAGTACAGCTCACTTTCGTGATGTGACGGGCGGTGTGTACAAGGCCCGGGAACGTATTCACGGCGTCGATCTGATACGCCATTACTAGCGATTCCAGCTTCATGCAGCCGAGTTGCAGACTGCAATCCGAACTGAGCACGGTTTTATCCGATTAGCTCCCCCTCGCGGGTTCGCAACAGTCTGTACCGTGCATTGTAACACGTGTGTAGCCCTGGACATAAAGGCCGTGCTGACTTGACGTCATCCCCACCTTCCTCTCCGTTATCCGGAGCAGTCCTCGTAGAGTTCCCCCTTGCGGGTGGCAACTACGAATAAGGGTTGCGCTCGTTGCGGGACTTAACCCAACACCTCACGGCACGAGCTGACGACAGCCATGCAGCACCTCTACTACTGTCCCTTGCGGGAAGACGATATTTCTACCGTTGGTCAGTAGCGGTTCAAGCCCAGGTAAGGTTCTTCGCGTTGCGTCGAATTGAACCACATGTTCCACCGCTTGTGCGGGCCCCCGTCAATTCCTTTGAGTTTCAGTCTTGCGACCGTACTCCCCAGGCGCAGAACTTAACGCGTTAGCTACGGGACGACCCGCCTACGCGGGCCACCCCAAGTCCTGATGGTTTAGGGCTAGGACTACCAGGGTATCTAATCCTGTTTGCTCCCCTAGCTTTCGTTCCTCAGTGTCAGTTGCGGTCCAGCCAGCCGCCTTCGCCACGGGTGTTCCTGCAGATATCTACGCATTTCACCGCTACACCTGCAATTCCACTGGCCTCTCCCGCACTCGAGCACGGCAGTTTTGAAAGCAGCCTCTGGGTTAAGCCCAGAGATTTCACTTCCAACTTGCCGCACCACCTACGAACCCTTTACGCCCAGTAATTCCGAGCAACGCTGGCCCCCTACGTATTACCGCGGCTGCTGGCACGTAGTTAGCCGGGGCTTCTTATACCCGTACCGTCAAACCCTTGCGGGTCATTCGTCCGGGTCGAAAGGGGTTTACACTCCGAGAAGCTTCATCCCCCACGCGGCGTCGCTGCGTCAGGCTTTCGCCCATTGCGCAATATTCCCCACTGCTGCCTCCCGTAGGAGTCTGGACCGTGTCTCAGTTCCAGTGTGGCCGGCCATCCTCTCAGACCGGCTACCGATCAAAGCCTTGGTGAGCCGTTACCTCACCAACTAGCTAATCGGGCGCGGGCTCCTCCTCAGACGATCTTGCGACCTTTGAATCCAAAGACCGAGGTCTCCGGAATGTCATGCGGTATTAGCCCCGCTTTCGCGGGGTTATCCCCCATCCGAGGGCAGATTGCCCACGTGTTACGCACCCGTGCGCCGTGCGCCGACT
>Ga0210407_10000025_pt1 | contig 223543 bp, 199 predicted proteins | sample IncBWC27MmetaG_FD_150860 | JGI IMG/M metagenome (GOLD analysis project Ga0210407, IMG submission 150860) | Forest soil microbial communities from Barre Woods Harvard Forest LTER site, Petersham, Massachusetts, United States - Inc-BW-C-27-M | ecosystem: Environmental > Terrestrial > Soil >... | reverse complement strand
AGGCATGAAACGGAAAAAGACCGCGAAAGCGAGTGAAAGCCCGTCGTTTGCAAACCCCGAAATCGGGCAGATCGAACAGTTGCTGCGCTTCATGAGCGAGCACAACCTTGAGGAGTTTGAGTATTCGAGGGGGGATCTGCGGATTCGTCTGCGGAAGCCCAGCGCCCATGTCGTGGTCGCCGCGCCTCGCGCGTCGGCCGAGATTATCGTGCCTTCGGCGCTCAGCGCGCCTGAGCCTGAAAGCCGGAGCGCAGAACCCCCGCACACAGCGGATGTCCGTGGTGGCGAAGATCTGCACCTGATCAATTCGCCGATCGTGGGCACTTTTTATGGGTCACCCAGTCCGGGAGCGGAAGCCTTCGTGAAGGTGGGCTCGCACGTGGACAAGGGCCAGACACTTTGCATCGTGGAAGCGATGAAATTAATGAATGAAATCGAGTCCGAAATCAGCGGAGAAGTGCTGCGGATCTTCGCGGAGAACGGACAGCCAGTGGAGTACGGGCAACCCCTGTTCGGGATCCGCCCAAGCCGCAAGCGGTAAGCGGCCTGCCAGACTATGTTCCAGAAAATCCTAGTCGCCAACCGCGGGGAAATCGCCCTGCGAGTCATCTGCGCCTGCAAAGAGCTGGGAATTCCGACGGTGGCCGTGTATTCGGAGGCGGACCGCAACTCCCTGCACGTGCGGTTTGCGGACGAGGCGGTGTGCATCGGGCCGCCGAGAAGCAGCGAAAGCTACCTGAACATTCCGCAGGTGATCAGCGCCGCGGAAATCACCAACGTGGATGCGATTCATCCGGGTTACGGTTTCTTGTCGGAGAACGCGAACTTTGCCAAGGTTTGCGAAGCGTCGGAGATCACCTTCATCGGGCCCAAGCCCGAAGTCATCGAGATGATGGGCGAAAAGGATCGTGCGCGACGGGAGATGAAGTCGCGTGGTCTGCCCACCATTCCGGGCAGCGACGGCATCGTGGAGGGCGAAGAGCAGCTTTCGAAAGAAGCGGCCCGCGTCGGGTTTCCACTGATTTTGAAAGCGGCGGCGGGAGGCGGCGGACGCGGCATGCGCGTGGTCCGCACCAAGGACGAATTGCTCGCGGCGTACCAGACGGCGAGGAGCGAGGCGCAGCAGGCTTTTGGGACTCCCGACGTCTACATGGAGAAGTTCCTGGAGCACCCGCGGCACATCGAGATTCAGGTGCTGGGCGACCAGCATGGAAAAGTGATTCACCTCGGCGAACGCGAATGCACCATTCAGCGTCGGCACCAGAAGTTGGTGGAAGAATCGCCCTCGCCGGCGATTGATCCGAAGCGGCGCAAGGAACTGGGAACGAAAGTCGTCAAAGCCCTCGAAGCGATCGAGTACACGAACGCCGGCACCGTGGAATTCTTGATGGACACAGACGGTTCGCTCTATTTTATCGAGATGAACACCCGCATCCAGGTGGAACATCCGGTGACGGAATTTGTGACCGGCGTGGACCTGGTGAAGTCGCAGATTCGCATAGCGGCCGGCGAAAAGATGGAAGACGCCGTCGGCGAAATGCATTTTACGGGGCATTCCATTGAGTGCCGGATTAATGCCGAGGATCCGGAGACGTTTGTACCTTCCGCCGGCCGGATTACAACGTTTCAGGCGCCGGGTGGAACCGGTGTGCGCGTGGATTCCGCGGCGTATTCGGGCGCGGTGATTCCGCCGTACTACGATTCGCTGGTAGCCAAGCTGATTGTGAAGGGGCGCGACCGCGCGGAAGCCATTGGAAGAATGAAACGGGCGCTCGAGATGTTTGTGATTGAGGGAATCAAGACGTCGATCCCGCTGCAGCGGCGGATTTTGGCCCACCCGGATTTTGAAGCCGGGAAGTTCGATACCCACTTCATCGAAAAAATTCTCGGTACCAACGGAAAATAGCGTTTCATGCGCCTTGTCCTGCCTACGCTCTATGTGATATTAGACGCAGGAATGTTGACGGAACCAGCCGCAGTTACAGCTCAAAAATTGATGGAATCAGGCGTGAAGCTGCTGCAGTTTCGTGCGAAAAACGCGACCGCACGCGAGCTTTGGAATGAGACGCGAACGATCGCGGAATTGGCGCACAAGGTGAACTGCACTTTCATCGTGAATGACCGAGCGGACGTGGCGTATCTTGCGGGCGCGGACGGCGTCCACGTCGGCCAGGATGATCTCGATCCGGAGCAGGCGCGCGCGGTTATCGGGCCAGGCCGCTGGGTTGGCGTTTCGACGCATAACCTTGAACAATTCCGGAAGGCGGCGGCCAGTTCGGCGGATTATATTGCCGTGGGGCCTATTTTTCAGACCAGCAGCAAAGCGAATCCCGACCCCGTGGTTGGCAAGGAACTCTTGCGACAGATTCGTGGGTTGACGGGAAAGCCTATTGTAGCGATCGGGGGCATCACGCTGGAGCGCGCTGCGGAAGTGATCGCAGCTGGAGCGGATTCTGTGGCAGTCATCAGTGACATATTGAAGGCGAAGGACCCGGCTGGAACTGCCCGGGAGTTTATCCGACGACTGGATGCCGCGAAGCCCGCGGCGTCCCACTGAGGAATCAGACGCATGGCCGACGCGACTAGCGCGATAACAACGGGTACGGGGGCGGGCAAGGGCGAGCACCAGTTTGTAAAAGCGATCGGACTCTACGACGCGACGATGATCGTTGTCGGCTCGATGATAGGATCGGGCATTTTTATCGTGGCTGCTGATATTTCGCGGCAGACGGGTTCCGCCGGCGGGTTGCTGCTGACCTGGATCTTGACCGGCTGCCTGACGATTGCGGCCGCCCTGGCGTATGGGGAACTGGCGGCCATGTTTCCGCACGCGGGCGGGCAATACGTCTATTTACGGGAAGCGTTCTCGCCGCTATGGGGATTTTTGTATGGCTGGACGCTGTTTCTGGTGATCCAGACGGGCACGATCGCAGCCGTGGCTATTGGATTTGCGCGCTACCTGGGCGTGTTGTTTCCCGCGATTTCCCCGAAGACTTGGATCATTTCTCCGATTAATTTTTCCTCTAAATTTGCCATCAGTCTCTCCGTGCAGCAGCTCGTCGGCGTGTTGATGATTATTTTCCTCACCTACCTGAACACACGTGGGGTAAAGCTCGGGAAGTGGATTCAGAATATTTTCACTTCGGCGAAAATGCTGGCGCTGCTGGGGCTGATTCTGATTTGCGTGTTCGTGGGGCGAAACGCTTCCGCAATTGCGGACAATTTTTCGCACCTGTGGGCGATTCGAGGAGCACAAACGATCGAACCTGGCGTCGGTTTTCTACGCAGCCTGCTGCCAACGGTGACGGCGGGAAGCGGCTGGTTCGGACTGATGCTGGCGCTGGCGGTCGCGCAGGTCGGCTCGCTCTTCTCCGCGGACGCGTGGAACAACATAGGTTTTACCGCGGCGGAAGTGAAAAATCCCAAGCGCGACGTTGCGCTCGCGATGGTGTTTGGTACTGTCATCGTAATCACGCTCTATTGCTTGGCGAACCTGGCCTACTTGTGCGCGCTCCCTCTGGCGCAAATCCAGAGTGCGCCGGATGATCGCGTGGCGACGGCGGCGCTTTCCGCGGTATTTGGTGCCAAGGGCGCGTTGATCATGGCATGCGCCATCATCATTTCCACGTTTGGGTGCAACAACGGACTGATTCTGGCCGGTTCGCGTGTCGCCTACGCAATGGCCAAGGACGGCTTGTTTTTCCGCGCGACGGGCAAGCTGAATGCCAAGGGCGTGCCCGGCGTGGCGCTCGTTTACCAGGGAATCTGGATCGTGATTTTGATTCTACTAAGAACGCGCAAGCCGGACGGATCCTATGGGAATCTGTACAGTAACCTGCTCGACTACGTGGTCTTTGCCGCGCTGCTTTTTTATGTGCTGACGATTGTGGGAATTTTCGTGCTGCGCATCCGCCGGCCCGATGCCGAAAGGCCGTACAAAGCATTCGGGTATCCGCTGCTGCCGCTATTGTATATAGTGGCTGCCAGCGGAATCATGGTTGTGCTGCTGCTGTATGAAACGCAGACCGCGGGCATGGGCATGGTGATCGTGCTTCTGGGTCTGCCGGTGTATTGGGTGTGGGCGCGGCTGAAGCGGTCGAGGCAGGGCGCCGAGTAGCCGCAGAATTTCAAAGAATTAACCTGAGAAGGAGGAGTTGCATGGGCAACCCCCTGTTCGCAACGAAGTCGATTGACTCGCTGTTGAAGGAAGCTGGGGACACCGGGGAGCACAGCCTTAAAAGAGCGCTCGGCCCGGTGAATCTGGTGACCCTGGGCATCGGGGCGATCATCGGTGCAGGCATCTTCGTGCTCACCGGATCGGCGGCATCGCTTTATGCCGGCCCGGCGATCATGCTCTCGTACGTCCTGGCTGGGATCGGTTGCGTATTCGCAGGTCTTTGTTACGCCGAATTCGCTTCGATGATTCCCATTGCCGGATCCGCATATACGTACGGTTATGCCACCCTGGGCGAACTAGTTGCATGGATCATCGGCTGGGACTTGATCCTGGAATACGCCTTCGGCGCGGCCACCGTCGCCAGCGGTTGGAGCAGCACACTGGTGGCATTTCTGCAGGACTATGGGATCAGCCTGCCGCCGCAGATCTGCGACGTACCTGGAGCGAAATGGGTCTTGTATGAGGGCCGTTGGTCGCCCGAAGGTGCGGTAAGCCTCAGTGCGGACCAACTTGCCGGACTGCCTCACGCCACGTGTGCGTTTAACCTGGTGGCCCTTCTGGCGATTCTCGGGGTCACGGCGATCTTGATCATCGGCATCAAGGAGTCGGCGAACTTTAATAGCGTCATTGTCTTCGTGAAGCTGGCCGCTGTCCTGACGTTTATCGCTGTGGCGCTTCCTTTCGTTCTGAAGCATCCAGCCATCGCGCATGAGAATTGGAAAGTGTTCCTGCCGCCGAACACCGGAAGCTTTGGTTCGTTTGGATGGTCGGGGGTGATGCGCGGCGCGAGCGTGGTGTTCTTTGCTTATATCGGATTCGATGCCGTTTCCACAGCGGCGCAAGAGGCCAAAAATCCGCAGAAGGACATGCCGGTCGGCCTGCTCGGTTCACTGATCGTTTGCACCATTCTTTACATTATCGTCTCCGGGCTGCTGACGGCGACCGTGCACTATTCGCATTTGAACATCGGTGCGCCGGTGTCGTTGGCTATTCGCCAGACGGGCGTGAAGTGGGGAAGCTACGTGATCAATGCCGGAGCGCTGGCCGGATTAAGCACAGTTATGCTGGTGATGTTGCTGGGCCAATCGCGTGTGTTTTATTCGATGGCTCACGACGGGCTGTTGTGGAAGTGGGCGGGCGACATTCATCCGCGTTTTCGCACGCCGTGGAAGTCGACCGCGATTGTTGGTTTCCTCGTCGCCATCGTTGGTTCGCTGGTGCCCATCGGTACGCTGGGCCAGCTGGTCAGCATCGGCACTTTGTTTGCCTTCGTCATCGTGTGTGCGGGTGTCTGGGTGCTGCGAGTGCGGCGGCCGGAACTGCAACGACCGTTCAGGACGCCGTGGGTCCCGTTTGTTCCCATCATGGGGATTCTTATTTCCCTGGCGTTGATCGCCAGTCTGAATGCGCTGACGATCGTGCGGCTCTTCGTCTGGCTGGGAATAGGACTGGTAGTCTATTTCACCTACAGCGTGAAGCACAGCAAGGTGCGCAACCCACAGGCCTGATCCCTTGCATGGGATTTTTGGTTACTGTGCATCACCCGCCCGGTGTTCACTAAAAAACTAGCCGATCGGGCCTCGTCCTAACGAGGCGAATCGGGTAAAGTGTTTTTCTGACTCTTCAGCCATGAGCGGACCGGAAACCCAACACACACCCTTTTGGAAAAGTCTGTCGAAACTCGACTGGCTTGCCGTCGTTGTTTGCATCGCAGGCCTTGCGGCGACGGTGAATCCCCTCAGCAGCTTGCCTGGAGTAGGGCTAGTGCGGTTGTTTGGCGTGCTGGCGGCGGCGTATGTGCTGTACCGGTTCTGGAGTCGCTGGCGCGCGGAGCTGCTCTGGAGTCTGCGCAACCGGCTGATACTCGGCTATCTCTTTCTGGCAGTGGTGCCGGTTGTCCTGCTCCTCCTTCTCGCCAGCATGCTGGGACAGATTCTGTATTCGCAACTGGCGGCTTATCTTCTCTATCACGATATCGAAGACCGTATCGCGATGATGGCCGACGCGTCCGCGGGGCTCGTCGCCGCGGAGGCAGCGCTGCCCGCGTCACTCCCGGCGTCGGCCAGGGAGGAGATTCTCACGAAGCAGGCAAAGCTTTCTATCGGCAGACAGCTGCCGGACGTCCGTGTGAACTTTGAAGTGGATCCGGAGTTTTTCAAGAGTGTAGCGAGACCGGCGGCCCGGTCGTTTTCGGGATTGATACAGAACGGAAATCAGCTGCGGCTTGTGGGGATGAAAGAACTGGAGAGCGCCGGAGAGAAACGCATTGTCGAAGTGAGTGCGCCGTTGAATACGGAGATTCTGGAAAACGTAGCGCCGGACCTGGGTCCGATCGACATCACTCTGGCGCAGACCGTCGAATCGGATTCTGCCGGGAAATCCGTGCGAATTGGAACGAAGGACTACATGGCTGTGGGTCACATTCTGACCCGCAAACGAGAGCTGCTTCCTCCGGAGACCTGGCCGGACCCGGTGGTGGAAGGCTTTTCCAAACTGGAAGCGGTGTACATTTTATCCGGGGGCGGCGTAGAGCGAGCGCATCCCGTGTTCGCGTTTTACAAGGCGCGCCGCTCGCAGTTGAATCACCGGATTTTCGCCTCCGTCGGCGAATTCAGCGGCGCACGGGTTTTTCAGATTCAACTGCTAGCCGTGGCTTTCCTGGTGATTGAACTCACAGCATTGATCATCGGAATCGTCCTGGCCAAGGCCATCACAGGGACGATCGCGGAACTCTATCGCGCGACGCAGTTTGTCCGGGAAGGGAATTTCTCGCATCGTGTGACGGTGGAGCGCAAGGACCAGCTGGGTGTACTGGGCGAGTCGTTCAATCTGATGACCGGCTCGATCAGTCGATTGATCGACGAACAGAAACAATTGCAGCGGCTGGAGAATGAGATTTCCATCGCGCGCGAGGTGCAGGATCAGTTGTTCCCGCGCGGCTTACCGAAGGTGGAAGGGCTGGAGATCGAGGCGATCTGCAAGGCGGCGCGGTCCGTCAGCGGCGATTACTACGACTTCATCCAACTGGACCCGACGCACGTGGCAATCGCGCTGGGCGATATTTCCGGGAAGGGAATTTCCGCCGCTCTTTTGATGGCCAGTCTGCAGGCGGCGCTGCGCAGCCAACTGCTTACACCGGGCAGCGAACAGCTGAGCACCGCGGAACTGGTTGGCCGACTGAACAAACATCTGGTGCGAAACACCGGTGAGGACCGATTCGCAACGTTTCTCGTGGCCGTATACGACATGGAATCGCGCAAGCTGCGCTATACGAATGCGGGGCATCTGCCGGGATTCTGCCTTTCCGATGGAAAGTCGATGCATCTGGACGTGGGCGGCATGGTGTTGGGTATCGTGGACGACTATCCTTACGAGGAAGGCGTGGTGGAAGTGCCACGGGACGCGGTGTTCATCGCCTACAGCGACGGTTTGGTGGAACCGGAGAATGCCTACGGCGAAGAGTTTGGAGTTTCGCGGCTGGAGGCGGCGGCGCAGCGCGTGAGGCAGGGCGATCCGAAGCGCATTGCAACCGCGCTGATGACCGCGGCGGAGGAATGGTCCGGCAGCCCGGAGCAGGCCGATGATATGACCGTGATTGTGGCGAAGCTGAAGTAGAATGTGGACGGAACAGTGTGCGAGCGTTTTCGGGTAGGTCGAAGTCGACGAGGAGAAGAATGGCGCTGCGAAACCGGGTTGCGTTGGTGACAGGAGGAAGCCGGGGAATTGGCCGGGGAATCGCGTTGCGTCTGGCGCAGGAGGGCGCGCGCATCGCATTCGCTTATCGCGTGAACAAGGCTGCGGCGCAGGCGGCTCTGCGGCGCATGCAGGCGCTGGGCGCAGATTGCGTCGCCGTGGAAACGGACATCACGGAGCCGGGACGCGCGGAGCAACTGGTGAAGACGGTGGCCGACCGCTATGGCCGCATCGATATCCTGGTGAACAATGTGGGTGATTTCCGGTGGAATACATTGGCAGAATCTTCCGTGGAAGAGTGGAGAAGCATTTTCGAGTCGAACTTGATGAGCGTGTTCCTGATGTGCCACACCGCCTTGCCGGTGATGCGGAAAGGGCGCTGGGGCCGAATCATAAATCTGGGTGCCGTGGGGGCGGAGCGTGCGTTTGGCCAGGCCAAGATTAGCGCGTATGCCGCGGCCAAGGCGGCAGTCGTTGCGTTGTCTCGTTCGCTGGCGCTGGAAGAGGCGAAGAATGGAATCACGGTGAACGTGGTGAACCCCTCGAGCATGGATGAAAAGGACCTCACCGTAGAAGAAGCGCGAAAGCTGCGCGACGCGCGGTATCCGATTGGCCGGCCCCCGACGGTGGAGGATGTGGCTGCATCGGTTGCGTTTTTTGCGTCAGAAGAAGCTGAGTACGTGACCGGACAAGTGCTCAACGTGAGCGGCGGATGGATGCTTTAGACCGCGGGCGGCGAGATTCGCGATGAAAGCGCTGACAGCGGCGGAGATGCGGGAAGTGGACCGTCTGACGACGGAGCGGTTTGGCATTCCGGGGCTGGAGTTGATGGAGTCGGCCGGGAAAAGCGTCGTAGAAGTTTTCCTTGAAAAATTCAAAGAGCGTAACGGCAGAATTCCCGGACGTGTGTCTGTGCTCTGCGGTAAGGGCAATAACGGCGGCGATGGATTCGTTGTCGCGCGGTTTTTGAAAGATCGCGTCGGCCACGTAAACGTTTATTTGTTTGGGGAACCTGGCGAACTGCGCGGGGATGCCGCGAAAAATTATGAGCGCTGGCGGGGACTTGGCGAAACGGTCACCGTGGTCCGCGGCGAGGAAGATTGGATCCGGGCCTGGACCGGCGTGGCAGCCAGCGAAGTCATTATGGACGCGTTGCTGGGGACGGGGATTCGCGGCGGCGCCAGTGGCCTACTGGCGCAGGTGATCGAGAATCTCAACCGCTTTTCGCAAGACGCAAAGGGCGCGTGGCCGGCTTGGATCGTGGCGGTGGATACGCCGTCCGGATTGCCCTCTGATGGAGAGCCTGCGCAGGGGCCGGTTTTGCGCGCGCACCTTACGGTGACCTTCACGGCGCCGAAGATTGGGCAGCTGGTTTCCGCTGATGCGGGAAGTTGCGGCTCGCTCGTGGTTCGAGAAATCGGGACGCCGGCGGCGCTGGTGGAAGAGGTGGGGAAAGGCAAGTTGCGTTGGGCAGGCCCGGAGGAATTCTCGGAGCTTCCGTTGCAGCGCGCGGCGGAATCGCACAAAGGTTCTTACGGGCATGTTTTGATCGTTGCCGGGTCCGTTGGGAAAACGGGCGCGGCGATATTGTGCGGGCAGGCGGCGTTGCGCGGCGGGGCGGGATTGGTGACATTGGCTACGCCGGAGCCTGCGCTTGCCACGGTCGCTGCGGCGCAGGCCGAGTACATGACAGAAGCGTTGCCGGCGACAGCTTCGGGAACAGTCGCGTCGGAAGCGGCCCGGCTGGGTGGGTTCGCGACGCTGCTGCACGGTATGACAGTTTTGGGTATGGGACCGGGAATCGGGACGCATCCGGAAACGCAGGAATTTGTGCGCAGCGTGGTGGGGCACGCGGATTTGCCCATTGTTCTGGATGCTGACGGGCTGAACGCGTTCGCGGGGCAGGCGGAGATTCTTTCGCATCGCAAATCGGCGCACCTGGTGATGACACCACATCCAGGAGAGATGGCGCGGCTTTGCGGGTTCGCGACGCCGGAAGTGCAGGCGGACCGCATCCGGATTGCAGCGGAGTTTGCGGGAAAGTGGAACGCCGTCGTGGTGCTGAAGGGATTTCACAGTGTAATCGCTGCCCCGAATGGTGACGTCTTCGTGAATACAACGGGGAACGCGGGATTGGCGAAGGGTGGATCCGGCGACGTTTTAACAGGTTTGCTGGCGGCGCTGATCGCGCAGTTTGGAACGCAAGATTTGTACCGAGTGGTGGCGCTGGGCACGTATCTGCATGGACGCGCGGCGCAGTTGGTGAGCGCGGAGAGCGACGAATCCGGTGTGTTGGCCGGAGAAGTTGCGAGAGCGGTTCCGGCTGCGCGAAGGAAATTGCTGCAGGAGCTGCAGGCGCGTGGCTGAAGAAGTGATTACACGCTCGGCTGAAGAGACAGTCGCCTGGGGACGCGCGTTTGCGAAAACACTGAAGCCGCCTGTGCTCGTGCTGCTTTCCGGAGAATTAGGGAGCGGAAAAACAACGCTGACGAAGGGCATCGTCGCTGGACTGCATGCGGCGAATGAGGATGAAGTTACCAGCCCGACGTTTACGCTGCTGCATGAGTACGGGACGGGCGGTAAGGTGTTTCACGGCGATTTGTATCGCGTGGAGAGCTTTCACGACTTTGAAACGCTGGGAATGGAAGACGTTTTCGCCAAGCCCGCTATCGTGATCCTGGAATGGTCGGAGAAATTTCCCTTGAAAACCGAATGGCCGCAGGTCCGCGTGCGGCTGGAGCACCTGGGCGGCGATTCCCGGCGGATTAGCAGATTCTGAGTGACCAAAAGAGCAATCCCGCGCTAACTATCTCGCCACGACTGTCCTTCCGTTTTCTTGCCGCCCACAAAACCCGCTGCTAGGTTGAGAGATGGCGGGGTGCGGCTGTTTTCATGGGAAATGAACCGGCAAATCAATTGATGTTGGAAGGCTCGCGGGACGCTCTGAAGAGCTACAACCTCGCGCTGCCGATGGGCTCGTTGTCCATTGGCGTGGACAACATCCACCACGACGTTTTCCTTAGTCCCAAATTCGTGCAGGTGGCGCGCGATTACCTGTTCGACCTGATCCGGCAAAACACCAGTGGGACCTATCTTTCCGGCATCGAATTCCGCAATGCCAAGCCCGTGGATTCCACAAGCTTCCGCAAATTATTGGCGGAATTGTTGCAGAGTTCCCTGGGCAAGGCGAAGCAGCAGAAAAATATCGAGATTGACCTGTTGTTCCGGCTGGCGCTGCTGAAATTCCTGACCGCGGAACTTGTGAACCAGTTCGGCAACGTGATTCTGGACGTGAAAGAGTACATCCGGAAGCGCGGCGAATATTTCGAGCGCAGCCAGCAGGCGCACGTTATCAAGGCGCGGCTTTCGGAGATGCAGTCCGCGCGGCGGGGCGTGCTCCGCATCATCGGGCAAGTGGTGGCGCAGATCTTCATCGACATCGAAGAAAACGTGATCGTGAAATCGCGGCGGGCGCTTTTTGGGGAAGAATTGCCCTACTACGAGATGCTGAAGAACCGCTTGGTATATCTGGATGGCGGCAAAGACGATTTTTATTTCCTCGAACACTACGTGCTGCTAGGGAATTACTCGAAGGATCCGGATCGCCTGGAAGCTATGGATTTGTTGTTTCAGGATTTTCTGAGGGAAGCGGGGATCCGGGTTGCCCCGGACAGCGCTCCGGCGAAAGGCGCGGCGGAATATCGGACGCTGTTTACCGAGGCGGAACGCATGCGGGGTGAAATCGCGTCGCTGGAAGAGCAACGCGAGTCTTTGCGTAAGCGCCTGGAGAAGGGCGACGGACTATTTAATAAATTTCTCAGTTCCGCGGCCGACCCGGCGGAAGTGAAGGCTTCGCTGACCGACGTGGAGAATCGCCTGCGGCATTTCCAGAAAGCACTGGAAGACATGGGGCCGCGACTGGACAGAGCGAAGAAGCAGGCGGAGTTCGTCCAGAAGGATTACGAAGGGAAGCTTGGCGATTATCTGAATGAGCCGGAAAATGCGCGCAAGCTATTTGACGTGGCAAATGCCTCCGACAGCGAGCGGCCAGCGCGGGCGCGGCTGCTGGCGCAACTGGTCAGCCGGCTGGAACAACACGAGATTATGCCGCACGTCCTGGCGAGCTACGAGATACGGCCGATCGCCAACGACTATTGCCCGCCGGTCCACTTGCAGCAATTGCGTAAGGCCTTGGTATCGAAAGAGGAGGCCAAGCGCGTCGAGGAAATTCTGAAACAGGTGCCGGCAAAACGCCTGACCATGAAGCCGCTGGAGGAGTTATCGAAGCGCATCCGCCGGTACTCGCGAGAAGAAACGCAGGCGGCAGTGCTGCGATTTGCGATCGATTTTCTGAGACTGCGGCGCGATCTGCGCGACGCGGAGCATCTGGCGGCTTGCATGGAGCGGATCAACCTGGTGACGGCGGATAAGGTTCGCGAGTTGTCGCGGCTGAACAACCGGCTGTATGAATGCGTGCTGAAAGAGGAAGTGAGGCCCGAACACGATCAGGTGGTTTCGCACGTGATTATCAAGGCGGACGTGCGCGGGTCGACAAAAATGACGCAGGATTTGCTAGCGCAAGGATTGAGCCCCGCTTCGCACTTCAGCTTGAATTTGCACGAGCCGGTTAAGAGGCTGCTGGATCGTTATTCGGCGAAAAAGGTGTTTATTGAGGGCGACGCCATCATTCTGGCTATTTTTGAGACGGAGGCTACGCAAGGCGAGGCGCGTCCGGTTGCGAAAGCTTGTGCTCTTGCCAAGCAGATTTTGAATGTGTGCAACTCCTACAACGAGGGTACGGCCACGACTCACTTGCCGCCCCTGGAGCTTGGGATTGGCATCGCGTTTCAGGGCTCGGCGCCGACGTATTGGACCGACGGGGATGCCCGCATCATGATTTCCAAAGCGTTGAATCTTTCCGACCGGCTTTCCGGCTGCGCCAAGCTGGCGAAACGCATGCTGGCGGGGCAGAAGACACATTTTTCCGTGTTCCAGTTTTTGACGGCGCTCGAAGGGGCTTCGGCGGAAGAGTTGGATGAATTTCTGGTGCGCTTCAACATGAACGGGGTCGAGTTGAATGATGAGGGATTCAAGAAGTTGTCCGAGGAAATCTCGCTCGAAAAGCTGGTTACGAAACTCGATATGCCGTGGGCCAAGCAGGACGTGACGTTGTATTACGGCGAAGTGCCGATGGGCGAATCGGTGGAACTGCTGGTGGTGCGCGAAGGATTGGCCCGGGAATTGTTGCCGGATGGAAAAATCGGAAAGACTTCGGATCACCACTACTATGAGGTCTGCACCAGCCCGGTGATTTATGACCTGGCGGCGGCGCTGAAGCGGACGCAGGCGCTGGGACTCGAAACCACGCGAGCGTGAACGTCCACGAGCGACTTATCAAAAATGGAGTCGATAATCCTTTTGATGCGGATTATGGGTAGTCTAAACCGGGGATTAGTTAGTTCGTGGTACCGCAAGCCGACTGGTAATTTAGAAGCGGTCTCTCGAGAAAGGTAATTTCCAATTATTTCGGCGTAGCGGTATTCGGTATCAATCCGCAAAAATTATTGTCGCTAGATGCCTGCTATTACCATTGAACTCCTGGATACAAGCTGGGAATTCTCTGGCCCCGGTACAAAAACGGAAAGGCGCCCGTCGGATCCATAGACGCGTGAATACGCCAAACCACTTTGGCGTTGCTATCCTGTGTCACTTCCCGGACCTCAGGCCCGTTAGTTACGCAAAACTCTGCGTTCCCATTCTCGAGTACCTCGGCGTTACCTCCGAAGTACGAGAAGCCGGACAGCATTTCATGAAACGCAAGGGTGGCGGTCTTAGCTGTCTCATCAATTTGTAGCACTGGCACTGTGCTATAGCAGGTCGACGAGGCTGTAGTGACGCACTGAACCTGACCGGTGGGAAAAGTCCGGTCGTTTCCATTATCAAAAACTATCAGCGAGAACTGTCCCGTCGTGTTTGCGGTTGCGAAGGAAGGTCCGTGCTGCGCATAGAACCAATCGGTTGGATCCGTCCCCCCAGCGAGCGTGAAATCGCCCTCGTAACCTAGTTTCCAGACTATGTCTCCCGTCCCTGCCCCATTGTTGTAGTTGACCTTGACCAGCCAGTTCTGGTGCCGTATCGAGATGATCAGATTGCCGTCATCGGGCGAATAGATGACGGCATTGGTATGGGTCCAGTCACTACCACCCATTGGGTGACGGCTCGTGTCCAGGTGGTCGAACTCGTTCCAGAGCCAAACTGGATGATGATTCTGGTCCAGATCAATCAAAACATCCCCCTCTAATGGGGTCCCGGAGATAGTCTGGTGGGTCGATGCAAGGACGATCAAGTGTCCACTGGGGAGCATTACGAAGTCATGGTGAGTTCCATTTACGGTTATGTTGCAACCCGTGCAAGTCGCTGCGGCAAGCGCGGTATTGAGGTCTGCAGCCGCCATTTGCCAAATCAATTTCCCACTCAAGTCCACTTCCTGAAGAATCGAGTTGGCTCCGTCCGGAACGGTCCCGCTGAAATTCAACATGATGTGGCCGTTTGGTAACAGTTTGATAGGGTTTAAGGTCGACGTTATCCCGGGGTTGTAGCTCCACAGAATATTGCCCTGCAGATCCGTAATCACTCCTGGTGCTACCGTGGCTCCACCGCCTACCAAATCCAAAATCTCCACTCCGCTCTGAGGTGTCATGCCTGCCGTCGTCGTAGCCGTTAGCGATGGCTCTTGCGCGGTTGGGTAGGCCCCTGTGGTGAACGTCATATCCGTATCCATGTATTGGGTGCCATCACCGAACTGCACCACTCCCCTCATGTGGTACAGGGTGTTACCCTTCATTCCCGCCACGAACAAGCTAATGGGCCCGCCCCCTTGGGGTACCGGTTGTGTCCAAGTCGTCAGAGCGTAGTTCGTATCCAGTCCAAACTGCACCGAGACTTTTCCGGCTGCCGCTGGTGATATGGAATACAGCGCCACTTGAACGTTGTCGGTCGCCGCTACTTGCCCCTGGGCTACGACGTTGACTGTAGCGCTGGCCGATTTGGTCCTGTCTTTCGTGCTGGTTGCCGTCACTGTGACGGTCACGCTCTGTGTCCCAGATGGCGCGGTATAATTGCCCGCGTCGTCAATCATTCCAGCCGACGCCGACCACGTTACCGCTGAACCATCGCTCACCCCGGCGACGAACTGGCTTGTTTGCCCCGTACCAATGGCGGCCACGGATGGGGTTACTGACACGTTGATGGGTGCAGAGCTCGATCCACAGCCGGACACGAACATAGTCGAGATAATTGCGATCAGTGATAGAACGGAATTCAATTTCACCCGGAGTTCTCCTTCACGCAGGAATCGTATCGCCGAAGTCTAAAGAACATAGATCAATGTGAGGGTGGACGAACGCTGTATAACACACAATCGCTGATTCGGGAATGATTTAACATTACGCAACGCACTTTGGGTAAGCAAAGGTTACGTCCATTCTCAAGCAACTAGGAAGCATGTATTCCCTGTTCGCGCGAGGGTCTCCTGAAAAACTTCCACTCTCATGCTCATTCGAATGCCCACAAAACAAGTCCGCGAAATTCCATGATGGCGCGCGAAGCGGTTGTGGTGGCCTTGCAACAAGCAGACGTCTCCCTTGGAGAACTTCTTGCCCACAAGGGATTGGCGATGACTGGGAGATATGCGCACCTCTCAATTTCCGATCTCCATGAAGGCGTCCCCTAGATTTCTGCTGACACCACAACTGACACCACCGCTACGGAGCGGTTTGCGTGCACTAACTAAGTCCCATAGAATCATGCTGGGGGCGAAAGGGGTCCGGTGACCTTCCCGGCCTTCAAAGCCGGCGATTCGACCCTTCGCGGGCCGAATGGTGGATTCGACTTCCACACGCCTCCGCCAAATACTCAGAAATAAGGACGAAGAGGGGACCCACCCTTTGCGAAATGCGCAAAGGGTAGGCCACCCAAGGAGGTTTTCAATCAGCGTTGTGCTGAGTGGGCGCTTTTTGGAGCCGGGAAGTTCGCCTGGGCCCACGGGGAAAACTTCGTTGGTTGGCGGCCTGCGATTTTGTTTGCGAGTGCAATTTGGTCGCGCGAATCGGAACCCAAGTAGGTGTGTGACTGGAAATAGCCGAACATTTCGGCTATCTCGGCGGCCCCGGGAAAGAGACCCGCGAAGACTTCATTTGGAAGTTGGTTGACAGAGAAGTTGTGACCCTGCCGATTCAGCGTTGCGACGACTTCATTGAAGCTTAGGAAATCGCCGGCCAGGGGCAGATACTCGCCGTGACCCGCCAGATCGGGGTGGGTGAATGCCCCGGCGACGATGTCACCGAGTTGCGTGATGTCACCCATGTGAATGCTTCGGACGGTTGGATCAATGGGAAGAGTCCAGCCCAGGGAGCCGTCAGGCTGTTTTTGCGGGGCAAGAACGCCGGTAAGGTTCTGATAGTAGAACGGCGCGATGACGAAGGTATGATTTGCGAACCCGGCTTCTTTCACCAGGCGATCCACCTTGGCCTTGTCGGTAAAGTGGGGAACGTGAAACTTGCCTCCACTAATCGCTTCCACATCGGGCAGCGTGGACCAGACCAAGTGTTTGACACCGGCATCCTTGGCGGCGCGTATCGCGGCGGTCGCCTGCTGGATCTCGCCGGAACCTTCTTCCCAGGCATTCGTGACTAAAAATACGCCCTGCGCGCCTTCAAATGCAGCTCGGAGGGTTTCGGTGCGAGCCAAGTCCGCCTGGATGACTTCATCGGCGAGTTCGCGATGCTTGGCCGGATTGCGCGTCAGAGCGCGCACCTTGAACTGATTGCCCGCTTGCAGGGCGCGTACTACGCCGCCGCCTTGTTGTCCGGTTGCGCCGACTACGGCGATGAGTTTCTTATTTGCGGGTGTCATGTGCTGTGTGCCTCTCTTTCGTTATCTATTGATGCCAAGTCTATTGATATAGATACATTATACTGGACATGGGTTATATGAAAGGGCAGAATAGTTTCGTCATGGATAAGACCTCGCGGGACCCGGTTCACTGTTGGCTGGTATTGGTGAAGGCCTTTCAGGCGGCCTCGAAATATCTCTATGCGGGGCTGGCGGAGAGTGGAATCGACGATACCGATTTTCGGATCCTGGAGGCCCTTTTGAATAAAGGGCCTTTGCCGGTGAATACGATCGGCCCCAAAGTGTTTCTGACGCCCGGTTCGATCAGCACGGCCGTGGACCGCCTGGTCGAAAGGGGCCTGGTAAGCCGGGTGGAGAGTCCTGAGGATCGGCGGGTGCGCGTCGTGTCGCTCACAGCAAGAGGCAGAGCGTTAATCGCGCCGGTCTTTCGGAAACACGCTGCCGAAATTAAAAGGATCTTTTCCGATGCGAGCCCGAAAGAGTTGCGAGCTCTTGAAACGGCATTGAAGAAGCTTGGCAATCGCGCGGAGAAGCTGGGGACGGGCGTCAAGCAAAGTGTTTGAGCCAACAATGAAATGGCTGCATAGTATCTGAATGAGCGTTTGGACGGGCAACCCGGAAGTTGGCGTGCCAGAACTGCAAAGATCTGGTGACCGCTTCAATTGAGGCATTTGACGTACCGCGACTTCGCATCTCGCGTAAATGCGTTTACCAGGCGGTCGCGAACGTATGCACGACAACTCAGCCGCAGCCCATTCGCATCAAACTGTGCACGTCTATTGTCGAGGGCAAGGAGCGTACTCATGTCTGTCCGAGTCTTCGCGTCCGCGGTGGTTCTGGTATTTGCTGGTCTGGGTTGGCCGCAATCGTCTTTCGGGCAAGACAAAAGCGCGGAAGGCGAAGCCTTCCGAACCCACGTGGATCTGGTTTCCGTCTACTTCACGGTGCGGGACGAGAAGAAACGCCTCGTCAGCGATTTGGCCCAAGACAGGTTCAGCGTTTTGGAAGACGGTCAGCCGCAGGCCGTCAAGTTTTTTGCCCACCACACGGATGTGGTTCTCAACGTTGGTGTGCTGCTGGACACCGGCTCGAACATGGCCTGGATTCTAGGCGAAGAGGCGCAGGCCTCGAAGCTGTTCCTCAGGCGCGTAGTGCGCCCTAAGGACCTCGGCTTCGTTGTGAGTTATGGGTCTCGGGTAGAAACCGTGCAGTTGCCGACGTCGGACCCCGCGCTCCTGAGGCAAGCCGCCGAGTCTATTGGAAATGGATCCGCCATAGGATTGCCGGAACAAGCTCCGGCGGCGCCAAGCATCTGGTCTGGCGGAACCGTGGGCATTAACGGACGGCAGCCGCTTGACCCGAACCGCGAATCCCACCTTTACGATGCCATACGTGTCTCCACGCACCGCCACCTTGTGGGCGAAGTGGGACGCAAGGCCATCGTTGTCGTGGCCCTCTCCGGTGATTCCAAGAGCGAATCCACTATGGAAGACGCATTGGAAGCTCTGCTGGAGAATGACGTGATCGCGTACGTCCTGCAGATTTACGATGGCTCAAAGCGGGACAATTGCGACGTGCTCCACATCTACAAAAAGGACAGCAGCGGTGAGCCGGTGCTCAAGAAACTTGCCGAGGCCACAGGCGGGCGAATGCTGGAAGTGCGGGGCATGGACAAACTCGAAGACGCGCTTGATGAGATCTCCGATGAATTGCACCACCAGTACAGTCTTGGGTACTACCCTGAAAACAAGAATTGGGACGGTAAGTTCCGCAAGATCCAGATTTCTACTGGCGAGAAAGCCTTTAAGGTCTATGCGCGCAAAGGTTATTTCGCCAAGCCGCCAGCAGCGAACGTTGCGGCAACCCAATAACCCTGTGGTGAATAGACGCGGTTTCCTCTCACCCGTCAACGCGGCAAGCTCGCTTTCGGGGCTTAATCGTCCATTTCCACACGCTCCCAATGACGCGGAAAGACCGAAGATGAGGAGCGGATCCACCCTTTGCAAAAGGCGGGTAGGCCACCCACGATCGTTAACACTAGTCCGGCGCTTATTGTTGGGGCGGATTGGTGGTTGGCTGAGTTTGGGTATCGTTCGCGTTGGGAGGTACATGGGCTGATACCGGGGTGAGGCCGCTGGCCGTGCCGGAGGTTGCTAGTTCGGATGGCCTGTACTTTGGGGCGCTGACGTAGCCGTGGATCAGGTTTTTCTCGATGCGCATCACGACGATCTGCACGGGCTGCGATTCGTTTTCCGTGTGGATCCAGATTGGCTCGTAGAGGTTTACTTTCTTTTTGGTGAGCTGGTTGTCGTCGACGATCATTTCGATGTCGTAGTTCTTGTGCTTGGTGTCGGCTTTGCGCAGGGAGAGAGTGAGCGGGCCGATGCGCTGAAACTGCTTGGCCTTCATGAGGTCGAACTCGGTGTAGCCGCGTTCGCCGCGCTTCTGCAGGACTACCAACTCCTCGTGCGTCCTGGCGATGGAGCCGTTCAGTTCATCGCGGGTTGAGCTGATGTTCCCCTCGAGGTCGGTGCGGTTCTTTGCTACCAAATCCTGGGTGTCTTTCAGTTGCTTCTGCTGATCGGCAAGTTGCGCTTGTAGTTGTTTATAGCGCTTGTCGGTCGCGGCCGGTCGGTGGGCTCCCGTGTGGGCTACGCCTGCAGACGCTTTCTTGTCCGGCTGTTTCGTGGCATCGGCCTGCGCTTGAGCTTGAGCTTGCGACTGAGCTTGCTGAGCTGCGGTCATGTCGTTCAGCTTGGAGGTGACGGCGCTGAGCTGCCCCTGCATCTGGCTGATGGTGGCATCGGAAACGCTCTGTTGTGCGGTCAGATGGTCAGCCAGGGTCTGTTGGTGATAACCATAACCCAGGGCAACTCCGGCCACGCCTAGCAGCACTACCATCGCGATCACCAGCCATCTACCTGTGCCTGTTGCCGTGGTTTCTGATCTGCTTTCGTGGTCGTTCATTTCGTCGTGCTCGTGCATTTCCTGCCTCCTAAAATATTTCTTTTGCAGTGCCGAACAGTGTCATGACTCCGGGCCTTCTGATGTCACAAATAGCCCTCCGACACCGGTCAGCCGACACAAAGGCGCATCGTCCGGGGATTCGGTTGCAAGAGAGAGGCCGAGTGCGATTTCTCTCGTGCGTCCCTAAGGCATGGGCTTTCAATGGAAAAGAACGCGTTGTAGGAAGTGGCGGATTTTGAAGTAGTACTAGTCCTGGAAATTTTTCCTTGCTGCCGGGCTGACTTTTCCGGAAGGTTCGCGCTTGGTGCAGGCAGTCAAGTGAGGAAGAGGATGTCAGTTCGCAGGGCAGCCCTCTTTATCTAAATCTGCGAGGCGCTTTATTGCCGAGGCGTTTCGCTTTTCAGAGGCCACCAAGAGCAGGACTCTTGCCTGGGCGCAGCTTTGCGGCACACCCGCGCCCTTGATGTAGAGTTCGGCCAACGCTGCCGCTGCGGTGCTGTTTCCCGCCTGGACCATCGCCCACAACTGATCGGGCGTCAGGGGAGTTTTTGGCAGACGCGAATGATCAGCTGAAACTGGCGTTGGAGACGCTGAGGTGCGCGGTGCGGCCACGGATTTTGTCTGATTGGCGATTGCAAAGACATCGGTTGGTGGAGTGCCCGCACCGGGATGGGCGACCGCGGGCGAACTGCTTAGTGGGCCCGGTTGCAAAGGGACTTCCGTGGCGGGTTTCACAGTGGCGCGATGTTCGCCAAGGTATTGCGAAAATTTGAAGGCGGCGACCGTCAAGATGGCGGCAACAGACGCGCCGATGATAAGCCCGATGATCAACTGGCGCCGAACCGCGGCGAGATGGCGTTCCATCGGCACCAGCATTCCACTTGCTTGAGCCGCCGCGGCGGCCGGAAAGGGAATGCTGGCTTCGCGAGGTCCGTGCTTTGGGGAGAAAAGGCTGGATGTTTGCGGACGCGCTCTTGAGACAAAAGTGGCCACAGCGTCGGGTTGAGTGGCGCCTGATTTTGTTGGAATCTTCTGTGCCGAGGATTTGCCGAGATACTCGCGAATCTGCTCGCGGGCGCCTTCGGCTAGCCGCAGAAATTTCAAACCGCCGGACTTTCCGCCGGCATTCGTCCAGGCCAATTCGCCCCAGCCCTCGATGCGTTCGCGCAGATTCAGCGAAAACCAGAAGTGGATCGGGTTGGGCTCCTCGCGAACGGGACCGAAGGATTCGAACCGCAAACCCCCTTCGGAGATGTCTACTACTTTTCCGCCATCGTCCTGCTCCAACTGCAGGAAGGCAAAGTCGTCCGGCACTTTCCTCGTTTTTTCGCGGCGTTCCAGGATGATATTTCGCAGGGTCATGTCTCGTCAGAGGCTTGTTTGATTTTCGGAGCGCCCTTCAGTGGCGGGGAGAGTGAAGGTTGCCGAATTTAGGGGCCTGGGGAGGGTGCGAAGCCGAGCCTCCCGGCTTCACGCTGGTCATTATACTCTTCCGCGGCCGGATTGAAACCCGCATGTCTAAGTTGCGGTTGGGTTGAGTGTCCCTCGTGGGAGGAATTGGTCAAGTTTGGCGGCGATTCGGATGGAACGGAGTGCTATTCTAGGGGCGCATTACAAATAGGCCGAGCCGCATTGTTCGGAGAGAGATTGCCCCCTCCTGCGGCCTTGCGCATTCCACGGATAGTTCACTGAGGAGCGAGCCTTCGCAAATGGTTCGCGAAAAGGAACATGGCTAAATCCCTGCGCCCGATTCTGGATATCGTCAAAAAGTTGGAACTTCCCGAAAAATATTTTGAACAGATTGGCCCTTACGGCGGAAAGGTGCGACTGGACCTGCTGAACGACGGCGCTTTCCCTCGCCGGGGGAAATTGATTCTTGTGACTGCGACCACGCCTACGGCAAGCGGCGAAGGCAAGACTGTTACGTCCATCGGGTTGACGCAGGGACTGGCGCGCATCGGGAAGAAAGTGATTATCACTTCGCGCGAGCCGTCGCTTGGGCCCGTGTTCGGGATGAAGGGCGGGGCGGCGGGCGGCGGCGCTTCCACGATCGAGCCGGCGGCGAAGATCAATCTCCACTTTCACGGAGACTTTCACGCCATTGCCGCGGCGCACAATCTGCTTGCGGCCCTGGTGGACGCGCATCTCTTTCATGGCAATGACCTGAACCTGGATCCAGAGCGCATCACCTGGCCTCGCACGATGGACATGAACGACCGCGCGCTGCGCGACATTGTGGTGAACGCCGGAAGCAAGAAGGAAGGTGCCGCTCGGCGAACGGGATTTGTGATCACCGCAGCTTCAGAAATCATGGCCATCATCGCGCTGGCCAAGGATCGCGCGGACCTGCGCAGCAGGCTGGACCGGATTGTCGTGGGAATCACGCGGACTGGGAAACCTGTCCATGCAGGAGACCTGCAGGCCACGGGTGCGATGATGGCACTGTTGACCGAAGCGATTCAGCCCAATCTGGTGCAGACGGTTGAAGGAGTGCCGGCGTTTGTGCATGCCGGGCCGTTTGGGAATATCGCACACGGAACAAGCAGCGTGATTTCGCAGGAGATGGGGCTTCGCCTGGCCGACTACGTGGTGAACGAATGCGGATTCGCGGCGGACCTTGGCGCGGAGAAATACATCGACATTGTGTATCGCTCGACGGGAGTGAGCCCTTCAGCGGCGGTGCTGGTGACGACGGTGCAGAGTTTGCGGAACCAGGGCGAGGGCGATCTGGAAAAAGGGATTCCGAACCTGGTGCAGCACTTGGAGATTCTGCGGAAATTCGGATTGCCGGCGGTGGTGGCGATCAATCGGTTTCCGAAAGACAACGATGCCGACCTGGAGCTGCTGGAACGCGCCTGCCGGGAAAATGGCGCGCTCAGCGCGCGGCACACCGCGTTTGCAGACGGCGGCGCGGGCGCGGAGGAGCTGGCGCAGCGCGTGGTGGAAATCATCGAGAAAAATCCGGCTGTTCGGGCGAAACATATTTATGATGCGGGCGAGACGTTTGAAGCGAAGATCGAGAAAGTTGCGCGGGAAGTGTATGGAGCGGACAGAGTAACGCTTAGCGAAAAAGCCAAGGCCAGGTTGCAGGATTTTGCCAACTGGGGCTTTGGCAAACTGCCGGTGTGCATCGCGAAAACACAGTACTCGTTTTCGGATAACCCGAAACTTATGGGCGCACCGAAGGGTTGGCAATTGAATGCCACGGACGCGACTTTATCGGCCGGTGCGGGATTTGTGGTGGTGATTTCGGGGAATATGATGCTGATGCCGGGGTTGCCGAAGGTTTCGCGTGCCGTTGAGGTGGATGTGGATGCGGCGGGGGAGATTGTGGGGATTTGAAGCGGGGGAAGAAGAGGGGATTCAACGCAGAGTTCGCAGAAAAGAGTAACCCAAGAGCACAGGCTGAAGCCTATGCTACCCGGGAAGTCCGATGAAACGCGAACTGTTGTTCGCGGCGTCTAAATGGTAGGTGTTACCTGCGTGGAAGCGTAGTTTGTCCAGGCCCCCCTCGTGCTCCCGCCCAATCGAGGGAACTCGAGGAGAATGGAATGCAAAATCTGAGATTCGAAGCGCGCAGAGGCTTCGCTGCAAATGCCGTTCGAGCGGGAATCTGCGCTTGCCTGGCGCTGGCCGGTGCGGTTCTCGCGCTTGCACAAACTGGCACACCCGCCACTTCGCCCGCAAAATCTCCGCCGGTGCTGGGAACAATCAAAGCGATCGCCAGCGAATCGTTGACCGTAACGACCGATGCCGGCGCAGAAACCAAAGTGACGATTACAGCCACAACAAAATTGTTGCGCGTGGCTCCCGGCTCGAAGGACCTTGCACAAGCAGAGGCCATCCCATTTTCCGAGTTTCAGCAGGGGGATCGCGTGCTGGTGCGGCTGCGCTGCGCGGGCGACCCGCCCGTTTGCGAGGCGGGAACGGTGATCGCGATGAAGAAGAACGACATCGCGGAGAGACAGGCGCGGGAAACCGAGGAGTGGCAGAAACACGGGATTGGCGGGCTGGTGAAAAGCGTGGATGCCGGGGAGGGCTCGATCACGATCGGCACGATGACCGCGGCGGGAAAGAAGGATGTGAACGTTGCGGTCGGGAAGAGCACGCTGATCCGGCGTTACGCGCCCGGCTCGGTGAAATTTGACGAAGCGAAAGTGAGCAGCCTCTCGGAAGTGAGTCCCGGCGACCAATTGCGCGCGCGGGGAGTGCGCAGCGCCGATGGAACTGGTTTTACCGCGGAAGAAGTGGTGACGGGAGCGTTTCGAAATATTGCAGGCATCATTTCGGCGGTGGATCCGGGCGCAGGGACGATCACCGTTTCCGACCTTGCTACGAAGAAGTCCGAGGTAGTGAAGGTGAGTGCGGATACGCAGTTGAGAAAGTTGCCGCTGCAGATTGCGCAGATGATAGCGACTCGCTTGAAGGGCGGTGCAGAGCCCGCGGGCTCGCCCCCGGCGGGGCAGGGTGCGCCTCCGGCAGGTGGCGCGACGGGAGCCCCGGGAGGCGGCGCGGGGGGACGGAGTCGCAATGGAGCAGGAGGAGATTTGCAGCAGCTATTGGGCCGGTTAACGGCGGCTCCATTGACAGATTTTCAAAAAGGCGAAGCGGTGATGATCGTCGCTACAGGCGGAATGAAGGACGCGCAGGCCACGGCCATCACCGTGTTGGGCGGAGTGGAACCATTGCTGCAAGCGGCGACGCAGGAACAAGCATCCAGTATTTTGACGCCATGGAGTTTGAGCAATGGCGGAGGCGACGCAGCCGCGCAATGACGCATGGCGCGAAAACGACAGAGGGGCGGAACTTTCGATTGATCCGAATGAAGCCAGCGCGGAGTTTCAATCCCAGAGGTATTTTGCTGTTCCTTCTCATGTCGCTGCTGGCCCTGCCGTGTCGCGCACAGAGCCAAAGCGGTTCAATTCGTGGCCAGGTAACCGACCCCTCCAGCGCGGCCCTCGTTGGCGCGACTGTATTGTTGACGACGCCTTCCGGCGGTTCGATGGACACGGCCACCAATAAAGATGGCGTGTACGAATTCAAGAACTTGCCGCCGGGAATTTATGAAATCAAGGCCGTAGCAGCGGGTTTCGCGATGTACGACAAGAGTGGCGTTGCGCTCGCCGCGGGGCAGACTCTGCGCTTCGATATCCCCCTGACGCTGGAGATCGAGAAGGAAAAAGTCGAGGTGAACGCTTCAACTACCCAACTGGACGTCAGCCCGCAAAACAACGCCAACAGCATCGTGCTGCAGGGGAAGGATCTCGAGGCGCTCTCCGACGATCCGGACGAGCTGTCGTCGGAATTGCAGGCGCTGGCCGGGCCGTCAGCAGGCCCGAATGGCGGGCAAATCTACATCGACGGCTTTACCGCGGGACAATTGCCGCCGAAAGCCTCGATCCGCGAGATCCGCATCAATCAGAATCCGTTTTCCTCCGAGTACGACAAGCTGGGCTACGGTCGGATTGAGATTTTCACCAAACCGGGAACGGACAAGCTGCACGGGCAATTGCAGGTGCAGGGGAATACTTCGTCCTTTAATTCCAGGAATCCATTCGAAACCGCGCAGGAGGGCGTTTCGTCCCCCGGCTACAACTCCGAGCAGTACAGCGGCAACGTCGGCGGACCGATCAATAAGAAGGCGTCGTTCTTCTTTAATATCGAGCGCCGGAACATCGGTGCGCTGAACGTCGTCAGTGCCACGGTGCTGGATCCGGCGAACAATTTCGCCATCGTTCCCGAAAGCCTGGCTGTGGCAAATCCACAGACCAGAACCAACCTGAGCCCGCGGATTGATTACCAGATCTCGCCCAACAACACGCTGACTGTTCGCTACCAGTATTTTCGGGATGTTGCTACTAACGCGGGAGTGGGCCAGTTCAATCTCCCGGAGACCGGCAGCAATACTCTGGGCGTGGAGCACACCCTGCAGGCGACGGACACGCAAATCATCGGCGCGCATGCGATCAACGAATCGCGATTCCAATTTGTTCGTGCCGATAACGAGAGCACGCCGCTGCAGACCGGGACGACGGTGGACGTCGGCGGGGCGTTCAAGGGCAACGGCAGCGGGAGCTTTGGTTCTTCGGATATCCAGAACCGCTACGAATACCAGAACACCACGTTTCTGAACTACGGCAAGCACGCGTGGAAATTCGGCGGCAGAATTCGCGCCACAAACGATCGCGACCAGGTCAGCAACAATTTCAACGGGACGTTTTCGTTCGGCTCACGGCCGAATCCGGATCCGACCTGCATTCCTGCACCTGCGAACAACAATTGCATCATTACTCCTATCGTGGCGTACCAGATCACCGAGCAGGGGATTGCGGCGGGGCTCCCGTTCGCGACGATTCAGGGGATGGGGGGTGGCGCGAGCTACTTCACCCAAACGATGCAGACCGCGGCGGGGACGCAGATCATTCCCTCGACGGTGACGCTGGTGGATGCGGGCCTGTTCATCCAGGACGATTGGAAGGTGCGGCCGAACGTAACACTAAGCTACGGCCTGCGCTTTGAGACCCAGAACAATTTTCCCGATAAATCCGATTTTGCTCCGCGGATCGGATTGGCATGGGGCATTGGCGGAAGCGCGAAGAACCCGCCAAAGACCGTGCTGCGCGCGGGGTTCGGCATGTTCTACGACCGATTCACTTACGATTTGGTGGAGACACAGCAGCGGTTTAACCAGCAGAATCCGCTGCAGCAGCAACTACAAATTCAGAACCCAACCTTTTTCCTGCCGCTGCCAAATCCTGTGCCGTCCGGCACGCTGGTTTCCACTCAGTATCAGGCCAACAACAATTTGCGCGCCCCTTACACAATTCAGACGGGAGTGACGCTGGAGCGGCAGGTAACGAAATTTGCGAATCTCGCCCTGACGTATCTAAACTCGCGCGGCGTCCACCAATTTTATACAAATAACCTTAATCCGTTCCTGCCGGAGACGGCCACGTCGGCCGCCGGGCGCCCTTTCCCGAACCAGGGAAACATTTTCCAGTATCAATCCGCGGCCGACTTTGAACAGAACCAGTTGATTGTGAACGGCAGCGTGCGCTTGGGCGCGAAGCTCTCGCTTTTCGGGTATTACACTTACAATCACGCGAACAGCGATACATCGGGTGTGAACAGTTTTCCTTCGGATCCCAGAGATTTGAGGCTCGATTATGGCCGGGCCAGTTACGATATCCGCAACCGGCTTTTCCTGGGCGGGACGATTGGATTGCCGCGCGGGTTTCGACTCAGCCCATTCGTGATTGCCAGTTCCGGTATTCCTTTCAACATCACTACGGGCACGGATCCGTTCCAGGACAATCTTTACAATGTGCGGCCGGCGTTTGCGACTTGCAGTCCATCGAGCCAAACGAAATTTGGCTGCTTTGACGCCAACCCGCCGTCCACCGCAACCCAGATCCCCGCTTATTTCGGGGAGGGCCCGGGCCGCTTCTCCATGAACCTGCGTGTCAGCAAGACCTTCGGCTTTGGCCCCGCCATCGAAGGCGCTTCGGGTGGAGCAGGTGGTGGGGGCATGAGCGGCGGAACATTCGGGCGCGGGCCTGGCGGGCCGGGCCGTGGGGGAGGCGGCCGTGGAGCGGACGCTGGGGCTACAAACCGGCGTTACTCGTTGACGGTCGGCGTGATTGGTCGAAACATCTTCAATAACGTAAACGTCGCGACCCCGATCGGCAATTTGGGCTCGCCGTTGTTCGGCGAGTCGAACGGATTGGCCGGCAGGCCTTACAGTGATTCCACGTCCAATCGCCGGCTCGACCTGCAACTCACCTTTACCTTCTAATCTAGGCTCAGGGTCACGAAAGATTCCAGATTGCTCGTCGTGCGGCGACGACGTTCGAACCGAGCTCGCGGCTATTCCAGCAATACGTTGTCATTTACCTGTGCGGGATGATAAAAAGCTGAAATGGCGAAGCGAAAAAGAGATCGGCTGGAAAAGGGGACGGAGGCGCGGCGGCGGGCCCGCAAATCCGGGCTGAGGCCGGCCAATACGCGCGTGATTCCCGACAAGCGGAAAAAACCGGGAAAGCATAAACCGGACATGCTTCAGGAATTGGACTGAGCAGGGAATTGCCTTCCAGTCCGGGAGATTTCTTTTTCGCGTCAGGTCCGGACCGGACCTAGTTTTTGGAGCCTCATCCGGGCCTTTGGGCCGGGATTACTTCATCCGAGCGAAAGAGCGGGGCGGCCGCGATTTTGCGTCGCTGCGAGAGTTCAGCGGCGATAGTTTCCAGGTTGCCTTTGTCGAAGCCCATGCAGCTGATCTTTACTTTGCCGTCGGGTTCGATCAGGAAAATCGTGGGGACCATGCTGAGGCCGTAGGCATTGGAGACCGGGTAGCCCGCATCATCCAGCAGCGTGGTGAACTTCAGGCCATATTCGCGATTGAATTCCGTGGTGCCGCGCGCGTCATCCTGCGAAATAGCGATGACTGTTGCGGAATCGCCTGAATAGCGCTCCGCCAGCCGCTGCAGATAGGGAAACGTGAACTGGCACACGGGGCAGGAAATTTTGAAGAAGGCGGCGACCACCGGACCTTTCTCCAGCAATTTCGCAAGCGAGTACTCCTTGCCGTCCAGGGATTTAAGCGTAAAGCCTGGTGCAGCGTTTCCCACAGCAATCGTCGTCAAAGGGGCCTCCCAACCGAGCCATCTGGAAAATTTGTGTGATAAGGACATGGAAAGAGTCTAGCGCACGGCGATCAGTGAATGGTTTTCGTCTTGCGCTGCATGTAATCCATCAGCAGGTACTGGCCAAGATTGTAGGGCGTGGTGAAATACGCCTTGCCTTTGCACATTTGGGTGATTTTCTGCACGAACTGCACAAGACTGTAGTCCGTGGCCAGCATGAAGGTGTTGATCATGATGCCCGCCCGCTTGCACTTGTTCACTTCCTCCAGCGTTTCGCCGACGACGAAGGGGTCGAGCCCGAATGCGTTTTTATAGATCCGGCCGTCCTCGAGTGTCAAGGCCGAGGGCTTGCCGTCGGTGATCATCACGATCTGCCGCATGTCTTTGCGCTGGCGAAGCAGAATCCGCTGGGCCATCCGCAGGCCTTCGCGCGTGTTGGTGTAGTACGGGCCGACCTGAACGCGGGCGAGTTGACCAAGGGGCACTTCCTCGGCTGAGTCGTGAAAGAGCACCAGGTTCAACGTGTCGCCGGGATACTGCGTGCGGATTAAATGCGAAAGCGCCATCGCGACGCGCTTGGCGGGCGTGAAGCGGTCCTCGCCGTAAAGAATCATGCTGTGACTGCAGTCAAGCAGCAGCACCGTGGCGCACGAAGAATGGTATTCGCATTGGTGGACCATAAGGTCGCGATATTCCATCTGCAGGGGAACTTTTACGCCTTCGCGGCGAATGGCGTTCGAAAGCGTTTCGCTGATGTCCAGGTTCAGGACGTCGCCGAATTCGTAGGGCCGCGAAATGCCGCCCGATTCCACGCCCGTGGAGAGATCGCGTGTGTCGTGCCGTCCGAAGCTGCTGCGGCCGAGCGAGCCGAGCAGATCCTGCAGTGTTTTGAAACCTAGAAAGTCGATGGCCTTGTCGGTAATTTCAAAGCGCGCATCGGCGTCCATTTCGCGCGGCTGGCCCAGGCTTCCGCCAGGGGTATTTTGCGGCGGCGGCGTCACCTGGGGCGGTTGTTGCGGATTGATGAAGCCTTCCTGACCCATGCGCTCCACCAGCTTGTTAATCAGGTCGCGGACCTCTTCGTTGTTCAGCGCGCCGGGATCCTGCAACATTTCGCGCAGCTCGTCGCTCATGGCGTCTTCGGGGAAGAGGTCGCCTTCCTGCAGAGCGCGCAAGATCGCTTCGCGCAACGCTTCCATGGAATGGGAGGCGTCCATCTCGGAAAGGCCGTAGAACTGCGATTCGAAGCCGCTCTGCAGAAGGAAATCGCCCAGGCGTTTCATTAGTTCGTCGAGGTCGACGGCGTCCGCTGGTTCGCCGATGTACTTTCCGTATTTGATTACTTTCATTCCATGGTCCTTGTGGTGCTTTGCTGCTTGGGTGGCCGGTCTAAAGTCCGGCCACTACATTTCCTTTTGCGCATGGGTTGAGATCCTTCGTCGCGATGCTCCTCAGGATGACGACCCTTCGTCGGGTCGTCAATTATAATTGCGCCGCGGGCGGCTGACGGACTCCCTTGGCTCCGGCGGGCGTTGTTTTTCCGCGTAGAAGCCGCGCTCTTCGCTGCGGCCGATTCGGCGATGCGCCCATAGGCCTTCGAGAATCATCTCCGCTGCTGCGGCGGCGGGCGCTTCGTCCTTCCGGTTGCTGACGCCCAGTTTCGCGACGTGCTCCAGCAATCCCTGCACCTTGGCCAATTGCTCATAACGCTTGCTGGTGGAGAGCAGATCTGGAATTTTCAGCTCGCCGCCGGATTCGAACCACTGCACTACTGGCTGAAAGCTGATTTCTGCGAAGTATTTCGAGAATATGCGACCGATTGCGGTGCGAATCAGCTCCCGGGCAATCACTTCGGCGCCTTTCAGTTCGCCCTCGTACTCCAATTCCATTTTTCCCGTGATGGAGGGAAGAGCAGCGTAAAGGTCGGCGATGCGGGCGACCGCGTGGCGTTCCCCGGCCCGGGCGGCGTGCTGCTCCGCGCTGCTGACAAGACTTTCGAGCGTCGAGATGGGCAAGCGCTGGCTGACGCCGGAGCGCCGATCCACACGCTTGTCTTCTCGCGCCTGAAACGCAATTTCCTCCACGACTTCGCGGAGGTAGTCAGGCACTTCCACGCTGATGCCCGAATCGCGTGCGGTCCAGGCTTCCTGAGTGGTGATGGCAATGCCTTCCTCGACCGTGGAAGGATAATGGGTTCGAATTTCCGCGCCGATACGGTCTTTTAAAGGAGTGATGATTTTGCCGCGCGCGGTGTAGTCTTCTGGATTCGCGGAGAAGACCAGGAGCACATCCAGCGGCAGGCGCAGCGGATAGCCTTTAATCTGAATGTCGCCTTCCTGCATGATGTTGAACAATCCCACCTGAATTTTGCCGGCGAGGTCGGGAAGCTCGTTGATTGCGAAGATGCCGCGGTTGGCGCGCGGTAACAGTCCGTAGTGGATGGTCAGTTCATCGGAAAGATCGCGGCCGCCGCGCGCTGCGCGGATCGGATCCACGTCGCCTATAATGTCGGCGATGGTCACGTCCGGCGTTGCGAGCTTTTCGACGTAGCGCTGGTCGCGGGGCAGCCAGTTGATTGGCGTGTTATCGCCCTCGGCGGCGACGCGTTCGCGGCAGCCGCGGCAAATGGGCTGCAGCGGGTTGTCGTTGATCTCGCAGCCGGCTATCACGGGAATCTCCGGGTCCAGAAACTGCAGCAGGCCGCGCAGAATCCGGCTCTTGGCCTGGCCGCGCAAACCAAGCAGAATAAAATTGTGGCGAGAAAGCAGGGCATTGACGATCTGGGGAATCACGGTGTCTTCGTAGCCGTGAACGCCGGGGAAGAGCGGCTCGTTGCGCTCAATCGCCCGCAGCAGGTTGCGGCGGATTTCGTTCTTCACCGAAACGCCGGCAGAGCGGGAGTCGAAGTCCGGAATGCGCTTCAACTCGCCGACGGTACGGGGTTTCGGATGACCTGCGGAATGCATTGAAGTGCTTGGCGCCATGGGGTCCCTGTCTGCGAACCACTCGCGATAGTTCGCGTACTGCTAATTCAAACCGTGCCCGTTGTTTCCGGCACATTGTCGCATTGCCTTCTCTTTAAGTAGATGCGGCGCCCAGTCGCACAGGTACCTGAGCAGGCGTTCCTGGCGTTCGCTCTCGGTGCGGAGCTCCAGGAGCTGCTGTTTGCAAAGCAAATCGAGCGGCAGGGTGGACGCAATGGCGTAGGAAAGTTCGCCGCCTGGCGCTTCTTCCAAATCGCGCGGCAGGCTGTTAAAGAGTAAAGTGTGGCAGGTTTCGTATTCCTCGATCAACTTCCGCTTGCACTTCGGCTCAACCGGAGCCTCGCGGTCTTCCAGGTAATCCACCTGACCTTCGAGCAGCGGATCCTCGGTAAACAGTTCCACGATGCGGAATGGATCACGGCCAACCGTGATGATATCCATTCGCCCGTCGGAATAACGCTTCGCCACTTCCAGAATCTCCGCGGTACACCCCACGTGGGTTACGCCGTCATCCATGGCCAGCAGCAAGCCGAATGGAGAACGTCCATCCAGGCATTCACGCACCATCCGGCGGTAGCGGGGCTCAAAAATGTGCAAGGGAAGCTCTTCGCCGGGGAAAAGTACGACGTTCAGAGGAAACAGCGGTATGCGATCGGGCCGCATGGCTACAGAAGCCCATGATAGCAGAGCCGCGAAAAAAGGGTGAAATGCGCGGGTTGTTCGGCGAGTCAGAGTCGGAGGCTGGAATCCGGCGGGGTTCATTTGGCAGGCCTCAGGCCTACAAGCGCTAATCCTCGTAACTTGGTGGCCTGCCTGGCATCTCCACGCCTTCTCAAACTATCCGCAGGGCTGTGTACAAGTGGACAGACAAGCGCCGTGACACCCTCTAGGATTGCAATGCGAGGGGAAACCTCGTCGTGCCGGTCGAAACAATCAGATCAGGTCAGATTTCATCCTTGCCAGCTGATGCGATTCGCCCGGCCAGAGCTGAGTGCGAGTTCGAGCGTTAGCGAAACTTTTCTGCCCCCTTGAGGTGAGCGATGAAGCGATCTCTTATAGTTGGAGTGTGTCTCTCGTTTGCCGCCTGCGCGGTGTATGCGGCCACGAAAGAGCAAAAACGCCTGGAAAATTGCGGCGTCGTGATGCAGGAAATCCTGAACATCCCGGACAATCTGCCCCGGCAGGTCCTGGACAAAGCCGAGTGCGTGATCGTGTTCCCCTCGGTATTGAAGGTAGCCTTCGGAATGGGCAAGGAGTACGGGCGCGGAGCGATGGTTTGCCGCACGGGCAAGGAATTCAACGGACCCTGGGGCGCTCCTGCAATGTACGCCCTCGAAGGCGACAGCATTGGAATGCAAGTGGGCGGCGAGGCCACCGACCTGATTCTTCTGGTCATGAACCAGAAGGGCGTGGGCTCCATTCTCAGCAGCAGGATCAAGTTGGGAGGAGATGCATCCGCCGCTGCCGGCCCCGTTGGCCGCGACGCCTCCGCGAACACGGATCTGTGGATGCGCGCCGAAATTCTGAGTTATTCGCGTTCCCGCGGGCTGTTTGCGGGTATTTCCCTGGAGGGCTCCACACTGCGCCAGGACAAGAAAGCAAACGAGCGGATTTACGGCCGCAAAATTGCAGCCAAAACCATACTACTGGGCAACAAGACGGCCATTCCTCGAAGCGGACGCCATCTCGTTAGCGTGTTGCAGTCGAATGCGCCGCGTAATGAATCGAAACAGGTAGCCACAAAATAGTGGCCGAGTACAGGAAATTGCTTCGCGTGGCCCTGAGTTTCCAGGGGAACCGTTCAAGGATCAAGTAGTCTTCGCCGTTTCGGCCGTCGTCCAGTCGCCGGTCGGGTAATACATCTGGATTCCAACGATAAAGGAATTGGCCAGGTAAGGCTGGCAATGAACAACCCGTGCACGGGAGTAGAGATTCCCGCGAATCGAGCGGACCGAGATCTGTTCGTCGGGCCGCCAGCTTCTACGGGTCACGAGGCGTGCGCCATGGCAGCTGATATCAATGGTGGGCGCGATTTCGGAAGTCGGATTGTCCGGGCTGCTGAGCTTGACGAACATCTTCAGCGAGACGCGCTGTTCTTTTCGGCTTAGGGGTGGCGCAGGTTTCACCACTGCTCCTTTGGGCCGGGGGGTCCAACATCACTATCCTATCGCTGGGGGTTTCCTGCGCAATGGTACGAAAGGGCAATGCTTCTGTGGCCAAACCTGTACCTCGCCCGGCGACTCGCTTGGTCCTGCCGTGCGAACCGGCTGCCTGCGGTCTTTCTGGTGGCCCGAAAGCTTGATCCGGTTACTCAAGTTGTGTAAGCAACCCTTCCATTTCAGAGCGGGCGTGCTGGTTGCCCTGCCGATCAGCGGCGGCAATGCCTCTGCTAAGCAGTTCTTTCGCTTCGGCGGCGCGGTTGTGTTGCGCTAGCGTCTGCGCGTACATCTGATATCCGGGCACGTAATCGGGGTTGGCTTCGAGCAGCGTCTTGAAATGTAATTCGGCGCCGGGAAGGTCGCCCTCGCGCAAGCACTCCAGGGCAACGCCATAGCGTGAAAACGCGTCGTTTGGATTCTTAGTGAGGAATTGTTCCAGCTTCTGGCGGCGGGTTTTGTTTTGTTCCGTCATAGGGGTCTTGCGTATTATACGGGTAGAGCAATTCCCGGCCAAAGGCGCCGCGCAAGGGAGAATGATGAAGTCAAAGCATAAAGCGACAGCCGCATTGATGGATGAATGGAGAGTGAAGGGTAAACCAGTGAGCGCGTCCGCTTCGGAAATGGCGGAAGTGGTGCTGCCGGCACAGACCAATGTGCTCGGCAAACTTCTGGGCGGCCATGTGATGCACATGGTGGACATTGTCGCGGCCATGGCTGCCAGCCGGCACGCCAACAGCTACATGGTGACTGCTTCGGTGGACTACATCGATTTCCGGAATCCCGTCAGTTTGGGGGAAATCGTGATGCTGAAATCGCGGGTGAATCGCGTGTTCACCACTTCGCTTGAGGTGGGTGTGGAAGTGTATTCTGAGAATCTACTGACCGGTGAACGCAAACACACGACCAGTGCCTTCGTTACCTTCGTCGCCATCGACGAGTTCACGCGCAAGCCGCGGCCGGTGCCGCCACTGATATTGAAGACTGCGGAAGAAAAGCGACGCTGGCGCGAGGCCGCAAAGCGCAGGGAGATTCGACTCGCCCACCGGCAAAGGGAAAAAGGCTAGTTCGCGAAGCTGACGCGGACTTCATCCGCGACTTTCATGGCGTGCTCGACGCAAGTTCCGATAGCGGGACCCTTCAGATAATTTCCGGAAAGATAGAGACCCGGGAAATGTGCGCGCAAGGATTCCACCGCCGCAAGCCTGGCGGTGTGGCCCAAATTGTATTGCGGAATCGCCTGCTTCCAAATCATCGCGTTGCTGAACACCGGCTCTTCGTGCAAACCGAGTACCGGAGAAAGTTCGCGATGAACCTGAGCGGCAAGTTGCTCCGGCGATTTGTTCATTGCTCCGGGATTGGTGGCGCCGCCAACGAAGCTTGTGAGCAGCGCCTGGCCCTCCGGAGCACGCCCGGGAAAGAGGGAAGTATTCCACACTGTACCGAGGATGCTGAGTCCGGAAGAACGCGGCACCAGAAATCCAAATCCAGCGAGGCTGTCGGCAACATTCTCCCTGCGATAGCCAAGCGAAACTACGGCCACGCCCGAGTAGGCAATCGCGCCGAGTTGCGCCGCGAACTCTGGCTGCAGAGGTTCCAGAAGTCTGCCCGCGGTATCCGTCGGTACGGACAGAATCAGCCGCTCGGTTTCAACGGTTTCTTCACCCCGCGGCCCGCGCAGGCTCACGCGAAACCGGGCCGCTTTGGGTTCCTGACCGGGGTCGAGCGCCTCGATTCGAATGACTTCCGTGCCGCAGGTCAATCTGTCCCCTAACCGGCCCGCGATGGCGCGAATCAGCGTTTCATTGCCATCGCGAAACGTTTGCAGCGTGGCTTTTTCCTTTGGCACCTGCGGTTGCGTGCCGTTCGCGGCGTTGCGCTGCTTGATTACTTTGAAGGCGCCGCGGGTGATGCTCCCGGCTGTCTTTTCCGCTTCGTAGAGGATCGGGAACGCCGCTCGCAGGCTTAATTTTTCCGGATCTCCAGCGTAGATGCCGGAAACGAAGGGGCCGACCAACCGGTCCAGCAATGTTGGCGATAATTTGCGGCGGACAAATTCCGCCACCGATTCATCTGGCTCCGGCGATTCGCTTTTGCCGAAAATGTCACGAAGAATCGCGGTGCGCGTGCCGCCGCCCATAAAAGAAGAGGTCAGCAAGCTCGGGCCCATGGGCACGTTTTGGAGTTTTCCATCAATCAGGACATAGCGCGGCGCTTTGGGGTCGGCGAGAACACGGGCCTCCAGAATCCCCAGGTCGCGGCACATCGCGGAAATGGCACTGTTGCCGCTGAAGCTTTGCGGACCGTACTCGAGCAGGTACCCGTCGCGTTTCACGGTTTGAATCACGCCGCCGGGCCGCACCGCCGCTTCCACCACACGGATAGCGATCCCCGCCTTCTGCAAGGCGTAAGCCGTGGCGAGTCCGGATATCCCCGCGCCAACTACCAGAGCTTCGACTTTTTCCGACATGTGTGCGGCCCTTGTTACGGCTAGAGGGTTTTAGAAAAGAGCGGCCGCGCGGCCAGCTGCTGTTTCTCCAGATACGGATCAAACACCATCGCGAGGTTTCGGATAAAGATGCGCCCCAGCCATGCGGTGCGGATTTCCTTGTCGTTGATCACGACGAGGCCATCCTGCTGCGGGAGTTTCAGGTGTTCAAGTTCGGGGCCGAAATATTCGTCAAAATTGATGCCGAACTGTTCGGAGATTTCGTGTTTGACGATTACGGTGTGGCAGAGCAAGCGGCTGATCACTTCGCGGCGAATAATGTCGTCCTGCGAGAGGTGGTAGCCACGCATTGTCGCGATGCCGCGTTCCTGCACAGATTTTTCCCAGGAGGGAAGGTCGCGATGGTTTTGAGCGTAAGTGTTTTGAATCCCGCTGATGGCCGTGATGCCCATGCCGTAAAGATCCGCGCCTGCCTTGGTGGTGTAACCCTGAAAATTGCGGTGAAGCGTGCGGTTGCGCTGAGAAATGGCGAGTTCGTCGTTCTCTTTCGCGAAGTGGTCCATGCCGATGTAGAGATAACCGGCTTCGAGGAACTTCAGCAAAGCGCCGCGGAAAATGTCGAACTTCTTCATGCCCTCGGGCAAATGCCCAACGAACGAACCCTGCTGCTTTTTCAGCCAGGGCACGTGGGCATAGCTGAACATGGCGATGCGATCGGGCGAGAGGCCGACAATCTGCTCGACGGTGTGGGCAAAGCTTTCCGCGGTCTGGTACGGCAAACCGTAAATCAAATCGACGTTGATGCTGTCGAAGCCGAGTTCCCGCGCAATGGTAATCAGGTCGCGTGTAACTTCGTAAGGCTGGATGCGATGAATAGCCTTCTGAACGTCTTCCTTGAAATCCTGAATGCCCATGCTCAGGCGGTTGAAGCCCAGCTTGCGCACGACTTCCATGTGCGCGCGCGAAGTCACGCGGGGATCGACCTCGATGCCGATTTCCGCGTCGGGCGCAAAGCTGAAGCGTTCCTTCGTGTAGACGAACAAATCTTCGATCTGCTCCGGCGAAAGATAGGTCGGGGTCCCGCCGCCCCAGTGGAATTGAGCTACCTGCCGATCGCGCGAAACGCGGCTGGCGATGTGGTCAATCTCTTTTTTGAGAATGCTCAGGTATGGGGGCGCGACGCTTTTATCCTTGCGGATAATCACGTTGCAGGCGCAGAACAGGCACAGGCTCTCGCAGAAGGGAAGGTGCATGTACAGCGAAACGGGGCTGCGCTTCGTGTCGGCGGTTTGCATTGCCGTTTCGAAATCAGTCGGGCCATACGTGTCGTTCCACACCGGAGCTGTGGGATAGCTGGTGTAGCGGGGTCCAGGGCGGTTGTAGCGGGTGACGAACTCTTCTCCCTTGGAGAGTTCCTCCTGCATCTCCCGCAACGATGGATTCATGCTGGGCACGGCGCTTGCCTCCTGCGCCTAACGGCGCGTTTGCACCGCCGGCTGCGCTTGCTGCAGCGCGGCTTGCTGGCCGGTGTGAATGAACAACTGCGCGTTTTCCACGGGGGTGTGCTGCAAAATCCCGTGGCCAAGATTCAGAATGTGCCCATGGCCGGAAAGTTGTGCGGCGATTTCCAGTGTCGCATCGCGGATTTTCTCCGCGGGCGCGAACAGAATTGCTGGATCGAGATTTCCTTGCAACGCCACGCGCGGCCCGGCTAATTTGCGAACCTCCGCCAGCGGAATCCGCCAGTCTACGCTGAGCACGTTGGCTCCCGCGCGAACTACGGCAGGCAGCAAATGATGCGAAGCCTTGGTGTAGTAAATCACCGGGACCTTATTCCCAAGCCCCGCGATAATTTCCTGCACCGCGGGGAGCACAAATTCCGTGTAATCCTTCAGGTCCAGTTCACCGCACCAGGTGTCAAAAAGCTGCACGGCGGAAACGCCCGCCGCAATCTGCGCCTTCAGATATAGAATCGTCGCCTGCGCGATTTTGTGCAAGAGTTCGCGAAAAACCTTCGGCTCGCTGTAAAGAAAATTCTTCACCGTCGCGAAGCCTTCTTTGGTGCGGCCCTCCACCATGTAACACGCCAGCGTCCATGGGGACGCTGCAAAGCCAAGCACCGGCACATCCGGTCCGGCCCGTTTCACGGTCCGCCGCAAGGCTTCCATCAGGAAGCCGGTCTCCACTTCCGGATCAAAAATATGCAGCTTGCGAACATCGGCTTCGGTCCGCACTGGCTCAGGGAGATTTGGGCCTTTGTCTTCGAGTTCCAGCGGCAGTCCCATCGCTTCGGCGGGAATCAGAATGTCTGAAAAAATAATGATGGCATCCACGCCAAGCTGCCGATATGGCTGCATGGAGACTTCCACGGCTAGATCAGGCGTCTTGCAAACTTCCAGAAACGAATGCTTTGCCCGGATTTCGCGGTATTCGGGGAGGTAGCGCCCGGCCTGGCGCATCATCCACACGGGGAGCCGGGGAACGGGTTCGCACCGGGCGGCGCGGAGAAACAACTCCTTGCGAGTCATTGCCGTGGCTTCGTTGGTCATACGCTGTGTCGTCACAGAATAACAAATCTGCCCGCTTCCCGCCCCGGAAGAAAGGCTATGCGTCACAAACAGAAAAGGCCGGGAGCCAACTGCGTAGCTCATTTCTTTAGGTGTGAGGACTCTTCTCAAATGCGAGGTGTTCTTTGGGTAATGGAAATCCTCGGGCCTGAAGGCCCGAGCTACAGTGCGATGCGTTTGTGAAGTGCGTCACACGGGTTTGTGAGGGCAACCGTAGAATTCTTCTATAGTTGAGAATGCGGAGCGAATGGCAGAGACTTGCGACTACGCTATACTGAGGCTATCTGAGATGTCGCGCGGGCCGAGGGGCAGTACGATTCCTCTGCGCCTCGACTCGGCAAGGACCTAGGCCGATGAATCATGTTTTCGTCATACTGACCGTGTTGGCCTATTTACTGAGCATGGGCCTGTACATGGGCTTTCTCGCGACCGGCAAAGAAGCCATCGGGCGTCTCGCTACCTTGTTGATGTTCCTGGGGTTAGCGTGCCATTACCTGGCCCTGCTGGGCCGCGCCAGGGCCATGCATTCGGTCCCTTACCACGACCTGCAGGGATCGATGTCTCTTTTCGGCTGGCTCCTGGCCGTCACCTATCTTTGCCTTGAAATTTACCATCGCCAGCGGACCGTTGGGGCGTTTGTAGTCCCGATCATTCTGGCCTTCTTTCTCGCTGCCACCTTTGCGCCGGAGCATCCTTCCGCCCCGACCCAGGCCCATGGCGTGGTGTTTGCCCTGCACGTCACCCTGAGCATCCTGGCGTATGCCGGCTTTGCCCTCTCGTGCGTCCTCAGCCTGATGTTTCTTGGCGAAGAGCGGCTTTTACGGATTCGCAAGGTTGGCGACATCGTCTGGCGGCTGCCCTCGCTCGAGCTGCTTGAGCGCATGAGTCACACCAGCGTGCTCGTCGGTCTGATCACCATTGCCGTGGGCACCGCGCTCGGCTTCCTCGCCGTCGACCGCCAGGCCGGGCAGCACTGGTATTTCGACCCCAAGTACATCGTCACGCTGGTCGTGCTGCTGCTCTACGCCGCTTATTTCCAGTTGGCGCGCACCACGGCCTGGAGAGGCGCGCGGGCCTCGAAATTGTGCGTGTTCAATTTTGTTCTCGTAGTGCTCAGCTTTACGGTCGTGAATCTCTACTTTTCAGCGCATCACCGGTATTTTTAGGAGCGCGCTTCGCGCAGCATGGAGATTGTCCTCGTTGGCCTGAACTTCCGCACGGCGCCCGTTGAGGTGCGGGAGAAGGCGTCGTTTTCCGGCGAGCAGGCCCAGCGCGCCGCGGAAGAGCTTCGCTCGCGCGGTATCCTAGAGGAAACTCTGGTCCTTTCCACCTGCAACCGCAGCGAGGTCTACGGCGTGCATTCGAACGCCAATCATGAATCAGCCGGAGCACTCTCTTCTTTCCTCAGCGCTTTTCACAAGGTGCTTCCCGATCAGCTCAATCCCTCGCTCTATCACCATTACGACCATGATGCGGTTCGCCATCTTTTCCGTGTTTCCGCCGGGCTTGAGTCCATGCTGCTCGGCGAAGCGGAAATTCTTGGCCAGGTCCGAGAAGCCTACTTGCGCGCGCATGAATGTCATGTCACCGGGCCGGTGCTGAATCGGCTGTTTCAGGGGGCACTTGAAATCGGCAAACGCGTTCGCGCCGAAACCGAACTCGGCACCCGGCCGATGGGCGTCGCCTCCGCGGGAATGAAACTTGCGGAGCGCATCTTTGGCAAGCTGCAGGATCGCAGTGCGCTGGTTCTTGGCGCGGGCACCATCAGCGAGCAGGTTGTCTCTCAACTGCGCGATCGCAAAATCAAGAATCTGTACTTGATGAACCGGTCGCGCGAAAAAGCCGAGGAGTTCGCCAAACAATACGACGGCAAAGTCCTGGAGTGGGGTGAGTGGGATACTTCGCTGAAATTTCCCGATGTGATCGTTGCCGCCGTAGGCGCGCAGGACTTCGTCGTGACCAAGCCCATGGTCGAGCGTGCCATGGCTTCGCGCGGGAATCGCGCTCTGTTCCTGATGGATCTCGGCATGCCCCGCAACGTTGACCCCGCGGTGGCCGGCATTTATAACGTTTATCTGTACTCGATGGAGGATTTGACGGAAATTGTGGACCAGAATCGCGACGCAAGAAAAAGTGAAGTCCCCAAGGCGGAATCCCTTGTGGAAGATCACGTGGCGAAATTTATCTCCTGGCAGTCCAGCGTTGAGCTGACTGGGGTTCTGGAAACCTTGCGCGGCAGCCTGAAGCAGCGGCGGGCACACTTCCTCGAACAACGCCTGGCGGGGATGAACCACTTCAGCGGGGAAGACCGCGAAAAGATTGGCGCCCTGATGGACGAACTCATCGAGCAGCTGCTGCTGCATCCCGCGGAACGCCTGCGCACCGAAAAAGAGCTGCGTCGCAAGATTCAGAATGTTGAAGCGATTCGGGATTTGTACTTATCGGATCGGGAGAAACCGTGAAGCCGCTTCGCATCGGTTCAAGAGGCAGCATTCTGGCCCGCTGGCAGGCTGAATTTGTGCGCAAACAGCTTTTTCAACTGACGGGCGTCGAAGCCGAAATCATCATCATCAAGACTTCCGGCGACAAGATGCAGCAACAGCCGCTGACGCGGATCGGCGGAAAGGGAATCTTCATTAAGGAATTGGAAGAAGCGCTGCTCGAAGATGCTATCGATCTGGCGGTGCACAGCGTGAAGGATATTCCCACGGAAACACCCGGCAGGTTGCACTTTCCCGCGGTTTGCCGGCGAGATGATGTTCGCGATTGCCTGGTTTCCCATGCCGGGACGATGCTGGCGAATCTGAAGCAGGGCGCCCGCGTCGGCACGGGCAGCCTGCGCCGCCAGGCTCAGCTGCGGCACTATCGTCCGGACCTGGATTTCCGCGAACTTCGCGGGAATGTGGACACCCGCCTCCGCAAAGTGGAGAGCGGAGAATACGATGCCATTGTGCTTTCGAAAGCCGGCCTCGACCGACTTGGATGGAGCCAGAAAATCACGGAGCCGATTTCCACGGATATTTCTCTGCCCGCCGTCGGGCAAGGCGCGATCGCGATTCAATCGCGTGTGAGCGATCGCGAGGCTGATGAATTTCTGTCCAAGTTGGACGATATGGAAACGCGCACCGCGATCATTGCCGAGCGGGCGTTGCTTTCGGCGCTGCAAGGTGGGTGCCAGGTGCCGGTCGGCGCGTGGGCCCGCATGGAGCGCAGCGAACTTGTGATGGAGGCCGTCGTTTGTTCCGTCGATGGAGCGCAGTACGTTCGCGAGAAAGCCACCGCGCCGCCCGACCAGGCGGCGCAACTTGGGGAACATCTCGCGCGCGTGCTGGCGGAAGGCGGCGCGCGAACGATTCTGGAAGAGGTGCAGCGCGCCCGTGGGTGAAAGGAATCACAATCCGCTGGCAGGGAAGCGCGTTTTTGTGACGCGCGCTCTCGAACAGGGCCAATCGTTGGCGGATGCCCTGCGCGAGGCCGGCGCCGAGCCGGTTATGCTCCCGCTGGTGGCGTTCGCGCCCGCGGACAATCTCGCTGAACTCGATGCTTGCCTTAGGAATTCCACCCGATTCGACTGGGTGTTTTTCACCAGCCAAAACGCACTGCGAGCTGTGCAGCAGCGTTGCGTTGCGTTGGAACTCTCTCTCGCAAGGATTTTTAAAGATGTGAAAATCGCGGCTGTCGGCCCCGCCACAGCGGAAGCTGTGGCCGCCAACGGCTTGACCGTGGATTTTATTTCCAGAATTCACACCGGTGTTGCGCTTGTTGAAGAACTTTCTGCCGAAACACAAAACAAACGTGTTTTCCTTCCGCGCAGTGATCGAGCCAATCCCGACTTGATCGAAGTCCTGAATCGCCACGGCTGGCAAGTTACGCCGGTAGTGGCGTACAAGACTGTTCCGCCAAATACCGATTCGTCCGATGTTCTGGAATCCCTCCTACACGGGTATGCCGACGCTATTCTGTTCTTCAGCCCATCGGCCGTGCATCATTTCCGCGACCTGCTCGGTTCGCAACGTTTCCGCGATCTCAGTCATCAATCCATATTCGTCGCGATCGGTCCCGTTACGGAAAACGCGCTGAAAGCCGAAGGCGTCAGCCGGATTCTTGTTGCCGCCGATTCCACGGCCACCGCGGCCGTCGCCATTCTTTCCGAATATTTCGCAAAGGCGGGCCAACAACAGCCTGCAGGAGCAAAACAAGGATGAGCTTTCCCGTTCACCGACTGCGCCGCACTCGCCGCACGGAAGCGCTTCGCGGGATGGTCCGCGAAACACGCCTGACTACCGCCGGCTTTATCTATCCAATGTTCGTCTGCCCGGGCATGAAAGTGCGCAAGGAAGTCAGTTCCATGCCGGGTGTCCATCAGCAATCCGTGGATCAAATCGTGGAAGAGTGCCGCGAAGTGGAATCGCTCGGGATTCCGGCCATCATTCTTTTTGGCCTGCCCGAAAGCAAAGATGCTCGCGGCTCCAGCTCGCTCGCGAAAACCGGCGTAGTGCAACAAGCCATCGAGGCGATCAAGAAAGCGAAACTCAATCTCCTGGTAATCACCGACGTCTGCCTGTGCGAGTACACCGATCACGGACATTGCGGTGTCGTCGAACACGACGAAATCCTCAACGATCCCACGCTCGAGATCCTCGCGCAGCAGGCGCTGTCGCACGCGCGCGCCGGCGCGGACATCGTCGCGCCGTCGGATATGATGGACGGCCGTGTTGCTGCGATTCGCACATTGCTCGACGGCCACAAATTTGAAAATATTCCGATCCTTGCTTACGCGGCGAAGTACTGTTCCGGTTTCTACGGGCCGTTCCGCGAAGCCGCCGACTCTGCGCCGAAGTCTGGCGACCGCCGCAGCTATCAGATGGATCCCGCCAACGCGCGCGAAGCCTTGAGCGAAGTTGCGCTCGATCTGGAAGAAGGCGCCGACATCGTGATGGTGAAGCCCGCACTGCCGTATCTGGACATCATTCGCGCCGTACGAGAACGATTCGACGTACCCGTTGGCGCGTACAACGTCAGCGGCGAATACGCCATGGTCAAAGCCGCCGCGCAAAAAGGGTGGATCGAAGAAAAGCGCGTGGTCCTTGAGATTCTCACCGGCATCCAGCGCGCGGGCGCCGACATTATCCTGACCTACCACGCCAAAGACGCAGCTCGCTGGCTGAAATCGTGAGTTTTGAACAAAAGGTGCCCCGATGAGTGCGACACAAGCGCAGGCAAAACCCGAACGACGCCGTTCGAAGGAAATTTTTGAGAAGGCCGAAAAAGTTCTCGTCGGCGGAGTCAACAGCCCCGTTCGCGCATTTCGCTCCGTAGGCGGCGATCCGCTGATCATCGAAAGGGGAAGCGGGCAGTATCTTTACGACGCGGATGGCAATCAGCTTCTCGACTACGTCTGCTCCTGGGGCGCGATCCTCCTCGGCCACGCGCATCCGGCGGTGACTGCGGCTATCGCCGAGCAGGCAGGGCGCGGTACTAGCTTTGGCGTCACCAGCGAGCTCGAATTACAGCTCGCGACGATGATCACCAAAGCTATTCCCTTCATCGAGAAAGTACGTTTCGTTTCGAGTGGCACGGAGGCCACGATGAGTGCCGTCCGCCTGGCGCGCGGAGTCACGAAACGCGATTTCATCATTAAGTTTGAAGGTTGCTATCACGGCCACGCCGACAGCTTTCTGTCGCAAGCGGGTTCCGGCCTGGCCACGCTCGGCATCGCCGAATGCCCCGGCGTTCCCCAGGCGCTTGCCGCGCTCACGCTGAACGTTCCCTACAACGACCTGCAGGCCGTGGAAAAAACTTTCGCCGGGTACAAAGACAAAATCGCCGCGGTCATCGTCGAGCCCATTGCGGCGAACATGGGCGTGGTTTTACCGAAAGAAGGATTTCTCCAGGGCCTCCGCGACCTCACGCGCAAGAACGGTGCACTGCTCATCATCGACGAGGTCATCACCGGCTTCCGCCTGCACAATGGCTCGGCGCAGACGCTCCTCGGCGTTGAGGGCGACCTGACCACCATGGGCAAAATAATTGGCGGCGGCGTTCCGGTTGCCGCGTACGGCGGCAGCGCCGAACTTATGAATAATGTGGCCCCTCTCGGCCCTGTGTATCAAGCAGGCACGCTCGCCGGTAATCCTCTGGCCATGAGCGCGGGCATCGCGACACTGAATGAGATCGCCAAGCCCGGCCTCTACGACGGCATCAACGCACTCGCCAAGAAACTTGTCCACGGCCTGCGCAACGCCCTTGCCGGCGCGGGAATCCCCGCCCAAGTCAACAGCATCGGCTCGCTCTCCACGATCTTCTTCACGCCGGACCCCGTCACCAACTACGACGGGGCCAAGCGCACCGATACGAAACTCTACGCCCGCTACTTCCGCGAAATGCTCAATCGCGGTATCTTCCTGGCGCCTTCTCAATTTGAAGCCGCGTTCGTTTCCGCATCCCACACCGCCGCCGATATCGACCGCACCATTTCCACCGCGCAGGAAGTGCTAAAATCCATTGCGGCCCAGCCGCCGGCCTAAATTCACCACAACGAGGGAACCCCGATGCACGAAGTGCTCGAAGAGCATGCACATCATCATGAGGATGACGAGCCGTGGACATTGCCCGTCGCCATCACCATTTCCATCCTTGCGGTACTCGTGGCCATGGCCACTCTGATGGGCCATCGCTCCAGCATCGAGGTGGTGCTTCTCCAAACCCAGGCCAGCGACCAATGGGCCTTCTACCAGGCCAAAAATATCCGCTTGCACGAAATGCAGAGCATCGCGGACCTGATCGAAGTCCTGGATCGCGGGGAGAAAGAAAAGGCGGAGGCATTGCGCGAGAAGTATAAAAAGGAAATCGAGCGTTACGAAAAAGACAAGGACCAGATCAGCGAAAAAGCCAAGGAGTTTGAAAACGAGCGCGCGGTGTACTCCCGGCGGGAAGACCACTTTGACGCCGGGGAAGTGATTCTGGAAATCGCCCTCATCATTTGCTCACTTACCCTCCTTACACGAAGAAAAGCTTTCTGGTATTCCGGAATGGCGATCGGCGTTCTTGGATTCTTCGTCGGTCTCAGCGGTTTTCTAATCCACTGAGTTCTTTTCGTGCCACCATCCTCAGGCGACCGACGGCGGACGATTGCTCCGCAGCAGTGCCAACTCATCCTTCAACCGGTCGATGCGATCCAGTAATTCCTTGTGGCGCAGCACATCCGCATCCGGCTTCTTGCCGATGAACGACAACGTTCCTCCCGGTTCCAGGATGCATTGATCCACTTCGCTGAGAGATGCAAATCCCTGCTTTCGCGCCGCTGCTTCCAGTTGCGGCACTGAAATCAATTCTTTCTTCAGGTGCTCCGGCCGGAGCTTGCCGCCTTCAATCAGCACGTCGGCCTTGCCTTCCACAAGTTGATCCAGCGCCTTGTGCTTGTATAAAAACCGAACCACCAGATAGTTAACCGTCAGCAGGGAAGTGGCGCCCAAGATGCCGCCGGACACGGAATTGTCATCCCCGATGATGGCGTTTTGGACGGTGTTCGACAGCGTCAGCAAAACGACCAGGTCAAATGGGTTCAGTTGCACCAACTCCCGCTTGCCCGAGAGCCTCAGTATGATCACCAGAAAAAAGTACACGATCACCGGCCGGAGGATTTTCTCCAGAATCGGCAGTGTAATCACGAACATGTCTTTCCAGATTCCGTGCATGGGGGAAATCCTCCAGGAGCGGGCCTCAGGCGGGCGCAGCTCTCGCGATATCAACAGCTTATGGCTAGGGAGATTAGCACGACCCCTTCCGCGACGGCACTTCACCTACTGACCATACCCTGTCCTTTCGTACAGGTATTGATTCGCAACCCATTCCCTTTGTGAGGTATACGAAAGTCGATGCTTCCGCTACAGTAAAAACATACGATTCACCTTCAGCAAGCGTTTTCAGTTTTAGCTCGATCCTTGGAGGCTTCCGCAAGTCCCGCCGGTAGTTCTGCGCTTCATCCGGCTAATGAAGCAACATTATAAATGGCCCAGAGAATTATCTCGGACCCCGGAATCGCTCTCGGGACCGCCCAACTTGCCTCGTTGCTGGATTCCACCAGGGAAATCATCGCGGTTCTATCGGCCGACGGTACCCTGCAGTTTGCGAACTCCACTTTCCGATCCACTTTGGGATACTTGCCCGACGAACTCATTGGGCGCAGCCTTCATGCATTGACGCACTCCGCCGATGTTGGCCCCATTCGCACGCACCTGAAGCAAGTCGCCGCGCAAAATGGCGCGCCGCTCTCGTGCCGCTGCCGGTTCCGCAGCCGCGATGGTTCCTGGCGCTGGTTCGAAATCACCTGTCGCAGCCGCCTTACCGATCCAGCGATCGATGGCATTCTTTTGCACGGCCTTGATGTCACTGAACTCCATCGGATGGAGTCTGAGCGCCAGGTAATTTCGGACATCGTTCACGCGCTGAACCAGACCGCCAATCTCGATCAGCTGCTTAATCGCATCCATGTCGCGCTCAAGCGGATCCTATCCGCGGAAAACTGCTTCGTCGCGCTGCACAATCCTCTCGGGGACGTCTTCGAATTCCCGTTTTTTGCCGATGAATACGACGTCGCGCCGCCGCCGCAAAAAGTCGATCGCAGCTGCACCGCCTACGTTTTCCGTACCGGAAAAGCAAATCTGATTCCGCAATCGGACTTCGATCGCCTGGCTGCTCTCGGCGAAGTCGAACTCGTCGGTTCGCCGTCTCCCGCATGGCTTGGCGTTCCGCTGAAAACGCCTACCGCCACCATCGGCGTCCTTGTCGTGCAGCACTATCAGAACCAGCACGCTTACGACCAGCGTGACCTCGAATTTCTCGACTCCGTCGGTGGCCACATCGCTCTGGCTATCGAACGCCGGCGCGCCGAAGAGGAATTGCGCAAGAGCGAGTCCATGCTCAGCCTCTTGTTTGAGCACAATCCGTTGCCCACCTGGCTCTATGATGTGGAGACGCTGCGATTCCTTCGGGTTAATCAGTCGGCAGTCGGCCAGTATGGCTACTCGCAGGAAGAGCTCGAACGCATGACCATTCTGGAGATTTGCCTGGGAACGGAGCGCGCAAAAGCCGAAACCTATCTGCTGGAGATGAAAGCCGAGACGGAAGAGCACGGTTTCTGGCTGCACCTGGGCAAAGACGGAAAAACCTTTGAAGTGGAATTGATTTCACACGAGCTTCTCTATGCGGGCAGGCGCGTTCGCCTGGTCGTCGCTCAGGACATCAGCGAGCGCCGCCATCTGGAGCTGCAGCTGCGGCAGGCACAGAAGATGGAAGCCGTCGGCCGCCTGGCGGGCGGCGTTGCGCACGACTTCAACAACCTGCTGATGGTCATTAAGGGCCACACCGAGTTGCTGCTGGGCGCCCTGGCTCCCGGCGATTCCATCGCGCGAAAAATCGAACAGATCGATCGCTCCGCCGACCGCGCCACGACGCTCACCCGGCAATTGCTTGCCTTCAGCCGCTTGCAGGTCCTGCAACCACAAATCATCAATCTCAATTCGGTTGTCGAAGAGATGGGCAAGCTCCTGCCGCGCCTGATCGGCGAAGACATCGAGCTGGTCCTTCGCCCCGACCAGAAACTTGGCACCATCCGCGCCGACGCCAGCCAGATGGAACAGGTGATCATGAACCTGGCCGTCAATTCACGTGACGCCATGCCCACAGGCGGCAAGCTGCTGATCGGCACGCGCAATTGCGAACTCGACCAGTCGTACACTGCCAGCCACCCGCTGATGAAGCCGGGCTCCTACGTGCTGCTCGACGTCACCGACACCGGGACTGGCATGGATGAAGAAACCCAGGCGCACATCTTCGAACCATTCTTTACAACGAAGGAAAAAGGAAAGGGAACCGGTCTCGGACTCGCCACGGTTTACGGCATTGTCAAACAGAGCGGCGGGTTTATCTGGGTTTACAGCGAACTGGGCAAGGGCACTTCGTTCAAAATTTATCTCCCGCGCGTGAACGAGGCGGAAGTCCATATCGGGGCGCCGAAACCAGCCGTGGAATTACCCGTTGGCACGGAAACCGTGTTGCTGACCGAAGATGAGCAGGACGTTCGCGAAATTGCGCGCGAGTTTCTGGAGTCCGGCGGCTACAAAGTGATTGAAGCGAAGAACGGCACGGAAGCCATCGCGATCGCCGCTGATCACCGCGGGAAAATCGATCTGCTCGTCACCGACATGGTTATGCCCGGCATGACAGGCCAGGAGCTTGCCGTGAAACTCCAGCAGGAGCACCAGGGGCTCTCCGTCGTCTTCATGTCCGGCTACAGCGAACACGCCGCCACGGAAATGGCCGACGCCGATCCATCAGTTCGCCTGCTCACCAAACCCTTCAGCCGCGGAGCCCTCCTTCGCACCGTCCGCGAAATCCTTCAAGCTCGACAAAAATCCTGAAAGAGTCCCTGTAGCTCACACCATCAGGGGTGAGGTTTTACATTTGGGCTGGCCAGGTTTTGCAGTGGTAAGGAAAAGCCTCAGGCCTGAAGCCCTGAGCTACAGCTTCGGATGCTTCTTGTGCCAAGTCGTTGTCTGCTGGAAAATTCTTCCCGCCATCAATACCGCCGCGTCATCTCCCGCGCGGCCCACAAACTGCAGCCCCACCGGCAAATTCTTATCCGTAAATCCGCAGGGCACGGAAAGCGCCGGCAATCCGCAAAGGTTTCCGATCCCGCCCAGCGGATCGGCGAACGAAAGCCCGGTAACCAAATTCAAGTTTAACGGAGTCGCTGTCACGGGCAGCGAAGCTGTCGCCAGCACATCGTACGAATCGAAGAGGTCCGCCATCTTCTTCTGCAGAATGTCGCGAATCCGCAGCGCGGAGGTGTAATCCGCTCCTGAAACGCTTTGGCTGACGTATCCGCCCAGGCGCCCAACCGGATCGGTCAATTCCTTCACCCGCCCCGAACGAATCAGTTGCGAAAACGCCGAGCCCGCTTCCCCGGACAATATTAATGTCGCGGCATCTTCCCAGGGTCCTTCCGGCAGCGCGGCGTCTCTCACGGAAGGGAAGTGGTGCCGCAGCGCGACCTTTGCTGCGTCCACAATTTTCCCGATTCCGGGGTCGTACTGCTTCCACGCATTCGTCAGCCACCCGATCCGCAGACTGCGTCCTTTCAAGTCCGCCGCAGGCGAATACGTGAACGCCGCCTTGTCCACCGGCAGAGTGCTGCGGTCCAGCGGATCGTGCCCCGCCATCGCCGCGAAAATATTTGTGCAATCCTCCGCTGAACGCGCCAGCGGCCCGATCTTGTCCATCGAGTACGAAAGCGCCATCGCACCCCGCCGGCTCACCCGGCCGTACGTCGGCCGGAATCCACTCACGCCGCAAAACGCCGAAGGGCATACAATCGAGCCCCACGTTTCCGTCCCGATCGCAAATCCTGCCAACCCAGCCGCCACAATCGCGCCCGAGCCCGAGGACGATCCGCAGGTCCAGCACTTTGTGTCCCAGGGATTTTTGGCCTCACCTTGTAACGATGCCGAGGCGTATGCATAGCCCATCCCACCGGCCAGCTCGATCATTGCTGCTTTGCCCAGTAGAATCGCTCCAACGTTGTGCAGGTGCTCGATTACTGTGGCGTTGTAATCGAAGACCTGATCGGCAAACGGTTTTGCTCCCCACGTCGTCGGGAGCCCTTTCACCGCCAGCAGATCCTTCGCCGCGAATGGAATTCCGTGCAGCGGGCCCCGGTAGTGTCCCCGCTGAATGTCCTTTTCCGCAGCGCGCGCCTGCTCCAGCGCCACGTCCGGAGTCAGCCGCGCGTACGCATTCAGCTTCGGCCCCAGCGCTTCGCTGCGCGCCAGGTAGCTTTCCGTCAATTCCACGGGAGAAATCTGCTTGGATTGGATCTTTTTCGCCAGTTCACCAACGGATAGGTAGAGCACTTGCTCGCTGAGCATTCGTCGTTCCCTCAGGATTTCTTTGCCGGCGCGGCTGCCGGCGGTTGAACTGGTTTCTTCTCGCGCTCCACCAGGGGTTTCAGATAGAGAGCCGGGGCATCGCCATTCTCAAGCGAAAACGCGCGCACCTTGTCGAGGCTCGCCTGCGTGACCAGATTCATCTCGCGTAGCGACGCTTTTTCCTCCGCGCTGAACCGGCTGCCATACTGGCTCAAAATCTGCTGGTAGCGCGCCTCCGCCTCCGCCTGGCTTTCCGCGGAAAGATTCGGATGGGCCGGTGCCGTCTGGGGCGCTGGCGGCGCCTGCAAACTTTCACCAAACACGCTGGCCGCCGGAACCATCGAAGCGCTCGCCGAAAGCAGCGCTGCCCTCCGAGCGAACTGGCGCCTCGAAATCCCGCCTTTTCTGGGTTCGTTCATTGCACTGTCCCCCAACAATGGCTCTACGCAAGCAGTTTTAACGTCAGCCGAGGCTACTGAATTCGGCGAAACGCGTCAACTGGCCTTTGGAACATGGTGATGTGAAGGAATTCCGCGCGTTGCTCTTTGCGCGATTAATCGACTTGCGTCAGTGTGCGCACGTGGAGTTCGAGTGCTTGATTGTATTGGCGCTCAATCTGCAACTCGGTCTGGAGCTTTTTCACCAGAATCTCCAGCCGCGAGATCTCCACGCGCAACTTCTGGATGTCACTGGCGGTTCCGGCCGCTCGGGGAGCAGCATTCGGAGAGGCCTGTGGGGCTTGCGGAGCAGCGGCATTCCCTTGTTGCACGAAGGCCTCAGCGAGCGCCCGCGGCCAAACATTGTCGGCGGGACGCGATTCTGCGGCAGGTGGGGTGGCTTGGATTGGCGCTGCGGGCGGCACAATGCGCGGCGCCGCGGGAGCAGCAAACAAGCTGCTCAACGAAGGCACGGCCATCGGCCGCTCCGATGGATGCTGCAGCGCCGGGGCTGCGTGGCCAATGAGATTCTTCACGCGCGAAATCAGTTCCTGGGGCTGAAACGGTTTCCGCACCAGTTCATCGGCCTGCACCGCTACGGCGCGGTCTGCGACGCTCTTGTTGACTACGCCCGACATCAGAATCACCGGGGTCTTCGCGAACTGGGGATTCTGCTTCACCTGGCTGCAAACGGAATACCCGTCCTGGTCCGGCATGATCACGTCGGTGATTACCATGTCAGGGGGATTCTCTTCAAACTGCGCCAGAGCGGACGCGGCGTCGGCGCAGGTGACCACGTTGATGTTCTCGCGCCGGAACGCAATCTTGATTACTTCGCGCATCGTCGCGCTGTCGTCGATAAAATAAACCGTCGGAGTTCGCCGCGCCTCAGCTTGTCCGGTCTCCGGCAGAACGATTGCGTCGCTCATTGGGCCTCCTTGTCCGCCAACTCGTCGGAGCCGGTTCGCTCCATCTCGTCAAATTCGCGCATGGCATCCAGCATCAGGTCGGTCGCGGAACGCAGCACCGTGCGTTGCGCCGAAGCCGCGCCATAAATAAATTTGTAAACGCCGGATCCGCACTTCACGCAGTTCTTCAGGATGTAAATCACGGCTTCGTCGCCAAAAAGCGAACCGCACTCGGCGTGGGTAATCTCTCCGCCGTCGTAAAACAAAACCGCGTCGGTCTCCCCTGCGTTGATCGTCAACGCACCGGTTTGCCGGGCCTGCCCCAGCATCTGCATCACGCCGGTCAAGTCGTGGTGGGTCAAATTGCCACTGAGGCTCGTGTCCGCTTGCCCGAGCATCTGCGTCGGTTGAAATCCTTCCAGCTTGCTGATCACGATGTTCTTGATGTGATTTGCAATCACGCCTGGCGACAAATGCCGGTCAATATAGTCGTCGCAACCCGCTTGAAACGATTCCATCAGGGCGCGCTGGCTGCCATCGCCCATCGCAATCACGGGCAGCGCCGCGTTTTTCGGGTCGGCATGAATAATCCTGGCAATTTCTAACGCCCCCATCTCCCGCATATTGGTTGCGCACACGATCACCGAAGGCGCGTTGTATTCGAGCGTCGTCAGCGCAAACGCGGCTTGTGTTGCTGTGGTCACTTCGAATCCTTCGCGCCGCAGTGCATCGCCCAGGCGCTTCGAAAACAGCACGTTGCTGTCTATCAGCAGAATCTTTGCCGGCTTGCCAGGCACGATCATGCGTGTGCCTCCGGACTTCCGCCCTGTGCTTGTGCGATGTGACCTGTCGGCCCCGGCAGCAACGCGTCCAGGTTCAACACCTCAATCACTTCGCCATCGTGCGAAAGCCAGGCGGCCACGTGCGGTGAATCGGACTCGCTCGCAGGCGTCAAGTCAGCAGTAATCAATTCGCATTCGCCGCTGACGGGCAACGCCACCCAGTCCAGACCTGCCCCACGACGCTGCGTCGCCACCAGATAAAATCTACGTGTCGTCAGCTTCTTGCCGGTGAGCTTTTCCGCTACATCGCAGACAGGCACGACGCGTCCACGCCGCAGAATCACGCCATCAAGCTCCGTGGTGCGGTGCGCAAACCGGAAAACGCGGCTTGGTGCAACCAGTTCGGCAATCTGCTCTGCTGTCAGCGCAAAGCGCCGTTCGCCTAGCCGCAGCAGCACACACGCCTGTGCGTCGTATTGCTTTACGTTGCTCATAGACCCAGGTCCATCTCGTTCACAACTGCCGTCTCCGGAACACCCATCCGGCTCACCAGCGCGTCGAGGAGAAATAGTTCATCCGCGGTCAAAAATCCTTCCGGACTTACCACCGGGATCACGCTCTGATCCAGGACTGTCAGTCCGCGATACCACACGCGCTCTTCATTGCAAAACGCCGCGGGCAAGGCCTGCAAACGGGACATCGTCGTCATCTTTTCGATGCCGTCGATCAACAGCGCCGTCCGCGACCGCCGGAAGAGAAAAATCAGCGAAGCCGGCGAAGGCCGTAACCCAAAATGTACTGCTCCGTTCACCACGTAAAGATTTTGCTCACCGCGGCGGAACATATGACGTACTTTGGGAAGGCTCGGCTCGTCGATTTCCATGGGCGAACCGGCCAGCGAATCCACGCTACGCACTTCCTGTACCGATGCCGACGAGATCGCAAAGATCTGCGTGCTGCAACGGAATAATATGATCTGCTCCGTCCGCGCGTGCGGCGCCTTATGCGTGGCTGCGAACCGCATCAGCGCACTCCTGTGGGCGACAATCGGCTCAATCCCAGCACGCGATTCTCAATTGAAGAATAAATATCATCGAGGCCCAGCACCTGATCCACCGCTCCGCTTTTTATCGCCTCCGCCGGCATGCCGAAAATTACCGACGTCGCCTCGTCCTGGGCCAATACGTATCCACCGGCGTTTTTGATCGCCCGTGAGCCGCGCGCGCCGTCGCTGCCCATGCCCGTCAGCACCACGCCGATGCTCATGGCGCCGGCAAACGCGGCTACTGATTCCATCGTCACGTCAATATTCGGCAGGTAGCCGTCAATTCTTCCCGTCGCCGCATCCAGTTGCATGCGGCCCGTTGGAGAAACTCGCAAATGTTGTCCACCCGGGCAAATGTAAAACGTCCCCGGTTGAACAGGCTCGTTCGCTTCCGCCTCTTTCACGCGAATTCCGGTGAACTCCGCTAACTGCAGCGCGTATTGCGTGGTGAATGCCGCGGGCATGTGCTGCACCAGGATCACTGCCGCGGGAAAATCTTTTGTAAATCCGGGCGCAAGCCGCATCACTGTCGCGGGCCCTCCCGTCGAAGCCGCCAGAACTACCACGGGGAATCGCATGTCCGGTGGAAGCGCGGTCGATGCAGCGGGTCGAGCGACAGGTGGCTGAGGCTTCGGCGCTGCTCCGCCATTCATGGGCGCTTGCAGCTGCGCCGCCAGCCTGGAGGCTGTGCGAACAACGCGCACCTTTGCCGCAATCCGCACCTTGCGCAGCAAATCGTCTTTTACGCTCTGCATGTCCAGGTCAATTCCCGAGGACGGCTTGGTCACAAAATCAATCGCTCCCAGTTCCAGCGCCTTCAACGTGCTTGCTGCGCCTTCCTTGCTCTCTGAACTCACGACCACAATTGGCCGGGGATTCGTGGTCATGATCTGGGCTGTCGCCTGCAGGCCGTCCAGATGCGGCATATTCAAATCCATTGTGATTACGTCGGGCTTTAAGGATTCCGCCAGCGCGATAGCCTCACGGCCGTCTTTTGCGTGGCCGATCACAGTCAGTTGGTCGTCGGCATTGAAAATCGATTCCAGCACCTTGCGCATGAAGGCGGAATCGTCCACGACGAGCACGCGAAACTTTTTTAGGAGGGGAGGGGCCATGGCTCGTCTATCCAACCGGCACGATCGGGCGTGCCGCCTCCGTTCCGATCAGTTGCTCCACCGCGGCCAGCAGCTGATCTTCTTGCACCGGCTTGGTCAAAAATGCCGATGCGCCTTCTTTCATTGCTCGATCCCGGTGCTTTGCGCCGGCGCGCGAAGTCACGACCATCACGGGAATTCGTTTCGTCGACGGGCTCTGGCGCAACTGCGCCATCAGTTCGTAGCCGGTCATCCGCGGCATTTCCAGGTCGGTAATCACCATGTGGCAGCCGTGCTGGGCCACGAGTTCCGCGGCTTCCAGGCCGTCCGCCGCCAGTTTCACGCGGTAGCCGTTCTTCTCCAGCATGCGGCCCACAAATTTCCGCACGCTGATGGAATCGTCCGCAATCACGACCACGCGTTCCTGCTCCACGCGGTCGATCGCTTCCGTAGGAATGGTCCCACGTGCGACGGCGGCAGAACCCGGCGCGAAAATGCGCGCCGCGCTAGCGCTCGCCTGTACGGCCCTGCGGTCGTTGGGCTCCGTCGCCACCATGCGATTCAAATCAATCAACAAAATCAAGCTGCCGTCCGGCGCGATCGTGGTTCCGGGAAATAGTTTCACTTTGCGCAGATATTCACCCAGGTTCTTGATTACGATTTCGTCTTTGCCGAGTACCTCTTCCACCACCACGCCTATCTGCCGGTTTCCGGCATTCGCAACCACCATGCGGAAATATCCGTTGATCGGTTCCAGCGGCGGCAAGCCCAGATACGAATCCAGCCGCACCACTTCGGTCACAATGTCGCGGACCTTGGTCAGCAATTTCCCGCCGACGTCTTCAATTTCGTCCGCACGCAAGCGCCGGATCTCTTCCACCACTGCCAGTGGCAGCGCAAAATGATGCGAACCGCAGCGCACAAAGAGCGCCGGCGAAATGATCAGCGTCAACGGCACCTTCAACGTGAACTTTGTGCCCGAACCCGCTACGCTGTTCACTTCAATTTCGCCATTCAACGCGTTCAAGTTCGAACGCACCACGTCCAGCCCCACACCGCGCCCCGCCAATTCCGTCTTCACCACCGCCGTCGAAAACCCCGGATGGAAGAGCATTTCTCGCAGGTCGCGTTCCGTCAGCCGGTCCGCCGTCTCATTTGAAACCAGCCCGCACTCGATCGCGCTCTGCTTCACACGCGCGTAGTCGATGCCGCGCCCGTCGTCCTCCACCTCGATGTAAATGTGATTTCCACGATGGTAAGCGCGTAAGGAAACCTTGCCCTCTTCCGCTTTTCCTTGCGCCGCGCGAACCTCCGGCAACTCAATGCCATGCGCGACGGAATTGCGTACCAGGTGCACCAGCGGATCCGAAATCTGCTGAATGATGTTGTTGTCCAGCTCTGTCTCGCTTCCGGAGAAATCCAGGTCCACCTGCTTTTTCGACGACTTCGCTGCGTCCCTAACGGCGCGCGAAAGCAGCGAATACAGGGTCCCGATCGGCACCATGCGCGCCGCGGTAATCTCGTCCTGCAGGTGGTGTGCCAATTTCGTAAACTCGTCGATGTCCCCTTCGACTCGCCCGACGTAGCCTTCGAGCTGCGTCAGCACTTCGTTCACGTCAGCCGAGATTTCTGTCATCGAACGCGACAGAATATTGAAGTCGTCGTAGCGGTCCATCTCCAGTTCGCTGAACTCTTCAAGATACGATCCCTCGCCGGCAGCGGCGTTGGTGAGCAACTTCTTCGTCTGGGAATTTGCCCAGGGTGTCGCCAGTTGCGAGCGGATGCGGTTGAATTCGTATTTCTCCTGAAATTCGTTGACCTTTCCATGCAGTCGCTCTTTCGAAAAGCCCAGCGTATCGATCAGCTTTTCGAGTTCGGTTACGCGCCCGACCATCTTCGTGCGGCTGATCACGAGTTCGCCGACAGTGTTCATCATGCGGTCCAGCCGGCCCAGCGCAATGCGTACAGACTTGTTGGCCGCAACTTGTTTCGCGGTAAGCGACGCCTTTGGCGCGGCGGCTTTAACCGGCGCCTCTTCTTCCATCTCCGCAACCGTTACTCCGGGCGCCTCTTCCTCAATTTCCTGAGGCGCAAACGCCGCGATGCGGCCCAGCAGGGAATCGACCCCCGCGCGAAATTCGGCTTCGTCCGCCCATTCCCGGTGCAGCGTCTTCTTCAGTACGTCCACCGATTCCAGGCAGATGTCCACCACGGAGGGCGAAGGCTGAAGTTCTCCGTCTCGCAGCCGCCCGATCAGATCTTCCACGCGATGCGCAATGCCGCCCAATCTCCGCAAGCCGACTTGGGCCGCAGAACCTTTCACTGTATGAATTGCGCGGAATAAACGGTTAATCTCTTCCGGATTGTTGTTACCTTCCAGTGAAAGCAGGCAATCGGCCACTATTTGGAGGTGCTCTTCCGCTTCCGGTTGGAAAAACTCCAGAATCTCGTTTGGCACTTCGTCATCCACGGGCAACGCATCGAAATACGAGCCGGTCTGCCCCACATTCACCGTTTCCGGTTCGTCCTGGTAATCCGATGGAGCTTGTGAGAGCGGCGCGGCCGGCGGTGCGCTCAAATTCAGCGGCGGCGGCTCGGGGGGAAACGCGAAACGATAGCGTTCCTTGAACGCGGCGACATCCTCGATGTTTTCCTGTCCGGTGTCGCTGATCTCCAGCAGACTGTTTTCAAGCAACGAAATCGCATCGGAAAGGAATTCCGTCAAGGGCCCGTGCAGGTCGTCGCCGAGCGGCGCCTGCAGCGCATATTGAAAAATATGAGCGAGCTTTGCCGCCACTTCCGAAAATCTGGGAAACTCATAGCTTGCCGAAGTCCCGCTCAGCGTGTGCGCGGAAATATACAGCCGTTCGAGATCCTCTCGCCGAGGCGAAACTTCTTGCAGCACGCTCACGTACTCCCGCAAATATTGCAGGTGCTCAGCGGCTTCCTGGAGGAACAGTTCCACGGCTTCGCGGTCCGGCGTCACGCGCGCCCCTCCGTTACCAGTTCAGCCTTTTCCCGTTCCTGCATCGTAGGTTTCCGGTACAAAATGCAATCCCCAAGCACGATCGCCTGAAACTTGACCGGCATCTTCGAAATTGATTCCGAATGCCCCAAAAACAGGTATCCGCCCGGCTCCAGCGCTTCATAAAAACGCTGCACCAGCGCCCGCCGCCGCTCTTCCGTGAAATAAATCAGCACGTTCATGCAAAAAATCAGGTCCATCCGGCCCACGTACACTGGTGAGGCGAGGTTCATCGGCGCAAACGAAATCATCTTCTTCAAGCGTGGCTTGACGTGGAACTTGTTCTCCACTTTCGTAAAATGCGCGCCAAGCTGCTTTTCACTCACGCTGCCCAGGCTCCGTCCCGAATAGATCCCTTTTTCCGCGTTCTTCAGGGCAAGCTTTCCGACGTCCGTCGCCAGAATCTCCACATTCCACGCATCCGCAAACGAAAGAGAATCGGCAATCGTGATCGCGATGGAATATGGCTCTTCGCCCGTCGAGCAGCCCGCGCTCCAGACCCGCAGCGTTCGGGGATTCTTCCAGAATTTCGAAACGTGAATTTCCGGCAATACGCGCTTCTCGAACGCCTCAAACACCGCCGGATACCGGAAAAACGAAGTTTCCTGCGTCAACATCCGTTCCAGCAGCGAGTCGTACTCCACGTTCGTTTTCCGCACCGCCCGGAGCAGTTCGCTTCCGCGCGTATATCCGCGCTCGTGCATGTGCTCGCGCACCCGCGTCGAGAGAAATCTCTCGCGCGACTCGTCGAAATGAATGCCCGTACGCTCCTCAATCAGCATGCGGATCTCGCTCAATTCGTGGTCCGTCAAACCGTGTCCCGCCCCGTGGCGTTCACTCATGGCCATCCCACTCGCTTCCCGGTCTACCCGCGGGAGTCACTTGCACCTCTAACGCACCGCTCCTGCCGGGACGGGCCGGTCCGCTTCTTCCAGCGCCGCGGCGGCCTTGGGGTTTGCCCGGAACTGCGCCAGGGCTTCGTTCAGCTGGTCAGACAATTTCACCAGCTGGCTGACCGTCGCCACCGTTCCGCGCGTGCCTTGCGAAGTCTGCCGCGTGATACCCGAAATAATCTGCATCGCGTGCGCCACGCCTTCCGTTCCGCGCACCTGCTGTTTGGAAGCGAGCGAAATTTCCTGGACGAGTTCCGCTGACTGCCGCACAACGCTCGAGATTGCGTCCAACGCGCGTCCGGCTTGGTCGGCAAGTTGCGCGCCACCCTCCACTTCCTTCGTGCCGTCTTCCATGACGACCACGGCTTCGTTCGTCTCGGCCTGAATCGCTTTGATAAGTGCCGCGATGTCCTTCGTGGCGCTACGGGAGTGTTCGGCCAATTTGCGGACTTCGTCGGCGACGACCGCGAACCCTCGGCCGGCTTCACCCGCGCGGGCCGCTTCAATCGCGGCGTTCAACGCCAGCAAGTTTGTCTGCTCCGTGATGTCATTAATCACGTTGATGATTTCCGAAATTTCCAGGGAACGATCGCCAAGCGACTTGATTTTCTTCGCGGTCGCCTGTACCGAAGCTCGGATGCGCTGCATGCCTTCCAGCGTGTCACGCACGGCCCGGTTGCCCTGCTCCGCGGCATCCAGCGCGCGCCGTGCCGCTTCGGCACTGGCTTCCGCGTTGTTGGAGACCTGTTTCATCGATACCGTCAGCTCTTCCACGGCGCTCGACGTGTTCGTGATTTCCTGGTCCTGTTGCGTCGCGCCGGCCTGCATCTCGTCTGCGGCCAGCAGAATGTTGTTCGAACACACGGCCACTTCCATAGCGGCCTTGCGCACGCGTTCCAAAACCTTGGTGAAGTTGTCGAGCATGTAGTTGATGGAGTCCGACACGTTGCCCAGCGCGTCGTTGGTCACCTTGCCGCGCAACGCCAGATCGCCGCGTGCCACCTGGTTGATGACCGCCAGCAGGTCCGTGATGCTTCGCTGCAGCGAGTCGTTCGCTTCCTGGTTGCTGGAAGCTTTCGAAACCTTCGCTACCGCGCGATTCAGATTGTCCGCGATGTAGCCGAACTCATCATTCGTGCCAACATCCGCCCGCGCCTTGCCGTCGCCCGCGGCCAGCCGCTCGGAGAATGAGGACAGCTCCGCTACCGGCGCAAGAATCGCCGAGCCGAGCCGCCATGCCAAAATGATGCTGACGGCGATCGCGATCACAATGGCGATAATCGTTCCGCTGCTTTCAAACAGCGATCCGCCGTTCGCCGCCTGCTTGCCGGCATTGAAGGCAAACCACATCACCCCAAGCAGGGCCAGGCCGTTCAAGCCGATCAGCCCCCAAATTGTGCCACTCAGTCGCGATTTCATTCCTGCCTCCCAAACTCTTTCCTTGAATCCTTAAATTCCAGGTCCCGGATACACTTCAATCAATCGCCGTAAATCGATCACCAGTGCCAGCCGGTCGTCATGCCGCAGCATTCCCACGCAATGCGGCACGTTTTCCGGCGCCTGCTCCAGCAGATCCTCGGCTTCCTTCACCGAATAAGTGCCTACCACTTCGTCCGCTGCGATGCCCAAGCGCACATCCTCGTGATTGCCATCTCCACGCAGCGAGGCCACTACCACGTGCTTCGGCAGTAATCCTGTCCGGCGTCCCTCGGTCAGCGCGATATCAATCAGCGGCACAATCGCGCCGCGCAAATTAAAAATTCCGAGTACGTACGCCGGCGAAAGCGGCAACCGTGTGACCAGCGGCCACTCCAAAACCTCTTCCACATCCAAAACCGGCAGGCAAAAGCGTTCGCGCCCGCTGCGAAATACGCAATACTGCGATTCCGGCGTCCGCTCGACGCCAGGATCCATGGCCTCCAGCAGCTCGCCCAGTTCCGCGTCCGCGGGTATCGGCGTCAATTGGAATTCTTCGCTCATGCCTCTGCTCTTCGAATCTCCCCTAGGCGAACCGGCGTACGGCTCGCAAAAGCTCTTCCCGCGTGAACGGCTTCGTTACATAGCCGTCCGCGCCTTGCTGCTGGCCCCAATACCGATCGCTGGCCGTATCCTTCGACGTCACCAAAATCACCGGAATCGAATTGAACTCCGTGTTGCTCTTCAACTCCCGGCAAACCTGAAAACCGTTGCGCTCGGGCATCACGACGTCGAGCAGAATCAGGCTCGGCCGTTCCATGGCAATGGCCTCTTCCACGCGTCGCGGGTCGTTCAAGCCCACGGGCCAATAGCCCTCCGGCTCCAGTAGACCCTGGATCAGCTTCACCTGGGCCGGCGAGTCGTCGACAATCAGAACTTTTTTCTGCACACGCATTTGTTCCGCACAGTTCTCCACGACGGAAAATTGCACGTCGGCGGCCACCTTTGGGGGCTTCTTGTGGGCCGTGCTCGGTTTTTCTATCTAGCTGAAAGTAAATATCTTAACGGGATTGCGGGAACTGCTATCGGCGGGCATTCGGAGTCGAATTTACTTCTTCCGTCTCAACTTGCGATTGCGTCTCACCCTCTCTCAATTCGCTCGCCAGGGATGAGAATCGCTGCATGACCTCATTGATCCTCAGGGCCATGGTATGAATCGTCTTGATCTGCGCCAGCGACTGCGCCGAAAGACCGCCCGGCTCCAGCAAAAGCAGCTCGGCATTTCCGAGCAGCGAAGTCAGCGCGTTGTTCATGTTGTGCTTCATGTCGTACATGTAGCGGCCCAGCGTGGCCTCGTTAGCGTACTGCGCCGCGTGGCGCTCTGCCTTCCGCGCCAGCTTCAGCGCCTCGGTGCGCCGCAGTGATTCGCCCGCCAGCAGCAGCACCACCTGTGTCCAATCCTCGCGCAGCGGTACATGCAGAAGCTTTGGGTATTTTTTCCTCAGCAGCGCCAACTCTTTCGCTTCCGAAGGCGCGCACAAAATCAATGCGGTGTTCGATTCCATCGAGCGCAACACATCCGCCAGTCTTCCGTCTTTCAATGGCCCAACCACGATCAGGTCCGGCGAAGACGTATCCCCTTCCTTCCAGAATTCGCTCGTCACCACGCAAATTCCCGGAAGCTGCCGCTCCACCTGCCAACAGGCCGTCAGTAACCGGGCGAATTCCGCGTCGTCCGTCAGAATCAATACGTTTGTATTTCGCAAGAACCCTGCTCCCTGACCCGTTTTCGCGCTTGCCACGCCTCGTAATTGCAAACTAAAGTTTTTCGGCTTCGTCCAACGCTGAAAGCAGCCGTTTCGTGCTGATTCCCAGATTTACGGCCGCTTCCGTGTCCTTCGCCTGCTTCGCCGCTTCCACGCGTTCCTGCAGCCGTGACACTTCCACGCGCGCAATCGTTAGCGCCCGGTCGAGCCCCGTTGCATTTCCCGTTTCCTTCGCGCTCTCCAGGTTTGAACTGAGCAGCGCCCGCGCCACCACCGCGCGCCGCAAATCTTCCGCCGCCGGCCCGTCCTCGCTCACAAACGCCGCCACTTCCCACGAAGACATCAGCAGGCGCACGGCGCCCAGCTTCACCGTGGTCATCGAACGACCGCGGGAGGGCGGCGCAGAAATCAGCTGCTCCCAGATCTGCTCCATGCACGTCTCAAAATCCAAGGCGGTTCCACCCGCGTCTGCATGTTTGGCTGCCGCAGTCTCGGGCTTCTCTTTCACGTTCGCCGCAGGTGCCGCCGGCGCAGCACTGGGCAGATTCTTTTTGCTCGCTGCCTCCGGCTCCGGAATCAGGGGCGGCGCGGGCGCTTTTCCCATCACTTTCTCAACCGCGCGCTCCACGTCCGCGCGCAGTCCCAAAAGCTTCTCAAACGCCTGATTTACCGTGCGTTCCGTGTATTCCTTCTGGAACGGCTGCTTCCACTCGTCTGTCATCTGCTGCAGCTTTTCGATGGGCTCCGCTTTTCCCAGGCCTACGCTGTTGCAATCAATCGTTTTCGCACCTGCGTTCTGCAGACTGCTCAGCCCGCCTCGAATGAAAATCAGGTCCGCGTGCATCAGCTCAATCAGTGTCCGGCGCATCAGGAAATTGAAACGAATAAACGCCAACATCGCCGAAGGATCGTAGAACATCCCGCCGGCTGTCTCTTTCACCCGGCGGCCCTGCTCGATGAAGTTGGTCTGCAGCATGTCGCGCAGGCTCTTGAACCCACGCAGAGCAAGGATCATGTTCTCCAGCGGCTCGCACCACGGCAGCGGTGTCGAATCCACTTCGCCGAATACCGGCCGCAGCACGTTCGCCACGTCCCCAAGTTCGATCTGTTTGTGATAAATCTTCGGTGGCGCCGTAAGCGCGAAATATTGCACCAGCAGGAAGTCGGCTTTGTCGCGATCGATGGTCGTCTTCGAAGGCTTCCGCAGGTGCCGCATGATCAGCGCGCGAAGGCCGCTTTCACTGGCGTTCAACGTGGTCATCTGGAGCAAGTGGCGCAGTTGGTGCACCATCACCTGCTGATCCATCACGTCCAGCCACTTCTGGATCTGGCTGAAAAGGTCAGGATCAAGCTTCTCCGGCAAAATCCGTTTGTTCTGGGCGATGGGGATTTCCAGTTGCAGTTGCTTGGCAAGCGCCACGTAAATCGGGAAGACCGAGCGCAATTCCTCCCACTGGGCCTGCTTTGACCCGTCAGCTTTCGACGGAGCCGGCAAATTCAATGTCGTTATCGTTTTGTTCACGATTGCCTCATCCATTCGCAGCGGCCTTCCGCAAACCGCACCGCAACGGCTTTGCGCCCTTCGTGATATTGCAGCGCAATCACGGTGGCTTCTGCCGAATGTCCCCCTCCGTTATCCGAGATACGAACCCGATCCGCGAATTCCAGCGGCAACGTGCTCAAGAAAATGGCGAACTCTTCCGAGCCGTATTCCACCACCGCGGACTCTTGCGCCCTCACCGCGGAACTCCCGGCCCTAAGAGGAGCAACCCGTACCGGAATGCGCACTCCAGGAAGGCCTGGAAAAAAGCGTGCCAACTGCTCCGCACATCCCAGTTCGTCCGTAATCAGCGTCATTGCTTGGTTTTGCCCCGTACTTTTGACACAGCCGCATTCCTACCCGTGTTCTCCTTGTGCGCAGATACACGTATGAGGCGAACCCGGGCACAATGTCCCAAGCAGGGAATTGCACGCCGAGCGCCAAAAACATTTAGGCTTTTCTGATTTGCAACTTCAAGAAAGGAGAAGGCTTAAGATTTTCCCGGTTCCTATCCGTCAACGCGATGTCTCACGCTGAAACGTTATCGTCTCAGCTTTTCGTATCGACCCAAGCCTCCCCATGAGACTTCACACCCTACATTTCTCCCGCGGCAGCGCCCATTTCTTCCTCTTTTTCGTCCCCGCGCAATCCAATGTTGTAGCGCTTCAGCTTGCGGTAGAGCGTGGCCCGGCTGATTCCAAGCATCTTGCCCGCCAGCGCCTTGTCGCCGTGCGCTTGCTCGAAGACGCGCAAAATCGTCATGCGTTCCATTTCGGCCAGGGCTGTTGTCGAGAGCGAGGCGGCATCCGCGCCCGCCACCGCGTCGCCGGTAATCGGTTGCTCCGTTCGAATTGCGGGCGGCAGGTCCTTCACATCCATCGTTTCGTGATCGCCCAGTGTCACCGCGCGCGCGATACAGTTTTCCAGTTCGCGCACGTTGCCGGGCCAGTCGTATTGCAGCAAGCTCTTCATCGCCGCCGCCGTCACCTGTAAATGTCCGTTGGGCGCGTAGCGATTCAGGAAATGGTGCACCAGCATCGGAATGTCCGAGCGTCGCTCGCGCAGGGGAGGAATGTGCACCGTTACCACGTTCAATCGAAAATAAAGGTCCTTCCGGAAAGTTCCCGCCCGGTAGGCCGACTCCAGGTCGCGGTTGGTCGCCGCCATCACGCGCACGTCCACGTTAATCTTGTCATTGCTGCCCACCGGCCGCACTTCTTTCTCCTGCAGCACGCGCAGCAGCTTGGCCTGCATTTCCAGCGGCAATTCGCCGATTTCATCCAGGAAAATTGTTCCGCCATTCGCGGCCTGAAACAGGCCCGCCTTCGTCTTCGTCGCGCCCGTAAACGCGCCTTTCTCGTACCCGAACATTTCGCTTTCCATCAGCGTTGGCACCAGGGCGCCGCAATCGACCGCCACGAACGGCATCTGCGCCAGCGCGCCGCGAAAATGAATCGCCCGCGCCACCAGTTCCTTCCCTGTGCCGCTTTCGCCGGAAATCAGCACCGGCGTCCGCGTATCCTTCAGCCGCGAAATCATCCGCAGCACGTCCTGCATGCCCGCCGAGCTTCCGATAATCCCGTCCAGATTCTCTTCCGTGTTCACACGCTCGCGCAGAAAGGCGTTCTCATTCACCAGCCGGACCTTATCAGCCATCCGTTGCAGCAGCAGCCGCATCTTCTCCACGCGGAAAGGTTTCTCGATGTAGTCGTACGCGCCCAGCTTCATCGCGTCCACGGCCGACTCAATCGAGCCGTGCCCCGTCATAATCGCCACTTCCGTCCGCGGCAGCTGCGCCTTGATCTGCTTCAGCAACTCCACGCCGGTCAAATTCGGCAGCTTCAGATCCGTCAGGACCAGGTCCGGCGGATCCGTCTCCAACCGCGTCGCAGCGGCTTCGGCGCTCTCCGCCTCTTGGCACAAAAATCCCAGCGATCCGCCGATTGTCATGCACAGTTTGCGAATGCTCTGCTCGTCGTCAACTACCAATATTTTAATTTTCAGATCGTCGCTCATGGTTTCCCGAAGGTTTTCTCCACCATCGAAATCAGTTTTTGCACCCGAAAAGGCTTTTCCAGGCAGGGAGTCTGGCTGGTTGCCAGCAAATGCTGCGTCTCGTTGTTCGCCGTGTCCCCGCTGATCAAAATAATCTTGCCCGCCATATGCGGCCGGTTCTTGCGGATCCATTCATGTACGTCCGCTCCGTTGATGCTTCCGGGCATGCGGATATCCGAAATCACACCCGCAAATGTTCTTTCTTCCAGTTGCTGCAATCCCGCCGCTCCTGATGACGCCTGCACGACCTTATATCCCCGCCGCTCCAGCGCCGCGCGCACGAATGCGCTCACCGAAGGCTCATCCTCGATCACCAGGATCGCAATCGCCGTCCGGGGCATCGTCGTCGCGGTCATCGCCCCGCCTCTTTGACAGCCGCCGCCAGCGAAGTCTCCGTCGCCGCAGGCAGCCGCACCACAAAAGTGCTCCCGCTCTCGCCCTCGTTGTTCCAGCAAAGAATCTCGCCGCCGTGCGCGCGCACAATCCCGTAGCAAATGCTTAGCCCCAGGCCTGTACCTTTGCCGGCCTGCTTCGTCGTAAAGAAGGGATCGAATATCCGCTCCGGGTCCACCACTCCCGTTCCGTTGTCCATGAAAGCCACTTCAATATCATCTTCTGCCCGCCGCGTGCGAATCCGGATCCGCCCGTGGTTCCCGGACTCCTGAATCGCGTCGTAGGCATTGTTCAGAATGTTCAGGAAGACCTGCTGCAGTTGTTGCGCGTCACCCAACGTCGGGCTCAGGTTCGCTTCGAAGTCCTCGCTCACCTCCACGCCATGGCTCGAAAAATCATAGCTCCGCAACTTGATGGTCTGACGCAGCACCGCGTTGATGTTCACCGGTTCCTTCTGCGTCGGCCGCTGCCGCGCAAAGCTGAGCAAATCCTGCACGATTTCCTTCGTTCGCTGTGTTTCCTGCAGGATAATTTGTAAATCCTCGCGCGCCGCGATTGGCATATCCGGGTTTTCCAGCAACAGGTCGGTGAACCCCAGGATCGCCGCCAGCGGATTGTTCACCTCGTGCGCCACGCCGGAAACCAACCGCCCGATGGTCGCCATCTTTTCCGCGTGCGCCAGTTTCGCCTGCAGCAGCGCCGCATCCGTGATGTCCGTCATCACCACCACCACGTTGTTCACCTGGTTCGCTTCATCGCGCATCGGGCTCAAGCTGATTGAAAAATGCCCCAGCGAAGCATCCGCTCGCCGCGCCCGCAATTCCAGGTTGTCCACCTGCTGTCCGTGCGCCGTTGTTTGCAGCGCCGCATCAAAATCTGTGCGGTGCGAGCTTTCCACCCACTCCACAAGCCGGTGCCCGATCAATTCGTCCTTGCGATAGCCAGCCTCGTAGCACCGCCGGTTCGCATAACTGATTAACCCCGCCGTATCCAGCACCAGAATCATGCTCTGCGTGGTATTCAGAATCTTCTGGTTGAAATCACGCTCGCGCTGCAGTTGTGACTGGAACATCTTTTGCTCCGTCACGTCCAGCATGAGCCCCCGGATCTGCACCACGTTTCCCAGAGCATCCCTCACCGCGCTGATGTTCTGCAGGGTATGCAGCAGCCCGCCGTCCTTCTTCCGCAACGTCTCCTCGTAATTCCGCAGCGCCCCACGCTCCGCAATCGCGCTCACCAGGCGCGCCTTCGCTGCCGGCGTAGGATAGAGGTGCGCGCTCACGTCCGCACGCAGGAGTTCCTCGGCTGACTCGTACCCCAGCATTCGCACCAATGCGTCATTCACATCCAGGAATTGCCCCTCGGGCGTGGCAAAAAATAGGCCTTCCTGAATACTGTCAAACAGCTCGCGGTACCTGCGCTCCGCCTCGCGCCGGTCGGTGATGTCCTTCAAAACGTGAATCGTGCGCGATTCTTCCTCCGTCACACCGCGTGTGCGCGAAGTCGACACCAAAAACGTCCGCCCCGCACTCGTCGCAATGTACTCTTCCCGCGCCTCGCGTGTATCGCGGCAGAAGGGGCAGGGAAGCGCACTCCCCGTTTCGGCGATGTGGCGAAGGCTGCTGATCGGCTCGCCCACCAGCGCCGCCGGCGGAATGCCCAATTCCGTCGCCAGCGATCTGTTCGTCCGCACAATCTTCCAAGCATGGTCGTGCACGGCGATGTAGTCGCTGATCGCGTCGATATCTTCCACCCACTGCTTTTTCGACCGCTCCAGCTGCGAAAACCGCCGCACCTTCTCCATCGAGAGTGCCGCGTGGCTCGCCAACGCCGCCAGCAATTTCTTTTCCGCCCGCGAAAACCCTTCGGCCTTCCGCACCATGCAGAGCGTCCCCATCAGTTCGGCATCGCTGGCATAGATCGGATAAAACGCAATGTGCTGGCCCGTACGTATCAGAGGAAGGATTTCCAGTCCGGGTCGTCTACGCCGCAGGCCCTGCGCCAGCCATTCCCGTTCCTTTTCGTTTGCCGGAAAATCCGCCGGCCGGGCGTAAATCTCCACTCGGTTTCCCAAAATCTCGCCTACTCCGGCCCATTCCGCATCCAGCATTTCCGCCGCGCGTTCCGCGAACCCGCGCAGAAATTCCGGCAGCACGCGCGAATTCGCTGCTTCCACCACCAGTTCCATCAATTCTTTGGAGTAGTCGTGCTTCGGCCGTCCGGTTGTCTTCCGGCCAGAGGCAGCCGCGGGGCGGCGCGCAGAGATGCTTTTCCGTTCACGCATAGGGGGCTTAGGGACTTTGCGTGTCTCAAATTAAGAAAGCACGCGCTTCCACGCTACTCAGCCATCTCATTCTGAGTCAATGGAACTTCGTCCCTCTGACACGGATTCGTTACCTCGCCTAGCCCCCGGTCTCTCGCGCTCGTCTCAGCGTGAGACCCAACCGCTCCTTCCACTCGTTCCCTGAGACGTTTTCGCTTCGGCAGCGACCCTGCTGAATTTCCTTCCCTCGCTGTAATCGGTTAAAACAAAAACATTTACCCGTCCTCACTGCGAAGTTTCACGTATCTATATTTCTCCTGCAATCATGGCATCGCACTTGCCTTCTCCTCGTTGGGGTACTTTCCCACCTGAGGAGGGTGTGGTTCAAATGGCATTCACTTGGAGCAAGAAACTGCTCGCCGTCGCTGCAACGGCTCTATTCGTCGTTTCGCTCGCTTTCGCCCAGCAGACCACTGTTGAAGAGGGCAAGCGCAAGGTAAAAACAAGAGTATTGCCGGGCGTTCCGGAGCTTGCCCGCCGGATGAACATCACCGGCAAGGTCAAGATCGAAGTTGTCATCGCTTCCGACGGCCACGTGAAATCTTCACGCGCCCTCGGTGGCCATCCGGTGCTCGTCCAGGCTTGCCAGGATGCGGTGAAGGAATGGAAGTTCGAACCGGCGCCGGAAGAGACGACGCAAGTGGTGGAGTTCGACTTCAAGCAATAGCGCAGAGCGGCTCGGCCGCTTGTGCCGTTCAAATTTTCGCAATCAGTTTCGGATTTGGGGCGTGGAGGAAGTGACGCAATGACCATCAAGCAGCAACTCTATCGGAGCTTTGGGGCGATCCTACTGATCCTCCTCATTCTCCTTTTTGTCGACTTTGGGGCTATCTACAAGACGAGCACGGCAAGCACAGAAGCGTCCAACACGTTGGAAAGCGTGCGCACGATCGAGGCTGTCCGCTACCAGATCATGCAAAATCGCCTGAATCTCAATAATTTTCTGCTTAGCGGTGATCCTCGTGACGAAGACAAAGTGAATAAGGGATTCACCGAGCTTGCGGACCTCGTCAAACAGGGCGAATCCAATACCAAGATCGAAGTTCTGCATACGCCCCTCTTCCAGGTCGAAAGCACGGAAGCAAGTTGGGCCGACAATTTTGCAAAGCCTCTCTTGGCGAAGCGCCACCAGGTGGATTCTGGCGACGCCACCGTTTCCGACCTTCAGATCTTCTATCTGCAAAAAGATCCCGCATCCTGGTTGACCAAGTCTTCCACTGTTCTTGACCAGGCCAGCGATGATATCAGTAAGGCACTTACTAAATCTGAAGCAACAGCATCGACTGTAAGTAAGGGCAGCTTCGGCATTGTGGTTTTTCTCACTCTTTTTGCGATTGGCTTCGGACTCTTCAAGGCAGTGCGCACCGCCCGCTCAATCACTGAGCCTCTCCAGCATCTCATCACCGTCGCCCAGGAAATCGGCAACTCCGGCGATCTCGACCAGAATATTGACATTCATCGCAACGACGAAATCGGCGCGCTGGCCACCACCTTCAACAACATGGTGGCTTACCTAAAGGAAATGGCCAGCGTCTCCATGGCCGTCGCCGAAGGCGACCTCGCTGTCGAAGTCACCCCGCGCTCCAAGCGCGACACTCTCGGCAACGCCTTTGTTCGCATGTCCCACGGATTGCAGGAAATTGTCCGCTCCACGCGTGACAGCGCCTCCCAAGTTTCCGCCGGCTCCAATCAAGTTGCGGGAGCCGCCGACGAATCCGCGAAAGTCAGCGTGCAAGCATCTTCCGCCATCGAGGAAGTCACCAGCACCATGCACGAAATGAGCATCAACGTGCAGAACGTCGTCAAAAACACCCAGGTGCAGGCCTCGAGCGTCGCGGAAACTTCGGCTTCCATCGACCAGATGGTCACTTCCATTCAACGCGTTGCCGACACCGCGAAAGTCCTTCTCGATATCGCGAACCGTTCGCGCGAGGAAGTCGTCACCGGGATTCAGACCATGGAGAAAACCACAGACGGCCTAAACCGCACCAACAAGGCCATCCAGTCCTCCGCGGAAATTATCAACATCCTCGGCCACCGCGCCGACGACATCGGTAAGATCATCGAAGTCATCGACGACCTCGCTGAACAGACCAACCTGCTCGCACTGAATGCGGCGATCGAAGCCGCGCGCGCCGGCGAACACGGCCTCGGCTTCGCCGTCGTTGCCGACGAAGTCCGCAAGCTGGCGGAAAAGTCCACGCAATCGACCAAGGAAATCGCCGACCTGATCCAGAGCATCCAGCGCGAAGCGCGCCAGGCCGTCGAAAACATGGAGCACAGCACCCGCATCGTGGAAGAAGGCCTCAGCCTCGGCAACGATCTCGGCAGCGCTCTGCACAAGATTTCTGACGTCGTCACGGAAGTCTACAAATTTTCCCAGGAGATTGGCGCCGCGACCAACGAACAGTCCGTTGGCTCCTCGCAAATCGCCAAGGCCACCAACCGCCTTACGGAAATCACCCAGGAGATCAGCTCCGCCGTTGAGGAACAGGCTTCCGGAGCGCAAGCCGTCGTCCGCGCCATGGACAAGATGCGCGAACTCGTGCAGCAGTCGGCTTCCAGCTCCACCGAGCTTTCCGCCGCGGCCGAACAGATGCTCAAGCTTTCCCGCAACCTGCTCGACACCATGGACCGTTTCGTCATCGATCGCGCCGCGCATTCGCGCTATCGCAACGACGCGCCCTCGAAACGGCGGCCAGCATCAGCCCGTGAATCCGCCGAACTCGAATACGCGGAACTCACACGGTCCTAGGGGCGGAGAAACCTTCATGGAGAAAGAACTCCAAATCGTCGGCTTTCGAATCGGCAGCGAAACCTATGGCGTTCGCATCGGTTCCGTCCGGGAGATCGTCCGCGTGCCGGAAATCACGACCGTTCCCAGTGCTCCGGATCTCATCGAAGGCGTGATAAATCTTCGCGGAAAAATAATCCCTGTGATGGATCTGCGCAAACGCTTCGGTGCCGCTCCCACGCAGCCCGACAAGAAGAATCGCATTCTCGTCGTTGAGCTGGAAACCAAGCTCATCGGCTTGATCGTCAGCTCCGCTTCGGAAGTCCTTAAGATTCCGCCCTCTGAAATCGAAGCCCCGGGCTCCGTTTTTGCAGACAGCGAATCCAACTATGTGACGGGAGTCGGCAAGCTCAAGGGGCGCCTCATTATCCTGCTGGACATCGCTCGCCTTCTGCGCCAGCCCGAATATCGCAAGCTCGAGGAGGCCGTGGATCCCGTCGCGCTTTCCAGGTAACGCCAGACCGCGTTGCCGCCGCCACGGATTTCCGCATCACGCGACATGGGTACGATCACAGCTCAAATTCAGCTCACCGAAGCCGAACTCAAGCTGCTTCAGACGCTTGTGTACCAGGAATGCGGCATGTTCTTCGACGAACGCCGTTCACATTTCCTGAAAGACCGTCTGCAGCGCCGCCTGAAGGCTTGCCAGCTCGATTCTTTCTACGCGTACTACCGCCTGCTTACCAGCCGCGAAGGCCGCGCCGAGCTTGCGTTGCTGCTTGAAAATCTCACCGTCAACGAAACCAGTTTTTTTCGCAATCGCCCGCAGCTCGATCTCCTCCAGAAATCAGTTCTGGAGGAAATTCTTCGTCATAAACAGGAGCGCCGCGACTGGAATCTCCGCGTCTGGAGCGCGGGTTCCTCCACCGGCCAGGAAGCCTATTCCGTCGCCATCCTCATCTGCGACGCGCTGGCCTACTACTATTTGCGCAATCCTCTGCCGTTCGAAATGCCTTCGCCGAAGCCGCTGATTCCTCCGCCGTGGAAGCTCGAAATCGTCGCATCCGATATCAGCTACGCCAGCCTTCGCACCGCCCAGGAAGGCCTGTACAACGAGCTCCAGATGGAGCCCGTGGACTACACCACCCGCCTCCGCTATTTCGAAAAGTCCAGCGACAAATATTCCGTCAAGCCGCAGCTGAGAGAGCTCGTCCAGTTCGACTTCCACAATCTCAAAACCGAATTCCTCCCGCGGCGCAACGACATCATTCTCTGCCGCAACGTCATGATCTATTTCGACGAAGCCGAGCAGAAGCGCCTCATCGAAAAATTCTGGCATTGTTTGAATCCCGGCGGCTTTCTCTTCGTCGGCCACGCGGAAAGCCTTTTCGGCCTTACTCAGAAATTCCGCATGATTCACGAGAACAATGGCACCGCGTACAAGCGCATCGAGGTGAATTCTTGAGCTTTCTTCCCGATGAGCGGGGTGCGGAGCTTCGCGCGCTCTTCTTTGAGAGTGCCGGCGAACTTCTCCAGACCATCAACGATACCGGTCTGCAGCTTGAAAAGCGTCCCGCGGACGAGGAGCTCATTCGCAGCGTTCGCCGCGCCATCCACACGCTCAAGGGAGATTCCGCAGCTTGCGGCTTTTCCAAACTCAGCGAAATCGCCCACGAACTCGAAGACATCCTCTCGCCGCAAATCGGACAGTCGCACGGCCAGCAACTCGCCGAAGTCGTCCTCTCCGCTGTCGACACGTTCGAAAGTATGCTCAGTGCCTATCAAAAAGATGTTGAGCCGCCGACTCCCGCCCCTCTCCGCACCTTGATTCAAGAATTGTTGCGGTCCGCCGAGGGTGCCCAACCTTCGGGCAAATCGGCCGCCGGGTCCATCCCCGCGCGTTTCGATTGGAGCGAGTACGAGCGGCTGATGATTTCCGAAGCGCTGCTCCGCGGCGACAACGTGTTCAATATCGCCCTTCGGCTCGATCCCAACAGTCCTATGCGCGCCGCCGCTTTCCAATTAATTCGCAACACGCTGCATGCTTGCGGCACGGTCATTGCCCTGCGACCGGAAGACAACCTCGCCGCCGCTTCCGTCGAAATCGTGGAAGCCGCCGTCTCCAGCAAGCATCCGATCGACCACCTTTCTCACCGTTGCAAAATTCCCGCGGTCGTCTCCGAGGTGCGCATCGAAGCCGCCGAGCACGCCGAAGCTTCGGAACACGAACTTCTCGGCGATCTTCTCGAAGCTCAGGCCGCCGAAATCTCCTCTCGCGCCGCCGAAGCGCCGGGCCCCGCGCCCGCGAATCAAGGCGCTGGCTCTTCCGCGGTCGCCACCGTTACCGAAAGCTCGCTCCGCGTGGATGCCGCGCGCATCGACGCGGTAATGAACCTCGTCGGCGAACTCATCATCGGCAAATCCATGCTGCACCGCACGCTCACGGAATTCGACGTCAAGCACGCCCGTGACCCGGTTCGCGGCAAGCTTGCCGAAGCTCTCGCCTTTCAATCCCGCGTCCTCGACGAGCTGCACAAGTGCGTCCTCAAAATCCGCATGGTGCCGGTCGAACAGCTTTTCCGCCGCTTCCCGCGTGTCGTTCGCGACATCGCGAAACTCTGCGGCAAGGACGTCGCCCTCGAGGTTTCTGGCGAACACACCGATCTCGACAAAGGTATCCTCGACGCGCTTTCCGAGCCGCTCACTCACCTCGTCCGTAACGCCGTGGACCACGGCATTGAGCCCGCCGACGAGCGGCTCAGCGCAGGCAAGCCTGCCCGCGGCACCATCTCTCTCAACGCCTACCATCAAGGCACGCAAGTCATCATCGAGATTCGCGACGACGGCCGCGGCATCGACCTCAACAACATCCGCGAACACGCCATCCGCAACGGCCTCATCAAGCTCGAAGACTCGACGCGCCTTTCCGATCAGGACGTCATGAACCTGATCTTCGAGCCTGGCTTCAGCACGGCATCGGAAGTCACCGAAGTTTCGGGCCGCGGGGTCGGCATGGACGTTGTCCGTACCGTTCTAGACCGCCTCAAGGGCACGGTCCACGTAAGTTCCAGCAAAGACAAAGGCACCACCATCCAGCTCCGGGTTCCACTCACCCTGGCGAGCATCCAGACGCTTCTCTTCCGAGTCGGTGGCCGCCTCTTCGCCGTGCCACTTTCCGCTGTCGTTGAAATCACCCGCATTCAGGATCAGGAAATTCACAAAGTGGACCAACGCGAGGTTCTTCGCCTCCGCGATCAGATTCTCACGCTCGTTCGCCTTAACCAGCTCAATCGCATTCATCCGGTCGAAACGCACGGTGCTAAAAAAACAAAAAACTTCGTCGTGGTCATCGGATTGGCAGAAAAGCGCTTTGGCCTGGTGGTAGACAGCCTGGTGGGCGAGGAAGAACTCGTTATCAAAGCCCTCCCTAGCGATATCGTTTCCAGCGATCTCGTCAGCGGCGCCTCCATCCTCGGGGATGGCACCGTCGTCCTGATTCTCAACGTTCCGGCAATTCTTTCCCGGCTGTCTCGATCCGTGTCTCTCGGAGCCATCGCATGAAAGAACGCGTCCGAGTCCTGGTCGTCGACGATTCCGCACTCATGCGGAAACTGATTCCCATGATTCTTGAGCGTGATCCGGACATTGAGGTCGTCGGCACCGCCATGGACGGTGCTTTCGCCCTGCGCAAAATCGCCGAACTCCAGCCGGACATCGTCACCCTCGATCTTGAAATGCCCCGCATGGACGGCCTCGAAACCCTGCGCATGATCATGAAGGGCGCACCGCTGCCCGTCATCGTATTCAGCACGCATTCGAAAGAAGGCGCCTACGCTACTTTCAAAGCCCTCGCCCTCGGCGCCATCGATTTTGTTCCCAAACCCAAAAACGCCGCTGCGGGCAATCTCGAACCGGTTGCTTTACAGCTCGCCGAAAAAATCAAAGTCGCCAAGCGCGCCGGCGGCCGCAAGTCCATTCCCAAGCCGGTCCTGGAAATTCCCCCCTCTTCAAAAAAGCGTTCGCGGCCGGCTGTGCCGCCGAATCGGATCATCGCTATCGGCATCTCCACCGGCGGTCCCAACGCGCTTCAGTATCTGCTTACGCAATTTCCCGCGGATTTTCCCGCAACCTTCGTCGTCGTTCAGCACATGCCCGAAGGCTTTACCGACATGTTCGCCCGGCGTCTCGACGAATGTTGCGCGCTCGATGTCCACGAAGCCAAATCCGGCGACCTGCTTATTGCCGGCCGGGTGCTCATCTGCCCGGGCAATCGCCACATGATGGTTCGCCGCATGCCTCGCGGCGAAATGGTAGTCCTCTCGGACACGCCTCCCATCAACGGCCACCGCCCTTCGGCGGACGTCCTCTTCCACTCCGTCGCCCAGGAGTTCGGCCTCACCTCCGTCGGCATCATCATGACGGGCATGGGCGAAGACGGAGCAGAAGGAATCGGCGCCATCAAAGCCGCTGGTGGCATGACCATTGCGCAAAGCGAAGAAACTTGTGTGGTCAGCGGGATGCCCCGCGCCGCCATGATGAAAGGTTTCGTTCAGAAAGTGCTTCCGCTCGATACGTTGGGAGCGCATCTGCTCAGCCAGTACGGTTCAGATCGCAGCAATTCAGGCAAGCAGGACTCTTCGGAGAAATCCGATAAGGGTGAAAAAGTTCCCGTTTCAACTCCGCGGACCTGACGGGGTCCCGGAGCAAAAGGAGATGTTTATGCCACAGTTCGCGCCATTACTTCGCAAGGACCACCAACCGGTCCGCTACCTTGTGGTGGACGATTCCGTCTTCGCCCGCAAGAACATCATGAAGATGATCGAGCTCTTCGGCGGCGAAGTTGCCGGCGAAGCGGGTGACGGCCTCACCGCCATTGCCGAATTCAACCGCATCAAGCCCGATATCGTCCTCATGGACATCACCATGCCCCAGATGGAAGGCATCGAGGCCGTCGAGCGCATCGTGAGGCAACACGCCGACGCCCGCATAATCATGGTCTCTTCCGTCGGATACCAGGAAAACATTTTGGCCGCGCTGCAAAAGGGCGCCAAGCATTTTGTCCAGAAGCCGGTTAAGCCCGAAGTCCTCTACGAAATTCTTCGCTACGTTCTCGGTGACGATCCAAATGCCACGGGCGCGCCCGTTGCCCTCGCGGGGGAGCATCAACTATGAGAATGGAACTCATCCAGCCGTTCATCAACGCCGCCGACGCGGTTTTCGCCGAAGCCCTGCAGGCGCCGACGAAAATCGCCGACCTCTCAATGGACGAGGACACCTATCGCCGCAAAGGCGTCGCTGCCCTCATCGCCATTAAAGGAGATATCGAAGGCCGCGTCATCCTCGACCTCGCTCCCGACGTCGCTATGCGCGTCGCCAGCCAACTTGCCGGCGAAGCCCTGCCCGAAAGTGAGCAGGTCATCCGCGAGACCGTCTGCGAGCTGGCCAACATGGTCATCGGCAACAGCGTCACGCTTCTCAACGACCAGGGTTTCCGCTTCAAGGTCTTCCCGCCCGAAATTCACATGAGCGAGCAAGGCCTCGGCGGCAGCACTGACACCGAAGCCATGGTCCTCTGCATCGAAACCCCCTGCGGCGAAATCTACCTCAACATCGCCATGCACTACCTGCACCGCCGTCGCGCCGAGCGCACCGCCGTCAGCACGCTCGACTAGCAGTTGTAGCTCACCCCTTCAGGGGTGAGGCTTTCCACAACACCGGCGAAGCCGTAGCCTTGAAGGAAACTCTCAGGCCTCAAAGGCCTGAGCTACAAGACCCCTTCGTTTACAGCTCCTGGACAAACAGCGCCGATAACTGTTATGCTGAATACAGCTAGCTGTCATCTAGCTGCATATAAGGGCAACATTATGAAAACGATAGGCGCCTTCGAAGCCAAAAACAAACTCGCAGAACTCCTCGACCTTGCCGAAAGCGGCCAGGAAATCATCATCACCCGCCACGGCAAGCAAGTCGCTCGCTTAGGCCCCATCCAGAAGCCCTTCGACCGCGAAGCCGCCCGCCAAGCCGTGGAAGACATCAAGAAGCTGCGCAAAGGTATGCACATCGACGATGCGACCATTAAGGAATTCATCAACGAAGGTCGTCGTTGATCTGCGTTATCGATGCCTCCGTCGCATTGAGTTGGGTCTATTCCGACGAGCATAGCGCGGTCAGCGATGCGCTCCTCGCCCGCGTCTCCCACGAGGGTGCTGTCGTCCCGTCGCTCTGGCGTTTGGAAGTTGCCAACTCGCTGCAGACCGGGATTAAACGCAAACGCATAGACGCGGCTTACCGGGATTCCTCAATCCAGATATTCCTTCGTCTCCCGATCGAAATCGATCTCGAAACCAACGATCACGCTTGGACTGCCGTCCTCCACTTAGCGGATATGCATCAGCTCACAGTTTACGACGCTGCTTACCTCGAACTTGCCGTTCGTCGCAGACTACCGCTCGCCACTCGCGACGAAGATCTAGCCGCGGCCGCAAGCAGCGCCGGCGTCGTTCTCCTATCCACTCGCTGACTCCTTAGTCCTTCATTTCCTGTTGTAGTACACTCGCTTCGCTTCCGTTTCATCTTCTTCTCATTCCGAATCTGGGGGTTCACTTGATTCGTCGCTCTTTCTTGGTTTTCGCACTTTGTTTTTTTGCGGCGAGCCTTCGCGCGCAAAATGCCACCTCTCCCGACACTCCGGAACCCGGCTCTGCTGACGAAATCTCCAAAGCCACGACCGAGGCTCGTTTCCTCTCTCCCTGGGTCTCTTATCTCCCCGCCTCTGCCACGGTCCCATCTCCGCGCGCCTTTTTCGGCCGCATCATGGGCGCACCCGGCGAACTCGTCGATTCCGCAAAAGCGTACGCCTATTGCCGCGCTCTCGCCGCCGCTTCTCCGCGCGTCCGCGTCTTCACCATCGGCAAGTCCGAAGAAGGCCGCGACATCCTCGTTGTCGCCATCGCCGACGAAAAGGGAATCGCCTCCCTCGACCAGCTCAAGTCCGCCACCGCGGCGCTCGCCGATCCACGCAAAACCGATTCCGCCGCCGCCGAAAAATTAATCGCCACCTCTCGTCCCATCTACTACTTCAACGCCGCGCTCCACTCTGACGAAACCGGCTCCACCGAATCCGTTCTCGAACTCGCTTACCGCCTCGCCGTTTCCGATCAACCCATGATTCGCCGCATCCGCGAAAATCTCGTCGTCCTCATCAATCCTGTCTCTAGTCCCGATGGCCGCGACAATCAGGTTCAGTGGTTCTATCGTTACCTCAAAGGCAAAACCGATCGCGCCTCTCTGCCACGGCAAGCTCCGCCGTACTGGGGCAAGTATGTTTTCGTGGACATCAATCGCGACGCCCACCAACTTACACAGGAGACCACCAAAGCCGTCGCCCGCATGTTTTTCGACTGGCACCCCACCGTCATCCACGATCTCCACGAAGGCGAACCATTCCTGATGTCCTGGAACGGCACCGGCCCTTACAATCCCGACGTCGATCCCATCACCTTTACCGAATTTCTCGCCCTCAGCTTCCACGAAGTCCAAACCCTCACCGGCCAGGGCATGCCCGGTGTCTCCACTTGGAATTTCGGCGAAGGTTTCGCAGAACTCTTCCTCGATTCCGTCGCCATGAACCACAACTCTATCGGCCGGGGCTACGAAACCTTTGGGAACGGCACCGCCGAAACACTTACCTGGCTTCTCTCCGGCGAAGAGACTTCCCGCGAGTGGTATCGCCCGCTTCCTCCGCCCGCTGGAAAAGTCACTTGGTCCGCGCGAGACAATCTTAACTACAACGAAACCGCCGCCCTTGCCGCGCTCGATTACACTGCGGTCAATTCCCGCGCCTTCCTCCACAATTTCTACGAGAAAAATCTCCACTCCTATCGCAAAGGCCTCGATGAATCCCCCGCCGCTTTCCTGATTCCTGAAGACCAGGGCGACCCCGCCCGCGTGGCGCAACTCGTCGCTCGCCTGATGAGCCAGCACATCGAAGTCAGCCGGGCCAAAGAATCGCTCCACGTGAAAGAAGGCAACTTTCCCGCCGGCACCTACGTCGTCCGCCTCGATCAACCCTATCGCAACTACGCCGTCGATCTCCTCGCGCCCCAGAACTACCCGATCGACGCCTTCGAGCCCTACGACGACGTCTCCTGGTCTCTTCCCGCGCACTATCATTTGCAAGCGTTGCCCACGGACGACGCTTCCGTGCGGTCCGCCTCACTCACGCTTCTGACAGAAGCTCCGCAGCCTCACGGAAAGCTCACAGGCGCCGGCCCTGTATTCCTCTTGAAAGATACCGGCCAGGAAAGCTTCCTCGCCGCAAGCTATCGTCTCTCCAATTTCAAGATCGAAATCGCTGAGCACTCGTTCACTGCCGGTGGCGTTGAATATCCCGCCGGCTCGTGGATTCTTCCTTCTCAGCCCGGCCTTTCCGACGCGCTTCACCAAATTTCCGATCAACTCGGTCTCGATTTCAATGCAACCGCTTCCTCGCCCAATATTGCTCATCACACGGCCAAAGCTCCGCGCCTCGGCCTCTGGGTTCCGTGGGCCGACACTGATTCCATCGGCTGGGTCCGCTACTCCCTCGACCAGCGCAAGGTCCCCTACGTTTACATCCGAGATGAAGACATCCGCGCCGGCAAGCTCAACGACAAGATTGACGTGCTCCTCTACGGCCACGTCGATCTCGAACTCGCCGAGCAAATCGAGGGTCTCCCCAAGCGCTGGAGCCCGATGCCATTCAAGAAAACACCCAAAACTCCCAACTTCGGTTTCCCCGCCGAATCCGACGACATCACCGGCGGCATTGGCTACCACGGCCTCGCGCAAATTCAGGATTTCGTGGAACGCGGCGGCCTCCTCATCACTCTTGGCAGCGGTTCCATGCTTCCCCTCGAAGCCGGCTTGGTTCGCGGCGTTCGCCGCAGTGCCGGCGGCGTCCCGCGCAGCACGCAAGGTGGCGGCAGCGATGCCGCCGCAGCCGCGCAGCGAGCCGCCACGCGCACCCCGGGCTCTCACCTCCGCGTCACGTTCGACCGCCCAGATCATCCCATCGCCTATGGCTATTCACCGCACACCTACGTCTTCCGTCAGAATTTTCCGCTGTACGCCGAACCTCGCCGCTGGCTCCGCATGGCCTATTGCACCACTTGCCTCGACGGCCCCATAGACACCAGCACGGTGGTCCTCGAATGGGGCGACACCTCGGGCGCGCCCATTCTGATCAGCGGTCAAATTTGGGGGGAAGGGAACTTGCTCGGCCGGCCAGCCATTCTCGATTCACCCGTAGGCAGCGGCCACATCATCACTTTCAACTTCAATCCGATTCACCGCGACCTCAACCGCGGCGACCAACGCATGCTCTGGAACGCCATCCTGAACTGGCAATCCATCCTCGCCGCTCCCGTTAAGTGAGGATTGGCTCGACAACATTAGAAACTCGAACTAGAGAGCGGCTGTCATCCTGAGCGCATCCGACAAGGATGCGCGAAGGACCTCAGCTCATCCCATTCATAAATTTTAGTTAGGGGAAAATCTTACCCGCTACTCCGGCGACCTTAAATACGCCGCCCCATGCCGGAATAAGCCCGCCGACGCAATCGGCTGCGAAAAAACAATCCGTATCGGTACAAAAATCGCTCCTGCGCCCGGCGTATAGGGCACCGCCACTTCCAACCGTGTACCTTCCGCGTAAGCGTTCCTGCTCCGGAAGCTGATTCCGCCCTTCGACAAGTCCTCACATACCGCCACTTCTTCTGTAAACCCGCGCTGCCGGATGCAAGCAAGCACTCGCGCCTTCACCCGCAACCGGTTCCGCCGCGGCACCACGCGCTCTTCCACCGCCGCGCGCGAAGGCAGCACTTCTGTCGAGTTCACATCCGACTGTGCCTCCACCCAGATCGAGGGTGCATCGCAATGCTTGCAAACCCGTGCCGCGCATCGGCGCACCTCAAACGATTTCAATTCTCTCTCGTTCAGGTACACCACTTCGCGCCGTTGGCAGAAACTACATTCCATCAGCAGCCGCGCCAGCGCCTCTTCGCCCTGCTGCAAAGTCGGAAATTCAATCTCCCAGAAGTCCGCTCGCGGTTCCAGCATCGCAATTGCGTAAAGAAAACCTTCCGTCTCGCGGTCGATCTCCGCCACAATTCTCGCCCGCGCCGTTTTGACGGTATCCTCTTCCAGCGTCCGCCGAAGTGTCAGCTCTTGCCCCGTAAACAGTTTTTCCTGCAGCCGGATCACCCCGCCGTTCCGGCTCACCAATAGCGATTCCGCCGGCTTCGTCACGGCCACACCATCGCCGTTAAACCACGAAGCTTCCACTTCCAGACGCAGCGTGACCCGGTCGCTTTGTCGCATTCGTTCCGTTCTCATCATCCGATGCAAAGGGGAATTGCTTACGATTCAGGCTATCACGCGAAAAATCACGGCAATGCGGCTCCAAAGCCGGTAATGTCGTACCCACTAATAACCCAGCGGAGCGCCATTTTTCCCTCAGGTTTACCCTTTCGACGCCCGTTGCTAGCCACCCATTTCCAATCCGGCACACTTCCGTCAGACTGAATCCATGGGGAAGCCTGATTCGCCATCAGGTTTCTTTCACCCCGCGCATATTCTAGGTGTGTGAAGTGAGCAAAGTTATCACAATGGCCGACCGCAACCCCTCTAATTCCGGCGTTTCCGGAGTCCGCGACCGCCGCTACGCTATCCGGTTTCCCTTTGCCGCCGACGTCGAATTGATCGACCTCGAAACCGGCAAGCAAGTCGAAGGCGTCACCTCTGACATCTCCCTCGGTGGATGTTTCGTCTGTACCAGCAAGCCGCTTCCCATGAATGCCCGGGCCCGCTTGAAACTTGTCCGCAAAGGTCAGATCCTGGAAGCTCTCGTCTCCGTCCGCATCGTCAAGCCACGCATCGGCATGGGCATTGAATTCTTCGACCTGGAACCTGCCTACAGTGAAATGCTGAGCGCCTGGCTAGACGCCCTTCGCCAAGCCCGCTAATCACTGTTGTAATCGCCGAATCTTCGCTCGGCCCGAGTGAGTTCCAAGACTGTCATCCCGACCGGAGGCCCGCGTCTTTTGTGGGCCGTAGTGGAGGGACCTTGGCAACACTTTCAGTCCAACCGCTCAGCTTTTCTTAATGCACCGTCTCTATCGGCTTCCCACTCTTCTCATAAAATTCCTTCTGTAATTTCCAACTCTCCTCATCCGCCTTCACCGCTCGGATCGCCCGCACCACCGTATTTATCCACGCTTGCAAATCCTCTTCCCCTTGCTCTTTCGTGGCCGTGGAGCCGTCCCCCGAATAATGATTCGGAAACCGCGCGTACCACCAGATTCCCGTGTACACATTCTCCGGCAGCCGCACCCGCTTCTGATCCGCCCCTGATTCATTCTTCGCCCGGTCCATGTGCGTCAGGTTCGGATGCGTTACCAGCAGGTTCGACGTCTCCGTCTCCCCCGCATGCCAGTCCGGTCCTTCTTTCTCCGCGCCCACCTTCTTCGTTGCATCGTGCCCCCATTGCACGTACACGACGTAATCATGCGGGGTGTCAAGCTGAGACTGTGCGAAATATGGAAGGAAATTCTCGTTTCCTCCGTGTCCGTTCACAATCAGCACCTTTTTGCACCCGTTCCGTCCCATCTCATCTGTCGTCGCCTGCAGCAATTTCATCTGCATCTCCGCGCTGTATGCCACTGTGCCCGCCTCATGCCTCGCTTCCGCAATCTGGCCGAAATAATAATCTGGAAATATCACCGCGTACTCCTGTGCGACGGCGTGCTCCGTCACGTACCGCACGTTCAGTAAGTCGGTCCCCAGCGGCAAGTGCGGCCCGTGTTTTTCCAGAATCCCAATCGGCAGCAGGCAGGTCCCCTGCGCCCTCCCAATCGCCTGCCGAAACTCGTCGGCCGTCAGCTCCTCCCATTTTGCCGGCAGCTTCGCCTGTCCCTGCCCCCAGCACACCGTCGCCACTCCCAATGCCAAAACTCCCATCGCCCAACGAAGCATGCCCGCCTCCAATCCTCGTCCAGAATGTCGAGGCCAGATTGTAACGTAGCCCTGCCACCAGCAGTAGTCTCGAAAAATGAATGGTTTGCGCGAGACCAGGAAGGAAGGGGAGGCACCAGATGCTGAAGCAACATTTCCCCCTTCCGCGAGAATTAATCTAATCCTTTTCCCCTGGCTTTGAATCTAAGCACACGTCGTCAGAAGAATAATTCCGCCCGGAGCATCCCGGTGTGCGACTCAAGTTTTCGGGGATTAGCTCCCTCAATCGGCTAAAACTCAATCAATTTGGAAGGGAGCCTACGAACATGGGTACGAGTCAACAAATGAAACTCTCGGATTCTCAGGATGTTCCACACGGAATGGATCTTCTCAACTGTCCGATGCTCAACAAGGGTACGGCCTTCACTGCCGATGAGCGCAGCAGGTTTGGCTTGCTCGGACTTCTCCCGCCGCAGGTCGAAACTCTCGCGGAGCAGGTGGTTCGCGCCTACGATGCCTACAAACGAAAGACAGAAGACCTCGAACGTCACATCTATTTACGCGCGCTGCAGGACACGAATGAAGTCCTGTTCTACGCGCTTTTGCTCGCTCACATCGAAGAGATGATGCCCATGGTATATACGCCGGTGGTGGCTCAGGCCTGTGAGCAGTTCAGCCACATATACCGGCGGCCGCGCGGCCTCTTCATCTCTTATCCGCTGCGCGACTCCATCCCCCAACTCCTGCGCAACCGCCCACACCGCGAGGTCGACGTGATTGTCGTTACGGACGGCGAACGCATTCTTGGCATCGGCGATCAAGGCGCCGGCGGCCTCGGCATCCCCATTGGCAAATTGTCTCTGTACACGTTGATCGGCGGGATCCACCCGGAACGCACGCTGCCCATCGTACTGGACGTCGGAACCAGCAATTCCGAACGGCTTAGTGATCCCGAATACATCGGGTGGCGCCATGAACGCGTTACCGGCCAACCCTATTTCGACTTCATTGAGCAATTCGTCCAGGCCGTCAAGCAGGAACTCCCCGGGACTTGCCTGCAATGGGAAGACTTCGCCACCCCGCACGCGCGGCCGATTCTCCAGCGCTATCGCGATCAATTGTTGACGTTCAATGACGACATCCAGGGAACCGCATCCGTTACCGTCGCCGCTGCTCTGGGCGCGGTTAAGGTTACTGGAAAGAGTTTGAAGGATCAGCAGATAGTTATGCTCGGCGCGGGCTCCGCGGGTATCGGCGTCGCCGATGGTTTACGAGCAGCGATGGTCGACGAAGGTCTTTCGGAACAGGAAGCCCGTAGTCACTTCTGGTTCGTTGACAGAGACGGCCTCCTGCACTCTGGCCGAACCGATCTCAGCTCCGAGCAGGCAGTTTACGCTCAGCCGCAGGATCGTTTGTCTGGTTGGCCCCGAACTTCCGGTGGACACGTGGGGCTCGCCGACCTCATCGGAAAAATCGACGCCACCCTCCTGATCGGTCTTTCCACCGTTGGCGGCGCGTTTTCCGAACCGATTGTTCGCGAGATGGCTCGCAAGGTGCAGCGTCCCATCATCTTTCCACTCTCCAATCCGACCATCAAATCCGAAGCGAAACCCGACGACCTAATTCGTTGGACCGATGGCCGCGCTCTCGTTGCCACCGGTTCGCCTTTCCCGCCCGTCCATTTTGCAGGCAAAACGATTCCGATCGCTCAGTGCAACAACGTCTTCATCTTTCCTGCCATGGGGCTCGGCTTGGTTGCTTCCGGCGCACGTCGTGTCACCAACCCGATGATGCTCGCGGCGGCGCGCGCTCTTGCGGAAAATTCACCGGCGCTCAAGGATTCCTCCGCCTCCCTGTTGCCGCCTGTAACGGACATCCGCAGAGTGGCCGCGGAAATCGCGATTGCCGTTGGCGTCTCGGCCCAAAAGGATGGCGTTGCCTCTCAAGTTTCCATGGAGGAACTTCGGCAAAGAGTGCAATCAGCACAGTGGTTTCCTGCCTATCCATCGTAACTGCTCCCGGCGAAATCCGCTTGATTCCCCGCGCTATGGGCAACCTTCAACCTGACCCGTTCATCCATCTCTTCAGTTGGTTTTCAGGTGCAGGGCCAGGTGCAGCGAATGAAGTGCGGTTGCGCTCCCCTAGTTGTGTCGTTCCTGGGGCTGCTCGTTGCAGCCCCGGCCATCGCGAGCCCCCAGGCTGGCGATTACCCTGGCGAAGAGGACACCCACGCTTTCTCCAGCTTCCCCGCTCATGCGCTAATCGACGAAATCAAGTTTTTCGGCCTGCACCGCATTCCTGCTGCAACGGCGATGTCGCGGCTCTCGATTTACCCCGGCCAAGAATTCGACCCGGCGCAAATCGCTGCCGACGTTCACCTGCTGAGCCATGCAGGGTGGTTTGAAGATGTCTCCGTCGAAGCTGCGCCCTCATCTCATCTGCTCAAATCAACAGATGGTTCCTACTACCTTCAACTCCAGTTCCACGTCACCGAATATCCCTATCTTTCCGCCATTGCTTTCACTGGATCAAAACTTCTATCTCAGCAGCAAATCAAAAAACTCCTCGACGACAACCATCTCTTCCCCCAGTTGGGCGCTCCGGCCGACCCAGTCCAATTGCATCGCGCCGCGCTAGCCATTCAATCCGAACTCGCTTCAGCCGGCCACCCCGAAGCGCAAACCGCAATCAAGCAACAAACTCTCCCCGGCCAGCGGGCAAAAATCGAGTTCCAAATCCGCGACGGCCCGCGCCTGCCTGTCAGACAAATATATTTCTCCGGCGACCCGCAAGTTCCCGCCAATCTTCTTCGCAAACAAATGCGCCAGGTCGCCCCCGATGCCTGGTTTGCCGGGCTCCGCAATAAAAATGTATACACACCGGAGAAATGCGACCAGGATCGCGTGAACCTGCTGTCCTACCTGCAGAATCATGGGTTTCCACAAGCCCGTGTGGCCCCGCCTCACGTCACCGTAGTAAATGCTTTCACCGATACCGTTACTCCCTGGCATTTTCGTGCTGTGCGACCTGGCCTGACCGTCGCCATGCCCATCGACTCTGGCAACTTCTACAGGTTCGGTGCCCCCGAAATCAGCGCCCCTCTTCAGCAGCGGCTGAACGCGCTAAGAAAAGGGAATCTGCTTTCACCCGAACTCAATTCTGGCCGTCCCTTCTCCGAACACGCGGTCGAGTCCCTCCGCCGCGACCTGGAGGTCCGCCTCCACCGGAATCTGCGACGCCAGCAGGGAACTGGAGCGTATCGTCTGCGCGCCACTTCAGCCTTCGACTACACCACGCACATCGCCACCGTAAAGTTCGATCTCGATCCCACGCCGCCATACACAGTCCGCCATCTCGATTTCCGCGGCAATCAGCGTTTCCCGGACAAATATCTTCGCCGCCGCATTCCTCTCAACGAAGGCCACCCTCTCGATGAATACGCAATTGAAGGAGGCCTCGCGCGCCTCGCCCGGACGGGGTATTTTCAGCCCTTCAAGAAAGAAGATGTTCAGATCATTCCTCATGCAGCGAATCACTCCGCCGACGTAATCATCCACGTTCATGAAAAAGGTAAACAGCGCATCACCTTCTCCGGCGGGCGCCAGCAGTTCGGAAGCACCGCCGGAATCGCGTACACCGTTTTCAATCTTCTCGGCCTCGATGAGTTTCTTTCCACTCAATTCGACGGCGGCCCGGAGTCGCTGCAACTGGCCATCAGTTTCGCAAAGGAAGGCTTTCTCGGTTCACGCGGCACCCTCGCACTCTCCGCCTTCGACACATTTATTCGCCCGCGCCTGACGCCCGGCGTGCAAGGCCCATTCCAGCGTTCACAATCCCAAGGCGTAAATCTCGGCTGGACTTACGCCGCCTCTGACGTGGACGCGGTCGCCGTCAACTTCGGAATCTCTCGCTCCGTCACGGAATATATGGTCAATCAGCCCGCAAACGGGGCAAATCCCCAGCCCATCGATCTGCAAAGCAAAACCTCCAGCCACTCGTTCGGAATCGGATGGACCCACGGCACCGGGGCGCAAATAATCCAAATGAGCGACTCCGTTTCCGGCGGCTGGCTCGGCGGCGACGAAAACCTTCTCAAATCGAAAGCCGAATACGGCCAGATTTTCCCCGATGAACTCTTCAACCATCGCAACGCCTGGGCTTTCCGCACCACCGTCAGCGCCGCTGGCAGCTACAAAGGCGACATGCCGCTCTACGCCCGCTTTTTCTCCGGCGACGATTTCGTCCGTGGCCTCCGCCCCGGCGAACTCGGCCCCTACCAGACACTCACCGCCGGCTCTCCCTCCGGAGCCACCACTTACTCCGCGGCACCTACGGGCGCCAACCTCATCGCCGCCTCAAATCTCGAATACCGCGTTCCGCTCACTCACACCATCGAGGCTACCACCTTCTTCGACGCTGGCTCCGGGTTCCTCCTCCCCAACTGGTTGGGTCCAACGCGCCCTGCCTTAATCCAATCCACTAACGGCCTCATCCACAGCACCACCGGCTTCGAACTTCGCTGGACACTCCCCATCCTCGGTGCCCCGGTCCGCATCAACTACTCCTTCAACCTTCTCCGCCTGAACCGCACACTCCTGCAACCCGACGGGTCACTCACGCGCCTCCACGATCCCCTCGGCGCACTGGGCTGGGGCCTCGGTCCGTTTTTCTGATTGATGTTTGCCGTTGGTGCAACAGAACAAGACAGGAGATAGCGCCGGGACCTGCGATGAAGCTAGCCGGCCCGCTTAGTGCTCGCCCGCCGGGGCTTCGCCTTGCTCTTGCCCTTGGGTCCCTTGAGGTTGAGCGCGACTGCAGAGCGGATGAGATCCTTCAGGGCCGCCCCATTCACCCTCTCGCCTTCGTGGATATCAATGGCGCGACGAACATTCCCGTCGAGGCTGGAGTTGAATAGCCCGGATGGGTCCTTCAACGCGGCTCCCTTGGCAAATGTCAGCTTGACGACGCTCTTGTACGTTTCACCCGTGCAGACGATGCCGCCGTGAGAGAAAACGGGAGTCCCCATCCACTTCCACTCTTCGACGATCTCAGGGTCTGCTTCATGTATTATTCCGCGCACTTTCGCGAGCATCTTCCCGCGCCAGTCCCCAAGTTCCTTGATCCTCTCGTCAATCAATGCGGATGCGGATTCCATCAGGACCGTCCTTTCAATTTAGACCCTTAGCGAGCCGCGGAATGCCCTGGCGGCATAGTAGGATTCCGCTCCGTTGTGGTACACGAAAACAGTGTCGAAGCGGCGATCACAAAAAAGAGCGCCGCCGAGTTTTCTGATAACAGAAGGGGTTCTCACCCAACTCGACGTTTTCGCGTCGAAATTGCCAAGTTTCTGCAACTCTCGATACTGTTCTTCCGTTAAAAGTTCAATGCCCATGGCGGCTGCCATATCAATCGCGTTGTCTCCTGGCTTATGTTCTTTCCTTGACCTCAGCGCTTCGCGATCGTAGCAAACACTTCTGCGGCCTTTAGGACTTTCCGCTGAACAGTCACAAAAAATGTATTCGCCCGTCTTCGTAGCGTGACCAACTACATCCGGTTCGCCACCGGTTCTTTCCATCTCGTTGAGTGACCGCAGTTTTTCAGTATTAGCTTCCAGTTTTGCTTGTACTCTAGCCCATTCAAGCCCTTTATGGCGGTCCATGTTCTTCTCAAATCGGGCTTTCAATACTCCAAGTAATTCTCCGTACTGTTTTTTTGTAACGGTTACGTTTGCCATAGTTTCATCCAAAGGCCGCTAGGGGTTAGCTGATGCACCTTGTTTGGGCGCGTCCAAGTGTTTCCAGGTTTCGGTATTCGATATGACCTGACCGGAATAGAATTGCCATCTGATCATTCTCGGTAATTGCTTACTCGGGTGTTTGCCCTATCGCTTCAGTCATTTCGTCATTTGCCTGTATGTATTCCAACTGTGACTGAAGGAATAATGTTTTGGCTTCCAGTTCGCGTGCCTCCGCGGCGGCAACTTGCGAACGAAGCGCGCTTCCTCCCTGGAGTTGTTGGACGAAGACACGGTGCGACTCCGTGCGCAGCGTCAGAACCTCTTCGGACACTTTCATCATCTGGCGAGTGCGCTCCAGTTTGTTGTAAGCGGTTTGCACACGAAGCTCGACTTCCTCTTTCACGCGCACCAGGTTTTCCTCCGCCTGAGCCAACTGGGACTTACGTTCGGCTATGGCGGCGTTTCTCCTGCCTCCGTCAAACAAGTCGTAACCCAAATGCACACCGAAGGTCCCGAAATTGTGCACAAGAAATGGAACATTATCCGCATAGCTATAGCGAGCGAAAGCCTCGACGTCCGGAATATATTGGCGCTTGGCCAAACGCCCGGCTGCGGTTGCTTGTTCCACTTTTGCCTGAGCTTCTGCGATCTCCGGATGAGACTCAAACGCGACACGAAGACATTGTTCGCGATCGCAAGTGTTCGCGACTTGGCGAACAGCAGGGTCAAGCGCCAATGGGGTATTCAACGGTAGTCCGACGACATCGTCGAGTTGCATGGTGAGGTCCGAAAGCTGCAATTCCGTGGACAACAGATCCTGCTTTGCTTCCAAAGACTGGGCACGGCTCTCAATGGCTTCTTCCTCCAGCGTGCTGCCGAATTTGACTTGCTGCACGCGTTCGGCTTGCAGGGCCTCATTGGCCTGAATTTTGGCCAGCGCGGCTTCCTTATGGGATTGCAGAACGAGGATCCGGTAGTAAAACTGATGAACCCGCAGCGCCACTTCATTTTCCGTCTGTCGGGCCTTGCCGCGTGTCGCTTTTAGTTCGGCGGCAGCGACGTCATTTGCTGATTTGATCTTCCAAAGTTCGGAAAGCGGCTGGGTCAGGGAGGTACCACTGGTCACGATAGTGAGCCCGCCCTGGTTCAAGATGGTGGATTGTGTGGGAAGTGGTGCTCCCCCAACTGTCCCAAAGCTGCCCGCGGGAATCCCGATGAATTGCGTGTCCGTCAAGTGAGCAATACTGCTGTCGTTGCGGAGCAGCGGGAAATAGGCGCTCCGTGCCATATCCTTCGTGTGTTCCTTTTCTTGAACACTGTACGCGGCAATGCGCACGATGTGATTATGCTTGAGCGCAAGCTGCACGGCCTCATCCAGGGTGATGTGCCGAGGCTCGGGCGATTTGGTTTCCTGCGCAGCGAGCGGCCCGGCGTGGAGTAGCGAGAACAGAGCACAAAAAGGGAGGGTACGTCTCATCATGATTTTGTCCTCTCTGTTGCAGAAGGTTCCCCATCCGGGAAGCTCAGCTCGCCGTAGTTCAAAGGTGATTTGCGGAGCAACGCAACCAGAAGCAGCGCTAACACACAGGCCCACGCGATGAGATGAAATCCGTCAATGAAAGTCAGGGTGAACGCTTGCAATCGGACGCGCGCGCTGGTCAAGCCCACAGCGCGTCCCGTGGCAGCAGCCAATCCGGAAGATTTTCCATATAGCCCCGCGGTCATCTGCCGGATGGAAGCATCGTCCAGCCAATTGCCGCCTTGTACGTGCAGGCCGAGCAGGTTCGAGTGAATCCGCTCGCGTACGGCAATGTAGTGGCCCATAAGCACGACTCCCATTTGTCCGCCCAGCAAACGGACAACGTGGAAGAAGGCGGAAAAAGTGAGCGCGTCCTGGGCTTTCGTGAGGCCGCCTGAAAAAATGGCCTGCAATACGATCGTGGACACCAGGCCGATGAAAGCAAAGGATTGGCCGACACCCATAAGCAATTCCGTGCGGTAAAAGTTCCCCGCGGACCAGGCGAAGGTGTACTGCGCGTTCAGAATGCACGCGGCAGCCATGCAGGTGAATCCCGTGGCCATCAAAAGACGCGAATCCAAGCCGTGCAGGAGAAGCAATGCGGCGATGAAAGCAACCACGATCTGGGGCAAGGCGGTCCAAAGCACCGCGGGGCCAATCTGCTCTGCCTCAAAACCATGAAGGGCGAGGGCCTGGGGGATCAGAATAATCGTGGCCAGCAGGCTAAAGCGAAAAAATCCCAGCCCCACGCCAAGCACAATCGTGTTCCATTGCCGCAGATACGGAAGATCTACCAGCGGATTCGGGCTGCGCAGGCGCCGAACCAGCGAGGCAAGCAGGAAAATCATGGCGCTGAAGAACATCCCGTTGAAAAGGCCGGAACGCCACCAATCAAGGCGCTGCCCCTGGTCCAGAGCCGCAAACAGCAGCGCGAAACCGGCGCTGGCGTAGAGGAATCCGGCAAAACTCGGAGGCGGGCCGGCGCTTTTTCGCGGCGGCGAAGGGGGAATTCCGAAGTGAATGCACAGCGCCATCAAGGGCGTGATGAGCGCCGAGTTCCAGAACATCCAGTGGAACGATAGATGTTCGCGATACCAGCCATAAAGGGACGGGGCGATATTCACCGCAAAGTCGACGGACGTTGCGTAGAGAGCCAGCGTGAAGGGAAGAAAGCGCGGCGGGATGTTCTTCAGGGCAAACGTGAGTGTCAGTGGATAAAAGGTTCCGGAAGTCAGCCCCGCGACTACAAGCGCGGTCAGAAGCAAACTGTAGTTATGAATCAGCGGCAGCAAAAGACAAACCAGAGTGAAGGAGATCGCCGCGATGCGAAGCACGCGGCGCGGGCCGAGCAGGCCTCCGAAATACACCGTGAACGGCCCGATGAACATCAGTGCAACGTTGTAGGCGCTGCCGATCCAGGCTCCATCGTCGACGCCGATGCCGAGACTCCCCTTGAGATCAGAAGTTCCCAGCGTGAGCATGCGCCCGGTCAACGTGACGATTCCCGCGCCCAGCACCACGCCCAGAATGCCCAACAGCGGGCTCTGGGAAAGCTCCGCAGGCAGCGCTCCCGCGATGGCATGCGCGATCTGTTGCTTGGAAGGCGGGTGTAGGACTGTTGCCGAAGTAGCCATCGCGCTAGTCACTTACTGCCTGGTTCGAACGGTGGCAATCACCGAAAGGCCCGGGCGCAAACTGCTTGCCAGGTTCGCGTCGTCGAACGCGATCTTCACGGGGACTCGCTGAACCACTTTTGTATAGTTGCCCGTGGCATTGTCGGGCGGCAGCAGGGCAAATTGCGAACCGCTGGCGGGCGCAATTTCGAGTACTTTGCCGCGGAACACTTTTCCCGGGTACTGGTCGACCCGGATTTCCGCTGGATCGCCGACTTTCATATTCGTCAGCTGTGTCTCGCGATAGTTTGCCTGGACCCACTTTGTTTCGGGCACAAACGTCACGACTTGCGTTCCGGGGGAAACAAGCTGCCCGGGCCGCACTTGTCTTTCGCCGACCGTGCCGTCTGCCGGTGCGGGAATCTTGGTGTAGCCAAGGTTGATCCTGGCGACGGAGAGTGACGCCTCCTTCGCGTGGAGATCGGCAATGAGCTGCTGGTCCTGGGACTCCAGGACTGCTTTGCTGCGGCGCTCCGACTCCACGGCGATTTCGTTGCTGCGCAACGATGTTTTCGCTTGCTCCAGGTCGGCTTTGCGACTGGCTTCTTGAGCGGCGAAACGCTCCTGGTCGGCAACGGCTGCCTCCACCTTTTGTTTTGTCGCGGACTGGGTTGCAAGAAGCGCTTCTTGCCTCGTGCGCTCCGCCTGCGTTCGCACTACGTCAGCTTGCACCGCCTGGACGCCCGCCTCCGCTGCCGTGATCTGCGCCCTGGCCAGGTCGATCCCGGCCAGCGCTCGCTGAATACGAGAGTCTTGCAACTCGCGTTGCCGCCGGTTGTTCTCGATGGCTGCTTTCGCGGCTTCCACCGCGGCGCCGGCCTGAGCCAATTGGGCCAGATAGTCTTCATCCTGAAGGTCAACCAGCAGGTCGCCCGCGCGCACGCGCTGATAGTCAGTCACTTTCACGCTTCGCACAATGCCTGCAACCTTTGTGCTGAGCGGCGTAAGATCGCCGCGGACAATGGCATCGTCGGTTGCCTGTTCGACCTTGCCGCCCTCCCAGGCGTTCCAATTTCGCGTGAGAGTGATCAGAACGGCAAGCGCGAGCAAGACGACGAACAAAGGAGTAGCGTACTTCAGCCACGACCACTGGGGCTTGGCGTTGGCCGGAGCCGGTTCAGCATGACTAGCTGGGGTTGGAGCGGGGCTCGCTGCGGGGTTTGGAGCCGGAGAACTAGCTGCGGCCATGATTAGGACTCCTTCTCTCTGCCTTCAGGGCATCGATTCAAGCATTTCAAAACGCACGCACCGGCCGTGCCAACAGCTGCAAAACTTTTCGCGTCGTGGATTCGGTAAAGATTCTACGGAATTAGATGCCTAAGTCTATAAAAGGATGAATTCTTAGACAACCGGGTCGTACGGCACCAGGGCCCGCGCCTCGCAGAGTCAGGGAACTGTTAGGACTCAACCCCGGCACTACTCCAAAAAGCATCCTTTAGGTCATCCGTTCATCCAAGGCTTCAAAAGTACGTTGCGTCTGGCAATAGTCGGATGAAAAAAGGACGAACGATGGCAACAGAAAGCGGTCAGGCGAAGGCCCCAACGAATCAGCAGCCGGTAGGCCCCTGGGCGGCAGCATTGAACCAACTCAAGGAATGGGATCCAGCTTGGGCAGAGCACGCCTTGAAGATGACCACGAATCCATGGACGGACGGGATTTTGCCCGTCAAGTTCATAGAACTGGTCAGCGTTGGCTTAAATGCCTCTCGCACCAATCTGAACCCGGATGGCACGCGCCGCCACATTCGCGCTGCGCTCGCCGCGGGTGCAAGCTGTAAGGAGATCTTATTCGTTCTGAAGTGTGCGTCCGTAGTGTCCGTTCATTCTTTCAGTTTTAATGCCCCCCTATTAGTCCAGGAAGCTAGCATGGGCAGCCTGGAGGACTTCAGTGACTCGCGGAAGAAGCGGCTGGAACGGGTTGGAAAAGCCACCCCGGCCGTGCAAAAGATGAAGGCAATCGGACACTGGAGCGAAGAGTGGGATTCTGTATTGTTTCTTGACCCGGTGTGGACCGACGAATACCTGGCAATGTGTATCTCGCTCTATGCCGAAAACGTTTTTCAGCCCAAAGAACTGGAGCTTTTGCTTGTCGCTTTCGATGCCGCATACGTAAGCATTTATGGATCCGGCACGCGGCGCCACATCAAGAACGCGTTCAAGGCCGGCGCAACGGTGGAAGAGATCATGGAAGTTCTGAAGCTCGGTGTGGTGCAGGGAGTGCAGGCTTGTAATCTTGGCGTCACGCTTCTGGCTGAAGAATTAGAGCGTGGTGCAGCGGCATAAATCGAGATCAGAAGAACGGCATTTCCGCCCTTTGAAACCAGGTACCGGAGAGTCTGCTCATGCACGGAAGATTCGAACCTGTGGTTCTGCTCGCCACGCTGCTTTTTCCAGTGGTCGGATCGGGAATTCCGTCAACGGACAAGCCGGCCGAACCCGCCAATTTTTTTCACGAGTTCGTTGGCCTGAACGACGGCCAAATCAGGGAAATCCGCGAAGGGAAGGCAATCGCGAAGATATTGGACTCCCCCACTGCGGATCAGGTATTTGTTTTTGGGGCTGTCTACATAAATTCGACGCCGGAAAGTTACCTTAAATTCGCATCGGATATGGATGAGCTCCGTAAACTCCCGAGTTACATCGGGCTCCGGAAGTTCAGCGATCCGCCGCAACTTTCGGACCTCACTGATTTCACGATGGATGAGCAGGATTTCAAGCAACTGAAGAATTGCAAGCCAGGCCATTGCGAGGTGCAATTGCCGACCGAAGCGATGGAAGAGTTTCAGCGTTCCGTGAATTGGTCCGCGCCGGACGCCAACGACCAGGCCAATCGCCTTGCGCAGCAGATGGCCCTGCAAGCGCTGCTCAACTACGAACAAGGCGGCAATGCGGCTCTTGGAACCTACCGCGACAAAAATCACCCGGCTGTCGTGGCGGAAACGTTTGCTTCTTTGCTCAGCCGCTCCAAAGCGCTCCCCGTGTATCTGCCCGAATTGCGTGAATACCTCCTCAACTATCCCAAGGCCGATTCCGCGAATATCCAATCGGAGTTTTATTGGGAGAAGGTGAATTTTGGATTGAAGCCGACGCTGCGCATGGTGCAAGCGATCGTCTATCAAGGCAAGTCACAGGAGCGGCCGGTGTACGCCATCGCCGTGAAACAGTTGTACGCGAGCCACTACTTCGAAAGCGCGCTGGACATGACGGTGTGCGTCAAAGACGACGAAGACCCGGTTCATCCCGGCTTCTACCTGATAACCATGAAGGGATCGCAACAGGCGGGCCTGACCGGTCTGAAGGGTGGAATTGTGCGGAAAGTTGCGGTGGATAAGACCCGCTCTTCGCTGGAAAAGGCCCTGGCTTCCATCAAACAGAAACTCGAATCTCAAGCGCAATCATCGAATCCCCCGAGGTGATGAATATGGCGTTCCCGGATCGCCGCACCTTGAGTGTACTCACGACCGCGCTGCTGTTCGGGTTGGTGCTGGCGATTGTCTACGTCGCCCGCGCTGTCATCGTGATTTTCGCTTTCTCGATTCTGTTCGCGTACCTGATTAATCCCATCGTGAGGTTTCTGCAGAACCACTCGCTGTTTTTCAAAAATCTGAGGGGCCCACACGTTGCGGAAGCCTACCTGGCACTGCTGATCCTTCTCGGGCTCATCATCCACAATCTCGCTCCGCAACTCGTCCCCGGAGTAATGCAGTTCGCCAGAGACACGCCAGCGATGATGGAAAATGTTTATTCAGGCGATATTGCCGTTGATATGGGACACCGGAATGGCTGGAACGAGGCCCAGTCGCTTCGCGCAAAAGCTTTTCTGCAACAACGCAGGGCAAGTATCCGTGGTTTGGTGGAATCCGTGCAGCAGTTTGTATCGGTTGCGTTTGGTGGAATTGTGCTGATTCCGATTCTCGGTCTTTTTTTCCTGAGTGACGGCGAGAAACTGGCGAATGGAGTCATTCAACTTGTCTCGACCAGGGAAACTTACGAAGAAGCCAGGGCCTTAGCCGCGGACCTGAACGACATGCTGCGACACTACATTCGGGCCAAGGTCATCCTTGCCCTCCTGTCGCTCATCTTTTGTTCCGTTGCCATGCTGTTCCTGGGCTACCCGCACGCACTTGCTCTTGGGCTGATGGCTGGAATCCTTGAATTCATTCCAGTGGCCGGTTGGATCACGGCGTTAATCGCCATCGCGACAGCTGGGATGCTTACGCACTCCCACTGGATCTGGATGGCGTTGCTGTTGGGCCTCTGGCGGGTGGTCATGGACTACGGAATTGCCCCGCGCGTCATGGGCCACGAACTGGAGATCCATCCTCTGCTGGCCATTTTCACGGTTATGATTGGGGGCGCGGTCGGCGGAATCGTGGGGATTTACCTCTCCGTGCCGTTAGTCGCCGCTTTGCGCGTCATTTGGCACAGATTCGCCCCTTCTGCCCAACTCGCCGAACCCGCGTCTGGTTAGCTGAGCGCTGCTATGGAATCATCGGGGACGCTCTCGATCCCGTCATCGATGCGCTCCGACGCAACGGAAATGTTGAGTTTCCGATTCCGCTGGAAGATTTAGCTTTTCTTCAAATGGAAGGCGCAACATGAGCGATCAACAAAACAACGAGAACTATTCTGGGGCGCGAGATCAAAAAATCCGTGCGGCGCTGGATCAACATTGGGCGGCGTCCGATGCCAACGATTTTGAAACGGAGCATCGCATCTATCACCAGGACGCGGTGCTGGAATACCCGCAGTCAGGCGAGCGAACCCGCGGCCGGAGCAACATCCAGAACCAACGCGCCAGTCAGCCGAACAAAAAGCGGTTTTCTATCCGGCGAATCATTGGCGGCGGTGATCTTTGGGTCACCGAATTCATCCTGACCTATGATGGCAAGCCGTCCTACACCGTGAGCGTCATGGAGTTCAGGGACGACAAGGTTGCGCGGGAAACGCAGTATTTCGCGGATCCATTCGTGGCTCCCGCATCGCGCTCTCATTGGGTAGAACGGATGGACACATAATTTCGAGCCGCGAGCATTCGCTGACGACACCGCCATTTGCGGTTTGCACAAGCGAAGTGCGTTGAGTTCGAAATTTTCCGTAATCCGGCTTGTCATGCGGATGGAGATCCTGGATATGACCAAACCGGTGCTGGTGGTAACCAGCCATTATCCGAAAGAGATTGAAGACCGCATCGACCGCGATTTCAACGCCCGGCGAAACCCGAACCAGTTTCCTTTCAGCCAGCAGCAGTTGCTCTCCGCTGCCGATGGAGCCGACGCCCTGTTCATAACGCCCGCCGATCGGTTGGACTCCGGGTTTTTCGAAAAAGTCTCGCCAACGATAAAAATCATCGCCACATACTCGGTCGGTTTTGAGCATATCGATCTGGAAGCCGCCGCTCGCAGGAAAATTCCGGTCGCGTACACCCCAGGTGTCAACCAGGAAGCAACGGCCGACATTGCCATGCTGCTTTTGCTTGGCGCTTCGCGTCGCGCTTACGAGGCCCAGGAACTTGTTCGAACAGGAGCTTGGCGGCCCTTGAGTCCCGACAAACTCCTGGGCTGGCAGGTTGGCGGCAAGGTCCTCGGTATTTTCGGAATGGGGCGCGTCGGACAGGCTGTGGCCCGCAGGGCACGCGGATTCGGAATGAAGATTCACTATTGCAATACGTCTGAGTTACCCGCGGAAATTGCCGGCGACGCCGTCTACCATAAAGATGCGTCTGATCTGCTCCGCGTAAGCCAGTTCCTGAGCCTGCACGCTCCGGAATCTCCTCAGACCCGCCATTTCTTGAACTCCAAAGCCATAAGCCTTCTGCCTCCCGGGGCCATCGTGGTGAACACCGCCCGCGGCGGGTTGGTGGTCGATGACGACCTCATCGCTGCTCTCAAGAGCGGGCGGGTCGCCGCGGCCGGACTCGACGTATTCGAAGGCGAGCCAAAACTCAAACCGGAATACGCCTCGCTAAAAAATACATTTCTATTGCCGCATATCGGCAGCGCTACTGTCGAAACCCGGACAGCAATGGGCATGCTGGCCCTGGACAATGTGGACGCGGTCCTGAACGGAAGGTCTGCGCCGACCCTCGTCCAGCCCTAGGTGCAGCTCAACCCTTCCCGCACAATCTGCCACTTTTCTCCCGGAGTTCGCTCGACGCGTGGTTTCCTGCTCATGTTGCCTCCTGTTTTGGAGGCCCTGATTCTACCTGTATGCGCTCTCCAGTTTTAGCGGGGGCACGGCATGAGCTTTGCTGAACCAGTCTGTTGGCTGGGACGAAATCCTCTGCCACTTCATTCGGCCGGGCTTTTTGCTTGTCACTTTTAACAATTACACTGGGCCAATCTAGAGGGCAATATCTCCCAAAGCCTGAGCTTGTAGCGTTTTAGTATTTTTGCGCCTCGATCATGCCAATTCTGGGAAACTTCGCGAAAGCCTTCACGCTCGCACTCTGCGCGACAGGCGCGGCCTGGGGGCAAGACCTTGCACCACGAGCCTATCTGATAACGCCAGTGCATGCCAACGCAATTACGATCATCTGGTCCTTCTATGACGGAGGCCTCAACTTCAACGGCACGATACCGGTTGCCAACGCAAGGGGAACCTACGACGTACCGGTCTTCAGTTACTACCATTCGCTGAATTTTTTTGGACGCTCAGCGAACATAACGGCTGCGCTGCCTTATGGAGTGGGAATTTTTCAGGGCGACGTGTTGGGGCAACACACATCGGTCTACCGTTCGGGTCTGCTGGATTCCAGCTTTCGCTTTTCGGTGAACCTGATGGGCGGCCCGGCGATGCAACCGAAGGATATGGCGAAGTGGAAGCAGAAGCGGCTGTTGGGAGTGAGTCTGAAGATGATCGCGCCAACTGGACAATACAGCGGCTCGAAATTGATCAACTGGGGCGGCAATCGATGGGCTTTCAAACCGGAACTTGGGTATTCCGAACGCTGGGGCCACTGGGTGCTCGATGGCTATGCTGGAGCGTGGTTCTACACCACGAACCCGACGTTTTACGCCGGCCCGGTTACCAAACCACAAAATGTAGCGCCGATCGGGGCTTTGGAGGGGCATTTGAGTTACGACGTGAAGCCGCGCTTGTGGCTGTCACTGGACGCAAACTTCTGGTGGGGTGGGATTACCAGCTTGAGTGGCATACAGAACCTGGCGACAAAGCAGACCGGCTCACGCATTGGAGGCACGGTTTCATTCCCGATCAGCAAACACCAATCCATCAAAGCAAGCTACAGCAGTGGCACATACATTCGCTTCGGTGGAAACTATCAGAGCGTCTCTGTGGCGTGGCAGTATTCCTGGTTAGGCCGGCCAAACTAAAAAGTAAGCAGGGGAATACTCTTAAGGACACGGTTCAAAGCGAAGCCCACTGACTCAGCGTCTAAGTAGGAACAGCGAATCTATTTTACGCCGCTCACTGGCACGAACCATCCTCGACAAACTGGCCGTTGGCAGCCATCGCCGCCAGGGAATGTGCGCAGTCGAGGATTTTCTGGTTCATCGGATCACTCGTTAGAGAGTCTGGAGCGATGAACTGCATGGACTGACGCATGGCCACGTAGTTGCTGCTCAGCAATTTCATATTCTCGAATTCCGAGTTTAGCAAACGATAGGCATTGCGATCGGAATCGGTGGAGATGGCGACGAACGACAAATGGAGAGCTGTCGTTGCCTGACTGCGATAAGCCGACAACCAGTCCTCAGTGATTGGAAATCCGTTCTGGATGGCGTTCGCAAGTGCGGTCCGCCACTCGCGAATAATGGTCATCTGTTCGATGCCGGCCCTCAGGAAACTTTTCGAAAATTCAGAATTCACCGCCGAGCTTGCAGGGGCCGGTGCCGGTGCGGGCGAGTCGCCGGCGCTTGGGAGTGTCAGTGAGATCTGATTCCCATTAAAGTTGAGGGAGCCGTTCGCGGCTCTCGCCAGTGCTTCGAGATCGACGTAGGAGTGGCCGTTCATCTGAACCACAGAGATTTGGGTTCGCTGACCGTTTACGATAAGTGTCTGGGGCGCCTGAGCGGCTCGACACAAAGCAAGCGCGGGAACAATCATAAGCACTCCCAGGAACAGTGCTGCTCCGGGCGATTTTCTATGCATGGCTGTGCTCCTAGCTTGGCTGCGGCCCTTACCCTGGGGCAAATATAAAGAGACGGGTCGCGGAAGACGCGAATTGATGGGAGGTGACTTGGGCACCTCCCATCGAATTGTGCGTGACTTTGGACCGAGTGGCCTCGGTTCGTGGTGCTAGGCGATCCGCCCGAGAACGTTGCGAACGGCCGTTACGGACAGCGAAACACCGCAGAAGAGCAGGCCAATCAATCCGATCAACGGCAAATCGCTCGCCGTCTTGGGAAGCTGCTTGGGCGCTGGTTCGGCCGCCGCGACTTCGACCGGAGGAGGAGCTGGCCGCTCCACAGCCACCAGCATCGGGACATCGGGTTTGGGCGCTGGTGGAGGGGGAGGCGCAATTCCGGTTCGCTTGATTTGTTGGGTAACCACAGTTTCCGGCTGCTCCACTATCTTTTGCGCATCGATTTTCATGCCCTTCTTCAGACCGAACGCGTCCGTTTCCTGTCCGTTGACAGTAAATTTCTGGCCTTTAGGGATGGTGAACTTCTGGTTCTTGCCGTTTTCGAGCGTCAGGATAACCATGCTCGGTGGACTTACCTGCCAGACGGTTCCCGTCACGGTCTGAACGGTCGTGATCATCCTTGGGGTGGATGTCGTGATGGTTTGCCTTTCGATCACCATCCCTGGCTGGATCTGGTGAATATTCAGCTGTTTCCCGTCCACAGTGACGGTGACGCTTTCCGGAACGTTGTCGAAATGGCGGAGTGTTCCATCCTCCGCTTTGATTACGCAGCTGTTACCAGAGACGTAGACCACTGTGCCGCGTTCGACCTTGATCGACTTTGTTGGGTCCCCTGCTACCGCAGTGCTGGTGTTGGTCTGCACTTGACCGAGGGCTGTAAGAGCAAATGCGGTACAAAGGGCTCCTGCAGCTAACAGCCCGCGCATTACCTTTCTTGAGTACTGAATCGAGATCATCTTGCATTCTCCTTTTTGTTGATTTTCTTGCCCGTGGAACTTGAGGTTGCGTCTACACTCTCATCCGGTTGGCCAGAAACTTGTTTGGACGCGCTCACGATGTAGCGCTGGGGGGCGCTGCCGACGAAATAAAACGGATAGCAGGTGACCAGAGTTAACGTGGGAGCCGGCGTCGCATCCAGAACGGAAACATTTTCAGGGCCTACTATTTGAATATCGGTGATGATGTATTTATCGGTGCGCTCCGGCAGGATCAACTCGATGACATCGTCACGGCCCACATCTTTCAGACCGCGGAAAAAGCCGTCCCTGTGGCCCGCAATCCCAATGTTGCCCGCTCCTCCGATATGTGCCGTGCCAATAATCCGCCCGACGCCGCGATTCAGTGTCAGATCGTCCGTGGCGTTAAACACCGGAACTTCCAAGTGGATCTTTGGAATGCGAAGAATGGCGAGCGGAAGATCCTTCTTCGCCGCAAGACTGCCCTTGTAAGCCTCAATCCTTTGCGGGGACCATTGCGCAAAGTCCACCCCTCCCGCCGAGGGAGCGCCGAGTCCCTGCGACGATTCCGCATAAAATCGCTCGATGGCGGCGTCCGACGCCGTCCTACCATGGAAGCGGGCCGCTGCCCAAGCCAGCAGGAGTGACACACCGATGGCGAGCAGTATCCGTTCCGCGATCCGGATCTTTCCGGAACCATTTGAACCCATCGTTTCCATTACGTTTGCTGACCCCCTCGTTCGGGCCGAACTACACGCCCGTTCTTCCAAGGTGGGCGATGTGTTGAGGCGAAACCCGGCCAGCATCGGCTCAAGGTAGGCAATTTTCGGGGATAAGGATATTGTCAGAAGTACCACATAAGGAATATCGGGCCGGTATGCCGCGCAACGGATTGGGATTATTGTCCCACTGGGTTGCTCATTGAATCTCCTCGACCTGGCCGTGGAGCACGTCCTATATTCGTTGAACAGGCCGGAATCAGTCCCGGCCGAATGTGCTTGCCTAGAGGGGAGAATTTCTTTATCGGCTTGCGATGATATTGTCCTTCTCGAGTTGCTTGGTCACTACCTTGACCAGACTTTTGATTGCTTTCATCACCGAACCGATTTCAAACGTGTTGGTAATTCCCGTCCAAACAAGCTCTCCATCGGGTTTGCCGGTGGAGTACATGTTGACTTCGACCTGGCCGACTCGCTCGGTTTGCATGTAGCCCGGGGTGTAGACGACGGGATAGAGGGTGTTGTAGTAGCCATAAAAAGTTCCGTAATAGGCGACAGGAGTGTAGACAGTGCCAGGGACATAGGTAGTCGTGGTGTCGTGTTTGGTCACGCGCGCCACGACAATAGCGTCAAAGTGCTGTTCCTTGACGAGTTCCCGCATATCCTTCATGTCGATAGGGGTCGCATCAGGCCGCATTATAAATTCGTAACTCGGATAAGCTTTCGCTCCGGGCCGGGAAATTGCCGCGACCAGTTGATCCTCGAACTCCATGCGGTTGGCCGCTCTCCCGTTCAGAGCCAGCACAAGAATCTTTTTGAACTGTCCACCGGAGTAGCCGGGATTCTTCCAGCTCATCTCCAGTTTCGGGCCAGCAACCGCAAACATGGCCAGGCAGGCTACGGCAGCAGTGAATATTGCGATTTTCGTTTTCAAACCAGTTCCTCCCTATTGCTGACTTCATCCTCTGCAACGTCCGGCACAGGGAATCGACTTGCCGGCCGAATGATTCGAGGGTTCGGCCCCTGAACATTCAAGAAGATTCGCCGGGAAGATGGCCGGAGGTGAAAAAAAGTCCGCTCAATTTTTCCTTACCCAAGATGTCGCGCAACTCTGTGAACGCAAAGAAGGGAACCAAAAGGACGGCGAGAATCGCCGTCATCGCAAGTATCCCATTCAATGTGCCGCCTCCGACCTCCGCGATACTCTCGCCCGCCGACTTTCCGTTGTATAGACCAATGCCAACTTCCTCGAGAATCTTGAAGACTCCCAAAATGATGGCAAAGGCGACAGACTTGAAAATAGTCGCGTAAATCAAAGGCTTTTCCTTGAAATTTTCCGCGAAATGAAGCTCCCGGGCCACCAGCATGACTTTGCCGAGGGCCAGCGCGTTAATGAGAGCTTCTCCGTGGGCGACAAGGGAGAACCGTTCGGACAGAAGGACTGCTCGGTATAAGACGAACAAGCTAAAGACCAGCCAGAGATAGCATGAGATCGCAAGATACTCTTTGAGTCCCTGGTAAGCCTTCTGCTTGAGAGTGCGGTTTGGCTCGCCCATGATGTCATCTCCAATTCCAGCACGCCCCAAGTCGGGGTCCTCAGCATTGCAAGAGTGAAGGCACCCCACCGTGTATTTGGCTTTCGTACAGGACCTTTGGGTGTCTCTCGCTTGCTGCGGACGGAATCTACTCTAGTGCTGGTCCTGCACCAGCGGAATCAGCGACGCCACCTGCAGGTCGATCAGCGCGCTTATCCGGCGCTCCATCTGGAAGAAAGTGGCCGTCTTTGTCCCCGGCAGAACCTTGTTGATGATCGGCACGTACTTGATGCGCAGTTGCGTCGCGGCTTCATCCAGTGCCAGAGAGCGGTTGAGCAGACTCTGCGCTTGTGCGTCCGTCAGCGAGCCGAAGCCTGCTGCGTATTCCTTGATCAAAGCAAGTTTCTGATCCCCGAGTGTGGTCATTTCCGCGCTGAACTGGTCGTACACCGGCCAGAACTTCGTGGATTCGGCGTCCGTCAGCGTCAAATTAGCCGCAATCAACTGCTTTTTCTTTGACCGAAGGTCCTGGCGCAACAGCTTCACGTCCTGCTCGCTCACCGTCTGACTATCCTTGCTTGCAGCGGCTTGCGGGTGCGCCGCTGGCACCGTTAAAAAGCACACGCATCCCAAAACGAATACCACCATCATTTTATTTTTCATTCAGACTCTCCTTGATTTTCACAAAGTTTCTTCCCGGTGGAGCGACCTGCCTCCGGCTAATCTCTGCTGGCGCCCTGCAATTCCTTGTTCGAAGGGATTCCCCCAACTCCACATCACTGGACGGCAATTCACGTCCTAAAGGTGCTGATAGCTGGCGTTCTGGGTGGCAATATTCAGCTGCTTGCTCACCCCATTCATGATTACGTTGCTGACATGATTGGTGCCATCGGGCAGGCGGTTGAACTCCACGGTCAAGGTCATGGCATCCTTGGGATCGTCCATGTACGAAGCGATCTCCAGACTGAGTAATTGTTTCTGTGCCTTGTCGAAAATCAGTGTCATGGAGTCCTGGGGCTTCACATAATTGTGGAAGACCAGTTTAATTTGGGCAGGCGGAAGGCCTCCACCGGGGATAATGCTGATGTTTCCCTGCGCATACGCCTGCTGGATCATCTCTTTGTCCGGCGGAACATATTGCTGAGCCAAAGCTTTCATCTGCTCGGCGTATTCTTTGTACTCTTCCTTTTTCTTCTCCACGATGTGCTTTTTTAGCCTGCCTCCGGAGGGAGGTTCCGCGGGTGGATCCAAGGAAGTTTTCTGAGGCTTACCGTCGGGGCCCAGGCGCACCTGGAAGTGTTCCTGCTTCTTGAGTTCGCCCTTCAGGCTAATGTTGACCTGCTCGACCCAGGTGTATTGGGCGAGGGACATCTTGTTTTTCGCCATCGACTCCTTGAGTTCCGCGACCCGTTCCTGGAGTTCTGGACCTTGGGCCTTGGCGGGAGAATGGAAGATGGCTTCCCCCGAAGCGACAAGCAGTGGCAGACACAGGATTCGAAACACGTGCGTTGCATTGATTTTCATCAGCGTCCTCCCGGGATGTTTTCAAGCTCCGACCGCGACTAACTGGCTTTGGGCGGAAAATTCTTCATCAGCTTCTGCATGGCCTTGTCGAGATTCTTCTGCTTCTTGCCCTCATTGGCGCTGGGATCAAGTGTTTTGGAAACGCGTCCCGTCCAAACAAGCTGCTTGCCGGCGGGATCATACATGTCTAAAACGAGAGTGCCGGTGCTGATGGTGGATTGTTGTGCCGAGGCCATCCCGCCGCCCCACCGCATGCCACCCGTACCGTAGGCGTTCCATTGTTTTTCCTGCGTGATGGAGATCTGGTAGCCGATAAGAAGGTCGGCTTTCTCGCCATCCGTTTTAGTGAGGCCTTTGGTGGCCAACTGAGAATCGATGGACTGCTTGATCTGCGCATCGACAATCTGGTTGGGCACCACCGCGCCATCAATGGGAACCCACTTATAGGTGTGGTATTTGCTGAAGTCTGCCCCGGGCATGGAGTTGGTGGATACGTCCTGCGCCGGGGTTAAGGTGCAAGCCAGCATTGCCAACGCAAGACCCGCACCAAGCTTGATCATCACTTTCCGAATTTCTTCCAACATTGCTTTTCTCCTTTTCATACCTGTCTCACGAAAGCCCAATGGATGCCGTCTCTCAGTTGCAATGGCAGTGAGTCGCCTCAGGCAGGACGCACGTAAGCATCATTTGGCCCCACCGCTTGAGACACAACGGAAGCCCAAATGATTTGTTCCCGTGCTCACCTCGCCCTTGCCCCGAGTCCCGACCATGTAACGAGAACAGTACTGATCCGTGCAAAGGAAGGAACCGCCGCGATGCACTTTTTTCCTCTCGTTGGGTTCCGAGGGATCGAGCGGAGTTTCCGGGCCCCTTGGATTGCGGGCCACTCCGCCCAGCGTGGCGAGTTGAGCGTAATAATCGGGGCGGTACCAGTCAGAAGTCCATTGCCAAATGTTCCCGGCCATGTCGTAAAGCCCGTATCCGTTGGGCGCGAATTTGCCGACAGGCGAAATTCCAATGAATCCGTCAGCGCCGGAATCCTGATCGGGGAAATGCCCCTGGAAGGTGTTGGCCATCCACTTTCCGTCGGGTTTGAATTTCTCTCCCCAAACGTACGGTTTTCCCGCCAGCCCCCCGCGTGCCGCGAATTCCCATTCCGCCTCAGTGGGCAGACGCTTGTGAGCCCACTTCGCATAGGCTTGCGCGTCAGCGTAGGCCACCTGGACGACTGGATAGACTTCTTTTCCTTTGACTGAACTATTCGGGCCGGAGGGGTGTCGCCAGTTCGCTCCCTTTACGTAACTCCACCATTGGAAGTGATCGTTCAAGGGGACCTCATGATCAGGAGGGGAAAAGACCACTGCTCCGGCGACAAGATTTTCGGGCGGTGCGCCGGGGAATTCCGCCTGTGTGGGAGTTTTCTCGGCAATGGTTACGTAGCGAGTTGCTTTCACGAACTCCGAGAACTGAGCATTTGTTACGTCAGTCTTGTCCATGAAAAAACCGTCGACGTAAACTCTATGGATGGGCCGCGAATCTGAGGTGGCGCTCATCCCCACCATGTCCATGTCGGGAGGATCGGCTGCGCCCATCGAAAACTCTCCTCCGGATATCCACACCATCCCGGGTGGCGTAGGCGCAGGGGCCGGCTGAGTGTTCGGCACGGTCGGTGCGAACGCGGCACCGGGATTTGCGGGTGGGTTGGAACTGGCGCGCACAGAGGAGGCCAGTGCATGAAAAGCGATCGCGCAAAGGATGGCGGCGGCCAGCCAGAAAAACGCCAAGAAATAAAACTTCCTAAACGCCGCAGGATCGCCCCGCCAGACTGGATTATCTGCGTCTTTTTCGAAGTGGTTTTTCTCTTTCAATTTGATCGCTATACCTCGTATGCGATTCTTTGGATTGGACGGCCCAACGGTTGCTCAATCTGGCTGTTGGCCGAACAAAGCCGGGCGGCTGGGGAACTCATTGAGACTGGCTCGACTCACTCTCGCAAGTAATTGTCAAAAGTGACATCCAGCTTGAGATGAGAGAACCATGCCGGCTGAGCCATCATCAGAATTTGGACAAATGGCCGCGCCCAGAACACTGCGTCAGTGCTAATGCTTGAGCACCAAGGGAGGCCCGCTGATGCGCTTCGCCTTCAGGTTTACGGTAACCTCGACGCGGTCAGCGATTGTCACGAAGGGGATTCCTTTATTCATCCCGTATTCCTTGCGGTCGAACGCCATTTTCCCTTTAATTTCACCTTCCCCTGCCGCTCTCGCCGCCGCCACGTCTGAAAGCGTAAACGTCAGGGTCTCGGGTTTTGACACTCCCCGTACCGTAAATGTCCCCGGGAGTTCAAAGGTGCCGGGTCCGGTCTGCACGATCTTGTCGGAGTGAAAGGTGATGTAGGGATCCTCCTTGACGTTGAAGAAGTCTTTGCCCTTCAACTTGCCGTCCTTCATGCCGCTTCCGGTAGTTACGGAGTCCGCCTGAATCTTGATATCCATCACGCCAGTCGACACATCCGTGGACGGAAACGTCAACGATGCGTCCCATTTCTCGAATTTACCCTCCAGGGCCACAGACGCCTTCACGGAGAAGTCGATCTTGCTCTCTTCCGGCGTAACCTTGAATACGGGGGCCTGCCCCAGAGTGAACGACGGAAGCACGGCGCATGCTAAGAGACCGAAGAAAGCGAATCTCATGGGATTCCTCCTGAGCAGAAAAACCTGTCGACTTTTACGCGACGATGCTTTCATTTGTCCCGACCCGTTACCATTGTCAGAAATGACAGGCTAGTGAGCGGCCAGAGGCGTTGCAGGCCGTCAGGTTATTGAATAGGCTTCGAGGTGAACTCAGATTCAACGCAACTAATCCTGCTCTCTTCCAACCCCTGGGATCATAACCATTGCGCACAGTGCTCTTGTCGCTTGGCCTTTAATCGGAGTTGGTCGGCACATTGCGGTCGTCACAAAGAATTTATTGGACATCGCCGCAAGTTTAATATATGCAACTACGTAGGTGGGTGGAACCTCGGCCGATGACATTCGCATCGAGTAACCACCTGACCTATGGTTGCTAGGGATTCTCTACCGCCTGTGGAGTATCTCTATGGCCTCTTAGTCAAGTCGGTTAGCCCAAAAACCCGGCCACTTTAGTTGTCTTAATTGTCGGAGTGTCTCTGAGTCGAGCTTGCATGACCGTTCGATGTTTGTTTGCTGCCTTAGCCCCGGAGGCGAGTCATGGAGAGCAAAAATAGCGGGTCCCTCTGGAACACTGGAAATCTGAGTTTGCGATTCCAGACAGTGCTCCTATCGTGCGTGCTGGCCGGGGCATGTTATGCGGCCGCACGACTTGGCGGAATCTTGATTATTACCAAGCCCCAGGCGCTCTGGCCCCTTTGGCCTGGGTGCGCGCTCCTTGTTGCCGTTCTGCTGATATCACCGCGGAGAATCTGGCCGTTCCTTCTTCCAGCGGGCCTGGCAGGGTTTCTTGTCTATGACTTGCAAGCCGGCGTGTCGTACCCCGCCATTGCTTGGCTCATTCTTGCCGATATTATCGAGATTCTGGTGGTTGCCTGGGGTCTCAACTATTGCCTGAATGGCGTGCCCCGCTTGAACAGCCTGAAAGCCCTTGCCAAGTATTCCTTTTTTGCGCTGCTCCTGGGGCCGCTCGTTGTATCGCTCATCGGCCTCCAAGGTATGAATGGAGACCATTGGATTAGCTGGAGAATGAGTTTTCTCTCCGAAGGATTGGCGTTTCTAACTATAACGCCCGCCATTCTTGGTTGGGTCGGCGAAGCCCGAGCAAAGGTACCCACCCCTCGTAGCCGTTATCTGGAAGCAATCGTGTTGTTCGCGGCCATCTTCTCGTTGAGCTATTTCATGTTCGTCGGTCGGGAGAAAAGCCTTCCCCCGCCACTTCTCTATTCGCTCGTGCCATTTCTGCTCTGGTCTGCATTGCGTTTCGGTACCGCGGGCGCCGGCACTTCGGCTTCCATCGTTGCCTTGTTGTCCATTTGGGGTGAGGTCCACGGCCTCGGTCCATTCAACAAATCAGACCCGATCCGCAATGTGCAGTTGCTCCAGCTATTTTTGCTGTTCACTGCGGCGCCCTTCATGGTTCTCGCGGTCCTTGTAGAAGAGCATGAGCAAGACGCTTTGGTACTTCGCGAAAGTGAAAAACGCTTCCGGCTGCTGGCGGACAGTTCTCCTTCGTTGATCTGGATGTCCGGTACAGACAAGCTTTGTACTTTTTTCAATCAGGGTTGGCTGAAATTCACGGGCCGGCCCCTGGAACAAGAGCTGGGAGAAGGCTGGCTCTCGGGCGTGCATCCGGACGACCAGGACCACTGCCGGCGACTCTACTCGGCGTCGTTTAACGCTCGCGTCGACTTCGAAATGGAATACCGTCTGCGGCGCTTCGATGGAGAGTTCCGCTGGCTGCTTGATATTGGCGTGCCGAGGTTTGAATCTGATGGTACCTTCCTTGGATATGTTGGTTCGTGCATCGACATTACGGACCGCAAGACCTCCGAGGAATCCCTGCACGCGCTGACTGGCCGCCTGATTACCGCCCAGGAAGAAGAGCGCGCGCGCATCGCCCGGGAACTTCATGACGACTTCAGCCAGCGCCTGGCGCTGCTTGGCATCGGGCTTGGACAACTCTGGAAGAAATTGTCACCGAACGAAGTCGAGCAGCGTGAAAACGTACTGGAGATGTTGCGGGGAACCAAGGAAATGTCCTCGGACCTTCACACCCTCTCTCACCAGCTCCACTCCAGCAAATTGGAACACGTGGGGTTGGTACCGGCTCTCCATGGCCTGTGCAGGGAAATCAGCGAGAAGTACAAGATCGAAATTCATTTCAGCGAAAGCGAGGGTCCGATTGACGTACCTAAGGACGTGGCGTTGTGCATGTTTCGAGTGGCCCAGGAATCGCTGGGTAACGTCGCCAAGCACAGCGGCTCCAGGGAAGCGCAGGTTCAATTCAGCACCAACGCCATTGGCATCAGCCTTCGCATTTCCGATCGAGGCAAGGGTTTTGACCCGGCCACTAAAAATCCTGCCGCCGGAATCGGATTGATCGGGATGACCGAGAGACTTCGGCTCGTCGGAGGCAGGCTTCTGGTGACTTCGGAATCCGGTCGCGGAACAGAAATTTTGGCTGAGGCACCGGTTGCTCTCCCTGTGGCTGAGGTAAAGGTAAAAACACATGCCGCCGGAAGATAGAACCTCGCGTCGCCCCCGCGTACTTCTGGCCGATGATCATCAAATGCTGCTGGATGCCCTGAAGCGGGTCGTGGAACCCCGTTGCGAGGTTGTCGGCATGGTGAGCGATGGACGGGCGCTTTTGACAGCGGCTGCCAAGTTGCAACCGGACATTGTCGTGCTGGACATCGCCATGCCCCAGCTGAATGGCCTGGACGCAGCCCGGCACCTCAAGCCGGCTTTACCGAAACTGAAACTCATTTTCATGACCATGAACGAGGATCCCGACCTAGTCGGCGAAGCATTTCGCGCAGGTGCTTCGGCGTTCCTGCTGAAGCAGGCGGCAGCCTTCGAGCTGATGGTGGCAATTGAAAAGGTGCTGAAGGGCGGTTCCTATGTGACGCCCAGCGCTGCGGAAGGTCAGGCCGCCATCTCCCTGCGCGATCCCAAAGCCCGGGCGCACATGACTGAACCCACGCCCCGGCAAAGGGAGGTCATTCAACTCCTCGCGGAAGGGCGTTCCATGAAAGAAGTGGCCTCCATCCTGCAAATCACGAAACGCACGGTTGCCGCTCATAAGTACGCCGTAATGGACCTTTTGCAACTCAAGACCAATGCCGATTTGGTACAGTACGCCATCAAACACAGAATTATCTCTATCTAGATTCCTCCCCACCACCATTCCTCCCGCATTGTAATTATTGCCAATAGGCAACCGCCAGAATTGCGGGCAACTTGGTCAGCAGAGTCCTGCTGCAAGGTGAAGTAAATCGGCTCCAGGCGGGAGATCACACTACACGCGGAACTTGTTCTTAATATTCGGTACATCACTTAGAACTGATATACAGCTCGGGGGTGAGCTCGCATGAGGCTCAGCCGCGTGGTATTGGCCGATGATCTTGCGCAGGTGTTGAGCGCAGTCGCTGCCCTGTTGAAAGAGAAATTCGAAATAGTCGCCATGGTGACCGATGGGCAGGCAGCCCTTGACGCAACGCTTGCCCTTTCGCCCGATCTCGTCGTCCTGGATATCTCGATGCCGGGTATGAGCGGAATCGAAGTCGCCAGGGAACTCAAGAAGCGTGGAAACAAAGCAAAGATCGTTTTTCTCACCGTGCACCAGGACTCGGACATTCTGACCACTTGTTTTGCGGCGGGGGGACTTGGTTACGTCGTGAAAGTGCTCATGGAGACTGACTTGGTCCCGGCGATGTACGAAGCGCTGGCGGATTGTCCGTTTGTCTCGCGTTTTTCGTCTGCGCCGAACACTCTCGACGGCTTCTAGCGAGTCACTGCAATATCTCCTTTGAGGAACCGCGACTCTCCAAGAGCCGGATCTTTGATCTCGCAAAGTCCGCTAGCATGTCACTTTTGCCAATTACGCTTTGTCGTCGTGCGGAGCAGCATGCATCCATCAGTGAATTTGCATCTTGTATTTAAGGCGAAGAATCGGCCGAATCGTTTCTGAGGCAGATCATAAAGGGGATGGCGTTTTATGAAGTGGACCGCACGAGCAAAGCTTGTTTTGGCAGTACTCTTCAGCATTCTGTGCTTGGCTGTGGCCCCCACCACTTCTGCGCAGCAGCAGAAGAAGCCGAACATCGTCGTCATCATGTCGGACGATGTTGGCATCTGGAATATCAGCGCTTACCACCGCGGGATGATGGGTGGACGCACGCCTAATATCGACCGCATTGCCGCAGAAGGAGCGTTGTTCACCGATTACTACGCGCAGCAATCTTGTACGGCGGGGCGGGCCGCATTCATCACTGGTCAGACGCCGTTTCGGACGGGCTTGTTAATGGTGGGCTTGCCGGGAGCCAAGCAAGGCCTTCAGGACAAAGACCCGACGATCGCGGAGTTGCTTAAACCCTATGGTTACGCCACGGCACAGATCGGCAAAAACCATCTGGGCGACCGCAACGAATACCTGCCGACGGTCCATGGCTTCGACGAGTTCTACGGAATGCTCTACCACCTGAACGCCATGGAGGAGCCGTATCAGTACGATTACCCCAAGCTGGCCAATTTCAAAGAACGTTTTGGCCCACGCAATCTGATCTCTACGACGGCGGCTACTGTGGATGATCCGGCCACGGACCCGCGCTGGGGCAGGGTCGGCAAACAGGTGATTAAGGACGAAGGCCCGCTGCCTCCGCATCCCAATATGGATCCAAAAGCAACGACCAACATGGAAGACATCGACACCGAACTCGTCCGGCGTTCCACCGATTTCATTGATCGCTCCGTGAAGGCCGGCAAGCCGTTCTTCCTCTGGCACAACTCCACGCGCATGCATGTCTGGACGCATCTCTCCCCTAAATGGGAAAACAAGAGCGGCTACGGTCTTTACGCTGACGGAATGATGGAACTGGACTGGGAGGTCGGCGAACTGCTCAAAAAGTTGGACGACCTGGGCATCGCCAATAACACCATCGTGCTGTTCACCAGCGACAACGGGGCTGAAATCTTTACCTGGCCGGATGGCGGCAATCACCCGTTCCGCGGCGAAAAGGGCGTTACTTACGAAGGCGGATTCCGCGTGCCCATGATCGCGAAGTGGCCCGGCGTCATCAAGCCCGGCATCGTTGTCAACGACATCATGGCAATGGAGGACTGGTTGCCCACTCTGGTTGCTGCTGCCGGTGATCCCGACATAAAAGACAAGCTCCTCAAGGGCGTGAAGGTGGGAGACAAGACCTTTAAGACTCATCTGGACGGTTATAACTTCATGCCGTACTTCAAAGGCGAAGTCCCCGCGGGGCCGCGTCACGAATTTTTTTACTTCGGCAATACCGCGGACCTGATGGCCATGCGATATGACGATTGGAAGGTGAGTTTCAAAACCATCAAAGGCAATCTGTTTACCGGCGAAGCAGAGAGCACCCAGGCTCCAATCGTGACCAACCTGCGCATGGATCCATGGGAACGCTACCAGGATGAGTCGATGAATTACGGCAAATGGTGGGGCGAGAAGTTGTGGACGATGGTGCCCGCGACCGTAATCGTGAGCCAGTTCCTGCAGACGTTCGAGGCATTCCCGCCCAGCCAGAAGAGCGGCGGCTTAACTGTCAGCCAATTCCTGGAAGCTGTCGCAAGAGGCGCCCAAGCCGGTGGCCACTAAAGAGATGAGATCCCGTCGATGAATCTCGTGGTCAGGTGTGGGGACTAGAACTGGTGGAGTAAGAACCATCTGGATGGTTACAACCAGATGGCCGCCATCACCGGCAAGGGCCCATCCGTGCGCCATGAAATTTTCTACCTGGGTGAAAGCACAGTCGGTGCCCATCTTTTTGCGCGATGTCCGTTTTTTCCATGACTTCAGAATGCCTGCGGTAAACGGTTGCGTGGAACAGGATGTTGGCGAGGCCATGCTCTTTCTTCGTTCATCAACCATGTCACTTTTGACAATTCCGGTTGGTACCCCGCATGGCAAGAATCATCGCGCACAAAAGAAAGGAAGTTCCCATGGGCTCTTACCACAAGGCTGCAAGGGTAGGTCTAGTGACTTTCGCGTTGGCCGCTTTGCTTTTCTCCCCCTGCGCCGGCGCCCAGGCGCAACCGGACATGAATACGCCCGCGCCACAAACCAAGGAGGTGGAAGCGAGCACGAATGACGGGTGGCATTTCGCCTTTACCCCGTATATCTGGTTCGCGGGTATGCACGGATCCGTGGGAGCGCTCGGCCATGAATCCAGCGTGCACGCAAGTTTCGGTGACATCGCCAGCTATCTCAACATCGGCGCGATGGGCAGTTTCGAAGCGCGCTATAACCGTGTGGTGATGCCCGTCGACTTCATATGGATGAAACTGTCCGACGAAAAAGGAATTCCTATTACCGATAAGGTGGACTCCGTCAAAACGACAGTCAGGGAAACCTTGCTTACGCCCAAAATCGGCTACCGCATCGCCGATGGCAAAAAAGTAAAAGTGGATGCCCTTTTCGGAGTTCGTTACTGGCACCTGAGCAATGAACTGAGGGCCTTCACGCAAGGCGCGCAAATAGGCAACTCAGTTTCTCGCTCGGCAAACTGGGCGGATGCCGTTGCCGGGGCGCGGATTGAACTTGCCCTTTCACCAAAGGCTTTTGCAGTTATCGGCGGTGATGCGGGCGGAGGGTCCGCGAGGTCCGACTGGCAGGTTGGGGGAGCTCTCGGTTACAGGATCAAGCCAAAGTGGGTTCTGCTGGCGGGATATAGGTACCTGAGCATTAATTACCGTCCGAGCGCCGCCGACCAATTCATCTACAACGTGAACATGCCTGGCTTGGCGTTGGGTGTGACCTACAACATCAAGTAACAGGGGCCGACGCTTTACCAGGTGCGGGGTACGAGCCACATCGAAAAGCCAGCATTTCCGATGAAGCAACATTTCAAGAAAATGTGGGGATGGACGCTCCTCGCCTGCCTCACAGGCTTGCCTGCGCATTCCCAAGACGCGCAATTTCTGCCAGAAATCGATGCCCACCTGACACTGAATTCCACTCTTCGCGCGTATCTTCAGGCCAAGGATGACCGGGATGGCGGCGATCCGACGCAATTTACATTTGGCCCCAGCCTTCAGCTCTACCTGAAGCCCTTGATCAAACTCAAGAAAGTCAAAGCTTTCGATCTGGACGATTCGAAGTCAAGATTGCTGGTACTCGAAATCGGCTACCGCTATATCACCGCACCGGGTGCTCCTTCGGAAAACCGCATGCAAGTCGCGGTCACTTCAAACTTCCCTTTGAAAGCGGGATTCTCCCTCTCCGACCGGAATCGCGCGGATCTGGATTGGAAGAGCGGAATTTTCACCTGGCGGTATCGGAACAAATTAACACTCGACCGTACTTTTGCGATCCGTTCCTATCACTTCATTCCGTATTTCGCCGCCGAGCCGTTTTACGAGAGTCAGTACAGCAAGTGGAGCACCACGTCACTCTATGCGGGCAGTTTGTTCCCCGTAGGCAAGCACGTTCAATTCAATACCTACTATGAGCATGACAACAACACCGGCAAACACCCGAACCGGCAAGTGAATTCGGTCGGATTGGCTCTGAACCTCTATTTTTCTCTGGAGAAGAAATGAACGGGAAGCTGTTCTCAGAGACTGCGCAACAGGCTGGTACTTTTGACAATTACTTCCCAGCATTGCCGATGCCAACATCGGCCGGACTTAGAGTTAGCAGCTCTCAAACGATGGGGGCGAACGCGGAATCCGGAAACCTGCGATTCACGCCAAAAAAAGGGAGATGGAGATGGGCAATAGAACGAAATTTCTCCTAGCAGTTGCGATATGAATGGCCGAAGTGCTTTGCGATGCCAGGCCGCCGTCGGCAAACGAACAACGGGTCGTTGCTTCGTAGGTAGAGGCCGCAGGCGGAGATGTTTCTCTCGCGCGCGTGCGCGACAAGGAGTCAGTTATGCGCCACACCAAACTTTGGGTCGGATGTCTCGGTTTTATTTTGGCGGCCTGCTCGTGTGCTTGGGCGCAGGATCCCGGTTGGCCCCGAAAGCACGTTAACTCGGGAGGCTCAGTCATCGTCTACCAGCCCCAGGTGGACGACTGGCAGAATTTTACCGATATCAAGTGGCGCCAGGCCTTTCAGCTCAGTCCCACAGGTGGTAAAGAAATCGTGGGTGCCGCGGAATTCGAAGGCACTACCAATGTCAACACCGACACGCACACGGTGATTATCTACGGAATGCAAGTTCTGAACGCCTATTTCCCGTCGGAGGATCCGGCAAGTTCGGCGCAACTTACGCAACTCCTGAGATCCTTCCTTCCCCCGACGTTCACGATCGGTCTGGAACGCGTCGTGGCCTACGTGCCAAAGCCGCAATCGGTCCAAACAGTGAACCTGAAAAATGATCCTCCGTTTATCTTTGTCAGCTACAGTCCGGCAATTCTGCTCGGCGTGGATGGCGAGCCCGTCCTCGCGGAAATTCCGAAGACCGAACTGAAGTTTGTCGTCAACACCATGTGGCCGTTGTTTTTTGACAAAAATAATTCCCAGTACTACCTGTTGCTGAATAATATCTGGCTCACTGCGGGTGATTTGCACGGGCCGTGGTCGAGGGCCATGAAACTGTCCAAAGCATTCGAGAAGGTGCCCGACTCCGGCAAATTCGCAGACGTGGCGAAGGCGGTTCCTCCTCCGCAGGTTGCCAATGCCATTATTCCGCAAGTCTTTTACAGTCAGTTTCCCGCCGAAGTAATTTTGTTCGAAGGGCGGCCGACGTACACCGCGATTCCGGGGACGCAACTGGTCTATGCCAACAACACCGATTCTCCCCTCTTTGTTTATGGCGCCACCCAAACCTACTACTACCTGGCGGCGGGTCGCTGGTTTAGCGCGCAAAGTCTGACCGGGCCGTGGACATTTGCATCGCTGAGCCTGCCGCCGGACTTTGCCAATATTCCTCTCTCAAACCCAGCGAGCGCTATCCTCGCTTCCGTACCCGGTACTTCCCAGGCAAAGGACGCGGTGCTGATCGCGCAAATTCCCACCGTCATGGAACTGAATCCCGCCACCGCGGCGGCCCAGGCAAAAGTAGACTATACCGGAAGCCCGCAATTCGCACCGATTGAGGGCACAACCCTGCAGTACGCAACAAATACCCCGGACAAAGTGATTCAGGTGGGCAACGTCTTCTATCTTTGCCTGCAGGGCGTTTGGTTCATGTCCACCACACCGCAAGGTCCGTGGACAACAGCGAGTTCCGTGCCCCAAGTCATCTACACGATTCCACCCAGTTCTCCTGTTTACAACGTGACGTATGTTACCCAGGTCACGACTTCGAGCGGCAGCGTCCAATCGAGTTACACGGCAGGATATCTCGGTGCGTTCGTCATGGGCGCTGCCGTTGGAGCTATTGTGGCGAACGGCAGCGGTTACTACTATCCGCCGTACATTGGTTACCCGGCCTACGGCTATCCCGTTTACCATCCCTACCCCACGTGCTACGGAGCGTACGGCACTTCCTACTATCACACTTCGACAGGAGCCTACGGCGTATCGCAGACGGCTTACGGAGCGTATGGTTCCGCGACCCGCACGGCGTCCTACAATCCTTACACCGGAACATCCACGCGAACCGCGTCCACATCCACGGCGTATGGCAAGCAGACCGTCGGCCAAGCGTACAACCCGTATACCGGATCGTATGGCGCAACACATCAGGGATCGAGTCCCACCGCGCAATGGGGAAGTTCCTACGTCTCACAAGGAAACAAATCCGCCACGACACAGCATTATTCGACGGCGCAAGGGACTGTAGCGTCCGGGCAGACTTCCTCGGGCGGCAAAATTGCGGGCACGAGCTCAGCTTACGGGAACACGGCTGTCGGCAAGTCATCCAACGGCGATTTGTACGCCGGCCACGACGGAAATGTTTACAAGAACACCGGCTCCGGCTGGCAGCAGTCCAACGGCAGTGGCGGCTGGAGCAGTGTGAACACAACCCAGAACCAGCAGAAAGCCCAGCAAAACGCGCAAAGTTATGAGCAGCAGCACCCCAACAGCCAAGCCACGGCGCAGCAAGACAAATCGAACTATCAGCAACAGCATCCAAGCAGCCAAGCCAGCTCCCAGCAGCATGAACAGAACATGAATCAAAGCCGCTCCTCTTACGGCGGGTCGTCAGAAAATCTCGACTCCGAAAAACAAAACCGACAGAGCGGTTCGGCCCAGAGCCAACACTACGAAAGCGGGAATCGCAGTTCAGGCGGATACGGAGGCGGGGGGCGAAGCTGGGGCGGCGGCGGTGGAGGCAGACGTAGATAACAAGGCGTTGCTTACGGGCTGAAGTTTTTGAAACAGTTGACACCCTGAAACGGCCCAGGTTTCGCAACAGCGAGCTGGAAATTTCAGGCGAACAGGTACTGCGATCATGGAAAATCCAAAGCGTTTGTGACCGTAACAAGCAATCTGCATTGCGTAATGTCTAGGGCGAGGCAAGAGGAGCGGGAGCATTCATGGGTCCGGAAACTCTCTCGAATTGGGGCATGGATTGGGCTTGGGGTCTTCCTTTAATCGTACTGACTGTTGTCTTCCATGCCTTTGGCCTCGGGTTCATCAACAAGAGGATAGCTTTCACGCTCGGAGGCTCGGGCTGGCTTCGAAATCAGTCGACCGTCGCAATCTTTGTCATGGGTGGAACCGCCCTTTGGGCCACACTCTTGCACGGTTTTGAGTGCGCTCTTTGGGCCGGTGCTTTTCGATTTCTAGCGGCATTACCGGACAACCGGACGGCCATGCTCTATTCCCTGAGTGCCATGACCAGTTACGGACACGAAAATTTCGAACTTGCACGGGATTGGCAACTGATGGGCGCACTGGAAGCATTGAACGGCTGGATCTTGTTTGGCCTCACCGCCGCTTTCCTTTTCACCATCATGCAAAAAGCGTGGTCGAGCACCTGATACCGGACAATGGCCCTCATCTCGTTTCTCGCCGCGGGAAAACGCGACCCAACCACTAGTTCGGATCACCCGCGTGATTCTGCACCTATCCACAATGGCGTTACTCGAAGTGGAATTTCCCCTCGCCGGGAAACCGAAAGGCAAACATCCCGGCGGGAAAAGGGTTTGGTATGAAAACTGGAATGGCCGTCCTGTGCTGGTCTCTTTTTCTTGCCGTGCCTCTTTCTTCGCGCGAAAAGAATGACGTCATCATCATGAAGAACGGCGACCGCATCACCTGCGAGATTAAGAGCCTCGCCTCCGATACCCTCTACATCAAGGTCGACTACATCCTCGATACTTTATCCGTGGAATGGATCAAGGTCGATCATGTCGAAAGCAAGCAACTGTTCATCGTCAAAACACAAGATGGCATCGTCTACTCCGGCACACTCTCCACGCCTGAGTCTTCCGGCGAACGCCCAGTCAAACTCCAAATTCTGGAGCCTCCCGATACCAAAGTCGAGATCGACAAGACTCGGATTATCGATTTGGAACAAACCTCCGATACAATCTGGCAGCGTTTCAACGGCGATATCGGACTCGGTGTCATTTACAGCAAGGGCAATCAGTCCACGCAATACAATTTCAGTTCTTCCCTTAACTACCCCCGCGAGCGCTGGTCGGCCGGCGTCGCCTATAATTCAACGTTGTCCTCAAGTACCGGCAGATCGCCCGCCACGCGCAACGAGCTCAACCTGAACGTGGAACGCCTGTTGCGCTGGAACAATTGGTTCTACACGGGGCTCGCGGATTTTCTGCAGAGCTCGGAGCAGGGAATTCAACTCCAGAGCGGTATTGGAGGCGGCGTCGGGCGCTACCTGGTGAACGATAATCGTTCCATGGTCTCGCTATATGGCGGACTAGTCTGGCAGCGCATTAATTACCAGCAGACGATCGTGCCCTCCCTGACCCAGAATGCCGCGTCCGCCCTGATCGGCAGCGAAGTCCGGCTCTTCCGTTTCAACAAAACCAATCTTTCCGTCAGCGCGACCCTGCTTCCCGCCCTTACGGAATCCAGCCGTGTCCATTTCAACCTCAATACCTCTTATTACATCAAGCTGTGGAGCAATCTCACCTGGAACATCTCCTTCTATGGGAACTGGGATAATCGCCCCCCGCCGAACTTTTCCGGCAGCGATTACGGCACCAGCTCCGGCGTAGCCTGGAAATTTGGCAATCGCTGATCATCGCCCTGCAACCTCGACAATTAGTTTTGACAATAGTGAAGCCCGCGGCGACACCGTCCCCGAGTTCCTGATTTCGCCGGGACTTTCGCTCAAAGCCACTTACGGCGAAAGGCGTGGGCCGGGACAACGCTGTTTCGGCCGGCAGCACACCGACCGGGCGCAAACAGGATCGGCCGGTGGAAGCCCGCTCAGAACCATAGCTAGTTAAATAAGACTGGATGCCAATACCAGTCAGCCTCGAAGCTTTCTTGATTGTTAGTTTTGCCAATGGTTAGGGATCTGGGGAACGGACAGGATGGTTCTGAATGCATGGAAATACTGCTCATGAAATGAGTTCCGGGTAGCCGACATGAGGCTATCGAGGAACGTCGGGCAACAGTAGCACCAGCCCCGCCACCCGAAGCGCAAGTTCTCTCAGTGAGGAAATATGAAGCTAACCCAGAGTTGCATGTCACTTCTGACGTCATTCTTGTTGTTGATTGCAACTTCCGGCCTGGAAGCTTGCGGCGTCAAAGATCAGGCCGCTGCCCCCGTGGTTCAGCAGCAGTCCGCGAACCCACCCGTCCAGGATGCTGGCACGCAGCAGGCACCGGCCGCGGCCGGAGGTCAAGCCGCACAAGCAGATCAGGGACAGCCGCCCGCCCAGTTGCCGGAAGTCAACTTGACGGCCGATGGGCTGGATGAACTGCTCGCACCGGTCGCGCTCTATCCCGATCCCGTGTTGGCGGTGATGCTGCAGGCCGCGGTTGATCCACAGGAAGTGATGGACGGCGGAAACTGGCTGGTGTTGGACCAGAATCAAAATTTGAAAGAGGCGGCCCTCGACCAGGCTTCGAGCAAAGCTGGATTTACACCAGTGATGCAAGCCCTGTTGCACTATCCCACGGTGATCGATTTAATGTGCCAGCAGTTTGATTGGACCAAGCAGCTGGGCGCGGCGTATCAGGGGAATCCAAAAGCGGTGCTCGAGTCAGTGCAGAGGCTACGCGCGCAGGCTGTGGATAACGGTGCGCTAAAAAGCTCGCCACAGATGTCTGTCCAAGTGAAGCAGGACCAGGGCAGGGAAGTCGTCGAGTTGAAGCCGACTGACCCGAAAGTTGTCTATGTGCCTCAGTACGATCCTGCGCGGGTCTATTCGACAACCACCACGACAACTACTCCCAACGGAACAACCACCACGACGACAACGAATGCTCCGGCCAGCTATAGCGGCAACTCCACAACGGTTGTTCAACAGCAGAGCTCCGGCGTGAGTACGGAAAGCGCGGTGCTGATTGGGCTCTTGTCATTCGGAGCGGGGATCGCTGTGGGCAAGGCGATCAACAGCAACAATTACTACTACCCGGCGTGGGGATATGGGGGTGTGTGGTATGGTCCGAGACCCTATTATCCTCCGCCGTACCACCCGATTTACTATCCTGGGTATCGCGGCGGCTACTACAACCGCCCGGTCCACTACGGCAACACGAACATCTACATCAATAACAATAACTATTACAACCGCTTCAACAACAACAACAATCTGAATCCCAACTACAAGCCGAGACCCGTGCCCTATAACAATAATCCGAATGGTGCCTATGCGAAGAGCATGGGGAATACGCCGGGCGGAAGCAAAGGCGTAAACTATCGCCCGAACCCTGCTACAAGCACCGGGAACGGCCAGGGAAATTATCAGGGAAACCGGCCGGCAAACAACACGGCGGCGAATCCCCGGCCGGCTACCGGCAACGTTCAGAATCGCCCCGGCGGCGCGAATGCGGGGAACAACCCAAGCCCGACGCAACGGCCAAGCGCTGGCGATAGCTCGAACAATTGGAAGGGACAGAGTACGTATCAAGGCAATAAAGGTCCAAATACCGCGGGCAACCCCCAGAGTCGGCCCTCCACTCTCCCCAGCAACGCCAATGGCGGAGCGAACAATCGAGCGAGCATCGGGAATGCACCGACAAGGAATGCATCCAGCGACCGTGGATACGGGCAACCGGGAACAACACGGCCATCCACAACCAACACGCCCGCCGCGCGGCCTTCCACGGGAAGTGCTCCCACCACGTCGAGACCGACTACGCAGGCACAGCGGCCGTCTCAGCCGACGGCTGGGCAGGGGAACCGAACGCCTCCGTCCTCAGGCGGCGGAGCCTTTGGCGGAGTCAGCAGTCCAAACACCGATAAAGCCGCAAGCAATCGCGGCAAAGCCAGCATGGGCGCAAATTCCAAGCCCACCGGCAACGCCAACCGGAAGAGGTAAGCGATGAACGGGATGATTTCCAGAGGTGGTGGAATGCATATGCGAACGAAAATCTTTCTTACGATCGTTATCCTCACTTCCATGTCGATTGCGGCCCTGGCCAAGGCTGCTGAGCAAAAGACTTTTGCCACGCCGGAAGAGGCCGTTCAAGCTCTTGTTAAGGCCTCGGCCGACGGCAACCAGGAGGAAATGCTCGCGGTATTTGGCGATGAAGGGAAGGAGCTTGTCTATTCGGGCGACACGGTTCAGGACATGGCGCGCATGCGGGGTTTTGTGAAGGCGTATAACACCAAACACGCCATCGTGACACAGGATGAAAATACTCGAATCCTGCAAGTGGGCGCGAGCGACTGGCCGATGCCGATCCCACTGGTGAACGACGGCGGCAAGTGGAGATTTGACACCGAAGCCGGCATGCAGGAACTGCTCTTCCGCCGCATCGGCCGCAACGAGTTGGGAGCGATTGCGGCGTGCCGGGGCTATATCGACGCACAAAAGGATTACGCTGCGGTTGGCCACGATGGATTGCCCGCGGGAATTTACGCGGCAAGATTGATGAGTGACTCCGGCAAGCAAAATGGACTGTATTGGGAAAGCAAAGACGAGGAACCGGCAAGCCCCGCGGGACCATTCCTGGCGAAGGCCAATAGCGAAGGCTATGGAACGGCGGCGGGGAGGAAAGACGCCGAGCCTTATCACGGCTATTTTTATCGTACCCTGACGGCGCAGGGAGCGGCGGCGAAAGGCGGAGCGAAAAGTTATCTGACGGACGGAAAACTCACCGGGGGAGTGGCACTGGTGGCGTATCCCGCACAGTACAAGGTGAGCGGGGTCATGACCTTTATCATCAATCAGAAAGGTATTGTTTATCAGAAGGATCTGGGGGAAAAAACATCTGAGCTGGCGGGAGCAATCACGGAGTACAACCCAGACAGCACTTGGAAGAGAGTCGCCAACTAGGCAGGAATCGTAGGCTTCGGTGGGTTGCACGTCCCGCCGATTCGTTTGCGGACACAATTTCGAGCAATCTCCCCAGCAGGCTGCAGTCCCCTGTTCTTTTTGACAATACCCACTCCTTTGCCTTGAAAGCAGAATGCGGACGGTCATCGTCGGCTCGCGCACGCGAATGGGACTCTATGGCGTGGCGGGGCGAACATGATTGCTCGCGGAGTTCATGACTTTCCAGGAGATCCATAGATGAGAAGGCAATTTTCTCGGATCGTTGTTGTCGCTGCCTGCCTATTCGTGTGCATGTCGCTTGTTGGCGTCGCCCAGGATAAAACTTCTCCAGAGGCCTACTCCGGTGTCGCCATCGGCACTGGCGGGAGCGTCGGAGGCAAGACAATCCAGTTTGATTTTCGGATCTCGCAGTTCACCACCGATGAAGAAGTCCAGAATTTCGCCCAGCTTGTCAAAGACAAAGGGACCGACGCACTCCGCCGGGCACTGGAAAAAGAAGATAAGGGCCGCATCAACGCGGTGGGCTCCACGGGCAATCAGATCGCCGTCGCGCGCAAACGCCAGCATGGGACAGACACTATCATCACCATCGTCACGGCGCGCACCATGCCCTTCGTGGAGCTGTACAACAATGGGCGCACCACCGACTACCCGTTCGGTTTTCTTCAGGTAACGCTCAACGCCAAAGGCGAAGGCACCGGACAGATCATGGCCGCGGCCAAAATCCGCTTCGACAAGAAGAAAGGGCACTACGAAATCGAGAGCTTCGGCAACCAGTACATCAAAGCCACCAATGTTCGCCCATGGAAATGATCTCCGGCCGCCCATCCTTTCGGCGATGTTTCCGCCGCCGCTCTCGCGGTCAATAGCCGGACTTTGCAGTTCGCCGGCGGCGACCTCCTCATGCCGGTCACCGACGGATTCTTCGAGTGGGCCAATTCCTCCGAGGAACTTTTCGGCAACGAACGTCTGCAGCACAGTGTGCGAGGCACTCGCGATAAATCCGCGGCGGAGATCATCTCCATTCTCTACAAGGATGTGATTCAGTTTGCGGGCGGAACTTCACAGAAAGATGACCTCACGGCGATCGTGATCAAGCGAACCCAAGCCGATCATCGTCGAGCCGGCATAAATAAGGGACACGACCCCGATGGAAAACTCTTCTCCAACCACAACGCAAAGGCGATTTCTTGCCCACCCGAGGTCAATGCTCGAGGGCTTCATCCACAGTGAAACTTCCGGGTCAATCCTGCTCTTCGGGGCCACCGTCGTGGCCCTCGTTTGGGCGAATTCGCCCTGGAGCGCATCCTACTTCGCGCTTTGGAAACTTCCGCTGAAAATTGGCCTCCGCCCTCTTTTCGCGATGGACCTGCATCACTGGATTGATGACGGCCTCATGGCTGTTTTTTTTCTGGTGGTTGGCCTTGAGATCAAACGCGAGATCGTGAAGGGTGAGCTGTCATCCTTTCGCCAAGCGGCACTTCCCATCGTGGCGGCGCTCGGTGGCATGGTCCTCCCGGCGCTTCTCTATTCCGCGTTGAATCGCTCCGGCACAGGAATGCACGGCTGGGGCATCCCGATGGCCACGGATATCGGCTTTGCACTTGGTGTTCTCGCCTTGCTTGGCAAACGTATCCCATCCAGTTTGCGCGTCTTCATGCTGGCTTTGGCCATCGTGGACGATGTCGGGGCAATTCTCGTGATTGCATTTTTTTATACCCCTCAAATCTCTCTGCCCGCGTTAGCCCTGGCCGGCGGCATATTGATACTTCTTGTAGCGGCCGCAATCCGCCGCGCTCCTCTATCGGTTTTTCTGGTCGTGGGCTTTTTTTTCTGGGCCGCGATTCTGAGTTCTGGAGTCCATGCAACGATTGCCGGCGTCATTCTGGGCCTAGTCGTACCCATCAGCACAAAATTACGTCCGCAGGACCTGGCTGGCAATGCGGAACCTCTGCTGGAAGACTTCCGGACCCAGTTACTGGCCGGGGACAAATCGTCGGCGGAGGCAACACTCACGCAACTGGACCAGCTTCTCGCTGACACCGACTCGATTGGAGAACGCCTGGAAAGGAGCGTTCACCCATGGGTCTCTTTTCTTGTTCTACCGCTCTTTGCGTTGGCGAGTGCAGGAGTCGCTTTGTCCACCGAGCAACTCCGTTTGGCGATCACCAGCCCGATTGCCATTGGGATCGTTGTAGGCCTAATCGTTGGGAAAACGATCGGAATAACTTCATTTTCGTTTCTGGCAGTGAAGTCAGGAATTGCTGGGATGACAGACGATTTAACGTGGTCCGGGATTTTGGGAGTTGGCCTTCTCTCAGGATTGGGATTTACCGTGGCCCTGTTTATCAGTGGCCTTTCCTTCGACGACGAGTCCATCGTCGCCACGGCAAAGGTTGCAGTTCTGGTCGCCTCCTTAGCAGCCGGATCGTTTGGTTACCTTTATTTTCGGTTTACTTACAAGGAGCGCAATGGTTCGATTTAACGGGACACATAACTGCCGTCACGTGGCGCGACTCGAGTCGGGCACAAACGCTTCGAGGCGCCCAATAGACTGTTACTTTTGACAATGGCAATCCGCGCCTACCGGTCGTAGTTTTCCCGTGATTAGAGATTCGTTTTGTCTCGCCTCATGAGGCACCCGATTACAACTGGTTTTTTTGTTTGACGGCAAGAAAGAAGGAGACAAGCGGACAAACCATGCATTGGACAGGGAAGATAAACCTCGCCTTGGTAACTGTTGCCACACTCTTCGGTTTCGCTGGAGCACCTTCAGCAAGCCAGTTTCAACCTACGACAAGTAATAGAGAAGCCGTCAGCAGGAGCCGCCAGCGGCAACAACTGAGCGATAACTGCAGCCAGTGGCCGATTGGTCGGTTCCACGAATCACGGCGGCGAGGCGCACATTCTAAGAGCCAGGAGGAAGGCTATGAGAAGAACACCATCTGAATCAGGGGATAGACTAGCTGTGGACCGCCGCAGATTTTTCGGCACGGCTCTCGGCGCCTGCGCCATCAGCCCAATTGGCTCTTGGTCTATGCAACTTGCGGCCAGCATGAGTGGGTCGCTGACAAAAGAGCAACGTGACAGCATGACTCCGTCGCAGGTTATTGACGAATTGAAAAAGGGGAATGAGCGATTTCGCGCAGGCAAGATGGCTCCCCGGGATTATTTAGCTGAGAAACGCGCAAGCGCCGCCGGCCAGTATCCCGCGGCTGTAATCCTGGGATGCGTCGACTCGCGTGTGCCCGCGGAAATCATTTTCGACGCCGGGATCGGCGACACGTTCAATGGGCGCGTGGCCGGCAACGTGGTCAACGACGACCTGCTCGGGAGCATGGAGTTTGCATGTGCTGCTTCGGGAGCAAAACTGGTCCTAGTCCTGGGTCACACGGCTTGTGGAGCAATAAAAGGCGCAATCGACGACGTGGTTTTAGGCAATCTCACGGGATTGCTGGCGAAAATCAAACCAGCCATTCCGGCAACTAAGTTTGAGGGAGAACAGTCCAGCAAGAATCCCGCTTACGTCGACGCTGTGGCCCGAACCAATGTCAAATTGGCAATCGAAAACATTCGGCGGCGAAGTTCAGTATTGGCGGACCTGGAGAAGAAGGGCTCGATCCAGATCACCGGTGCGATGTACAACCTCGCGAATGGCATCGTGGACTTCGTAAGTTAGCTGATTGTGGATGATCGCAAAATCACTTGCTCGTTGGGAGAAAGCAACATGAGAAACAGACGAATGCTCCGGGCCTTCCTTGGCACTGTGTGTGTTTTTGCATTTACCGGACAAATTCTAAATTCACAACAGAAGGCGCCTTCGAGCTCCGCCGAAGTGCACGTAGTCATTACAGACATGGCCGTCCAGAGTGATAGCGAACTCCCGCGCCTACGGGAGGGTGAGGTAAAGGTAAAGCAGGGCAAGACGTTTCTCCAGGTCACGCAGTTGGTTCCTGCACAGGGAGACAACGCGGCGCTTCAGTTGATGATCCTGATCGACGACACTCTCAACCCGGTCATCGGAGGCAACCTCAATGACCTCAAGGAATTCATCAAAGCACAACCGCCTTCGACAGTGATCGGCATCGGTTACATGTCCAATGCGGGCGTCAACGTCGTACAGAATTTCACCCCGGATCACGATCTCGCCGTCAAAGCTGTGCGCTTGCCGCGAGGCCTCCTTTCCACCATGGATAGCCCCTACCTGTCGCTCATTAGCTTGGTGAAGGGTTGGACGCAGCAAACCGTACGGCGTGAGGTATTGATGGTCAGTGATGGAATTGACCGGCTACGTGGCGAAACTCCAACGCCTTCTCGTCTTGGTCCTAATTTTGGCAGCGTCTATCACAGCATGCCGACCCTCAGCGCGGACGCTACTTCGGCGAGCGAAATCAGCCAGCGCTACAACGTCATTGTTCACTCGTTGTACGCAGTTGGAGTCGGACGGGCTGGCCGAAGCTCCTGGGATCTGCAAATGGGACTATCCGGACTTTCTAAAATCGCAGATGAGACTGGTGGTGAATGTTATTCGCTTGGCACTTCCAATCCTGTCAGCTTCAAACCTTACTTGGAACGGCTTCAACGGACTCTCGACAATCAGTACTACCTCGTGTTCCTCGCTATTCCGAAGAAAAACGCGGGTCTGCAACGCGTGAATATTTTGACGGAAATTTCCAACTCCGAGATCGCAGCACCCAATAACGTCTGGGTAGGTGCAACCAAGTGATTTCTCTTTAGGAATCTTCTGAACCAGTTTATTTATGGGCGAACACACTCGAAAGGATGAAAAGACATGAAATTTCTGAATCGTGTATTCATGGCGGCGTTCTTTATTTTGGCGCTAATCGCGGCCCCTGCTGGCGAGGCTCAAACGAAAACTCAAACCGTTAAAAGCAAGACTCCGGCGCCTCCTCAGAGCGATGAGCAGAAGAATATGCAAGCTTACATTGACCTTCTGCGCAGGGATGTGCGGCAAGAGAAGGCCGTAATCATGGGATCGGTGATGATATTGAGCGCACAAGATGCGACGAAATTCTGGCCAATTTACAGCGAGTACGACGCTCAGCTGACTAAATTGAATGACCAGCGGGTGGAAAATATCAAGGAATATGCGCGGACCTACCAGCAGATGACGGACGAAAAAGCGGACGAACTGATTCAGAAATCGCTTGTGTATCAAAAGCAACGCGCCGAACTGCTTGTGCAAACCTATGACAAGGTCAAACAAGCCTTGGGGGCAACTACCGCCGCGCGTTTCGCCCAGGTAGAACACCAGTTGCTCTTGATCATCGATCTGCAAATTGATTCGTCCCTGCCTCTTGTCGGGGAAGGTTCATAAATTTTAGGAAACCGGAGGATACACCGATGCGGAAGGCATTCATTTGGGCAGTAGCTCTATTTTGGGGAACGGGAATGTTTTGTCCGATTCCCGGAGAAGGTGCGAGGTTGGAGGGGCTTTCTTGGAAACAGCCCGCAACTAATCCCCCCGCTCAAAATAAGAAGAAAATTACGGTTCCAGCGGGAACACGAATCCTGATTCGAATGGTCGATTCGATCGACTCGTCGAAGCAAAAAACAGGCTACCGCTTCACCGCTACCCTTGAGACCAACCTGCAAGTCGAAGACACCGTAGTCGCGCCCCGCGGTGCGACGTTGTACGGGCGTCTCGCCGCAGCTTCCTCTGCCGGAAAAATGTCCGGCAGCTCTGAACTTACTTTGGAACTGACCGACATCCTCATCAATGGGACTGCTTATCCCCTCCTGACAAGCACCTATGAGGTGAAGGGCAAAGGTGAAGGTGGGAATACGGCGAAAAAAGTCGTCGGCGGTGCCGGATTGGGCGCGCTCATCGGTGGGTTAGCCGGAGGAGGAAAGGGAGCGGGAATCGGCGCACTCGCCGGTGCAGGAGCTGGTACCGCAGTTGCCGCCTCTAAAAAGGGGCAACAACTCCAAATTCCCAGCGAATCCTTACTCGAATTTCGCATTCAGCAGCCGGTGTCTTTGCCCGTTGCCGGCTAGTCAGGCCCAATCGCACGATGCGTGTACGAAGAGAAAGATTATTCTTCACAGAGAGGAAATGTGAATGCACAGGTCTGGCCATCCTGAAATTCACTGCACATCCGATTGGCGGATCGCTTGCATACGCCATTCAGCTGACCTGCGAACCTCGCGAGGCAAGTTCATATGAACGATCCATGGAGATCCCCGTTTCTTGTTTTCCCTCTTTCATTTGTTGCGATGTGGCTCTCGGTCTGGATTGGTGTCTTATTGCGCAAGCGCCATCAAGACATGGACAAAGACGTCGGCCACGATTTTGAACTTATTACGGCTTCCACGCTGACACTTCTCGGCCTCATTATTGGCTTCACCTTTTCGATGGCCATCAACCGTTACGATCAGCGCAAGAATTATGAGGAAGCGGAGGCCAATTCAATCGGGACGGAATACGTCCGGGCAGATCTTCTGCCGGCGTCCGATGCGGCAAGAGTGCGAAAACTGCTGAAAGATTATCTCGACCAGCGCATTTTGTTCTATCAAACCCGTGATGCTCGCGACCTCCAACAGATCAATGCGCGTACGGCCAATCTCCAAGCCGAATTATGGTCTGCCGTCCAGGTTCCGGCTACGGCCCAGCAAACTCCCGTTCTCGCCTTGACCCTTTCCGGTATGAACGATGTGCTGAACTCGCAGGGATATACACAAGCCGCCTGGTGGAACCGAATACCCATTGGGGCCTGGGGCCTGATGGCAGCGGTCGCCATCTGCGCTTGCCTCTTGGTCGGTTATACGGCTCACCGCGCGCTGGAGGGGCATATCCGGTTGCTGATTCTGCCGATTATTCTAACTATTGCGTTCTTTCTCATTGCGGATATTGACGCCCCGCGCCGAGGCGCCATTCTTGTACTCCCGCAAAATCTTCTGAGTCTCGCGCAATCCCTGCCAGGCCGCTGATGAAAGGTCCACCCCTCTCCACTTGGGCCCCCGGGCCGGGGCCGGGAAGTCCGCATTACAGGTCAGGTCGTTTTGATACCGTTCCGCACGCGCATTCGCCAGGGCAGACTCCCCAGCCCGAGAGAAATCGTATGTTACTTTTGACAGTTGCGGGCGATATCCTCTGGGGGCATCCTTGGCGGGCTGAGCAAAGGGAGTAGCTTGCTCCGCGAAAGATTTGCTTCGTGCTTTGCAACGGCTGTCCACTGCAGATACCGTGAGTATTTGGCTTTGCCGTTCCATAAGCAATTGGAATCTGTGGCTTTCGGGAGAAGATAAAATGAACATTCCCAGATGGATTCGGTTCTGTGCGTTCAGCACCCTGGCCGTTGCCGGAAGCCTTGCGAATGCACAAAACAAGAAGGAAATTCCCGCGGCGGATGTGGTCAGCAAGTCGATTAAGGCCGTTGGATACGAGGTTGGTGGCGGTTCGACCAAGGTGATATTTCTCGGCACCAGCGCCGCGCCCCAGGCTAGCGGTGAAGCCAAAGTGGAGGCCAAGACGGGTGGGACCAGCATAGAACTCAAGGTGACCTCGATGCCCCAGCCCACCACGTTAGGCGCAGAGTTCCTGACCTATGTCCTCTGGACTGTCACACCAGACGGCACCACTAACAACATTGCCGAGATCCCCATCGATAAAGAGGGAAATGGCAAGCTTTCTACGCGAGCACAGTCGCAAACCTTTGCGATGATCATTACGGCCGAACCGTACTTCGCCGTGCAACTCCCAAGCGAAGTCGTGGTCCTGGAGAACGACACTAAGAAGAACACCAAGGGCAAGATCTATCCGGATAATGACTACAAGCTGATGAAGCGAACCCAATATTCCAAACTCGGAAATCCCTTGGCTCTGACCCCGGACCTGAAGAAGATACCCCTGGATATCTACGAAGCGCGCAACGCCGTTGACATCGCTAAATCTCAAAAAGCTGAGCAGTATGCACCGGAAATCTTCAGTAAGGCGGCGAGCAGCTTGCAAATGGCGGAGAATTCACTGGCCTCAAAGGCTGATAAATCCCAGATCATTACCAACGCGCGTCAGACGATCCAGTTCGCGGAAGATGCCCGCGCACTTTCTGCAGAACGCCAGGAAGCCGAACGAATTCAGAACGAGAAGAATGCAGCGGCTGCCGTTGCTGCTGCAAAGGCCAAAGCCGAAGCCGACGCTGCCGCTGCGACTGAAGCAAGGCGGCAAGCGGAACTCACCGCGGCTCGGGAAGCACAAATGAAGGCGGAATCTGCAGCGCAATCCGCGCAGCAGAAAGCGGCCGCTGAAATCGCGGCACAACAGGCAGCGGCAAAGGCTGCGGCGGAACAAGCTGCTTTGCAAGCCAAGGAACAGGCGGCAAGGGAAGAGGCGGCACGCGCTCAGGCCGCCACGGCTGCCTTGCGCGCTAAACTCCTACAGCAGCTTAACGAAGTCTTGCAAACGACGGACACCGCACGCGGGCTGGTTGTGAATATGGCGGATGTCCTATTTCAAACCGGCAAATACGCTTTGAGCCAGGACGCGCAGCTTAAGCTGGCGAAACTTTCCGGCATCATTCAGGCCCATCCCGGCCTCAATCTGGCTATTGAGGGCCACACCGACACGACCGGTGCAGCGGACTTCAACATGAAGTTGTCGCAGCAGCGCGCCGATACCGTCCGGGAATTTCTGATCGCGCAGGGACTCTCTCCCGACACGATTACGGCAAAAGGGATGGGCGAGGACAACCCCGTTGCAGATAACAGCACGGCGGCCGGACGCAAGCAGAACCGCCGCGTCGAAATCATCGTCTCCGGCGAAGTGATCGGCGCAAAACTCGGCAAATAACCTGCGGCATCCTTTCTTAGAACGATCGCATTCAATTTGCCTTCCGCATATTCCCCTCCCAAGGCGCGGCTGTGGCAAGAATGTAGTCCGCGAACGAGCAATCGGACAGTTGTCCTTAGTGTCGTTGAGTTGAAGCCGCATGGACTTCCTGCAACAACCTGGAATATTCGGGCTCAGAGCGCAACAGGTCAAATGCCGGGTCGCTCTCCACGAACATCATCCACCCCTCATGCCGTTTCATCGCCATCTGAAGGAATTTCAGCGCTTCCGCCTTGTCGCCCGCAAAATTCATGCAGCGTGCGGCGTCGACCATGCTTCCCGTGTAAGTTGTGCCGGAAGAAGTGGAGAGGGCGTGTAGCGACGCCGCGTATCCCTCCTTATCATAAGTCAGCAGAATTCTCTTCTCATTTTCCGGCGTAGAAATTACGTGAACGATCGTCTTGAGTTCCTCCCACGCACGAGGAAAGTCTTCCGTCACCGAATAGGTCCACCACAGTTTGTAATGCGCCGTCAGGAAATTGGGATTGTCGCGGGCAACCGATTGCAGTTCCTGAATCGCAAGTGGATATTGTCGCCCCATGTAGTGCACCCAGCCCAGATTGCTGCGCAGGATCAGCGCCCTGGGATCCAGCGCCAAGGCTAGGCGCATCTCTTTTTCGGCATTCTCGATTCGTCCGCTGGTCATCAACACCATTGCGTACCAGTGGTGCGCGTCCACGTTACTGGGCTCCAGTTGGATGGCCTGGAGCAGTTCCGTTTCCGCTCCCGCGGAATCCCACTCGTAGAACCATTTGTTGAATCCCACCGCCGCATGCGCGTCAGCCAAATTAGGATCGGCCTCAACCGCCTGCAGAGCTGCTGCTTTGCCTTGTCCATGCGCTTGGTTCGTTCCTATCCAGTTATATTGCCCCATCAAATTGTATGTGACCGCCAGTTCAGCATAGGCGCGCGCATAGTGCGGATCTTCGGAAATCGCGGACACAAAACTTTGGAGTGCATTCTCAAACCCTTCCTTCGATCGCAGCGAAAGATAGTACCGGCCCTGCAAATACGCGTCATGAGCTGCCGCGTTTGTTGGGACGTACTCCGGCTTCCTTCCCGTCAGCAATTTAAGCGATAGCGTCTGGGCAACGGAATCCGTCAGGTTGCTTTCAAACTTCAGTATCTGGCCGGAGTCCCCGTCGTACGTATCCGCCCATATGTGAATTTGATCCTCGCAACGAATCAATTGCGCCGTCACACGGAGTCGCTCTCCCTCGGATTGGACGCTTCCTTCCAGGGCGTACCGCACACCCAACTCCCCGCAGATCTGCTTCACCGTCTCGTGAGACAACTTGTAGGACATCGCCGAAGTGCGTGCGATCACGTGCAATTGCCCTCCCTGGGTTCGCGCCAGGCTGGTAATCATTTCCTCGGTGACGCCATCGGAAAGATATTCTTTCGTTGAGTCGCCGGTAAGATTTGTGAACGGCAGCACCGCAATCGATACAGCGGAATCGCGCCCCCCGTTCCAGAATTTCCTGTACCCGAAGTAGCCGCCCGTCGCCAATAAGGCAATCAAAGCGCTCGCTGCCCCAACGATTTTCCAGTTCGGTGGCTTTGACGCCGTCCGGCTTGTGGATGAGTTCTCTGGGCGGCCCGGCGAAGAACTTGCTGCTGCCCCTGAAATGGCGCCAGGGGGCCCCGTTTTTTCCGCGGCCACCGAATATGGCCGGCTCCGTTCGCGCGTAGCGGCTTCGAAGCCCCATTGAATCGATTTTCTGATTTAGCGCTGATCTCTAAGACCTTGAGGGTTACGGGTAAAGTGGGTACTGGACCACGCTCTCCAGAGAGAAATGGCGGGGACGACGAGACTCGAACTCGCGACCTCTGCCGTGACACAGAGGCAGTTTGCTGGAACTAATTTGGCTGCCCCAAGACTTCCGATCAATGGCTCGAATCCGAGCGGCCGCGTTTGTGAGCGCATAAGTGTGACGGCACCAGCGTGGCCCTCATTATAAGTTTTCTTTTCTTCGCCCGTGGCCGCGCGGGCTCTTGAGCCGCGCGACCGCAGCGTGCCTGTGCAGGCCTTCGCGTAATCGCCGGCTGTATTGCGATTACACAGCGTTTCCGATTTCTTTCTGCAACGAACTCGTCAAGCTCTCGATTCGGCGGTGCAGGGAAAGGAACGCCTGGAATCGATCTGCGATCGCTGCTTGTGGTTCCGATCCTCCGTAGTTAATGACCGCGCGCTCCAGGCGTGCAAGCGACTCTTCGAAGAGTCCCGCCCGCGATGGCCGTCCTTCGATTCGCTCGGCGATGGCTTCAAGGGTTCCCGCCAGTTCGTCATCGAAGGCTCGTTGAGCCGCCCCTATGGTGTCGGGTAACTCGAAGCCTGGAAGCCGGGCGCGGTACTTCCAGAGTGCAATTTCAGATACGAAAAGTAGCCGTAGTTGCGGTTGCCACTGTCTGAACTTGGTGCGCCATGCAAGGTCTTGCTGCCGAGAAGGTCCGAATTCAAATAAGACGCCGTCTGAAGAAGATCGCATGCCGTCGAAACTGTTGTTGATCGCCTCACGGAGGGAGTAACTGCGTTCCGCGGCCACGCTGTAGTCGCTGGAGATCGGCTCTCGTGCAAATTGGGCCAGCAAGCGAACCGCCGAAAGGAAAGCCTTCTTCATGTCTGAGGCGGCGGATGCTCCCCATAGTTGATCGAAGACCAGCCACATCATGATCAATCCGAACAAGATGCCGACGACACGATCTCTGGCGATCGAGAGCGAAGGCTCGATTGCGAATGAATTGAGATGGATGAAACAAAAAGCAACTGCGACCTGAACGCCAAAATAGGACAAGCGCGGGCTGGAAGTCATGAACCAGGATGCGAAGGCGGTGACAGCGACAAAAAGAAGGGTGAATCCAGCAATCGAATCCAGGTAAGGCAAGATGAACACTTGTGAGCCCATCCCTATAAGAAACCCACCCACCACGGCTCCAGAGATACGCAGCACCTGCTTTTGTCGAGACGAACCTACGTTAGACAGCGCGGTGAGGAAACAGGTGGTGACCGCCGTGCTGATTCCCGGCCAATCCACCCCGTTATAAATGATGTAGCACAAGCTGGCCGTCAAGCACCCTTTCAGGGCAAATTGGATGTGCTTAACGTTGGTAATCGCATCGCGCGCGAAAAAGGACGGCTGTGGATCGCCACTTGCGGGCTGGGGAGCAAAAACACCGAGTGAATGAGGGCCAATAAGAGCTTCGTTTATGAGCTGGACCGTTTTCTCCATCTCGGTCACCAACGGAATGGCGTGTGGAGCATTCCCTTCGGTCACATGGAATTCGTGCAAGAGTGGACTCCCTTTCGCCAGCAAAGCCGAACGAACCCTGCCAACGCTTTCGGCCAGAAGGCGAATTTGTTCGCGATCATCACCAGACAGCCGGATGGGGCTGCTCAGATTGGCGGCGAGATCGACAAGCCTTCCCGTAAGAGCGATCACTGCTCCCATTTGTTCGGCATAATTCGGTGAATAGGCGGACCGTTGCAAGATGCGCCGAAACATGGATGTTCCGACCATAGCCAGGCGCACCACATTTGCTTGCGTTAACCGGTCGACAGAGCCGTTGTTCGCAAAATCCAGCAACAAGTTCTCTACGGCGACAAGGCGGTCCGCAACGCCCGCGACGATGTCTTCGCCGGGCTTGATCCGGGAAAACAGTATTTCCACTCCTACAATTACCACCACTCCAATCGCGCATGCCAGACAAAGCCACAGCGTATCTTCGACATTCCTTCCGGCGGAGAGATGCCGGCCCCAAAGAGGTACCCCGACGCAAATCATGATCGCAAAAGTGGAACTGGCACCGAAGTTATTGATCGTGCTGATCGCGTAAAATCCCAGAAAAAATGAGGCTATGACCCACAAAAGATGGAGCGCTGGTATGCTGATAACGAACCAGGCCGAGGCCAAAAGATACGCGCCCCCGATTCCGGTTAATGCCAGGATCGACGCAGACGATTTAAGCGTCGCCTGGGAACTTTCTCGAGAAACTATGAGCGCATAGATCGCTGCTTGGAACGCGTACGGGATGCGGAATACCATGCACGTTATCATGCCCAGGGTCGAGGCAATCACCATTCGCGCGACCAACGCTGCTCTGCCCTGGTAAGGTGACAGTTCGTCTCTAAGAAACTCTCCTACCCAAGCCAGGGAAGAGGGCGTTGCGGAGACGCTTTGTGCGGCAGTAGCCATCCTCATTTCGCGCGAATCGTCACAACCGCAGATTCGCCAACCCGAAAGAGTTCTGGTGCAGGATTCTCCACCCGCACGCGAACCGGGTACCTGGCAGCGAGATGCACCCAGTTGAGCGTTCTCTGCACGTCCGGCAGGCCCTTATCCAGTTTTCCGATGACGTCAGGATCGGGAGTGACTCCAAAGCCGACGCTGTCCACGATGCCCGAAAATCGGACATCTGGCTTGGATAGGACGTAAACATCGGCGCGCATCCCCGGTTTGATGTGCGACAGTTGTCCTTCGCGAAAGTTTCCAATTGCCCACCACGTGCGCGCGTCAATCAGTGTGAAGACGTCCTGTCCCACATGGGCGTAAGCGCCTTCTGAAATCGTCAGGTTTGTGACCAGGGCATCAAACGGCGCGTACACTTGGCAGTTATTCAGGTTGTAGCGGGCATCCTTGACGGCTGATTCACGCGCGCCTCGCTGGTTGATCAGAGGCTCGAGTGTAGTGACCGCGTTGTGCGCCTGTTCGTGTTGAGCCTTGCTCTGCTCGAGAGCCGCTTTAGACCGCTCGTATTGAGCCTGCGCGGATTGCAGGCCTGCTTGCGAAAGCCTCAATTGCGAATTCGCCTGCTTCAGTGCTTCGGACTGTGCGATTTCAGAGGTTCTAGCGCGGTCCACTTGATCGGCGGTGACGAATTGCTTTACCAGAAGTGGCTCAAGGCGGTGCAGATTGTTGCTCGCGTACGCCCACTCTGCTTTTGTCCGGCTAACCCCTTGCTCCGAATTGGCCACATCCGCTCGCGCCTGTTCGACGGCCGCTGCCCAGCGTGCCACGTCGGCTTCGGAACCGGAAATATTTGCTTTGGCAACGGAGACGCCGCTCACGAGCGCATTAATCTTTCGCTGCTCGTCGGCGATTTGCCCTTCCAGGGCGGCCTGCTCCGAGAGGGTCCTTTCGAGCGCGTATTGATAGGGGCGCTCATCAATTTCGTACAGTAGTTCGCCTTTCTTGACGAACTGGTTGTCCCGCACGTTCAGGCGGACAATCGGACCCTCGACTTGCGGAGCGATCCCGATAAAGTTCGCGAAGACTTCGGCATCGTCCGTTCGCGGTGAGTGGTTGGTGTGGAAGAGCACACCAAGGCCCAGGATGATTGCCGCCAGTAGTACGCCGATGCTTATCCAACGGCTAAGTTGCTTCGTGGTTGTCGTGGCCGAATCAAGTTCCATGGTCTTCTTACCTCGCTGCCCAGAATTGCAGTAAGAGAAATCCTTTTACGAGCGCTAATAAAAAAAGATGAGCCACAGCAGGAATGTGAAGAGTGCGGCCAGGCTCGGATAAGTCAGCATCGGTAAAGCTACCTTCACCCGCAAGCGCAACAATGCAAACTGGGCGAGGGCCGTCAGCGCAATCGCAACGGTGAAACACAGCAGCCATGCCGGGAAAAAAGAACCCAGTACATCTACGGACGGCGCCCGCGAGCAACTCGATAGTGACGGCGCCACCAGCAGGAGTCGCAGAAGGCTTGCGAAGCGGGAATTTCGAAGGAGGGTCATGGCCTGGGTCTCATTGCGTTCGATTGAATTGAGTCCCCCGCTCTGAAGGCCAAAGCGGCATAAGTCGTAAGGACCTGCGTGCGGGCGAGGACGTCGGTCGAACGAGCTTGCGCGAGTGTTCGTTGCGCCGCTGTCACGTCCAACAGATTGCGAAGCCCGTAGTTGTAGGATTCAAGGGCGGCATCGTAGGACCGGCCAGCGGCTTCGAGCAGCGCCGTCGCGGCTTCGCGCTGGCGCAAAGCAGTATTCAAATCGGAGTAAGCGGCCCAAACTTCGTTCGCGATTTGATCGCGCGAAACGTGGATTTGAGCCTCCGCCTCATGGACGTTGGCTTCCGCTTGCGCGAGCCTGTTTTTTCGTGCCCCACCGTCGAACACGGTCCAGTTCAAGTTAAAAGCCATGCCACCCGCCAGGCCTGCCGTATGTCCCCAGGCAAACTGCTGTTGCAACCCGTAAAGTGACTGCGCGGTTGGAGTAGCTGTGAAATTCAGCGAGGGATAGTAGGCTGCATGCGCTTCTTTCACTCTGGCTTTAGCTGCCTGGGCATCGGCGACCCGCTGAAGGAGGTCAGGGCGCTGCGCCAGTGCTCGATCCATCGCGGAGTTGACGGTGTCGTCCATGGTGGCCGGAATTGTCAGCTCCCGCAGAGGCTGGAAGCGTATGGCAGTTTGTGGAATCGTTCCGAGAGCAGTTGCCAGGTTTCCGTGAGCGATCTCCTCGGCTCCAAGCACCGCTTGCAGTTCGTATTCCGCCTGCGCGGTTGCGCTACGTGCTTCGAGCACATCCGGGAGAGTGGCCAGGCCATTGTTCAACCGCTCTTCGGCCGCTTGCTGCACGGCTAGCGCGTTCGAAAGATTCGCCCGTGCGGCATCTTCCTGGCCCGAGGCATTCAAAACTTGGTAGTAGGCCTGCTCAACTCGGTAAATCACTTCGCGGTGTGTGTCATTGAAGGAGAAGTTGGCGGCGAGGGACTCGGCTTTTGCAGCATTGATACGGCCGGCCCGCGCGCCGAAATCAAAGATCGTGTAATTCAGATTCAATGCGACCTGAAAGTCACCGATGGTTTGGCGAAAAAAACGGTCCGTCAGGTAAGCTTGGCCGCGGTCAACCCCAGCGAGTGCGGCAGCGGCTATTGTGGGATAGAGCTCGCTGCGCGCGACGCCCCAAGAGGCGGCTTGCGCGCGGGCGCGCTCCCAGGCGACACGCGTCTCTGGATTGTGCGATTCGGCAAGATCGATGAGCTCTGGCAAGGAGTAAGTCTTCTCCGGATCGAAGTTGAGTTTAGCTTCGGTGAGATTTCTCGCGTCCGCCTCGATCGTCGTTTCGCCAACTCCATGCCAAGCATGGTCGGGAGACACGGGTGCGCGCTGCGCGAGAGCGATGCTCGCGCCGTGGGAAAGGACAAGTACGAGCGCAGCACGAACTATAGTTCGCGCAACGCCTGACCGGAGTCTTGACTGACCGAGCATGAATCCTGCGCTCCTAAGAATCAGCGCTACAGCGCAGACCGAACTGAACCGAGCCGGTTCATGCTCGATGAGATGCAAGTCGCACCTGTTTTGGACCAAAAGAGCGTCTGGAAACAGCACTCACCCGCGCATAAGAATAACGTCAGCCCTGTCCGCTGCTGCCAACAATTGCTCTTGGCTGAGAGGAGCGGCGTTCGGATTGCGCCTTGGTTCGAAGTCCCGGTCGATATGCTCTTCAACTTCCTTCCGAAATTGGCTGGCGACAACCAAAATTGGTTTCTTCACGCTGGTTTCTCCGATTTCGGAAGTTCGAATCGAATCCGCGGTCAACACATTCCCCGCTGTTCCTGTGGAGAACTCCCTCCGATCTTCATATCTAGTTCGGGTAGGGCACGCGCAGCAAAGTGCCCGCCGAGGACGGCAAAACGTACCGGAAGCCTGCGTAAACCATGCTGAGGTGCGCGTTTTTGGGGTCACCCGGAGCCACAAACCAGGGAGCGCGCGTCAAATAGGAATACTGAACATAAGTCTGCAGGGCTCCATACCGGCGGTCCTTCCAGATAGTCTGTAACCAATCAAAGGTGACCTGTTGAATGGCGCGGTTGTTGTTGCTGGCAGAGCCGGGTCCACCATATCCAATGATGGTTCCGGGATGCGCTGCGTTGGTTGTGTCGGGAAAGAAATTTTGCCCAAAGTAATTTGCGCCATAGTAGACGGCAAACGCCTGCTTTTGGCTGGCTCTCCATTCGAGACCAGCGGAGCCCGCGCCGGCATGCACCATCGAAAGGCTGACGTCCGTACCGGCAGCGTTTGGCCGAACGACAAGTTGGGGGCCCGTTCCAACCAGGTAGTGGGCGCCGCCGTCGGTCCAAAACGCGTTGGCCAGAATGACGAGTTTGTTGGGGATCAGTTCGTAGTTGGCGGCGATCGCGCCGCCTCCGCCGACTGTTGAGCGTGTTTTGAAGGAGGCTGCCCCGAGGGGTATCACCGAAGCGTGCGCGCCTGTAAACAGACCGACAACCTCTGCATGAAAGTGTCTTCCGGCAAGATTCCGGTCATGGGTGATTTTGGAAAGAATGTCCGGGAAAAAGTTGGGGGCCCCTATTTGGGCGTTGTTGTCGAATTGAGGGCTGATGGAAGTAAACCCTGCAGGCAGCGCGACGAAGTTGCCTGTGAATTGATTAGAGCCCTCGATTCCGACTCCCATGGCCCAATGCTCGTTGGGGTGGTAGGCCACGCGAAACTCGGCCGCCCGGGTATAGGGAACCCCGACGCCGATGTCCGGAGCCTCGTTGTAAGTAATGGCCAGGTCGACGGGCATTGGTCCGATCCCCTCGCGGTTCGGTGTCAGCCAGCTCCAGGTTTGTCCTCCCAGGATTTCCCACTTGTTGTGTTTGAGGTCCATGAAATAGAGCCGGAGTCGCTCGGTGTGGGGATTGATCGTCTGGTATACACCCGGAGCATCGTTGCCGCTGAAATCGGTTTCCAGATAGCCCAGGACATCGCTTCCAGCAAATCTGTCCGTGACCTTGAAGCTGAAGCGAGAGAATTGCGCGGTGGTGCGTAGTTCGCTCACTCGTCCCTGTGCCGTGTCGTTGAACGGTATGTTTTGAAAAGGGGTGCTAATGTTGCCCTGCGTGTTCGTCGTACGATAAATGTTCTCAAGATCGACGAACCCGCCGACCTCCATGACGGCAGCGCCGACTCGGAAAGACCCCAGCGGCAAGTCTTCTGGTTTGTTTTTTTCCTGAACTTGCGGACTTGGCAGTTTCTGCTGGATGTTCGCACCTGCAGAGACAGATGCCGGCTCGAGTGTGGATGCGCCCGAATCGCCAGCGGCCCCGTTGCCACGACTCGGCAACTCGCTTGGAGCTGGGACTGTCACTGCATTCTTCGATTGTGACTTTAGTGTTTCAATTTCCCGCTGCTGCGCGGCCATCTGCTTTTGCGTTTGCGTGAGAGCTTCGCGGAGCGCTTTGACCTCCGCAGCCAAGTTGGTGTCGTTCGCGGGGGAATCAGGATTCGCGTTGCTGGATTGCCCCAGTGCCACCACAGGAAAAAAAAGACAAACGAAAAGGATGTGGATTGGCTTCATATCGAGAGAGATTCCTATGCACTCTTCCGCGCATGGCCGGTTTCGCGCAAAAACATGCTGAGCAGGATGGCGAGGGCAATACAGCTCATCCAGAAGATGCCGCTGGAACGAAAGTGGGTGAGATGGTTTTGCGTGGTACCGAAACCCTTGCCGAGCAAATCGGCGAAAATGGGTCCAATCAGTGCCGTCACTCCGAACGTGAGGAAGTTTATTCCACCTGTCGCGCTCCCTTTTACCTCGTCCGGATTCACTTCCTTGACGATGGTGTACGGAATCATCGCGGCACCCGAGGCGATGCCGAATAGGAAGCAGCCTATTGCCGCGGCCTCGTGACCCGCGCTGAAGGTGATTCCCGCTGCGCAAAACAACATGACCAAGGCGCCTCCGATGAGCACAGGCTTGCGACGCCCCACAAAATCCGCGAGCCAGCCGAGTAGCGGACAACCAATCACCCAGCCCAACGGAACCAGAGAACCCGTTACCACTGCATCGTGGAAGGTGAACATGCGGTCGCGCTGAAAAAAGGCGACGCCCCAAGTCATGTCGCCAATTGTGGTGGGCACAAAGAGAAGTCCTGCCACAATGCCGCACAGATAGGATTGGGGGTTGCGAAATACAACCGAGTAAGGATGCAAGACGGCCGCCCAACCGGAACTCGCGGTTTGCGCGCGGGTTTCGGAAGGAGTAGTCATGAACAGGAGTACGCCGACTACGAGGCTGGCGATGCCAAGCCAATGCCAAATGCTTTGCCATCCGACACCGCGCTCGAGCCAAGGGCCCACCACGAATTGGCCCGCGGCCCCGCCGAGCATGCCGAGACATTGGGTTACGCCGATTGCCGTAGCCAGCCAGCGCGCGGAGAAACCGTGCGAGGCCAGATAAACCGCACCAGTGAAAGCAAAAGCGGAACCCGCGCCCTGAAGGAGCCTTCCGACGTAGCCCGCCCCCGCGGTCGGAATGGAAAACAGCAGACAGCCGATCGCCAAAATGAAAATGCCGACGGGCACCGCCTTCTTCGCGCCGACTCGGTCCAGCGCAGCACCCGCGATAAGGCTGGTGGTTGAGTAGGTGTAGTAGTAGGTTCCAAGAATCGCGCTGACGCCGATAGCGGTGGTGCCGAATGCGGTTGCGAGATGCTCGATCATCACCGCCGGCGCCGACCTGGAGGCGTACTCGAGAAAGTAGAAGCACAGGGCGAGTCCCCAGGCGATTTGGTAACCGCGAATTCGCCATGCGCTGGTTGCGTCGGCAGAGAGAGGTACTGTGATTGGTTTTGTCGTCATTGGAAGAGCCGCTTTCAGTCTCTCTAGCGGAACAAGTTGGTCTTGGCGAGGTCGATGATTTCATCGCCGCGCCCGCTGAGTACCGCTTTCATCATGAACAGGCTGAAGCCCTTCGCTTGTTCCACGGTGATCGTCGGCGGCATCGCCAGTTCCTGACGCGCGACGAAGACCTCAACCACCGCGGGACCGTCGTGTTTCAGAGCTTGTGCAATCATGGGCTCAACTTGGTCCGGTGTTCTGACCGTCAATCCCAGCACTCCGGCCCCTTCGGCGATCTTCGCGAAATCCGGGCTCTGCAGGTCGGTTGCAAACTCCAGAAAGCCAGACGCCTTCTGCTCCAGTTCCACAAACGCCAGTGATTCGTTCTTGAAGATAATCACCTTCACCGGCAGTTTCTCTTGTTTCAGCGTGATCACATCGCCCATGAGCATCGAGAAACCGCCATCGCCCGACATCGAAATGACCTGGCGGCCGGGATAGGCTGCCTGCGCGCCAATAGCGTCAGGCAATGCGTTGGCCATCGATCCATGGTTGAAGGAACCGATGAGACGACGTTTCCCGTTCATGGTGAGATAGCGCGCGGACCAAATTACGGGCGTACCTACGTCGCAAGTAAAAACCGCATCTTCGCTTGCGAGTTTGTCGAGCACACGCGCAACGTACTGGGGATGAATCGGCCCTTTGTTGGAATTGGGAGTTGCCAGGTCATCCAGATCTTTGCGTGTCTTCCGATAGTGTTCCACGGAATCTTTCAGGTGTTTTTGATAGGAGTTCTGCTCCAACTTCGGAAGCAGGGCTCGCAGCGTGGTCTTCGTATCTCCAATGAAGCCGAAGTCCAGCTTGCTGCGGCGTCCCAGGTGCTCACCGCGAAGGTCGATCTGTACGATGGTCGCGTCCTTGGGATAGAAATCCCGGTAGGGAAAGTCCGTTCCGAGCATCAACAAAACTTCGCAATTCATCATGGCGTGGTAGCCGGAGGAAAATCCGAGCAGGCCGGTCAAGCCGACGTCAAACGGGTTGTCGTATTCAATAAATTCTTTGCCGCGCAGGGCATGCACAATGGGAGCCTGGAGCTTGCCGGCAACCTCTATCAACTCCGCATGGGCGCCGGTGCAACCCGCGCCGCCGAGGATGGTGATCTTTTCCGATCGATTCAGGAGCTCGGCAAGAATGTTGAGTTCTTCGTCCGAGGGACAAACGCTGGATTTCGGTTCGTGGAATCGTACACGCGGCCCCTGGACGGCGTCTTTCAGAGCTACGTCCCCGGGCAACACAATCACGGCGACGCCACGCTTTGAGATTGCGGTCTGAATGGCGGTTTCCAGGATGCGGGGCATCTGTCCGGGATCGGAGGCCAGTTCGCAGTAGTAGCTGCATTGCGCAAAGAGATGTTTGGGATCAGTCTCTTGAAAGTATCCGCTGCCGATCTCCCGGCTCGGAATGTGCGCGGCAATCGCGAGTACCGGGACGCGATTGCGTTGGCAATCGTAAAGGCCATTAATCAAATGCATGTTCCCGGGCCCGCAGCTCCCGGCGCATACGGCCAGTTTCCCCGTAAGATGTGCTTCGGCTCCCGCAGCAAAAGCTCCCACCTCTTCATGTCGCACGTGCACCCACTCAATATTTTTCTTCACGCGTATGGAGTCAGTGATGCCGTTCAGCGAGTCGCCAACCACTCCGTAGATTCTCTGGACGCCCGCTTCCGCAAGCACGTCCACCAACAGATCCGCCACTTTCTTAGTCATGCTGGTACCTTCCTTTGGCTCTTGGCCATATCTTTCGAAATGAACCATAGCAATTCGTTTTCCACCAATAAGGGCGGCAAGACCCTCCAGATGCACAACATGAAACTGAGCATCGACTGTGCTGGTCAAGCATCCAGCGTTTTCGTCAATCCGATGGCACAACAGGTGGCGTTCGAGATTTGCGCTGAACTTTGGATTCCCGATTGATCCTTTTCCGTGTCTTGGAGCTCCTCAACATTTCCCCTAAGTCCTTTCCTTCATGAATCGAATCGCTAAGGAAGGATCGCGGCGCCAAGATGGGACCTCCGGACAGCCCGTGCTCAAAGCAGGAGCAGAAACGCCAAGCAATTCGCCTGGCTAGGATTTTTCCAAGTACTGCATCACGAATTCATACGGTATTCGTCAAACTACCCCCGCGAGCTTATGCCCAACGTGACAGTGGTCTGATCGCAACCAAAGTGGAACCCCTACTGAAGAACTTGCACAACGACCCGCGATTTGCCGCGTTCCTGAAGAAGCTCAACCTGCCGAACTGAAATATGTTTGCTTCATTTAAGAGTAATCTCCGCGAATCGGTAGCCTTCAATCTCCCGTGATACGTCTGAAGCGATTCTTGTCGATATTCAGCGAACGAATCTTCGATTCGAGAGTAGACCTAGCTATTCCCAACTTGGCCGCAGCCCCGGCGGGCCCCGAAACGCGTCCGCGGGTTTCTTTCAGCGCTACCTCAATCAAGTCCTTCTCTTGCACCAGGAGTCTGCGAGGGAGCTCAACCTGGGGTTTCGGTTCTGCAGTCAGCGGAAGCTGCTGAGGTAGCCAGCTTTCGTCGATTGAGAAAATTTCTGTTTCGCAAAGTATCACTGAACGTTCGATGACGTTCTGAAGTTCGCGGATGTTTCCCGGCCAGGGATAGGACTGAAGCAATTCCAGCGTCTTCTTGTTGACCCGCTTTATGTTCTTGCCCGCTTTGCGCGCATAGCGATCGATAAAGTATTCGACCAGCAGAGGGATGTCCTCTTTCCGCTCTCGAAGGGAAGGTATGGCTATGGGGAAAACGTGCAGCCGGTAAAACAAATCGCTGCGGAAGGACCCCGCGCTGATGGCGGCCTGCAAGTCGCGGTTGGTGGCAGCGATCACCCGGACGTCGGCGCGGATTCGGCGATTGCCGCCGACGCGTTCAAGCTCATGCTCCTGCAAAACACGCAGGAGCGCGATCTGAGTCTCGGGGGGAAGTTCCCCGATTTCATCGAGGAAAATCGTGCCTCCATTCGCCAGCTCAAAGCGACCCAGGCGCTGCTGAGTTGCGCCGGTGAAGGCGCCCTTCTCATGGCCAAACAACTCCGAAGCGATCAGATCACGTGGAATAGCCGCGCAGTTCACACAAACGAAAGCGCGCGAAGCACGGCTGGATCGCCGGTGTATGGCGCGGGCAACAAGCTCTTTGCCGGTTCCCGTTTCGCCCGTGATCAGCACCGTGGAATCACTCGGTGCGACTTTGGAGATAAGCGAGAGAACGCATCTTAAAGCGGGAGAAGTTCCGACGATCTCTTCATACATCGAGGCTTTATCGACTTCTTCGCGCAGCGCGACGTTTTCATGCTGCAGTCTCTCCTCAGCTCTTTTGCGATCGTCAATATCTATGGAGGCAGAATAAAAACGTTTAATCTGCCCCCTTTCGTCCCGCAAAGGGACGCAACGGGTGAAGAACCAGCGATAAGTTCCGTCACCTTTGCGCAGTCGCAGCTCCATCTCCTCAACGGAGCCGGTGGAAAAAGAACGATCAAGAGAGTCGAGCACCCGTTGCCGGTCATCCGGATGAAAGTACACGCCGCGGTCGGAGGCCTGCCGCCACTCTTCAAGACTAAGGCCGAGGTAGTCGAGCGCAACGCGGTTGGCATAGACGCGCTCGCTGTTGGGCCCGTAAACCGCAACAACTTGCGGGGTGAGGTCCAGCATCTGCCGGAGCTCCATTTCACTTCTGCGTAGTTCCTCCTCTGCTTGATTACGCTCGGTGACGTCGATTACAGTCCCTGTGAATTCGATGAGGTCGCCGGACGGACTGAAAACAGGGTGACCAATACTGTGAATGTCCCTGACGGCGCCACCCGGATGAACAATCCGATAATCCACTTTTTCGTCGAACTTGCTATGCCTGGCCCTCTCGACAGATTCCCGGAACGCCGGTTGATCGTCGGGATGAATTCGCTGGATGAGTTCTTCGATTCGGGGCGCACCATCGCGTGGATCAAAACCCAGAACGCGGTAGCATTCCTCTGACCAATGCCTGACGTCGTTGCCGAGATTCCAGGCCCAACTACCTGTGTGGCTGAGCCTCTGCGCTTCCGCCAGGTACGCTTCACTGCTCCTGAGGGCTTCCTCGGCCGCCCTGCGCTCGGTGATGTCGGTGACCGCTCCGACAAACTCGCGATTGCCAGACGCATTCTGTAAAGCGCGAGCTTTGGCGTGGACGTGCTTGACTCGCTCGCCAGGCAGCAGCAAACGATAGGCGTGCTCGAAATCTGTCGCTCCCCCAGATGCGCCATCGATGACCTTCTGGAAGGCGGCGCGGTCCTGCGGATGGACGCGCTGCACCACTGAATCTATCGTTAGCTTGACCGAGAGGTCATACTCGAAAATGCGATAGGTTTCCTCGGACCAGACGATCTCACCTGTGTCAGGTTTCCATCCGAAGCTGCCTGTGTGGCTGAGTTTTTGGGCTTCGGCAAGATAGGCCTCTCGCCGCCGGAGCTCTCGAGCGAGAAGCTCGTGATCCGTGACGTCCATGACCGTACCGATGACTTCCGTGACTTCACCCGAATGCCTGACAGGGTGAGCAACAGAGTGAAGGTACTTTAACGTTCCGTCCGGAAGGACGACTCGGAAATCACCGTGCGATTCTGTCCAGTCCGTGCCACCGGCCTCCATTTTCGCCCGCTGCTCAATCTGTGCCCGATCCTCAGGATGAACTCTTTTCAAGAACTGCTCCCAAGCAGGACCGGTTTCTTGCGGGCTCAAGCCGTAAATTCGAAAAATCTCTTCCGACCAGAACAGAGCGCCGGTCCGGACATTCCAAGCCCAACTACCCGAGTGGGCGAGACGCTGCCCCTCGGCAAGATAAAACTCGCTTCTTTGCAGTTCTTCGGCGTTGAGGTGGAGTTGTCTTTCGGCCTGTTTGCGTTCCTCAATATCGAAGCTCGATCCATACCACTTGACGATGTTGCCGTCCGCATCGCGAAGCGGCACTTTCCGGTGGAACATCCATCGGTATTCTCCGCTTGCGCTGCGGACGCGAGTTTCGTGCTCGAAAATTTCTCCGGTCGCCAAGCAGTCTCGCCACCTGGCCACAATCCCCTCAACGTCTTCAGGGTGAATGTAAGCGGTCCAGTTCCAGCCGGTCACTTTATCCAGAGTGACGCCGAGATATTCCAGCCAGGGTTTATTGAAGTAGTCGAGGTAGCCGTCGGGCCTGGCGGTGTGGATCAGGGCTGGAATCGAGTCGACGAGAATCTGAACGTCTGACAACTCGGATTCCTCTCCTGGCGAGATCATGGCGCGCATCATACACCCGCTCAACCGGCCCAGCGATAAGGTCGATTGCCCTTACCTTCCTTGCCTAGCAACATGGTCCACGATTGCAGGACCGTCCTACTTCAAAGCCCCTCACCTCACCGAGCTTTACCAAGTTTCGATTCATAGCGGCCGGCTTGGATGCCTCCTTTTTTCGGCCCATAGGCCTGAAAATGCCGATGAGTTTTGTTCAGGGGCTCGCCAATTGTCGAATCTTTGGCGTTGGCACAGTCACGAAAGGCTTGCGTTTTCAGCCACTTGCGATTGGGGCTTCGATTGCCTTCTACCTTGCTGGGTTGTGAAGTCGTCGAGGAGCCCGATGCTGAGGATTACCAGAAAGGCAAACGGCGGAGTGGTGTTTAAGGTTAGCGGCCAACTAACAGAGGAAAACGTGGAGGAGATGCAAGCACTGATCGCAGCAGAAGGGAAAAGCAGACGAATTGTCCTGGACTGTACAGATCTGAGGTCAGTAGACGGCGAGGCCGTTAAGTTTCTGGAGAAGTGGGAAGCCGACTCGATCAAGCTGAAGAACTGCGGGCTTTACATCCGAGAGTGGATCAGGAGAGAGCGGTTGGAAAGAAAGTCCGGCAACAGGTCGGAGACATAGGTATTGAATGCGGCCCGTTTGCTTTGAACGCTTGCGGTCGAAGAGGGAAGTTGCTTACGGGAATCGTTGGAACGAGCGTGGGAGTGAAATATGAGCTCAGCTTTTAATTCCGTGGTTCAAATTAACGAAAAAGCGGGAAACATGCCGATGAACGCCATTGCGTATCGAAGTAACGAGCTGCACGCTCACAAGGACAACCGCGAGGAGCTTCCGTTTGCGGAGACAATTGTGGGCCGACGCGGAAGTCTCCGTGGGATCCTCTCCCTGGTCGAAGCCGTTGCGCCAACAAACACTACAGTCCTGATCACGGGTGAGACCGGCACCGGCAAGGAGATCATCGCACGCGCGATTCACGAATTCAGCCCGCGCCGGAATCGAAGCCTGGTAAAGCTGAATTGCGCCGCAATCCCCGCCGGCCTTCTCGAGAGCGAGCTCTTCGGCCACGAACGGGGTGCGTTTACAGGCGCCGTCAACTCCCATGTCGGCCGCTTCGCGTTGGCGGATCGCGGCACACTCTTCCTCGATGAGATTGGGGACATGTCCTTGGAGCTTCAAGCGAAGCTGCTGCGCGTGCTGCAAGAGCGGGAGTTTGAGGCAGTCGGGAGCACGCGCACAACGCGAGTCGACGTTCGCGTCGTTGCGGCAACCAACCAGGACCTGAAGCGAATGGCGCAGGATCGTGAATTCCGCGAAGATTTATTCTACCGGTTGAACGTTTTCCCAATTTATCTGCCGCCATTGCGCGAAAGGAAAACCGACATTCCGGACCTGGTGGAGTATTTCGTCCACCAGTTCGCTGCTTCGATGGACAAATCGATCGAATCGATTCCTCAGGAAACCATGCGGTCCCTGGTGCGCCATCACTGGCCCGGTAATATTCGAGAGCTGCAAAACTACATCGCGCGGGGCGTCATTCTTTCCAATGATGGGGTCTTTGAACCCGCGCCTCTCGAGAGCGATCAGCCGCAGGAGCCTGCGATTTCAAATCCCACACTTGAAGACAAGGTGCGGAGCGAAATTCTGGCTGCTTGCCAGCGCGCCAATTGGAAGCTCGGGGGGCCGCGCGGGGCAGCTGCCAGGCTCGGTCTGAAGCGCACCACGCTGTTCTACAAAATGAAGCGTCTTGGCATTACGCCGCCGGTAGACCATCGGCAGGACTAAGCCGGGAATCCAAAGCGCAGCTCCGTTGCTGCTACCCGGATGCCACGTAGAACATGGAGGCAAGAGCGTCATTCGAGCGTGACTCCGATCGCGTGAACGATCGGCTCTGTTTGCTTCTCGACCGCGGGCTTGCCTCGTCTCAACAAAAACAATTCACACCTCCCTCTGGGCAAGGGGAATTTCGGCGGTAAGCTGTACATCCAACATCATGCTGGTGCGCCGCTCCAATTGCAGGAAGGCCGCCGCTTTCCTTCCAGGCAGCACCTTTCGAAAAATCCCCGCGAAACGCTGAAGCAGCTTTGTTTGTTCGACGTCCGTCTCAAGCCAGCGACAAATCAGATCGCCGGCTAGGTCGTCTGTCAATGTGTCGTATTCCTCTGAATACCGCTTCAGGATGGCAGTTTTCGTGCCGTTGATCTTGTCCATCTCTTCCAGGTATTGCTCGTATACTTGCCACGCCCTTGTCGATTCGCTGTTCGTGAATCTCAGATGCGCGGCGATCAGCTCTTTCTTCATGGAGCTGACATCCCTGCGCAGCAAAAACTCAGCAAGCACGAAGCCTTTCAATGAGCCCTCTCTTTAGATCCCTTCACGCGATGTGATGCTGGCGCTTGGTGCCTGCAGGTGATCGTGCAACCTGTTGGCCAACTGAACTGCAACAGCGTCAACCGAAACTTGCATGCAGAACACGCCCTTGCAAAAACGACGGGCATCAAGCCACACCTAAGTTTCTTGGCGCTGCCAACCGGCTGGCGCTTTCGCCATGCCCTTGACGCCGAAACTTCCCCACAGGTGAAAATTTGTTGGCCCGGTTTGACGATGAACATCAGTCGAGTCCTGGCAAGCTCCGGAGCCCCTTACGTTTCCATGATTCGGTGGATGAAGCATCCTTCCTGTGCTTTGGTGACACAATGGTCCGTTCCGCCTGGGTCATGATCTCCCGTCTTGCACGAAAGAGCCGCGCCTTGAAGGTCCCTGTTGAAACACCGAGCCTGGCGGATGCTTGTCGGCCCGACAATTCGTCGAAGTAAGTCATCGCGAAAGCCTCCCGCAGCACGGGTTTCATTTTTCCCAGGATCCCGTCGATAAGTTGAAGAGTCTCGCGTTCCGAGTGAATCATTTCCGGATCCGGTTGCGAGTCTGGAATCGTCACCGTCCAGTCGTCGTCATGCGAGACACCGCTTTCGGAAAGCGCCCTTACCGCCGAAGGTCGACGTTTCCGCTGCATCATCAACGCAGCATTCATTACGATACGCGTCAGCCACGTTTTGAGAGCAGACCGTCCCTCGAACCCGCGCAAGTGGCGAAACGCGGAAAGAAACGCGTCTTGCACGGCGTCTTGAGCGTCCTCTCTATTCCGCAGAATGGAGTACGCAATCGCCAGGAATCTTTTGCGCGATGCGACGAACATCTCCTCCAACGCTTCCTTTGTCAGGACCTCCCCTCGTGTCTCGACCAAGCCGCGGACGCCGTAGCTTGCCGGCCTTGACGCGGACGCGCGAACATTTTTTTTAAGCGTCCGGAATATGGGCAAAGGCCTGCCGGCTACAACTTCGTTGCTCTGTCCACTGGAACCCGTGCTTCCCGATGCGTAGTTCACTTGCGATCTCCCTTTCCTCACTTGCTGCGTCATGCAAATCCGTGCCCATTACGGAGTTCGCTTAACAATTCGGCTAGACGTTTTGTTTTCAACGAGAAGAACGAATGCAGGAGCGTAGCGCGAAGGCGCGAGACATTTTGACGACGTTATTCATGCCGGAAAGATGACGGTAACGTCGACGCCGTGACCTCGGCCCGGGCCGAGACCGGTGACGCTGACCTGCTCCCCGGAATTTAGTCCATCGAAAATGTAGCTTCTCTGGGGTAAAACAAACCAGAGAGGAGCAGCGCCATGAGGAAGAGTCGTTTCACCGAGGAGCAGATCGTGCGGGTGTTGAAGGAGGTCGAGTCGGGAGTGCCGGTGGCGGAACTGACTCGGCGGGAAGGCGTCAGCGATGACAGTAATCTTCATGTGACGAACAAGTATCTTCAAGCAACACCGGAAAGCAAACGCCTGGCACAAGGGAAATTGGTGGATGCGCTCCTGCCCGGCGGCTTGCTATCGGCGAGCAAGTCAAGACTCATTCAGTAGTTGGCGTTGGAGAGCGCGTCCCAAGATGTCTTCGAGGGGATGCGCGGCGGACGGAGCAGATTGGCGGCTTATTGGACCCAAACGGACCCAGATTATTTTCTGGGCCACCTGTAAGTGCTTGGAAAGAATGGCGGGGACGACGAGACTCGAACTCGCGACCTCTGCCGTGACAGGGCAGCGTTCTAACCAACTGAACTACGTCCCCGCGGGAATTGCTGTCACTGGGATGGTGGGCAGTGCAGGGCTCGAACCTGCGACCTCCTGCTTGTAAGGCAGGCGCTCTAACCAACTGAGCTAACCGCCCTCTGCTCACATTTCTCCATGCTACAGGAACCGGCCCGCAGCGTCAACGAAACGCCAAACTTTTCCGGTTTTGACGGCCGTTCGCGCGGTTTTTGCCCGTCCGCCTCGGTTGCGAAATATCCGCTCACCCAGTAAACTCAATAGCTTGCTATCCACTAAAGGAACATCCCAGAGATGCTGCTGAACCGCGATTATGTGGCCCATATGGCCTCGCAAGTGGTCAAGAAGCTTGTCGAAGACGAGCAGATTTCCATCAAGGAAAAAGACGTCGAGCCGGTGATCCTGAAAGTCCGCAACCGCATGATGGAAGAGATCACCATCGAAGACAAAATCAACGAGGAAGTCCGCACCATCCTCACCCAGCACCAGGACGAGATGCGCCGCGCCGGAATTTCCTACCAGGAAATGTTCAAGAAGGTGAAGGGGCAGCTGGCGAGGGACCGCAAACTGATTTTGCGTTGAGCTAGTAACGAATTTGCAGCGGCAACAGGACAGGGGCGAACCAACAGAATGCGATTGAGCCGGGAAAAAATCGTGCGCATCTCTCACCAGATTGTGGACCTGCTGGTGCAGACCAATGAAGTCGAATTCGTCGAGGACCGCGACACCATCCGCCAGCACATGGTCCAGACCATGACCAATATCCTGCGCGAGGAAGAAAAGATCGAAGTCGAAGTCCGCAAGAAGATTACGTCGCAGAAAAAAGAAATCCTCGAAGGCAGCGAAGAGTGGGACGTGCTGTTCCGCAAATATTATTCCGACGAACTTCGCCGCGCCGGCATCGCCGCCGCCCCGGAAGAGCACCAGAAAGCCGGCCACGGCGGGCATCGGTAAGAGCAGAGAAAGAGCGAGAAGGAATTTGAGCCTCGTTTCCCGGAAGGGAAGCGGGGCTTTTTTGTATTTTGGGGAGAAAGATTTCACCACCCTTCGACCGCGCTCAGGGCGGGCAGAGGACACAGAGGTCACAGAGGTCACAGAGGTGGCGCACCCTTCGCAAGAAATGCTCAGGGCAAGCAGAGCTTGGGGATGGGTTGAGGTGGGTGCAAAGAGTTGTGGCGGCGCAAGAGTTGAGATCCTTCGCGCATCCTCGTCGGATGCGCTCAGGATGACAACACTTTGGAATTGTGGACGACGGATCATCGGAGGACGCCGGAGGGGGTGAGGCGGCGGTTGAAGAGGAGGCCGCGGCGGGCTGCCAGGCGGCGGCATTCGGCTTCGTCGGGAGGAGGGATGTTGCGGTCGGGATTTTGGGAGCCGCGGCGGAGCGTTGGGTCGAATGGGTAGAAGTGGCTTGGGTCGAAGGGGTAGAAGTGGCTTGGGTCGAAGGGAGGAGTAGGCGTTTTGGAGGTTAAGGAGGTAGAGGAGGTTAAGGAAGTAGAGGATTCGGAGGGAGAGGGGGTGGTGGCTTGGTTTGGTGGAGTGGATTCGGAGGCAGTTGAGTTAGCGATCGTTGTGGATGGAACCGGCGTGGCGGCGGCAGTTGAGTTGGTCACAGAGGTTTCTGAAATTTGCGCGACGGGCTCGGGTGGATCGGAGCGGTCGGGACGGGGGAGATGCCATAGCAGTCCAGGTTCGTCGGGACGAAGACCGGTGGGGACGTTCCACGTGCTCGGACGGCGAGGACGGTTGAGGTCTTCGCGTTCGGACTTGAGTTGTTGGAAGTGATCGATTTCGCGGAGGGAGCGGAGAAGATTCTGGCAGAGGTAGGAGTAGACGCTGGCTTCCTTGGGAGTGATGCGGCCGCGGACGCGATTGAGGAGGACGGCTTTGAGGAAGCGGTGGACTTCGTCGGGAGAGGAGAGGGTGCCGGCGGCTTCGGTTAGCTCGGCGGTGGTTAGTTGCTCGGGCGTGGGTTTGTGGGTGCCGCAGAATTGGGGATCGGTGGTGCAGACGGGCTGGGAGCATTGGCGTCCGGAGGGGGAGCGATGTTCGCAGCGGGGAAAAGCGAGTTTGGGTTCGGACTTAAAGAAATTGAGATTCATTTTGGGACTCCTTGCTTGGTTGGGGGGTACCCCCCCTGATTTTGCGTAAGAGTGGCAGGAAAAGGACTTAGAAGAGGCCGACAGTCTACAGTCGACAGTTCACAGTTTCGGAAAAGAGAAGAGGGGAATCTCACCACAGAGGCACAGAGTTCGCAGAGATTCGGAGAGGAATGTGGAAGAGTTAGGAACGGGGCGGCGGGCACGGCGGGCCTTTCAAGGCGCGGGGGGTGGAAAAGGTCCGGGCCTGGGAACGTCAACGACAACGTTTGGGAAATGATAACGTTTTGTAAATAGTGCTGCTACGGTACTAAGGGACAAAAATGGGACAGTTCCAGGACGCTGGCCGGATGGAGAGAAGAGGGAAATTGGAAAGTCGAAAATCGAAATTGGAAATCGAAGATGAGGGAATGCAAAGGGCGGCCGTCTGGTTCCGATCCATCGAAAGCGAAGAGTGCCCCACCCTTTAAAATCGAAAGGGTAGGCCACCCAAGAGGGTTTTTGGATGCGGCAACCGGCAGGTTTAGAAATTGCGCCAGGGTTTCCAGACGGGCACGCTGGTGTAGATCGCGCGGCCGGAAGGGAACTCGGCGTGCCCATTCCATTTTCTGGCGCTGGCAAGGAATTTCTTAAGCCGGTTAAGGACTCGGTTCCACATGATGAGCCTCCGGAGATTCGCGGGGCGGCCCGGCCATTTTAGCTTCAGGGTTTGGCGGAAGATGCCGCAGCCTGGCCGACGACGATGAATTCGAACGATTTTCCGTTGACCTTGAACTTCACTTTAGTTTTGTCCAGGGTGAACTCGACCGCTGTGTTTATCGGAATCAGGGTCTGATCGGAGGGCTTCGGTTGACGAATGGTGTAGTCGGTTGTGCCGGCGCGGAGGACGTACTGCTGGCAAAGCACATCGATATCTGCCTTCTTTGATTTTTTTGAGCCACAAGTGACAGAAGTGTGCGAAAGAATGGTGCCGGGCTGCGCTTGCGGTCCGGCGGAGGTGACCGCTGTAGTGAGAAACAGAGCGGCGAAGAGCGTTAGAGATTTTTTCATAAAGACTCCCGGAAGGGAACGATTGCTCGGCATGGTGCTTAAGTGTACCGCAAATTGGCAACTCTGAACTTCCAAGCGGGGCCCTCTGCCCAAGGGCTACTCGAACGGAGTCGCGCGGGGATAGCCGGCGCCGCACGAGATCCTGCACCCTGCTGTAGAGAGGGAGAAGAAAGGGCGCCCAAGGACCCATGTAGCAAACGCCGGAACACGCCAAATCGGAAATGTCGGCTCTCAGGCCCTACTTGGCCGCTCCGAGCGAGCATTTCGTCAGTTACTGCGATAGAATCTGCTGCGCAATGTACCTCCCTTATGGATTGCAGAAAGCGGGAGAGGTGTTCTTGTGATGACAACAGCAAAGCCCCTGGCGGATCCCCAACTTTCGCCCGAAGTGAGGAAGATCCTCCGTGATTTTGTTGGGGCTGCCTGCAATTCTTTCGGCGATCAACTCCGTTCAGTCACCCTGTTTGGCAGCGCCGCTGAAGGAAAGCTCCGGCCAACCTCAGACGTTAATTTGGTCGTCGTGCTTTCGGCATTTGAAAAAACAAGGGCTGATCAATTGAGTCAACCCCTTCGCCTTTCGCAAGCCGCAATTCAATTGCGTCCGATGTTCGTTCTGGATTCAGAAATCCCCGATGCCACGCGGTCTTTTGCTTCCAAATTCGCCGATATTTTGCGACGGCGAGTTGTTCTTTATGGAGATGACTCCTTTTCCACAGTTTCTGTGCCGCGTGAAGCCGAGATTCGGCAACTTAGGCAGCAGCTATTAAACATCACGCTTCGTCTCCGCGCCGCTTACGTTGCGCGCAGCCTCCGTGAAGAACAGTTGGCGAGTTTTATCGCCGGCGTCATTGGTCCTCTCCGCTCGACTTCAGCTGCGCTTTTGGAGCTTGAAGGCCATCCAGCTGCCTCTCCCGAACGCGCTTTCGAGCTCCTTGGGCTAGACTTCCAGTTGCCCGCCTGGGACGAGGCTCTTTCACTGATAGCGGCCATTCAAGATGTGCGACTGCCGCCTTCGGGAGCGGCGCAACAGTTGGTATTTCAGTTGCTGGAATTTGCTCGCTTAGCGGCCGCGCGACTTAATTTCCTTTCGGGCGAGGTGCCTCGTGAATCCCTTTGACTTGCGAGGCCCTGGATTTCTCCTGTTTTATTTTATCTTTGCGGCCGTCGTTCTACTCGCACTGTCAATTTCCCGCAAGCTGAAAAGAGGATCCGACAAGCCTAATCCTTCTCTCGAAGACCCCTACCAGATTGCATTTTTGCGTGGTGGAGAACTCGAAGCTGTACGGGTGGCCACTCTTTCCTTGATGGATCGCGGTTTACTTTCCATCAAGAGTTCCGGAAGCTCCACACCGTTAGCTTTGGATTCCGAAAACCGCCTGGAAGTTTCTGACCCGCTGGCGAATGAGACGGTCAAACGACCCATCGAAAAACAAATTCTGGAGACCTTTAAGACTCCACGGCGTATCAGCACAGCACTCGAATCACTTGAGAACTGCTCGGCCTGCCGGCAGTATGCCGAGAACCTAGAGCAATTGGGCCTCCTGCATACCAAGGAATCGCGGGACGCTTTCCAGCCTCTCAGGTGGATTGCCATCGCTGTGCTCGTGAGTGTTGCGTTGCTGAAGATCTTCATCGCATTGAGCCGCGGCCACAGCAACATACTCTTCTTGATCTTGTTAACGTTTTTGGCCTGTTTTTTAGCTACGCGCATTGGAAACCCGTACCGCACCCTTCGTGGGGACAAATTTCTGGAAGATGTGAAGTCGATCTTCGCCAATCTGCGCCTCCGTGCATCGACCCTCCGCCCAGGTGGAGCGACTTCCGACCTTGCATGGTTAGCCTCGGCCTATGGCCTCGAGGCAGTCCCTCCAATCCTCTTTCCGCAAGTCAGCGCGCTGCTCGCCTGGAGCGCTCCAACCGCCAAGTCTTCAGGCATGTTCTCCTCCAACAGCTCGTGTGGCACGTTTTCCGGCTGTGGGGGTGGGGGAGGTTGTGGCGGTGGCGGTTGTGGCGGCGGGTGTGGTGGGTGCGGAGGCTGAGAAATGGATGTTAGGAAAGATAGAGTGGGCCTCGGCTGGCGTCCGGATCTTGCCGCCAGTATCTTTGAGCACCTCGAGTCTATCGACATCCTCGAAGTCATCGCCGATGACTTTTTTGATGGCTCACGTCGTGAACGTCGGGCATTGAAGACGCTCTCCTCGCAGATCCCTGTAGTTCTCCATGGAGTAGGACTGGGACTCGCGAGTTGTGAATCCGTCCAGACTAAGAGGCTGGACAAGATGGCTCGTCTGTTCGAGGAGGTTCGCCCGGAGTTCTGGTCGGAACACCTGGCTTTTGTCCGCGCAGGCGGTATTGAGATTGGCCATCTCGCCGCACCACCTCGAACCTCACAAAATGTCGAGGCCACAGCCGAAAATCTCAGCCGGGCAATCTCCGTCGTCGGGAGCAGGCCATTGATGGAAAATATTGCAACTCTTGTAGATCCCCCCGGAAGCACGTTCTCGGAAGCCGCCTGGGTCTCTGCGATTTTAGAGGCCGTCGATTGTAACTCGTTGCTCGACCTCCACAATGTCTATGCGAACGCCGTGAATCATGGCTACGACGCGAGGGAATTTCTGAAGAAGATTCCCAGCTCACGTGTTCGTGCAATTCATATCGCTGGAGGCAAACTAATCTCCGCTCCGGATGGCAGTACAAGACTCCTCGACGATCACCTTCATGACGTCCCGGATCCGGTATTCGATCTCTTGGAAGAAATTGCGGGTTGCTCGCCTCATCCTCTGACTGTCATTTTAGAACGTGATGGTGCTTATCCTCCCATGCCTCACTTGCTGGCCCAAATTCAACGTGCGCGCTTGTGCTTAGAACGGGGGAGGGCCCGCCGCACGGCGACCCAGAAACGTTTCGCATGAATACCTCAGCTTTCGAAACATTCCTTGCAAGGATTTATGTGGATACCAACGCCCGTGCGCGCTTCAAGGCAGATCCTTACGCAGAAGCAAAACATGCCGGCCTTTCCCCTGATGAGTGTGCCGCCATCATGAAAATCGATTGGGTCGGCCTTGAATTGGCCACCCGTAGTTTCGCGAAGAAGCGCGATGCCAAAGCACGACCGATCAGGCCATCTCTTCGCGCACGAGTCCTAGGCTTTCTCTGCAGAGTGTTAGATTTTTTTCCGTAGCACCAACTTGACACGCAAAGAGCCGGGTGCCCCAGGTTCCGGTGTTTGGTACCTGGGTCTTGGGTTGAATTCTGCGGACGTTTGGAGAGGAGGTGGGTTAGGTACGGAGATGGCCGCTCGGGATGTGGGTTGGTGGACGGTGAGGTTTAGGTGTTGCCGCGGTCCCTCCGCTTCGTGGCCGACGTTCGCGCCGCGCGAACGGAAGAAAAAATTGGCCACTCCGGTCGGGATGACGGAGGAAGAGATCGGAGAAAACCCGCACCCTGAACGGCGCAGGGTGCGGCACCCGGCGAGGACAAACCAAGACCCACACGCGACGGCGGCGTGTGGGGCACCCGGCGCTTCGGAGTTGCAGCTACTGCTTGTCGTAGACGGCGGTGGCGGTGATTTTTTTGCCGCTGGCGTCGGTGCCTTCGGTGGTGACGGTGCGGGTTTTGCCGTCAGCGGAGAGGACGATGGTGCCGGTGAAGAGAACCTTGCCACCCTTTTTGACGGCGAACGTCAGATTGTGATCATCGACTTTCTTGACGGAGCGGGCGTCGGAAGTGGAATCGCCGGTGACCGGATAGTCTTTGCCATCGAACTTGCCCATCCATTCGTTGTGCGCGGGCTTGCCGGCGGCGTCGGTGCCGTCGATGGTGACCATCATTTGATCGCCCATGGTTGAATAAACGACCGTGGAATTCTTTGCCGTCCCGGGGGCGAGTTTCGACTTGGCTTCGTTTAATTTCCAGGTGCCGAGAAAACCGTCGGCGGCGAGACACAGTGTTGCACCGACCAAGCATAGGGCCAGAGTCACAGCGATTGCTCTTGCTTTCATATTCCCTCCGAATTTTGATTTATGAAAAAGTTGTGGGCACAACTGTTGGGGGGATTCTAGCGCGGGATGGGGCTGGGAGCAACCTGCAACCGGAATGAGAAGGAAAGATAACGCAGAGGCGCTGAGGCCGCAGAGGTGCGCAGAGAAGAGTTAAAACGCGAGAAGAGTTCTCACAGAGGACACAGAGGGAGAACACCCTTCGCAAAATGCGCTCAGGGCAAGCAGAGTTCACCGAGTTGGGGAGCAGAGAAAGAGCACAGCCAGGAATGGCTGTGCTATAAAGCAGAAGGGCCGACCAAGGTCGGCCCCTACAAAACAGAAATAGAAAAAACTTACTGACCGTCGGGGCGGCGCTTCAGGGTGGGGCGGTCGTCGTCGGAGCCGTCGCCACTGCCACTGGTGGCGTTGGGATCGCCGTTCTTTTGTTTGTCGGTCTGTTCGGTCTTGGTGCGCAGGGTAGGCTTGCCCGGTTGATTGTCCTGGACCTTTTTGGCGAACATGACGTTGCGGAGGCGCGACTTCACGGAATCGAATTCGGAGGTGGTGACGATGTACTCATCCTTATCCGGAAGAATGCGCGCGATCTCTTTTTGCGCCAACTCGATGCGCTCCGGCGTCGGCGGATGCGTGGAGAAGAATTTCGGGATGGTGCCGGGGCGGCGCTTTTCGTCGGCCTGGATGCGCTCAAAGAAGGTGACGTAGGCGTTCGGATCGTAGCCGGCCTTGTACATGTACTGGATGCCGAGGAAGTCGGCTTCGCGTTCGGCGTCGCGCGAGAATTTCAGGAACGTCAGCGGAATAGCGAGGTTCATGCCCTGATAGATGCCGTAGCCGGCCCAGCCATAAGGCACAACGATCATGGCGGCCATGGCGCCGAGCTGGATGAGTTCACCCTTGGTGGCTTGCTTGGTGCCGTGGCGCGCGGTGACGTGCGAAATTTCGTGGGCCATTACGCCGGCGAGTTCGGACTCTTCCTGAGCGCGGAGGATCAGGCCGCTGTTCACGTAGAAAAAGCCGCCGGGAAGCGCGAAGGCGTTGACTTCATCGGAGTCGATGACCTTGATAGTGAAGGGCACCTGGGCGTCGGAGTTGCGGACGAGATTTTGGCCGACGCGATTGACGTATTCGGTGACGACGGGGTCATCGATGAGTTTGGAGCTGCGCTCTACTTCCTGGGCCAGAGCCTTGCCGAGGCCGATTTCGCGCTCAAGGGAGTAGAAGTTCAATCCCTTACCAACGCTGCGGTTGCCGATGGCGTCGACGTCTTCCTTGGAATTCTTCGGGTGGACCGTTTTGGTCTGGTCGACGGGCGCGTCGGCAGCGGCGGGCTGCGGCGTGGCGGCCGGGGCCGGAGCGGTCTTGTCGGGCGGGGGAGGCGGAGGAGGCGTGGGCTGGCTGATGGGAATCGGGGTAGGCGATTGCGACGGCGCCTGGGTTTGCGATTGCGCGGGCGTCTGCGCCTGCGTTTGATCCTGCGTTTGTTGCTGGCTCGGCGAATTGGTGGACGGAGTTTGCGCGGAGGCGATAGCCGGCCAAGAGACGAGGCTCACAGCAAGCAGAAGGGCCAAAAGGAACTGCGGAGATTTACGCATATTGCCTACCTCCCGGGTCCAAAACTGAGTATACACCCATGCGCGGTATGGGGGGTTCCCTTTGTTCTAGGATGTGGGCGGGCTGGGGAAGGTTTCCTTGAGGATGGAGGAAGTTGGGGGCGGGCGGGGTGATTGGACAGTTGACAGGGTCGGCGAGGGTACATAGAGTCAATGGCGAGAATATGGGCGCGCGAAAAATTCAGATTGGGCAGCTGTGGAAGAAGAAAGAGACCGGGGACACGTTTCTGGTGACCCGGGTATATAACGAGGCGCTGAGCACGTTCGTGGTGCTGAGGAAATCGGGCTCAGAGGGCGAGGATCTGGTGCGGGTAAAGGCCGAGCGGACGGCCCAAGGGCAGGGGCTGCCGGGGTTTGTGCCGGCGGTGGATGACGATTCAACGTAGCACACGAATGAGCTTTGAGTTTAATGGAACGAAGTCGAACGGGGTTCCGCTAGCCGGGACCCCTATTTTTTTGCCCGCCAATCAGATGGAGCGGACCGGCAGGGTGACGATGTCGTCGGTGGACATGGGCTCTTTCTGCAGGAATGGCTCACCGTATTTTGCGCCGATCAGCGCGCCGTGGTGGCGTGCAAGCAGATCCATCCGGTGGTCGAGTTCGTCGATGGCCAGGAAGACGCGCTGCTTGCGTTCACTTTTGGCGGGGCGGAATTGGGAACCGTAGGCGAGAACGGCCCTGCGGCGCTGCGCGTACTGCTTGGTGATGTCCACAATGAACGTAGGCGGCATGCCTTCGAAGGAAGTCGCGTAAAGAATTTTGAAAGGGCGATGTGGTTCGCCGGTTAGAGGGAGTTGCTTGAGGCCGGCGAGGAAGCAGCCTTCGTAGCCGAGTGTGGAGGCGTGGTAGTGATCGGGGTGGCGCGCTTCCCAGTAAGGAAGGATTACCGTGCGCGGCTGAAAATCGCGAATGACTTGCGCGAGACGCAGCTTGTTCTGGCGAGTGGGCTGAACGTCGGAGTCCGGCACGCCGAGGTTGCCGCGCCAGGAAACGCCGAGGATTTTGGCGGCCAACGCGGCCTCTTTCGCGCGCGTTTCGGGCGTGCCGCGCGTGCCCATTTCACCGGCGGTGAGATCGAGGATGCCGGTCTTGTAACCCTTCTGGGCCATTTTGATCAGTGTGCCGCCGCAGGTGAGTTCGACGTCGTCGGGGTGGGCGGCGATGGCGAGAATGTCGAGTTTCATGGAGAGGCCTCGGGTAAGTCCCGGGAATTGTAGCATCGGAGGGCCGTTCGACAGGTTTAGCGGCGGGGAAAACTTACTCCTTGCGATTAGAGCGGTCAGTGACTATTTTGGAAGACAAATCCGCGCCCTCCCACTCGCCCGGGCTGGATCCGGGTCGCAGGCGGATATCCGCAGGACAACAGGAGAAAAATATGAAACTCAGAAGCTTCTACGTAGTGGCTGCATTGGCGATTGCATTGATTTTTATGGGCGTGAGCTTTGCCCAACACCCGGAGATGAATATTGATCCCGCACGACACCCGAACCTGGCCGCGGCGCAGCATCACATCGGTGAAGCGATGGAAAAAGTGCGGGAAGCGCAGAAAGCGAACAAGGATGAGCTGGGCGGGCACGCAGAAAAGGCGCTCGAGTTGCTGAGTCAGGCGGACCACGAATTAAAGGAAGGGGCCGAGTTCAAGGATCATCACAAATAGCAAGCCCTTCCATCAATCAATCCTTCATTCGTCTTCAAACAGGGATCGCACGCTGCGGCGGGCGGTCTCTTTTTTTGATGTGTGAGTGGTGGGACGGAGGGCGAGTCGTTGGAGAGGTTTAAGCATGTTGACCTGCGCCATCAGCGAGGAGGCGGCCTCCGCCACTGGGGGGTTTTCCGCCCGTTCAGGGAGACTCTGCACGAGCCGTACTCAAGCGTGGGGAGTGTGTTAAGTTGGCGGGATGGGTGAAGAGAAAAAATTGGCGGGGCGGGTAGCGCTGGTTACGGGAGCGGGAAAGCGCTTGGGCCGCGCGGTGGCGCTGCGGCTGGCGAGCGAGGGCGCGGATGTGGCGGTGCATTATGGGAAGTCGGAGGCGGAAGCGCGGGAGGTTGTCGGCGAGATCGAGAAATTGGGGCGGCGCGCGGCGGCTTTTTCAGCGGAGTTGACGGATGTGCAAGCGATCCAGAATCTGGTGCAGAACGTGGCGTCGCGATTCGCACGGCTGGACATTCTGGTAAATTGCGCGGCAAATTTTTTGGAAACGAAGTTTGGCGAAACAAACGAGGCCACTTGGGACGGTTCGTTGGATACAAATCTGAAAGCGCCGTTTTTTTGCGCGCAGGCGGCGGCCCCGCATCTGGCAAAAAGCGGTCGCGGCGTAATTATTAATTTTGCGGACATCGGGGGCATGCTCGGCTGGACGGAGTTTTTGCCGCATTCGATCTCGAAGGCCGGTGTGATTATGCTGACGCGGACGCTTGCGAAAGAACTGGGGCCGGCGGTTCGGGTGAATGCGATCGCTCCGGGGACGATTACCATGCCGGGCGACCCGCCGGAGTGGCAAGCGGATTTTATCCGGCGGGCGCCGATGAAAAGAACGGGGCGGCAGGAAGAGATCGCCGACGCGGTGATGTATCTCATCGGAGCGGAGTTTGTGACCGGACATGTGCTGGTAGTGGATGGCGGAAGGACATTATAGGAAATAAGGAAGCACGAAGTAATGAGGCAAGGAAATGTTGCGGCGGCGAAGGCTGTGAGCCTGTTCGGGATTGGCCGCTCGGGTTGTGACTGTGGAAGCGGCGGCAGAGGCGCCGCACTCCAAACGAAGAGAAAACCCGCACCCTGAAAACCGCAGGGTGCGGCACCCAGGTCCACAGCCAAGAGCACAGTCAGGAGTGAATGTGCCGCAAAAAAATTGTTTGCCGGGCGGGATGCGGCGAGTGCAGCTCGGGTGTATTCTAGGTAGTCAGACGCAAACTTAATTGAATGTGCCGGTGGCGAGTGAGTCCCGGCGGGAAGAAGAGAAAGGCCATCGCTCTTATGGACCAGGAAACATTCGCACAGCGGAATATGGAAGACGTAGAGATTCAGGAGTGGCTGGAGTCGCTGGACTCCGTGCTTGAGTCGAGCGGGCCGGAAGTGGCCCGGGAGATTCTGGAACGGTTGCGGGCGCACGCGACGGTGAACGGGATTGATCTGCCGTTCACGGCCAATACGCCGTATGCGAACACGATTCCGGCGCGGCTGGAGCCGCTGTTTCCCGGGGACCAGCAACTGGAACGCCGCATCAAGTCGCTGATCCGCTGGAACGCGCTGGCCATGGTGGTGCGTGCCAACAAGGTGGAGCACAACATCGGTGGGCACATTTCGACGTATGCCTCAGCGGCCACGCTGTACGAAGTGGGGTTCAACCACTTTTTCCGCGCAAGAAACGAAAATTTTGAAGGTGACACCGTGTATTTCCAGGGACACGCGGCGCCGGGTATCTACGCGCGCGCATTTCTGGAGGGCCGGCTGAGTACGGAGAAGCTGGAGAATTTCCGGCGCGAGTTGAAGCCGGGCGGCGGGCTCTCTTCGTATCCACACCCGTGGCTGATGCCTGATTTCTGGGAATTTCCAACGGTTTCGATGGGATTGAGCCCGCTGATGGCGATTTACCAGGCGCGCTACAACCGCTACCTCGAGAATCGCGGGCTGAAACCCGTGACGGACGCAAAAGTCTGGGCGTTCCTGGGCGACGGCGAAACGGATGAGCCGGAATCGTTGGGCGCGATCACGCTGGCATCGCGGGAAAAACTGGACAATCTGATTTTCGTGATCAACTGCAACCTGCAGCGGCTGGACGGGCCGGTGCGTGGCAACGGCCAGATTATTCAGGAGCTGGAGTCCGCGTTCCGCGGCGCGCGCTGGAACGTCATCAAAGTTTTGTGGGGCAGCGAGTGGGATCCGATTCTGGAGCGCGACACCGAAGGATTGCTGGTGAAGCGCATGGGCGAAATGGTGGACGGCGAATACCAGAAGCTGGTGGTATCGAGCGGTGAATACGTACGGCAGTTTTTCTTTGGCGGCGATCCGCGGCTGTTGAAGCTGGTGGAACCGCTGCCGGATGAGGCGTTGCGGCGCTTGCGGCTGGGCGGGCACGATCCGCGCAAGGTGTTCGCGGCGTATAAGGCGGCGACGGAGTTCAAGGGCGGGCCGACGGTGATTCTGGCGCGCACGATTAAAGGATATGGATTGGGTGAGGCGGGCGAAGGAAAGAATGTCACTCACCAGCAGAAGAAATTGAACGAGGAAGAGTTGCGAGAGTTCCGTTCGCGTTTCGGGATTCCGATGGGCGACGAGGAAATCGCAAAGGTGCCATTCTACCGGCCGGCGGAAGACAGCGAGGAGATTCGCTATCTGCGGGCGCGGCGGGAGTCGCTCGGCGGGTATGTGCCCCAGCGGAAGGCGCGCTCGGTGGCGATTTCAGGCGCGCACACCGAGCTGTTCAAGGAATTTCTGGAAGGCAGCGAGGGGCGCGAAGTTTCGACGACGATGGCGTTCGTGGCCATGCTGCGCAAGATGCTGAAGGATCCGGAAATCGGCAAACTGGTGGTGCCGATCGTGCCGGATGAGGCGCGCACGTTTGGCATGGAATCCTTGTTCCGCACGGTCGGAATTTATTCCAGCGTGGGGCAGAAGTACGAGCCGGTGGACGTGAACACGCTGCTCTACTACAAGGAAGCGAAGGACGGGCAGATTCTGGAAGAGGGAATTACGGAAGCGGGGTCGATGGCGTCGTTCATTGCCGCGGGCTCGGCGTACGCGACGCACGGGATTAACACGATTCCGTTCTTTATTTACTACTCGATGTTCGGGTTCCAGCGGATTGCGGACTTTATCTGGGCGGCGGCGGACATGCGCACGCGTGGATTTTTGCTGGGTGGCACGTCGGGCCGCACCACGCTATCGGGCGAAGGCTTGCAGCACCAGGACGGCAACAGCCACGTGCTGGCGATGCCGGTGCCGAACCTGCTGGCCTACGATCCCGCGTTTGCATACGAGATTGCGGTGATCGTGGATGAAGGCATTCGCCGGATGTACAAAGAAGGTGAGAGCATCTTTTACTACATCACGGTAATGAACGAGCCGTACGTGATGCCGCACATGCCGGGCGACGTGAAGGACGGCATCCTGAAGGGAATGTACAAGTACAAGCCGGCGTCGAACAAGAAAGCGAAGTTGCGGGCGCAACTGCTGGGCAGCGGCGCGATTTTGAACGAGGTGCTGCAGGCGCAGGAGATTTTGGAGAAGAATTACGGCGTCTCTGCGGATGTTTGGAGCGTGACCAGCTACAAGTGCCTGTACACGGACGGGATCGAGACCGAGCGCTGGAACCGGTTGCATCCGGACGAGACGCCGCGTGTGCCGTACGTGAAGCAGTGCCTGGGCGACGAGCAGGGAGTATTCGTGGCGGCTTCGGATTATCTGAAGACGCTGCCGGCGATGATTTCCAAGTGGCTGCCGAGGCGCATGGCCATTCTGGGTACGGATGGATTCGGCCGCAGCGAAGGGCGCACGTCGTTGCGCGATTTCTTTGAAGTGGATTCGCGCTTCGTGGTCTTGGCGACTCTACATGAGTTGGCGCAGGACGGCCTGGTCGGCGAAGCCACCGTGCAGAATGCGATGAAGGATCTGGCGATCAACCCGGAAAAGCCGAACCCAGTGATTTCATAACCGGCTTACAGGCATCCTTGCAGCATCTGTTCTGGGTTAGGTGGACACGAAATGGTGTTTCGCGCTCGCACTACCCCCGTAGTCCTATGTTTGTCGATTGTTTCCATGTTTACGGCCCGGCCATGTTCGCCTCAAACGAGCCGCGTCGGCCCATCGAACCAACAGGCATTTTTGGAAAAGTTGTCCGCGGCGGCGATTGAGCGGACACATCACGCCGTTCGTTACGATCCCCAATATGTACGCATACCGTATCCCGGAGGAGATGTACCCGCTGGTACGGGTGTGTGCAGCGACGAAGTGATTCGGGCGTATCGCGCTTTGGGCATCGATCTTCAGAAAGAAGTTCACGAGGATATGGTTGCAAATTTTTCGGCGTATCCAAACCAGCGGCGATGGTTGCTGGCGCATCCCGATTCGAACATCGATCACCGGCGCGTGCCGAACTTGATGGTGTTTTTCAGCCGAAAGGGATCCTCGTTACCCACTACAACTCGCGCGGAAGACTATCAGCCAGGGGAATTGGTGACGTGGGATCTGGGCGGTGGGGTGCCACATATCGGAATTGTAGTGGACCGGAAATCGGCGGCGAGCGGAAGATACATGGTGGTTCACAACATCGGTGCCGGCCCGAAGATGGAGGATGTGCTTTTCAGTTGGAAGATTACGGGGCATTACCGGTATTTTGGGCCGGCACAACGACAAAATTGAATGGATGGATCGTGGGTTATTTGTGATCGCAAGTTTGAGTTTGTCTGTCGCGCCTCCGGCGCTTGCGATTCGTTTGGTTCGCTACCCAGTGCTCACGCACTGGGCTAACTTCTGCCGCGCCGCTGGCGCTACACGGGGCTGCCCCCGCCCTGCCGGCGAGAAAAACTCCGGCCGTTTTCTTATGATTCAAATTGTTGCAAGGAGTTCGGCGGGCTTGATGCGGCCGGTGGCCAGGTTCGCGATGAGTTCGCGGTTGGCGGCGAGGAAATCGTAGGCGGAGAGTTCGCGGGGGAGAACCCAGGCGGTCTGCTCGAAGGCGCTGGGAGAGACGCCTGGCTCCGAGAATTGTGCCGCGAAGAAATGGATCTGAAGTTCTTCGGGATTCGCGTCGTAGTGGTGCCGGACGGTGGTAATTTCGACGGACTTGGTCAGGGTGACGCCGAGTTCTTCGCGCAGTTCCCGCGCCAGCGCCTGCTCAAACGTTTCGCCGGTGCGGACTTTGCCGCCGGGAAATTCCCACTTGAGTGGGGACGTGTCTCCACGGCGGCGCTGGCCGATGAGGATCCGGCGATCGGAACGTTCAATAACGGCTGCTACGACCTGGAGCATTGAAAGTAATTTTACCGGCTATGGACTGATGACGCAATAGGCGCGGGAAGCATCAAGTCTCCGCTAGTCATCGATAAGAAGGTAGAAGGCGGTTGAGTTCGGTGATTGACCTTGCGGGAGCCGTGTGATGAAGTTCGAGGGTGATCCTGGGAGGATGCGCGTGAAAAATTTGGGAATTGTGGCGGGGATACTGTTGGCGGTGTGGCCGACGACGGTTAGGGCGCAGACGGCGGATGGGGACGTGGTGCGGTTCAAGGGCACGATGGAAAACGTGAAGGCGACGTTTGGGCCGGCGGAGCCTGTCGCGCATGTGAAAGCGGGCGGGGTGCTGGAGGCGAATTCGCTCGATTGCTTTGGAAATGTGTTGCAGAAGCCGGGGGATCCGTTTTCGCTGATCAAGATTGATAATCCGCTGACCGGGCCGTTTTTTATTGATGGAGCCGAGCCGGGGGACACGCTCGTGGTGCACATCCTGGATTTGCAGGTGGACAGCAAGCAGGGAGTTGGCGCGTTCTCTCCGGGATTTGGCGCGGCCAACGCGACGCATTACACGCCGATGGTGGAAACCAAGCCGCTGCCGGAGCGAGCGTGGTATTACCCGATTGATGCGGAGAAAAAACTGATCACGTTTCAAGCAGTGGATTCGGATTTCAAGGTGCAGTTCCCACTGAAGCCGTTTCTGGGTTGCATTGGCGTAGCTCCGGCGAATGGTGAAGTGCGCAGCTCCATCGTGCCTGCCGAATTTGGCGGAAACATGGACGCGCCGGAAGTTTCGCCGGGGAATACTTTGTATTTGCCGGTGAATGTGAAGGGCGCGCTTTTTTATTTTGGCGACGGCCACGCGGCGATGGGCGATGGAGAAGTGGCGGGCAGTGCTGTGGAAGTGCCGATGCGGGCGAAGTTTCGTTTTGACCTGGTGAAAGGGAAGAGCACCGGCTGGCCGCGATTCGAAAACGAGCGGGAGATCATGACCACCGGGATTTACCGGCCTGTGGATGACGCGGTGCGGATTGCGGTGACAGAGATCGTTCATTGGATGCATCGCGATTATGGATTGTCGGAACTCGATGCGTATGAACTGTTTTCGAAAGTAGGCAAGCTGCACTTGACGGAAATGGTGGACCCGAACTATGTGATTGTGGCGTCGGTGGAAAAGAAATACTTGCCCGTGAAGAAATAGGGCGGGGGTAGCGCCGGCATCTTGCCGGCGTTGAGGGTTTCATCGTAACGCCTGCCGGCTGGAAGCCGGCGCTACCGGGAAGCGGACCCATGTTCAGCGAGATGGTGTTGGAGCATTTTCAAAGGCCGCGGAATGCGGGGGAATTGGCCGGGGCGACTGCCGTTGCTGAGGTTAGCAATCCGGTGTGCGGAGACGTGCTGCGGTTGGCGGTGATTGTGGAAGGCGGCGTGGTGCGCGAGGTGAGATTTTTGTGCCGGGGATGCACGGCTTCGATTGCCAGCGCGTCCGTGTTGACGGAGAAGATGAAGGGGCGGACAGTCGGCGAGTTGAAAGAGATGCATGCGGCGGAGATTGCGGCGGAGCTAGGGGGATTGCCGCCGGCGTCGTTTCATGCGGCGCAATTGGCGGAAGATGGCGTGAAGGCGATAGTGGAGAAAATCTGAAGAGGAAGAGAAAAAGGATTACCACAGAGGGCGCAGAGGAGCCACAGAGTTCACAGAGAAGAGAATCCAAGCGCACAGCCAGGAGCGACCGTGCCACGCTTTCAGGGAGCGTTGTCTATTCGGCGGAGCGGGTTACACGGGCGAAGGTTTCGGGGTCGTTGAGGTTGAGGACGCAGCCTTCTTCATTGGTGGGGAATTGGCAGAGTTGGGTGCGGTGGGCCCACACTACGGCGCGGGCGCCGACATCGAGCGGCGCGGCTAGCAGCTCCGGAAAAACTTTCGACGAAAATATTACAGGATGGCCGCGGCGTCCTTCGAAGACCGGCAGAACGATCGGAGCATTTGAAGAGTAAAACGTTGCGATCAGATCGCCTATCAGATTGGCGCTGATCAGTGGATGGTCCACCAAGCACAGCACCATGCCTTCGAGGCCATCGGGTAGACTTTTTAACGCCGCCTGGATGGAACTGAGCTGCCCTTTTTCCCAATCGGCATTGATTACGACTTCATCGGCGGGCAGGTGGATGGCTTTTGCGATGGGTTCGGCATGGACGCCGAGCACCACGCGGCGCACGCCGATTTTCGGATGGCGTGTGACGTCCAGCAGATGCTCCAGGAACGGCCGGCCCTGGAAGGGCAGAAGCGCTTTGGGGGAGCCCATGCGCTGAGAAGCCCCGCCGGAGAGGATGACAGCGGCAAGCATGAAAACTCCAGAAGCTACTTGGTCTCGACCGGGTCTGTGACGGCCAGCTTGAGCTTCTTGTGAGCAGCGGATTCGATGTTGCGGCGTACGGCCACAAGCTCCGCGACGATGCTGACGGCGATCTCTTCGGGTGAAAGCGCGCCGATGTCGATTCCCATCGGGGCGTAAACGCGCTCGAACTCTTCCATAGCGTAGCCCTCTTTTTCGAGAGCTTTGTAAACGCTGAGCACTTTGCGGCGGCTGCCGATCATGCCGACATAGCGCGCTTTGGTGCGAACGGCCCAGGCCAGCACGCGCATGTCTTCGTTGTGGCCACGCGTGACGATCACCAGATAGGTTGAGGGACTCGGCTGCAGCTTGACGAATGCGTCGTCGTAACTTGTAAATATTTCCTGCGCCATCGAGAAACGCTGTGGGTTGGCGAAAGCCTCACGGTCGTCAATCACTCCGACTCCGAAGCCGACGGCCTGCGCCGCTTTAGCCACAGCGGTGGAGACATGGCCGGCGCCGAAAAGGTAAAGAATCGGCTGGGGAAGAATGGGCTCGACGAAAATTTCGACGGTGCCGCCGCAGATGAGGCCGTTGTCGTACGTCGCCTCGTTATTGAGGTGGAAGAGCAGTTTGCGCGGAGCTTCCTTGTGCATCACCTCTCGCGCCGCAGCCCAAACGTCGGCTTCGACGCAGCCGCCGCCGATGGTGCCGAGCGATGAGCCGTCTTCACGGACAAGCATGCGCGAGCTTTCGTAGCTGGGGATGGAGCCGTTGGTGTGCACGATCGTGGCGAGGGCACCGCGCTGACCGGCGCGCCGCATGCGCACTATTTCCTCGAAGAGATCCATAGTTGGTCCGAAAAACAAGCGTACGGCGCGTACAGTGGGAAGTCAATTCACAGAAAGACTAGGTAGTGGTTCAGTTCCGGTTTATCAGAATTTGAGGCTTCTTTCATTGAATGCCGCCATTAGACTGTTTGGAGATACGCGGGAGCGAAAATCCTCGCGACAAATGATTCGAGCGTAGTCGGTGTCGTATTTTTTGCCGAACGCTCCTCCAAAGGTGCGATGAGGCCCGCATTTGCACCATCCCACATTTCAACAATCAATTCTGCAGTCTTTTTTGATAAGCCCATCTCCAGAAGGGCCATCTCAAGAATCATGCTCGGTAATTGCACGTATTCGAGATTGGGCTTGCCGATAGCGTTGCCAACGATGGAAGCTGCTTCCTTCATGGAGATGTCGCGCTGTCCATGCAGCTCTTGGACCGAACGGCCAGAAAAATCGCGCGCAGCAAGACGAGTCGCGGCGTACGCGCCGATGTCTTGCGTCGCTATCCATGGCATTGGCATTTCGGCTCGTAAACCTCCCGGCAGGGTTCCCATCGAGCGCAGTGGTGCAATACTCATGAAAAGATTCTCCATAAAGTACGCTGCACGCAGGTGGAGGACGTTGAGCCCGGCGACTCCGTTGAGCTTTTGCTCCTGATTATGCAAGCCGACGATGGGGCCGCTATTCTTCGCGTGCTGAGCCCCGATACTGCTTAGATTAACGACAAACCGGACATTGGCGTTGGTGACTGCTGCAACGTAGGAATCGGAAACGCATTCTTGATGCGCACGCAAATCCTGTTGTGAGATGTCCTCGGGCAAAACCAAATAGACGGCTGAAGCGCCGTCGAAAGCTTTGGTCATTGAAGCGACATCTTCGACGTTACCGACGAAGGACTCCGCACCCAGGTCTACTAATGTTTTCAGCTTCTCCGTGTCTCGCCCAACAACGCGAACCTTTTCGCCTTTTGCAAGCAACGCTTTCGTCGCTGCCCTTCCCGTGCGCCCCGTTGCACCCGTTACGACGATGACCATTTCGTGCTCCCTCAGAACGACGCTCAAAGCGTGTGATGCCGGAATTTCACGACAGGCTGCCGGTCAAGACTTTGCCAGCTGACAGTAAACTGTTCCTTTACCGAACAACCGGTCTTTAGGACGATGAGGACGATGTCTCGCGGAGAAGCGCTTCTTCAATCGCTCGATCGAGCGGCAGTAACCAGCCCTCCTGCCAAGCCGCAGCGGTGGAAGTCTCGTCCAATCCGGGTCGCGTGCATTTCAGATTGCTCTCGAGCTTGGTATTTTCCGCGGGTGTAAGCGGAGCGCCGATTTTCTGCCGCAGCGCCGCCGCCGAGCCGGCCAGCCGCAGCGCGCGGTCGGAATGAGATTGAGCTGCCGCGGCACAGGCGAAACACTCCAGCAATCGCGCAATGCCCCGTTTGTGATCCAGTTCTTGAAAAAGTTTCAAACTTTCCCGGTAGAGGGCGTGGGCCGCGGAAAAGTCCCGCTCCAGCCGCGCCATGTTGCCCAGGTCCGCCAGCGTGCCGGCAATTCCCCAGCTGTCGCCCAGTTCCCTGAAAATCGTCAGCGCCTGTCCGTAAAATTCCCGGGCGGCCGCCGCATCGCCGCGATCGTGCGCGACGTCACCTTGCGAGTTCAGCGACCACGCCACTCCAGTCCGATCGCCAAGTCCTTGAAAGATCGCCAGGCATTCCCCATACAAGGATTTCGCGCGCTCATGGTTGCCCTGCATCGTCGTGACGTTCGCCAGATTGCTCAGAGCGCGGGCCACATCTCTCGAATCGCCAAGCTCTCGCCAAACTTCCAGGCTCTCTTCGAATAACCCCTGCGCGGCGGGAATGTCGCCGCGGTCCTGCGCTAGTACGGCCAGCGCATTCAGAGAGACAGCGACGCCCTGTCCGTCGTCCAGTTGCCGTGCGACCTCCATGCTTTCCCTGACCAATTCATCCGCCGCGACATAATCGCCTTGCGCGCCGGCCAGCACCCCCGCCGCAAACAGTGCCCGCGCGCGAAATTTCGTCGGGGCGGCAGCTCGCGGCAGCTTCAGCAATTTGCCCAGCCTTGCACGACCCTCGGTGAGGTATTCGCGCGTCTCCCAAAAGCGAAATAATGCCGCACCGAGCCGCAAGCCCCACTCCGCATCACCCGTATCCGTCAGCCACTCCAGCGCGCCGCGAAAATTGCCGTACTCGGCGGTGAAACGGTCCATTTGCCCCGCTGCTTGTGCCCCGGCCTGCTCCGAAGATGATTCTTCCGCCAGCACCAGGCAATAGGCGGCATGCGCGCGCCGCGTCGCCGTTGCCTCGCCGCTGATTTCCAGTTTTTCCAGCGCATATTCCCGAATCGTTTCGAGCATCACGAAGCGGGCTTCGTCGTTTGCCGGCGGAGCATGCAGCACCAGGCTTTTGTCGACCATGGAAGCCATGCCGTTGAGCAGATCCAGATCGAGATCGGCTTTGGTGTCACAAACCGCTTCCGCGCCTTCCAGATTGCAGCCGCCCACGAAGACCGACAAGCGCCGGAAGAGTTTCTGCTCGGCGGGATTCAGCAGGTCGTAGCTCCAGTCCATCGCGGCGCGCAGCGTCTGCTGGCGCTCTGGCAGGTCGCGCGGGCCTCCGGTCAATAACTGCAAGCGGCTGGACAGCCGGGTGAGCAGGGAAGCAGGCGAGAGGATTTTCAAGCGCGCCGCAGCCAACTCAATTGCCAGAGGCAATCCATCCAGCCGGGCGCAGATTTCGGCGACCGCGGAGGCGTTTTCCCGGGTGAGTTCAAACCCGGGCTTGGCCGTCACCGCGCGTTGCACGAACAGCGCCACCGCGGGGTATTGAGAAAGATCCTGCACCGGCGGCACGCGCAACGGATCCGGCAGCGCCAGCGGCGACACCGGAAATTCGTTCTCGCCGTAGATGTGCAATGCCGCGCGGCTGGTGGCCAGGATTTTCAGGTTCGGCCCGATCACGAGGAGTTCGGCAACGGTTGGAGAGGCATGGAGCAAGTGCTCAAAATTATCGAGCACCAGAAGCAGCGGGCCGCCGGACGAACTGCACAAACTATCCTTGAGAATGTCTATCGGGGACCGGCTGGCTGGGCCGCGAAGACCCAGCATCTGCACAATCACGGTGGCGATCAATGCCGGATCGCCCAACGCGGCCAGCGGAACAAAATGAACGCCGCCGGAAAATTGCCGGATCAATGAGCCGGCCACTTCCACCGCCAGCCGGGTTTTGCCGATGCCGCCGGGGCCAGTCACAGTGAGCAACCGCACTTCCGGCCGCAGTAGAAGTTCCTTTGCCGCCGCGACTTCTTTTTCTCGACCGACAAAACCGGTGCGCGAGACGGGAAGATTGACGGCGCGCAACTGCGGGTGAGGGGAGGGTTGCGAAGCGGACGATCCGGCATCGTTGACCAGCGCGACAAACCGGTATCCCCGGCCCGTAATGGTATGGATGAACCGCGGCTGTTCCGGATCGTCGTCCAGCACTTGCCGAAGTTTGCGAATCGCGGCGTTGATGCTGTTGTCCGTGTCCAGGAACACGTCCTTGCCCCAGACACGCGCCACGATTTCTTCGCGCGTCACCAGATCGCCGCGGCGCTCCACCAGCAGGAGCAGGAGTTCCATCGGAATCCGAGACAGACGCAAGGCTTTGCCGGCGCGGCGCAGTTCATAGGCGCCGCGATCCAGTTCCAGATCATCCTCAAGCCTGAATAAATTTGCAGTCATTCGGGGTTCGACCAAAAGCAATCTGCCGGATTATAACCCCGCCGCTGCCGCAAGTGCCTTATTTCTCCGTGGATACGACGAGCATGAAGATTTAAGCGAAATTTCAGGCGCCTACTATTGCCGGTTCTCCACGCCCGGCGCACTATGCACGGCATCGGCATGGGACCGTCGCCAAGTCCCACCGAATTGTTGAAAAAAAGGGGAGGAATTTATGTCCAGATTTACTTTGATCAAGGTCGGACTAGTGGCTGCCGGCCTCGTGTTCGCCGGGGCGGCACACGAAGAACTTGCGCCACCTCCGGCTTCGGTGCAGGTCGTGGCGTTGGATGAATGCGATCCCACGACGTTTAACGCCGCGCTTGGGCCGGATTTCTGCAAGAACGTGACGCTGGGAGCCTTCACCGTGCTGACGGATCTATTTTCCAAGGCCCAGGCCGGCACGCCGGACCCGGGTTGGGACTTCGAACCCGATGCGCTGACGATTAAACAGGGAACGACGGTGAATGTGGTTGACCAGGGCGGCGAGCCGCACACCTTCACCGAAGTGGCGCATTTCGGCGGCGGCTTCATTCCGCCGCTGAATACGCCCGACCAGACAACGGTTCCCGAGTGCGCCGGTGGTTTTTCCAACGTCGCGGTGGCGCGGACGCGCATCCTGCAGGGCAGCCAGCTGCAGATTACGGGCTTGTCGAAGGGCGAGCATGAGTTTCAGTGCTGCATCCACCCCTGGATGCGCCTGAAAGTCGAGGTGAAGTAAACCGAGCCCGCGGGGCAAGCGAGCGGGTGGGCGAGCGCCCGCTAAAGCTGCCTTCGCGGAAATACACAAAGCGAAGCGAACACGGGCGAACCGCCTAGCCGGGATTTTTCCGGTGGGGCAGTTTGCCCATCCGCGTTTGCGCCTGCTTCCGCGTCCGCGCAATTCGTATCGTGATGCAATAGAATCGGAAACGCGATTAGAGTTGCGCCTGGGAGGTTGGATATGAAAGCGGTTGTGATTCACCAACATGGGGATCCATCGGTGTTGCAATACACGGAAGTGGCTGAACCACACGTCCGGGCAAACGAAGTGCTGGTCCGCGTGCATGCTTGCGCGCTGAATCACCTGGATTTGTGGGTGCGGCAGGGAATCCCCGGCGTGCCGTTTCCGTTGCCGCACATCCTGGGGAGCGATGTGGCCGGCGAAGTAGCGAAGATCGGATCGGAGGTGACCACAGTTCGCGTCGGGCAAAAAGTGGTGCTTGCGCCGGGCGTGAGCTGCGGCAAGTGTGGGGCGTGCATTTCCGGCAACGACAACCGGTGCCGCGAATTCACGAATCTGGGTTACATGATTGACGGCGGTTGCGCGGAGTACGTGCGTGCTCCGGAAGTGAACGTCATGCCATACCCGGAGAATCTTGATTGGGCGCATGCGGCGGCGGTGCCGCTGGTGTTTCAGACGGCTTGGCACATGCTGGTGAACCGCGCGCAGTTGCAGCCGGGGGAAGATGTGCTGGTGCTGGCGGCGGGAAGCGGCGTGGGAAGTGCCGCCATCCAGATTGCGAAATTTTTCGGCGCGCGGGTGATTGCCACGGCGGGCAACGACGAAAAACTGGCCAAGGCGAAAGAACTAGGAGCGGACGAAGTGATTCATCACGGCATCATGCCGATCGCGAAAGAGGTGAGGCGGCTGACTCAGAACCGCGGGGTAGACGTAGTGGTGGAGCACGTCGGCGTGGCAACGTGGGAAAACAGCGTGAAAAGCCTGGCGATGGGGGGCCGACTGGTGACTTGCGGCGCGACTACGGGTTACGACGCGGAACTCGATTTGCGATTTTTGTTTACGCGACAGCTTTCGATCATGGGATCGTACATGGGAACGAAGTCGGAATTGCGGACGGTGCTGAAGCTGGTGGCACAGGGAAGGTTGAAGCCGACGGTCGACAAGGTGTTTGATTTGAGCGATTGCATGGCGGCGCACAATTATCTGGAGAAGGCGAAGCAGTTTGGGAAAGTGGTGCTGCGGGTGGAGTGAAAAGCGAAAAACGAAAAACGAAAAGCGAAAAGCGAAAAGCGAAAAGCGAAAAGCGAAAAGCGAAAAGCGAAAAGATTTAACGCAGAGGACGCTGAGGTAAGAGGGGAAGGGCGCAGAGAAGAGCACAGGCTAAAGCCTATGCTACTACTTGGCGGTGCGGCCGATGCCGGCCAGGACGCGGAGTTCGCCGAGGACGACCATGTCTAGATTGGTACGTTGATTGTTGCGGGACAGATCGGCTTCGGTGCCGCCGTTATAGCCCTGTATAAAAAAAGTCGAGTCGCCTTCGTGCTCCAGGCGCGCCGTGTTCTTCAAGATCACCTGTAGCTTCTTGGAATCGTAGTGCACCGTGATGATGTCTGGCTTGCCCGCGCAGCGAATGCGCAGGTCGCCGAGGATGGTTTCCTTGCAGGTGAGCGCTTCAGTTTTGGTGATGGCGTTCCAGGCTTCGCATTGCGCCATAAAGGTTTCGGCAACGCGTTTCCAGACCTTGGGAGCAAGGTCGAACGCAGCCTGAGCGTTAAGCCGCTCTTCCTCAATCTGAACCGCCTCGGTGAATTGTGCGGCCAGAAATTCCTGTGCCGCGCGTTTGGTTTCGTCCGAACTCATGGCCCCGTATCTCCAGGAAATATTGCTGGTACACCATCGTAGCGGCAGGGATGTCCGTGGTGTCAAGTAGCTTGGCGGCTAAAGGTTCGACGAAGCAACGAGAGAGCTACGGCGCCGGATTGTAGGGCGAATAGCTCACGACGGCGCTTTTCAGGCGCGCCGGCAGGGGGCGGTCCAACCAGCGGCTGATTGCGAATTCGACGAAACGGTTGGTGCCGCCGGTCCTGCCTTCCGGATCGGGGTGAGCCCACAAGATTGTTGCAGTCGCCGTCAGTTGCAGTTGCCTCCCGTACTCGAAATCGGGGATCAGCAGGCCAACTTGCGGATCGCCAACCACATTGCCGAGCGAGTTGAATAACCCGTTGCCGGGATAGTCGGGGAGGTGGAGCGTGCTTTCGTCCACGACTTCTATGAAGCCGGGGCTGCCGCCGCGGTGCGAAGCATCGTTGCCACGTTCCGCGTGGCCGGTGGCCAGGAAGAGCACGTCGGCGTCCGCGATCATTTTCTGAATCCGGGCGGGCAGCGTTTTTCCCTCGAGCAGTTTGGAATCTGCGGCCGGCGTTTCGGCCAGTTCTACTTCGATTTCGCGCTTGGTGATGTATTTCGGGCAGTTAGGGAATGATTGCTCCACCTCCAGGATGATTTCCTTGTCGGTGAGTCGCGCATCGCCATTGATGCGCAGGCGGCGGCGATTGGCTAGTTCAATAATGAGAAGGCCGAGGTGCGGATCGACTTGGAGATTTTGCCAAAGCGGGTCACGGGTGTCGCGTTCGGCGGAGGGAACCGCGATGTGCAACGATTCGGGGCCGTTCGGTTCCAGAAATCCTTTCGGTCCGAAGACGATGGAGGCCCAGCGATGGCCGTCCGCGTCGCGCGTGCTGAGAACAGCCATCTGCTGCCGGCGGATGAAGGTCAGCGCGCCGGAGTACAGTTGGTCGATAATCATCGGGCTGTTGGCTTCGGCGTTGGCTTCTTCGCCGGCCCGCTTCTGAACTTCAAGTTCGCCTTCGTGGAATGGGGAGCCGGGAAGCATGCGCCTTCTCCTGGAGACACCTAACAACATTGGAGTGCCTGGCAACGGCGCGGTTACACTCGAAAGGAGGCACCTTTACGTTTTTCGCCGGGAAGCCGCCAGGCCGTCGAAAACGCTGGAGGAGCGGCCCGATTGTGCGGGTCGGGGCGATATGCGAGTATAGAAGGGAAGACGAGGAACCATGGAAACCACTCTTGCGAAACACGTCACGCTCACGAAACCGGATGATTTCGGCAAGCTGCTCCAGGACGAGGGGATCATTTTCACGCAATTGGACAAAGCCGTGAACTGGGCCCGGCGCAGCTCCATCTGGCCGCTAGGATTCGGATTGGCCTGTTGCGCGATTGAGATGATGTCCATGGCGGCTTCGCGGTTTGACATTGCGCGGTTCGGCGCCGAGGTGTTTCGGCCGTCGCCGCGGCAGGCGGACCTGATGATCGTTGCGGGGCGGCTTTCGCAGAAAATGGCGCCGGTGATCCGGCAGCTCTACGATCAGATGCCGGAACCGAAGTGGGTGATTTCGATGGGCGCGTGCGCCACGTCGGGCGGCGTGTTCAACAATTACGCGATTGTGCAGGGCTGCAACCAGGTGATTCCCGTGGACGTGTACGTGCCGGGATGCCCGCCGCGGCCGGAAGCCGTGCTTTATGCGGTCTTGCAACTGCAGAAGAAGATTGATGCGGAGAAGGGCTCGTTCAAGCGGGCGTTGAATCTCGCCTAGGAGATTCCCGTGGCTTCACCAATTCCCGAAACTATCAGCGCGCGCGATCTGTTGAGGCACTGTCTTGCCACCATCGCCTATCGAGCCGGGAAAGTTGTGCGCGACGTCCCGGACTCCTTCGCCAAGTACCAACCACCCGAAAAAGCGCGGACGCCGGAGCAGATTCTCGCCCACCTCGGCGACCTGTTTGACTGGGCGCTTTCCATGGCCATGGGGCAGGGCGTGTGGAAGGATTCGCAACCGCTGCCCTGGGGTCAGGAAGTTGAGCGATTTTTCGGCGCGCTGAAACGCTTCGACGACTACCTGGAGGGGAACGAAGCGCTGCACGCCTCGCCGGAGAAGCTTTTCCAGGGGCCGGTGGCCGACGCGCTCAATCATGTCGGCCAGATCGCCATGCTGCGGCGTATGGCGGGATTCCCGATTAAGGGCGAAAACTACTTCAAAGCTGATATTGCCGCCGGGCGCGTGGGACCTCAGCAAGCTGCGCCTAAACGCGAATTTGACTGAACTTTTTCTGGACGTGGCCCCCAGCCGCAGTTAAACTTCTCGCCATTGTAAGGACGGGGCCGATGAACGTTGAACAGAGGGCCTACCCGCGGTTCAAGCCGCCAAAGAGTGTCTTGGGAGCCTGGCGGTCGGGAATGCAGCGGGAAGTTTCGTACGTGGAGAACCTCGCGATCGGCGGGGTATTCCTGCGCACCAAGAGAAAAGTAGCCCTTCGCAGCTTGGTACAGGTGCTGCTAGACATGCCCGTGGGGCAGGTGCGCGGACGCGGCGTTGTGCGCCGGCATCAGGAGCATCACGGCATCGCGGTGCAGTTCATCGCGATGGACCCGGAAGACCGGGGAAGACTCCTCCGCCAGATCCGCGAATTGACAGTTTCGGCAACTTAGGGTGCAGCAGGCTTTCCAGCCTGTTCTTCAGCGACCGAAACAATCTGCAGCAGAAATATCGACCACTCCCCCGCGTCATTCCCAAAAACCAACGTCATGCGAATCTGTTGGGGAAACGTACGTGCCGCCAGATGGATGGAACTCCAGAGCACAATGCCCACCCACAACTCGCCGCTTCGGCATATCTCCTTTTCTAGATGATATCTGGCGTTCTTTGTTGCAAACGGGGAGAGAAGAGATTCGAGGTTAGAGACAATTTCCTTCTGGCCGGACCACAATTTTCCGTTCACATCGATAGATGAAGCATTGGTGGCGAAGAATGCCGATAGCTCGCTCCAGTTTCCTTCGCGCAAACAGATGAGAAATTTTTGAGCGGCCAGTTTCTCGCCCTCGTTAGGGACGGCAGGATGGAGTTCTGAACGGGAATACTCTGAGGCTTTGATGACGCCTCGGAACTTTTCTCGAACCCTTGCCATGTCGATTCCCTGTGCGTTGAGAACTGTCGCAGCAAGACTCGTTGGGATCTGCAGCAGGCCCATCAAAAGGTGTTCAGTGCCAACGTGAGGGTGTCTCCAATTCGCGGATTCTCCTGCCGCAAATTTAAGGGCACGCTTGCACTCCTCGGAGAGCGGGACCTCAACTGCAGTGGAAAATCTTTGCCCCCGCGTAATGCGAGCCTCGATTTGGTCCCGAATATGCCCTACTGACTTCAGGTCCGGCAAAAGATGTTTCACAATTCTGTGATCCTCGCGCAACAGTCCGAGGAGCAAATGTTCCGTTTCGATGTACGGACTTCCGTATTGGCTGGCCTCGAAGCGCGCGAAAAAAATGACGCGGCGAGCCTTTTCTGTGTATCGCTCAAACATGATTCGGCAAGTTTATGCCAGAGATACGAGATCAGGCAATTGGCGTGTTTATGACAGTGGCGGAACTTGCGGAATCGACAAGCTCGACAGTCGAACCCGGCGTGGATTTTTCACGGCGAAGGTAGGCCATGCCGATGGGAGCGTTGAGCGCGGGAGAAAAGGCGGAGCGGGTAGTGTAGCCGGCTTCTTTGCCTTCGGAGATGAGCGGCGCCCCAGGCGCGGGTGGCTGCGGCGTGGCGTATTTGAGGGTGACGCGGACGCGATTGACCTGGCCGCGGGAACGGACGCGTTCTACGATTTCCTGGCCGGTGTAGCAGCCCTTGGTGTAGCTGATGTGGGAGTCCTGCAGGCCGGCTTCGTGGGGGATTTGTTTTTCGCCGAAGTCGTAGCTGTACCAGGGAATGCCTTGCTCGAGGCGCGTGGCGCTTAATGCCTGGTAGCCGGCGGGGCCGCCGCCGTGTTTGCGTGCGGCTTCGAGAAGAATGTTCCAGAGGGATTCGGCGTGCGAACGGTCAACAAGGAATTCGGCGCTGACGGCGCCGCCCGGAGAACGCTTGCCGAGGCGGCAGGGAATGCGCTGAACGGAGACAGGCCGAGTTTCTAGCTCGGCGAGATCCGCGGGGTCGACGCCGGTGAGTTCCTCGGCGAGCAGCGCGGCTTTCGGGCCTTCGAGCGCCATCGACGCGAAATCGTCCGTGCGGTCGGTAAGTGTGACGTCGTCCATGATGATGTATTTGTCCAGCGCGGCGATCAGCGGCTCGCGGATGAGCGCGTAGGAAACGCAGAACAATTTTTCCACAAGCGCCTGAGTTTCGATTTCGGCGAGGATGCGGCCCTGCGGGTTCAGGAAAAGAGAGAGCGTGCCGTGATTTTCGCGCAGGTCCTTGATGTTGTTGGTGAGAATGGCGTTCAGGTAGCGGACTCGGTCGGGGCCTGAGAAGTCGAGATACGAGCGGTAGTTTTTGTCGAGCAGGGCAACGCTGTCGTGGAGGTGGCGGTATTCGGCCAGCCAGTCGCCGAAATCGCTCGGAAGGGAACACCCGAACCAATTGCTGAGTTGTGCTCCAGAGCGGGCGTGGAGGGCGGAGAGCGGCGTGGGCAGAGGTGCCACCGGCGAATTAGAAGGGCTGCTCATTACCTTTCCAGTGTAGCAGAGCGTTTTGAGTGCGAAGGCGCAGCCTTCGCTTTTGAGATTCAACCCGCGAGCCAAAATTTGAGTCCTGGGCTACTCCCTACTCCGCTAAAGCGGCAGCTCCGCTGTCGCACTCAAAAGGGTACCAGAGGAATTTTTGGCGAAAATCGCTATACTGCTGGGCATGGACGCGACTCACAAAATGGCGCCGACGACGGACGCCGCCCACCCGGGCATGATTTACATGAAGATTCCGGTGGGCTTGCTGCAGTGCAACTGCCAGATCATCGGAGACCCGAAGACGCTGGAAGCGATCGTGATCGATCCCGGCGACGAGGTGGAACGCATCCTCGGCATGTTGGGGCGCTACAAACTGACCGTGAAGGCCATCATCAGTACCCACGCGCACATCGATCACGTCGGCGGACTGGCCAAGCTGCACATGTACACCGGCGCGCCGGTGATGATGCACGGCGAGGATTTGCCGCTCTATCACGGAATGGAAGAGCAGGCGGCGTTCCTGGGAGTCGCTACGCCGGAGCTGACGCAGGTGGATCACCTGTTGAAGGAAGGCGACACGCTGCCGTGGGGAGGGTTCCACGCGAGCGTAATTCACACGCCCGGGCACACGCCGGGAAGCGTGTCGCTCTATATGCCGCAGGATTGCGGCAGTGTGAAGCTGGCGCAGCCGCAGTTGTTTGCCGGGGACACGTTGTTCGCCGGCAGCATCGGGCGCACGGATTTGTGGGGCGGCTCGATGGAGCAGATTATGGAGTCACTGCGCGAGAAGCTGATGCAGCTGCCGGATGAGACCCTGGTGCACCCCGGTCACGGAAATTCGACGACGATTGGCCTCGAAAAGGAAATGAATCCGTTTTTGAAGTAGGACCGCAGCGCATTGATCCAAACACAATTTCAGCGAGGGAGGGCCGGCGATGGGGCAAGAAGTGGTTTGCACAGCGCGGTGGGGCGGGAAAAATGTGCGCGGAAAGGCGTTGCTGGAGACGGCGGAAATTCTATTTCGCGGGGAGGAACGCCGGAAGATTCCGTTTTCGTCGATCTGCGGGATGGAAGCCAAAGATGGCGAACTGCGACTGAAGACGGACGACGGATTAGTGATTTTTGAGCTGGGTGAGCGCGCAGAAAAATGGCGAGAAAAGATTGCGAATCCGAAGTCGGTCGTGGAAAAGCTGGGAGTAAAGCCGGGAGAGCCGGTGGCGTTGTTTGGAAATCTGGACAGCACGTTTCTGAAGAAACTCAAGGAACAAAAATCAGCTGTATCGACAGGCAAGGTTGTTGATGGAGCCGGCTGGATTTTCTTTGGTGCGGATGCGCGGGAGAAACTGGGAGAGATCAAAAAGATTGCAGGGAAAATGAAAGGGAGCGCGGCGCTCTGGGTGGTCTATCCGAAGGGACAGAAGGGCATCACGGAGACGGACGTGATCGGCGCGGGTCGGAGGGCCGGGTTGAAGGATGTGAAGGTGGTGGGGTTCAGCGCGACCCACACGGCGCTGAAGTTTGTGATTCCGTTAGAGAGGCGTTAGGGGTGTCGCTCCTACTGGGTGGTTTCGCGGGCTTTGCGGAGTTCTTCCATCACCGATTGGATTAGTTCCTTGGCGTGGGTCAGTTCCTGGGTGACCATGCGCAGATCCATGGCAGGCACGGTAGGGTTGCGCATGCTGGTGCAGTAGACGCCGTGCTGGCCGACGAGGACGAGTGCGTTGGTGATGCGGTCGAGAGAGACCGCCAGGCGTCCGCGGTCGCGCCCGAAGCGCTGCTCGGAGTGCTCGAGCTCGTCGTGATGCTCCTTGAATGCCGACATGTGACTCCTTCGGTCCTGTAGCTCAGGCTTAAGGCCCGAGGGTTTTCATTAACGCGGCACAACCTTGCCAACGTAAGGAAAAGCCTCACCCCTAAAGGGGTGAGCTACAGCAACTGCAATTTCCGCCGCCCCGTACCCCTCTCCCTGCGGGCGTTGCACTTCGGGCACAGGGCCGAGGCGCGAATCTTTACCCTACCGCAGGGGCAGAACATAATCCAATTGAGCCGCAGCCAGACCCAGCAGAAAGCAGCGCCAATTTTATGAGCCTTCAGAAGCAGGCCGGCAAAGAATTCGTTCCTTTCGGTGATCGGCCCGGTGGAAATTGGGAGCATCCAAACATGCGACGTTCGGACCTAGTGCAACACAAAGAAAAGGAAAACGGGCGAATCGATCGCACTTCGCAGATCGTGTTCGGTGAAAGGCAGCACCTTTTGCGGGTGCTGGATTCGCTGGAAGGCACCTCGTTACCCATCGCTCGGATGCAGCAGGAACGGCGCATCTTGGAAGAGTTGATTCATGCGCGGACGCGGGAATTGAACCAGATCAACACGGCCTGGGATGAAAAAATTGGCCTGGTGCTGAGCGCGGAAGCGAAGCCGGAGATGTTGGAGAAGTTGGTGAAGCAGGCTCCGGAAGAAGACTATTACATGCTGCGGCTGATCAGCGAGCATCCGCGGACGAATGCGAAGACTCTGGGCAAGCTGGCGAAGCATCCGTACGGCGCGATTCGAGAAAACGTGGCGCGGCACCCGAACGCCGACGCGAACACACTGACGTACCTCAGCAAGGACAAGACGCAGCCGCTGTGGTACCTGGTGGCATTCAATCCCAATACTCCGAATCCGCTGCAGCGGAAATTGCGCGACCGCCTGAAGAAGCTGGGCGAAGCGCAACCGATCCGGTAACTGCCGGTGCGGTTCTTCGCCCCGTAAGCCATCCCCCGAGCAATCTACCCAGATGTCATCCCAAACTCGCCTTGTTTGCGGGTGAGGGATCTACTTTTTCTTCGTGGTCATGGTGACCGGTCGAGAGACCGGCTACCACAGGTGTCTCCGTCGGTTTTTGGGCCGGCACGGGAAACGATACAATACCGCCCATGCGAACTGGGGCAGGTGTGACGCGTGGGCTTCGTGACGAAGTCTTGCCGCGGGTGGAAGAAGTTTTTCCCTTCAAAATTCAGCTAAAAACGGAAAAGGTGCTAGCCCTGTTGGTTTCGGCGGTGATGCTGATCCCGTGTTTCTGGCAGCGGCACATTCAGGCGGGAGACTTGGCGAGCCACGTATACAACGCCTGGCTGGCCCAGCTGGTCGGCCAGGGAAAAGCGCAGGGGGTCTACACGGTGTGGCAGGCGAAGAATGTTCTCTTCGACTTGATGCTGCTGAAACTGGGCGGGATTTTTGGTTTTGGCGCGGCGGAGAGGATCGCCGTTTCCCTGTGCGTGCTGGCGTTTTTCTGGGGCGTGTTTACGCTGATCAGCGTGGCGACGCGGAAGCGTCCGTGGTTGCTGCTGCCTGGTTTGGCGATGTTGGCGTACGGGTATGTGTTTTACATGGGCTTCATGAACTACTACCTGTCACTTGGATTGGCGTGTTTTGGATTGGCGGCACTGTGGCATGGCGAGTGGCGCGGGATTCTGCTGGCTGTGGTTCTGGCGCCGCTGGCATTGTTGGCGCATCCGCTGGGATTCTTGTGGCTGATCGCCGCCGGTGCGTACCGATTGCTGTGGCCGCGTGTGAAGGGTTGGGAGGAATGGCTGCCTCCGGCGGCGGCCTTTGGCATTGGGCTGGCGGTGCGCTGGATGCTGGCGCGGCACCCGGAATTTCAGCCCGATTGGCCGGATAAACCGTTTTTTCAATGGAATGGAGCGGACCAGTTCTGGGTTTTCCGCCCGGCGACCTGGTACGTGTCGGTAGCGATGATCGCCTTTGTGATTGCGGCGACGCTGATGGATTTGTTTCCGTGGCAGCGCGGAAACGGAAATGCCAAAGAACGAAGGTTGTTCCCGGAATTTTACACTGTGGCGTTTTGTCTGACTTCGCTGTTGCCGGAAAATCTGCGGCCCGACCAGAACGCCGGCTGGATTGGATTGCTGGTGACGCGGTTGACGCTGGTCAGCACGATTTTCATTTTCTGTTGGCTGGGAACACTGCGGCCGCGGAAATGGCATTTCTTCGCGCTGGCGGCTTGCGCGGCGGTCTATTTCACATTCGTCTATCGGGATACGCTGCTGTCGAACCAGTTGGAAGAAAGCGCGGAAAGAATTACGCGAACGCTGCCGCCGGGGACTCGCGTGCTTGCAACGATCGCTGAACCTCCCGGCTATCGTATGCTGACACTGCATGTTGTGGATCGCGCGTGCGTCGGCCATTGCTTCCTGTATTCGAACTATGAGCCGGCCACTAAGCAATTTCGCCTCCGCGTGAACGAAGGGAGTCCCGTCGCGGTCGCTTCCGCCGACGACAGCGAGGACATGCAATCCGGATCCTACGAAGTACAGGACGAGGATTTGCCTATGAAAGAGATTTACCAATGCGACGCACGGGATTGGACGAAGTTGTGCATCCGCGCTCTGAAGGCGGGAGAGAAGAACGGCGTTGGCGGGATCCCGCCTGAATAGGAAAACCCAAGAGCACAACCAGGAATCATCCCGCAAAAACAGCGGGACGAGGCGGCGGTGGCCGTGCCACGGGGCGTAGATGGCGGAAGACAAATTGGCTCTTTCACTAGGCCAATTTCTGGTAGAATTAGGCTGGGGTGAGAGACAATGTTGCCATTACACCTTCAGCCCGAAAGTCATATTCCCCTATACATTCAACTGCGCGACCAACTGCGCTCCCTGGTGCACGCGGGCGATTTGCGCCCCGGCGACCGCATTCCCGCCAGCCGCGAACTGGCGCAGATGCTGGGCGTCCATCGCACCACGGTGGCCAACGCCTACGCCGAGCTGGAATCGGAAGGATTGATCCAGGGACACGTGGGCCGCGGCACGTTCATCCGCAATAACGGCAATGGACTGAAGATCACGCCGCCCGCGCCGCCGAGTTTGTCGAATGGTGACGGCCTACGCTGGGAACTGCTGTTTGCGGATGAGCGCAGCGAAGAAATCCTGAGCCGGCTGACGGCCGAAGCACCGGTGAATTCACTGTCCTTTGTCATGGCGAGGCCCGACCCCGAATTTTTCCCTATCGAAGAATTACAGGCCTGTTCGCAGGCCGCGTTGAAGCGCGAGGGGCAGGACATTCTGAACCTCGGCGCGTCAGATGGCTATGCCCCCTTGAAAGCGGCCTTGTTGGAAATGTTGCGGCAGGACGGCATCCCCGCGAAAGACGAGACGCTGCTGGTGACAGATGGCTGCCAGCAGGCGCTCGATTTGATTGCAAAAGCGTTTGTGCGCCCCGGCGATACGGTGGTGATGGAAAATCCCACCTACCCGGGCGCTTCGATGGTATTTCATGGGGTGCGCGCGCGGTGCCTGGGCGTCCCAGTGAGGACGCACGCGGAGCCGGGCAGCGCGCTGGGAATTGATCTGGAAGTGCTGGAAGCCACGCTGGCAGCGAATCGCGTAAAGCTGCTCGTGCTGACGCCGGACTTCCAGAATCCCACGGGGACCTCGATGCCGCTCGCTTCGCGCCGCCGGGTGATGGAACTGGCAGCCCGGCACCAGGTGCCGGTGGTGGAAGATCACATCTACGCCCGGCTGAATACGCAGGAAGAGCGGATTCCTTCGCTGAAGCAACTGGATCGCACGAACCTAGTGATCCACATCGACAGTTTTGCGAAAGTGGCCTTCCCAGGCTTGCGCGTGGGCTGGATTGTTGCGCCATCCGCGGCCATCGAACGCTTGCGGCTGGTGAAGCAGATGACGGACCTGCACACGGATCAACTGGCGCAGGCCACCATGGCGGAATTCCTGAAGCGCGGGCTGTTTCAGAAGCATCTGACGAAGATGCGCAAAGTGTACGCGGACCGCTTGCGTGCGGTGGACGAAGCGTTGCGCCGGCAGATGCCAGAAGGCGTGCGTTGGATGAAGCCCGAAGGCGGTATGTGTTTGTGGCTGGAGTTGCCGCCGGGCTTTGACGCCAGCGAACTGATGATTCACGCGCGGGAGCGCGGTGTGCTCTTCGCTCCAGGAAGATATTTTTACGTGCAGGGGCCGATGCCGAACACGCTGCGGCTGGGATTTGCCAGCCTGAACGAAAAGGAACTGGCGCGCGGCGTGGCAACGCTGGCGGAACTCCTGAAGAGCGAGATGCGGAAGCGGCAGCGGGGCACGCGGCGAGCGGAGCGCGCGCACGTGGCGCTGGTTTAGCGATGGCGAAAATCGTCAAACTCGGAACCCAGGAAGCAAACCGCTGCTTTGGTTGCGGCGGCGACAACGAAGCCGGGATGCGCCTGGTGTTTGATCTGGATTTTGACGCCAGGCGGACGCGCGGGCGGTTTGTGCTGGGCGCAGACTATGCAGGCGGCGCCGGCTTCGCGCACGGCGGCATCATCGCCGTGGTGCTGGACGAAGCGATGGGAAAGATTTCGAAACTGACGGAAGAAAAAGCGGTGACCGCGGAATTGAATGTGGTCTATCGCAAGCCCGTGCCCGTTGATCGTGAAATTGTTGTGGAAGGCTGGCAGGAAGAAGAAAAAGGCCGCAACCGGTTCCGGGTGGGCGAAATTCGCGACGCCGAAGGTAATCTGCTGGCGCGCGGCACGGCTCGGTTTGTGGCGATCGACAAGGAACATTTCGAGCGGGTTCGCGCCGAGCGAGAAAAAGTTTAGGGATTCCCAAATTTTTCGGAGGAGAAGGAACATGCAAGCAAAGAAACCGAACGGCAGCGGCAACGGTCACGGCGGAAAAGCCAAGGGTTCGAACGAATGGCGCGTTAAGGTCGGCCTGGCGGAGATGCTCAAGGGCGGCGTCATCATGGACGTCACCAACGCCGAGCAAGCGCGCATCGCGGAAAAGGCGGGAGCCTGCGCGGTGATGGCGCTGGAGCGCGTCCCCTCCGACATTCGGAAGGAGGGCGGCGTGGCGCGGATGGCGGCGATCAAGGTAATCCGCGAGATCATGAAGACCGTGACCATCCCCGTGATGGCCAAGGTGCGCATCGGACATTTTTCGGAAGCGGAAGTGTTGCAAGCGCTGGAAGTGGACTTCATCGACGAGAGCGAAGTGTTGACGCCAGCCGACGAAGAGAATCACATCTGGAAGCACGATTACCGCGTGCCCTTCGTCTGCGGCGCACGCAACCTGGGTGAAGCCGTGCGGCGCATCGCGGAAGGCGCGGCGATGATTCGCACCAAAGGCGAAGCCGGCTCCGGCAACGTCGTTGAAGCTGTGCGGCACATGCGCACGATTGTTTCCGAAATGAAGCGGCTGACCACGCTGCGCGATGACGAGTTGATGCGCACGGCGAAGGAGATTGGCGCGCCGCTCGACCTGCTTCGTGAAATTGCAAAGACCGGCAAGCTTCCCGTTCCGAATTTTTCGGCCGGCGGTATTGCGACCCCTGCCGATGCGGCGCTGGTGCGCAAACTCGGCGCGGAAGCGGTCTTCGTCGGCTCCGGCATCTTCAAGAGCAGCGATCCAGAAGCGCGCGCCAAGGCCATCGTGAAGGCCAACACGCATTTTGAAGATCCGAAGGCGATTCTCGAAGCGTGCGAGGAACTCGGTGAAGCGATGCCCGGCATCGACGTGCGGCAATTGGAAGAGAAAGACATGCTCTCCACGCGCGGCTGGTAAGGTGGGCTTTGAAGCTTAGCGCGAAAAACACCAGGAAGACGGGTTCAAGGAAGAAGACGGCCGGGCGGAGAGCGGCGAAACCCGTGCTCGCCCGGTTGCGTCATTCGAACGAGGGTAGAGAGAAGAATAGGCCTGTGAAGATCGGAATTGTGGCAATCCAAGGTGACTTTGCGGCACATGCGGCGATGTTGCAGGCATTGGGCGCCAGGACGGTGGAAGTGCGCACCGTTGAGGACCTGGAAGGCTGCGACGGCGTTGTGCTGCCCGGCGGAGAGTCCACCACGCAATTGCAATTTCTAAAAGAAGAAGGATTGTTCGACGCCATCCGAAAGTTTTCCAAGCAGGGAGGCGCGGTTTTCGGCACATGCGCCGGCGCGATTCTGTTGGCATCGAAGGTGAACAATCCTCCGCAGGAATCGCTGGGACTGCTGGACATGACGGTATTGCGCAACGGCTACGGCCGGCAACTGGCAAGCGACGTATTTTACGAGCCAAGCAAGCTGAAGCGGGAACCACTCGAAATGGTATTCATTCGCGGGCCGATCATCGAGGAATTAGGGAAGGGCATTGAGGTCCTGGCCCGGCACGAAGGGAAACCGGCGCTGGTGGAAAAAGGGAATGTGCTGGCGGCGACGTTTCACCCGGAACTGACCGACGACACGACCGTTCACGCACATTTTCTGGAAATGGCGGCAGCCCACGCGGCTGAAAACGCCGGCGCGCGCTGAGTTGCCTCTGGCAAAGATTCCTTATAAATTGAAATTCGGATGGAACAAAAGAAAACCCACGTTCTCTTTGTTTGCTTCGGGAATGCCTGCCGGAGCCCAATGGCAGAGGCTATTGCCAGAGGCGACGCTGGCGATGTGATCGAGCCGGCAAGCGCCGGTCTATACCCGCTTGGAGAAATTCCCTCGCACACGCGAGAAGCGCTGAACCGGAACGGGTATTCCGCGGAAGGACTGGCGTCGAAACCGATTGCCCCGGAGGCTTGGAGGCGCGCGGATATCGTGATCAACATGAGCGGCAGAATGCGCGAACTGGAATTTGAGGATTATGAAAAGGTGGAAGACTGGCACGTCGGGGATCCCTATGGCGAAGACTCGGCCGTTTATCAGAAAATCCTGGAAGAGATTCGGGGGCGAGTGAACGGCTTAGCGCAGCAATTGCGAGAGAAGCAGCGCTCGATGGTTTAAAGCAGGCAGAGGAGACGAATTGCGACGCGAGCAGACAAGTGTTTCTCAGGAAGATTACCTGAAAGCGCTCTGGGAGATGCTGGAAGAGAACCAGGTGCCTAACAGCGCGCGCCCCGCGGAAGAGTTGAACGTGACGCCACCGGCTGTCACCGCGGCGCTGAAGCGCATGACCCGCGACGGCCACGTGAAAATCGAGCGCGGCGGACGAATTCACCTGACGGAAAAAGGCCGCAAGAATGCTCAGCACCTGATGCTGCGGCACCAGCTTGCCGAGATGCTGCTGACGGAAGTCATTGGACTTTCCTGGTCGAAAGCACACGCCGAAGCCGAACGCATGGAGCATGCAATCTCGCCGGAGGTAGAAGCCCTGCTGCTGAAACGTTTCGCGGCGCGAAAAACCTGCCCGCACGGCGTCCCGATGAACGGCGGCATCGCGCAGCTCCGCAAACAAGGCGGCGTGCTGCTTTCCGAACTGAAGGCCAAAGAAAGCGCCGAGATCCTGTGCGTCTACGAAAAGGATGAAGGCTTCCTGGAATTCCTGGAAGGACTGCGCCTGCTGCCGGCGACGAAAGTGGAAGTCCTGAAGCGCGAGTACGACGAAACAATGACCGTCCGCGCCTGTGGACATACGATGCACTTAGGCAAACCGGCAACTACCCGCATTTGGGTGAAGCGCCTGGCCGCATAAATTTTCCATTACACCCAAATTTTCCCTTGAATTGCGTCCCCAATGTGACTAAGGTACTTCCACTCTTCTCGACCAGGCTCGGCTTGGCCAAAAAACTCATCCTTGCGAGGTTTGGATCTTGGGAAATCCATCTCTGACGACGCGCACGGGCAGGCCCGGGACTCACTGGGTTCTGTATGTGCTGATCGCCTTTTTCGGCGGCCTGCTGACGTTCGCCGGAGCGCGTGCCCAGCAACGGGCTACGGACGACGCCACTTTCCGTAAACTGATCGACGGCTATTGCACCGCCTGGAACTCGGGCGACCCCAACAACGCATCGAAATACTACGGGAAAGAGGATGGGTTGGTTTTTTACGACCTGGCGCCGTTTTCCTACAACAGCTGGAAACAGTATGACGCCGGTGTGCGCAAGGAATTGCTGGATCAAATGGTCAGCGGTTCGCTGACCGCGGGAAAAGAATTAAAGGTGACTCGGCGCGGGAACATTGCCTGGACCACGGTGCCGATGCACTTCTCCGCGAAAATGAAGGATGGCAAATCGATCGATACACCGGTACGGTATACGGGAATCTGGGAAAAAAAGGGGAAAACCTGGGTCATAGTGCATGAACATCTGTCCGCCCCGCTCGGCTGATAGCTGTTCGTTTAAGAAAGGCAAGACCGATGTGGAAGACCATTCAGCTTTATTGGATTGCAACGCGGGGCTACCGGTTGCGGCCGTGGAACAGCCCCTACCTTCAGTGGCGGTTTGAGACCTTCCTTGGCAAGGAAGCGGCTCACATGACCGCGGCTAAATTTTTCCAACTTTCCTGGAAGTATCGCGACCAGTTGCAGCGCTTTGCCGACTGGTCCGCCGAACGCCGCCGGGTCCAGCGGCGTCACGCCTGAGCAATTCACATTAACTCCTGAAACTTGTCATCTCAAAGCCGCGCTTTCTCCGGCTGAGGGATCTGTTTTTGTCCTGCTCGAAGCAAAAAAGCAGGTTCCTCACCCCATTCAAACTGCGAATGGGGTTCGGAATGACAATTATTTCCTTTGTTGCCAATTGCGCTCTGAAACTTGCGCCTACACGAGGAGTATACTGTCCGCAGGAGGAGGATCATGAGCGATCTGAAGGTCCTCCAGAAGACGGAAGCGCTGCACGAAGCGCGCTGGTGGGAGCCGGAAGGGAACGGCCGCGTCCACTGTTTTCTCTGCCCTCGCCACTGCCATATCCATCCCGGGCAAGCGGGATTCTGCTTCATCCGCATCAATCACGACGGGAAACTTTACAACATCGGTTACGGAGCCCCGGCCGCGCTGAAGATTGATCCCATTGAAAAAAAGCCGTTGAATCATTTTTTGCCGGGCACGCGCGTGTTCAGCATGGGAACGGCCGGCTGTAACATGGGGTGCTTCTTCTGCCAGAACTGGGACATTTCGAAATCGCATCAGGACCAGGTGCGCTCGCACCCTGTGCCGCCGGAGGAAGTGCCGTTGCTCGCGATGAAAAACGGATGCGACTCGATCGCGTTCACCTATAACGAGCCGACGATCTGGGGCGAGTACGTGATTGATATTTGCCGTGCCGCCAGGAAACACGGGTTGAAGACAGTGATGGTGACAAACGGCTACATCACCTATGAAGCGTTTCACGATATATATGACAACGTTGACGCCGCGAACGTGGACTTGAAGGCGTTTACCGAAGGATTTTACGGCAAGATTACGTTGACGCACCTGGAGCCGGTGCTGAAGACACTGGAGTGGCTGAAAAACGAGACCAACGTGTGGTTTGAGCTCACGAATCTGATGATTCCCACACTCAATGATGATCCCGCGGAGACAGAGCGCCTGGCGGAGTGGGTGTTGCAACATCTGGGGGCGGACGTGCCGCTGCACTTCACCGCATTTCATCCCGATTTCAAGCTGCGCGACAAGCCGGCTACGCCGCCCGAAACTCTGCATCGCGCGCGAGAGATTGCGCTGAAAGCGGGCCTGCATTTTGTGTACGAGGGAAATATCTACAGCAATGCCGCGAACACATATTGTCCAGGCTGCGGCGAACTGCTGATTCGCCGCTCCTGGCACGATGTGCAGGACAATCGTATGAAACACGGAAATTGCCCGAAATGCGCGCGAGTGATTCCCGGCGTTTGGCAAAAGTCTTGTAGCTCACCCCTTCAGGGGTGAGGTTTTACCTTTGGTCGAGCAATATTGTGCCGGGGCAACGACAACCCTCAGACCTGAAGGCCTGAGCTACAGAAACTACCGTCTTGTGAGCTGAGCAACGAAATGAAGGTTCCTGCCAAATAGGAGCGAAAAGGGAAACGGGTACAGCGGGAGATCGGTGGAAAATTGCGTCGATTGCAGGCCGCAAGCCGCGAAATGTTCCTGCCACTGGATTCGAGACTGATAGTTGTATGTGAGAGTGACGCCATGCGGCCGGTTGCCAACCCAGTCCATAGCCCGCAGGGTGGTGTGGTCAAACGAAGACTCGCTCAGATGATCTTTCAACAAAACACATGTGCGCGAAACACGCGCAGCTTCGCGCAGAAGTTGCGTGACGTCCGTCGTGTGGTGCAGCACATCCACGAATAAACAAACATCGAACGACAGATCGGCGAAAGGAAGCTTCGCCCCGTCAAATGCACGGCAGGGGACTCGGCACATCGATCGGGGGCTCACTTCCACCCCTTCAACTGCGATTTCCGGTCGGCGTTCCGCAATCAGGCTTGCGATTGTGCCGTCTCCGCAGCCGATATCAAGAACACTCCGAGCGGTTATTGGAATCAGCGGGGCCAGCGCGCCTGCAAGAACGCGCGCGCGGCGGCCAAAGACCAGCGCGCGATGGCTGCGTGCAATCCACGACAAGGGCCACGATTGAGGCGCGGAGGTCATCGGTCCGTCAAGCTCTGAATGTGTTTCCACATTTCGCGAGGGAGAATCCAGTTCGCCAGAATTTGACGAGTGTGGGAAACTGCGATGCGGCACTTCCCGGGTAAAACTTTAGCACACGCGAGGCAGGGGGACACTGGGGCTCGATGACGGATTCAGCGCAAGCAGCGGCAAAGCAGGGAATCGATCCGTGGGAAGCGGCGTATCTGCGTTTTGAAACACCTGAGGAAGAGATCCGGAAATTCACCGAGCGGTTGTGCCGTCTTGGCGTCAGCCAGTGGCCACGCGAAACAAATGTGGTGGAACTGTTCTGTGGCCGGGGCAATGGATTGCACGCCCTGGCGCGGCTCGGTTTCCGGAATATCGAAGGCGTGGATTTATCTCCGCGGTTGCTGGGGGAATACACGGGAGAGGCGCGTTGCTATGCGGGCGACTGCCGCGCACTGCCGTTTGCGGAGGAGAGCAAGGACTCCGCCATCGTCCAGGGCGGATTGCACCACCTGCCGGTTTTGCCGGACGACCTCGAGCGCGTATTTGCCGAATTAAAACGTGTTCTGCGGCCCGCCGGCCGAGTGGTATTCGTGGAGCCCTGGCTGACGCCGTTTCTTCGCTTCGTGCATGGTGTTTCAGGGAATCTGCTGGCGCGGCGCCTTTCAGTGAAGTTGGACGCTCTGGCCACGATGATCGACTATGAACGCCAGACTTACGAAAACTGGCTGGGGCGCCCGCGAGAAATTTCTAAATTAGCCAATCGTTACTTCCAATCGGAGCTTGAAACGTTCGCCTGGGGTAAATGGAATTTCGTGGGCCGCGCCCGTTCGTAAACGCCACAACCGTTTTTTCGGCACATGTAGCGGCCTCCTTCCGAGGCGGGCGCTTTGCAGGGTAAAAGGTCGCGGCGTCCAGACTTCCAGCGATTCCCCTAAAAGCCCGATGCCCGGGCAATCGTGATTTGCGGAAAGAGCGTGTCCGGCGAAACAGGACTGAGTGGCAGCCCGTCGGCGTCCTCTTCCTGCCCGTGCCGATGCCGCGCGCGGAACGCGTGGATGCAGACGCGTCCCACATAATACCCGCTGTAAATCAGGTTTCCCCGTACGACGTCGCCCTTATAGATCAACACCTGCGTGCGTAGATAACGCACAAACCGGGACCGCGGACGAATGGGAATCAGTGGAGTGGCTCGCACAACTTCCGCCTGCGAATTCGCGCAGTCCGCAAGTTGCACCACGGTCAGCTCGCCGTCAGTGCGCATCTCGTCGCCGGTGGCGTTCATGAACGTGTTCTGCAGTTCCGGCCGGGGCAAAAGCTGCACGGACTTAACGCAGCCGGCCAGCGACAGATCACGCACCAGCATGTTCACGCCATCGTCCAGATTGCGGTCCAGGTGATGAATGAATTTGTGCTGAGTGATGGAAAGGGATGCGCTGGTCTCGCGGGAATAAGTACCCAGCCAGGCGTCTTGGCCTAATACGGTTTCCGGCTTCTCCCAAAGCCGGACGTGGTCGCGCCGGCTGTAACTGTTGAAGCTTTTTTGCCAGGTTACTTCCTGGCGTTGTCCCTGCAGGTATTGCGTAGTGATGGGCGCGTTGGGATAGTTGGAGAGAGTGAGAAAAGCCTCAAATTCGCGCAGCACACTGTGGGTTGAGATGCGATCCGCATTCGTCCAGCCCGACGAGTGAAACGCCGACTCCATCTGGTCGCGTGAGCCCAGAAAAAGGACGTTCACGAGATCGGCCTCTTTCCCCTTGCGAGTGTACGTGCGCGAAGTGTTTTTTTGCAGCAGCATTTCCACGTCGCCGCGTTCGAGTTCGTCCATCTGGAAAGACACCTGCGGAAGTTCGGGCTGGTCGCCAACATAGAGGGGAACATTCAATCGCAGTCGCAGGTCGGTGCCCGGAGGCAGATAAATTTCCGGCTCCGGAAGAACGGTGAACAAGCGATAGACGATCAAACTCGGCGCGCTGTAGGGATTAAGCGACGGCAAATGGCCCAGGCCGTCCGTAATCCGCCCCTGCGGAGTGTAGGTCGCCAGGATGCCCTGGATTGTGCCCTTGCGCACTCTTTCCCGAGCGTTGTCGACCTCCATAACCTGCGAGGCGATGGGGAGAACGGTTCCGTCGGCGGTAACGATGCGGTCGAAAATAATTTCCAATGACGCGGTTTCGTGGATGAACCCCAACCCAACTTTCCGCGCGGACACCACCTGTCCGTCCACTTCTAGTCCCGCGGGGAAGATCGGGGCGCCGTCGCAGTCCGGGGATTGAATTAAGAGCGCGCGGATAGAGGTCCCAGGCTTGGAACTGTAGGACGCGACCGGGTCCAGCAGGCGCACCCAGAAGGACTTTCCCGCTGGGACATTTTCGCAATTTGCATGGACCGGCCGGGCGGAAACGAGTGCAATCGATGCTATGAGCAAAAAGCAGTTGATAAGCCGAGTGCGGTGTGGAATGGATGCCGCCAGACTGCGAAGGCTTGGAAAAGCATTTATTGAAAAACGGCTCATCCCTCAAACACCCCAACTGAAACGTCAACCACTCCTTGTTTAGTGTGCCGCCGCCGGCCAAAGAGTTGGCTCTGTGGTGAATCAATTTTCCTGTGGTGTAACTGGCTGAGAGGACAGGTGGGTGACTCTCAACTTCAGGCCGAGGCCCGTAATAAATGGTCCAGCTAAGACTTTGCCGCCTGGTCAGGCGGGCAAGAATCACACTATTAGAGTGCGAACAGGGCGCTCCCGGTTGCCATTCATTGTTTCGATTTGCAGCAGCGATGCGTTTAGTGGGGTTCCTTGATCTCCGTCGCCGAACCCACTTTCACCGTGCTGCCGTAACGCTTGTAATTGGAGTAGCGGATGGTCATGCGAATGTGCACGTCTCCCGAGCGAAAGTGCAGGTAATCATCGGCGCGGGTGTACACCGGGAACCAGAAACCCTTCTCGATGTTCTGCCGGTAGGTTCGAAACCTTGGAAAAACGTTTTCATTGTTCTTGTTGATGATGTCCGGCACCGCTTTGCCGTCGGACATCACGATCTGCAAATCGTTCTCGTCCACCCACACGCGGCCCTGGAAGTAGCGTTGCTTTTTCTCGATGGTTTTCGGAGCAACATCGAAGATGTAGCAGGAAAGCTCATCCACCTGCTGCCGCCCGACATAGGTGACGTTGTATTTCGGCAGGTCTTCGGCGTTTAAGACAAACGGCTGAACGTTGCGCACGTCGTCGAGGTCCTGCTCGCTCAACTGGATGCGGCGCAACGTGTCCGGCGGCGCGAACGTGACCTTCTCAAATCGCTTGCTGTCCGGCGTGAACACGATTTCACTTGTCATTCGGTATTCACCGTCGGGGCGATCGTCGTCGTCAATCGTCTGGATGGAAAAAGTCTGCGTGTAAGTATAGTTGCTGCGCTCCAGCCGGAACTCTGATTCGCGCTCTGAGAATCGCTTGATGATCTGGTCCACGGGCTGTTTTGGCGGCTCGTTCAGGATCGGGCTGTCGCCTGGGGAATGGATTGACTGCGGCGGCGGAGCGGAATGATACGTCTGGCTCGCCGGTTGCTGCGCCGGAGGCGGCGGGGGAGGAGGAGCTTGTGTGCGCGGAGAAGGAGGGTGAGGCAGCGGGCCGGGGTCTTGCGCGCGCGCGGTGGTAGAAAGTCCGAGATATAGGGCGGCGGCGAGTAAAAGCGACGAACTGTAAATCCATTGTCTGGTCGTTGGGGACACAGCAAACCTCGCTAGTAAAAAGCTTATATCTCTATAGAGTTTACCTTAAGGCGCGGGGTTGCATGGCCCTCAGGTGGATCGCCACTTCAGAAACACAGCCGCAAGCGGAGGAAGCGTAAGCGCCAGCGAATAGCGGCGCCCCTGCCACGCGTGTTCGCCCGCGTTCATCCCGCCCAGGTTGCCAACGTTGGAGCCGCCATAGCTTGCAGCGTCGGTGTTCAAAACTTCTTCATAGTGGCCGGGACGGGGCACGCCAATGTGATAGCCATAGCGCACCACGGGCGTTGCGTTCAGGATTACGATCAGAATCTCATCCGGATTCTTGCCGCGCCGAATGAAGGAGTAGACGCTGTTGTCAGAGTCGTTCGCGTCCACCCATTCGAAACCCTGCCAGTCGAAATCAACCCGGTGCAACGCGGGTTCGCTCGCCAGAAGCTTGTTCAGGTCGGCCGCCAGCCGTTGAATGCCACGGTGCGAATCGTGTTGCAATAGATGCCAGTCCAGGCTGCGTGTTTCGCTCCATTCCTGCCGTTGCGCGATTTCCTGCCCCATGAAGAGAAGCTTCTTGCCGGGATGCGCGTATTGATAGGCCAGGAGCAAACGGAGATTCGCGAACTGCTGCCACATGTCGCCGGGCATTTTGTGCAGCAGTGAATTTTTTCCGTGGACGACCTCGTCGTGCGAAAAGGGAAGCATGAAGTTTTCGCTGAACGCGTAGAGCAGCGAAAAAGTCAGCTTGTTGTGCTCGTAGCGCCGGTAAATGGAGTCCTTGGAAAAATAGCTCAGCGTGTCGTTCATCCAGCCCATGTTCCACTTCAGGCTGAAGCCCAGCCCTCCTAAATACGTTGGCCGCGAAACCCCCGGCCAAGCGGTGGACTCCTCGGCGATTGTCAGCACGCCGGGGAAACGCTGATGGACCACTTCGTTCAGCCGCTTGAAAAAATCGATAGCGTCCAGATTCTCGCGTCCGCCATAACGATTGGGAACCCATTCTCCGGGCTGGCGCGAATAATCGAGGTATAACATCGAAGCGACGGCGTCCACGCGCAATCCGTCAATGTGATATTTGTCCAGCCAGAAAAGCGCGTTGGAAATCAGGAAATTCACCACCTCATTGCGGCCGTAGTTGTAGACCAGCGTGCCCCAATCGGGATGCGAGCCCTGGCGCGGATCGGAGTGCTCGTAGAGATGCGTGCCGTCGAACTGCGCCAGGCCGTGCGTGTCGCGCGGAAAATGCGCGGGCGTCCAGTCAAGCAACACGCCCAGGCCGGCCAGGTGGGCGCGGTCCACAAATTCCATAAAGTCGGTGGGGGATCCGTAGCGGCTGGTTGCGGCAAAATAGCCCAGCGTTTGATAGCCCCACGAACCGTCGTAGGGATGCTCCATGATGGGCAGCAGTTCGATGTGCGTGTAGCCGAGTTCCTTGACGTATGGAATCAGCTGATCGGCAAGTTCGCGATAGCTGAGCCACCGATTGTTTTCTTCGGTTATGCGCCGCCAGGAACCGAGGTGCACTTCGTAAACACTGACGGGCTGCTCCAGCCAGTTTTTCTGGAAGCGCCGCTGCATCCAGTCCGCGTCGTTCCAGGAATGTTTGTCCAGTCGTGCGACGACCGAGCCGGTGTTCGGACGCAGCTCCGAACGGAAACCGTACGGATCGGCCTTCAGGGGCAGAACATTGTTTTGCGGGCCAACGATTTCGTATTTGTAGATGACGTTTTCGCCGAATTCGGGGATAAACAGTTCCCAGATGCCCGAATTGCCGCGCGAGCGCATCGGGCTGACACGGCCGTCCCAACCGTTGAAATCGCCAACAACGCTGACGCGGTTCGCGTTGGGAGCCCACACAGCAAAGTGCACGCCGCTGACGCCTTCCAGCGTCTTTAGATGTGCTCCGAGTTTTTCGTAAGTGTCGTAATGACGGCCTTCGCCCATCAGATAAAGGTCGAATTCGGTAAGAAGATAAGGGAAGGCGTATGTGTCGTGCGCTTCCCAGACGTCGCCGTACTCGTTGCGAAAGCGAAGGCGATAACTGGAAGCGGCTGGAGCGGCTTCGCCTGGCGTAGGAAGTGTAGCCTCGAAAAATCCCGTGTCGCGGTAGCGCCGCATGGGAATCGGTTCGGACTTGCCTTGCAGGATGATTTGCGTTTCGAGGGCACGCGGCTGAAACGCTCGGATGGACCAGAGGCGCCCCTGCGGCGAGTCCACTGGATGCGGCCCGAGCAGCCCGAAGGGATCCGCGTTACGCGCGCCCAGCAGGGAAGCTAGGCGAGCGCCGAAGTCGTCCACGGCCGCAACCTTTGCACGGGAAGGGGTCAATTCAGGCACGCGGCCATTCTAGCGGAAGCCACGCGCACGGCCAACTGGCGATGCGAACCCAGTTGCGCAGGTGCTTGGGAAAGGGAAGAACCCGAAGCGGGCTTGCAGGGTGGCGAGGTGCAGGATAAAGTTGGCGGGCGGTGTCGATGTTCGGTGTGACTCCGGTAAGTCGAAATTGCCAATGCAGGGAGAATTTGTGAAACGCAAAATCGCCTGGGGCGCCTGGATGGTGTTGGTGATGGGAACTACCTTTGGACTGAAAGCTTTTGCGCAAGACCGTTCGCAAGGCCGCTCAATGGTGATTTCGCGGCAGGGAATTGTGGCTGCTGAGTCGCCGCTGGCCGCGCAAGCCGGCGTGCGCATCCTTGAGCAGGGCGGAAATGCCGTGGACGCGGCGATTGCCACGAACGCGATGATGGGCGTTGTCTCTCCGATGATGAACGGCATCGGCGGCGACCTCTTCGCCATTGTGTACGACGCGAAAGCCAACAAGCTCTACGGCCTGAACGCCAGCGGCTGGGCGCCGAAGAATCTCACTCCGGAATTGCTGAAGAAAAAAGGCCTGCGCGACATGCCAGAGACGGGCGTGAACACGATCACCGTTCCCGGCGCGGTGGACGGTTGGCAGAAGCTGGCCGACAAATTCGGCCGCAAGAAATTAAGCGACGACCTGGCACTGGCCATTCAAACTGCGCGCGGCGGTTTCCCCGTCACCGAGTGGGTGGCGATGTATTGGAGCGGCGCAACAGACTACCTGCGCGGCGACGATGCCGCCGCAAAATTGTATTTGCCGCAGGACCGCCCTCCCAAAGCCGGCGACATTTTCGCCAATCCAGATCTGGCAGGGTCACTGCAGCAGATTGCGGCACACGGGCGCGACGCTTTCTATAAAGGTGAAATCTCCAAAAAAATTCTGGAGACAATCGAACGCCACGGCGGCGTGATGACTCCCCAGGATTTGGCGGAATTTTCCAGTGAATGGGTAGAGCCTATTTCCACGACCTATCGCGACTGGACCGTCTACGAACTGCCACCCAATGGTCAGGGGCTCGCCGCCCTGGAAATGCTGAACATCATGGAAACGTTTCCGCTGGGCCAGCAGAAAGACTACGCCTACGGCTCTGCAAACGCCCTGCACGCCATGATCGAAGCCAAAAAACTTGCCTACGCGGACCTGAAAAAATATATCGGCGAACCGCGCGGCCAGAAACTCCCTGTTGCCACGCTTCTTTCGAAAGGGCACGCTGCCGCGCGCGCCAAGCTCATCGACCCTGACCACGCCAATTGCGACCCCAGCGCCGATCCCCGCGTTGGGAACGACACCACCTTCCTCACGGTCGTCGACCGCGACGGTAACATGGTTTCCCTCATTCAAAGCAATTTCGATTCATTTGGCTCAGGAATCGTCGCGCCAGGAACCGGCTTTGCCCTCCACAATCGTGGAGCATTATTCACGCTTGATCCTGGGTCGCCGAACCTTCTCGCCGGCCGCAAGCGCCCCCTCCACACGATTATTCCGGCCTTCGCGCAAAAGGGCGACACTCGCGTGGCCTTCGGCATCATGGGCGGCTGGAACCAGTCACAGGCTCACGCGCAATTCATCGCCAACATGGTGGATTTCAAGATGAATATTCAAGCGGCGCTGGAATCGGCCCGCTTTTCGAAGCACTCGTTCGGCGGTTGTGACGTGCAGATGGAAAACCGCTTCTCGCAAAAGACGCGCGAAGATCTGGCTGCGAAGGGGCACAAGATCGAACTCATGGGTGCCTTCTCCTCCGCGATGGGTGGCGGGCAAGTGGTCTTGCGGGACGCCTTAAAGGGCATCAACTACGGCGCTTCCGACCCCCGAAAGGACGGCGCCGCCGTGCCAGAGTTACCAGTCGAATAAACTACTGTTCGATATACAGGTGAGTACTCCCCGAAACCGGTACGTTTGGGGCAGTACGGCAAAAGAATTCCGCTGACCTGTGCGGAATGTGAACGGCGTTTCCTATCTTCTCTCCGCAAGAGACTTACTGCTCGCACTAAGTGCTCTATTATCAATGCGCTGCGCGTTGGTACCCCTGGCGAGTAACTTGCACATCTTATAGCTTCCATCCAGCAAGTGGCTTGGAAAAACGAGTGCGAGTGGGAGGGTCCCGGGGTATGCAAGTTTCAAAATGGTTCCCAAGCAAGTGCCTGATGGTCGTCGGAGTCGGTTTTGTAGCTCTGTCCTGTGCCCCGAACGGCCGCGCGCAGAGCGACGACGTCGCCGGCCAGTATGTCTGCTCTGAAGCTCACGTGGCTGGAAAGCCCGTGCCGTGCACCGCGGCTCCGCTTTCGCTGAAGAGCGACGGCAAGTTCGAACTCCAGGGTCGCGAAGGCGATTACCTGGTTACCGGAAATTGGGTTGAGCTGAACGGCACGGTTCTGAAGTCGCGCGCGAAAAGGGAAGCCGGCCACAAAATCGTTTTCCGCTTCTCCAACAGCAAAGGCGCCTGCGAAATGATCTACGAGCGCCGCGTAGCCGAAATGGGCAAAACTAAACTCGGATAACCACCGCACCAGCCACCTTTGAGTGCGGGAGCAAAGCTCCCGCTTTTACGGTCTAAGAATTGCCACGCGGGTATGTTGCAGTCGATTTGCTCTAGTCCGTTCGATAGTCGCACTCTCTTACCTCTGCTCCACCAAGTTGGCCGCTTAGTGTTGGCGAAGCTAGGGTAGCGGTGCGTCGAATGCAGCCGCGGCGATTTCTCCCAACGCCTGCCCCGCGATTTTCTGCGCGCTCTCCGGGTCCGCCGGCATCGCGACGTGATTCACATAAGCCGCGAACGCCAGTGTCTTTCCGGCTTTTGTCTGCACATAGCCCGCAAGACCTTTTCCATTCAGCATCAGGCGTGAATTCAGCTTGTCCTCCGCGGCGAACGTCCCAGTTTTTGCGAACACATGTCCCGCGCCCGGATTGTCTTTCTGAATCTTAGCCAGCGTCCCGTCTTTTCCAAGAATCGGCAGCCCATTGTAGAAAACCGGAAAGTCCGGCCGGGTTTTCCAGTAGGCAAGGTAGTGGCACATAAAATCAGGGCTGAAAAGATCTGCCCAGTCGCCTCCCGCGCCGTCGCCTTGCGACGCGCCGGAGAGATCGAGTTTCGCATCCGTCAGAAACGCGCGCTCCAGCTTGAATCCTGCGGAAAGAGGATCTTTAGTATTTTTCGCGACGAGCAGTCCCAGGAAATAAGGTCCCATACCAGCATGAAGATTCTGGCTCACCTTCAACGTGATTTTGATCTCTTCGCTCAGTGGAGGCGAGACGTGTTCGGCCATCTGGTTCTCCGAGGCATAAAACCTTTGGAAAGCAGCGAAATCCTTGACGACCGCTTCAGATTTTTTCGCCTTAATCTCGATTCCTTTGGCTTCGAGCGCCTCCCGTAGCACCCACGCGGCAAATGACGTGGGCGAAGGAATCTGATAGGCCACCGTATTCGGCCCACTGCCTTGGGGCACGTTTCCGGAGAAAGTGATTTCCCATGACCCATCGGGGCGCGGGGCCGGATCCGTCGCGTCAAACGAGACCTTGGAATCGGCTGGGCCGGTGGTCATCGCGTTGACGAAATGAAAATAGGAAGTCTGCGGCGAAATGCCGAACGCCACCGGGTCGCCCGCTTTTGCTCCCGGCGTGGCGGTCAGGTCGATGATGTTGTCGTTCACTATGATCGAGGACATCGTGACGCCCGTGCCGCCTTCGTGCTCTCCATCAGGCATCAGGCCGGTGTCCACGTAAACGCGCCCCTCAATTTTGCGGATGCCTTTCGCCGCCACTTGCGCCGCGAAATCCTTGATGACGGCCAGCGGATCGCCGGGTAGCGCTGGCCCATTGTAGGAGTGGTCTTCATCCACGAACGCCAGCGTGCCATCTGCCTGAATGCGATTTGAAAGATTGGGATCCCCGCTCGCAACAAGAATCAGATTGCCTTTCAGCGTCCCGTGCTTGTCGATTGGGCCAGTGCGATAAATGTGGGTATGAAACCGGTAGTCGGGGCCTAGATTCGCGAGCACCGTGCCTTCCGTAAGCAATTTGGTGGTGGAGGCGGGAACGAAAAGCTTTTCGGCATTCAATGCGTAGACAACTTTCCCGGTTTCCAGATCGTAAAATTCAATGCCGAAATTCGAGCGAGCAAACTCCGGCCGCGACGTGACCCAAGAGATGCGCTCCTCAAGCGAGGCCAGGGACTGCGCCTGCGTGCACGGTGCGTGAAAAAGGACCAGAAGGAAAAATACAGGCGTGGCCAGGAGACTTGCGGAAAAGAAGCGGCTCGGGTTCGAAAGCAAGCAGTTCACCTCACTGTGCGACATTTTTGTCAAATATGGGTTGTGGCAGAGCGATTTTCTCAAACGGAATATTCAGGATAGGGTACTTCTTCCAATCCTTGTAGTCGAAATGCCACCACTCGTCCTCGTTCACGGTGAACCCTTCGGATTCCATTGCGCGGCGCAGCAGGTCGCGGTGCCAGCGTTGCAGGGATGTGCCTCCCGGAAAGTTAGGAAACGAGCGCGGGGACATTTCGTCGTAGAGCCCCGGCATTTCGACAGGTTGACCGGTGGAGAGATCATAGAGCGTTAAGTCTACAGCGCAACCGCGATTGTGCTTCGAGCCCTCCTTGGGATTGGCGACAAATATCTTCCCCTCCGGCGGTGTGGCATCCCAGAAGATCTTCGTCACATACCACGGCCGGTAAGCATCGTGAATTAACAGGCCGTAGCCGAGTGGCATCAGTTTTTCGAGGACGTTCCGCAACGCCACGGCTGCAGGAAGCTGCAGGAAGGCGCGAGCTTGCGTGTAAACCGGAGTGCTCAAGAAGTTGTCGGAAGTGGCGTAGCGGATGTCCAGGTGAATCGAGTCGTTTAGTGTGTAGAGTTCCACGAGAACGGGTTTGCGGAAAGGTCCGGACTCCGCGGGCGGCGTGAGCTTCAAAGCCTTCTCGCGAAGCTCCGAAACTGGTTGTGCTGGATTGACATGATAGAAGTGTGTTGGGTCAGAACCGGCGTCAGAACGGATAAATTTTGTGCTTCCCACAGTGAACGACGTTATGTTCTCGTCGTTCTCTTTGTGAAGCGAAATAGGTATGTCATCAAGCCCGCTTCGCAGGAGTGCAAACGAGCCGAGTGGTTCTGTCGTGATGGGAGCTTCTGGGACGTGGTCGGTAAGTACCTTGTGATTTGTTGGAGCGCGCCAGAAGAGGCTTCGATTCCGTTCAAGGATGATCACCTGCTCTCTGCCATGACCATAAATACCAACCAGATGTTTCCAATCAGTGGGCACATCGGGAGGTTTGGGGCCGGGAAGAAGGGAATCGGCGGCGGATGCGGTGGTTTGCGCTTGCAGCGCGATCGGAGGCAAAAGCAATAAGGCAAGGACAGGAAATGCGAGAGACAGGCGGAGAAATCGCGTCACGTGCGAAATCATATCCGAAACACGGGATTTTGCGAACGGTGACAGCTTCTAAGAATGCGTAACAGGCAATAAAAGCCTGTTGCTCACTCCTTCACGGGTGAGGATTTCCATTACCCGGTCAAAATCGTGCTGGCGTTGCGAGAACCCGCAGGCGTAAAAGGACTAAGCTACAGGGCGAAGAATCGTGCCCTCCGGTGATTTATTTTTTCGCCGTGGCGGCGTTTTCGTTCAGGCCGGGGGCTACGACCGGGTTCAGGAACGGCATCATCGCGCGCAACTTCAGTCCGATCTGCTCGATCTGCTGCTGTTGCTCCGCTTTGCGGCGCGCCAGAAAATTCGGGCAGCCCTTTTCGTTTTCCTCGATCCAGGCCTTGGCGAAGCTGCCGTCGCGGATGCCCGCCAGCAGCTTCTTCATCGCCTCGCGCGTTTCCTGCGTCACGATGCGTTTCCCCGCGTGATAATCGCCCTGCTCAGCTGTGTCGCTGACGGAATAGCGCATGTAGCTGAGCCCGCCGCGATAAATCAGGTCCACAATCAATTTCAATTCGTGCAGGCATTCGAAGTACGCCACTTCTGGCTGATAACCCGCGTCCACCAGTGTTTCGAATCCGGCCTTGATCAATTCGCTGACACCCCCGCACAAAACGGCTTGCTCGCCGAATAGATCTGTCTCGGTCTCTTCAGTAAACGTAGTTTCCAGAACGCCAGCGCGCGTCGTGCCAAGCCCCTTCGCATATGCCAGCGCCTGTGCCTTGGCATGCCCGGTCGCGTCCTGCTCCACGGCGATCAGCGCAGGCGTGCCTCCGCCCTCCACAAACACTTCGCGCACGCGATGCCCCGGCGCTTTCGGTGCAATCATCGTCACGTCGACCGTCTTCGGCGGCTTGATCGCGCCAAACCGAATATTGAACCCGTGCGCAAACATCAGCGTCTTCCCGGGCGTCAGGTGCGGCTCAATCGCTTCCTTATAAAGTTTCGGCTGCCGCGTGTCCGGCGCCAGAATCATGATCACGTCTGCCCACGCCGCCGCATCCGCAGGAGACTTGACGGTCAGCCCGTCCTTCTCCGCCTTCGCGCGCGAAGCGCTGCCCTCGGGCAACCCCACCGTCACTGAAACGCCGGAGTCGCGAAGATTCAGCGCGTGCGCATGCCCCTGCGAGCCATAGCCAATAATCGCGACCTTCTTGTTCTGGATCAACGCCAGGTCCGCGTCTTTGTCGTAATACAGGTTTGCCATTTCGTTCCTTTCGATTGGGCCGTGTCGCGGCCGAACAGGTAGCATAGGCTTTAGCCTGTGCTCCGAAAATGCGCCCGCCCCGTAAAGCCGATCGGGGTGCAAAGTGCGCACCTCGGAAGGCGGCCGCTACAAAATCCGAATCACTTCGCCGTTGCTTCTGGAATTGCCGCTGCCGCCGGTGGCCGCAACAAATCGCTTCCGCGCGTCATCGCGATCCGCCCCGTCCTCGCCATTTCCAGCACGCCAAACGGCCGCAGTACTTCCAGCAACCCGTCAATCTTGTCCACCGTTCCCGAAACTTCCACAATCAGCGACTCCGGCGCCACGTCCACCACACGCCCGCGAAACACCTTGATCAGCTCCATCAAGTGAGGCCGATTCTGCTGGTCCGCAGCCACCTTTATCAAAGCCAAATCGCGCTCCAGCATCGGCCGATCCGAAATATTTTCCGCCAGCAACACATCCACCAACTTTTCCAGGCTGGCCTCCAGCCGAGTCGCCCCGCGCTCGTCCGTATGCGCGCAAATCGTCATCCGCGCAATCTCCACATTCTCCGTGGGGCCGACCGTCAGCGAATCAATGTTAATCGCCAGCCGCCTCGTCAGCGACGCCACGCGATTCAACACGCCCGGTTTGTTCTCCACGTAAGCAACAATAGTTTGCATGGCTTCCTCAATCTCCCTAGGGGCGGCTTCTTGCCCTGAGCATCGCGAAGGGTTAGGCCGCCTTCTTACGGTTCCGTAGCTGTTTCCACCAGTGGATTATTCGGCCGCCGAATCATGTCGTTCAGCGCCGCTCCGGCCGCCACCATCGGGTAAACCGAATCTTCCTGCTCCACGCGGAAATCAATCAACACGGTCTGCTCCGATTTACGGGCCGCTTCAATCGTAGGAACAACGTCTTTCCGCGCCGTTACGGTTTCTCCACGAATCCCAAACGAGTTCGCCAGCGCCGCAAAATTCGGCGCAACCAACGGCGTCGCCACGTAGCGCTTGTCGTAGAAAAATTCCTGCCATTGGCGAACCATGCCCAGGTACCCGTTATTGATGATCGCAATCTTGATGTCGATTTTTTCCTGCACAATCGTCGCCAGTTCGCACATGGTCATCTGGAAGCCGCCGTCTCCGACTACCACCCACACTTCCGCGTCCGGCCGCGCCATCTTCGCGCCAATCGCCGCCGGCAGCGCAAAGCCCATCGTGCCTAGCCCCCCCGAAGTGATCAGCGTGCGCGGCGCGTTGTGGTGGTAATACTGCGCTTCCCACATCTGGTGTTGGCCCACGTCGGTGACCACGATGGCGTTCCCTTGCGTAACTTTCCAGAGATCATTAATCACGTGCGCGGCATAAAGATGTCCGCTATCCGGCAGCGATTGGATGTCGCGCACGGCGGAATCGCCTTTTAGTCCGGCGATGTGCGCCAGCCATCCATTGTGATCGCGCTCGTGAACATGCGGCAGCAGCGCTGCAAGCGTTTCCCCGGCGTCCCCAATAATTGCCGCATCTACCTTCACATTTTTGTTGATCTCGGCCCGATCCACTTCAATATGAATCTTGCGCGCGTTACGCGCATATACCCGCAGGTCGCCGGTGACGCGATCGTCAAATCGCATCCCCACCGCGATCAGCAGGTCCGCCTCCTGAATCGCGTTGTTTACCCACGCCTCGCCGTGCATGCCCATCATGCCCAGATTCAGTGGATCGCTGGCGGGGAAGCCGCCGATGCCAAGCAGCGTCATGGCCACGGGAATATTGCTGGTGTGCACGAACTGCTCAAAAGTGCGCATCGCCCCGGAGAGCATGATGCCGCGGCCCGCCAGAATCAGCGGCCGCTTCGCGGAATTGAGCAGCTCAACGGCCCGGTCAAACTCTTTCTGGTCGTGATTGTCGCGCTGACGTTTCACGGGCAGCTTCGGCGCGCTCGCTTCCCAATCGAACTCAGCGGTTGCCTGTTGCGCATCTTTCGTAATGTCCACCAGCACCGGCCCGGGGCGCCCGGAGTTGGCGATAATGAACGCCTCGCGCACCGTTCGCGCAATATCTTCCACTTTTGAAACCACCACATTGTGCTTGGTGATCGGCATGGTGATGCCGGTGATGTCCACTTCCTGAAACGCGTCGGAGCCGAGCAGCTTGCTACTGACTTGTCCGGTAATACAAACCACGGGTGAAGAATCGAGCATCGCCGTTGCGATTCCCGTAACCATATTGGTTGCGCCCGGGCCGGAAGTCGCCATCGCCACGCCAACGCCGCCGGTCGCCCGCGCGTAACCATCGGCCATGTGCGTCGCGCCTTGCTCGTGACGCACCAGGATGTGGTGCAGCTTGGATTTGCCAAGCGCGTCGTAGACGGGAAGAATCGCCCCGCCCGGGTAGCCAAAAATGTGTTTCACGCCCAGGCGCGTGAGCGTTTCGCAGAGTATTTCCGCACCTGTCAGCTTCATAGAGTTCTCCCCGAAGAAATCGGAGCGTTGTCCGATGCAAAACTTGCCGGAACCGTGGTGATCGCACCCAGCGACGATGACGACACCAGCGCCGCGTATTTCGCAAAAACTCCATGCGTGTACCGCGGCTTTGGCGCCTTCCAGTTGGCCATCCGCTTCTGAATCTCCGCATCGGTGATGCCCACGTTCAATGTGCGCTTCGGCAAATCAAACGTAATCCTGTCTCCGTCGCGAATTGCGGCAATCGGGCCGCCATTCGCTGCTTCCGGAGCGACATGCCCCGCCATCAATCCGTGTGTAGCACCGGAAAACCGTCCATCGGTCAACAGCGCAACATCGTCGCCAATCCCCGCCCCGACAATCGCCGCGGTCACGGCCAGCATCTCGCGCATCCCCGGCCCGCCTCGCGGCCCTTCGTAGCGGATCACCACCACGTCGCCGGCCTTGATCTTTCCCTGATCCACGGCGGCAAACGCCGCCTCTTCGCTGTCAAATACCCGCGCCGGGCCGCTGAAATTCAGCGTCTTGTGCCCGGCGACTTTCACCACGCAGCCTTCCGGCGCCAGATTCCCTTTCAAAATCACTAGGCCGCCCGTTTCCTTGATGGCGTTGTTCTTGCCGCGGACGACCTGCTGTCCCGGCGTTTCCTTAGCGTCTGCGGCCTCTTCGCCAAGCGTTCGTCCGGTAACGGTGAGGCAGTTTCCTTGGAGCAGGCCGGCTTCAAGCATGCGCTTCGCGACGAGCGGAGTGCCGCCTGCTGCATAAAGGTCGGTTGCGACAAATCTTCCTCCAGGTTTGAGATCGGCCAGGATCGGTGTCCGCGAACTGATTCGGTCAAAATCGTCAATCGAAAGCGGCAGCCCGGCTTCCCGCGCGATGGCCAGCAGATGCAGCACCGCGTTCGTGGAGCCACCCGTCGCCGCAACGCCCGCGATGGCATTTTCAATCGCGGTTTTGGTGATAATTTGTGAAGGTGTGGTGTTTTTGCGAAGCAAGTCGATCGCGAGCTTTCCAGCGAGCTCTCCCGCGTGAGCTTTGCCTGCGTCGGTGGCCGGCACACTGGAAATTCCCATCGGCGCAAGCCCCAGAAATTCACAAACCAGCGCCATGGTGTTCGCGGTGAACTGTCCGCCGCAAGCGCCCGCGCCGGGGCAAGCCGCGCATTCGAGTTCTTTCAGTTGTGCGTCGCTCATTTTCCCGCGAGCGTGCGCGCCAACGGCTTCAAACACATCCTGAATCGTGACGGAATGACCTTCGAACTGCCCGGGCGCGATCGATCCCCCATAAAGAATCAGTCCGGGAATATTCAGGCGAGCCAAGGCCATCGCGCCGCCGGGAATTGTTTTATCGCAGCCCACCAGAACGATCAACCCGTCCAAAAGATTGCCGCGCGTCACCAGCTCAATCGAGTCCGCAATCACTTCGCGGCTGATCAGCGAAGCCCGCATCCCCTCCGTACCCATCGTAATTCCGTCGGAAATGGAAACCGTATTGAACTCCAGCGGCGTCCCGCCCGCGGCGCGAATACCGTCGCGCACATGCACAGCCAGTTCGCGCAGATGATAATTGCACGGCCCGATTTCAATCCACGTGTTGGCGATGCCGATCAACGGCCTGGTGAAGTCGTCATCCTTCAGTCCGGCGGCACGCAGCATCGCTCGAGCCGGCGCGCGGTGCGCGCCATCGGTAAGAACAGTGCTGCGGGGTTTCAACGAACCGTTAGACACTTCCGAAGCCCTCCCCCAGATACTCGCCCAGCCGCCGGAAACAAACGCGGCCACCATCCATCAGCGGATGATGGCCCCGAAAATATCACTCGGATGCAGCTCGCCGCCCACCATCAACCCTGTCCAAAATGCGACATGGCAGGTACCCCTGAAAGCACTAGAATGAGGTACTTGGGTGAATGAGTCAAATTAATAGAAATGCTCCAGAACCCAAGTGTAACTTATGATCCGTTTTGCGCGTCCCACCTCTATCGGCCCAGCGAATGCTCAGGAAAAGCGAATTGGGCTGATTTTTTTCATCCTTCTCACGGCAAAGGCATCTCCGATTGAACGAGGAGCATCCATAAACCCATGGCAACTCAGGCTTCCAAGATTTCTCCGGCCCGCTCGCTGAAGAGTTCCTACGAAGAGTATGTGAATCCCCAATGGGTCACCCTGCTGAACATTCTTGACATGAATGTCCGGTACGAGCGTTGCGCGGGCAGCGAACTGTTCACCGAAGACGGCCGCCGCATCCTCGATTTCCTGTCCGGCTATTGCGTCCACAACACTGGCCACAACCATCCTTATATAGTCCAGGCACTCAAGGGTGAGTTGGACAAGAGTGGCCCGGCGATGCTGCAAAGCCATGTCCCGGAAATCGCCGGCGAGCTCGCTAAACGCCTGTGTCAGTTGGCGGGTGGCGGATTAGAAAAAGTTTACTTCGGCAGCAGCGGCAGCGAAGGCGTCGAAGCCGCCATCAAGTTCGCGCGTGCCACGACGGGCCGCGCCGGAATCGTTTACGCCCGCAGCAGTTTTCACGGCCTCACCGCCGGCGCTCTTTCCCTGATGAACGACGCCTTTTGGCGCGAAGGCTTCGGCCCGCTCCTTCAGGACACGGTGGGCGTCGAGTTCGGCGACGCAAGCGCACTCGAAGCGGTGTTGCGAACCAAGCGCCACGCCGCACTGGTGCTCGAACCAATTCAAGCCGAAGCGGGCATTCGCGTCCCCTCGAAAGAGTATATGCACAAGGCTCAGGAGCTTTGTCGCAAGACAGACACCCTCTTTGTAATCGATGAAGTGCAAACGGGCATGTTTCGCACGGGCACCTTTCTCGCATCCCACCAGTTTGAGCTTCGCCCCGATATTGTGATTCTCGCCAAAGCGCTCAGCGGTGGCCTGATGCCTGTCAGCGCCGTCCTGATGACCGACAAAATCTATCACGCTGTATATTCCTCGCTGCGCCGTGCCATCGTGCACACTTCCACCTTCAGCGAAAACAGCCTTTCCATGCGCGCCGGGCTGGCCTCGCTCGATGTCCTCGAATCCCAACAACTCGGCCCGCGCGCCTTGGAACTCGGCGAAACCTTTCGCGCGAAGTTGCGAACCGCGTTGGCGCCCTTCGAAATGGTGAAGGAAGTCCGCGGCATGGGCCTGCTCTCCGGAATCGAGTTCGTCGCGCCAAAAAAAATGTCCCTTCGCGTGCCGTTCGAAGCGTTTCATCGCATCCATCCGGCAATGTTCGGCCAAATCGTGGTGATGCGCATGTTCCGCGAAAAAAACATCCTCACGCAGATCTGCGGCAACAATTTCCTGGTGCTGAAAGCGGCGCCGCCGTTGGTGGTGACAGAAACGCAGCTCGACGATTTTGTCGCTGCCATCAGGGGAGTGATGGAACTGGCGCACACCTCCGCTACTTTCTGGAGCGAGGCGCTCGGCCTGGCGCGCCGGGCAGTCAATGTCTGAGTCGATGGTCGGTTGGCAAGCAAAACACGGGAATGGGGGCTAGGAGTGGTCTCCGGCAAAACAAAGGTGGATGTGTTTGTAATCGGGGGAGGGCCCGCGGGGCTGGCTGCCGCCATTGCCGCGCGGCAACGAGGAATGTCCGTCATCGTTGCGGATGGCAGGGAGCCACCGATTGACAAAGCTTGCGGCGAGGGCTTGATGCCAGAAACAATCGCGGCGCTTGGCGAACTCGGCGTAGCAATTCGTCCCGATGCGGGCTACCGGATTCGCGGAGTCCGATTCCTCCAAAACGAAGCCCAAGTCGGCGGAGAGTTTCCTCATGGCCTAGGAGTGGGTATTCGGCGTACGATTCTCCACGAATGGCTGATCGCCCGCGCGGAAGAGTGCGGTGTTCAACTACTGTGGCGAACACCTGTTTCCGGAATCACAAAAGCTGGAGTCCAGCTGCCCGGCGAATTCGTGGCCGCGCGCTGGATCATCGGTGCCGACGGCTGCGGTTCGCGCGTCCGCCGCTGGAGCGGTTTGAATGCGGTGGCGCGGCAAAGCCAGAGGTACGCCACTCGCCGGCATTATCGAGTACGTCCCTGGTCCGAATATGTGGAGGTTTATTGGGGACATCGCACGCAGGTTTACGTGACGCCGATCAGATGCGATGAAGTCTGTATCGTGGTGATGGCCAAGCACACGGACGAAACAGCCTTCGATGTGGTGTTGCAAGCTTGCCCGGATCTCCGGCAGCGCGTCGCTGGCGCCGAGCTTGCCAGCCGCGAGCGCGGGGCGATCACCCAGATGCACTCGCTTCGTGCCGTCCACTCGGGCAACGTTGCTTTGGTTGGAGACGCCTCCGGCAGCGTGGATGCTCTCACCGGCGAGGGCTTGCGTCTCGCTTTCCAGCAAGCCATCGCGCTTGCCGACGCCATGGTGCGGAACGACTTGCCAAGTTACGCACGCGCTCATCGTGAGCAAGCACGAAAGCCCGCGCTTATGGGAGACTTGCTGCTGACCCTGGCCTGGAATGACCGGCTGCGGACAAGGTCGATCCGCATCCTGGCGAAGCGGCCACAACTTTTTGCGCGCTTGCTGGCGGTTCACGCAGGGCGCGCGGCATGGGGAGATTGGCTGTCTGCGGGCGCGCAACTCGGATGGCGGTTTCTGACAACTTAGGGAGAGCCAAAATGCGCGTCAAAAATTGGAAATCGGCGGCAGCGGCAACAGGATTTATCTTCGGCCTGGCTGTATTACTTTCCGCCGCCCCAGTGCCACCGCGCCCCCAAGCTGCTGCTGCGGCAGCCCACGAAGTCGCTCTGACACTCGATCCGGCGCAAACGAAAGTTCACTTCAGCGTGGACAGCACGCTGCATATGGTGCACGGCACGCTCGCCCTGAAAAGCGGTGCACTGAAATTCGATCCGCAAACCGGCAATTCCAGTGGCTTGATCGTCGTGGACGCCGTCAGTTGCGATACCAGCAACAGTTCCCGCGATCAACGCCTGCACAAGGAAATCCTTGAAACCTGGAAGTTCGCCGAAGCCACCTTCCGCCCTTCGCAAATCGACGGGCAGGTTTCCCTCACTGCGCCTTCCGACTTCAAACTGAAAGGCATCATCACGCTTCACGGCACGGATCATGAACTCGTCGCCGACGTTCATTCCGAATTCTCCGGCGATCACTGGAAGGGAACCGCCAAATTCGAGGTCCCTTACACCAAGTGGGGTATCAAGGACCCCAGCAATTTCCTGTTGCATGTGAAACCAGTCGTAAATGTCGAACTCGAACTCGCTGGCTCGAAATCAACCCGGTAATTTCGATCGCTCCTATGTGACGTCAATCACATTCGCTTCCTCGCGAAATCTCCTGTTCCCATTTGCATATCCGGCGCGCTTCCTCCATCATTAATAGTTTGGGTTACAGCTTTCCTGCCGGATGGCTGTGCCTGGTGCAGTCCACCTACGAAATAACTGAGGAAATTCATGGAAAAGCCAACGAGTATTGCCGCGCCGAAAGGGAAGCTGGGAGTTCTGTTGCCGGGCATGGGCGCGGTTGCAACAACTTTCATGGCGGGCGTCGAGCTTGTGCGTAAGAAAAAAGCGCAACCCGTCGGCTCCCTGACGCAGATGGCTACGATTCGTCTGGGCAAACGCACCGACGGCCGCTCGCCTCGCATTAAAGAGTTCGTGAAGCTGGCCAAGCTCGACGACATCGTTTTCGGCGGCTGGGACATTTTCCCGGACAGTTCTTATGAAGCCGCCGCAAAAGCCGGCGTGCTCGACCCCCATCACCTGGCTATGGTGAAAACGTTTCTTTCCAAGATCAAGCCGATGCCCGCCGCGTTCGACCGCGAATACGTAAAGATGCTCGACGGCAAGCACGTCAAGAAAGGCAAGAACAAATACGAAATCGCACTGCAGATCAAGGCTGACATCGCGAAATTCAAAAAGAAACACGGCTGCTCGCGCATGGTCATGCTGTGGTGCGGCTCAACCGAGATTTTCCTGACTCATGACGACGTGCACGCGACGCCGGAAAGTTTCGAAAAAGCAATGAAGGAAAATCACCACGCGATTGCTCCCTCGATGTTGTACGCCTGGGCCGCGATTACCAGCGGCATTGCCTACGGCAACGGCGCTCCCAACCTCAGCGTGGATATCCCGGCGCTGCAGGCGCTCGCCCAAAAGCACAACGTGCCTATCGCCGGAAAGGATTTCAAGACCGGGCAGACGCTCATCAAGACTGTCCTCGCGCCTGCCTTCAAGGCGCGCATGCTCGGCCTCAACGGCTGGTTCTCCACCAACATTCTCGGCAACCGCGACGGTGAAGTCCTCGAGGATCCCGGTTCGTTCAAAACGAAGGAAGAATCAAAACTGGGCGCGCTCGAATTCATTCTTCAACCGCATCTGTATCCCGAACTGTACAAGAAAATTCACCACAAGGTCCGCATCAACTACTATCCGCCGCGCGGCGACAACAAAGAGGGCTGGGACAACATCGACATCTTCGGCTGGCTGGGCTATCCGATGCAGATCAAGGTGGACTTCCTCTGTCGCGATTCGATTCTCGCCGCCCCCATTGTTCTCGACCTCGTCCTGTTCCTCGATCTCGCGCAGCGCGCAGGAATGCACGGCATCCAGGAGTGGCTCAGCTTCTACTTCAAATCGCCGATGACCGCCCCGGAACTTTATCCGGAGCACGACCTCTTCATCCAGTTGATGAAACTGAAAAACACCCTGCGTTGGATGATGGGCGAAGACCTGATCACCCACCTCGGCCAGGAATACTACGACTAGTCCTTCTCTCTGTTTATTACCACCCACCGGCCAATTGTCATCCTGAGGCTATCCGATGAGGATAGCCGAAGGATCTCAACGAAAGAAATTACGCAAGTTTTTCAGTTGAGATCCTTCCGGACGCAAAAGGCGCGCCCCTCAGGATGACAAGTTGTTTTCTTTGGGTGGTGAGCGAAGATCTACAACCGCTCCGGCGTCTCCCACTTTCCCGTTTGCGCCGACTGGAACAGCGCCTCAATCACCGCCGTATTGCACACCGCGTCTTCCATCGAATTCGGCACTTCGCGATTCTCGCGAATCGCCTTCGAAAACATATCCGCCTGAATTGTGAATTGATTGCAGATTGGCATCGATTCCGTCACTTGGCTCGCCCCGCCATACAAATCCTTCCCGTCATCAATAAATATCCGGCACGGTTTGTCGGTCGGCGCATTAAACGGAATCTCAATGTCCACCCGTCCCTCCGTACCAAGAAACTGCATCCGCTGGTAGTAGATCTGTTGGGTGGACACGGTGAAGATGCATTGCCCAGCCGGAAATTCCAGGATCGCCGAAGTCAGCCGGTCCGTCCTGAAGCTGGGATCCAGCTCCACGCAAGCCATCGCCCGCACAGGTTCTTCACCAAAAATAAATCGTGACATCCGCACCGGATAGCACCCGATATCCATCAGCGCCCCGCCCGCAAGCTCCGCCGAATTCCGCACATTTTCCGGGTTTACATTGAAGTAGCTGAACAAACAAACCGCCGAGCGCAATTTGCCGATGCGGCCCGCGCGCACAAGTTCCTGCACTCGCAGCCACTGCGGATGTGAGCGAACCATGAACGCCTCGCCAACCTTCACGCCATATTGATTGCGAGCCGCAAGCAATCGCCGCGCTTCCCCCACCGTTCGCGCCACTGGTTTCTCGCAAAGTACATGCTTCCCGCGGCGGGCCGCGCGCACGGACCATTCCACGTGCAAATGATTGGGCAGGGGATTGTAAATCGCCTCGATTTCAGGGTCGTTAAGCAATTCCTCGTACGAGCCATAAACCTTGGGTATGGAAAATTCGCGCGCGAATTCCTGCGCCTTTTCCAGCGACCGTGAAGCCACCGCCGCCACTTCCGCGAGTTCGCATTGCAGCATGCCCGGCACTGCCCGCCGCCGCGCAATCGACGCCGCGCTCAAAATTCCCCATTTCACTTTTTTCGTCATGGATTTCCCGAGGTTTTCAGTATGCAAGATTTTAGGTGAATATCCGGTTCGGAAGCGCGATTGTCCGATTGGCGGGAAGAGGGAGACTCATGCGCGAGCTGCTGCAGCCTTGGAGGTTTCCAGATTGATTTCAGCAACAAGTTCAGTTCCCGTCTCGGCGGACGACTTGATAAACAGTTCTCCGCCCACCAGCCTCAGTCGCTCCCGCATGCTGGTCAATCCAATCCCTGCACCGGCAGCGCCCGTATCGAAACCGATTCCGTCGTCAGCCACACAAAGGTTGATAGTTTTGCCGCACATCGCCACTTTCACAAACGCCGTTGTGCCCCCGCTATGTTTCACCACGTTGCTCAAGGCCTCTTGCGCGATGCGATACATGCACAACTCCACAGGCTCCGGCAGGCGATCCACCTGGCAATCCACTCTCAGCTCAATCGTCAGGTGATGTTGCGCGGCCAGCTTGTCGCAAAGGTCTTTCAGGGCCGACGCCAGTCCCAGGTACTGCAGCCTCGACGAGTGCAAATCGTGCGACAGCTTGTGGATGCTTGACGCGAGTTCGGTCGCCAGCCGCGACACCATATCCGCCAGCGCCCCCGCCGGCTCGGTGCCTCCGCGCGCCATCGTTTCGCGCAGCGTGCACAAATCCGCCGCAATCGCAGCCGCCTGCTGCCCGATATCGTCGTGCAGCTCACGGCTGATCCTCCGACGTTCCTCTTCCTGAGCTTCGATCAGGCGGCCGGTCAGCGTCACCAGTTCCTGATCGCGCTGTTTCAGTGCCGAAATATCCCGCAACATCCCAATGACGAAAGGCTGGCTCCCGTCCTGGGGTCTCAGAAGCGAAACACTCACGCGCCCCCACACCAGCGTTCCATCCTTTCGAAAGAACCGTTTGTCGATCTGGTAGCTTGGCCGCGTGCCCGCGCACAAATCGCGGAAGAGCGGCGCCTCCGCTGCCAGATCCTCCGGATGCGAAAGCTGGGTGCAACTCATTTCATGCAGCTCCGCTTCCGTGTAGCCAAATATCGCGCAGAACGCCGGGTTCACGATTGTCAGCTTTCCTTCCAACGATTCCAGCGCGATTCCCACCGAAGCCTGCTCGAACAATTGTCGAAAACGATTCTCGCTTTCCGCCAGCGCCTGCAAAGCAAACTTATGCTCCTGAATCATCGCCGCCAGCGCCATCAGCGGCACCGTCAGCAGGATCCAGAACAACTGCATGGACTCCACCTTCACGAGCGAATCCTCGTGCGCCAGCGGCCCGTCTCCGCGGTAGGCTCGCCAGAACGAAACGCAGACCACCGCCGCAATCGCCACGCTGTTTCCCGCCGAACCGAACCGGATTGCGGCCCACAACAGCAGCGGCAGCGAAATCAAAAATGTTGCCGGCGCCCAGATCGGGTTAGCGTACCCCGACCCAAAAATCAGGTAGCCGGTCGCCAGCAGGAGACCACCCAGCCCGGCCGCTTCCAAAGATTTTCGCGAGATCATATTTCCAAACCAGAATCGCCCCCGCGACGCAATCAGCAGAATCACAGGCACAAACACCAGGAACGACACCGTGTTGGTCAGCCAGATGCGGCTCCACGCGTGCCAGAAATCCGGCGACCAGCCGTGCATGCGGATCGTTTCTTCCGAAGAAAACGCGGTCACCGCCGAAACCAAAGTGAACGCCGAACTTCCCGGCACCAGGATCGCGGCTCCCAAGAACACCAGCACATCCTGCAGGTGGTCAAAGCGGAAAAGGGAAGGCTCAAGCCGCTTCAGGATGGCCGCCGCGGTCACCGCCAGCAGGGTATTGTGGCCCATCTGAAACGCCATCCACGGCGCCCCGATGTGAAACGTCCAGTGCACCAGAATGTGCGCCGGAACCACTGCCAAAACATACATCCACCACCGCCGAACTGGCGTCAGCAACAGCGCCGCAACCAGAATCGCGTTGTTCGGCCAAAGCGCCGCCTTCGTCGAGCCGCTGAACCGCAAATTCAGGCTGATCTTGGCGGCAAGATAGTAGCTCACCGCCACAATTAGCAGACTCGCAGCCACTCGCGCGGCATCGCTCCTCAGCGCGGATTTAGCAGCGTCCAGGAGTTCGGAAAGGGAAGAGGTGAGTTTTTGGGAGTCAGCAACCGGTAATGCAAGGTTCTGGAAGCGCGTCGGCTTTGGAAGTTGTTGAGCATCCTGTGTGGACATGGTCGCAAACCTGTGCCGTGCCTTCGTATCAATGATTCGTTCTCATTGAATCCAGTGCCGGGGATTCTACAGGAACGCGCTTGCCAAAACAATTCCAAACGGCCCATCGCAGCCCGGCTCAGAGAACATGTTCCGCCGTGTTCTTGGCCGAGTATCTCGCCAGCAGATTATTCAGTTCCTCGAGCCGGATCGGCTTGGTGAGATAGTCATCCATCCCGGCCGCAAGGCACCGTTCGCGGTCGCCCACCATCGCATGAGCGGTCATCGCAATTACCGGCAAGTGATTGCCGGAGGCTTTTTCCAACTCCCGTATTGCCGCAGTCGCTTGGAACCCGTCCATCTCCGGCATCTGCACGTCCATCAGCACCAGGTCGAAAGTCTCCGCCTGCAGGGCTGCCACCGCCTCCTTCCCGTTCCCTGCGACGGCCACCGTATGGCCGCGTTTCTCCAACAGACGGACAGCCAGCTTCTGGTTAACGGCATTGTCCTCCGCAAGCAGAATCCGCAGTTGGTGGCTTTTTTCGCGCAGCGAATGGCGCGTTACCACTGCGGCGGGAATTTCCGGCCTTGGCCGGCCGGGCAGCGCATTAAGAATCGCTTGCATCAATTCATCTTGCCCAACGGGTTTCGTCAAATACGCTGCCACGCCAATTTCGCGGCAACGTTTGGCGTCTCCGCGCTGCCCGGCGGAACTGAGCATCATGATCGTGGCCGCTTTCCACTCCGCATTCCCCTTGATCGCTTCGGCCAGCGTGAAGCCATCCATCATGGGCATCTGCGCGTCCAGCAGGATCAAAGGGAAGTTGCTCTCCTGGCCCTGGAATTCTTCCAAAATTTCAATGGCTCGCTTTCCGCCCTCCGCCACCGTTGGCTGCATCCCCCAGGCCGCCAGCATTTTCGACAGGATTTTGCGGTTCGTTGCGTTGTCGTCCACGATCAACACCCGCATGTTCCGCAGAACTCCCGAATCTCTCGGCATGGTGGTTCGCGGCGCTCCCTGTTGTATCTCGAAATGCGCCGTGAACTGGAATTGGCTGCCCTTGCCCGGCTCACTCTGCACCCAGATCCGGCCATGCATCAACTCCACTAGTTTCGTGGAGATCGTCAGTCCCAGCCCCGTGCCGCCATACGTTCGGGTCATCGATCCATCCGCTTGTGCGAAAGCCTCGAAAATCGTCGCTTGCTTTTCAATCGGAATGCCGATCCCGGTGTCGGAAATCGTAAAATGCAGTTGCACCTCTTGCGCCGTGGCCTCCTTCACCGCTACGTGCAGGATCACCTCTCCTCGCTCGGTGAACTTGATGGCGTTGCCAACCAGGTTCACCAGGATTTGCCGCAACCTCCCGGGATCTCCCACCAGCGAGTGGGGGGAGTCATGCTGAATGTCGTACGCCAGCTCCAGCCCCTTCTGGCTTGCCCGTATGCTCAACGCCTTCAACGTATCCCCGATCACGTCCCCCAGCTGAAATCCGATCGCATCGATCTCCAGCTTCCCAGCCTCAATTTTGGAAAAATCCAGAATGTCGTTGATCAACGAGAGCAAGGCGTCGGCCGAGGACTTCGCCATCTTCAAATTCTCGCGCTGGTCCGCGTCCAGTTCCGTATCCAGCACCAACTCCGTCATCCCCAGGATTCCGTTCATCGGCGTCCTTATTTCGTGGCTCATGTTCGCCAGGAATTCACTCTTCGCGCGGCTGGAGGCCTCCGCCGCCTCTTTCGCCTCCTGCATTGCCTGTTCCGCCCGCCTCCGAACAGAAATATCCTGGTAAATCGAAAGGCTTCCCATCAGTTGGCCGCCAATCACCAGGTTCACCGTGTTCACTTCAACGTCCACCAGTGTCCGGTCTTTCCTCATCCGGCGGGTCACACGATGGACGGGGTGCTCAGTCGCCTCGTGCAGAATGCTGCGAATTTCCTCCATCAATTCGCCTTCCGCGATCAATCCGTTCAGGGATTTGCCCGCAATTTCTTTGCGCGTGTACTGGAACAGGCTCTCAAACGCGGGGTTGCACAGCTGAACTCGCTGCTCTGAATCCAGCACCAGTATCGCGAGGGGGCTTGTCTCGATCAGGGCGTTCAGATAGGCAGTTCGCTCTTCCACTCGATGTTCCAGGTCGTCATGAGCTTTCTGGATCGCGGCGTCCCGCTGCTGGATGCGTTCCAGCATGCCGTTGAACTGGTCGAACAACGTGCCGATTTCGTCCTGGCCGCTCTTCTTCGCACGGATCGAATAGGTTCCCTGGGCGGTAACCATGGCGGCGGTGTCCGCTAACTGCCCGATCGGGTCCGAAATGATGTGGTTCAGCCGAAGTGAAAGCAGCAGAGCCACAAACAGCGAACTGAGCAGCACCCCCATATCGATGAACACGAAACGTGTCGTCCGGTCGCGCAGGTCCGTCAGGTTGGCCTCCAGATAGATCGTGCCCATCGGCTCGCCGTTCAGCTGCATACTCTGGGATATGATCATCATTCCTCCGGCCACACGGCTTCCATTTTCCTGCTCGAGCGGTGGGGGCGCGCTTTCCCGGCTCGGGTCGCGGTGATAGGCGGCGAAGACCTTGCCCGTGGAGTCGTAGATGTAAGCCCGAATCACGTGCGGCCGCGCTCGCAGGGCACCCAGGATCTCCTTTGCGGAATTCGGGTCGTTGAATGTCAGCGCGGCGGTGCAGTTCGATCCGAGCATCGTGGCGGTTGCCGTCAGGTCGAAACTTTTCATCTGCAGGAAGGTGGTTCGGTCGTACAGGGTGAATGCCGCGGAGGCCACCACCAGCGCAACACTGCAAGCGACAATCACAATCCCCTGCAGTTTGTAGCGGATGGATAGATCCTGAAAGATGCGCATGTCAATTCACCTCTTGATGGGCGCCATCGCCGACGATTGTGGCAAGAGCGAGAAGCTTCGAACTGATCTGCAGCCGGGCCCTCTTGACTGCTTCCAGGTTCACCGCGAAGCGCAACTTGTTCTCTTCGAGAAGAAATTGCACCGTCCCGCCGCGTCCCGCAAAATCAGCGCTCTCCCCCACCACCAGCACGCTTGCTCCCTTGACGCTGCTCAGAATTTCCGGAAGGTGCTTGTCTTCCTGCCAGCTGACGAATACCAGGTGGCAGGTCCGCAACTCTGCATATTCCTTTACCCGGCGCGGCAGAAATTCGCGGTTATTCACTTTCTTTCCACGGAGCGCTTCATCGAACGAGGTCCCGAAAGGATCGTGGCCGAAGATACAAAAGCTCATTGGGGATTTCTCGCTCGCAAAACTGTCCGCGGGCCATTCAATGAATTTCGCGAAATTGTAAAGAAACGCCGCTTTCACCTGGTATTCAACTGTCGGAGTCGCTTGGGGGTGGAGCGGTCCCGCGCCAAGCAATGCGGCCAGCAGCGCCACTCCGATTTGTGAGCGGAAGCGCGCAAACCCTGCCTGCCAGCCGGCGCTTCGGATCGGCCCGCAACTGCATCGAGTTTTCTGTGGCTGCGTCACAAATGATTGCTCGGCGATCAGAAGTGCCAGGTCAATCTGGCAAAGGCGCTGCGTTTAATCAGTGAAGAATTGACGCTTTGGAATTGGTCGTTGAATTCCGCGTGGTGGTCTCGCAGCAGGTTTTGCCCGACGATATCCAGTTTCACGCGTTCTGCAATCCGCCAGGTCAACTGCGAATCCAGCCGCGTGTAGGAAGTCACAAATTGCGCCGGCAGATGCCCCACAAAATAAGCATTCGCATCCCACGAGAGATTCTTTGTCAACTCAACATGCGAGAGAAGTTGCGCTTGATGGACCGGGTTGGAGCCCTGCGCATCCACTACACTCGTCGTATCCAGACTCGATGCCTCAGTGTGTAAATGCATTCCCAGAAAGGAGTAGCCGGGGCTCAGCGTCCACTTTTTCGTCGCCCTCCATTTCGCGAATGCTTCCACGCCCTCCGTGGTTCCATACAATTTGTTGGCGAACGTTTTCGGGTGGACCACCAGAGGTGGATTGAAGTTGGGATCGAAGAAGGATGGCTGCGACTCTACGCTTTCCAGTTCTTCGTAGTCGTTGATAAACGCGGTCACATCAAACGAAAGGCGGCTGGTCACTTGCGACCGGTATCCGACCTCGTATGCGATGACGTGCTCCGAATGAATATTGGGATTACCGAACAGGACCACCGCTTCAGGTCCAGGCAGCGCCGCAAGTACCGCGCTTAGCCCGACGTCCCGGCGTGTCGGAGTGCGCGCGGCCCTGGAGACTCCCGCCCAGATCGTGCGGTGTGGATTCGGCGTCCAGGATAATCGCACGCTCGGTTCCACATCGAAGCCCGTGAAATAGGCGTTTTCGAGTTTTGTTCCCACATACAGCGCCAAGCGGTCGGGCTTTATCGTGATCTGGTCCTGAATGAACAGGTTGAAGAGTTCGTTGGCATCGCTGGCCGGAAGGAAAGCCTGGTCTATGGTTCCAGCCGTTTGGTCGGATGTGTGGCGATATCCCGCGCCCCAGATCAGGTCATGGCGCGCACCCAGCCGGATGTGGTTCTGAAAATCGATATCAAATGTGTTCCGGTTTTCATTGGCCTCCGGGCCGTGTCGCGCATATTGGTCGA